>Ga0187893_10000008_pt1 | contig 398888 bp, 324 predicted proteins | sample MA1701074metaG_FD_139574 | JGI IMG/M metagenome (GOLD analysis project Ga0187893, IMG submission 139574) | White microbial mat communities from a basaltic lava cave in the Kipuka Kanohina Cave System on the Island of Hawaii, USA - MA170107-4 metaG ...
AGCGCTGGCGGGTTTACCGGCCATTGGAAGGCCTTGGTCGCGGTCTGATTCCCGCTCACCACCTGGACCGTGAAGTTGAACGTGCCGCTATTCGTTGGCGTCCCGCTCAGCACCCCATTCGTCGCCAAGCTCACGCCCGTCGGCAACGTCCCACCCACCGTACTCCAACTGTAGCTCCCCGTCCCTCCCGTCGCCTGGAACGTGAAGTTGTACGGCTGGTTCTGGATCCCGTTTGGCAGCGGCGAGGCGCTGCTGACGGATAGGACCTGGTCAACGGCTAGCTCAAACTGTTTCTCAGCGCGCTTTGTGCCACTCTCGACCAGGACCACAAATGTGAACAGGCCAGCGGAAGTCGGGATTCCACTAAGGGTTCCCGTCGAAGACAGGCCAACGCCTGGCGGGAGCGCACCGCCGTTGACTCTCCACGCGTAGCCACCAGATCCGCCAGTTGCCTCAAGCGCAGCGCCATACCCAGCCCCTTGAACTCCGCGTGGCAGCGATTGAGTCGTAATGACGAGTGGCTGAACCGACGACGCCACAATCCTAAACTCCAGATCCTTGGTGACTTGCTGCCCTCCGCTGGTCACGCGGAAGGTCACGGTCGACGATCCGGGAGGGCCGGTCGGTGTCCCGGCAATCGCTCCGGTTCTAGACAGGTTGAGACCCGACGGCAGTGTACCGCGCGCCACGGCCCATTCTAATTCCTCGTCGCTGCCGGTTGCAGCGAGCGTCGCCGAATAGGCGCGATCCACCTCGCCGTCGGGCAACTGCGAAGTGGTAATCGTCAGTTCGCCCGGACATGCAGAGAGCAGAGAGGCTAAGCAAAGCCAGCGAACAGCTAAAGCGTGACGGTAACCGGAGGAAATACGTGGCGTACGAATCCGTGGGATACTTCGGGTGTCATCCTGAAGCGCTCTCAGTTGGCAGTGCAACGACCCCCGACCACGCCTCTCGGCGCCTTGCCGACCCACCCATCCAGCCCTACGTTCAGCGTTAGCGAGACACCGTCCGTACAGACCGAACCAGCGGTGGCGGGGTTGTTGCCCAAGGAGATACGCAACCCACGTCAGACCATCGTCTCATGACCGCTGGAGCAGTGGGAACCCCATCATCTGACGCCCCCATGACGCTCACCACGCTCGGCGGGGCCAGCCTCGCATGTGCCAACGAGATCGTCCTCCTCCCAGGGAAGCCCCTGGCCCTCGTCACCTACCTCGCCCTCACCCCAGGCCACATCGCCAGCCGCGAGTTCCTCCTCGACCTCCTCTGGGCCGACCTCGACCGCGATCGCGGCCGCCACGCGCTCCGCCAAACCCTCTGGCAGCTCCGCCAACTGCTCGGCGATTCCTGCCTCACCGGCCGAGAGGAGTTGGCCCTCGGCCTGCCCATCGAGTCCGACCGAGACCGGTTCCTCGCCGCCATCGAAACCCAGGACCTCGACGCCGCGGTTCAGCTCTACCATGGTGACTTCTTGCCCGACTTCGCCCTCCCCGGCTCGAACGAGTTCGAGCACTGGGCCGAAATCGAACGGAGCCGGCTCCGCTCCACGTTCCTCCGCGCCGCCGAGATGCTGGTCCGCCGCCGGCTCGCCACCGGCCCTTTCCGCGACGCCCAGCACCTGGCCCGGCGGATGCGCGACGCCGACCCGAGCAACGAAACCGGCTGGCGCCTCCTCCTCGAATCGCACCTCGCCAGCCGCGATCTGATCCAGGCCGCGGTCGAGGCGGATGCGCTGGCTCAGTCGCTCCTCGCCGACGGCCGAGAACCGGAGCCGGCGACCAAGGAGCTCCTGGCGCGACTCAAGACGGCCCAGGGCGAGACGGCATCTCCCGGCGTATCGAGCGGCCCGGGCCTGGTGGCCGAGCTGGTGGGACGCGAGCGGGAGTTCGCCCTGCTGCTCGACGCCTGGAACACCGCCCGCCGAGGACCAGCCCGGCACCTCCACCTCACGGCGCCGGCCGGCCACGGGAAGACCCGACTCCTGACCGACCTGGCGCATCGCCTCCGCTCGCTCGGCGCCCGGGCGGTCTACCTCCGCGCCAACCCGGGCGACCGCGCGGTCCCCTACGCCCTCGCGGGCGACCTGGCTCACGCGTTGGGCCCGCTGCCAGGCCTGCTGGCGGTCTCGCCCGCGGCGGCCAGCGCTTTGGTCGGCCTCAGCCCGTCGCTCTCGGCCCGTTTCTCGACGGCCGCTCCGCTCCGGAACGCGCCCGAGCTGCTCCGGCTCCGCACCGCGGCCCTGACCGAGGCGATCGCCGAGGTCGCGGCCGAGCATCCGGCGACCGTGCTGATCGACGACTCCCACTGGCTCGACGCCGAATCGCACCAGATCGTCGAAGGAATTCTCCATCGACTCGATCGGGCCCCGGTCCTGATGGTCACCGCCGGACGCCCCGGCATCGGCCGACCCCTCGAAGCCGCGGCCACCACGCTCCTCGAGCTGGAGCCCCTCGACCCGGCCGCCATCCAAGCGCTGATCGCGAGCCTCGGGCGGATGACCGATGGCGCTCTTCTCCAACAACTGAGCGACCGGCTCCATCGCTCGACGGCCGGCTCGCCGCTGCTGGTGCTGGAGTCCCTCCAACTCGCGCTCGACCGCGGACGGCTCCGGCTGGCCGACGGGATCTGGTCGATCTCCGACCCCCCGGCGTTACTCGCCGAGGCCGATCAGGGCAACGCCCTCGCTCCCCGCCTGAGCGCCCTCGACGCCGATGCCGCCTGGCTGCTGCTCCTGCTCGCCACCGCGGGAACCCCGCTCACCACCGGCGAGCTGCGCCAGGGAACCCGCGCGCGCGAGAAGCTCGACGAGCACCTCTGGTCGCTGGAACGAAAGGGCCTGATTCGCAGGGCGGGGGAATCGTGGGACGCGGCGCACGACGAGATCGCCGCCGCCCATATCGTGAATGAGCCCCTCGATCGGAGGCGATCGGCCCACGCCGCCGTGGGCCGGATCCTCCTCGACGGCGCCGCCGGCCGAGTCGAGGTCGCGATTCAGGCCTGCCGGCATCTCGCCCTGGCCGACGATGGCGCCGCCCTCGGCTCGGCGTTCCGCCGCGCTGTGGCCGTCGCCCGGGTGGCTCGGGATCCCCGCGACCATCACGCGCTCGCCCTCGCCTGTGTCGGCGAATCGGGACCGCCCGGCACCGCGGCCCGGCTGGTTGGAACCCTCCCGATCAGAACCCGGCTCGGACTCGATTCCCGGTTTCGCCTCGGTGCCGTGGCGGCCGCGATCCTGTTCATGGCGGCCACCGCGGTGCTGGCATGGAGACAGAACGCGCCGCCGCCGCCCGACGCCCAGCTCTTGCTGATTCGGAGTTCCCCATCCGACTCGACGGCGTCGGAGACCACCGTGATCCCGCTGCGCCGCAGCGACTGGAGAGTCGGCGAGCCGATTCGCGCCGCCGGAGGATGGGGAACCATTCAGGATCCTCGACTCGCCAGCGCCCACGCGGTCTCGGTAAGCCCCAATGGGACGCGCTGGGTATTCCACGGATTCGCGGACAACAAACGGACCGACGATTTGTTCCTTCGCGAGCGCGGCGCAAGCCAGGTGCTCGTCAGTGCCGACCGCGACGATGTGACGCCGGTTTGGTCCCCCTTCGGCGACCTGGTGTTCTTCTCGTCGGCCCAATGGTCCAAGCCCGGTGCCGACGACTACGACATCGGAGTCGTCGATCCAAGTACTGGAGTGACTCGGCAGCTCACCGGCACCGACGATTTCGACCAGGCGCCATCCGCCGCACCCCATGGGGTGCTGGTCGCCTTCACGCGCGCCTACCGGACGCTTCGCGCCCGTCAAGCGTGTTGGATGACCCGCGACGCAAGGGTGGTCCACTGCGCCGAGGCGACCGGTGGCGAGGTGACGACGATCGCGGGGTGGCTCGATGAGCGACGGGTGCTGGTCGAGGTCGCCGTTGGCGAGCAAACCCAACTGATGGCCTGGGATCTCCTGACCGACGAGTTCGCCCCCTTCTTTTCGGGAGGGGCCAGTCGCGCCACGGTGAGCCCGGATGGCCAATGGATCGCCTGCATCTGCAGCCCGAACCCCACCGGGCGGCGGGGCTGGATGGTGTTCCCCTCGAGCGACCCGGCGGCGTACCGGCCACTGGAGCGTCCTGATTCGATCCAGGTGGTGGCCTGGGAGCCAAACCGCGGCGAGCAACCGGGCCGCCCCTCGGTTCGGATCGAGCGAGCGGCAATGGAGCTTCCAGTCGGCCAAACCTACCTGGCGGAGGCGACCGTGAGCGACGGCCGAGGCCGGCCAATCTCCCTTCCCAAGGGCGCCCTCCGGTGGACCAGTCGAGATACCGCCGTGGCGAGGGTCGATTCGATCTCGGGGCAGATCACCGCTCGGCAGCTCGGGCGGGCCGTGATCGCGGTGGCGCTGGCTGACCTCGCGGCCGACTCGACCCGGGTGACGGTGGAGTGGGGGTCGACCACGCCGGCGTTTCGGGAGCAATGGCGGACCATCGATTCCACCCGGTGGATCGACTTCGGGGTTCCCGCGCCTCGGCTGGCACTTGGGCCGGGAGGGGTCCGGGGGCTCAGCAACAACGGTGACGGGTCTTACCCGAGCGGCGTCATCTCCGCCCAGCTCTTCGACCCCGCGACCGGTATCGGCGTGAGCGCTCGGCTATCGGTCCCGGTCACCCGATCGCAGTGGCAGAACCAGTTGGTCACGATCTTGTCCCGCCGGGAGTGGCCGATCGAGGGATGGGATCGCCGGACAGGCAATCCCCACCAAGGGAGAAATCCAGCTGTGGAAGCGTGCTCCCTGCACTACCCGGCCTCCGAGGGCATCGCGGGGGTGGGGCTGGTACACCTCGAAGGGGGCCACCAACGTCGCCAGATCAAGGCCGACTCGACCTGGCGCCTCGGAGACTGGCACACCGTCGAGATCCAGCTCTTCCCCGACGGTACCTGCGGTTTCCGACTGGACGGCGTCCCGATCTGGCGGTCCGACTCCAAGCTGCCGCTCGATCAGCGCTACCGAATCCTGTTGGCCGGCAACAGCGCAGGGACCAATGTCGTGGTCGGGCCGGTGGAGGTCTGGACCGGGGTCCGCCGCGATCTGGCTTGGCCCACCCTAGCCGATTCCTCGGGAATCCGGCGGTAGCCTAACCGCGTTTTCTCGACCATCCCCGCGGAAAACCGGTTATCAGCGCCAGACTCACCCGGCCCACTGTGCGGGAATGCCGAGTTGCCCACCCTCCCGCCGAGCCCCCAGATTATGGCCATGCCCGCCTCCCTCCGCCGCTTCACCGTCGACGAGGTCGACGCTCTGCCCGAGGACGGCAACCGCCACGAGGTGCTGCACGGGGTCCTGCTCGTGACGCCTGGCCCCGGCCTGCCCCATCAGACCGTTGCGACCCAAATTGCCAGCGTCCTGTTCGCCTTCCTGACATCGGAACCCGACATCCGCGTCTGGGCGCCCGGGTCGGTGGTCCTCCCGCCCGACATTAAGCTCGAACCGGACATCCTGGTCGGCCGGCTCCCGACGACGGGCGCCCGCTGGGAAGACGTGCCCGAGCACTGGCTCGCAGTGGAGGTGTCCGGCAGCGGCTCGCGGATCTACGATCGCCATTACAAGCGCGACGGCTACCTCGAGTTGGGAGTGCCAGAGGTGTGGTTGGTCGACCTCGCCGAGCGGACCGTATTCGTCTCTCGGCGAGGCGAGCCCCGGGACGTTCGTCACGACCACGAGCTGGTGTGGCGCGCGCCCGGGGGGCAGGAGCTTCGCCTGGACGTCGCCGAACTGTTCCGGGGTGTCCCAGCCGACGACTAACTCGCCGCTGCCCGTCAGAGCGCCGGGGCAACGTCGGTGCGGGGGTCCCTTGGCGCCGGCCAGTCGCTCGACTTCGGCATTCTTGATGTTGAGGGGCAAGACGGCTCCCTTCGGTTGACACACCATTAACGCACCATTCGATCAATCCCAGCCCCGACCGGAACCGCGCGGCCCCGACCCGCCGAGTGCTCCGAGCCGTTCCGCCGAATTTCTGCGCCTTCCTGGGTAGTGGAGTCAGCCCGACCAACCAGGAGACCAGCCATGCCCCGCCTCTACCCCCTCGGCGCCCTCGCCCTAGTCCTCGCGGGCTGCAGCAAGAAAGCCCCGACTGAGCCACCGCCACCGCCACCCCCGGCCCCCACCGTTCAATCGGTCACCGTCTCGCCCGCCCAGGCGACCCTGGCCTCCCTCGGCGAAACCACCGCCCTCACCGCCGAGGTGAGGCTCTCCAACGGATCGGTGGGGAGCCAGGCCGTGACTTGGAGCACCAACGCGGCCGCCGTCGCCACCGTCAACGCGGGCACCGTCACCGCGGTCGCCAACGGCCAAGCGACCATCACCGCCGCGGTCGGCGCGGTGACCGGAACGGCGGCCATCACCGTCGCCCAAGCGGTCGCCTCCGTTAGGCTCCTCCCCGGCGACACCGTCATCAAGAGCACCGCCCAGCTCCGCGGCGCCGCCCTCGACGCCCGGGGCAACCCGATCGCCACCGCGGCACTCCAGTGGCAGGCGATGACGCCCCAAATCACCACCGTCGACGAGAACGGCAACCTGACCCCGCGCTCGACCGGAGTCGCTCGGGTCCGGATCACTTCCGGCACCCAGACCGCCACGGCGCTGGTCCGAACGGTCTGGAACGTCGTCCAGTTGAGCGATCTGTTCCCGCTCTTCGAGTACCCCTCCGCCACCGGCCAACGGCGGGCCATTTCCGACGTGAGTCAGGCCCACGCCGACGCCCGCGCCGACGTGATGGGACCGGTTTGGGCCTATCTCGAGGCGATCCTTCCGAACAGCGGCTCCAACTCCACCGACATGTATTTCACCACCTGGCCCGAAATCTGGACCGAGTTCAATCGGTTCTGCGGGGGCCAGTTCTTCTCGAATCAGATCAACTGGACCTCGTGTCCCAACCCCAATCGGAAGCACTTCTTCATTCCAGGCGCGCAGCCCAATGACTTCGCCTCGATCACCCGGTTCCTGGCGCGTCAGTTCATGCTCGCGAGCCATCCCGCCAGCGTCCAGTTCCCCTGGTTCATGGAGGGACACAGCCAGTGGCTTGCCGGCGGTTCGGCGGAAACTGGCGGAATCGCCGGTAAGGCAGCCCCAGTCTCGATCAACGACTTCAAGACCGGCGACACCCAAGCCCTCTTGGCGCCCCTCGACGCCCTGATGCACCTGACCGCGGCAGAGTACTACGAGAACCTCCCGCAGCGCACCCCGGTTGCCGTCCGGATGGCGCAAGGGGTGGTCTTCGTGAGCTATCTCGCGACCGAGACCCAATCGTCGGCCCTTTGCATCCTCTTGACCGCGATTCGGCAGCCGGCTGGCCCCGCCCTCACCAATGACGGGCTGATCCAGCTGATCGTGACCAATACCGGCAAGACCGTGGCCCAGCTCGAGGCTGGCTATCTGGCCCACGGGCGCGCCTTGGCGAGTGGCACCGCGGCGCTCGCGACCCTGATCGCCCCGGCATGCATCGCCTGAGGCGCAACGGGGCGGGCGGGCTTCCGCCCGCCCCGATCCGGACCCACCGCTTGACGAGCACCCCAATCAAAGGGAGAATCGGTGTACTCTCACAAGCTCGGCCTTGGATCGATCACCGTCGGACATCACCCGGCTCCTCCTCGACGTCTCCAGCGGCGACCCCGGAGCGCTCGACCGACTGCTGCCCCTCGTCTACGCCGAGCTCAAGGCGATGGCGGGGGCGCAGCTCCGGCGGGAGCGACCCGATCACACCCTCACTCCGACCGGCCTGGTGCACGAGGCTTTCCTTCGACTGGTCGATCAGCGTTCCGCAACCTGGGAAAGCCGGGGTCATTTTCTCGGCGTCGCCGCTCAGGCCATGCGCCGGATCCTGGTCGACCATGCTCGACGCCGGATGGCCAAGAAACGCGGTCGCCAACACCAGGTGACCCTCGACACCGACGCCGAAATCGCGACCACCACGTCCTCGGAAGAGGTGGTCGGCGTCGACGAGGCGCTCGAACGATTGGCCACGGTCGACACCCGCCAGGCTCGGCTCATCGAGCTGCGCTATTTCGCTGGGTTATCGATCGAGGAGACGGCCGACGTGATGGGGATCTCGCCTGCCACGGTCAAACGCGACTGGGCCTTGGCCCGGGCATGGCTGCATCATGAATTGTCCAACGCGGGGTAGGGCGGTCTTCCGACCGCCCCTACGTCATGCCGCTCTCACCTGAACGCTGGCGGATCATCCGCGCGGTCTTTGCCGAGCTGACCGAGCTGGAGCCGGACGAGCGCCAGCGCCGGCTGGAGCAGATCGCCTTCAACGACCCCGGGCTCAAGACCGAGATCGCGGCACTGTTGGCGGCCGCCGACGACTGTCGGCGACCGGTTCGAGCGCGGCCCGACCATCGGCGCCGACGGGGAGGACGAAACGCCCGTCATCGGGGAACGAGTCGGCCCCTATCGGGTGATTCGGGAGATCGGCCGGGGCGGGATGGGCGCGGTGTACGAGGCGGCCCGCGACGACGACGCCTTCCAAAAACGAGTGGCGCTCAAGATGGTGGCCCGGGGCCGCGACACCGACGCGATCATCCGCCGATTCCGCTACGAGCGCCAGATCCTCGCCCGACTCGAGCATCGCAACATCGCCGCACTGCTGGATGGCGGGCTCACCGAATCGGGCCAGCCGTTTTTCGCGATGGAGTACGTCGAAGGTCGGCGGCTCGACCACTACTGTCGCGATCGCAAGCTCGGCGTCCGCGACCGGCTCCAATTGTTCCGCCAGGTCTGCTCCGCCGTCCACTACGCCCATCAGAACCTGGTGGTCCATCGCGACCTGAAGCCGAGCAACATCCTGGTCGGCGCCGACGGGACGGTCAAGCTGCTCGACTTCGGGATCGCCAAGCTCCTCGACCCCGATCACGATCCGGCCGACCCGCTGACCCAGACCGGGGTCGCCCCGATGACCACCGCCTACGCCAGCCCCGAGCAGTTGGCCGGCGACCCGGTCACCACGGCGAGCGACATCTACTCGTTAGGCGTCCTGCTCTACGAGTTGCTGGTCGGAAAGGCACCGTTCGAGACCGGCGACCTCCCGGTGTTGGAAACCCGCCGGCGGCGGCTCGAGTCGACGCCGGTCCCGCCGAGTCGCGCGGTGACCGCCGAAACGGTCGTCTCGGTGGCCGAATCGACCACCAAACGACTCCAACGGGCGATCGCCGGGGAACTCGACAACATCGTGATGATGGCGCTCCGCAAGGAGCCCGACCGGCGCTATCCCTCGGCCGAGGCGCTCTCCGACGATCTCCTTCGCTTCCTCGCCGGCCTCCCGATTCAGGCCTCGCCCGACACGGTCGGCTATCGGATGGGGAAGTTCGTCCGGCGCAACCGGCTCGCGGTCGCGGCCGCGGCGGTGGCGCTGCTCTCGATCATCGGCGGCTCGGTGGCGAGCATCTGGCAGACCCAGGTGGCTCGCACAGAACGGGACCGAGCCGAACGGGAACGGGAGAAGTCAGTCAAGGTAACCGAGTTCTTCCGAGGAATCTTCATCGCCGCCGCCCCGGAGCAGCTGGGTAAGGACGTCACCGTGGTCGAGGCGATCGAAGCCGCCATTCCCAGAATCGACTCCGCCTTCGCCGACCAGCTCTGGCTCAAGACGGCGCTCGAGACCACGGTGGGCTCCACCCTCTACAACATGGGTCTCAAGAAACGATCGGAGCCCTTGCTCCGAGCCGCGATGGCCGGTCAAGCTGCGCTCGATAGCGGCCGAACCACCGAGGCGGGCGCCGACGCCCTCTACAACGTGGCGATGTTGGAACAAGACTTCGGGCGATTGGCGGAAGCGGAAACCCTCTATCGCAAGTCGATGGCGATGTACGAACGGCTTCCCGAGATGACCCCGGCCGAGATCGCTCGAGGGTGGGGCCAGGTTTCGACCTTGATGGTGAGCCAGGGCCGCGCGTCGGAGGCCCTCGACCTCCAGGGTCGGGTGGTCGATCTCCTCCGGGCCCGGCTACCCAAGACCGACCGGGCCCTCTGGATCGCGATCGCCAACTACGGCTCGGCGCTGACCGATCTGGGACGGCTCGACGAGGGCGAGCGGCAGTTTCGGGAAGCGATCCGGTTGGCGGAGGCCGCCCGCGGAGCGAACGACGATGACGTCGGGACCATGCTGCAGCCGCTCGCGATGAATCGGCTGTTCGCGGGCCAGCCGGTCCAAACCGAATCGCTCGCTCGCCGTTCCCACCGGATCGTCGTCGAGAGCCGAGGCCCCACCAACACCGCCACCCTCGCGTCGCTTCGGGCCATCATCAGCGCCCTGATCGAGCAGGGCCGTTGCGCTGAAGCGATCCCGCTGGCCAAAGAGATCATCGGGCTTCGGGGCAGCGAGCTGCCCGACACCGATATTTCGTTAGGCACGGCGTATGTGATGCTGGGCCAGTGCCTCGGGATGACCGGCGCCACCGGGGCGGGCGAGGAGGCGCTCCGGGAAGGGCTCCGACTCCGCGAGGCGGTGTTCCCCCCCGCTCATTGGGTCTTGGCGGACACCAAGAGCCTGCTCGGCGAGGTCATGGTCCGGGGTGGCAAATCGGCGGAAGGGAACCGCCTGCTGGAGGAGGGCTACCGCCGTCTCCGCGAGGCGCTGGGGCCCGACAACCACCGAACCCGGCGGGCCTCGAAGCGACTCGAACCGCGCAACGACTAACCGACCCCACCCTCTTAGGCCCCCGATTCTCTGACAGTGGCGGGTTTTTCGGCACTTGGTCCGATCTGTGCTCGGTAAGGGATTCGATCGGCGATTCCGCCCGGGTGTCGCTCGCTAAGACATTGTGCAACAATGGTTTACGAGTATCTTCCCAGCTCCGGAACGGACCGATTTCCGGCATTCATCTGGAGCGGCACTGTTGCGTACACTCATCACCGTTGCTGGCAAACAACGTTTGCGCCACGTGCGTGGTGCGTTGACGCGACCATTTCTTGCACTCCTAGTCGGCTTAGCCGCGGTTGTCCCCCTCTCCGCCCAGGACCGAGCCACCCGCAACAGCGGCGGCGATCGCGACGACGACCGACCAGAAACCGCCAACGTCCGGACCACCAAGACCGGGCCGGCCCGGGTCGCGCCGGGCGGACTGATCACCTACACCATCAAAGTTCGCAACACCAACCGCGCGGCAGCCCACAACGTCGTGGTGACCGATACCCTGCCCGGCGCGGTGACCTTCATCAGCGCCACCGGCAACCCCACGGTCACCGGTCAGGTGATCACCTGGCCGGTGATTCCGATCCTCCGAGGCGACGACGGCCTGACCTTTACGGTGGTGGTCCGAGCCCCCTTGAGCGGGCGGTTCACCAACATCGTGGCGAGCACTGCATCGACCCCCGATTCCAACCCGGCCGATAATGACGGCTCGCTCCCCTCCGCCCGAGTCACCACCGAAGTCGGCGACGGCCTCCCCGACGTGGTTGCCACCAAGACCGGGCCCGCGACCGTGGCGCCCGGTGGCACGATCGTCTACCAAATCAGGGTCCAGAACCTCGGACCCGTCACCGCTACCGCGGTGGTGGTCGAGGACACCTTGCCCCTCGGGGTCACCTTCCAGAGCGCCTCGGGCGGCGGCACCCTGAGCGGACGGGTAGTGACGTGGCCGACGATCGCGTCGCTGCCGCCTGAACGGAGCGTTTCGTTCACGGTGACCGTGGTGGCCCCCTCGAGCGGGACTCTCACCAACGTGGTGGCGAGCCGAGCCGCGACGCCGGACGGCAACCCGAGCAACAACAACGGCTCCCAGCCCGCGGCTCGGGTCGTGACCGTGGTGATCACGTCGCCGCCACCGCCGCCCCCCTCAGCCGACATCGCCGTCACCAAGAGCGGACCGGCCTCGATCACCGGCTTGACCCCGTTCAGTTACACCATCACGGTGCGGAACCTCGGCCCCGATGCCGCCGCCAACGTGATCGTCACCGACACTCTCCCGCTCGGCGCCATCTTCCAATCCGCCTCTGGGGGCGGCACCGCCACCGGTCGGGTGGTGACCTGGCCCACGATCCCCACACTCGCGAACGGCGCCAGCGTGTCGTTCACCCTGACGATCGTCCCGCCGGCCGCGGCCCAGTTCACCAACATCGCCGCCGGCACCGCCACCACCGCCGACCCCAACCTGGCCAACAACAACGGCTCCCAGGCGACTTCCCGGGTGACCACCGTGGTGGATGGGAATGCCGACGTCGTGACGACCAAGACCGGACCCGCGTCGGTTGCTCCCGGCGCAACGATCGTCTACCTCGTCACGGTCAGAAACCAGGGGCCGGACCCGGCGCTGGCCGTCGTGGTCGAAGACACGTTGCCCGCCGCTGTGTTCCTCGGCGCCTCCAACGGCGGGACACTGAGCGGGAACGTGGTGACCTGGCCCACGATCGCCAGCCTCGCCAGCGGTGCCACCCAGACCTATACCGTGGCGGTCCGGGCCCCCGCGAGCGGGACGCTCACCAACGTGGTGGCGAGCCGAGCCGTGAGCGCCGACCCCAACCCGAGCAACAACAACGGCTCCCAGCCCGCGGCTCGGGTCGTGACCGTGGTGACCGCTCCGCCGCCGCCGCCACCGCCCCCCTCAGCCGACATCGCCGTCACCAAGAGCGGGCCGGCTTCGATCACCGGCCTGGCCCCATTCAGCTACACCATCACCGTGCGGAACCTCGGCCCCGATGCCGCCGCCAACGTGGTGGTGACTGACACGCTCCCGCTCGGCGCCACCTTCCAATCCGCCTCTGGGGGCGGCACCGCCACCGGTCGGGTGGTGACCTGGCCCACGATCGCCACGCTCGCGAACGGCGCCAGCCTGACCTTCACCCTGACGATCGTCCCGCCCGCCGTGGCCCAGTTCACCAACATCGCCGCCGGCACGTCGACCACCACCGACCCCAACCTCGCCAACAACAACGGATCCCAGGCGACTTCCCGGGTGACCACCGTGGTGAGCGGAAGTGCCGACGTGGTGACGACCAAGACCGGGCCCGCGACGGTGGTGCCCGGCGGCCAGGTGGCCTACACGATCACCGTCAGGAACGCCGGGCCCGACGCCGCGGTGAACGTCATTCTCACCGACACGCTGCCGGCCAACGTGGTCTTCGGCTCGGCGTCCGCCGGCGGCACCTTGAGCGGGCGGATCATCACCTGGCCGACGATTCCTTCACTGGCGACGGGCGCCACTCTCACCTATACGGTCACGGTCACGGCGCCCACCACCGGCACGTTCACGAACATCGCCGTGTCGACCTCGGAGACCGCGGATCCCGACCTCGGGAACAACAACGGTTCCACGACCGGCCGAGTCATCACGACGGTGACCGACCAGGCCGATCTCGAGGCCGTCAAGACCGCCCCCGCCGCCGTCGACCCCGGCGGCACGGTGAGCTACGCCATCACGGTGACGAATCATGGGCCGAGCCCCGCGGTCAACGTCGTCATCATCGACTCGCTGCCGGCGGTGGTCACCTTCCTCTCGGCGTCGGACGGCGGAACCCTCGCCGGTCGCGTGGTGACCTGGCCACCGATCCCGGTGCTGGCCCCCGGCCAGAGCGTCACCCGGTCGGTGACGGCGCGAGCGCCGCTGGCCGGATCGTTCACCAACGTGGTCGCCGCCACCTCGGCGACGCCCGACCCGGATCCCACCAACAACAACGGCTCGAAACCCGAGGCCCGACCGATCACCACGGTCCGACCGATCGACGTGGCCATCGCCAAGCGCCACACCGGCGACTTCACGGCCGGCACGGTGGCGAGCTACACGATCGAGGTGACCAACGTCGGACCGACCAGCACGGTGGGCCCGTTGGTGGTGATCGACACGGTACCCGCCACGCTGGCGGTCCAGTCGGCGGAGGGCCCGGGATGGAGCTGCGGGGTCGCCGGGCGAGTCGTCACCTGCAGTTACGCCGCGGTGCTGACGCCTGGGCAACGAGCCTCGTTCACGATCGGCGTCCAGGTGTTGGCGACGGCGGTGCCCCGGGTCAAGAACCGGGCGATCGTGTCGACCCCCGGCGACGAGGAGCCGACCGGCAACAACGTCGCCGAGGACGAGGCGACGGTAATCGCGCTGAGCCCGTTGGTGCTGGAGAAGCGGGTCCGGCCCGCCGAGGTCGAGGTTGGCGACGTAGTCGACTATCAGCTGTTGGTCAGCAACGTCGCTTCGGCGCCGGTCCCGGCCGTGGTGGTGACCGACACCCTGCCGCTCGGCTTCGTCTTCCTCACCGGCACCGCCCGGCTCGACGGCCAGCGGATCCCCGACCCCACGGGGGCCCCGGGGCCGGTGCTCCGGATCCCGGTCGGAACGTTAGGCGCCAACGCTACTCGGGTCATCAGCTACCGGCTCCTGGTCGGGGCGGGCGGACCGGCCGGCCCCGGGGAAAACCGGGCCATCGCCCGGAGCGAGTCGACCGGCATCGAGTCGCCCGTCGCGGTGGCCCGGGTCCGGTTCCGGGGATCGCTGTTGAGCGACCGGGCCTTCATCGTCGGCAAAGTAGCCCTGCGACAGGACAGCGCCGGCGTCCGCCGGGACCTCGGAATCCCGGGAGTCCGGGTCATTCTGACCAACGGCACCACGGCCATCACCGACGAGGAAGGCAAGTACAGCTTCCCCGCGCTGGCGCCGCTGCTGCACGTCGTCCGGGTCGACGAGACCACCTTGCCCAGCGGCGTGAGGCTCGCCGTCACCAACGCCCGGCAGGCGGGCACCGCGGCCAGCCGGTTCGCCGATTTGAGGAATGGCGAGCTCTACCGCGCCGATTTCTTCGTCGACAGCGTGGATCAGTCCAAGGTCGACCTGGTTCGAGCCCGACGAGATGGCCCCGTCACCGCCGCGATTCCCGACTCCGCCCCCGCCGAGGTGCGGGGCGAACGTTCGGTGAGCGAACCGGGCGTCGCCGGGGTGGGGCGCGATCGAGCCCCCGATTCGACCCTCGCGCGGGTGTTCCGCCCGATGACCGGGAGCTTGGCGACCCCGATCGCCGAGCGGCACGGGGCCACCAAGAGCGATCTCGGCGATCGGGTGCCGCGCCCCGAGGCGGCCGGCAAGCGGATCGTCATCGGGGTTCCCACCACCCCGGTCCCGGCGGATGGGGCGACCCGGATCGCGATCCGGGTGGCGGTCGTGGACTCGGCGGGTTCCGCCGGAGCCGGCCCGGTCCCGGTCACCCTCGAGGCGACGTTAGGCAGGTGGTTGGTGGCCGACCGCGATTCGGTGGAGCCCGGAATCCAGACCGAAGTCCCCGCCGCCCCGGGCGAGGCGACCTTCGGGCTGGTGGCGCCCGCCGAGGACGGGCTCGGCGAGATCCGGGTGACCGCCGGCCGGCGGGCCCAGTCCGCCACGATCGCGTTCGCCCCCGCCCCGCGGCCGATGATCGCCGCCGGATTCGTTCAGGGTCGGATCGATTTCCGATCGCTGACCCGCGGCGCCCTGGTGGCGGCGACCCCGAACGACGGGTTCGAGCAGGAACTCCGAGATCTGGCCACCGCCAGCGACGACGGCCTCGACCGAGCAGCGGCGCGGGGAGCCCTGTATCTCCGCGGCAAGATCAAGGGCAAGTACCTGCTCACCGCCGCGTACGACTCCGAGCGCGATCCGGAGCGCCGCTTCTTCCGCGACATCCAGCCGGAGGAGTTCTATCCGGTCTATGGCGACGCTTCGATCCGGGAATACGGGGCCCAGAGCTTCGAGGGGCTCTACGTCCGGCTGGACCACGACCGCAACAGCTTCCTCTACGGCGACTACCAGACGCCGGAGGCGACCGAGAGCCGCGAGCTCGGCGCTTACCTCCGAACCCTCTCCGGTGCGATGCACCATTTCGAGACCGACCGGGCGCGCGGCAATGTCTTCGCGTCGCGATCCGAGAACCGGCTGGTGGTCGACGAGCTGGCGGGGCGAGGCATCAGCGGTCCCTACGCCCTCAGCCGCTCGAACGGCCTCCTCAACACCGAGCGCGTGGAGCTGGTGACCCGGGATCGCAACCAACCGGCCCGGATCCTCAGGCTCGAGCCGATGCGCCGGTTCGCCGATTACAGCATCGAGCCGTTTACCGGCCGGCTCCTGTTCCGGCGGCCGGTGCCGAGCGTGGATTCGGATCTCAACCCGGTTTCGATCCGGGTGAGCTACGAGCTGGAGCGGGGCGGCGAGTCCCAATGGACCTATGGCGGCGACGCTCAGATCAAGCTGGGCCGCGCCGTCGAGATCGGGGGCTCCGCGGTCCGACAGGAAGACCCGATCGACAACTTCGAGCTCTGGAGCGTGAACGGCTCGGTGAGGTTGGGCCAGAACACCACAGTGTTGGGCGAATGGGCCCGGACCAGCGGCAACGCCCGGGATGCGGGCTCGGCGGGGCGGCTCGAGCTGCGGCATTCCTCGGCGGGCGCCGATTTCCATCTCTTCGCCGCCGAGAGCGATTCCGGGTTCGGCAACCCATCGTCGACTTTCGGCGGCGGCCGGCGGGAACTCGGCGGCCAGCTCGGCATCCCCCTCGATCGGCGGACCAGGCTGGTCGGTCAGGCGCTCAGCAGCGAGGATCTTCGAACTCGCGGGCGGCGGGACGGAGCGCTCGTGGCGGTGGAACGGAACGTTGGCCGCGACGCCCGGCTCGAGGTCGGTTACCGGTATGGCCGGGAGACTCGCCAGCCGGCGGACACCCTCGCGCTGCTGGCGCCGAACGAGACTCATGCCCTCCACACCAGGCTGGCGGTCGATTTCGGCGATTCTCTCCCCGGAGGATTGCGGAAGGGCACCCTGTTCAGCGAGTACGATCAGGACGTCAGTCATCGCGATCGGCGGCGGGGATCGATCGGCGCCCAGTATCAGGTCTTGCCTCGAGTCCGGGCCTACGGCCGGCACGAGTTCTTGTCCTCCTTTGCTGGTCCGTTCGGCTTGAACAGCGAGCAGCGGACGGCGGCCTCGGTGTTCGGCCTCGACGCCGGTTACGCCAACGACGGCGAGGCGTTCAGCGAGTATCGGCTTCGGGACGGTTTCAGCGGCAGGGAAGGCGAGGCGGTGATCGGCCTGCGAAACCGGTGGCCGGTGGCGAGGGGGGTTAGGCTCGACGCCTCGTTCGAGCGGATTCACCCGACGGAAGGCAAGATGGCCGGGCTCGCCGAGGCGACCTCGGTGACCGGCGGAATCGAGCTCCTGCTGCCAGCCAACACCCGAGCTACCGCCCGGCTGGAGCTGCGCGACGCGCCCACCGGCGACACCTGGCTCGCGACGTTAGGCTACGCTCAGCGCCTCTCCAGCGACTGGACCGCGCTCGGGCGCTTCCTCTGGAACGACCTCGGGCCGAGCCAGGTCCGGACCCGGACCCAGTTCGGGCTGGCCTGGCGGCAAACCACCCGAAGCACTTGGAACGGGCTGGCCCGGTTCGAGCGCCGATTCGAACGGGCCGATTTCGGGGGCGGACTGACCCGCCGATCGGCGAGCCTCCTGAGCGCTCACGCCAACTGGCAAGCCACCGAAAAATTGGTGGTCAACGCTCGGGTGGCCAGCAAGTGGGCTGGCGACAACGCGGCCGTGGGCAACAGCTCGAGCCGGGCCCGGCTGGCGATGATCCGAGCTGTCCACGATCTCGGCCTCTCATGGGACGTCGGCGTCCAGGGCGGCATCATCGCCGTCGGCGGAGCGGGAGGTCACCGGTATGGCCTCGGCGCCGAAGTGGGCCGGCGGATCATCGACGATCTGAGGTTGGCGGTGGGCTACAACGTCTTCGGATTCCGGGATCGTGACCTCCGGGAGACGGAGTACACGATGAAAGGCCTCTACCTCCGCTTCGACTACAAGTTCGACGAGGCGACGTTCAGTCGTTGACGGGCCACGTGGGGAACCGCCGCTGAGGGGGACGGGGCCGAGGAGGGGTCGCGCCAGGCGTGTTGGGCGGGCGACCAGAGCTTCCCTACCGGGCGCGGAGATCGATCACCCGCCGCGCCTTCCCGAGCGATCGCTCGATCGCTCCCAGCGATTCGATCCGGATCACCGCCGAGATCCCGATGAAGGTCTTGATGTCGTGCTCCAGGATCTGGCCCCCCTGAGCCACGGTCACCGCCGACAGGGTGTCGTCGCGCGGCTCGACGATGACAGCAAGGGCATCGAGCCGACCCTCCCGGCGGACCTCGAGGACATAGTGAGGGGAGAAGATCCCCACCCGAAGGATCAGCTCCTCGATCTGGGACGGAAAGACATTGACGCCGCGAATGATCAGCATGTCGTCGCTGCGGCCGGCCAACCGGGCGAGCCGGCGCATCGATCGGGCGGTGCCCGGCAACAGGGCCGAGAGGTCTCGGGTCCGATATCGGATGACCGGCATCGCTTCTTTGGTGAGCGAGGTGAACACCAGTTCCCCGGTCTGGCCGTCGGGGAGGACCTTGCCGGTGGCCGGATCGATGATCTCCGGATAGAAATGGTCCTCCCAGACCGTGAGCCCGTCTTTGGTCTCGACACACTCGCTCGCGACCCCCGGTCCCATCACCTCGGATAATCCGTAGATGTCGACCGCGTCCATCGCGAACCGCTCTTCGATCTCGTTCCGCATCGCTTCCGTCCACGGCTCGGCCCCATGGATGCCGACCTTGAGCGACAGCCGGCGGGTGTCGATCCCCAAGCGGCGGCATTCGTCGGCGATGACCAGGAGGTAAGACGGCGTGCACATGATGATGTCGGGACGGAAATCGCCGATCAGCTGGATCTGTTTCTCGGTTTGCCCGCCCGACATCGGAACCACGGTGCAGCCGAGCCGTTCCGCTCCGTAGTGCGCCCCCAACCCGCCCGTGAACAACCCATAGCCGTAACCGATGTGAACGATGTCGCCGGGGCGTCCGCCGGCGGCCCGGATCGACCGAGCAACCACCTCGGCCCAACGCTCGATGTCGGCCGCGGTATAGCCGACCACCGTCGGTTTGCCGGTCGTGCCCGAGGATGCGTGGACCCGGACCACTTCTTCCCGCGGCACCGCGAACATCCCGAACGGGTAGCTCTCGCGGAGATCGTCCTTGGTCGTGAACGGGAACTTGGCCAGATCGTCGAGGGATTTGAGGTGCGAGGGGCGGAGGCCGAGCCGGTCGAACTTCTCGCGATACCGGGCCACGTTCTTGTAGGCGTGGCCGAGCGACCACCGAAGCCGTTCGAGCTGAAGGGCCGCGATCTCGTCGCGGCTCGCGATCTCGATCCGATCCAGGTCTCGGCGCGTCGGCTCGCCTCGAAGGGTCTTGCCAGCCTTGACGGTCGGCGGTCGCTTCGTCAGCGCAAACGGCGCCGGCCTGCCGGTCGACTTACCTCGTCCCTTCAGCGGTTTCGCGGGAGACATCAGCGTGGCGCCGTCACGAGTGGAGGTCGTCGATCGAACCAGGGCCGGGCCCGCTCGAGTTGCCCGGCGATCCGGAACAGGGTCGCTTCGTCGCCGAACCGGCCGACGACCTGGGTCCCGATCGGCAGCCCCTCGTCGTTCCAATGCAACGGGACCGACATCGCCGGCTGACCGGTGGAGTTGAAGATGGCGGTGAACGGTACGGCGTCGAAGGCCTGACCGACCAATTGGTCGAGGAGCCCAACCAGGCGGAACAGCCGGCCCGAACCGATCCTCCCGAGCCACTCGAGCGCGAACCGCTCGATCGGTTTCGGCTGGAGCGCGCCGATCAGGAACGGTGGCGTCGCGATGGTGGGCGTCACCAGGAGATCGTATTGCGTGAAGAAGCGGCCGATCGCCCGGCTGGTGGCGCCGAGCAAGCGGAGCGCGGCAGACAGCTCGTCGGCCCGGAGGCCCTTCCCGAGGAGGTGGAGCGCCCAGGTGGTCGGTTCGAACCCGGCCCGGGCGGGTTTTTTCCCCACCGCCCGGCCGGCATCGCGAACATCGGCGGCGCACTCGGCACAGACGGTGGTGAGGAACGCCTTGGCGAAACCGGGCCCGTCCACCGGGGGGGCGGCCTCGACGACCACGTGGCCCAGCTGCTCGAGGAGCGTCACCGTCTCCCGCACGGCCGCGGCACAGTCGGCGTGGACCTTTCCGCCGATCGGCGATTCGGCGGTCCAGGCGATCGTCAGGCGCCCCGGTAGTTGGGTCACCTCGTCGAGAAACGGCCGCGCCGGCGGCGGGGCGTGGTAGGGCGCTCCAACGTCGGGGCCGTGGGTCGCGTCGAGGGCGGCGGCGCTGTCGCGGACCGATCGGCTGATGACGTGCTCCACCACCGCGCCGAGCCATAACTGGCTGTAGTCGGGGCCGGTGGGAACCCGGCCGCGGGTCGGTTTCAGGCCGAACACCCCGCAGCAGGAAGAGGGGATTCGAATCGAGCCACCCCCGTCGCCGCCGCCCGCCAGCGGGACGATGCCGGCCGCCACCGCCGCCGCCGAGCCGCCACTCGAACCCCCGGGCGTTCGGGAAGGCGCCCACGGGTTGCCGGTCGGGCCGAAGAGGACCGGCTCGGTGTACGGCGTTAGGCCGAACTCGGGAGTGTTGGTCTTCCCGATCGTGATCAATCCGGCCTGGCGAAACCGGCTCATCAGCTCGGTGTCGTGATCGGGAACGAACCCCTCTACGAACCGGCTCCCGGCTCGGTACGGCTCGCCCTTGACGAGCTGAACCAGGTCTTTGACGAGGAACGGCACCCCGGCGAACGGGCCGAGGCCGGCGCAGTGGTCGGCCTCGGCGCGGGCCGCGTCGTCCATCCGATGGATGATGGCGTTGAGGACCGGGTTGACGGCGTCCGCCCGGGCGAGCGCCGTGTCGACCAACTCCCGCGCCGCAACCTGTTTGGTGCGGACGAGATCGGCGAGGCCGAGCCCATCGAACCGGTGGTAGTCGGCGATCGTCATGGGAGAGGAAGGTAGCGCCCGAGCAGGCGGGCGGGCAGGAGCCGCCTGGGGTGTGGCGGCCGGCGCCCAAGAGCTCTATCCAGGGCTGAGGAACATGGCGCACCCCATCGTAGCCGAACGTCTCTTTGGACGCCCGGCGGGGAGGCCGGGTCATTGCGGCAGTCGGCGGGATTGCTAGTACATGCCGCCCATGCCGCCGCCCCCGCGGGGCCCTGCGCTTGCCGTTTTCTCTTCTTTCCTCTCGACCACCACGCACTCGGTCGTGAGCAACAGCCCGGCGATCGAAGCGGCGTTCTGCAACGCCGTTCTCGTCACCTTGGTAGGATCGATGACGCCGGCCTTCACCAGGTTCTCGTATGTATCGGTCTGAGCGTTGTACCCGAAGTTCTTCTCTTTCGACTCCCGGACCTTCGCCAGGACGATTGAGCCTTCCTCCCCGGCGTTCTGGGCGATGATTCGGAGCGGCTCCTCGAGCGCGCGCTGGACGATGCTGACCCCGATCTTCTCGTCGGCCGTACCCTTGACTCGCTCGAGGGTCAGGGCCTCGGTTCTGGGCGATCGATCGCGGCCGAGCCGCTGACCGACCCCCGGAACCAGTACTGCTTCCCCGCCGGCTCCGGGTTGGGATAGACCCGGCTGGCGTCGGCGCCGCGGTGGAGCACCCCGTTCAGCATGACCATGTCGATCTTCCGGGTGTTCTTGATGTCGTCGAGCGGGTTGGCATCGAGCACCACCAGATCGGCCAGCTTGCCGGGTTCGATCGAGCCCAGCTGACTATCGAGCCCGAGATACTTGGCGCCGTTGATCGTGGCGATGGCCATGATCTCGGCCGGGCTGAAACCACCCTTCGACATCAACTCCATCTCCCAGTGCTTGTCGAGGCCGTGCATCTGGCCGTGGCCGCTCACTTGGATCGACACGCCAGCCTGGGCCAGCTTCCGGAGCTGGCTCGCCATTTCCGTCGCGTAGACATCGTCGCCGAAATAGCGAGTGGGGCGACGGAACCGGATCAGGTGATCCTTCGGAAAGAACCGGAGCAACTTGGGATCCTCCCAGAGCCGCTCGTCTTGATGGAACGCCCCCTCGCCCTGGGGACCGTTGTACACCACGATCAGGGTGGGGGTGTTGCCGGCCTGAGTGGCTCCCCAGAGCTTGAGAACGTCGTCGTAAAGCGGCGTTAGGCCCACGGTGTGCTCCAACCCGGAGACCCCGTCCATCAGCATGGTCCAATTCATCTGGAAATCGACGGCCGTCTCGGCAACGACGTTGACGCCCATCCGGCGGGCCGCGTCGTACATCTGCATTCGGGCCGCTCGGTTGAAGTGGACATAGTCCTTCAACGCGGTGGCGCCGTAGGCCTTGTTGAAGCCGACCACCTCGTCGGCATCGGGCTGCGAGTCGATCGGCCGGAACAGCTTGGTGCGGAACTGACGAAGGCCATAGATCGGTGGTCCCACCGACAGGAGCCGAGCGCCGGCGATCTTGCCACTGCGCTGAAGGTCGGAGACCTCGAAGTCCTTGATGTGGTTGCCGTACACCTCGTAAACCGTGGTGGTTCCGTACGCGAGGTTGGCGACCAGGCCCACGTGGTTCTGCTCGACGACGTTCAGGGTGGAGGCGTCGGGGTTGTAATGACCGTGCGCATCGATCATCCCCGGCATCACCGTTTTCCCTCGCAAATCGAAGACCCGAGCCCCGGCCGGGACCGCCACGCCGACGCCAACCGTCTCGATCAGGTTTCGCCGAACGACGATGGTGGCGTTTTCCAGCACCCGCCGGCTCGGATCGACCGTGATGACCCGCGCGTTGGTGAGCGCGATGGTTGAGGTCGGCACCGCCACCTCATACTCGACGGACAGGTCGGTCCTCTGGACCGCGGCCTTGTTGGCGATGATGTCGGCCACCGATTTCTCGAAGAACTCCGATCCCCGGGTCCAGGAAAGCGTCTTGCTGTCGGACGACCATTCGACGTACTCCCCGTCCTCGTTGCTGACCCGGTACGAGGCGCCCTGCTTGTCGTAGCCGCTGATGGTGATCGTCTTGCCGGCGAACGCGGCCGGCGTCAGGTAGCTCCGGAGGTATTCGCGGTATGCGATCAACTGCCCGTCCGGCGAGAGATTCCCCCGGGCGGCGTGGGGGAAGGCGTACAAGGTCCGCCGGTCCATGCCGTCGGGTCGGACCGAGCGCAAGTAGAGGGTATCCCGAGTCGTCTCGTTGAAATAGATCGTGTTTCCGTCCGCCGAGAACGTGATTGCGGGGGGTCGCCGCGAGGCCAACGGGTTATCCGCCTTCCAGTCGACCTTGGTGACGAACCGCTCAGCCTTGTCGGGGCCCACCACCACCAGGTCGAACTCGTCCTGGCTTTCGAGGTCGTCGCCTCGGTTGAGGCTTCCCGATCCGCGGAGGTAGGCCAGGGTCCTGCCGTCCTGAGAGAGCGTCAGGGAGCCGTATTGGGAAGGCGGACCGCTGACTCGGGTCGCGGGACGTCGAGGCGTCCCCAGCGGCAGCGCCCAGACTGAACCGAGGCTGTCATCGCGCCAGGAGGCGTAGTACACCGTCTTGGTGGCGCGGTCGTAAACGGGACTGGACTCGAGGCTCGGACTGTTGGTGAGGTTGGTGAGTTGAGCGCCGTTCTTGAAATAGATGTCACCGAGCGCCTCGTAGAGGACGCCCTGGTCGGTTCGCTGACCCCACCGGTGCGATCTCGTCTTGGCGGTGCCACTCGCCGGGATCGGGACCGGGAACCGGATCGTCTGGGCGAGATCTCGGCGGACGGTGGCTCGAAATGGGATCGGGCGAGCCCGACTGGTCGCCACGTCCACCGCGTGCAGGGTGCCGCCGGAGGTGATGACGATCTCGCGACCATCGGGCGTCCAGGCAAAGTTGGGATAGATCCCGAAAGTCACGCCCGCCCCGGCCTCCATTCGATCGCGGTCGAGCGCGACGGCCAGGACTCGCTCCGATTGAGTGGCGAGGTCATGAAGGACCAGCACCGTCTTCTTGTCGTCGCGATGGATGTAGGCCAGGGTCTTCCCGTCGGGGGAGAGCACCGGATCGGCGGCCCCCCCGGGACGAGTGAGGTAGGTCGCGACATCGGCCGTCTTGAGATCGTAGGTCTTGATCTGAAACCCGGTTTGATAAATCGGGCCCGCCGGCACGCTGAAGTAGACTTTGCCATTGGTGGGGTGTTCGCTCCAATGGGTCGGCGATCCGAACACCGTCCCGCTCATCAACTCGGTCTTGGATCCGTGAAGGTCGATTCGGTGGCCGCTGTACCGGGCGCCCAGATCCATTGCCGCCAGGTAGATCGCCCGGCCATCGCGCGACCAGGTCGCCGCAAAGGCTCGGTTCGGCATCTTCGAAACCTTCTCCACCGAGTCGGTGCCCCGACGGAGCATCCAGATCTCCTCCTTGCCGCTCCGATCGGAGGTGAAGAGGATCCGGGTCCCATCCGGACTGTAGCGGGGGAGATGATTGTAGGACCGCCCCTTGGTGAGCGCGGTGGCGTCGCCGCCCGCGAACGGCATCTCGTAGAGGTGGCCGAGGAGATCGAAGACGATCCACCGCCCATCGGGCGAGACGTCGACCCCGAGCCAGGTCCCTTGGGAAGTCGTGAACTCGAGCGGCGTGGTCGGCGCCTTGATCGAGTCGATGTGAAATCCGGGGCCCTGTCCGAGCGCCGGAACCGCGAAGGTGGCGATCGCGACCCACGCCATGGGGAGGTTCAGACGCATTGGCCTCGACCTTTCAGTTTCAGCGGATGACGGCGATACCGGGGAAGATTTCGGTGAATCTGGTGAACACCGCCGGATCGTGCCCCGGAATGATGAGCTTGCCCGGCCCAGCCAGTTTCCGCATCCGATCCTGCGCGGCGAGGTTGGAGACGGTGTCCCAGGTCGCGGGGATTGGCCGTCGTTGGTCGAGGTTCTCGTAGAGATAGAGATTGTCCGAGGCGAGCACCGCTTGAACCCCGCCGGTGGCGACGCCGACGTATTGCGATTCCTTGGTGTGGCGACCGCCGGTGTAGACGAACACCCCGGGCGCCACCTGCTGCGAATCGCCGTCCACCAACTTGAGACGGCCGGCCCGCCGGAACTTCTCGAGCATCGCGATGCTCACCGGGAAGACCCCGCTCCGCGGCTGGTTGGCGGGGTCCTGGTAGTGGGTGAATTCGGCCCGCTGGACCCAGACGTTGGCGTTGGGAAAGAGATCGGCCCCGTCGACGTGATCCCAGTGAAGGTGCGTGACGATGATGTCGGTCACTTTGTCCGGACGGATCCCGAGCTTCTCGATCGCCACCGATGGCTTGACGAACCCGCGAATGTTCCAGGCCTCGAGAAACTCCTCCCGATAAAAGCCGGCATCGACCAAAATCGTCCGAGTCGGGCTGCGAACCACCCAAACCATCATCGCCGCGTCGATCGTTCGACTCGTGTCGGCGCCCAACACCATGTTGCGCACCGGATACCCCACCAGCTCGCCGTAGCGGACCGCGTACACCTCGTAGCCGGGCTGAGGGGGTGGAGACGAGACGAATCCGACGATTCCAACCAGGGCAACAGCGAGTGACGCGGAATGGCGCACGAGTCCTCCGAAGGGTCATTCGGAACCCATGACGTTCACCCGCGAGGGGCGCCGAGGCAAGGGGGGCGGGGTAGGACGGATAGGACGGTTGCGCCCCTGCTACCGGTCGACGTAGAGGGTCACCGTCCCACCGCGCCGCCCACAGGTGCCGACCAGATCCCGGTTACCGGCCCCACCCCAGAGCCCATACAGGTTCCGGCAGACGATCGGATCGGTCAGCGACGCGCTCACTACCTGAATGACCGGTGTTCTCCGCCCGCCGACTCGAGTCGTGGTCCATTGGAGGCGATGATAGCGACCATTGAAGAGATTGGCGCCGCCGCCCGGCAAGAGGGGAGCGAGGCCTCTCGGCACCACGCCCCGGCGCGCCGAGGGAGGCCAGCGCCCGGCGCCCTCGTTGTATTGAAAGGCTCCCACCCGCACCGCGGTCATTGCCGCGAGAATTTCGGCGCCGTCAGCCCGCTTCCGAAACTGCTGGTACTTCGGAATCGCGTTCGACGTCAACAGTCCCAATACCGCAATCACCGTCAACAGCTCGATGATCGTGAAGCCGCGCGACTTCATCGAGCACCGCCTTCGATCATCGGGTCGACTCCGGGCATCACTCGCAGGGAAATCGCTCGGTTCCCCACCCCTGCCATCAGCTGATAGCCGCCACCGCCGGTGACGACCATCGATACCGACCTCATGTCGGCTTCGAGCTCGTTCAGCTCCCGGGGAAGCCGGCCGCTGTCGGCCTCGAACTGCTGCACCATGATCAGCGTTGCGATCAGCAGCTGCTCGGCTGCCACCTGGGTTGCTGGCGGAGGGAGCGGCTCGAACCTCGGGTACAGCCAGGCGGGCCGCGCGACCCAGAGGTAGACCATGCCCGCCAGGGCGGCGGCCGCGATGGCCGGTAGCACGAAGCGTCGCCACCCCGGCGGCACCGGGCCGAGGAAGCCCCGCGGCTTGGTTGCTTCGTGCTCGATCAACCGATCGTAGGCCTGGACGAGATGGTCCTTGCCGGAACCGGTTGCCGGCTGAGGGGGCGTGGGGGCGGCGGTCCCCTCCACGGGCCGAGCCGGTTGAAAGGTCTCGACGATGGCCTGATAGGCGGCGCCGAGGTCGGTGACTGGTCCGGTGCTTCGACCCTCCCGATCGTAAATCGGCTCGGCCCCCGGGGGCCGGGTAGCGTGGTCCGCCAAATACGAACTCAGCGCGTCGTTGAGCGACTCTCGCGGCTTCTCCGCCATCCCGGGCCTCCCGACGTCCGTTTCGGGGATCTGGGGAGGGTATCGTCAAGGGTGGGAAGAACTGTAGGGGCGAGCGGCAGCTCGCCCTGCGAACGGGCGGGCTGCCGCCCACCCCTACGTTTTCAATGGCCGGCGGCCATCCCGTCCTTGCGAGGATCCGAGGCCGCGGCGTAGCCGCGAGCCAGTCTGACGATGGCCTGGCCACCACCGGCCGAGCTGGCGGGGAGGTCGGCGACCTCGTGTCCGAGGTCCCTCAACTGGGAGCGGACCAGGTCGCCGATCGGCGCCTCCAGCCCGACCAGCCTACCACTCTGGTGCCGGAACCGGGCGGCGTCGATCGCTTCTTGGAGGTCCATCCCGAAGACCAGCAGGTTCAGGAGCACTTGGACGTGCCCTTGCGGCTGCATCGCCCCGCCCATGACACCGTAGCTCATCCACGGTTCTTCGATGCCGTTGGCAGCGACCTTGGTGACGAACGCCGGAATGATGGTGTGAAACGGCCGTTTCCGCGGGCCGACCGTGTTCGGCAGGCCGTCGGTGAGGGTGAACCCGGCGCCCCGATTCTGGAGCGCCAACCCGGTCCCCGGCACCACCACGCCGGAGCCGAACCCGGAAGCCAGGCTGTTGATGAACGAGATCATGTTGCCGTGTCGATCGGCGGCGGTGAGGTAGATCGTCTCGCTGGCGGTCAAAGCCGGTCCGGGCTCGGGACGGTCGGCCGCTTGTCGGGAACTGAGCCGAGACCGACGCTCGGCGATGAAGCTGTCGGAGAGCAGGTGCTCGGCCGGGGTCTTCATGGCGGCCGGGTCGCCGACGAACCGCTCGAGATCCGCGTAGGCGAGCTTCTTGGCTTCGATCAGATGGTGGAGGTAGGCGGCCGAGTTGTGACCCATCCCGCGGAGATCGTAGGGCTCGAGGATCCGGAGCATCTCGAGGGCCGCGATCCCCTGGCCGTTAGGCGGCATTTCGTAGAGTCGATGTCCTTTGAACGACACCGAGATCGGGGTCACCCATTCCGACCGGTGAGCGGCGAGGTCTTCGGTGGTGAGGAAGCCGCCGAGCTCCTGGACCCGCCGCGCGACCTTGGCGCCCAAGGCGCCGCCGTAGAAGACGCTCGGGCCGTCCGTCGCGATGGCCCGAAACGTGACGGCGAGATCGCGGTTGCGAATCCAATCTCCGGTCTTCGGCACCTGGTCGCCGTTGACGAGATAGGTGGCCCGACCACCCTCGTCCTTCCTGAGGGCCGCCGCGGTCGACGCCCAATCCTCGGCGATGACGGGCGTGAGCGGAAACCCCTCCTCGGCCAACTGGATCGCCGGCGCGAGCGCCTGGGCCAGTGTCAGGGTGCCGTACTTCCCGAGCAGGTCGTTCCAGCCGGCGAGGGCCCCGGGCACGGTGATCGACTCGGGTCCCGAGTTGGGCATCTGCTGGTGGCCCCGTCGGATCAGCAGATCGCGGGAGATCAGCGATCCCGATCGGCCGCTCGCGTTGAGACCGACGAGCCGCTTCTCGTTCGCGAGCCAGATGATCGCGAACAGATCCCCGCCCGCGCCCGTCATCATCGGCTCGACGACGTTGAGCACCGCGGCCGCCGTCACCGCCGCGTCGACCGCGTTGCCACCGTTCTGGAGCACCGCCAACCCGGCGGCGGTGGCGAGCGGTTGGCTCGTGGCGATGGCACCCTTGGGAGCGTAGACGGTCGAGCGCCCCGCCATCGACGCGGTTCGCGCCACCTGTCCGTGAGCGGGATCGAGCTGGGAGAGGAACATGACACCTCCCGCGAGAAGCGAGGACCATCGGCGGATCAACTGCATGGCTTCGTCCCGAGGCTTGAAGCCCGAATCTACACTCGATCCGAGAGGCCGACTATCGTTGGGGATGGACGAGGCCGCGCTGGAGGCAGAGCTCTCCGAGCCCCTACCGGAGGTCGTCGCGGCGGCTGGCCGGCTCGCCGGCGACGTGATCGTTCTCGGAGCCAGTGGCAAGATGGGGCCGAGTCTGGTGGCGCAGCTGGCTCGGGCAACTGGGGCCGCTGGAGTGAAGCGGACGATCAGCGCGGTGGCCCGGTTCTCGGACTCCGGGGCCCGGCGGGCGCTGGAACGACTCGGGGTCGGAGTCATCGCGGCCGACCTTCTCGACCCCGCCGCCGTCGCTTTGCTGCCCGACGCGCCCAACGTGATCTACCTGGTCGGGCAGAAGTTCGGGACGACAGGCGACCTGGCCCGAACCTGGGCGGTCAACGCGACCCTGCCGGGATTCGTGGCTGCCCGATTCGCGGAATCGAGAATCGTGATCTTCAGCACCGGTAACGTCTATCCGCTCTGGCCGGCGACCAGCGCCGGCCCGACCGAGACCGATCCGATCGGCCCGGTGGGCGATTACGCCAAATCGGCCGCCGCTCGCGAACGGGTCTTCGAGCACTACGCCGAACGCTTGGGGACTCGGATGGCCATCCTCCGGCTCAACTATGCCGTCGAGCCAAGGTACGGCGTTCTCCGCGACCTTGCCGATCGGGTCCGGAGTGGGCAGCCGGTCGACCTCACGATGGGATTCGTCAACGTGATCTGGCAGCGTGACGCCAACGCGGTGGCGATTCGGGCCCTCGAACGCTGCGCCGTCCCACCTCTGGTCGTCAATCTCACCGGGCGCCCGGCGGTATCGGTGCGGGCGCTGGCGGTGGCGTTCGGGCGACGATTCGGGATGGCTCCGATCTTCGAGGGCCAGGAGGCGGACACGGCGTTGCTCTCGAACGCGAGTCGGTGTGTGGAGCTGTTCGGCGAGGCTCCGGTGTCCGTCGACGCGATGATCGATCGGGTCGCCGCCTGGATCGAGGCCGGCGGGCGTTCGTTAGGCAAGCCGACCCATTTCGAAGAACGCTCGGGGGCGTTCTGACCGGGCTGCCCGGCGGCGTCCGCCGTCATCTCCGCCGAGGGGGCGTGATTCCGGCGCACCCCTTGGCCCTCGATCGGCATCGCCGGCTCGACCCGCGCCGGCAACGAGCGCTGACCCGCTACTATCTCGACGCCGGGGCGACCGGGCTGGCGATCGGGGTCCATACGACCCAATTCGCCATTCGGACGGTCGGGCTCCTCGAACCGGTCTTGGCACTGGCCGCGGCCACCGCGCGCGAATGGACGGCCCGCCCGGTGGCGTTGATCGCGGGAGTCGTGGGACCGACGAGACAGGCGGCTCGGGAGGCCCGGCTGGCGGCCGATCTCGGCTACCACGCGGCCCTGGTCAGCCTCGGCGGACTCGGCCGCTGGCCGGAGGAGCGGCTCCTCGACCACCTGCGGGAGGTCGCGACCGTCCTCCCGGTCATGGGCTTCTACCTCCAGCCCGCCGTGGGGGGGCGACCACTGGGATACCGGTTCTGGCGCCGGCTCGCGGAGATCGATAACGTGGTCGCCATCAAAGTGGCCCCCTTCGACCGCTACCGGACCCTCGACGTGGTTCGGGCGGTGGTGGACGCGGGGCGGCATCGCGACGTCGCCCTCTACACCGGTAACGACGACGCCATCGTGACCGACCTGACGACCGGGTTGCGGCTGCGCGGGCCTAACGGCCGGCCGGTGACAGCCCGCTTCGTGGGCGGGCTGCTGGGGCATTGGGCTTATTGGACCAAGCGAGCGGTCGAGTTGGTCCGGAGCTGCCGGGCGGCGGCCGGCCGAGCGGTGCCCCGCCGACTGCTCCAGCTCGCGGGGCCGACGACCGACGCCAACGCCGCGATCTTCGACGCGAGCCATCGGTTTCGGGGCTGCATCCCGGGGATCCACGAGGTGCTTCGGCGGCAGGGCTTCCTGCGAGGGAGGTGGTGCCTCGACCCCCGAGAGGAGCTGACCATCGGCCAAGCGAGCCAGATCGAGCGGGTCCATCGTGCCTATCCGTTTCTCAACGACGATCGCTTCGTGCGGCCCCGGCTCGCCCGGTGGCTCGCTGATTAGCTCGGAGATCCACCGATGGACGACGGACCAGCCCGCCGACAATTCACCGCGGCGCTCGATGCCCTGATCGAGCAGGTCAAGAACGACCGCTCGGTCCTGGCCGCCGTGCTCTGCGGCAGTCTGTCCCATGACGTGGTCTGGGAGAAATCCGACATCGACCTGGTCCTCGTCGCGATCGACGACAAGAAGGTGACCTCCTCGGACCTGGCGCTCTTCGCCGACGGCGTCAACGTCCACGCGATCCTGATCCCGCGGGCCGAATTCCGGAAGACGGTCGAAGGCTCGGTCCGGAACTCCTTCATGCACTCGTTCCTGGCCAAGGGGCGGTTGCTCTACACCCACGACGAGACGATCGCCGAGCTGTGCGCCGGCTTGCACGAGCTGGGGGCCCGCGATCGCCGAGTCCAGCTCTTCCGGGCCGCCACCTCGGCGCTGCCACCGATCGACAAGGCCCGCAAGTGGCTGGTGACCCGCGGCGATCTCGACTACAGCGCCTTCTGGATTCTCGCCGCCGTCACCGGGCTGGCTCGGATCGAGGTGATCGGGGCGGGCCTGCTGGCCGACCGCGAAGTGATCCCCCAGGCGATCAAGCTCAACCCCTCGCTCTTCCAGACGATCTACGGCGATCTCCTCAACCAGCCCAAGGCTCGGGCTCGGGTCGAGTCGGCCCTCGACACCGTCGACCGGTATCTGGCCCGCCAGGCACCGACCCTGTTCGCGCCGGTCATCGACCATCTCCGCGAGGTGGGCGACACTCGATCGGCCACCGACCTCGAAGACCACTTCAAGAAGAACTTCGACGTGGGCGGGGTCACCATCGCCTGCGAGTACCTGGCCGATCGGGGGCTCATCGGCAAAGCGTCGACCCCGGTTCGCCTCACCAAGAAGAGCAACATCGAGGTGGAGGAGTTGGCGTTCTTCTCGTTGCCGGAACCGACCGATGGCCGGTAGCGGCGCGGTGAAGAAACGGAGCAAGCGACCCGAGCCCCGCGCGACGATCGCCGTGCAGGGCGCCCGGGTCCACAATCTCAAGAACATCTCGGTCGAGATCCCCCGCGACCGGTTGATCGTGGTGACCGGCCTCTCGGGCTCCGGAAAATCGAGTCTCGCGTTCGACACGATCTACGCCGAGGGCCAGAGGCGTTACCTGGAATCGTTGTCGAGCTTCGTCAAGATCTTCGTCGCGAAGGTGACGAAACCCGATGTCGACTACGTCTTCGGTCTGTCGCCGGTGATCTCGATCGAGCAGAAGACCATCGTCAACAACCCCCGCTCGACGGTTGGGACGATGACCGACGTCGCCAGCTACCTCAACCTCCTCTTCGCCACCATCGCCGAGCCACACTGCCCCCGAACCGGCGAGCTGGTCCCGAGCCACACCTCGAGCCAGATCCTCGAAGCAATCCTGGCGTTGCCGGAGGACGCCCAAATCGAGCTTCGAGCGCCGGTCTTCAAGGTCTACGGCGAGGATCTCGATTTCGTGTTTACCGAACTCCGAAAAAAGGGCTGCCGCCGGCTGATCATCGACGGCAAGGCGATCGATCTCTCCGCCGAGATCGAGCTCGACGAGTCGACGGTGCGCGACATGGCCGCGGTCGTCGATCGCTTCACGGTCGGTCGGCGTCACGAAAAGGCGATCAAGGCCGGCATCGCCGCGACGTTGCTGGTGGGCGAAGGGCTCATCCAGGTTGAGGTGCTCGGCGGCGCCACCAAGGCTGAGGCCGCGCGGTTCTATCGGGGAGTCAGCAGCCCCACGCACCATTTGGTCTACGGAGACATCCAGCCCGAGTTCTTCGCCTTCAACGAGCCCGAGAGCGCCTGTCGGACTTGCGGCGGACTCGGCGTCCACAAGCTGACCCATCCGGAGCTCCTGGTCCCCGACCCCAAACGAAGCATCCGGGGAGGGTGCTTCGTGCGGGAGGCCTTCCGGTACAACCCGGACACCTGGGACGGGAGGATGATGTACAGCCTCTCGAAGGGGTTGCGATTCTCTCTCGAAACGCCGTGGGAAAAACTCGCCGAGAACGTCCGCCAGGCGATCCTCAACGGCATCGATCCCAAGAAGATCGAGGTGATGGCTCCGCCCGAGTCGAAGGTGAAGCGCGACGACTGGGAGGGCAAGGAGATCGGCTTCGGCGGGATCGCCCGGCGGATCGAACGCTATTACCGGCGGTACCGGCAACGGGGCGAGGCGAATTCCGGGATGGAGGCCTGGCTCGACAAAGTGATGGTCGAGCACACCTGTCCCGACTGCCACGGCGCCCGGCTCCGGGCCACCCGATTGCTCTTCACCATCGCCGGGAAGACGATCTACGACGTGGGCCGGCTCCACTTCGATGAGCTGCACGCGTTCCTCGGCGCGGTCAAGCCGACCGGCCGGGGCGCCGCCGCCGGCAAGCAGGTGGTGAACGAGATCCGCGGGCGGCTCGAGCTGCTGTTGGGTATCGGACTGGACTATCTCAGCTTCAATCGCCGCTCGGGCACTCTCTCGGGTGGTGAGTCGCAGCGGATCCGGTTGTCCACCCAGATCGGGTCGGGATTGATGGGGATGCTCTACGTCCTCGACGAGCCCAGCATCGGGTTGCACCCCAAGGACAACGTCAAGATGATCGCGACGCTGGAGAGCCTCCGCGACATCGGGAACACGGTGATCGTGGTGGAGCACGACGAAGACACCATCCGCGCGGCCGATCACATCGTCGAGATGGGGCCGGGGCCCGGGGTGCATGGCGGGAAGGTGGTCGTTCAGGGGACAATCGACGACCTGATCAACTGCCGAGCCTCACCGACCGGGCAATTTCTCTCCGGCGCCCGATCGATCGCCACCCCGACTCGCCGGCGAGCGGGGAACGGCAAAGCGCTGGAGGTGCGAGGCGCGCGAGAAAACAACCTCAAGTCCGTGGACGTGACCTTCCCCCTCGGCAAGTTGGTCGCGATCACCGGCGCTTCCGGATCCGGGAAGAGCACCCTGGTCAACGAAGTGCTCTACAAGGCGCTCTGGAAGCGGCTGGTGGATACCAGGACCCTCCCCGGCGAGCACGACGCCGTGAAGGGAATCGAGCAGGTCCACAAGGTGGTCAACATCGACCAGTTGCCGATCGGGCGGAACAGCCGGTCGAATCCGGCCACCTACATCGGGTTCTATGATACGATTCGCGACCTCTACACCCGGGCGCCGCTGTCGGTCGAGCGGGGATACCGGCCGGGCCGGTTCAGCTTCAACGTCAAGGGCGGCCGCTGCGAGGAGTGCCAGGGAGAGGGGGTGATCACCACGCAGCTGTATTTCATGCCCGACGTCGAGGTGATCTGCGGGGCATGCAAGGGGGCCCGGTTCAACGCCGAGACGCTCGAGGTCCTGATCCGCGGCAAGACCATCGACGACGTGCTCAACCTTTCGGTCGAGGAAGCGGTGAAGTTCTTCGCCGACGAGCCGGCGATTCGAAAGAAGGTCGAGGTGCTGTTCGATTTGGGGCTCGGCTACCTGACGCTGGGTCAGTCGGCCACCACCCTGTCGGGTGGCGAAGCTCAGCGGATCAAGATCGCCACCGAGCTCTCCAAGCTGCAGCGAGCCAAGCACACGGTCTACATCCTCGACGAACCGACCACCGGATTGCACCTGGCGGACATCGAGCGGCTGCTCGGCTCCCTGAATCAGCTGGTCGACGCCGGACATACCGTGTTGCTGATCGAACACCACCTCGACGTCATCAAGACCGCCGATCACGTGATCGATCTGGGGCCCGAGGGCGGTCACGCCGGCGGCCGGGTGGTGGTGACGGGAACGCCCGAGGAAGTTGCGGCGTGCAAGGCGTCTCACACCGGGAGGTTCCTCGACGCCCATCTGCGGGGACGATGAGGACTCAGCCCAGCCGCCGAAGGACGGCATGGCTCCACAGCAGCGAGGCCAAGGCGGCGAGAGAGAGCCCGACGGCCGGGAGGATGGACCGCGGATGACCCAGGAGGGCGGCCACGACGAGTCCGAGCAACCCGCCAAACGCCCAACAGTTGAACACGGGAAAGGCGACCACCCAGCCGCCGCGAAGAGCGACGGCCCCCGCAAAAGCGACAAATCCCGGTGCCGGCCCGATAATGACGGCCGTCCCGTACGCGCGAATGAGCGGTGCGATCGGGTGCCGACGGCGGTTACCGCGGCCGCCGAGGCGATGACGACGGCAAAGGGGAGCGACCAAAGGGCCATCGATGGGAGATCGTCGGCGCCGACCCACCGGTTGGGCGCGATGTACAACGCAGCGCCGAGGAGCGACGCGGCCCAGGCGACCGCGCCGGCGACCGCGGAAGAGACCGCTGTTTGACGCTGCATCACGATGGAACCGGCCGGCCGACCGCTACTTGACTGGCTCCAGCTTCCAGAAGGCAATCCCTCCCGCCTGCTGACCGACATCGACGGTCGCCACTTTCGCGAGAGCCACCAGATCGTAGACGTCCACTTTGCCGGGCTCGGCGCCGACCCCCTCACTGCTCACGAAGGCGTACCGGGAATCCGGGCTCAGGGCGACTCCGTGGGTCACCGTGGTCGAGCTCTTGAACTGGGCGGCACTCGCTCCGGTCGCGAGGTCGAAGACCTGGACGCCTCCGCCCTGCTTCAACGTCGCCACCAAGTACTTCCCGTCGGCCGTCGCCGCCAGGTTATAGGGCCCACGCCCCGTGGCGAATCGACGAACGACGGACCACTTCTCCCGATCGACTTCGAGGATCTCGTCCGACTTGTTGCAAGCGACGTAGACCGACTTCCCGTCCGCCGACGGCTGGGCCCACGTCGGGGAGCAGGAGTTGGGCTTCATCTGGTGGCGCATTCCCCGATAGCCGACATCCGCCGGATCGACCTCCGGCGCCGGTCGCGATGTCACGACCGGAGCAAGATGCTGCGCCATTTCACCCCGATCGTCCGGCGCGAGGGGCCCTTCCTTCCCCTTGGCCACCGAAAACCGCCGGGATACCATGAAGGACCGGGTATCGATCTCCACCAACTGGTCGTCCATCATGCAGCCGGAGTAGTGGAACCGACCGCTCGGGTCGATCCGGCTGCCATGGGGCATCGTGCAGGTGATGATTCGCTGCACCTCGGTGTTGGTCGGGGTGTAAATCACCGAGTGGGACGACGGGACCATGTCGCCATGAAGATTGAAGTTCGCGGCGATCGCGTAGCTCCCATCGGGCGAGATATCGATCGAGGCGGGGAAGTTGCCAAGGAGGATGCCGGGGCCGACCAGGGTGTCGGGACCCAGCTCGTAGCGCCAGTACTTCCCGTCGGGAAACCCGTGGCCGGTGGTCAGGTGGAGGTACTTGCCGTCGCGCGAGATCGCGAGCCCGTGGGGTCCCTCCATCTCTGCCGCCAGCTCGCCGACCGGATTGGTCCGCTCGACCACCGCCCCCTCGGGTCCGAACCTGATCCGGTGAATCAGGTCGGCGGATTCCGCGCCGACGTAGACCCAGTATCGGGCGGTTGGAGGGGTCGGCTTGGCCTGGGCTCCGAGCACGGTCGTAGCCCCGGTCAGGGCGAGAAGGCTGAAGCTCAGGATCGTCGTTGACTTGCGCACGAGGTCCGCCGTCGGCATCGTCTATAGTTGGGGCGGGCGGCAGACCCGCCGAACATTACCGAGTCGAGGATTCCCATGAAGCTAATTCGTTCCGCCGGGCATGCCATCCGAGCCGCCGGCCTCCTTGGTCTTCCGATCGCTCTCGGCCTGCCGCTCCAGGCCCAGGCGCCGGCGACCGTGGCGAAGCTGGTCGCCGAGCCGGCGGCCCTCACCCTTCGGGCCGGTGACTCGGTCCGGATCGTGGTCAAGGCCCTCGATGCTCAGGGTCGCGAAGTCCGCGACGCGACCATTCGGGTTTTTGGCGCCCGCCGGGCGGTCGGGTACAACGACGGGATGGTGCGGGCATTCCAGGCGGGCAAGCACGCCCTCATGGCGATGGCCGAACGGGGGCCGGGCGCCTGCGCGGGCGCCGATTGCTCGCCGCTGCAGCTCGAGATTCCGGTCACGGTCACCTGGCCGGCGCTGAGCAAGCTCTCCATCGTCACCGCGCCCAGCCGGCTCTACACCGGAGCGACCGTGCTCCACTCGGCGAAGGGCGCCCACGCCGACGGGTCGACCCGGCCGGGACTGGAGGCCTCCTGGAAGAGCTCGAATGACGCAGTGGCGACGGTCGACCGATTCGGTAACGTCCGGACCCATACCGCCGGCACGGTGACGATCACCGCGGAGGCCGAAGGGATGACCGCCACGGTGGCCCACACCGTCACGGCCAACCCGGTAACGTCTCTCACGATCGGGATTCGGGACACCACCATTCGGACCGGCGATGTCGTCGAGCTGACCGCCATCGCTCGGCGGGGCAACGGCCAGGCGGTGACCGACGCGCCGATTACTTGGACCTACACCTACAACGCGGCCGACACCGTGCTGCCGTCCGGGATCCCCGGTGGAGCCGGGATCGTTCAATTCGGCCTCTTCACCGGGAACTACCCTGGCCGCTACACCCTGATCGCTCGCTCCGGCTCGACCTTCGTCGAACGGACGATCGAGGTGAAAGCCCGCGACGCCCGCCGGCCGATCGTGGTCACGAGTCGGGGCACTATCACCAACAGCCACACCTCCGACCTCTGGCCCTTTACCGGCAAGGACGGCCGCGACTACGCTCTCGTGGGCACCTGGGGTGGCGACGGGTATGGCTTCGTTTACGACATCACCGACCTCAACAACATCGTCAAGACCGACTCGGTCCGGATCGACGCTCGAACCATCAACGATGTCACCGTGTCCCCAGACGGACGCTACGGAGTGTTGTCGCGCGAAGGGGCGTCCAATCGGGTCAACGGGGTGGTGATCCTGGACCTGGCCAACCCCGCTCATCCGAAGATCGCCTCGACCTTCAATCAAGAGCTCACCGGCGGCGTCCACAACATGTTCGCCACCAACGATCACCTCTTCGCGGTGTCGGGCGGGGCCAAGTACGTCATCATCGACGTCAAGGACATCTACAACCCGAAGTACGTGAGCGAATACCGTCATCCCAATGCCCGGCTCCACGACCTCTGGGTCCGCGACGGGATCGCCTACTCGGCGCAAGGCGGCGCCGGCACGGTGGTGGTCGACGTCGGCAACGGGAAGTACGGCGGGACGATCGAGAAGCCGAAGTTGATCACGACTTATGAGCTCAACAGCGGCCACGAGATCTTCCCCTACTTCCAGGCTTCGACCGGGAAGACCTACCTCTTCATCGGCGACGAGGAGATGAATCGCTCCAATCGGGTCTGGGCTGGCACCAACTACCGCAACGAGATGACGACCCCGGGCGGGGTGCCACAAACGTCCGGCGGGTTGGTCCACATCATCGACTTCACCGACCCGATGAGCCCCAAGCCCGTGGGGCGCTACGAGCTGGAGGACTTCGGATCGCACGACATCATCGTCCAGGACGACATTTTGTATCAGGCGTACTACGAGGGCGGGGTCCGGTTGGTCGACGTGTCCGGGCAGCTACTCGGCAATCTCCGGGATCAGGGGCGGGAGATCGCGGTGTTCAAGCCTTACGATCCGAAAGGCTACACGCCCAACGCCGCGTTCGTGATGAACGCGATGCCCTGGAAAGGGCACGTGCTGTTCAGCGACTTCAACACCGGGTTGTGGTCGGCCAAACTGGCGCCTCGGACGATGACGCCATAGGTCGGGGCGGGCGGAAGCCCGCCCGCCTCACGGCTTCTGAGCCTTCCGCCGTTCCTCATCGCGAGCGCCGCTCAAGATGTTGCCCATGGCGTAATTGCCCTCGTGGCAGGCGTACTCGTAGACCTCATCCTCCAGCCGGTTGAACGGCACCTCCCCGCCCCACGGCTCGGAAAAGCTCTCCGGGTCCTCGACCGTGAACCGATAGAGGAGGGTGCGGGCGTCGATCCGGTGCAGCCGCTCGGTCACCCGAAGCCCGGACGAAGCACCGAAGAGATTCGCCGCCTGGGCCGGATTGATGTTGGTGGTTTCGATGACCAGGGTATCGCCAACCCAGCGTCCCTGCGAATCGCCCATGTACGGCATGATCGACGATGGGAGGCGGGGTCGGTTGCCGATCGGGATGATCCTGACATCGTGGACCATTTCGGTGAGGATCGCCACCTGGTCGCGAGTCTGCACTATGGTGTAGTTGTTGTTGTAGAAGTAGTTGGGGAGCATCGGCGGGCCGGCGTTCGAGCCGAACGACAGGATGCAGCGCTCGGCGAGGGGACGGCTCTCCGGATGGTCGAAATTGGCGAACTGGGCGAAAACCCGAGCCTGGCGCTGCCGCGCTTGGGCCGTGACCGGCACTCGCCCGTTGGCCGGTCGGGTCACGAGTGAGGACCGAAGCTCGCCCTTCACGATCGCCACCCGATCCCCGCCGTCGATATAGAAAACGTTGTACCCGCCGGTCCCGCCGGATGCCGCGTCGAACTGACGGTCGCCAATCAGCACCCCGCCCTTCGGCGGAGCGGGCCGGTTTGGGTCGCTCGTCTGGCTCAGGGAATCCAACTTCGACCGCCGACGGCTTTCGATCGACGCCACCTGTTCGCGGGTGAGCGCCGGTCCTTGGCCCTCCGGCCGCTCGATTGGCGTGAGGGTGGCGTTGGTCCAGTTGCCTTGGAGATCGGGGCGGCCGTCAGGGGTCCGGGGCATCACCCACCGGCGCTAGGGCTGAGCGGCGAGCGGCGCGGCGGTGAGGATCGCGGTGCCGGCGACCAGGAGCGCGAAAGGTGTCCGCATATGCCTCCGCTTCGAGCCATCATGGTGACGGTGGGAACGACCCGACCCCACTACGATACCCGGTGCCGCCCTTCCCGGCCATGCCGCCAGGCGACTGGGTCTTGCGGTTTGCCGAACGGACGATTGGCCTGGCCGAGCACAGTTCATCCCCCCGCACGCGGGGAACACGCGGGCTACGGGCGCGAGAAACAGCCCGTCGGCGGTTCATCCCCGCGCGCGCGGGGAACACTGGGACTCGGTCGTGGTGCTGGCGACCGATACCGGTTCATCCCCGCGCGCGCGGGGAACACCGGGTCGCGCAGGTCCGGAGACGTTCGCAACGCGGTTCATCCCCGCGCGCGCGGGGAACACGCATGGCTCTTGGGATTGGTGAGTAGCCCCATCGGTTCATCCCCGCGCGCGCGGGGAACACATGAACAGGCGATTCGGCAATGGCTGGCCGATCGGTTCATCCCCGCGCGCGCGGGGAACACTGTCCGGAGGCGCTCACACTCTGGCCTCATATCGGTTCATCCCCGCGCGCGCGGGGAACACGTGTCACCGAAACACTGCGGGCAGAACTTTTTCGGTTCATCCCCGCGCGCGCGGGGAACACACCCGCGATGCTGCTCTGGTGGGGCGTACTGACGGTTCATCCCCGCGCGCGCGGGGAACACGCCCGCCGATCTCGAGCGAACTGGCGCACAGCCGGTTCATCCCCGCGCGCGCGGGGAACACGTCATGTCAGTCGGTCACGAGGGTGGCCAGGTCGGTTCATCCCCGCGCGCGCGGGGAACACGGCTGGACGACGAGTTTGACTCGGGCCGCGCTCGGTTCATCCCCGCGCGCGCGGGGAACACGACTGGCGTCTTTGCTTGCGTCCCCTGCGGGTAGGTTCATCCCCGCGCGCGCGGGGAACACTCCACATTTTTCCGGAGCCAGTCGAAGAGCGCCGGTTCATCCCCGCGCGCGCGGGGAACACCGACCCATTTTCTCCCGCATCTCCGGGGTGACCGGTTCATCCCCGCGCGCGCGGGGAACACGCCGGCCGAGTAGAGTGTCGCCTCACCGAACGCGGTTCATCCCCGCGCGCGCGGGGAACACTCGCGTGTGACCGGTTTCGACTGACGGATCGCCGGTTCATCCCCGCGCGCGCGGGGAACACTCTAGGTTGCAAAAGCTCTCCACCAAACTACTTATGCTCTCCGGCCAAGCCTTACCGACCTGGCCTACTCATCCGACATCTTCACTTATCTCGGCGGCAGCCTTGAACTGGACCAAAGTAAGCCCGTCGAGATCGATTGGTTCCCGGCGACTTGGCCCAAGAGTCTCGAAGCAAAAACCAGAGTCCGTTGTCGCCGTCCATGCCATGGCTGCGGACCCATCGTCTAACAACTCCGCAACCTCGCACCAGATCCGCCCCCGGGTTCGCACCGAATAGTCACCCACGTACACGCCAGCTCGAATCTCGGCGAGCCACAGAGAAAGTCGGCCTCTCAGCCTTGGCGGTGCGTTCTCAACCACGATGACCATCATCGCCGGAAACCGGGTTCGGTAGAGCGGGAGGCTGCCCCTCTGGAGCCTCCGCTGGTGGCTCGAGGCCGCTAGCCGCCAAGAGTTCGCCGATTGTCGGGATGATTCGTTCGAGGAGCTTGGTTCGCCGAAAGGTGTCCCGACAGCCGATCCGAACCTGCCGTTCAAGAGGGCCGCCACCTCGATCGCCCTTCAAGTAACGAGCCGCGACGGCAAATGCCACGGGAACGACAGACTCGAATTTGAAGAGATCGGCGATATCGTAGACAAAGCTGAGGGGTTTTCCTCGATGTAGGAAGCCAATCGCCGGAGCGTAGCCAGCCGCCAGAACTGCCGACTCGCAGAGGCCGTAGAGGCACGCGGTGCCAGCGGACAGACATTTGTTCGCGACGTCGCTCGCGTCCCACTCGTCGGGGTCGTATTGGCGGCCTGACCAGTCGAGGCCGGCGACCTGGGCCAGATTGCGATACATCCGGCGGACCCGGGCACCCTCCATGCCTCGGAGCTGCTCGGGCGAGCGACGAGCCGGTGGTTCCACACCGAACCGATGCCGGTACATTGCTCGGATCACGTTCAATCGTGCCGTGTCGTCAAGAGCCGCCCCGGCCTGGTAGAGCAAGCGGTCGGCGCGAGCGCCCCCTGGTTGCCCAGCCGAGTACAGGCGGACACCCGCCTCACCAACCCAGACCAGCAAGCAGCCAACCCTAGCCGCGAGCGCAACAGCGGCATGAGTGATCCGGATCCCTGGCTCGAGCATGAGACACGCGAGCCCACCGACCGGGATCTGGACTCTGGCGCCATTCTGGTCGACGACGACGAACGCGCTGTCGATGACGTCGACGTTCCCGTACTCCAAAAAGACGATGGCCGAGCGATCCTTGATTGGGATCGGCCTAAGGGGAAGGTAGGGTTTGTCGACCATGCCGACGTTACGCTCGACGAATAAGCATCAGGCCGCAACCGAAGCCCTTGGCTCGGCCAAATCCGCTGGCGACGGCCGCAACGAAAATGCCCGGGTCCGTAACCTCGAGCATACCTTCGAAGTCGAGCACTCCGATCTTCATCCCGCCGTCACGGTGGCCAATCCGCAGTGCCTGGTAGGCCATGACTCGCGGATCCCCGCTCGAGGGATGAAATCTGAATCCAGCCTTCTCCGCCTGCCGGGAAAGCCAAGCCAGGCCTGCTGATTCGACGGCATGAGAACGCTGGTCGGCTCGTGCGCCGGCCGGGAGGGTATATAATGCATCCATCACCACGTCGCACGGTTTTCCCCGCTTTCCCGGACCTCCTCCTCGTGCCACGGTGGCGTTCGCCCGGAGCGAGAAAGCCAGTCGATCGCCGGTGCTGAGAACCGGCGAGAACAGCTTGGGTTCATCAAGTTTAAAGATGTCCTGCCGGTCCTCCGGCCGTCGGCGGGAAAGCAAGTAGAACAGGCCAGGCACGGCCTCTCGCCAGAGAAAATCCCTGCGGCGATCCTCGGCATCGGCGAACAGCGCCCAGACTAGCTTATGGGCGGCACCCGAGCGTGCGCCGGCCCCCTCGGAAACCAAGAGCCTTGTCAGAGCATCGATAGGCGCGTCTCGCCGAAGCCTGGCTCGGGACAGCCAAAGCGGGCCGCTCACTGAACGCTCCCTTTGTCGAGGAGCCCAACCTCCACCAACCGCTCGGCGAATTGCCACCTGGCACGATGAGCACCCGCATCTCTTCGCACCTCTCGCCGATGCACCTTAAGCCCAGAGGGGCACTCGTCGCAGGGGTCGTGAGAAACTTCGACCAGGGCGCCGGACCCCTCGAACGAAACGAACTCAGCCAACCGCGCCGGCAGCAAAGGTCGCAAGCACAGCGCAGCCGCGAGCGATTCCGCCTTCGTCAGTTCGGGCATAAGGGGCAGGCCAAGTGCGTTCGCCTTTCGCCCCGCGTAGAGGATGAACTTGGGGTGACTAAGCGCCCGCGATAGGGCCTCCAGCGACCAAAGCGCCCCCTGTCGGCACCAAACCGCAATGGTCGCTAGCGCGTCTCTCCGGTACGTCCGTTGGGACAGGATGGTTTGAAGATCGCCCGCCTCAAGGAGAGCCGCTCGCGGCATTCCGGCGGCGGTCCTGGCAGCGCGCTGGCCAACGGTCTGAGCGGTGTGGTAGTCGACCATCGGATAGCCTGGTCTATCAAGCCGAACGGCGACACCGTAGCCCTGATCCAACGCGTCGTGTGCCTCCTGGTCAGATCGGTCCAAACCCAAGGCGGCCCCCAACAGGCCGAGGACGGCCGACCGGCTCGGCCGATCCCACGATCCTCGGAGCTCACCGACCGCGATATCTCCCCAGCTCGCGAGGGGTGCGTAAATGGTGAAGATCAGGAAGTCCGTCATTCCACCGCCCGGACCGCGAAATCGACCACCTCGGCCAGCGTTCCTTCACTCCGATCAGGCGTGGCAAACATGCGCGCTACTCCGTCAGCCCCTGGCCCGTAGACCTGGTCGAGACGAGATCGAAAGTTCTCGAGCTTGGTAACGGACTCCTCGACGAGATCAGTCCGGCCATCCGCCGAGGACACCGGCCTGAGGAAAGCGGCAGCGAGGGTTCTTGGCTGCTGGCTTCCTTTCTCTACGAGGAAATACGAAGCCTTTGCTCTCGAGGCGAAGCTTGCCTGTTTACCCCTAGGTGCGACCATGGCCGCGCTTTCTACGAGGGCCGCAATGGCATCCCGAGCAAGCCCTTTGTTGCCACCGAGGTTCCGGACCAGGAGGTCGGCGTCCACGCAGGCGTACATGTAGAAGACTCCCGCCCCGTATTCCTGGTTGCCAATAAACGATGTCCCGGCGTCCTCTCGCTCGGCTGGGTTCTTGAGATCGTCCACGGCGACGTAGTAGTCGTCCTCGATCGCAACCCGGTGGGTGGTGAGGGCGTGGGCGACCTGGACGGCGGCCTCTCGGTTGTATGAGGGGTTGTCGGCCAGCATTCGGCCGAACATTGCAATGTCAGCTGCCGTGTCCGTCCTGACCAACAGGTCCTCAGGCCTCGGTTCGATCTTCTCACCTGCAAGCGCTCGATCGGCAAGCTGATCAGCATTAGCGAACTCCTCGGGAGCCACGAAGGCCAGTTGCTTGATGAAAACCGGGTCCCTTTCCTTCCGATCCTCGAGTTTACCGAAACATTCTGCTATCGCCCGAGCAACCTTTTCGGCCTGCTCGGCCTTCATTCCACCGGCCAGAAGCCGCTCCCGAACCCGGGCGCCGAGCCGCTGGGTCCGCTTGCCTACTCGCTCGCCGAGCCGTTCAGAAAAGACGGAGGATGTACGCCAAGCTCGCTTCAGACTCTGAGAAGAGACTCGAAGCCGCTCGACGCCGCCAAAGGTGACGTTCTTTGGCCGTCCTGAATCATCGCGATTGAGGTTGGCGGGTGGATAGGCCGTCAACGCGTGGAGCTGGATGAACATGGTCATTCGATCACCTCCAAGATGGGCGAGTCTGAGGATTGGGCTTGAACGGCCGCGGCGTAGTACTCAACCGCCCACCGTCGCTTCGTCGATTCACGATGCCAGTTGAGGTAGTCAAGCGCTAGGGACTGGACGTTCACTTCACCGCCGAGCAGCCGTGCCAGTCGGACGAACATTGTCACCTGCTCCTCTCCTGGCAGAGTCAGCAAGAGCCGCCTGAACCTCGCCTCCGACAGCCGAGGGCGCTCAGCGGGATCGGCGTCGCCTTCGGACCGGTCGCCCGGGAACGCGCTCCAGCCCGCCGCTCTCATTGCCGACCTCGGGCCGTTGACAGATACATGAGACAGAACCCGCGCCAGGCCAAGCGCGGCCTCGATTCGGTGATGGTTTTGCTCGATCGGCTCCTTGACGGCCCCCAGTCGCCTAGCGAGGCGAACGGCGGCCTCGATCGTCAACGCGTCGGTATACGAGCGGCACCGTCGCAGGCGAGCGCGAGATGCGGGATCACCTTCCTTTGGAGAACAGACCTGTTCCCACCACTGAAGCGCAATCGCCCCATCACCGCGTGATGGTCCTTGTGATGTCACTGGACCGACTCCTTCCGTTTGCGGCTAGCGGTTTTTCGAGATGGCTTCTTGCGTTCTTGAGCGTCTGCTCGTCGCAGAGGAACCGCACATGCACGCTCGTCGCCGCGTTGACGCCCCCCTTGTCCGTCATGTGGTACCGACTCGGGGCGATTCTAGCGGTAGTTCCAATTCCTGGAATAGCTTCTCCCCGGTTTTCGAATGACCTCGAAAAACGCCGGCCAGGCAGTAGCGTGCCTGGATGGTCCTGCGGAGCGTCTCCGGGACAGAGGTATCCATTGGACACCAGCGGTCGAAAAGACGCAGGGCGACAACCCTGAGGCATTCAAGGAATCGTCTTCGCTCAGCCAGCGCGGCCTCATTGTCAGCCCCATCGGCGGTTACACGGGTGAAGGCGCGTCGGAAGTCATCCTCTGTGTCGTCCCAGAACTCCCGCCGGATCTGGGAGAAGTCTCCGTTTGCCTCCTTGGGCTTGCTGAACAGTGCGCCTTTGACGTACGCGAGCAGGGACCCGGCGACGACGTCGGCCCCGCCGGTAAGGCTCTCGGCCGTCTGGCGCACCAACCCAGCTTGGCCGGGATCGTTCACGAGAAACAGGGGGATTTGAGCATCGACCCACCCACGGCATTTCATGTTGTCGAAGTCCACTCCGAAGGCATGAATCCGCGCAGTTCGTCGCCCGATCGCTCGCGCTCGGTCGGTGAAGTCAGCAACCACCTGAGCCGGCCGCTTGCCCCGGCTCGGACTATCGAAGCTCAAGCCGGCCCAGTCCTTCCAACCGAGGCCGCCAGGTTGGGGGTGTACAGGAAGCCAGTCGGCGCCATCCTTGGTGCGGTAGCAAGGCGAAAGCGGGTGTCGCCACGCGGCGGTATACTCTACACCATAGTTTCGCATGCGGAACCCGATGACGATGTGCTCGTCCTTGACGCCGGTAATGTCGCAAGTACCCGGCGGGCCAAACTCCAGGCGAATTCGGCGGGGCATGCTGAAGTACACTTGGAGAGGATGGCCGTCCAGCGGCGTGGTGGGCCGTCCGCCAGCGTTCCTGTCGGAAGTTCGTGTTCGAGCAAGCCAGGGGAACACACCCGCTGGCTCGTTTGACGCTTCGCCCGGCACTCTTGCATTCCATTGTTTCGTCGTTTCGACGTTCGCCCAGAGCTTGGACCAAAGCGGTTCGGCTTCGGCGGCGTCAGTTCTCGGGTCAACCAATGTGGACAGCGGCCCACCGCCACGCATCGAAGTCCGGTTGCCTTGCCCGCCGGCAGGCGCATAGGTCTGCATTGCGACGAGCGCCATTGTCGCCGCCGGCCGGCCAAGCCATTTAACCTGATCGCGCTTGTTGAAGAGATCTTTGTTGTACTTGAGCGTTTGTTCACCGGGCCCATCGAGAAGCAACCGCTCGATCGGACTAACGTCGAGATCGGCCAGATCGGCCAGGCTCAAGTCTTGAAGAAAACGCGGACCATCGCCGCCCAGGTCAAAAGCTGCTGGAAGAGTTTTTAGGGCGGCCTTGAGCGTCCCTGGATCGGGGGGTTGCCTCCACAGGTCGCGCCAATCCACTTCATCCCGTGGCTGCAGCGCTGCTGAGAGGATACCGATCAAGAATTCCTGAATCGCACCGTTGAAGTCCGGCCGCGGGGCCGCGACCTCAACAATGGGATCGGTGTCGACGGCATCAGTCAGCATCGCGATCGACACCCATTCAAGGCGCCCAGTGCGACGGCGGACGGGGAGCCAGGACTCCAATCGAATGTCGTATGTCATTCTCCTCCACGCGTCTCCAACGAGGTTGGGGCGGAGCCTATCGGAGCCGGGATCAATCCAGGCTGCGGAAGGCTAGGCCTCGCTCCTCGGTGTATGTCATGTCCACAGTCTTGCCGTTCGATTTCACAACGCATCCGACCCACCCTCCCACCCTTTGCTGCAACGGTAGGATTGGAATCTCCTGCTCGAACGGGCCCCACTGGTTTTTGGCGACACCAACTGCCTTGCAGAACTGCCCTTCGGGCTCAACCGATTGCGGAACGCGGCGGGTCGACACCTTGACCTCCGACAAAGCCCAAGCAGTGCGCGGGTCCTTCGAGTCATGCCAGGCGTGCAAGACACCGCTTTCGTCCACCCGCGCCAGGCGGAGGATCGTCTGTGGTTGGCCGAGCCTCGTCAATACACGAGCATCGTGCTCCCAGGCCTGGGCGCTGCCGCTGTAGCCCCGGTCGAGCTGAAGCACCGAGAAATTGGCCGTCGCGGCGTCCGCGTTGCCATCCGCCTCAGCCCGGACCGTCCCCGGCTCCAGGCTCTTTGGCACCTGCTCGAGCCGATAGGCCCCTTCAACCAGGTCACGAATGTCATCAGGCGATCTGACCTCGCCACGTTCGGCGAGCAAACGCGTCGTGAGCCAGAGCACACCGGGGTTGCTATAGACCGCTGCCGTCCCACGGAACCCGGCGAGCCAATGTGGGTCAGGATTCTCTAGCGGCGCAGGTGACAACACCAAGAGCTCCCGCTGGACACCCGACGGACGCTCAAAATCGCGCGCCGCGTGCCGCCATAGCCGCCCGGCCCTTTGTATCAGGAGGTCCATCGGCGCCAAGTCACTCACAAGTAGGTCAAAGTCGAGATCAAGCGACTGCTCGATGACCTGTGTCGCCACGAGCACTTTGCCCGCTCGGTTTGATCGTTGGGCCTTGGGTCCGAACCAGTCCAACACCGCACGTTCCCGCCGCTGCCGGTCGCACTGGGCGAACCGAGCATGGAACAGTATGGGCTCAAGACCGTGACTCTGAAGGAGGTCGGCAGCAATAAGGCAATCATCGACCGTATTTCGGACCCACGCCACGGCCGCACCGACCCGCTGCGCATCGACGATCGCAGCCGCTCCGAGTGCTAGATCGTGGATCAGGCGAACGCCCACCGATCTATGCGCCTGAGGGGCGGCGTCAATCGGCGTTTCGACCAAGGCAGCCGCGGAAACTACTGTCGCCAACGGGTAAGCATCACTGGCGACAAGCGGCGCCTGGACCGTTGGCGTCGCGCCCCACGCGATTCGCTCAGGCCTTTGGCCCGACGTCACGCCCTCTCGCCAGGCTCGTGCAAGCTCCTCACGACGGACCTTGGGCAGGGTCGCAGACAGAACAATCACGTGGCCACCAAGGGCGGCCTGGAAGCGAAGCAGCGTCGTGGCTTCGATGCCCATGTAGGCGTCGTACGCATGTGCTTCATCGAGAATGAGCACCTTCTCGGCGAGCCCCACCAAGCGCAAGGTGTTGAATTTGCTGGCAAGGACACCCAGGAACGCCTGATCAATCGTACCCGCGCCCACATCCGCGAGCAGGCTCGCGCGCCGGTTGTCCGCCAGAAAGGCGGCGCAAGCCGCCGATGCCGTCAAATCGTCGTCGTCAGGGCCGAAGGAAGCCTGTGGCCGACCGGCCCGGACAACGGTTGCCTGAAACCGTTCGTTCAGACGTGCCTGACTGTGAGTCAGGATCAGTGATGGCTGACTAGCGCTGTCGAAAAGCCGTGAGATCACGCTCTCCTGTCGTTCGTACATTGCGTTCGCCGTGGCTTGTGTGGGCATCGCCCAATACGCCCCACTGGCGCGCCCAGCCGCAAGCAGTCGGTGAACGAGCATCTGCGCAGCTTCGGTCTTACCCGCCCCGGTGACGTCCTCGATCATTACTAGAATCGGCCCATCCGGAAGCTTTGTCGATTCGGTCCACCGCTGCGCTGGAGTCGGTAAGTTCTTGCCGGTCAGGCTGGCAAACGACATCGCCTTTGCGGGGATTGGCGGAGCGAGTCCGGCCCGGACTACTGCGTCCCGGGCCCGGACCTGCGCTGTTTCGGAGTAGGCACGAAAGTCCACGGAAGGGTCGGTGTAGGGAAACCAAGTCGCGTTGGAGCCAATCCAGTCGGCAAGGGTCATGAACCCCGCCAGCCACCAGCTCGCCCTTTTTGCGCCTTCCTCGGTCACATCGGCTCGCTTCGGCGGGAATGGGTCTAGCAGCCCAAGGATCGCGGTGGCGCAATCCTCAGCAGCCCGCAGACCGTTCTTCCCGAACAGCCACTCCAGCTGAGCCGATGTTTCATCCACCGGCTTTCCGTGGTGCCCGAAGACTGCCTTGGCAAGGGGCCAATACAACGGCTCGGCGAGCCAGTCGTACTTTCCTAGCCGATCCCTGAGGCGTTCGTCCCAAAGCAGCAGGCCGTCGCCGGTATGCGGCGATGGCGGGATGGACGTCGAGTCGAGGGGGCCAAGACACTCCGGCCAATGCTCGGCACACTTCGCCTGGAACGGCCGTGCGAACTTTCCAATGTCATGGAGACCAGCGAACGCCACGACGAACCGAGCCGCGCCGGCTTCGTCAAGTCCCAGGAGGGAAGCGGCTCTGATCCGCGTTGCCGGCCGAATCATCAACAGTTCGCCGGCGACCGCCGCAACGTCCAATAGGTGAAAAGCGACGGGATGCCAGCGCGGCCCGCTCTCGCCCTCAGGCCTGGCTTTCCCCCAGAATTGGCGGGGATCCACACGGTGTTCCAGGTCCATCAGTCCTCCGCGACGCCCCGGATATCTGGCGCACGACTTGATACTACAACCTGGGTGCGACAGGGGCGAGGACGGGCGGGGAGTTCGTGAACCAGGGTTCCGAAGTGCGAATGACCGGTCAACGCCAAAGCCGGCGCCGACCTGTCCTAGGGTTGGCGCTGAAACGAACGCGCGTTGCTCGATTCGATTGCCCGGCGCTCGGTGAGATTTACCGCCGTCAGCTCGAGTTTGGCGACGCTGCTCTCGGGAATCCGGAGCGGCATCCCGGTGCCGAAACAGAAGCGGCCGGCGCCGACCTTGCGGACGAGGTGGGTGAGCTGATCCTCCGGTGGCCCCCAGAGCCAGCAGATATCCCACAGAATCCGGCCCGACTCCTCGGGCGTCGACCCGAAATGGACCTGCTCGATGAGGTCCCGGTCGGCATGGGTAATGATGAGCCGAACGGTGGGATGGCTCCGGATCAGGGTGCGGATCGAGGCGGCGTCGAGCTCGCCCGAGGCGTCGTTGGGATGTCGCTGGCGACCATCTTCCAGCCGAACCGCCATCGAGATCGGAAGCCCGCGACCCCCGGCGGCGCCGAGGAGGTCGACCATCTCCGGGCCAACCGGATTCAGTCCATAGAAGGTCGGATCGGCTCGGACGCATGGGGCTCCCTGGTCGACCGCCTCGTCGAGGAGCGACTCCCAGCCGGCCAAACCCGGATGGATCGCGGGCACCGGTCGGAGGGCTTGGTGGCTCGCGGCGGCCTGGTAGAGGATCCGGTTTCCATCGGTCGGGTTCCGCCAGAAGATGGCGGCGGCATTCGAGACCCAGGCCTGATCGACGCCGGTTCTCCGCATGGCGTCGAGGAGAACCGCCGGCGATCCGCCGTCGATCCGGCGAAACGGATAGTGGCCCAGGAACGCATTGACGTCGATGATCACAGGACCTCCGCCCCGAATGCCTCGGCGGGGAAGATCCCCGCCGCGGTGCGCCACCGGACCGCTTCGACCTCATCGGGCGTCAACAGCTCCTCGAGGTAACGAAGCTTGGCGAGGCCGGTGCAGAGGGTGAGATCGGCGCCCCACAGGAGCCGGTCGACGCCGACCGCCTCGATGGTCGCCTCGAGCATTCCGCCGTCGACTCCGCTTCCGGAGAGATCGACGAAAACGTTAGGTTGGTTGCGGACCGCCTCGAGCGAATGGAGCCAGTCGCCCCCGCCACCGATGTGGGCGAGGATGAACGCCACCGACGGATGGCGCCCGGCCAACCCGCCCAGCTCGGCCGCGTCGGATGCCTCCTGGCCCGGCCACTCCCGCCGCCGATGCTGCCAGACGTGGTGGAGCACCGGCAATGCCCGGCTCGCCGCCTCCTCGGCGATCGGGTCGAGGAGCGGATCGTTGGCCCGGCGGCTCGCCGCCAGCTTGATGCCGATCATCCCCAACGTCCGGCAGCGAGCGATCTCGGACAGGGCGTGCTCGGTGAAATTGGGGTTGACGCAAACGTAGCCGGCGATCCGCGAGGGATGGGCCCCCATCAACTCCAGCAATGCGTCGTTGCCGACCGTGACGTCCTCGGGCGACGGGAAGTAGGTCGGCGAGGTCCGACCCCAGCTGCCGAGGATCGACGCGACGTGCCAGGTGATGCCGATCCGTTCGCCGGCGGCGAGCCGACTGGCGTTCCGCTCCGCCCAATCGATCCGAGGGCTGGCGGGGTGATAGAAATGGGCGTGGACGTCGATGAGCATCTACCGGCGAACCTCTGCAAGAGCCTCGCCAAGGGCCGCCAGCCCCTCGGCAACTTCTGCATCTCCGTGCGCCAGGGAGACGAAATTATAGGCGGTGCGCTTGAACAAGACACCACGCCGGGCCATCGCCGCGGCGACCGCGCCGCCCCCGGCATCGTCCCGAAACCGGAGAGCGCACATCTCGGGAATCCCGATGGCCTCCGTCACCAAATCGGGATACCTCGCCGCTTGGGCCGCGAGCCCGGAAAACAGCTCTTGACCCACTCGTCGGGCGTGCTCCGGGAAGCCATCCCGAACGACCACGTCCACCGCGGCCCTCGCCGCGGCCAGAGCGACGAACTCGGTGGCCAGGGTCGAAGAGATCCAAGTTCGGGTGGCCTGCTCCATGATGTCGGCCCGGCCACCGACGGCGGCGAGGGGAAACCCGTTGGCGAGGCCTTTGCCGTAGACCGCGAGGTCGGGGACCACGCCCCACCGCTCGACCGCCCCACCAACCCCCAGCCGGAAGCCGGTCTTGATCTCATCGAAGACCAAGAGGGCCCCCACCCGATGGGCTTCGTCCCGGAGGACGGTAAGCCATTCCAGGGTCGGCGCCCGCTCGACCACCGGCTCGACCACGACGACTGCCAACCCATCTCCCACCTCCCGGATCGTTCGTTGGGTCCGCTCGGCATCGTTGAACGGAACCGTCCGATACAGATCGCCGATTGCGGCCGGCACGCCAGGCTCTCGACTCGAGAGATCGAGCCAGCCATGGTACCCGCAACCGAGGACCCGGTCGCGGCCGGTGTGAGCCCGAGCCAGCCGGACCGCCGCGGCCACCGCCTCGGCGCCGGTCTTGAGGAACCGGATCCGCTCGCACCACGGGAGCAGCTCGCGAAGCCGGGTGGCCAGCCGTTCTTCCTCGACCGGCGCCAGGGATCCCACGCCTCCTCGGTCCAAGGCCTCGGCGGCCGCGGCGGCGACCTCGGGATGGCCGTAGCCCAACGTCACGGCGCCGAGCGCCATGACGAAATCGAGATACTCGCGGCCGTTCTCGTCCCGAATCCGCGCCCCCCGACTTCCGGTCATTCGGGTGGGAAGGTCCGGCCCGACCGACGATCCGAAAAACGCCTCGGGACGCTTGCTGCCGGTCGACGTGAACCCGGGGACGGTCATCCGACGAGCGCCAAGCTACCCCATTGGTTTTCGGGGCGGCGGTCGCCCCGGAGGTAGACCCAGCCGTGGCCGCCTCCCCAGGCCAGCTGGCCGGTTCGGCGAACCCGATCGGCGCGGGCCTCGTTGACCACGAGGTCGAACTCGATCGCCGGATCGGGCAGCTGCTCGAGCTCGGGACAGGGAAGCGCTACCGTTAGGCAATACCCCATCTCGGAAACCGCCGAGCCGCCCTCGAGCGCGATCGGCTCGGCCGGCGAGCCGGGAATCGGCCGAGCGACTACCCGGCCATCCACCGTCGGTCGGATCAAGAAGGCCCGGGCCGGACCGCCCGGCGGCCGATAGTAGACTTGAATTCCGTCGAGGTGGATGTCGTCGGGCTCGTTGTCGAGCCGGAGCGGAGGGGCCGCCGGATCGCCCAGAACCACCTCGGGCTTGGTCACCACCACCGCGAGGAAAATCGTCTCGGCGTCCCAATGGACGTGGGCCGTGGCGCCGAACTCCTCCGGACCGGGATAGGGTTCCTCGCTCCGGTAATAGTGGATCTCGTCGTCGAGAACGAGCGGCGCCCCCTCGTCGAAGCCTTCGAGGGAGCCGTCGAGGGCCGGCCGATGGTCGACCCGAAGGGCTTCGCCGAGAGCGCTCGATCGTTCCAGCTTCGGCCGCCGCACCACCGGCGGGGCCGGGATCACGCCGCCGAGCTCGTGGGTCTTTCCGCGGGCGACCACGGCCACTCGGTCGCCCGTTAGGCGGATCACGGTCGCCCCCGCCGGCTCGGTCACGGCGATCTCGGCGGGCCCCACGTCGATCCGAGTGACGGCGCCGCCGAAGTCGAGGAGCGCCACCAATCGGATCGCGGTCCCTTCCGCTCGCGCCAGTTGGAACGGCTGGCGCGTCGCGCTCGGCGTCGGTCGTCCCGGGCCGACGGCCCGGACGGCCAGGCCACCCACGAGATGGAGCCGGACCGTCGCCGCCTCGGCAGCCGTGGCCCGGAGGACGACGTCGGTTCCGGCGTCGGGAACGAACCGCTCCGCCGCCTCCACCAGCTCGGCCTCGAGGCGGTCCGCTTCCCACCGGCCCGGGGTCTCGACCACCACCTCGCCATCGAGATGCCACGGCACCTCGAGCCGATGCGGCTCCTCACCGGTCAGCTCCACGAGGTCGACCATCCAGTCGGGGCCGTGAATCACCTTCCGGCGGAGCGGGCCATAGCTCGCCGCGATCCACCCCCATTCCCCCCGATCGTCGAACGCGAGGCACCGGGCATCGCCCTCGCCCTGCGAGGCGCCGTCGAGACGCGGGGCGTTGTGCGCCAGCGTCGAGCGATACCAAAAGAGATCGCGGCTCACGTAGGAACCGGCCCCCGGATCGGCGAGCCAATGAACGCCGTTGGCGTGGACGGTCAGGTGGAGCCGATCCGGGTGCCCGTGGCCGCCGCCATAGGCGCCACACTCGAGGCCGAGATACCGATCGTGCTGCCGGAGGATCGCAGCCCCCTGGGTGGCCAACAGGCCGCTCACCGCCGTAAACGGTTCCTCCGCCGAGGGCAGGGTCGGGAGCATCGACAGGAGCATCCACCAGGAAAGATCAGCCCGAGTGGTTCGGTCCCGGTCCGCCTCGGCCGCGTCCTGGAGATAGGCGTCGTAGGTCCGGGCCGGGGTCGAGGGCTGTTGGTAGAGCTGGCCGAGCCAACTCACCAGTTCCGGCGGCGCATCGGCGCCGAGACGACCGAGGCCATGCTCCCAGCACTCCAGGTAGGCCGGATGGGCGAGCGAGACCCCAAACCGAGAATCCTTCCGCGCCGGAAAGGTGAAGTCCGGCAGCGCGGTCCGGGCCGTCGCCATCAAGGCGCGGCCGAGCTGTTCGCCAAGCGTCGGGTTCTCGAGCAGGTCGGCGCCACCCACCTTGGCCCATTCGAGCCCGATCAGCAATCCGCGGAGCGCGAAGAGGTGGTAGTTCTCGCCTTCGATCCACATGCCGTCGTCATCGAACCCGTCGGTGAGATGGCCGAGCAACCCGGTCCGACTTTCGACGGCGGTCTGCCCCAGTTCCTCGTCGCCGAACCAGACCGCGATCGCCGTCAGCGCGGCGGCGTTCCAGGTCTGCCGATTGCTGAGGCCCTCGTTGAACTCTCCGATCAGGGTGGCGGCTTCATCGGCGATGGCATTGATCGCCTCGACGTCCTCGTCGCCGAGCCAACCGCGCTCCCGAAGCAGATACCCGGCCGCGAGATAGTTCAGAATCCAGATCGACTCGAGGTAGGTGGAGAAGAACAAGTGCGTCGGGCCGAGCGCGTTGTCGCGATTGGGAAGCTCGAAGTAGCGGCGGAAGTAGCCTCGGAGCAGCTCGCGCGCTTTGGCGGCGAACCCATCCCCGTCGGTGAACACGGCCACCGCGGCCAAGTGGGCGGCCCGCTCGGCGACCCAGAGGTGCTGGGCCCTGGCCCAATGGGCATGGTGCCGTGGCCCGGTGGCGACCGCACCGCACCGGGGGCACTCGTGCTTCTCGGGGCTCCAGGGATCGAACGCCAACGGAGTCTGACAGGACGGGCAAACGCCGCCATCGGTGGAAAGCTGGGCTTTGACGTCGGGAATGACGATCGATCGATCGAGGAGGGCCGCGGCTTTGGTCGTTAGGCTCGAGAGGAGGGCGGCCAGATCCCCTTCGCTGGCGAGGATCCGGCGGGCCTCGAGCTCGTCGGTGGTCACCACGTCCGCACTCCGTCCCGGGCCCAGGCGACTGGCAGCACCGTGATGCCCTCGGCGCGGGCCAATCTCGTGGCGGTGGCGGGGTCGCCGCCGATCAGGAAAAACATCGAACCCCCAGCCCCTGCTCCGGCGGCTTTCCCACCCACGGCCCCGGCCGCCATCATGATCGTCTCGAGTTTGGCCATTACCGACGTTCTCATTCCCGGGTCGAGCGCTTGTTGGTGCCGCCAGTTCTCGGAGAGCAGTCGGCCGACCTCGGCGGGGTCCCCGGCGCTCATCGCCAGGGTCATCCGTTCGGCCGTCTCGACGAGCCCCTCGAGGGCCCCCGTCACCACCGGGTCGCGGCGGGCATACTTCGCCATGACTCGGGCAATGGTGTCGCCGGACACCCGCGACTGTCCGGTGTAACCCACCACGATCTGCCGCTCCAGCCAGTCGGCGAAGCCCGCCGCCAGGGTGACCGGCTCGAACCGCGCCAGGTCACTGGTAAACTCGAGGCGGTGAAATCCGCCGAGCGCCGCGGCGTACTGATCCTGCTTCCCGCCAGGGAGGCCCGCCTCGATCGCCTCGAGTTGCCAGGCCCGCTCGGCGATCTCGGCCGGACCATGCAAGAGGCCGGTCGCCCGATCGAGCGCGGCGACCAACGCGACGTCGAGGGCTCCGGAGCTTCCCAAACCCGAGCCCGGTGGGGCATCGGACCGGGTCGTCAGTCGACAACCACCGACCGAAGACAACCGCAGCGCCGCCTTGAGCAGGTCGAGCCCGCCGCCCCTCTCATAGTCCGCCGGCGACCGCAGCTCGAGCGAAATCCCCAAGTCCCTCGACTCGATGATGTGGCCGCTTCCGCCGAGCTCGACTTCGACCGTGGCCCGAAGCTCGATCGCCGCGTTGACCACGACCCCGCGCCGCTCGGTCGCGAACGGGGCGACATCGCTCCAACCGCCCGCGAAGTCGAGTCGGCACGGCGCCGACGCATGATGGATCATCGCACCGACCAGGTCGACAGCGTCGGCAACTCCCCCCGGAGGTCCATTCGGACTCCGGCGACTCGTCGATTCATCCCTTGCAGGCCGCGGGCGTGATACAAGAAGGTCGCCGGCATCGTTTCGGCAAACACCCGGATCAACGCGGGGCCGCTGGCCGTCGCGCGGACGCCCGAGAGATCGAGGAGCGAACGAAGGTATCCCAGTTCGAGATCGCCCGAAATCCCCATGACGGCGGCGTCGAAATTCTTGGCCCCCTGGACTCGCTCGAGAAAGGTGGCGAGTTCGAGCTGCCGGATCGTCACCGTCACGCCGATCCGCGCCAGCTGCTGTTGGATCATCTGCTCCATCGCCGCCTCGCCGCTCCCGACCGTAACCAGCTCGAACGCCAAGGGCCGCGACCCCAGCAGCGCCCGCCCGCGGCCCGGCGCGTAGACCGGCGGCTTGGGCGGGTCGGACGGTTGGGTCGCTTCGAGCGGAGCGTCGGCCGGAACGCCGAACCCGAAGAGGTACCCGGAGACGATCGCCAACCGATCGATCGCCAGCGAGATCGCCCGCCGGGCCTCGGGCCGGTCGAACGGCGGCCGCCGGGCGTTGAACACTACCACGTAGCTGAATCGGAGCGGATAATCGAGCACCGCGAGGGCCGAATCGCGACGCACGAAATGGGCGTGGGCCGGCTGGATCCCGGCGAAATCGAGCTCTCCCGAAGCGAGCGCCGCCAGTTTGGTGGTCGGCTCGTCGACCACCGCGATGGCTAGCCGATCGAGCTTGGGGCGTCCGCCCATCGATGGCGGAAATCCGGGATTGGCCGCGAAGACCCACCGGCGGTTGGCCTCGTGGTGAAGGAACCGAAACGGCCCGTTCCCGATCGGACGGCTGTTCCATTTCGCCTGCCGCATCTCGGCCGGCGCCACCTCCCGAAGCAGGTGGGCGGGGAGGATGGCGAGATCGGTCAGGACGTCGGGAATCGCCGGCGGCGCCTTCGTGAAACGGAGAACGAGCGTGGTGTCGTCGATGGCCCGGGCCCCCTCGAGCCCTTCGAGATCGAGACGGCGCGGGTATCCGACGGTCGGGTCGAGCGCGGTCGTGAGGGTCCAGGCGGCGTCCCGAGCGGTGGTGGGAATGCCGTCATGCCACTTCACGCCGGAGTGGAGCACCATGGTCAGCTGAGTGTGGTCCGCCGACCAGGCCCAGCGCCGGGCGAGATACGGTGTCACCCGGAGACTCGAATCGTGGCGGACCAGGGTGGTGAGGAGGGCGTAGCGCTGGACCTGCTTGGCCAGCGGATGGGTCGTCAGCAGCGAATTCATGCTCTGGAGGTCGGCGCCCGAGGCCACGATCACGGTGTTGCCTCGCCGGTCGGCCGAGGGGAGACAGCCGGCGTGGGCACCGAGGGTCATCGCGAGCAGGAGGCGGCGAATCATGGCCTCAATTTAGATTCCTTCATGCCGCGCGGCTTCGTCTTCGGCGTGCTCCGTGCTCCGCTCGTCGTGCTCGGCGTCGTGACGCTCACTTTTGGGCTGCTCCACCTCGCCCCGGGCGATCCGGTGGCCCACCTTCTGGGGCCCAACGCCGGTCCGCTGGAAATCGCCACCGTCACCCGAGCGCTCGGTCTCGACCAGCCGGTCGCCGAGCAATATCTCCGCTGGATCAACCGCGCCATCCGGGGCGATTTCGGCACCAGCATCGCCACCGGTCGCCCGGTTACCCGGATCTTGCTGGAGGCGTGGCCGGCCACCGTCATCCTGGTCGGGCTCTCCATCGGCTTCTCCTACCTTCTCGGCATCGCGGTCGCGACGGTGCAAGCCACTACTCGGCGGCGGGTCGTCGACGGCACCCTCAACGTCGCTTCGGTGACTCTGGCGGCCCTTCCCGGCTATTGGCTCGCGTTCGTGTTGGTGATGACCCTGAGCTACTCCCTCAAATGGTTTCCCGCCTTCGGCGCGGCGGGGATCGACGCGGAGTTCTTGTCGCCCGGGGGGCGGTTGTGGGATCGGTTGGCCCATCTCGCCCTGCCGCTGACGACCCTCACCTTGATCGGGATCGGCACCACCGCTCGCTACACCCGGGGGACGCTCGCCGCCGTGGGGTTCGAGCCGTACCTGGTGACCGCCCGGGCGAAGGGGTGCTCGCCGATGCGGGTGCTCCTTCGCCACCACCTCCGCAATGGATTGATTCCGGTGGTGGCCCTGCTCGGCCTAACGCTGCCGGCGCTGTTCTCGGGGGCGGTGTTCGTGGAGGCCGTGTTTGCGTGGCCCGGCGTGGGCCAAGTGCTGGTGCAGAGCGTCCAAGCGCGCGACTATCCGGTCGTGATGGCCGCCACGACGGTGAGCGCCACCTTGGTCGTGATCGGGAGCGTGGCGGCCGAGCTGGCGCTGCAGCGAGTCGACCCGAGGACCCGCCCATGAACGCGCCCCGATTGGGCGCCGCGATCCTGGCGGGCTTCGTCGTCCTCGCGATCGGGGCGCCGTGGTTGGCCCCGGTTGGCCCGTCCGACGCGACCGATCTGGTGATCACCCGGTTCCTGCCGCCGGGCTCGATCGACGACTACGGGATCCTCCACGCGCTCGGCACCGATCGGTTGGGGCGAGACGTCTGGAGCCGGCTGGCACATGGCGCTCGGGTGTCGCTGGTGGTCGGCGCCCTGGCGACGCTGGTGTCGCTGGTGGTGGGAGTGATGGTCGGGGGAATGGCCGCGCTGCTCCGGGGCACCGCCGGGACCCTGCTGCTCGGGCTCACCGACTTCGCCTTGGCGGTGCCCAGGGTCGTGCTCCTGCTCCTCCTGGCTGCTCTGTGGGAGCCGAGCGCGCTGCTGGTGATCCTGACCCTCGGCCTCACGGGGTGGATGCCGATCGCCCGATTGATTTACGCCGAGACCCTGAGTCAGCTGGGCCGACCGTACCTGGCGGCGGGGCGGGCGTTGGGCGGCGGCCGGCGGCAGTTGTTCCTGCGACACGTCCTCCCCAACGCGGCGCCCCCGCTCCTGGCGGCCGTCAGCCTGGGGATCGGCAACGCCATCACCCTCGAGGCCGGGCTGTCGTTCCTCGGTCTCGGGGTGCAGCCGCCGACGCCGTCGTGGGGCAGCCTGATCGCCTCGGGGCGGGAGACGGTGGTCAACGCGCCATGGGTCGGGTTGGCGCCCGGCGTGGCGTTGGTCCTGGTGGTGATCGCCTGCACCCTGGTGGGCGACGGCTTCGAGCGGCGGAACGATCCGGATCGCCACCAGATCGCCGGCGCCGAACGGTAGATCCCGAGCGCCTCGCGAGGCCGAGGTCCTCAGCGGGCCCAGGCGTCCAGCGCCAGGCTCACCCGGATCGAGACCAGTTCGCCGGCGCCGGCGTCGAACGCGAGGGTCCGGCAGTCGGCCGACAGCATCATCGGAGCGATGACGGTCTCGTCGGCTCGGACGCGATCTGCTTGCCGGATCGGCACCCCGAAACTCCAGGCCCCCCGGGTCGCTCGGTCGCCGAGATTGACCGCCCGGAGAACGATGCCGTCGCCGGACTCCGCCGGCTTCATCGCTTCCAGGCTCATCCCCTGACCCGACAGCTCGATCGCCGGAGTGGCCTCCCGCCGGGGCAACCCATCCCGGAGCCAAAGCGGCAGCGGCGGCAGGAAGGCATCCTCCCAGTTTTCCGTGAGGGTGGCCGGGGCAGCGGCCACCGCCTCGTCGATCGGAAGCAAGCCGATCTCGATTCGGTGGCGTCCCACCTCCTGGGCGCCCGGGGTCGGCGTCACCCACCCGGCGTGACCGCGCCGAGTCGGAAGGTCATCGCGCGAAAGATCACCAACGGCCCGCAGGATCGTGAGGTAGAGGTCCCCAGCCGGCGTCCACTGGTACTCGAAGAACCCCGGTGCCAGAACCGCCAGCCCCCGGCTGCCTCGCCCGACGGCGACGAACCGGTGCGCCGGATCGGTCGGCAGAGTCGCTTCGCCGGGCCACGATCGGTCGAGGACTCCCGGCGGTCGCTGAACCACGGAGAACGCCGCACCGGCCACCGACGGGCCTCCGACCCCGACCGGGACGATCAGCCGGAGGCGATGGTCGGTGGCCAGGTTGTCGAGGTCGACCCGAACTCGGATCAGCGGACTGCCGGCGTGGAGGGCAACCGCGGTGCGACCGGTGACGATGCCGGTCGGACCTTGCAGCGTCCAGGGGATCGCGAGGGCCCCGACCAGTGGCCCGCCGGCCAGAAGTTCGACCGGCCCGACCCGGACCCGTTCCTGGCCTGCCGAATCGATGGCCGGGGTATAGCAGTCGCCATCGTCGCGCCGATCCTCGAGGCCGAGGAGGCCGTGGTAGGCCTGATCGCGGAGGAGATCGACGAGCGTTAGGCATCCTCGAGTTCCGAACCGCAAGGCGACCGCGCCATTGGTGAGGGTTCCGGAGCGGTGGCGGACCGGGTCCCGAGCCGCTCGCCGAGGTTGGCGTCCCGGCGACGGCGCGAAGCGCTGGGCGGCCAAGCCGGCCAGCTGGGGGCAGTCGAAGGCGACCGCGATTCGGTCGACCCGATCGAGATCGGGATAGTGCCGCGGGGCGTCGATCCGCTCGATTCCGGGCTTCACGGCGAGGACCTGGGTCGGCAAAGGCCGCCCGTTCGCGGCGATCACCGGCGGCCGAGGCGATCGTTTCCCGCGCCGGGCCACCCGGTCGCCGGGCGGGCCGACCAGGATGTCCTCGCGGAAGGTGGTGATCTCGGCCACCACGACGCCGCCGCGGGGACGGGCAGCCGGGTTCCAGAGCACCAGCGTCGGGTGAGTTTCGGCCGGCGTTTCCCGGGCTCGATCGGGATCGTGCCCAACCAGCGCCGCGAGCGACTGGCGGAACAGTTCGCCGCTCGACGCCAGCACTCCGGCGATCCGTACCTCTTGTTCCGCCGCCACCGGATCGGCGCAGCAACCGGCGAGGGTGTCATGGAACTGGGACTGGACCAACCGCCGCCACCCGGCTGCCAGGACGCCGCGACCCGAGCCCGCCAACGCCACCAACGGCTCGGCCATTCGCAGCAGGGCGAGCTCCGCGGCCCCGTGCCGGCGCTTGAGCCGGGCCCGAGTGCCGTGGACACCTTGCAATGACCAGGTATCTCCCGGGGAGCCGCGGAGTTCGCCGGTCACGGCCTTGGTGGACGGCGGATGGCGGACGACGGCCGCGAAGTACTCCTCCAACGAGCTGACCCGAACGTTCGAGGCGGGATCGAGCCGGCGGAGCCGGTCGGCGAGATCGAGGAGTCGATCGTCGGGAGCGTGATGATCGGCGCCCACGAAGATCGCGACCTCGGCGCCGGCCGCTCGACCGGCCGCCACTTCCTTGAGCCGATCCCACCGCTGGGCCAGGAGACCCTCTTCTCTCCCGAGCGCCGCGCCAAACTCGTAGCCGTCAGGCGGCAGGTGGAGCGCCAGAACCGACCGGCGGCCGGCCCCCTCCCACCGAACGAGGTCCTTGCCACCGACGTTAGGCACCCCTCGCCAGAGCACCGCCGCGCCGAGCCCGAACTCGGCCGCCACCAGCGGTCCCGCGGCCGGATGCCCGAACGCGTCGGGACTATAGAAGACCGAGCAGCCGCCACCCAGCTCGGCGGCGAGGGCCCGGCCGAGGAGGAGGTTGCGAACCAGCGACTCGCCCGCAGGGATCATCTCGTCGGCCAGAACGTACCACGGCCCCAGCGCCAGCCGGCGTTCGCGGGCCAGCTTCTCGACCCGGGGCCGCGCCCTCGGCTGGAGGGCGAGGTAATCCTCGATCAGTACCGCTTGCCCGTCGAGATGGAACCGGAGTTCGGGGTTCTGCTCCAACAGCGCGAGGATTCGGTCGACCGCCGGCGCCAGCCGGGCCTCGAAGGCCGCCCGCGGCAGATACCACTCCCGATCCCAGTGGGTGTGGGGGATGAGGTGCCAGGTCAGCGGCGTCATTCCGCCGGGATCTCGAGGCCCGTCGAGGAAACCGCCGGCATGATCCTCCCTCCGTTCAGGTTCGTTTGATCGCCGACCTCAGCATGGTGACCGCGGTGTAGAGCACGACGACGACCACGAGCCACCGGACCGTCGAGAGCGACAGCGACTTGACGATGAACGCCGCGATCAGCACCGCGGGCAGCCCACCTAACGTCAGGCCCAGGGCGGGCCGCTGCCGGTACGCTTGGGCCCGGACGAAACGGATGCCCGCCACCACCATCAGGAAGGCGCACGACCCCATCATGATCGGGAACGATGCTCGAGGGTCCATCCCGAGAAAACTGATCATGATGAGGGACGGCCCGTACAGCCCGATCCCGAGCGTCATCAGCGCCCCGAGCATGAAGTTGCCGGCGGCCGCCGCCAGCAGCTTGGTTCCGCTCAGCGAAAGGGCGGTCCCGCCCCCCGGGACGACCCCGAGGTTGGTGAGCGTAAAGAGCACCGCCGCGATCAGGAGCGCGCTTCCCATGCCCAGCTGGATCTTTCGGCGCGGCCAAGCCGCCACGACTCCGGCCCCGAGAAAAGCCCCCAGCACCGATACCGCGATCAGGATGGAGAGGGTCCGAAAGTCGATTTCGATCAGGGTGGTGTAGAGGAACGCCTGAAGGATGGTCGGCAGCACGTGACCCACGGTGAGCGTCCCGGGAATTCGCTCGTCCGGCACCAAGGTGAAGATTCGGAACAGCGCGGTCGTCGGCGCGTAGGACCCGATCCCGAGGGTGTCGAAGAAGTTGGTCCCGAACCCAATGGCGAGGTGAACCGGCTTGGGGAAACCCCGGTCGCTCGGTTCTTGAGCTCGACCGAGTTTGTACCAGGTCGCCACCAGGGCGATCGTGAACAACGCCAGGGCGACCTGGAGGTAGAAAAGCGGCGGCAAAGGCTGTTCCTCAGGCTGACGACGTTCCGAGACCGGCGATCGGGTCGCCCTCGACGATCGGTTGGACGCCCCGCCGGAGAATGTACCCCGATGCGGGGGCCGCGCCGATTCGCCAAAGGATGAAGGCATAGTCGGCGGCGATCTCTCGAAGCCGATCGTACCGACCGGAGGCACCGAAGTGACCCGCGCCCAGATTGGTGAGCAGAATCAACGGCTGACCGTCGAGCTTGAGCGTCCGGAGCTTGGCGACGAACTTGGCCGGCTCCCAGTACATCACCTGGCTGTCGTTCAGCGACGCCCGCACCAACATCGCCGGATAGGCTCGCTCCGCGAGGTTGGAGTACGGGCAATACGCCCGGATCCATCGGTACTGCTCCTCGATCGCCGGGTTGGCCCATTCCTCGAACTCACCGACGGTCAGCGGCAGAGTCGGATCGGACATAGTGTTGATCACGTCGACGAAGGGGACTTGAAGAATGGCCGTGGCCGCGAGGTCGGGCCGTTGATTGACGACCGCGCCGATCAGCAGACCGCCCGCACTCCCTCCCTCGATCACCAAACCGTCCCGGGTCGCCCGACCGGTGTTGACCAGGTGGTCGGCGCACGCGATGAAGTCGTTGAAGGTGGTTTGTTTGGCGGCCATCCGGCCGGCGTCGTGCCAGGGACGACCGAGCTCCCCACCGCCCCGCACGTGAGCGACCGCGAAGCTGACCCCGCGATCGAGGAGTGAAAGCCGGTTGGAGTTGAAGCTCACGGGATAGGAAATCCCGTACGCCCCATACCCGGTCAGGTGGACACGGCCGGTCGGCTCGATGTCCCGGCGGCTGACGAACGACACCGGGATCGTGGTACCGTCGTGTCCCGTCACGGCGAGCCGCTCGCTATGATAGCGGGTTGGATCGTAGCCGCCGAGGACCTCGCGTCGCTTCAAGAGAATCGACTCCCCAGTCTCGACTTCGTAGTCGTAGACGGAGGTGGGAGTGACGAACGATTCGTAGGCGTACCGGAACCTGGCGGTCTCCCACTCGGCGTTAGGCGCTGGCCGCGCGTCGTAGACCTCCTCGGGGAAGCCGACATAGCGGACCCGCGCCGTCGCGACGTCCGTCACCCGGATGCGGGGGAGGCCGCCGCTCCGCTCCCAGGCAATCCAATGGCCCGAAAAACACTCGATCCCCTCGACGATCACGTCGGTTCGATGGGCCACCACCTCGGTCCAGTTCGCGGGGCCGGGATCCGACTCGGGGGCCGACACCACCCTGAAATTGCGACCGGCATCATTGACCCGAATCAGGAATCGGTCGCCGAGATGATCGAGATCGTACTCGCGATCGTGAATTCGGGGCGCCACCAATACCCAGGGATCGAGCGGGCGGTCGGCCCGGAGAATCCGGACGTCCGAGGTGAGGTGACTGGCCGAGTGGACCGCCAGGTAGCGCCGGCTCCGGGTCAGGGTCACCAAGACCCGAAACCGCTCGTCCGGTTCTTCCAATACCAACGAAGGCGACCCACCCAAAGTCACCCGGAACAGGCGGTTGTCTCGCTTCGACTCGTTTTCGGTGGTGAAGAACAGGGTCTGGTTGTCGGCCGCCCACGCGGCCGAGCCGGTCCGTTCGATCGGCGTCAGGCCCTCGGCCCGGGTCGCGAGATCGAGCACCCGGAGGGTGTACTCTCGATACCCGGTGAAGTCGATCGAGTACGCGAGGTACCGCCCATTGGGGCTCACCGCATAGACGCCGAGCCCGACGTACGAATGACCTTCGCCGAGCACGTTCAGATCGAGCAGCACCTCTTCGGCACCCTCGACCGAGCCAGCCTTCCGGCAATAGATCGGGTATTGCTTCCCCTCTTCGGTGCGCTGGTAGTACCAGAACGCCCCGTCACGATACGGCACCGAAACATCGGTCTGCTTGATCCGACTCAGCATCTCCTGATAGAGGGTCTCCCGGAGCGGGGCGAGCGGTGCGAGCAGAGTTTCCCCGAATTGGTTCTCGGCCTCGAGATAGGCCTTCACCGCGGGGTCATCACGATCGCGAAGCCACCAATAGTCGTCGACCAGCTCGTCCCCGTGGTGAACGATCGCCCGATGTCGTCGCTCGGCTCGCGGAGCAATTGGCATCGACATGAGGAGAATCTAGTCGGCGGATCGGCCGGGCCAGGCCTCCGCGACGAGCTCGGGCAGGATCTCGCCCGATTTTCCGACCAGATGGTGGATCGTCCGGCCCGACGGCTGACCCTCGCTGGCGGTATTGATCACGATGACCCGCGCCCCCGCGCGGGCCGCCTCCCACGGCAGCGACGCCGCGGGTTCGACCAGGTTCGACGTGCCAATCGACAGGAAAACGTCGCACGACCCCGCCGCCTCCGACGCCCGCTCGATGGCCCGGCGGGGCAGCAACTCCCCGTACCAGACGACGTCGGGCCGGAGGAGGCCGCCACAATGCCGACAGGTGGGGATTTCTTCCGTGTCGGCGAAGTCCTCGGCCGCCCGGTCGCAGTCGGCGCACTTCACCCGGCCGATGTTGCCGTGGAGCTCGATGACGTCACGGCTACCGGCGCGGGCGTGGAGCCCGTCGACATTCTGGGTGATCAGGGAAAACCGCTGCGCGGCCGCCGCCATGTGCGCCAACGCGCGGTGGCCCGGGTTCGGTTGGACCTCGCGAACCTTCATGCGCCGCATCCGGTACCAGGTCCAAACCAACTGAGGATCCCGCCGGAAACCGGCGACCGTCGCCAGATCTTCCGGACGGTAGTCCTTCCACAAACCCGTCATGGCGTCGCGAAAGGTGGGAATCCCGCTTTCGGCGGACACGCCAGCCCCGGTGAGGACGGCGATGTGGCGGGCGGAACGGAGGTGAGCGGCGACCGACATATGAGCGCTGGGAAAGCGGAACCCGAACGAGGAGGCGACCTTCCGGCCTATCCGGCGGACGGTTTGCCCAAGAATCCTTCCAATCGAGCTTTGACCGACGCCCACTCGGGCTCCAGAATGCTGTAGTACACGGTGTCGCGGTACACGCCGTCCCACATCATTCGTTGGTGACGGAGGACCCCCTCCTTGACGGCCCCGAGCCGCTCGATGGCGCGCTGCGCCGCCGCGTTGCGACCATCGGTCTTCAGTTGCACCCTCAAAGCGCCGAGATCCTCGAACACATGCCGCATCAAGAGGTACTTGCACTCGGTATTGATGACAGTCCGCTGGGAAGCCAGGCTGAGCCACGTCCACCCGATCTCGAGCGCCCGGTCCGGCCGGCGAATCTCGAGGAACCGAGTCGATCCCACCGCCCGGCCGGACCGGTCGGCGACGATGGCGAACGGAATCTCCTCGCCGAGCGAAGCCGCCTTCCAGGCCTTGTCGATGAGCCCGAGCATCTCTTCTCGAGTCGTCGGGCGACGCACCGGCATGTACCGCCAGATCTCGTCGCTGTTCCCTTCCTCCAGCAGCTGATCGGCATGGGCGTGATCCAACGGCTCGAGCCGGACATGCTCGCCATAGAGGACCGTTGGAGTTGGATTCATCTGTCTCTCTCGCCCGACGGGGAGGTGGTTGAATCTACACTTGCCCCAGGGACCGCAAGAGTGGGTTGCGCGAAGCCAGAGCTTGACCCAAGCTTCGGCGCCTTCACTGCAAACCGGATGACCGACGCCGAGTTACTCATCCACCGGGCTCGGCTGTTCCCCGATCGCGCGGCGATTTTCGACGCCTCGGGTTGCGCCCCCTACGCCGCCTTCGCCGCCGCGGCCGAGCGGATCGCGGCCGGGCTGCTCGCCAAACGACCCGACCTAGAGGAAGCCCGGGTCGGGTATCTGGTGCCGCCCAGCTTCGAGCACGCGGCCGTTCAGTGGGGGATTTGGCTGGCGGGCGGGATTGCGGTTCCGATCGCCCTCACCCACCCGGCGCCCGAGATCGAGTACCTGCTCGACGACAGCGGCCCCGAGGTTCTGGTCGCGTCCGACGGGTTGGCGGCCCGATTGGCCCCGCTCGCAGAGCCTCGCGGCATCGCGGTGCGCCGGGTTCGCCACCTGCTCACCGCCGCGCCGACGCCGTTGCCGACCCTCGACCCGACTCGACGCGCGCTCATGGTCTATACCAGTGGCACCACCGGCCGACCCAAGGGCGTCATCACCACTCACGGAAACATCCGGGCGCAGGTGTCGACCCTCGCGACCGCCTGGAAGTGGACCGCCAGCGACCGGAGCCTCCACGTGCTGCCGCTCCACCACATCCATGGGATCATCAACGGGCTGTCCTGCGCCCTCTGGTCGGGCGCCGCGGTCGAGTTCCTGCCGAGCTTCGTCCCAGAGGACACCTGGGATCGACTCGCCTCCGGCGAGATCACCTTCTTTACCGCGGTCCCTACGATCTACAGTCGACTCATCGCCGCGCACGACGCGGCCGATCCGGCTCGGCAACGACGGTGGAGTACCGGCACCCGGCGACTGCGGCTGATGCTCTCCGGCTCGGCCGCGTTACCGGTGGGCGTCCTCGAGCGGTGGGAGGCCATCACCGGACACCGGCTGCTCGAGCGCTACGGGATGACCGAGATCGGGATGGCGCTCTCGAATCCGGTGGCGGGAGACCGGCGAGCGGGAACGGTCGGGTCGCCGCTGCCGGGAGTCGAAGCCCGCCTGGTCGACGAGTCGGGCGCGTTGGTCGAGCCCGGAACGGCCGGCCAGATCGAAGTCCGGGGACCCCAGATCTTTCGCGAGTACTGGAACCAACCGACTGCGACGGCCAAAGCGTTTCGAGACGGCTGGTTTCAAACCGGTGACGTCGCGCAGGTCGACGCCGGTTATTGGCGCATCCTCGGCCGCCTGAGCGTCGACATCATCAAGTCGGCGGGCTACAAGATCTCGGCGCTCGACATCGAGGAGACCCTTCGGCTCCATCCCTGCGTGGCGGACTGCGCGGTGGTTGGGCGGCCCGATCCGGATCTGGGCGAGCGGGTTGCGGCGGCCGTGGTACTTCGCGGCCCCGTCGACGTCGAGACGCTTCGTGGTTGGCTGAAGGAGCGACTGGCGCCGTACAAGGTGCCGAAGGAAGTGCGATTCGTCGCCGGGCTGCCTCGCAACGCCATGGGCAAAGTCACCAAGCCCGAGGTCAGAGCGTTGTTTGGATCTTAGGAGCGACCAAACCGAAACGGTCGGGCGACGCCGGATTCCTGGAGGCCATCGCGGGCCCGGACGAGCCAGGCCGCCATTTCGGGACCCCCGAGCTCGAGGTATTGCATGGCCCAATCGAAATACCTCGCGGCGGCGTTCGGATCGCCCCGCCGAGCCGCAATGGCGCCGAGCTCGAGCAGGGCGCGGGTGGTGTAGAGCCCAGCCCACGTGGTCGGGGGGATCAGCGACCGAAAGACCGCGGCCGCGCTGTCGGTCCGTCCAACCGCTAGGAGCCCCTCGGCCCGCCGGAACCGAATTGCCGGCTCCGGATCCTCATCTTGGGCCGTCTCGATCTTGATGGTCCAGGCGCGGAAGGCGGCGGCGGCCAAGCTGGCCGCGCTGTCCGCCGACCCTTTTCGCTGGTGGAGCCGACTGCCGATATCGGCCGCCTCGGCGCCGGCCCAATCGAAGAGATTGCCCCGAGGCATCATCTCGAGGGTCGCCCGCCAGCGAGCCGCGATGGCGGTATCACCGTGGGTGGCGTGGTAGGCGCCCAGCAGCCAACCCACCTTCCACACCGGCGCCACCTCGACCCACCGGGGCGCGGAGTCGATCGGAACCCGGGCGGTGAGAGCCGCGACCGCCCTCCTCACCCCGGTCGTTTCAGCCACCCCGGGGAGGGCCGCGGCCACTCGTTTCCAGGCGAGCCCTTGATCGAGGGCCGCGACCGCCGCATAGACTCCGTTGGCCGACAACGAATCGACCTCCCGCCATCGGCCGAGGGCCGCCAGCAGACCCGCCTCCACCGAGGCGGCGAAGTTGAACTTGAACCCCGGGCCTTCCCGCTCCCGGGTTTGCCGCGCGAGCGCGAGCGCACGGTCGGGTCGATGGGCTCGGAGGCGGCGGAAAATGCTCCCCCACTCGATCGGTGCGGTGGCGGTGAAGTCCGGCAGGCTCGCCGCGAAGTTGGTGTCGGAAGCGACCAACGCCTCGAGCCCCAATCGGGCGCCCCGGAGGAGCGGTGAGGCGGCGTCGAGCGCGCCTAGCTCGTCGATCATTTTTCGGGCGTCGAGATCGTTCATTGCGAAGGCCGCCAGCTGCGCCCTTCGAAAGAGCAACGGGACGTAGGTGGCGTCGAGGGCGGCCGCCCGGTCGACGGCCTCGCGGAGGTCGACCTCGGTCGCCCCGTACTGCCAACCGTACACCAGGTGGACGTACGCCAGCCCATTCCAGGCCTCGACGTCGGTGCTGTCCAACTCGATCAGTCGCTTCCACGCGGCCGCCGAGCGGGGCCCGTCGGTTTCGATCGAAGCTTGGGCCGCGAGCAGCCGGAGCCGATGCCGTTCGGGGAGCGAATCGATCTTCGGGAGCGCCCGCTGGACCAGTTCGCGAAGGCCGAGGAACGGTTGGCCGCGGAGGAACATCGCCCAGGTTCGAATGTTCACCGCCTCGATCAGCGCCAGCGTGAAGGTCGAATCGCGGGCCAGCGACCGTTGGATCGCGGCATCGGCGCTGTCCGGTTGGCCTCGGCGCATCGCTTCGCGGGCCTCGAGGTAGGCTTTCAGAGCCTCCGGCGACTGGGTCAGGCTGGTGGCCGCGAGATCGCTTCGGGCGGCGGGATCGGTGCCAGTCCAGATTCGGCTCAGCACCTCGACGGCGGCCTGACGGGCCAGGCCTTCGGTGCTGTCGATCGGGGCGTGGACCGTGAACTGATCCAACGCTTCGCCGGTGACGCCGATCCCGTAGATCCGGACGCTCAAGGTCAGGCGGGTCGGTTCCTGATCGATGCGGCCGAGGACGATCCGGTCCGCTTTCGACCGGGCGGCCACCTTTTCGGCTTCGATGGGGTCGGGGCTCCGGGCCCGGGCTTGCGGATCGGCCCGGAGGGGACGCCACAGGGCCCAGGGGTCGGCGATTCTGAGGTTGGGGGTACCGGCGAGGAGGGTCGCCATCAGGTCCGGCAAGGTCTCGCCTAACGACAGCGCCGAGTCCGGCGCCCGAAACGGCATGATCGCAAGCCCGAGCCGCCCGTCGCTCGGCCCTCGCGGGCGAGACATCACCCAGATGGCGGTCACGGCGGCGACCAACGCCAGACCACCCACCGCCATGGCGATCCGCCGTCGCCGCGGGGCCCTCGGCGCTCCCCCACCCGACCCGCGGGCGGCGTCGATCGCCGCGATGAAGTCTTCGACCCGGGCGAATCGGTCGGCCGGACTCGGGGCCAGCGCTTGTTGGAGCACTCGGTCGACCGCATGGTCCACCGCCGGTCGGACGGTGTGCAGGGGACGAACCTCTCCCGCCAGTTGGCGGGCCAGCGCGGCTTGGGGCGTGGGGCCGTCAAACGGAAGGTCGTCGCCTAACGCTTCGTATAGGGTTACCGCCAGAGCGTAGAGGTCCGCCCGACCGTCGATCTTGGAGCCCGGAGCCAGTTGCTCGGGACTCATGTAGGCCGGGGTGCCGACCGCGAACCCGGTACCGGTCAGCGCCTTCCGCCCGGGCTCGTCGATCGGACGGGCGATCCCAAAATCGGTGAGGAGCGCCTGGCCGCCCGCCAACAGGATGTTCTCCGGCTTGACGTCGCGGTGAATCACCCCGTGGGCGTGAGCGAAGGAGAGCGCACTCCCGATATCGCGGCCGATGGCCAAGGCCTCGTCGATCGGGAGGGGGCCTTCGCGATCGAGACGATCGCGAAGAGACCGTCCCTCGATCAGAGGCATCACGTAATAGGGTTGGGCGCTGGCACCGGTGCCGATCATCCCGGAGTCGAACACCGGCACGATGTGGGGGTGGGCCAGGCCGGCGGCGGTGGCGATTTCCTGTTCGAACCGGTCCGCCCCGAGCGCGGCCGCGATGCCCGGCATCATCACCTTGATCGCCACCGCGCGATGATGGCGCCGGTCGGTCGCCGCGTAGACGATCGCCATCCCACCGCGACCGAGCTCGCGGTCGACAGCGTATCGGTCACCGATCGCGGACTCGAGAAGCGCACGAACGTCGGTCACTCGAGAATCCCGATGGAGGACTCCTGAAGCTAGCACTCCGAGGTCCGACCGACGAGTCGGGCCGCCAGGATCGAGCCACGTTCGACCGAGAGCCGCCTTGGCGAGAAGTCACCCCGCCCCGTAACTTCCGGCCTCCAAAGCTGATCGATGACCGACCGGAGGCGTGGTGGACCAACCGCAATCACGGCTCGAGGCCGCGCTCGCTGCCCGATACCAGATCGTCCGGGAAGTCGGCAGCGGCGGGATGGCCACCGTCTACCTCGCCGAGGACCTCCGCCATCACCGCAAAGTGGCGGTCAAGGTGCTCCGCCCCGAACTCGCCGCCACGATGGGGCCCCAGCGGTTCCTTCACGAGATTCAAATCGCGGCCGGCCTTCAGCACCCCCACATCTTGCCCCTCCACGACTCCGGCGAGGCCGACGGGTTCTTGTACTACGTCATGCCCTACGTCGAGGGCCAGACCCTCCGAGATCGGCTCACCCGCGAAGGCGAACTCCCGATCCCGGCCGCGGTCAAGATCCTCAGCGAGGTGGTGGACGCACTGGTCGCCGCCCATGCGGCCGGGGTCATTCACCGCGACATCAAACCCGAAAACGTGATGCTGTCGGGCCGCCACGCGCTGGTCACGGATTTCGGAGTCGCCAAAGCGGTCAACGAGGCAACCGGCCGCCATCAGCTCACCACCGCCGGCGTGGCGCTCGGTACCCCGACCTACATGGCGCCGGAGCAGGCAGCGGCGGAGCCGAATCTCGACCATCGGGTTGACATCTATGCCGTCGGTGTCATGGCCTACGAGCTCCTCACGGGACGACCGCCGTTCTCGGGCGGCGCGCAGCAGATCCTCGCGGCTCATGTGACCCAGGCGCCCCAGCCGGTGAGCACGCATCGGCCGAGTTTGCCGGCACCGCTCGGGGAAGTGGTGATGAAGTGTCTGGCAAAGCGCCCGGCCGATCGCTGGGAGACCGCCGAGCAGTTGCTGCGGGCCCTCGAGCCGCTGGTGACGCCGAGCGGAGGGATCACGCCAACGACCACGCGGCCGCTCGCGGCAGTGGCCGCCACCGTCCCGCGTCGCGCGCGGATCGCCGGGATTGGAATCGCTGTATTGACCGTCGCCATCGGTGCGTTCGTCGTGCTTCGGCCCCGAGCGCCGGAGCGAATCACCTTCGGCGGGCCGGTTCGGGTGACGCTCGACGAAGGCCTCGAGATGGACCCGGCGATCTCACCCGACGGCAAGATGGTGGCGTTTGCCGCGGGGCCGGCCGCCGCGATGAAGATTTTCGTCCGGGCCCTCTCGGGCGGGACCGCCGTTCGTGTGACGATGGAGTTGTCGGGCAGTCATCGGCTCCCGCGCTGGTCGCCGGATGGATCCACCTTGCTCTTCTCGACGAACTCGAGTGAGCCCGGTGGCGGCATCTATGCGGTGCCGGCCCTCGGCGGGACGCCTCGGGTGGTCGTGCCCCCCGTCAAGGACGAGGGATTCGCGTTCCCAGCCTGGTCGCCCGACGGAAAGCGAATCGCTTACGTCAGAAGCGTGGGAGCGAACGTGCTCTCGACGCTTTGGCTCCGCGATTTCGACGGCGGCGAGCCCCGACAACTCGCCGAGGGGCTGGAGTTCCATTCCCTGACCTGGTCGCCCGATGCCAAGTGGATCGCCTTCGTCTCCGGCAACTCCCGATACCAATTCGCCCCCTGTCTTGGGCAACCTCGGGCCCAGCATGGTGAAGCTGGTTCCGGTGGCGGGCGGAGACACCGTCTCACTCACCGACGCCAAGTTCTTACACACCAGTCCGATGTGGATGCCCGACGGGAAGACCCTGCTCCTGGTATCGAGCCGGGGGGGTGGTCGGGACATCTGGCGGATCGCGGTGGGTGGCGACGGGCCTGCCCGGGGCGAGTTCGAACGCCTCACCACCGGGTTGAGCGCGGGCGTGATCGGTTTGGCGCCCGATGGCCGGTCGCTCGGCTACACGGTCTTCACCAACACCGCGAACATCTGGTCGATCGGGATTCCGACCGGCAGCCCGGCTTCGATTCGTGAGGCCCAGCCGGTGACCCGAGGCACCCAGCACATCGAGGGGCTCGACGTGACCCGCGACGGGCAATGGTTGGCGTTCGATTCCGATCGCGACGGCAACGCCGACATCTATCGGATGCGACTCCCCGACGGGAGGCCGGAGCAACTCACCACCGACCCGCGCGACGATTTCATTCCAAGCTGGTCGACCGACGGGCGAGAGATCGTCTTCCATTCCTGGCGCAACGGCAACCGGGACGTCTTCGTGATGCCGGCCTCCGGGGGCGCCGAATAGCCGGTGACCACCGAAACGTCGCAGGATCTCTATGGGACGCTGAGCCCCGACGGTCGGCAACTGACCTTCTACTCGAACCGGACCGGCGAGAATCGGGTCTACGTGGTCGAGCGGGCGGCGGCGGCGTGGTCGAGCCCGCGACAGGTTTCCCAAGGACTCGGAACGTATGCCCAGTGGTTGGACAACCACACCGTGATTTACGGTGTTACCGGAAGCCTTCGGGCCGTCGGCGCCGATGGGGCGGGCGATCGAGAGATCGTCCCGAGTCCGTTCTTGCACCAAGGACGGCGGAACGAGGTGCGGTACGCGAGAGTGGCGCCCGATGGCCGGACCGTCTTCCTGAAGGCCGCGGACTCAGCCAGCGTCGCGAGCTTCTGGTCATTTCCAGCAACCGGCGGCACTCCGCGCCCCCTAATCTGGTTCGACGACGACACCCGCCCCTCCAGCCGGCAGGAGTTCGCGACCGACGGGAAGCACCTCTACTTCACGATCGAAAACCGCCAGAGCGACATTTTCGTGATGGAGCTTCGAACGGGGCCGTAACCGAGCGAGAATCGCGATGCGACGACCGATCACCGCCATCCTGGTCCTGGCGGCAATCGCCGGCCGCGACGTCATGGCGCAACGCTACCTCTCCCCCGACGGCAAGCTCCGAGTGGCGCTCTCCCAGCAGCCCTTCGCTCCCAACGGCCGATCCGAGGGGCCGCGGACCATGGCGACCGGCGGAATCCAGCAAGTCCTCGCCGGGCTGGGCGCCGAGGTGCGGATCGCCGAGGCCGGCCTAACGCCGGACGAGGATCAGGAGTACGGCGGCTGGAAGCGACTCGGCATGGCCCTCGGTCACTTTTCCGAGATCGTCGCGAGCAACGAGCGCGAGGGCTACTTCACCGTCGGGCTGCTGGCCACCTGCCCGTCGATGCCGGGACTGGTCGCGGGGCTCCAACATTCCTCGTCAACTGGCCGGCCCCTGAAGATCGGGTTGCTCTGGCTCGACGCCCATCCGGACTTCAACACACCCGAGACCACCCGAAGCGGCTCCCTCGGCGGGATGCCGGTGGCCGTGGCGACCGGCCGCGCCCTCAAGCGGCTCCGCTTGGATGCCCGCCTCGACCCGCCGATCGAGGACCGCCACGTCGTGATGGCCGGCGTCCGGCTCACCGATCCGCTCGAGCAGGAGTTGCTCGACGGGTCGAAGATCGAGCAGCTCACGGTCGACGATCTCCGCCGCCAGACACCGGCGGTGTTCGCGCAACTCGATCGGTTGAGTCGGATCAGCGACAAGATCTACGTCCATATCGACATGGACGTGCTCGATCCGCGGGAGGTGATGGGCCACGGGAACAAGGTCCCGAACGGTCCGTCGAGCGAAGAGCTGGCGGCACTGTTCGAAGCGATTTTCCGCCGCTACCCGAAGGCCTCGGCGATCGGCTTCGCCACCATTCCCACGACCGACGAGGGCAAGCTCTCGCTGGCGGCGGTGAACCGGATGATCGCGGGCGCAGTCCGCGGGTTGCGGGCCCGGGAAGCTCGGCCCTGACCACTCATCTTCTCAACCGTCCGTCCGGAGGGCCTGGACCGGATCGAGCCGCGCCGCGCGGCGGGCGGGGAAGTACGCCGCGCCCGCGGTGATCGCCACCAGTAGCATCACGACCGTTCCGTAGACCCGGAGGTCCATGGTACCGACGCCAACCCGGATTCCGCTCATCACCCGAGTCCCCAGCAGCGCGGCCACCAACCCCAACCCGAGGCCCACGCCGACCAGCCGGCCGCCCCGAGCCAGCACCCGGCTCACGATCCGGCCCGGCTTGGCGCCTAACGCCATCCGGACGCCGATTTCCCGAGTCTCCTGGGTCACCGAGAACGCCAGGACGCCGTAGAGCCCCACGACAGTCAGTAGCAGCGCCAGCACGCCGATCGCGCCCGCCAGAAAGGCGCCCGCCCGAAGGGGGAACAACCCGCTCAAGCCGTTGGTGATCACCGACTCCATGGTGACGAACTGAGTCGGCGCCAGATTGGGATCCACCCGGCCGATCGCAGCTCTGATCTGGGCCTCGAGGGTCGCCGGATCGAGCCCGCTCTTGACGAGCAGGACCGCGAAAGTCCCCGGCGTCTGCCGAAACGCGAGGTACACCACTGGTCTCGGGGATTCGGCGATCAGCACGTACCGGCCATTCGCAACCACCCCGACCACCTCGACCGGAGGACCCGCCGGCGAACGCCGAAAAATCTGCCCGATTGGATTCTGCCCAGACCAAAACACCTCGGCTGCCCGCTGATTGACGATCGCGACCGAAGCAGCGGTCGAGTCGTCCACGAGTGTAAATCGGCGGCCGGCTCGCATCGGCACGCCGAGGACGTCGAAGTAATTCGGCTCGACAGCCACGGTCAGCGCCGACACCGCTCCTCGCCGATCGGCCGTCGGGTTGTCCCCGGCGAGAAAGACGTCGGTGATCGACCAACCCGCCCCGGCGAGCGGAATTCCAGTCGCCAGGGTCACCCCCGTCACACCAGGCGTTCCCGCGACCCCAAGCCGGATCCGCTCGAAGGCCGTGGGCGCAGTCGTTGAATCGAACCGCGCCTGCTCCGCCGCGATCATGGTCGTCATGAGACCGGCGGGCTCCATCCCGAGGTCGACCCGCGCCGCCCGACGACTGCTTTCCGTCAACAGACCAGCGCTCACCAGGGTCAGGACCGCCGCCGCCACCTGGGCCACGATCAATCCGGATCGAAGTCGTCCGCCCCCGGCCGTCCCTCTCCCCCCTCGTCCACCCCGACGGAGCGACGTCTGGAGGCTCTCCCGCGACGCCACCAGCGCCGGTCCGAACCCGGCCAGGAGCGCCGCGGCCAGGGCGGCGATCAGACTCATCCCCATGACCCGACCCCCCGTCTCGAATCCAAAGCGGATCGGGACGGAGAGCGCCACGTTGATCGAGGCGATCGAACCAACAGCGAGCTTGGCCAGGAACCACGCGCCGAGGAACCCCAGGAGTCCAAGCAGGGCACTCTCGGTCATCATTTGTCGCACCAGCCGCCACCGCGAGGCGCCCAGGGCCAGCCGGACGGTCAGTTCTTCTTTCCGGGCACCCGCCCGGGCGAGGACCAGGTTCGCGACGTTGACCGCGGCGGTGCCTAACACCAGCGCCGCCAGAACCACCAGCGTCGTCGTGACGATCGGCATCCGCTCGGCGGCCGAGATGCTCGGGCGGGCCTGTTGCTCGGGGAAGGCGGCGAGACTGTAGCCGTCGAAGAGGTCCGGATAGCCCTTCGCCAATTGGGCAACCAGCACCTCGAGGCCGGCCCGGATGGTCCCGATCGACACCTCCGGCCGGCGCCGGGCGACGGCCTGGTACTCCGCCAAGTCCCGCCGCACTTCGTTGTCGCGGAGGGCCGGATCGAGATGCCCCTCGGCGCTGGTGGTGAGAAAGCCAACGGTGCGAACCAGATACTCGGTGCCGTCGAACGTCGGCGGGAGCACCCCGATGATGGTGAACGAGGCGCCGTTGAGCACCAGGTTCTGACCGACGACGGCCGGGTCGCCTCCCAGGCGATTGGCCCAGTAGTCGTGGTTCAACACGACCACCGGCGCCCGCTCCCGGCCATCCTGCTCGCCAAAAGTCCGGCCGAGCGCGGGGCGAACGCCAAGGAGCGAGAAGTAGTTCGGGGTCGTCGCGAGAAACCAGCCCAGCTCGGCCCGATCGGCGCCCGGCCGCCGCATCGAGGCGGTCTGGAGCCTCCAGGCGGCGACGTCCTGAAAGAGGGCGGCACGAGCCCGGATGTCGGCGACCGTCGGGAGGGCAACGTTGGGAATGATCATCGACCCGAGCGCCTTGTTCCGCGATCCGATGATCACCAGCTCGTCCGGCCGTTCCACCGCGAGTGGCTTCAACAGCCAGGCATCGACGATACTCAGAACCACGGTGGCGGAGGCGATCCCGAGCCCGAGCGAGGTGACCGCCGCCAGCGTAAACCCGGGCCGCTTCAGGAGACCGCGCGCCCCTTGCCTAACGTCGAGCCAGAACTCCTCGGCGAAGACCGCGATCCGAAGCCGAGCGCCGCGACGACGCTCGATCTGCTCGAGCTGCGACTGGACCCGCCGCCGATCCCCGAACCGCCGGGCCGCTTCGCGGGCCGCCTCGATGGGTTCCGCACCCTTGGCGATCAGATCCTTCGTCAGCATCTCGACGTGGAACTCGAGCTCCTCCCCCACCTCGCGACCGAAGCCAAGGGACCGCCAATACCGCTTCCACCACGCACCGTTCGTCATTTGCACCTCCTAGACCGACAGCGGCGCCTCGAGGGCCCGGAACACCGCCTTGGCGAACCGGGTGAACTCTCGGACCTCAGTTTTGAGCTGGGCCCGCCCAAGCGTCGTGATCCGATAGTACCGGGCTCGACGATTGTTCTCCGAGAGCCCCCAGTCCGACTCGATCCACCCCCGATCCTCGAGCCGATAGAGCGCCGGGTAGAGCGATCCTTCCTCGATGTCGAGGACATGATCGGTGGCGGCCTCGATCCACCGCATCACGGCATAGCCGTGGAGCGACCGGGACGAAAGGGACCGGAGGATCAGGAGATCGAGGGTGCCGCGAAGGACTGCGAGGGAGTCGGTGGCCACGGAGAGACCCCTTGAGTTTCTAGGGGGGTCCCAACGGACCTCGGCCCCCTAGAGTTTCAAGGGGAGCAGTAGGGGCGGGCGGGCGCCCGCCCGTTACCCGGCCGGATGGTTGGCGAAATGGGCGTGAAGGATCCGATAACCCAGCCCCCGGTCTACCAGGGCGAAAGACACCGGACCACTCTGGACCTGATCGGCGCCGACCCGCTGGAACTTCCAGATGGCGGTCACCAGGGCCGCCCCGGGGCCCATCGAGTCGACGATCACGTCCTCCAACCAGAGTCGATTGCCGGGCGGCTTGCCGCCCACCACGAACCCAAACCGTTCGTGGTGACTCTTGAGCGCCGCCCGACCGCGGATCAAGCCCCGATACTCCGAGGAGAAGTAGCTGACCGTTTCGTCGGCGACGAAGAGTGAGTCCACCTCGTTGAGATTGTAGCTGTTCCACATGGTGACCCAGCGGTCGATCGTACCGCGGACCGGCGACTCGGTGGCCTGAGCCCGAACCCGGACCGGTAGCCAGAGGAGCGCGAGGAGGAGGAGTGATCGCATGCGCCAATGTATCGCGAGATCTCCGCAGCTGAAAACCGCCGTGCCCAGAGTATGCCTATTCCCTATTGCCAGCGGTTGAAGTACCCTCGTCAGTCATTCTTAGGGGGATCATTGGGTCAGCCTCCGCTCCTCGCCGTCCAAAATCTCGAAGTGGTCTATAGCGACGTGATTCTCACCCTCCGGGGCGTGAGTCTCGAGGTGCCGGCCGGCGCGATCGTGACCCTCCTCGGCGCCAACGGCGCCGGCAAGACCACCCTCCTCCGGGCCATCACGGGACTATTGCCGATCCATCGGGGGCGAATCACCAAAGGGACGGTCCAGCTCTCGGGCGAGCTGGCGAACGGACTCGAGGCCGGCGACCTCGTCCGCCGAGGGATGAGTCAGGTGATGGAGGGCCGTCGGATCTTCGCCGAACTCTCCGTGGTCGAGAACCTCCGGGCCGGCGGGTTCACCTGCCGGAGTCGGGCCGAGCTGGCGACCGCGCTCGATCGAATGTTCGCGCTGTTCCCCCGGCTCGCGGAGCGCCGGGATCAAGTCGCGGGGTACCTTTCCGGCGGCGAGCAGCAAATGCTGGCGCTCGGGCGGGCGCTGATGACGTCACCCCGGCTCCTCTTGCTCGACGAGCCTTCGCTTGGTCTGGCCCCCAAGGTCGTGGAACAGATCCGCGACCTCATCCTCGAGATCAACCGCGCGGGGACCGGAGTCTTGCTGGTGGAGCAGAACGCCGCCATGGCGCTCGCGATCGCCAGCTACGGCTACATCCTCGAGAACGGCAAAGTGGTGCGGGACGCCACTCCCGCGGTCCTCGGCGCGGACAAGGACGTCCGGGAGTTCTATCTCGGGATGGGCGAAGCCGGCCGGCGGTCCTTTCGCGACGCCAAGACCTACCGCCGGAAAAAGCGGTGGAGCGCGTGACCACCCCGCCGCTCCTCGAGGTCCGCGACCTCACGCTCCGCTTCGGCGGGCTCACCGCGCTGTCGGAGGTGTCATTCGACGTTCGGCCCGGGGAGCTGTTCGCGATCATCGGGCCCAACGGGGCCGGCAAAACCTCGATCTTCAATTGCCTCAACGGCGTTTATCGACCCCAGGCGGGCGAGATCCGGTTTTCGGGGGGAATCGATCGTCCGCCGTCGCCCGGTGGCGATCGCCGAGAGAGGGATTGCCCGGACTTTCCAGAACCTCGGCTTGTTCAGCAACCTCACCGTGCTCGACAACATCCTCCTCGGCCGCCATCATCTGATGCGGACCGGCTTGTTGGCCGCCGCCGTCTGGTGGGGCAAGGCCCGGCGGGAGGAGCTGGCCCACCGGATCCAGTGCGAGGAGATCATCGAGCTACTCGAGCTGGAGCCCTATCGCTTCCGGCCGGTGGGGCTCCTCCCCTATGGAGTGCGGAAGCGGGTCGAGGTCGCCCGCGCGCTCGCGATGGAGCCCTCGCTGCTGCTGCTCGACGAGCCGGTGGCTGGGATGAATCTGGAAGAAACCGAAGACATGGCCCGTTACATCCGGGAGATCAACGAGGAGCTCCGAATCGCGATGATCCTGGTCGAGCACGACATGCACATGGTGATGGATCTCGCCGCCCGGGTCATGGCGATGGATTTCGGCCGAGTGCTGCGGATCGGCACTCCGGCCGAGGTTCAGGGGGACGAGTCGGTGGTGGCGGCCTACCTGGGCGTCGCTCGATGACCACCGCGATCGCAGCGCCACCGGTGGCGGCCGAGACGATTCCCCTGCGGCTCGCGCGGCGCGCCGCCGAGCACCCGGACCGGGTCGCTCTCCGCCACAAGGACCTCGGGCGCTGGCGGGAGTACTCCTGGGCCGAGTACGCCGATCGGGTCGCCCAGGCCGGCCTCGGCCTCGCGGCCCTCGGCGTCGAACGAGGCGACCGGATCGCGATCCTCAGTGAGAACCGCCCCGAATGGCTGTTCGCCGATCTCGGGGCCCAGGGCATGGGCTTCGTCACGGTCGGCGTCTACCCGACCTGCCCCGCCGCCGAGGTCGAGTACCTCCTCGGCCACTCCGAGTCGGTGGTCGCGGTGGTGGAGGACGAGGAGCAGCTCGATAAGGTCCTCGCCGTGAGGGCCCAGTTGCCTCGGCTCCGCCATTGGATCCTGATCGAGACCCGGGGGGCCCGCGCCCACCTGAACGATCCGGCGGTCCGGACGTTCGACCAGCTGCTCGAGCTGGGAAGCCAGCGGGAGCGGGGTGAATACGATGCAGCGGTCGCGGCCCTCCGGGAGGAGGATGTCGCCGTGCTGGTCTACACCTCGGGCACCACCGGGCCGCCGAAGGGCGCCATGCTCACCCACAAGAACATGGCGGTCGCCGGCCGCGGCTATGCCGCCATCCTCGAGACTCGTCCGACCGACGACGTCCTGTCGTACCTTCCGCTCTGTCACGTTCTCGAGCGACTGCTCTCGACCATCGTGGCGGTCACGGCGGGCTACCGAGTCAACTTCGGAGGCGGCGGGGAGGCGCTGGTGAGCGATCTCCGGGAGGTTCAGCCGCACGGCTTCGTCGGCGTCCCCCGGGTTTGGGAGAAGATGTTGGCGACCGTCACCATCAAAATGGCCGATGCCTCCTGGCTCAAGCGAATCAACTATCGGTTCTGGATCGGTCAGGGGCGGCGGATCGCGCGGCGGCGGCTCGCGAACCAATCGGTGGGTCTCCTCGATCGCCTGCTGCACGCGGTTGGCTGGGCCCTGTTGTTTCGACCGCTTCGCGAGCAACTCGGCCTCACTCGGGTGCGAAACGCCGGCTCCGGCGCGGCCCCGATCGCGCCGCAGGTTCTCGAGTTCTTCTGGGCGATCGGGGTGGAGGTGCGGGAGGGATACGGCCAGACCGAGGGGAGTGGCCTGGCGACGTTCAATCCTCCCGGCGCGGTGCGGATCGGTACGGTCGGCGTGCCGGTGCCCGGGGTCGAGCTGCGACTCGCCGACGACGGTGAGATCCTGGTTCGATCCGAGGGAGTGTTCGCGGGTTACTATCGCAATCCGGAAGCGACCCGGGCGACGGTGGACGAGGAGGGGTGGCTCCACAGCGGCGACGTGGGGGAGCTCGATCCCGACGGTTATCTGCGGATCACCGATCGCAAGAAGGACATCATCATCACGGCGGGCGGGAAGAACATCTCGCCATCGTGGATCGAGAACCTCCTCAAGGTGTCGCCCTACGTGCGGGAGGCGATCGTCATCGGCGACCGTCGGCGGTTCGTCTCGGCCTTGATCGGCATCGAGCTCGACACGGTCGCCGATTGGGCGACCCGCCGTCGCTTGGCGTTCACGACTTATCAGGATCTCAGCAGCCGCCCCGAGGTGATCGAGCTGATTGCGGGGGTGGTCGACGAGGTCAACAGCGGCCTCGCCCAGGTCGAGCAGATCAAGAAGTTCAGTCTGCTGCCGAAGGAGCTCGATCACGAGGAGGGCGAGTTGACGGCCACTCAGAAGGTGAAACGCAAAGCGATCGCCGACTTGTTCGGGGATCAGGTCGAGGCAATGTACCGATGACCGACTTCTTCCAGCTCCTGATCGCGGGCTTGGCGCTCGGCGCGATCTACGCTCTCGTGTGCCTCGGTTTCGTCATCATTTACCGCTCCACCGGCGTCTTGAATTTCGCCCAGGGCGGATTCGTGGTGCTGGGCGGCTATCTGACCCATCAGTTCTCGGTGGTGGTCGAGTTGCCGTTCGCGGTGGCCGTCTTGCTGGCGGTCCTGATCGTCGCGCTGGTCGGGATGCTCCTCGAGCGAGTCGCCCTCCGCCCGATGATCGGCCGGCCGGTGTTCGCGACGATCCTGGTGACTCTCGGCCTGCTCTACATCATCGAGCAAGCCTGCACCGCCATCTGGGGTTACGATCTCCTCACGTTAGGCGACCCCTGGGGGGTTCGGACCGTTTCGGTCGGCGCCACCGCCATCAAGCTCCTCGATCTCTGGACCATCGGCGCGGCGGCGGTGGTGCTGGCGGCATTCTTCGGGTTCTTCAGACTCAGCAGGATCGGGGTGGCGATGCGGGCCGCCGCGCTCGATCCCGAAGCGGCCTTGGCCCAGGGCATCAGTCCCAAGGTCGTCCATGCCCTTTCCTGGGCGATTGCCGGGGCGGTGGCGGTCTTGGCCGGCGTCCTCCTTGCGGCCGGACCTCGCGGCGTCGACCTCACCCTCGGACCGATCGCCTATCGCGCCTTTCCGGCGATGATTCTCGGCGGACTCGAGTCGGCGGAGGGAGCCGTGCTCGGCGGGCTGGCGATCGGGCTGACCGAGGTGCTCACGGCTGGATACCTGACGCCCAACGCGCCGTGGCTGGGGGCCAACTTCCACGTGGTGATGCCCTACGTGGTCATGGTGGTGGTGTTGGTCGTTCGCCCCTACGGCCTGTTTGGAACGGCGGAGGTTCGCCGAGCCTGATGCTCCGGAATACCCGCCTCACCACCGAGTACCACCACGACCTGGCCCTCTTTCGCTCCCGGCCCGCCCAGGCCGCGATGATCGGCTTGGGCATCGTCTACTTCATCGCGCCGCTCTGGCTCGGCGATTTCTGGACCACGGTCCTGATCTACGCCGGGATCGCCTCGGTGGGCGCGCTCGGCCTCAACCTCCTCACCGGCTTCACCGGGCAGGCGTCCCTTGGACACGCGTTCTTCTTAGGCGTCGGGGCTTACGCGACGGCGGTGTTCGCCGACCGATGGAGCTGGCCGTTTCCCGTCTGGCTCGTAGCCGCGGCGACCCTCGGTGGAATCATCGGCGGCCTGGTCGGGCCATTCGCGCTCCGGCTCCGAGGCCACTATCTCGTCATCGTGTCGTTAGGCCTGCTTTTCTTCGGCCAACATGTGTTCGAGAACTGGCAGTCCGTCACCGGCGGCCTCACCGGCACCGCCGTCCGGGCGCCGGTCGCGCTCGGGGGCGTCGACGTCGCCCGGCTCGAGATCGGGGGCTTCCGGTTCACCCGCAACCAGGGGTGGTTCTGGTTCGTCTGGCTCGCGGTCATCGTGCTGGCGCTGGCGGCCAAGAACATCGCCCGCGGCCGCCCCGGCCGAGCGCTCCAGGCGATCCGGGATCGCGATCTCGCCGCCGAAGTGATCGGGGTGAGCTTGGTCCACTACAAGGTGGGCGCGTTCGTGGTCTCGAGCGGCTACGCCGCCTGCGCCGGGGCCCTCTACGCCGCCTACGCCCGATACCTGAGCCCCCTCGATTTCGGCCTGTTTCTCTCCATTCAGTACGTGGCCATGATCATCGTGGGCGGGGTGGGAAGCATCGCCGGGTCGATCCTGGGAGCGCTCTTTCTCACCGCTCTGCCGCGCCTGGTCGAATCGGTGAGCGCGACACTGCCCTTCGTGGCCCAGACGACCGGCGAACCGGGGATCACGGTCGCCAACCTCAATCAGGCGCTGTTCGGGCTCCTGATCGTGGTATTCTTGGTCGCGGAGCCGCTGGGTTTGATCGAAATCTGGAGGCGGGTCAAGCGCTATTTCACCGCCTGGCCATTTTCCTATTGACGACCTGTTCAGGAGAACGTCGAATGCCGCGAACGCGGTGGGTGTCGGGATCGCTCGTGGTCACGGTGACATCACTCGTGGTGGCCTGCGGCGGCGCGCCGAAGGAGGCCAGCGCGCCGGGGGTCGTTGGCGACACCATCGTGGTCGCGGCGCTGAGCCCCTTGAGTGACGCGGTGGCGGTGATCGGCAAGCCGCTGGCGGCCGGTCTCCAGGGATACGCCAAGCAGCTCAACGCCAAGGGCGGGATCGCCGGACGTTACCAACTCAAAGTGGTCGAGGAGGACATCACCTACGCCAACCCGACCACCGGGGCCCAAAAGTATCAGAAGGTCAAGGACAACGTCGCCCTGATCGCGATGACCGTCGGGACCGACCAGGTGAACGGGTTGTTGCCCTTGATGGCCGAGGACAGCATGCTCCTCATCCCCACCACCTTCGACGTCGAATGGGTCCGGGAGCCCAACATTCTTCCGTGGGGGGCGCCGTATCAGGTTTGGGCCATCAACGGGGTGGCGTACTACCTCGAGACCGCGGGAGCCGGCAAGACGATCTGCTCACTGGTCCTCGCGACCGGATACGGCCAGGCCGCCGAAGAAGGCCTCGCATTCGCCGCCAAGGAGCTGGGATTCCAGGTTGCCGTCAAGGGCCGATTCCGCCAGGACGACCAGGATTTCGTCGCGCCGATCAGTCAGCTCCGCAACGCCCGCTGTGACGCGGTGGTCCTGGCATCGTTGCCCGGCGTGACGGGCAAGGTGCTCGGAGCCGCGGCACAGCTGGGGTTCGAGCCCCGATGGATCTCCCAGGGACCGACCTGGCATCAAACCCTCGTGAACACGCCGCTTCGCGACTACTACGCCAAGAACTTGTGGGTCGTGGCCTGGGGGCCGGAATGGGACGACACGACGGCGGTCGGGATGCGGGGAGTGCTCGAAGCGGCGGCCACCTTCTTCCCCAACCAGGAACCGGATCTCTACTTCATCGCTGGTTACTTGCAAGGGATGACGACCCACGCGCTCCTCGAGAAAGCGATCGCCCTGGGCGACCTGAGCCGCGGCGGCATTCTCCGCGCGATGGAGCAGCTCACCGTCCCGACGGGGGATCTCATTGGCGAGTACCGGTACGGTCCGGTGGCGACCCGCGAGCCGCCGCGCACGGTGTCGATCTTCAAGATGAACCCCACCAAGCCGTTTGGGATCGAATTGATGGCTCGAGACTACACCTCGCCGGTCGCGGCGAAGTACTCGGTACCCCAACGCCATTGAGGCTTTCCGAATGAGATACCTGGTGGCGCTCGTGATCCTGGCCCTCCCGCTGGAGGCCGCCCGACTTCATGCCCAGCAGGTGGACTCCCGGTTGCTCGACGCGATGCGGTGGCGCGGCATCGGACCCCACCGCGGCGGCCGCACCAAAGCCGCCGTCGGCGTGCCTAACCAACCCTTCCTCTTCTACATCGGGGTCGTCAACGGCGGAGCCTGGAAGACGACCGACGCCGGGCGAACCTGGCAACCGATCTTCGACGATCAACCAACCGGATCGGTCGGGGCGATCGCGATCGCTCCCTCGAACCCCGCCATCATCTACGTGGGCAGCGGCGAAGGGCTCCAACGGCCCGACCTCTCCACCGGCGACGGGATCTACAAGTCGACCGACGCCGGCAAGACCTGGCGTCATCTCGGCCTCCGGGATGGCCAGCAGATTCCCCAGATCGTGGTGGACCCGCGCGACCCCAATCGCTTGTTCGTCGCGGTGCTGGGCCATCCCTACGGCCCCAACGAGGAGCGGGGGCTCTTTCTGTCGACCGACGGCGGCGAGTCGTTCCGGAAGATTCTCGGCAAGGACGAGAATACCGGCGCCATCGACGTGGTGCTCGACCCCAAGAACCCCGACATCGTCTACGCCGCCCTGTGGGAGGCCCGCCAAGCCCCGTGGGAAAACGGCCAGTTCAGCGGCCCGGGCACCGGGCTCTTCAAGTCGATCGACGGCGGCATCACCTGGCGCCAGCTGACCGCGGGGCTTCCGACCTTCGAGGCCGACGGTCTCGGCCGGATCGGCCTCACCGTGGCGCCGAGCGACCCGCAGCGCCTCTACGCGACGGCCGATCTGAGGACCGGCGGTTTCCTCTACCGCTCGGACGACGCCGGCGAGAGTTGGTATCGGGTCAGCAGCGACGCCCGGATCGTCTCGCGAGCCTCCGACTTCGCCGAAGTGAAGGTCCATCCCACCAACCCGGACATCGTCTTCACCGCCAGCATCGTGGCCTGGAAGTCGATGGACGGCGGGAAGACGTTCAGGGCGCTCAAGGGCGCTCCCGGCGGCGACGACTATCACCGGATCTGGATCAACCCGACCAACCCCGACGTCATCCTGATGGCCGTCGACCAGGGGGCGATCGTCACCGTCAACGGCGGCGACACCTGGAGCTCGTGGTACAACCAGTCGACCGCGCAGTTCTATCACGTCAGCACCGACAACGCCTTCCCCTATCGGGTCTGCGGCGGTCAGCAGGAGAGCGGATCGGCATGCGTGTCGAGCCGGGGCAACGACGGTCAGATCACCTTCCGCGAGTGGCACCCGGTCGGCGTCGAGGAGTACGGGTACGTGGCCGCCGACCCACTCGATCCCGACATCGTCTATGGCGGCAAAGTCAGTCGGTACGATCGGCGCACTGGTCAGATTCAGAACGTGGCCCCCAAACTGTTTCGCGCCGCGGACTACCGGACCTTGCGGACGGCGCCGGTCCTGTTCTCACCCGTCAACCCGCGGGCCCTCTATTTCGCCGCCAACACGGTTTGGAGGACCCTCAATGGCGGTCGTAGTTGGAGCGAGATCAGTCCCGACCTGACTCGACGCGATTCGGTGGTCCCGGCGAACGTCGGCAAGTATTCCGGTTCGGCCGCGGCGATGGCCCGGCATCCGGGCGTGGTGTACACGCTGGCGCCGTCGTATCTCAAGGAGAACATCATCTGGGCGGGCAGCGACGACGGGTTGATTCACGTGACGTTCAACGGCGGCCGGACCTGGAAGAACGTCACCCCTCCGGATCTCCGGCCGTGGGCCAAGGTGTCGTTGATCGACGCTTCGCATTTCGACACCCTGACCGCCTACGCCGCCGTCAACACGCTCCGTCTGAGTGACCTGCGGCCCCACATCTATCGGACCAGGGACGGCGGCAAGAGCTGGACCCATATCACCGACGGCATTCCCGATGGGGGAACCATCAACGCCGTGCGCGAGGATCCGGTTCGGCGGGGACTCCTCTTCGCCGGGAGCGAGCGGGCGGTGTACCTATCGTTCGATGACGGCGACCATTGGCAATCGCTCCGGCTCAACATGCCGGCGACCTCGATTCGCGACATCGTCATCAAGGACGACGACCTGGTGGCGGGCACTCACGGCCGAGGCTTCTGGATTCTCGACGACATCACTCCGCTCCGCCAGCTGGGTGCCGCCACCGCCCGAGAGGCGGCGGTCCTCTGGCGTCCCCAGACGGCCACCCGGGTCCGCTGGAACATGAATCCCGACACCCCGCTGCCACCGGACGAGCCGGCCGCGCCCAATCCACCCGATGGCGCCGTCATCAACTACTGGCTGGGGCGCGATGCGGCCGGCCCGGTGACGCTCGAGATTCTCGACTCGTTAGGCGCGGTCGTCCGGACCTACTCCAGCACCACCGTCGTCCCGGAGATCACCGACGAAGGGAACGTCCCCCGCTACTGGATCCGACCCGGCCGAACTTTGGGAACGAGGGCCGGCGCCCACCGGTTTCTCTGGGATCTGAAGTACGAAGTCTCTCCCGCCTTCAGCCGATCCTATCCGATCGCCGCGGTGGCCGGGGAGACCGAGAAGGAACCCGATGGGGTCTGGGTCATGCCCGGGCGCTACCAGGTGCGGCTCACCGTGGACGGTCAGCGCCACACCCAGCCGATATCGGTTCGGATGGATCCCCGGGTCAAGACGGCGACCGCCGGGCTGCTAGCGCAGTTCCAGCTCTCGAGCCAGCTGGTGCGCGCGGCGACCGAGCTTGGCAAGCTGGCCGATCAAACCGCCGCGCGGCCGCTCGTCGGGCAGCTCCAACAACTCTACGGCACCCTTCAGGGCAGCGACGCGACCCCGACGACCCAGGTCGTCGCCGCCACCCGGGAACGGCTTGGTGCGGCCGGGCGGCTGACGCGCCCGGCGCCGTGACCAAACGGGGGACCTTCTGGCGGGTCATGGGCCTCGCGTTCGGGTGCACGATCGTGGGGTTCGGCGCCATCATCGGAACCCGCCGGCCGTCGAACCAACGGCACTGGGCCATCGATCACGCTCGGGTACCGTCCGTGGCGTTCGCCGATTCCCTCGTTCGGATCACCGATCTCCGGGCCTTCCGCTACCGATCGCCGGAGATGGTCGAGCCTCATTACGAAACCCGTACCTACAACCTCAACCGACTCACGTCGGTCTGGTTGGCGCTGACCCCGTTTTCCGAGACGTGGCGCGGGGTGGCGCACAGCTTCGTCAGTTTCGGATTCGCCGATTCCAGTTTCGTGTCGATCTCGATCGAGGCCCGCCGAGAGGAGGGAGAGGAGTACGGACTCCTGAGGGGCCTGGGACGGAACTTCGAGGTGATCTACGTCGTCAGCGACGAACGCGACGTCATCGGGAAGCGCGCCGCGTTCGGCGAGTTCGCCGCCTATCTCTACCCGATCCGTACCACTCCGACACGGGCTCGAGCGGTCTTCGTCGACATGTTGCGGCGAGCCGAGCAGCTCCGGCAGCACCCGGAGTTCTACAACACCTTCACCAACAGCTGCATCTCGAACCTCGTGCGACACGTCAACCAGGTGGTGCCCGGCCGGATTCCGGCCGGGATCAAGCTTCTGGCCCCCGGCTACGCCGACGAGGTGGCCCAGGCCCTCGGTCTCATCGACTCGACCGTCACTCTCGACGTGGCCCGGGCCCGGTATCGGATCAACGATCGGGCCCATCGCTACCTCGACAGCGCCGATTTCTCGCTCCAGATTCGCCGCTCGTCCCCCTGAACGGGCCCTTCCCCCAAATGACGAGCCGAATGAAAAACGGGTACCTCAAACGCGGCGTCGGGATCCTCGCCAGCATAGTCGCGGCGCTTATCGCGGTGTTCGGTGCCGGAGTGCTGTGGCCAACCCGGTCGCTGCAGCCGGTTTACGCGGCCGTACCGCTCGCGATCGTCAATGTCACAGTGGTGAACGTCCAAGCGGCCCGGCTGGTGACCGGGCAAACGATTCTGATCGTGGCAGGCCACATCGTGGCCATGGGAGACCGTGCCACCGTCGACGTTCCGCCCACGGCCCAGATAGTTGACGGCAGCCGCCGGTATCTCCTGCCGGCCTTCTGGGACATGCATGCGCACGTCTATGCGTTCTCGCCACTGTTGGACTTGCCGCTCTATATCGCCTATGGAGTGACCAACGTCCGCGACATGCAGGGTTGTCCGCAGCCGGGCGATCCGTTCATCGCCTGCGCAGACGACAAGCGTCGATGGACCTCGGAAGCGCTCGCCGGGCGACGGATCGCGCCTCGGATTGTGGCATCAACGAGTTTCATGGCCAACGGGCCAGGCATCCTCGAGCGGGTGAAGGATGTTCCCGAGTACTTCGGCACGGCGACACCTGACCAGGCCCGCGCGTTCGTTCGACACTTTGCCGGGCAAGTGGACGCGATCAAAGTCTATGACCGTATCCCGCGGGATGCTTACCTCGCGCTCGCCGACGAAGCGCGGCGCCTCGACATTGACGTAGTTGGCCATCGCCCACACGCGGTCACCGCCATCGAGGCGGCAGCGAATCAAAAGAGCATCGAACACGCCCGGTTCATTCTGCACGAATCCTTTCCGGGAAGCGCCGCCCTGCGCGAGCAAGCCGGCACTGGGCAATGGCGTGAGGACCGGCGTCGGATGCTCGATGAACACGACCCGGATCTGGCGCAGGGGATCTTCGAGGCGATGACACGCAACGATACCTGGTATGTGCCGACCCACCTGACGCGCTGGGTGGACGCCTATGCGGATCACCCGACGGTGCGGGCGGATCCGCTTCTGCGCTACTTGCATCCATTGATGAAGCGGCAGTGGCTGGAGGATATCGACGAAACAGTGGCCGAAGATCCGCTACCGGCGGCGCGTCAAACCTATCGCGAGTTCTATCGAAAAGGGTTGGATCTCACCGGAGCTGCTCACCGAGCAGGGGTAAAGATTCTCGCCGGAACCGATTACGTCGTCGCGGGAGCGGACTTGCACCGGGAATTGGAACAGTTGATCGCCGCGGGGCTCACGCCAGCCGAAGCGCTCCATGCTGCCACCCTGTCACCCGCCGAATACTTTGGACTGGAAGGACTGTACGGTACGGTGGCACCGGGCAAGACAGCAGACTTACTGCTGCTGAACGCAAATCCCCTGGAAGACATTCGCAATACCCTTCGAATCGAGGCGGTGGTCTTCAACGGCAATCTGTACGACCGTACGGCGCTCGATGGAATCGCCGAACACGTCCAGCGTCAGGCTCGGAGCTGGACGGTAGCATCCAAGATCTTGTGGCGTTTCATCAAGAACCCAGTCGGGTACTGATGTGGATGCGACAGCGGGGAACACCGGTTCACGGCCGGTACTGCCCGTCGCTCCGAGTCATCGCGGCCGGATGAAGGTTCCTCGCTCCAACTCGGCTCGCGCCTCGCGAAGCTCCTCCTGGGTGTTCATCACGATCGGACCGTACCAGGCCACCGGCTCCCCGAGAGGCTTGCCCGAAACCAACAGGAAGCGAATCCCGTCTCCACCTGCCTGCACCACCACCTCGTCGCCGCGGTCGAACAGAATCAGATGCCGATTGCTGGCGTCGAGCGATCCGATCTTCACCTCGTGGTCGGCTCCTTCCGTCGCCACGGCCCTCGGCGCCGACGCGTCGCGGAAGGTCCCGCTGCCCTCGAAGACATAGGCAAAGGCGTGGTTGGTCGTCTCCACCAGGAGGACCTTCCGCCGGCCGGGCGGCACCCGGACGTCGAGATAGCGTGGATCGGCCGCGATCCCGTCGACCGGCCCCGCCTGGCCCCAGAAATCACCGCAAACGATCCGGACCCGAGTGCCGTCGTCGTCGACCACTTCGGGAATGTCGGACGAGGTCACGTCCTGATAGCGCGGAGCCGTCATCTTGAGAGACGACGGGAGATTGGCCCACAGCTGGAAGCCGTGCATTCGCCCCCGCGGGTCGCCGGTCGGCATCTCTTGATGGAGAATCCCGCTCCCCGCGGTCATCCATTGGACGTCGCCGGCGCCGAGCGCGCCCTGGTTGCCGAGGCTGTCGGCATGGTTGACCGTCCCCGCGAGCACGTAGGTAATCGTCTCGATACCCCGGTGGGGGTGCCACGGAAATCCGGCTCGGTAGTCCTCGGGCCGCTCGTTGCGAAAGTCGTCGAACAGGAGGAAGGGGTCGAACTCCTTGGTGGTACCAAAGCCAAAGGCCCGATGGAGCCTGACGCCGGCTCCTTCGAGCGTCGGCACCGCGGAGATGATCCGTTTGACCGGCCGGAGCGACATGGCGATCCTCGCTTCGTTGAAAGGGGCACTGGCCGCCGAGGCAAGGTTTCGAGCGACGGTCGGGTTAGTCAAGGCCCCGGTTTGGGTTCTGAGCCCCCTCGCGCTATTGTATCTGCCTCCACCGGACACCCGAGATACCCATGAGATTCTCCCTGCTCCTCCCGGTATTCAGCGCGGTTGCCGCCGGTGCCGCGCCGGCTCAGCCGGCTCGGCCAGCACCCGCCGTCACCGCCGACAACGTACTCGCGATCCGATCGGTGGTCGGCGGGGAGCAACACGAGTGGGCCCCCGACGGCGCCTCCATCATGTTCCAATCCGGCCTCGGCGGTACCTCGGGGCTCTGGAGCGTCAAGGCGGACGGCGGCTTCCCCACCCGCCTCGCTCCCAATTTGGGGGCGGTGCCCTACCAGGCCAACTACATGCCGCAATGGAGCCCGGTGGGCGACTGGATCGGGTACGCCTCCGCCAAGACCGGCGCCACCGAGATTTGGCTGTGGTCGCCGATCGACGGGCGCGACCTCCAGCTCACCAAGCTCGGCCAGACGCGCATCAACTCGATGTCGTGGGCCCCCGATGGCCGGACGATCGTGTTCGCGGGCGACCGCAACGGCTCCTACGATATTTGGACCGTCGCGGTTCCCTCGGGTGAGGTCACCCGCCTGACGACCGATCTGCGCTACGAGGTTTTCCCGACTTTCACCCCGGACGGCCGGACCATCCTCTACGTCCAGCTCGACCTCGGATGGGTCGATCACGAGATCATGGCGATGCCGGCCTCCGGGGGCCCGGCTCGGATGGTCACCCGCGACACCAACTTCTTCGACTACGGGGCCGGTCGGACCTTCGGTTACCCGATGCCTTCGCCCGACGGCAAGTGGGTGATGTTCCGCTCGCACCGAAGCGGTTGGATCAACTACTGGATGGCCCCGATCGACGGGGGGGACGCTCGCCAGCTCGCGGCGGAGCCGGCCGACCAGAGCAACGCTCGCTGGTCGCCCGATGGCAAGTGGGTCAGCTACACCGCCAACCGCAACGGGACCCAGGATCTCCGGGTGGTGGCGGCGACCGGCGGGTCGCCCCGGGTGGTGGCGGCTCCGCAGGGTCAGGGAATGGTCAACAACCCGGCCTGGTCGCCCGACGGGTCGCGGATCGCCTTCACGTTAGGCACCCCGACCGAAGCCCCCGAACTCTACACCGTGGCCGTGGCCGGCGGATCGCCGAAGCAACTCACCTCCTCGGCGCCGGGCGGCAACCTGGCCAAGACGATGGTGGCCCCCGAGAAGGTCACCTATCGCAGCGGTCAATTCGAAATCTCCGCTTATCTCTACAAGCCGCCGAACGCCGGCCCGACCGATCGACTGCCGGCCATCATGTACATCCACGGCGGACCCACCTCCCAGTTCAACGACAACTTCCAGGCCCAGGTTCAGTTCTTCGTCCAGCAGGGCTACGTCCTTCTCCTCCCCAACATCCGCGGCAGTTCGGGATTCGGCCGAGCCTTCGAAGACGCCAACGACAAGGATTGGGGCCACGGCGACCTGGACGACGTCAAAGCGGGCGCCGAATTCCTGAAACGGCTTCCCTACGTCAACCCGGATCGGATCGGGATCACCGGAACCAGCTACGGCGGCTGCATGACCCTCTCGGCGATCGCCTTCGCGCCGGGTTTCTTCCAGGCCGCGGTCAGCGGGGCCGGCTACGGCGATTGGATCGACTTCTACACCGAACAGGAGTACCGGCACGTCAAGCTGCTCGACTACGAGTTCGGGCCGCTCTCGCCGGCGACGGAGGCGATCTACCGGCGCAGCTCGCCGTATTTCCAGGTGGCGAAGATCCAGACGCCGGTGATGTTGCTCCATGGCGTGGGCCGGTTCCCCAACTCCCAGGCGTCGAAGAAGTTTGCTGACGAGTTGGAACGCTACTACAAGGTGTTCCGGTACCAGACGTACCCAAACGAGAACTACTACGTCAACAATCCCGCCAACCAACGGCAGATGTTCCTCGACATGTTGGGGTTCTTCGATCAATACCTGAAGGACCTGCCGCCGGGACGGGGACCGGTCGCGACCGGAAATGGGAGGGGGAGATGACGGGGGCGCGGACGGACGGGCAGGCGGGCACGCGGGCGGTGGGGACGATGCTGCTGGCGGCGGTCACCGCCTCGACGGCGGCCGCGCAGCCGGAACCCGCGGCGGTGGCAGCGGAGCGGGTCACCGCGATTACCTCGATGGTCGGGGGCGAAGGCCCGATCTGGAGCCCGGACGGAACCCGACTCCTCTTCGGATCGCCGTTAGGTGGAGTCTGGTCGGTGCCCGCCGAGGGTGGGCCTCCAACCCGGGTAGCCCGGGACGTCGCCACGGGGCTGCTGCGATTGTCGCCCTCCGGCGATCAGTTGGCCTATCTGAGCGACAAGAGCGGCAATCCGGAGATCTGGCTGTGGAGCCTGACGAGCGGCTCGGAGCGACGGCTCACCGATTTGGGAATCCGGATCAACGCGCTCTCCTGGGCGCCCGATGGACGATCGATCGCGTTCTCGGCGCTCCGATACGGCCAGTTCGACATCTGGACCATCGAGACGGCGACCGGCGCCGTCCGGCGGGTGACGTCGGACCCTCGCTACGAGACCTATCCGGCCTGGACCCCGGACGGTCGATCGCTCCTCTATTTCCGTGCGGACGATCGGTGGGCCGACCACGACCTGATGGTCGTCCCGGCGGCCGGGGGAGAGCCGAGAGTGGTGGCCTCCGACCGGGACATGTTCGACTACGGCACCATCGGCACCCGGTCGAAGTTCGGCTACCCGCTGATTTCCCCCGACGGGAAGACCGTGCTCTTCAAGTCGCATCGAAGCGGGTGGATCAACTACTGGGTGGTGAGCCTCGAGGGGGGGCCGCCCCGCCACCTCTCGGCGGAAGCTGCCGACCAGAGCGATGCCCGTTGGTCGCCCGACGGGCGCTGGGTGGCCTTGGCGTCGCTCTCCAACGGCACCCAGCAGATCCGGATCGTCCCAGCGCTCGGCGGACCGGCTCGCCCGGTGACGACCCATGTCCTGGGCGTGGCGAGCTCACCGGAATGGTCGCCCGACGGCGCCAAGTTGGCCTACACCCTCGCGACGCCGACCCGCCCACAGGATCTTTACGTCGTCCCCATCGGCGGCGGCCCGGCGCGGCAATTGACCAGCGCACTCGAGCCGGCGTTGGAACGCACCCTCGTCGTTCCCGAAAAGGTCTCCTACCGCAGCGACGAGTTCATTATCAACGCCTACCTGTTTCAGCCGCCCGCCCGCCCGGTTGCCCGCCTGGCCGACCGTTTGCCCGGCATCCTGTACATCCACGGCGGGCCGACGGCGCAATTCAGCGATACTTATCTCGTCCAGGCCCAGTTTCTCGCCCAGATGGGGTATGTCGTTCTGGCGCCGAACATTCGGGGCAGCTCGGGCTACGGAAAGTCGTTCGAGGACGCCAACAATCCCTGCTGGACCCACTGCGATCTTCGCGACGTGGTGGCCGGAGTCAGCTTCCTGAGAGGTCTCCCGACGGTGGACGGCGACCGGATGGGCATCACCGGAAACAGCTATGGTGGGATCATGAGCATGGGAGCGGTGGCCCACGCTCCCGGGGTCTTCCAAGCCGCGGTCCCGCAATCGGGCTACGCGAACTGGATCAGTTTTCAGGAGTACAACACCGAGCTCCAGCACACCAAGCTCAACGCGTACGAGTGGGGTCCCTACCCGGACAGTGCCCAGGTGTATCGGCGGAATTCGGCGATCTTTTCGGCCCATCACGTGACCGCCCCGGTGTTCCTGATCCAGGGCGATGGCGTGACCCAGGCGTGGCGTCCGGGGGTCTATCCGATCACTGCGTCGCTCGAGTTCGCCCACGCGCTCGATCGCCTGAACAAAGTGGTCAAGCTGAAGAGTTATCCCGGCGAAAGCTACTACGTCGGGGGTCGAGACAACTCGAGGCAAGTGTTGATCGACATGGTGGCGTTCTTCGACCAGCATCTCAAGGCCGGGGTTGCGAGCGGCCGCCGAACCGCGGCGGACGCGCGACCCTAGATCGGCCGTCGTTCCGGTTCGGGCCCGCGATCGGGGCGGGTCCCGACACCCCTTGCGGAAACGCAGCGTTAGGGTAAATAAGGGGCGACGCCAGCCGAATGGCCCCCCTTCCGGAAAGCCGGAATTGGGCGCATAATAGGGCCGGCGCAGCACCTCACCTTTCACCTAACCGCATCGGACCCTCGACATGGCTACCCGTCGAACTTCGACCCGGTCTCGGGCCAAATCGGCATCTCGTTCCCGCTCGGCTTCGAAAGTTCCCGGCATCTCCCGCATCGATCAGGCAAGCACGAGGACGTTCGGTTGGTTCTGCCGCTACGGCTACCGGCCCACTCCGAGCGGCACCCGTCCCAAATTCACGGCGTTCTTCGGCGACGCCTCCAACGGCGGCAAGAAGAAGGCGTTCGACAAGGCCCTCGCCTGGCTGAAGACGGTGCAGCGCAGCGGCCGACCACCCAAGAAGAAATAGCGCCCGGCTGCTCGAGGCGGTCATTTTCCGGCCGCGGCCCCCGGTGCTCGGGGGGCCGCGGCCGAATAGCGTTATGCGCTATCTTCCTCCCCAGGTCCGACCGGAGTGAGTATCATGACGCGCAAGCTGCTCATCGCACTCGGTATCGTCGTGTTGGCGGGAGGCGGCGGGTTGTGGTACTTCCAGCGCGGGGGGACCCAGATCCCCGGCCTGGCCGCCGAGCCGATCGGGAAGGCGGTGCAGGCGCCGATTGCCACCGGCGATTCGACCGCGCTCGCGGAATTCGCGATCCGCCGGTGCCGACTGGCCCGCGGCCAACCGAAACAAACCTGCTATGAAGAAGTGTTCTTGGCGGTCGCCGAGCGAAACCAGATTCGCCTGGCGATGGACGCCCTATCGGTGTTGAGCCGGCTCGACAAGAGCACCGTCGCGAACGGACACGATCTGACCCACGTGGTGGGTATCAACGCGTGGACCCCCGGCGAGGAAGTCGGCGCCGTGTACGAGTCGTGCACCGGTCTCTATCAATCGGGTTGCTACCACGGCGTCGTGCAAGCGTACCTCGACGCCAACGGCACCGACAGCACGACCGTGGCCCAGGTCTGCGGCCTGATCGACGCCGCAGCCAACAACCTCTGGCTCCGATTCCAGTGTGTCCATGGCATCGGTCACGGGCTGGTGAACAACATGGCGATGCACCTGCCCAAGGCCCTGGCCGGGTGCGATTGGCTGGTCAGTGCCTGGGACGCGAGTTCCTGCTATGGCGGCGCCTTCATGGAGTTCATCGTGGCCGGGCGGGGCCAAGCCCATCACCCCGCCAAACGGGCCGGAACCGCCAAGCCCGAAGATCACGGCGAGCATGAGCATCACGAGAGCGCCGACACCTTTGCTGTCCGGGACAAGAACGATCCGCTCTACCCCTGCTCGGCCATCGGCGAGAAGTATCAGCCGGCCTGCTACGGCATGCAGGCGGGGATCATCTACGAGCTCCTGGGCGCCGACTTCGCCAAGATCGCCAAGGCCTGCGACGGGGCCCCCCCGGCGATGCGCCCCTCCTGCTATCAGGGCATCGGCACGTACGTCAGCGGGGTGACCGTCCGCAATTCGGAAAAAGCGATCACCCTCTGTAACGAGGGGCACGAAACCTACAAACGCTGGTGCTTCGTCGGGGTCGTCAAGAACTTCATCGACGTCACCGCGAAACCCGAGGATGGCTTCGAATTCTGCAAGCTGATCCACGACCAGCCGCTCGAGGCGGTGACCTGCTACGTCGCCGTGGGCGAGCAGATCGCGGTGCTCTTTCAAACCGACCCAGATCGCTCGCGAGAATGCGCCAAAGCGGGCGCCGCGTTCGTGGGGGCCTGCCGGTACGGGGCAGTGCTGACCTTCGAGCGGCCACCCGGGCTGCCGGTGTTGGTCCCCGTCAGCTGAGGGCTAGCGCTCCGGCGCGAGCCGCCGAAGAAACCGATCGGGGTCGTTGAGAAAGTCGCGGGTCAGTTGAACGTGGTCCAACTCCGGATAGCGGGCCGCGGCGATCCGGCCGTCGTCGAACGAATAGATTCGGGCGCCCGGCAGGGCCAGCACGATCGGGGAATGGGTGGCGATGATGAACTGGCCCCCCCGCTCCCCCATCGCGAGCAGCAACGCGACGAGACCAAGCTGGTTCTGGGGTGACAATGCCGCTTCGGGCTCATCGAGCAACACGAGGCTGTCCGGGACGAACCGCGACCCGAACAAATGGAGAAATGCCTCGCCGTGGGAACGAGCGTCCGGATCGGAACCATACCGCCGGTCCATTTCGTTCAGCGACGCCGAGATTGGGCCTTTGGCCAGGCCGCGAGCGAGATCGGAGCGATCCCGGTACTCGGCGTCGATTTCCCGGAGCCGGTTGGAGAACTCGACTCGTTCCCGCGCGAGGCGACGCTGAAAACCGAAGAAATCCTCCGCCCGAAGGAAGAACCCTCGGTGGGTCCGGGTCCGCCAAACGAGTTTCAGCCCGTCGGCTAGGGCTCGTTGGGAGCGGAGGGATGGGTCGTTGGCTCCCTCCTGCGCGCCGACGATCGGGAGGCTCGCGGCCAGGGCAATCGCTTCGAGCAACGTGGATTTCCCTGACCCGTTCTCGCCCACGAAAAACGTCACCGGGGCGCCGACATCGAGGGCGTCGAAGGTCCGGATGACGGGGACCGTAAACGGAAATCCGTCGCGACTCGATCCCGACTTGCGACGAACCGATTCGAGAAAGACCATGATGGCTGCCGCGAATATTCCACCCAACACCGGAACGCCGCAATGACCGACGACAGCCTCCAATTCGATCGGGCCGAAGTGGCGGCCGGCGCCGCGACCGCCGGCGTGACCTGCGCCGCCTGCAAGCGGCCCATCCCCGATCAGTACTTCTCCGCCCGCGGCCAGACCGTCTGCCGAGCCTGTCGCGACCAGATTTCGGCTCAGCTCGCGACCGCCGCCGGGAATCTGCCGAGAGCGATCCTGTTCGGGATCGGAGGCGCGATCGCGGGGGCCACGATCTACTTCGCGGTGGCCGCCATTACCAACATGGAAATCGGGCTGGTGGCGATCGCGGCGGGATGGCTGGTTGGCCGGGCCATGCAGCTCGGAGCGGGGGGCGCTGGTAGCCCGACCCTCCAGCTCTTCGCGGCGGGGCTGACGTATCTGTCGGTGGCCGCCGCCTACCTCGCCGTTCGGGTCCAGGCAGCGGTCGAGGCCTTCGGGGTGACCCCGATGAAGGCATTCTCGGCGTACAGCGGCGGCTCCGCGCTCAAGGTCGTGGGGCTCCCGATCACCGCGAACCTCGCCGACCTTCCGATGGGGGCCCTCGGCATCCTGATCGTCGGAATCGGCGTTTATCAGGCCTGGCGAATGACCGCCAAGGTCGACCTCACCTTCGAAGGGCCCTTCACGGTGGGCCCGTCAGAGTCCGCCAAGACGTGACGGCACCCACGATCTGCGCCCATTGTCACACCCACCTGGCGCCGGGACTCCTCGCCTGCCCGAGCTGCCACACCCTCCTCTTCGGGGCTCGGCTCAAGGAGCTGGCCCTTCAGGCGCAAACCGCCGAGCGGACCGGCGACCGACCGACCGAGATGGCACGATGGCGCGAAGCTCTCGACCTGCTGCCTCCCTCGTCTCGCCAGCACCAGACGATCGCCGGCAAGCTCGAGGCCCTGGCCAAGCTGCCCGCGGCCCGGTCGGCGAAGTCGCCCGGAGGCGTCTGGTGGAAACGGTCGCTGGGTGTCATCGGTGCCGTGGTATTGCTGCTCGTCACCAAGGGGAAGTTTCTCTTGAGCGGACTCCTCAAGCTGCCGACCCTGTTTTCGATGTTCGCGGCGTTCGGCGTGTACTGGACCATTTGGGGATGGCGATTCGCTCTCGGTATCATCCTCACGACGTACGTCCACGAGATGGGCCACGTGGCGGCGCTGGTCCGTTACGGCGTCAAAGCCAGCGCCCCGATGTTCGTTCCCGGTCTCGGCGCCTATGTCCGACTCCACCAGCACCTCGCCAGCGCCCGACTGGATGCCCGGGTCGGGCTGGCCGGACCGCTGTGGGGTCTCGCGGCCGGGCTCTTTTGTTACGGAGTCGGCACCGCGGCCGACCAACCGGCGTGGCTGGCAATCGCCAGCGTCACGGGGTTCATTAACCTGTTCAACATGGCTCCGATCTGGCAGCTCGACGGCGGGCGGGCGTTCACCTCGTTCGCGACGCTGGATCGGTGGATCGCCACCGGGATCCTGACGATCGCCTGGCTCGGATCCGGGCAGGGGCTGTTGCTGGTGATCGCGTTGGTGGCCGGGTGGCAGGCGTACCGTAAGAACGATGTGCCGAGGGACGGTGGGGCCCTGGCGCTGTACGGCGGTCTGGCACTGGCCCTCGCGTGGCTGGCATCCGTCAACGTTCCCGCGCTTCGATGAGGAGGCCACGATGAAATCGCTCGAGCAGATGGTGGCGCACATGGGGTGGGCCGATCGCAACGTCATCGAGGCCTTGCGCCGCGCCGATCCGCTCGACCCGACGTTGGTGGAGCTGTTCGGGCACGTGCTGGGAGCCGAGCACATCTGGCATGCCCGCCTGGTCGGGATTCCGGCGACCGTGGCCGTCTGGCCGAAAATCTCCCTCGACCAGTGCGTCGAGGTCGCGAGTGACAACCTCCGCCAGTGGTCCGCCCTGGTCACTCGCCTCGGCCCCGACGAGGAAAATCGGGCCGTCACATACACCAACAGCACCGGCGACACGTTCACGTCCACCGTGGGGGAGATCCTGGTTCACGTCGCGATGCACGGATCCTATCACCGGGGCCAAATCGCCTGGGCGTTGCGGGCCGACGGGCAGGTTCCCAGCCCCACCGACTACATCGCGTTTACCCGGGGCGCCCCGACCGCCACTCAAAGATCGGCGGCCCGATGACCGCGCTTCGGACTCCTGACGAACGATTCGGCGACTTACCGGGATTCCCCTTTGCGCCGAACTATCTCTCCGTCCGAGGACTCCGGCTCCATTACCTCGACGAGGGCCCCCGCGACGGCGAGGTGATCGTCCTCCTCCACGGCGAGCCGACCTGGTGCTTTCTTTACCGGACGATGATCCCCGTCCTCGCCGCGGCCGGATTCCGGGCGGTGGCCCCCGACTTCGTCGGGTTCGGCCGATCGGACAAGCTTCCAAGGCGGGAGGACTACTCCTACGCCCTCCACGTCGACCTGACGAAGGACTTTCTCGCCCAGCTCGACCTCTCCGGGATCACCTTGTTCGGGCAGGATTGGGGCGGCCTGATCGGGCTGCGGGTGGTCACCGAGATGGCGGACCGGGTGGCGCGGGTGGTGGTGGGCAATACTGACCTGCCTAACGGGACGGCGCCGATCAACCCCGCCTTCTTCCGATGGCGAGACTACTCCCAAACCGTCGCCGACTTCCAAGCAGGCAAGATCGTCCACAAGGGGACCGTCGCCGGGATCTCGCCCGCGGTGGCGGCGGCCTACGACGCCCCCTTCCCCGACCCGTCGTTTCAGGCAGGGGCCCGAGCCTTCCCGATGCTGGTGCCGACCACCCCGGACGATCCAGCCGTGCCGGCCAACCTCGCGGCGTGGCAAATGCTCCGGCAATGGACCAAGCCGCTCCTCACCACCTTCAGCGACGGCGACCCGATCATGGCGGGGGGCGAGGCAATCTTCCAGAAACTGGTCCCCGGCGCTCGGGGCCAACCCCACGTCACCATTCGGGGCGCTGGCCACTTCCTCCAGGAGGACAAGGGCGAGGAGGTGGCTCAAGCCATCGTCGACTTCTGCCGGAACACCCCCCAGCGGTGAAGTTGCTGCGCGGGGCCCTGGTGGCCGCGGCGGTCGTCGCGACCGTGGGTTGCCCACCCGCCGACACCGGCCGACTGAGCGCTACCCGCGAATCCCAGCTCGCAAGGGAAGGGATTCGCCATCGAGTCGCCAACCTGACGTTTCGGTATACCCACGATGCCGGAACCCGAGAGTCGGGTTGGGAAGAACGAGTCGCGTCGATCGTGGTCACCGACAGTACCGTGCTGATCCACAAGAACGACAAGATCGGGATCGAGATCACCCCGACGAGCCGCCGCTTTTACGCCGTCTCGAGAGAGTACGATCGGGTGCGCATCAATGCCGGCAGCGGGCGATCCCGAGAGACGTGGTCGTTCGCGCCGCCCGATAGCTCCCCTGAGTGGACGGCCGCGATCCGAGCGGTGATCCGAGCCTCGAAGAGCGAAGCGAACCGATGAGGTTCGACCGCGGCTAGTTGATGTCGTCGGTGTCTACCTGCCCCGAAACCCGACGGCTGATGTGCGACCAGGAGGTGCCCAACGTCAGCACGATCGCCAGGGCGATCACGATGATGTGCCCGATGACCCGAGTGCTCCCCGTTTCCAGTACTTGCCAGTCGATCAGGGCCCACACCAGGACCGCCAGGATCGCCAGCACCAGGGCGACGCCCTTGAGACCGATCGAGCGGCGGGTCGTTTGAATCAAGAACACCCAGATCCCGACCAGCAGCAGGGCCGCCAATAGCTTGATGGGAAGCTGGTCGCGGGCTCCCACCATGTCGCCCCGCACCAGCGGACCGAGGGCCCAGTGGAAAAACGAATACCCCTCGGGATTGAACGTGGCGTACGCCAGAATCAGCGCGAAGAGAAATCGGGCGAGGAAGCCCTTCCCACTAATCCCGTCTCCCGTCATCAAATCCCCCGTCGATGGCGCCCAACCTAGCTCGGTGGCCAACCGCCCGCCAGCGATCGTTCCCGAGGATCGCAGCAATTCGGGGTTCCCGGACTATCTTTCAGCCCGTCCCGTGGGCCGGTCGCCATGCCTCCCTCAGCCCAGACGCCTCGACGGCCGCACATCGAGCAATGATCGCAGACCCGATCCTCGTCCTCGCGACGCGCCCGAACCGGTCGTTCTCGCCCACCCTCGAAGAACGGCTCGCGGGGGGCGGGATCACGGCCCAGCTCGCGATGGCCGACTCGATCGGGCAGTTGATCGGGCTGCCGGAATGGGCGACGGCCGATGCCATCGTTCTCGACAGCACAGCCGGGCTCGATCGGATCGACCAGCTCTGGCAAGCGCTCACCGCTCGGGGAGAGTGGCTCCCCGTCTATCTGATTGGAGATCCCGGGGCCGGCCTCGAAGCCGCCTTGGTCGAAAGTGGTTTGCAGGCCGTCGTGCCACCGGACCGGTTGGATCGACTACCGGTCTACCTTCGCCGCGACATTCAGGCCAAACGCTCGGCGGCGTCACTCCGGGAAACCGAGCATCGCCTCGCCGAGCTCACGGGTGACGCTTTCTTTCATGAGTTGGCCGCCGGCCTCTCCGCGAGCCTCGGTCTCCGGTGGACCCTGATTGGCGAGCTCGAGTTGCCGGGGCGGGCCCGTGTAACCGGCATCGCCGCCCACGCGGACGGGGTGGCGTCCGACCCGCGGCGCTTCCGACTGGCCGGCGAGGCCTGTGAGGCCGCCGCCCGAGGCGAGACGGTGTTCCTGGCGACCGGGGCCGGCGAGCGGCTCCTCACCTGCCCGCTCGTTCAGCAGCTCCAAGCGGTCTCCTGCTATTGCGTTCCCCTCTCCGGCACCGACCCGCTCCCCCATGGATTGATCGTCTTGCTGGACGACAAGCCGATGGACCGAAGCCGAATGGAAGCGGTCGTGGCCCGGTTCGCGGCCCGAGCCGGCGCCGAATTGGAGCGCCGCCGAATCGAGGACCAACGGACTTCCCTTCAGGCTCAGCTGGTCGAAGCCCAAAAAATGGAGGCCCTCGGCACCTTGGCGGGAGGAATCGCCCACGATTTCAACAACATCCTGATGGCGATTCTTGGCAACACCGAGATGGCCCGCGACGAGGTCGGCGCTTGGCACCCCGCCTCGGGGCATCTCTCGGAGATCATCCGCGCCGCCCACCGAGCCCGCGACGTGGTCCAGCGGATTCTCACCTTCAGTCGCAAGCGAGAGCCGCAACGCCGACCGCTCGCGCCGCGGGCCGCGGTCAACGAGGTCGTCACCCTGTTGCGAGCGACCCTGCCGGCCACGATCGACTTAGTGGTCGATCACTCCAACCACCCGCCCGACGACGTGCTCGCCGACCCGAACCAGATTCACCAAGTTCTGATGAACGTGGTGACCAACGCGGCCCACGCCATCGGCGACCGGCCGGGCACCATCACGATCCGAGAAGAATCGGTCGTCGTCGATCGACAATTGGCGTCGACTCACGTCGAGCTGACCGACGGCCCCCACGTTCGCATCTCGGTCACCGACACCGGGGCCGGGATGGATCGCGACACCTTGGCCCGGATCTTCGAGCCCTTTTTCACCACCAAGCCGCCCGGCGAAGGAACCGGACTCGGGTTGGCGGTCGTCCACGGAATCATCAAGGAGCACGACGGGGCCATCGTCGTGACCAGCACGCCCAACCGCGGGTCGTGTTTCCAATTCTATTTCCCGGTCCTCACTCGAGGTGCGACCCCCGAAACCCCCGAGCCGCTCGAAGTCCCCCGAGGGAACGGCCAACACATCCTCTTGGTCGATGACGAGGCCATCATCGTCCGCGTCAGCGGCCGGATGCTCGAACGCCTCGGCTATCGAGTCACCGCCTGCTCGACCGCCCGGGCCGCGCTCGAGTTCATCGAGCATTCGCTCTCGAGCTATCGATTGATCATTTCCGATCTGACGATGCCGGAAATGACCGGGCTCGATCTCGCCGAACGCGCCAAGCGCATCGACGCGACCGTACCAGTCCTCCTGACCAGCGGCCACTCGGAGGTCCAGACCAATGGGCGCCCCAATCTGGTCGATGGGGTGTTGACGAAGCCGTTCACCTCGATGACGCTCGCTCGCGCCGTCCACCGGCTGATCGTCCCGGAATCGGCTTCCCCGTCCGGACAACCCGCCTGATGGGACTGTACTTCGCGTATGGCGCCAACCTGGATCGGGCGCACATGGCTCGAACGGCCCCGACCGCTCGACCATTGGGAACGGCCGTCCTGCCTGACCACCGACTCACGATCGGTTCGAGCGGCTACGGCACCGTGATCCCGGCACCCGGACACCGGGTGTCGGGGCTGCTCTGGAGCCTGGGTCCCGATGACGAAGCGGCCCTCGACGCCTTCGAGGGATTGGCCGAGGGATACTATCGCAAGGACGAACGCGACGTGATCGACGCCGCGGGGACCCTTCGTCGGGTCATGGTGTACCTGGCGACCGACGAGCGGCCGGGGGAGGCCCATCCCGCCTACCTGGCCCAAGTAGTTGCGGCAGGCCGGGCCTTGGGGTTCTCCGACGAGTACCTTGGAGAAATCATCGGGCTCCCCACCAGTGCCGCTACCACCGATCGGTGGACTCCTCCCGCCGATCGACCGCCCCGACTCCGACCACCCGAGCGATGATCTCGACCCCCACCGCGTTGATCGAAGCCGTCCGCAAGAGCCTCGAGCGTCACGCCGACCCGAAGAAGGCCGGTCCGATGCAGGCCTACGCGAAATCGCCGATGCCCTACTACGGGATTCAGGCCCCGAAGCTCCGAGAAGTGTGCTTGCCGCTCTTCGAGCATCACACTCTCACGACCGCCGCCGCCTGGCGCCAAGCGATCGCCGGACTCTGGGACACCGCGACCCGCAAGGAACAGCGCTACGCCGCTCTCGAGCTCGCCGCCCACCAACCGTACCAGCGTTTCGTATCGATGGCGCTGGTCCCCCTGTATCGCCGGCTGATTCAAGATGGGGCCTGGTGGGATACGGTCGACAGTTTGGCCCATCGAGTCGCGGTGCTCCTCGCGACCTATCCGGGCCCCTTGCAGCGGACCCTTCGCGCTTGGGCCAAGCAGGACAACATTTGGCTTCGCCGAGTGGCCATCATCGCGCAGGTCGGCGCTCGCGAGGCCACCGACGTCGAGCTACTCTACGACTGCATCCGGCCGTCGCTCGACTCGAAAGAGTTCTTCCTCCGCAAGGCCATCGGGTGGGCGCTCAGGGAATTGGCCAAGACCGACCCGGCCGAGGTCAAACGGTTCCTCGGTGCCCATCGACAGGCATTGAGCCCACTGTCGATTCGAGAAGCCGAGAAGGGGATCGCGCTCGCCAAACGCCGGAGAGGATCGGGCCGGATCAACAGGGGAGTCACATGAAACGCCGAGATTTCGTAGCGGCCTCGGTCGCGGGCGGGGTGGGAGTGGCGACCAGCCACCAGGTGGGCGGGCCGCGGCCGGCGGCCCGCCGCTGGCCGACCGACGACTTCGAGCTCAACGAGACGACCGTGGCCGCCCTCCAGGAGGGGTTCCGGTCGGGGCGATGGTCGGCCCGGCAGATCGCCGAGCTTTACCTGTCGCGGATCGAGGGCATCGATCGCCAAGGGCCCCGGGTGAACTCGGTGATCGAGGTGAATCCCGACGCGATCGCGATTGCCGAGTCGCTCGATGGAGAACGGCGGGCCGGCCGGGTGCGAGGCCCCCTCCACGGCATCCCCGTTCTCATCAAGGACAACATCGACACCGCCGACCGGATGCAGACGACCGCCGGGTCGCTGGCGCTCGAGGGATCGATCGCCCCTCGCGACGCCTTCATCGTCGACCGCCTGCGGGCGGCCGGCGCCGTGCTGCTCGGCAAGACCAACTTGAGCGAATGGGCCAATTTTCGCTCGAGCCAGTCGACGAGTGGCTGGAGCGGCCGGGGCGGTCAAACCAAGAACCCCTATGTTCTCGATCGCAATCCCTGCGGATCGAGTTCGGGTTCCGGGGCGGCAGGCGCGGCCAATCTCGCCGCCCTCACGATCGGAACCGAGACCGACGGTTCGATCGTCTGCCCCTCGTCGATCTCCGGGCTCGTGGGTATCAAGCCAACGGTCGGGCTATGGAGCCGGTCCGGCATCATTCCGATCTCCCATACCCAGGATACCGCCGGCCCCATGTGCCGGACCGTGACGGACGCGGCGATCCTCCTTGGCGCGCTCACCGGCGCCGACGATCGCGATCCGGCCACCGCCGCAAGCCGGGGGCGGGCTCAAACCGACTATCGGCCGTTCCTCGACGCTTCGGGACTCAAGGGTGCCCGGATCGGGGTGATGCGCAAGCACATGGCAATCAGCGGCAAGACCGAGGCGGTTTACCAAGAAGCCCTCGCCGCCCTCAAGTCAGCCGGAGCGGTCCTGGTCGACCCCGTGGACCTCGCCGACCCGGCTCCGTTGGGCGCCGCCGAATGGGAGGTCCTCGCCTACGAGTTCAAAGCCGGAGTCAATCGCTACCTCGCCACCCTGGGCCCCCGAGTGCCCTACCGGACCCTGACCGACCTGATCGCCTTCAATCGAGCCAATCCGGACCGGGAGATGCCGCACTTCGGGCAGGAGACGTTCGAGGTGGCGGAGAAAAAAGGGCCCCTCACCGACCCGAGGTACCGGAGCCAGCTGGCCCTCTGTCGTCGACTCTCCCGGACCCTTGGCCTCGACGCCCGATTCGTCCGCCACCGCCTCGATGCGATCGTGGCGGTCGCAGCCGGCCCGGCCTGGCCAATCGACTGGGTCAATGGCGATCGGTTCACGGGCGGCGCCTCGACCTATCCGGCGGTCGCGGGCTATCCGAGCATCACCGTCCCCGCCGGCCAGGTTACCGGCCTGCCGGTCGGCGTCCTGTTCATGGGAAAGCCGTGGGGGGAGGGGCGGTTGCTGCAATTCGCCTACGCCTTCGAGCAAACGACCAAGGCCCGCCGGCCGCCGGAGTTCCGGGCCACCGTCTAGACGAGGGAACCCTTTCTCTCCCGGCGCCATCAGGCCATCTTCGACCTCATGGCCATCCCGCGAAAGGCCCGGATTTTCTGGCCGGTGCTCGGCACCTGGCTCCTCGCCGATTGCACTACCAAGGATCTGGCCGAGACTCACCTCGTGCCCCACGTCTCCGAGCCGGTCCTCGGCGAAACCCTCCGCTGGACCCTGGCATACAACACCGGAGCCGCCACGGGGATCTCCGTTGGCAGCTATTCGCGCCCGTTCTTCAGCATCGCAGCCCTGGTTGCCGTAGGCCTGCTCGCCAATCTCTATCGCCGAACTGATTCCCGCGCGACCATGACGCTGCTGGCCTTGGGGCTCGTGATGGCCGGCGCCCTCGGCAACCTCTACGATCGGCTGCGCTCGACTCGCGGCGTGGTCGACTTCATCGACATCGGAGTCGGTTCGTGGCGGTTCTGGATCTTCAACGTGGCGGACATCGGGGTCTTCTGTGGAGCCATCCTGTTGGCCTGGCAACTCTCGAAGAATCCGACGCCCCCCCACGAGCCGGCGACCCCATGAAGCCTTGGCCAAGCGCTCTGGTAGCCCTCCTGGTAACGCCGGGGATGCTCGCGGCTCAGACTCCCGATTCGCTCCGAGGGCGATTGTCGAACGACGGCGTTCTCCGAGCAACGGCCCAGGTCGAGTCGGTTTTCGTCGACCGGACGGCCCCGGCTGCCGAGGTCGACGGGGGCGATTGGGCTTCGTACCTGCTCGCCCGACTCGGCGCCGGGAAGATTCCCGAGGGATTGGGGATCGGGATCCGCGTCGACACCGCCCGCATCGAGGTCCGCGGCCGACTCCAAGACTTGCCGGCGGAGACCCGCGCGCTCCTCGGCCCAATCGCTTCAATGGTCGATTCTTCGACGGTCATTACCGCCGATGTGCTGATGGGCAGAACTGGTCCGGAGGTGGTTCGCTTTTGGCTTCGGGGCCTCCGCCTGAACGGATATCCTTTCCCCGAGTTCCTGCTCGGCTCAATGATGGCGTCGATCGGGAGGCAATACCCCGCCCTCACGAAGAGCGGCCGAGATCTCTACATCCAGGTGCCTCCCGACGGGCAGCTCCGGTTGGGTGAAGGCGCGATCCGGCTTGGAATCGAGCCCGTCGGGCGGAGGGAGCCGAACCAGGCTGGGTTCCGTCCGTGACCCAATTCACCTTTCCGAGGATTTCGCTCGGTCTCGTCGGAGCCACTTTTGCCATTCTCGGGATTGCTTTTCTCGTCGCCCCCAACGAGATGGCGGCTATCGTTGGTCTGGAAACCAGGAGGCTCCGACCCCTGGTTGAGATCCGGGCCATGTACAGGGGCTTTGAGTTGGGCCTCGGAATATTCTTTCTAGTGGCGGCGATCCGAACCCGGTGGATCCGGGCCGCCCTCGCCGCCCAGATACTCGGACTCGCGGGCCTGGCGTTTGGCCGGATTGTGGGAATGGCTCTGTCCCAACCCGATCGCCTGATGATGGCATTCGCCACGATCGAGATCGCCGGTGCGGCTCTCGGCGCAGCGGCCTTCCGAGTCGCCAAGACGGCACACATGAACTCTCGATCCGACCGGCGAAAGTATGACTGAGCACCCGAAAGCGGATCTCCGCTATCCGATCGGCACCTTCGACTTTCGGGAACCGGTGACCCCGGAGCAACGGGCGGATTGGGTCGACACGATCGCCGGAACCCCTTCGAAGCTGCGAGCCTCGGTCGCGGGTCTCGATCCACCCCGCCTCGACACGCCATACCGGCCCGGCGGGTGGACCGTCCGCCAGGTGGTTCACCACCTCCCAGACAGCCACTTGAACGCCTACACCCGGTGCAAGTTGGCCCTGACGGAATCCCACCCAATAATCAAGCCGTACGACGAGGCTCGCTGGGCGGAGCTTCCGGATTCCACTCGACCGATCGACGGTTCGTTGGTGATGCTCGATGTTCTCCACGAGCGATGGGTCGCCTTGCTCCGTGCCATCCCCGCGGCGGCCTTCGCGAGGACCTGCCATCACCCCGAAACCAAGACCGATCTCACGATCGACCGCCTGGTGGCGACCTACGCCTGGCACGGGCCCCATCACGTGGCGCACATCACCGAGCTCCGCCGGCGCCAAGGCTGGTGAGCGAATGGCCTTTCGCGGCACGGTCGGGTGGATCCTCGCCGCCGCCACTCTGGGCGCCGTGGCCATTGTCGCGCCAAGGTTGTCGCCCGCCGCGCTCCTGCCGATCTCGGCGTTGTGGCTAGGCGGCGCGGCCCTGGTGGTCGGCCGCGGAGTACTGGCGATTCGGCGCTCCGCAGGATTGCTGCCCGCTGCGATCGCGGTCGGCCTCGGCCTGGGCGGGCCGGCCTGGTTGTTCGGAACCGACTGGAGTGGGTCCGCGGGCACTTTTCTCCCATGCCGTCGAAACTGGGGTTGGCTCCCGTCGTACCTGCTCCGATCGAGCCCCACCCAATCAGTGGCAGCCACCGTGGGCGAAACCCGCATCAAGATCTGCTACGGCTCGCCCCGGGCCCGGGGCCGAAAGATGATCGGCGGTCCGGCCGTGCCGTTCGGCCGGTTGTGGCGGACCGGAGCGAATGAGCCGACGACGATTCGCTTCGATGGGCCAATCGAAATCGCCGGACTTCCGGCGAAACCCGGCAAGCTAGCGCTCTACACGGTGCCGGGACCGGAAACCTGGGAGATCGTTCTCAATCGGTCGACCGGGCAGTGGGGCATCGAGGCAGCGTACTCGGGAGTCGCCTCCGAGGAGTTCGGGCGGGCGATCGTGGTTTCCGGGAGGAACGAGTTCCGCGAAGCACTCACTATCACGATCGCCCCCACGCCGAGATCGGACTCGGCCGACGTGGTGATCCGGTGGGAATCGACCGAAGTTCGGATCCCGCTCACGGCGGTCAACCGAAGTCGGTAGGAGGGGTTCGGCAAAATCCAAGACTGAGGGCCCCGTCATCGCTCGGCAGTTCCCGCAGACTAACCGTTGCTACATCGGCAATTCGATTCGCCATGGTGTCTAGAAACATGCAGTAATCGGCGTGAGCCAGCCGTCTCCGCACTGTCGATGGATCACCATAAGGCACTGTTCTGCAATTCTTTACACCAACGGTCATGGAGCGTACCAAAATCGTATGTGTAAATACTGCGACGTTCGAGTCTTGCCATTCGATTATTAACATAATACTGCCGTTGCCTAGTTCACCGCCTACCCACCCAAAAAACTCGCCCGACTTATGCATTGGCTTGCCGGGGATCCTTTGCGCTGATTCGACATGGGGAGCCGATGGCGGCTGAGCCACAACCCGCAACCGATGGCCGGAACGGCCGCAATGGTGGTACCCACCAGAAGCGCCGCGACCTCCGTATCCATCCGCCCCGGCTCGGCAGCCTCCGGGCGCGGGTCGCCGCCGGCATTGCGATCGGTGCTCTCCTCACCGCCGGCCTCCTTGCCGTTCTCCTCAACCGCGCCGGCCGGGCCGTCGTCGACCTGGAGCGGGGACATTACGGCCAGCTGGCGACCGATGCCCGGGTGCGCCTCGACCGCCTCATCAACCGAGATCGGAACCGGCTCGTCGAAGCGGCCTTCTCAGACGAGCTCTATGCGCTTGTCGAGAAGGGGCCGGCGCCGCCCGACTCCTTCATTCGTCCGGGGTTTCGGGATCGATTTGTCGGGCAGTACGGCGACCGATTGGTAGCCATTTACGGTTTGAACGGTCGCCGGCTCTTCGTGACGTCCGACCCCGCTGACCCCGCCCTCGATCAGGCCGTCGCCACCAACTCGGTGTTCCGGATGCTCGACAACCGGGAACCAACGGTCGGGTTGATTCGAAACGGCGATCGGCTGTTCTGGGTCGGCGGCGCCCCGATTCTCCCGACCAACTATGCCGACGCCACCCGGCCGATTCGCGGCTATTTGGTCGTCGCCCAGCCCTTCTCGGGCGCCGCCTTGGCCCCAGCCTCTGGCGAGCGAGTCGGGCGGCTGGAACTCTTGGAGCTGAAGGCACCTGGGCCCCCCTTTCGGACCCGGGTCGAGACGGCAGGCGGCGACAGCATTCGGATCGAGTTCGCCATCAGCGACATCTTCGCCAAACAGACCACCTTGGCCGCGTTGGTGGTGAGCCGGGGCGAGTTTCGGGCGGTCGAGGGAACCTTGAGGAGCCTCCTCGTGATCGGGTTGCTCTTTGCCAGCCTCCTCGCGGCGGCCGCTTGGATCGCCGCGACCCGGACGCTGGTCACCCCGGCGGTGAAACTGAGCGCCGCGCTCGCACCCGTCCACAATGGCCAAGTTCCTGGTCTCATCACGGCGAGCTCCGCGGCTGTGGAGTGGTCGACGCTCACGGGCGCCGTGAATCGGCTCCTCGCCAATGGCCGGGTCGCCGCCGAACGCTTCGATCGAATGACCTCAGTGGTGAGTGAGGGTGCCTGGGAGCATGACCTCAACTCGGGCGAGTGGATCGTCAGCCCCCGATTCAAGAAACTGCTGGGTTACGCCGACGGCGAGACTAGCACACCCATAGCGGCGTTCGAGACTCGCCTGCATCCCGACGACCGCGACCGGGTATTGCCATGGCTCCAATCGGAGCTTCCTACCCCGCGCACGCTGGTTGCCGCCGTTCGGTTCCGGCAGCCGACGGGCCCGGAAGCGTGGTTCAGGCTCGAGGCCGAAGTTGCCACCGATTTGGGAGGGCACCCGATCCGGATCACCGGCCGGCTGGTGGACATCTCGGCCGAGCGGGCCGCCGCCGCGCGGGTGAACGAGGTCGAGTCCGCCGCCCTTGCCGGGCTCCGCCGGCACGGGGCGTTCCTCCAGGCCGTGGCGACCGGGCTCCGCTCCAGCGACTCCGCGGTCGTCGAGCGCCAGTTGGAGTGGATCGGACGCGGGATCACCGGCACCGTGGCGGTCGATCCGCAGACCTTCGATCTCCACGCTCTCTTGCAGGAGGTCAGCAGCGAGCTCGGCTCCGCGGTGGAGATCACGGTGATGCCAGGGGTTCCGTCGCGAGTCACCGGCGATCGCGGCCTCATCCAGGATTTGCTGTCATTTCTCGGGCGCCAGGCCGATCGCAGCGGGCCGGTCACGATTCGGGCCGAGCAGCCCGATCGAGGCAAGCCCGAGCGGATCCGACTGGTGGTGGAGCATCTGCGATCGGAGTCCACCGACGCCGAAATCGCCGACCTCCGTTCGGTGCTGGACACCGGCGAATCTTTGGGGTCCAATCCGGCGCTTGGCTGGCTGGTGGTCCATCACCTGAGCGCGGCGTTGGGCGGGCGGGCTTCCATCGACCGCGAGGGGACGACGACCTGTGCCTGGTTCGAGGCCCTCTTGCCGGGGGTCGTGGTCGAAGAGTCGCCGGGGGCACCCGATTTCGGCGCGGAGGGCCCGGCGTCCTGGGAGGCGCTCCGGGAACCGAGCGCGACGTTCACCCCGGAGCCGTCGGTCCCGGCGAGCGCCGATCGGGCGGCCCGGCCCTCGGGACCGGTCGAGCTGGTCGCCGATGCCACAGTGACGATCCGTCTCGACGACGCGGCACCAGTCGCCGCCCCTCCGGTCTCGGATCGGGTTCGGGCGGCGCTCGGCGCTCAAGAAAGCGGAGCACTGAGGACGGCGCGAATCGCGCTCGCGGACACTCCGATCCGGCTCACTGAATTACGCGGGGCGGTCCGAGCCGGCGAGGGGCGCACCGTGGCGAGCATCACGCAAGCGATCCGAGCGATCGCCGACGCGCTCGAGGCCAAGCGGATGACCGAGCGATGCGGCGACATTCTCGACGCCGTCGAGAGTCACTACCTCGAGACGGCCGACGACCTCGTCATCAGCCTCGAACAGGCGTGGTCGGAGGTCCGAACCGCGATCGAGTCGTTTGGGCAGTCGAGCTCCGACGCTGGCGCGGGCACCTCCGCTGTCATCGACGCGGCGGCCCTCGAACAGCTGACCGCGACGATCTCGGCCGACGGCCTCGGGCTCGGCAATCAACTGGTGTCGCTATTCCTCGCCGAGGCACCCGCTCGGGTCGCCACGGCCGAACGGGCCGCCGAGCGAGGCGATCTCGCCGCGTTGCGTGGCAGCCTCGCCGATCTCAAGGGAATGTGTGGTTTAGTGGGGGCCACGACCCTGGCCACCCAGTGTGCCGCGATCGCGGCCGAGCCGGGTCTCGAGGTGGGGCCGCGGATCGCGCAGCTCCGAACCGAATACCGAGGCGTCCAGGACGTCCTCGAGCCATTACTCGGAGTCCGAGCCGGTGCCTAACAACAAAGACGAGCGACCCATGACCGATATCGCGCGACTGCCAACCGCCCCCGCCGCTGGAGCGGGCCCGCCGTCCCCGACCGATCGCCGCGCCAACGTCGGAGAGTATCTCCTGGCGATGAGCCACGAGATTCGGGCCCCGCTCAACGCAGTCATCGGGATGTCGGGGATGCTGCTCGATAGCGATCTCGGCGAGCGGAGCCGGCAATACGCCAAGAGCGTCCACTCGGCCGGCGAGAGCCTGGCGGCGATCCTCAACGATCTCCTCGACTTGTCCCGAGTCACCGCCGGCCGGTTGGCCGTCGATCCAATCGCCTTCGACCTCCGCTCGACGATCGAGGAGACGGCCAGCGCCCTGACCCCCCGCGCCAACGATCGGGGCCTGGCGCTACGCGTCGATTGGCGGCCCGAGCTGCCCCGCCACGTCGTCGGCGATCCGGGTCGCACTCGGCAGGTGCTCGGCAACTTGATCGGCTACGCCGTCAACGCCACCAGCCAGGGGGAGGTCGTGGTGCGGGTCCTCCCCGACGGCGAGCGGGGCGGCCTCCCGGCCATTCGCTTCGTGGTCGAAGACACCGGCATCGGCATCATGCCTGAGCGGCTGGCCCGGATCTTCGATGACTACGTCCCGGTCGACGCCTCGCCGTACCGATCCTTCGGGATCACCGGGCTCGGGCTGCGGTTGAGCGCCGATTTGGTGCGGCGCATGGGAGGCGAAATCGGCGCCGAGAGCGTGGCCGGCAAAGGGAGTCGATTCTGGTTCGTCCTCCCGATGCCAAGCGCCGAGCCACGGGCCGTGTCGGGCCTTCCCGATACCACGGCTCGGGGCGGCCGAGCGCTGATCGTCGAAGCCGACCTGGCGGTGCGAGGACGGTACATCGAGCAGATCGAGGCGGCCGGCTGGGAATTCGAGTTCGTCGACGACCTGAGCCGGGTGGCGGAGATGCTCCGCGACGCCGCCGGCCAAGCCAATCCATTCGATGCCTGCTTCATCTCCGATTACGCGGTCCGACCGCTCCACATGGAGGTGGCGGTCAAGATCAAGGCGGAACTCTCGATCGCGGACACCGCGCTGGTAATGGTGACCGCGGTCGGCAGCCCCGGCGAGGGGAAGAAGCTGTGGCACGCCGGGTTCGCCGCCTACCTGAGGAAGCCGGTGCCGAACGAGGAAATGCGCGACGGCCTCACCGCCCTCCTCAGCCTCGGGCCGGACGGCCGGGGATCGGCCCTGATCACCCGTCACTCGCTCGCCGAGGCCCGCAACGCCCAAGCGTTCGCGCCCGACGGGATCGATGAGATGCTGGCGAGCCTGACGCCAGCCGCCGATTCGCCGTCCGGCCAGGTGGCGAGCGACTCGCCGATGCCCGAGGCCCGTCTCGACGGTGCGCCGGTGACGGAGATGGCCCCGATCGAGAGTGCTCCGGCTGTCCCGAGCGCGGCCGCCGTGTCCTGGTTCGTGCCCCTCTTCGCGGCCGCCCCCCGGTGGGAACCGCCGGCAGACCCGCTCCCAGTCGAGGCAGCCGCCCAGATCGCGGAAATCGTCGAGGCCGAGGAGCCGCCGCAGGCCGAGCCGGCGATTGCCGTCCTCGACGCTCCGGAGGAACCCCGGAATCGCTCGCGAGACGCCGAGCCCGAGACGATCGGCGACGGATTCATTTCCTTCGAGACGATCGTGGCAGGCCCGGTCGTCGAGGAAGTGGTCGATCGGCCCGAGGTGTTCGATTCGAGCGCCATCGTCGCCGACGTGGCCGACGGGCTCGAGTCGGTCGCCAGCATCTTCGAGAAACCCGCTCCGCGGGTGGATGGACTGGTCGGCCATGATTTCGGAGCTCCCGAGGCCCCCGCCTTCGTGGAGCCGGTCGACCACCTTCCGGCCGGGGCGCCGATCGACACCGACGAGCTGTGGATCGACGCCGCGGAAACCCTCGAGTTGGAGGAGATCGATGCCGACGACTCGATCGAGCTCAGCCTGGAAGACCAGGGCGATGCTTCGCTTCCGTCCGCGGGGATCGAAATCGAAGTCCCGGCCGTCGAGCCGCCGGTGGAACCGATGGTTGAGATCCCGGAGCCCGAGCCGGTAGCCTCGGCCCCTGTCGAGGCCACCGTCTCCGACCAGGCTGTCGGGGCCGCGAACCCGTCAGCGCTCGACATCGTGAGCCCGCAACTGGTCGACCAGCTCGCCAGCGGTGGAGGGTTCTTCACGCAGTACCTGGTCATGACATTCCTTCGCGAGATCCCCGGCACGATCGCGCAGCTCGCCACGGCGACCAATCGAGGGGATGGCGCCAAGATCAAGGAAACCCTCGGGGCCTTGAGAACCGTCGCCGGATTCGTCGGCGCGGCTCGAATGGCCGAGATCAGCGATCGACTCGAGGTGGCGGTGGACCGAGGTCAACTCGACGAGGCGGCCCCTCTCATCGGGACGATCGAGCAGGCCTTCGTGGAAGCTCGAGACACCCTCGACGCCGCCGCTACGACGGGATTGCCCCCGGACCTTCCCGCGGTGGGCGCCGGGTTCCTGGAACAAGTAGGGCCCCATCGTGACGGCCCGGGGAAAGTCCTCGCGATCCGCCTGATCGACTCGTTCAACACCGATGCCGCCGCCCGAATTCTGGAGCTGCGCGAAACGGTGGCCCGAGGTGATGCCGAGCAAGCTCAGCGGATCGGCCAGACGTTGAAGGGAATGTGCGGCCTGGTGAGTGCGGAGCCCTTGGCGAAGTTGGCCGCGTTGGTCGAGGCCGACGCCCGCCTCAAACGGATCGGCCAGGCCGATCGGTACCTCGACCACCTCGACCGCGAGTTCGAGCGGGTGTCCCGAGCCTTGGCGGCCGCCCGAGGCTGAGTCTGGCACTCGCCCCTCGATCGATGTAGGGTAGTGTCGGCGCGCTGGCGCCCGCACTACCCTCTCTCTTTTCGAGGAGACTCCCCGTGAGCATGGATCGAAGGGCGGTGGCGAAAGCTGGAATCTCGTTTGGAACGGCATTGGCGATCGCGATCTCCTGGTCCGCGAACCAATCGGTTCTCTGGGCCATCGTGCACGGGATCCTGTCGTGGGTGTACGTGATCTATTACGTCATCCGCTATTCCTCGTGACGTGATCCGCCGAGTCGCCGTTTTCGGTAGCCAGTCGGAGGTCGACACCCCGGACGCGTTCGCGGCGGCGTTCGAGGTTGGTCGGCTCCTTGGCGATCAGGGGATCGCGATGCTCTATCGCGGAACCGAGGTCGGGCCGATCGCGACCGCGGCCGATCGAACCCGGGCAGCCGGCGGCGAGGCGATCGACTTCCCGAGCGAGGAGGCGTTTCGAGCCGAAGTGGCCGCGCGAGCCGACGCGATCCTCGGGCTGCCGGGCGGCTTCCCGACCTTGGAGGATGGGTTCGCCGTATGGGGATGGTCGACGGACTCGACCCGCGAGCAGCCCCTCGGCCTGCTCGACATGGGCGGGTATTACTCGAACCTCCTCCGCCAGGCGTCCGACGGGGCGGTCGACCGATTCGTTCGGGAGTCCCAACGCGGCCTCCTCGTGATGAGCAACGACACCGAGGACTTGTTGCGCCGGCTGGCTGACTACCGCTCGCCCGAGCGGCGCCGGCGCGAGGCACCCGGCGACGACTGACCATTATTGCTCCAGAGCCGGTTCCCCGGCACCTTCCGTCGTCGTGGCAACCCGCCCCGGCCGCCAGGGTGCTGAACCCGATACTCGCGAACCCCCGATCACCATGAAACTGTTGCTGGTTGTCGCCGCCGCCACGGTTGGAATCGGTTTCGTGCCCCGCGCCGCGGTCGGCCAAACCGACCCGGGCACCTACCAAGCTGTGACCATGCGGGCCGCGCCGGGCCGACTCCTGGAGCTGATCGATGCGCTCAAGGCCCGGCTCCCGGTGTATCTGGCCGCCGGTGAGCCGCGTCCGTGGCTCCTTCGGCATGCCCAGGGTGACCACTGGGACCTACTGCTCTTGATCCCCGTCACCAGCGTCGCCGACCACCAGGGGAGTGACTACCAAGGTCGCTGGCAGTCGGCGCTCCGCCGCACCGGTTTCGACGACGACCAGTTCAAGCGCCGGTTCGACGAATGGGTCGCGTGGCACGAGGAACTCTACGTGACGGGTCCGTCGGTCACCGCCTTTCAATCGGCCGCCGCGACGGCCGGTTATTTCCATCTCGAGATCTTTCAGGCGTTGGCGGGCAAGCGGGATTCGCTCCTCGCTCAACGTCACATGGAAAACGACTTTCTCGGCCGAATCGGACGACCGACGAATTTCATCTTCCAGAAGATCACCGGCCCGGCATGGGACCTCTTCACGGTGGGCCTGTATCGTGATCTCCAGCACTACGCCGAGCCCAGCCGATCGACGCTGGAGGAAGAGGACGGGGCCGCGAGAGCGGCCGGCTTCGAGTCCCGAGCCCATATCGGCCCCTATCTCCGGCGCTTCTTGAGCTCGCATCACGACACCCTGGGCTCGATCGTTCGATGAGTTCGACCCGCTGGCTCGAAGTCATCGCGGTGGTGTTTGGGATCGTTTCGGTGTACCTCAACGCGAGGCAGAATCCCCTTGGCTGGGCCACCGGTCTCGTCAATGTCGGGTTGTATACTCTGTTTTTCTTTCAGGGGAAGCTCTACGCCCTCATGGGGCTCCAGGTCTTCTTCGCCATCATCTCGATCTACGGGTGGTACCAGTGGCTCCGGGGCGGGCAACAGCAGACCGGCCTCAAGGTCACCCGGATCGATGCTCGGCTGGCCGGGGCACTGACGGTGGCGGCGGCGGCGGCGAGCGCCGGGCTGGGGTGGTATCTCGATACCCGCACGGGGGACCGGCAACCGTATATCGACGCCGGGGTCTCGGTCGTCAGCCTGGTGGCCCAATGGATGATGGCCCGCAAGTATGTCGAGACCTGGCTCATCTGGATCGCGGTCAACCTCGTCTCGGTTCCCTTGTTTCTGGTTCGGGGTGACTACGCCACCGCAATCCAGTACTCGGTGTTTCTCGGACTCGCCGTGAGCGGGTTGCGACAATGGCAGCGATCGCTCAGCGGATCGTCCTGACCGGCGCGGAGTCGACCGGGAAGACGACCCTGGCCGGGGCGCTAGCGGAGCACTATCGGCTGCGCTGGGTCCCCGAGTTCGCCCGGGAGTACGCTGCCACCCGACCGGGCCCGCTCACAGTCGACGACGTCGAGCCGATCGCTCGAGGCCAGCTCGGGCTCGAGACCCGTCATCGGGAGGCCACCGCCGATCGCGCTCTCGTGCTCGACACCGATCTGCTGAGCACCTGGATTTACGCTCGGTTCTACTACGGCTCGGCGCCGGCGTGGATCGACGAACAACTTCGAGCCACGCCGGCCGATCTCTACCTTCTCTGCGAGACCGATTTGCCCTGGATTCCCGATCCCGTCAGAGATCTCGGCGAGCGGCGCGACGAGATCCAAGCCCTCTTCAAGAAAGAGCTCGCGCGGCGCCGGCTCCGATTCGAGCCGGTTCGCGGCATCGGCCCGGCCCGGCTGGCCGCGGCGATCCGGGCCGTCGACGCCATTCGTGCTCCGGAGCGGCGATGACCGGGATTGTGTGGGGATTGCTGACGGGCATCATCACGGGCGGTATCTGGGTCGCCATTCTCCTCGTCTCGAAACAGCGCCGGTTGTCAGAGCAACACCAGGCGATGCTCGAAGAGACCAATCGGCGCCTGGATGAGCTCGAGTACACCAATCAACGGGTGCTGGATCTGGAGGAGCGCCTCGATTTTGCCGAGCGCCTCCTCGCCGAAGGACGCCCTCGGTTGCCGCCCGAGGGACAGCAACCCGTCGATTGAACTGCCGGTGACCCGGCGAGCGGAGTGCGGTTTGCCTCCGGACGGCCGGGCGAGTGATCTTCAGACGAGATGACGACCCGCCGCTACAACGACGAAGAAGTCGCCGCCATTTTCGAACGGGCGAGCGAAGCGCCGCCGCCCCGGGGCCGGCAGCCGCGCTCCGTCGCGGATGGGATGACGCTCGCCGAGCTGCAGGAAATCGGGCGCGAGGTTGGGATTGCGCCCGAGTCGGTGGCCTTGGCGGCGCGAGCGCTCGACCAGCGCGGGGCGGCGGCGGCGCGGCGGTTCCTCGGCTTCCCGATCGGCGTCGAACGGACGATCGAGCTCGATCGCCAGCTCTCCGACGACGAATGGGAGCGGCTCGTCGTTGACTTGCGGGAGACGTTCGACGCCCGCGGCATGGTGAGATACGACGGACCCTTCCGTCAATGGACCAACGGCAACCTTCAGGCTTTGCTCGAGCCGACCGCGACCGGCCACCGGATCCGGCTCCGAACGGTCAAGGGCGATGCCCGAAGCCTGATGGCCGGCGGCCTCGCGATCCTCGGCGGCGGCACGGCAACCCTGATCGCGATGCTCATAGCTCGCGGCGCCAGCGATTTGGGAGCGGTGGCCGCGGTTGGATTCCTCGCCGCCATGGGACTCGGCATGTTCCTGATCGGGGCGCTACGGCTGCCGGGTTGGGCCCGGCTCCGCCAGCGCCAGATGGAGGACTTGGCCACCCGACTCGCGGCCGAGCCCCATGGCCCGCCCCAGCTACCTACCGGTGAGGAGTAGATCCTCCCAATTTCACCGACCATTCACACCGGACACTCAATGTGCGTCGACGGCTACCGATGGACGCCGATGGCGCTCGGGGAATTTCGGGTTATAGTCGATCGGTGAGCACTGCGCTCACCTGCACCGACTGGAGCCCATGCCAACCGCCCATGACATCGACGTCGAGCAACAGCTAGTACGGAGTAGGGGTTGGGGAGTGCTCACGGATAACGAGAGCGTCGAGCACTACCAGGGGATGGCCGACGACCCGGCGTTCCGGCCAACCTTCCGGCAGGTGTGCGACCTCCGGGACGTGGTCGAGATCGACGTTTCCGCAGCCGCCATTCGAGATCTCGCCCAATCCTCGATCTTCGCGGCCGGGGTCCAACGCGCGTTCGTGGCGCCCCAGGACGCCCTCTACGGGTTGGCCCGCATGCTCCAGGCCTTTGTCGAGCTCGAGGGCACCGAGATCGGGGTGTTTCGGTCCATGGCCGAGGCCGAGGAGTGGCTCCGTCTGCCCCCCGGGTCACTGTCATGATCAGCGCTCGGCTTCCGCGGGCGGCGGATCGCCTCCTCTCGATTTCCGAGCCCAGTACCAGAAAACCGGCACGCCAAGCGCCACCAGACCGGAACCCCTGACGGCGTTCATCGGATCGGAGACCACCGACCCGACCACCACGTACGCCGCCGCAGCGATGAAGAGCCACACGGTCACCGGATACCCGGGCACCCGGAACCCGCCCCTCTCCCCGATGCCTCGGCGGCGAAGGACCAGCAACGCCGCGGCTGTAGCTCCGAAAAAGATCCAATCGGCGAAGACGACGTAGTCGAGCAACTCACCGTAGGTTCCCGAAAACAACAGCCCGATCGACCACACTCCCTGGAATAGGATCGCCACCACCGGCGTCCGCCAGACCGGGTGGAGCCGCGAGAAGCCCTCGAAGAACAAGCCGTCCCGCGCCATCGCCTGATAGACCCTTGGCGACAAAAGGGTGACGGTGTTGAGAAAGCCCGCGGTGGAGATCACCACCCCGAGGCTGATGATCCGGCGACCGGTCGGACCGAAGATGGCGCCCAAGGTGTCGGCCGCGGGGGCCCGACTGTTGGCCAAGCCATCGACGCCGAGGACTCGGAGATACACCGCGTTGGCGAGGAGGTGCACGACAACCACCGCCGCCACGCCCAGGATCAGCGCCCTCGGCAGGTTGCGCTCGGGCTCGATGAGCTCTTCGGCCACATAGTTGGCTTGTTGCCAGCCGCCGTACGCGAAGAGGATCGGGACGAACGCCGTCGCCATGGCGGCCACGGTGGCCGCCGGCCCCACTGGAGTCGCCAAGGGGGCGCAGCCGGAGCAGTCGTAGGGGGTCGCCACGGCGAAGAACGAGCCAGCGACGATGAGGACCCCGATCGCGACCAGCTTGAGCACCACGAAGACGTTTTGGGTCCAGGCGCCAAACTGAACCCCGAACAGATTGATCACCGTGAATACTGCGATCGCGCCCGCGGCGAGCCCGGTGGTGCTGGAAGTCGGCAACCCGAAGAGGTCCACGGCGTACGACGCGAAGGTATAACCCACGGCGGCCGCCGCCCCGGTGGCCATGATGAGCGCCAGGGACCAGGCATAGAGAAAGCCCACCGCCGGGCTCACCCCGGCTCGGAGATAGGCGTAGCTCCCGCCAGCTTTCGGGAGCCGTTGGCCCAGCTCGCCATAGATGAAGCCGCCGAGCACCGCCACCACGCCCCCCAGAACCCACGCCAGCATCGTTAGGCTCCCGCTCGCCACCCGCTGGGCCACGATCGCCGGGTTCAGGAAAATCCCCGCCCCGATGATCCCTCCGATCACGGCCATGGTCCCGCTGAAGAGACCGAGCCGGCGGGCGTAGCTCATGGCGGGGTCGGCCCGCTCGCCCACGGCTCGGTCGGGCGGACGATCTCGTAGTTCTCCGGGGGTTTCAGGCCCAAGAGGTGTTCGACGAAGTAGTCCCACCGCCGGCGGATCACGTAGGGCTCGTTGAGACCGTGAGCCCGATTCGGGAGAATCAGGAAGTCGAAGCTCTTGTTGGCCTTGATCAGCGCGTCGGCCACCTGAATCGTCATCGCCGGGTGAACGTTGTCGTCCATGTCACCGGTCATCAGGAAGAGCTTGCCCTTGAGTTCCTTCGCGTAGGTGCCGTTGGCGGAGGCCTCGAAATTATCGGTCTTCCGAACCGTGTCTCGCACCATCAAACCCTGGTATTTCTCGGCCCAAGAGATGTTGTAGCTCCGGTTGTCGTGGTTGCCCGAGGTGGAAACCGCGACCTTGAAGAAATCCGGAAATCGAAACATCGCGTCGGTCGAGGCGAACCCTCCGCCCGAATGACCGAAGATCCCGACCCGGTCGAGATCGAGGAACGGATGGCGGGCGCCGAGCTGCTTGATCACCGCCACGTGATCGGGCAGCCCGTTGTCGATGAAGTTGGCGTAATAGTGATCGTGGAAAGCCTTCGAGCGCATCGGGGTACCGAGGTGGTCGATCTGGAGCACGACGAAGCCGAACTGCGCCAGCGCGAACTGCTCGCCGCCGGACTTGAAGCTCCAGCCACCAACGCTCCCGATCTGGGGTCCGGGATAGATGTGGTTGATGACCGGATATCGTTTGGTCGAATCGAGGTTGGGGGGCAGGTACATCACCCCGTAAAGGTCGGTGACCCCATCGCGAGCCTTTGCCGTGAACACCTGTCCGGGTCGCCAGCCCACTTCCTTGAGCCGCGACACGTCCGCTTCCTCCAGTTTCCGGATCACTCGCCCGTCGGCCGCGGAACGGAGGACCGTCACCGGGGGCACCTCGATCCGCGAATAGGTGTCGACCAGGTATTTCCCGCTGGGACTGAACTCGATGTCGTGGTGCCCGTCCTCGGCGGTGAGGAGCGTCAGGCCGGTTCCATCGTACCCGACCCGATAGAGCTTGGCGTAGTACCAGAACTGGCCTGGTTCACGACCCCGAGCGGTGAAGTAAATCTGCTTCGCCTCCTCGTCGACGTACTGGATCGCGCTCGAGAACCAAGGACCTTCCGTGAGACGGTGGCGGACCCTTCCGTCGGGTCCGTACCGGTAGAAGTGGGCCCACCCGTCTCGCTCGGACCACCAGAACACGTCTTGACCATCCTTGGTGACGTACCAGGTGGTCGGCTCGATCGGAGGCGCCATCTCGACGAAGGTCCGTTGGCTATCGACGGCCAGCACCGTCGTGGCGCCCGACTGGGCGTCGACGGCCGAGAGCCAGGCTCGTTTCGATCCGCGCGACATCGCGGTGACGTACACCTTGTCGCTGGTTTCGTTCCAGACCGAGTCCCGCGCCGACCCGACGACGCCGAGCTGGGCCGGTTGGGGTGCGATCCGCACCTCTCGGTTGCCCTTCGCGGCGACATCGAGGATGTGAAACGTCGGGACCGGAATCAGGGAGTCACCCGGCAACGCGTATGGCTGGCTGTAGTGCTTCGGCCGTTGGGGCGTCATCGAGAGGTAATGGAGGTGCTCCACCTTCCGCTCGTCTTGGCGCCAGACGACCAGTTTCTTCGAGTCCGGCGACCACCTCATCTGGGGGCGCCGGGGTTGCGGCCGAACGACCTCGTTCGGCCGTGGCATCGTGAGTCCATAGCCCCAGTACTCGACCCCGTCAGTCGTGAGCTGAACCGAGTCTTTGCCGCCGCGACTCCGAACCCAGACGTTGTGTTGGTGAATGAAGGCTTCCGATCGCTTGTCCGGCGACAGGATGAACGGCACCTCGCTTGGCAGGGTATCGCTCACCTGACATCGGTAGCTGCCGATGTCACAGACGAACCGCTTCTTGTTCCCGGTGAACTCGATCTCTCGTTCGTTCTGGCCGTCGTTCGTGAACTTGAAGGCGGCAAACGGGAGGCGGTTCGGGTCGTAGGCGGTGTCGCGCGCGAGGCTCATCGCCGCGGCGAGCCGGGCGTTGTCGAACAGCAGGGTCCGGATGTTTCGGATCGGGTCGATCGTAACGTACTCGGCGCCAGCAGCGGTCTTGTTGCGATACCAGAACCGGTTCCCATCCGGGTACCACTGGGGCCGGACCGAGTCGCCGGAGACCAACCGCGAGGTGTTCCATCCGAGCAACCGCTCGGCTCTGGCGTAGTCGACTTGAGCCTGGGCAGACCCGGCGGCCAACCCCGACAGGGCGAGAACGCCAGCGGTAAACAGTCGCATAACGGGTGACTCCGACGTTGGGGATGGGCCCGGCAATTGTAGCGTCTGCCACGTGGGGCCGAAAGCAACCGGCGTCCCGCCGGTCGAACCCGTGGCCGGTTCGACCGCGATCAGCCCGCGGCGCGAAAGAGGGTCCAGGTCGTCAGCGTGTCGACGCGGGCCTCCGCGTGGATCCGATAGCCGTGGTGGCGATAGAAAGGGAGGTTGCCAGCGTCCTCGGTCGACAGGCAGACCCCGTCGTAGCCGCGGTCGGCCGCCATCTGATGGACCATGGCGAGTAGCCGACCCGCGTGCCCCCGTCCCCTGGCCGTCGGGTGGACCCCGAGCATTCCGACGTAGTAGTGCCTGGTCTTCGGCTCGCTCTCGTCGCACGCCGCCTCGAACGCCGACATCCGGCCGAATGCCTCCTCGCCGATCGCCGATCGCAGGGCCGTCAATGCGGCCGCCGTGGCCGGAGACGGGTCGCGGTCCGGATCGTTGACCACCGTGGCGGCCACGAGCCAGCCGCTGGGGTCGCGCACGCCCAGCACGGGCCAGCCTGGAAGCAACCGCTTGTCGATGTAGAACCCGATCAGACGTCGGAGATCCGTTTCGTAGGTCTGGGTCGACCCCAAGGTGAACCGCATCACGGGGTACTCGTGAAAAGCGGCAGCTAGGACCGCGAGGACCTCTTCCCGGTGCGGCGGGCCAAGTCGCTCGATGATCGGCTCACTCATGCTGCAATCTCTTCCGGATTTCGGGGGGAGTCCAGCCAATCGATGCGGGTCTCACTGGTGGCCAACGACGGAGATCCGGTGCCGGGGGGGGCGACATTCCCCGAGGGCGCCCCTTGGCGAGGGACCCCGAGTCGCGATACAATCCGACAGCCCTCCACCTGGATCCCGTCATGGAACCGCTGGCAAAGCTCGAAGCCGAGCAGCTCGCTCTCTACCGCTCGCGCACCGTCCGTTCGAAGGAGCTCTCCGAGCGCGCCAAGCGGGTCATGCCGGGCGGCGACACCCGCACCGGTACGTTCCACCTGCCGTATCCCCTCTTCATCTCCCGCGGACAGGGCGCCAGAATCTGGGATGCCGACGGCAACGAATACCTCGATTTCCTCAGCAACTTTACCTCGCTGATTCACGGACACGCCAACCCAAGCGTCCACCAGGCGTTGGTGACCCAAGGAACCCAGGGGACCGTCCACGGCTCGGCCAATGAGCTGCAAGTACGACTGGCGGAGATGATTTGCGAGCGAGTCCCTTCGGTCCAGAAGCTTCGGTTCTGCAACTCGGGCACCGAGGCGACGTTGGCCGCGTTGCGGGGAGCGAAGGCGTTCACCGGCAAGGTCAAAATCATGAAGATGGAGGGGGGCTATCACGGCTCTCACGACCAGGTGAGCGTGGCGACGGCGCCGCCCTACGAGACCAAGGCCGTGCAGGGCCTCTCGCCCGGCGCGCTGAGTGAGGTCCTGCTCGGGTCGTTCAACGATCTCGACCGCACTGCGTCGCTCATTCGCACCCATCGGGAACAGCTCGCCGCGGTCATCGTCGAGCCGGTGATGGGGGCCGCGGGGATGATCGTGGCCGAGCCGGAGTTCCTCCAGGGTTTGCGGCGGGTGACGGAGGAGTGCGGCATCCTCCTGGTGTTCGATGAGATTATCACCTTCCGGCTGGGATTTGGCGGGGTCCAGGAGCGGTACGGTGTCAAGCCGGACCTCACCTGCTTTGGCAAAATCATCGGGGGCGGACTACCGATCGGCGCCTTCGGCGGTCGATCCGACGTGATGGCCGCTTTCGACCCGAGCCGACCCGGCGCGATCGTCCACTCGGGCACCTACAACGGCAACGCCGCGACGATGGCGGCCGGGATCACGACCCTCGAGTTGCTGACCCAGCCCGCGGTGGACGACCTGAATCGCCGGGGCGACGGCTTGCGCCAACGGCTCCAAGCCAAGCTCGACGCGGCGGGCGTGGAGGCCCTGGTGGTGGGGACGGGCTCGTTGATGCAGCTGCATTTCATGGGGCCGCCGTTGCGACACCCCAAGGATGCCGCCCGCGCCGATCGCGAGGCGCTCCGAGCGATCCATCTCTCGCTCATCAACCGAGGCATCTTCGCGCCGTCGCGCCAGATGTACGTCGTGTCGACCGCGATGACCGATGCCACCACCGAAGCGATGCTCGAGCGGTTCGAGCTGGCGTTGGCCCCGATCGCCGAAGCGCTTCGAACGAAACAGCCGGCCATTGCCTAATCCGGTGCGAGCGCAGGTGGTTGGTTCGGTCCTGGGCGCGGCCCTGGCGGTCGGGGCGTGCCGCTCGCCCGACCCGGCCAACTCCGCCGAGAGCCGCCGCGAAGTACGGGCGGCCATGGAAGCGTTCACCGACGCGCTTCGAGGCGCTCCGCCGAACGGCGATTCCCTGGTCGGCTTTTTCGCCCCGAACGGGGAGATCCTCGAGCCTGCGCTGGTACCCCTGCGGGGCGATCGAATTCGGGAGTTCCTGAGCGCGTTCGGCGACCTCGTGGTCGACGAGGCCACCCTCAAAATCGACACCATCGAGACCGACGGACGCATCGCCATCGTTTGGGGATGGTTCACTCGCCGGAACGTCGTCCCCGGCCAGCCACCTATCGAGGCCCGGGGCCGGGCCGTGTACCAATGGACCAAGATGGAGGATGGACGTTGGCGGATCGTGCGAACGATGACTCAGCCGGTCACGCCGCCACCGATGCCGCCCTCGTGAGGGGATTAGGACGTGGGTCGGCGAAACTGGAGGGGCCTAGCTGCGAGGCTCGATGATCCTCGGCGCGGGAACCTTCTTGCTCGTCATGCGCTTTAGCGATGTTCATGTCCCACATTCGGCCCACGGATAACGAGTTGTCCGGTTTCGTTCGGCGACACCCCGCCCTGTCCCTGGGTCTGCTGGCCATGGCGCTCGGCACAGCGCTCGTTGCGCCCGTCGTGGCCGGGATCGTTCCGACTTCTTTCCTGCAACTCGGCGCCCTGAGCGCCAGCGCGGCGGGGTTCATCCTGGCGGCGATCGAGGGCGGGAAAGGAACGGTTCGCGAGCTGCTCCGGCGAGTGCTCATCTGGCGAGTGGGCCCGGGCTGGTGGCTCTTTGCCCTGGCGTTCCCGATTCTCCCCGCCATCGCATCGGTGTACCTCGCGGCCGCCCAAGGTGGGCACGACGTCGAGTGGACCGGTCACGCTCCCCTCTACACCGTGATCCCGTTGCTCCTGTTCCTCATCGCGTTCGCTGGGCTGGGGGAGGAGTTCGGCTGGCGAGGGTTCGCGGTACCGAGACTGCTGGGCCGACACAGCGCGCTGGCTACGAGCCTGATCATCGGCGGGTTTCACGCCGTGTGGCACCTACCGCTGTTCTTCGTCAAGGGGGAGCTCTACCACCAGTTGGTCGGGCAAATCGGTTTCCTGCCGGCCTTTCTCGGCTACTCGACGCTCGTCCTCGCATTGTCCGTTCAGCTCACCTGGCTTTTCACCAACACCAACGGCAGCGTCCTGTTGGCCGCCGTCTATCACGGGGCCGGCAACGCCTGGAACGGTTACATCGATATCTACCGCGGTCATTTGTCAGGCATCGCGGCGTACGTGGCCCTGATGGTGGTGATTTCCATTCTTCTGGTGATCGGTTACGGGCCGGCGACCCTCTCCCGGCAAGCGACGCGGGAAGGCGACGGACATTAGCGGCGACCCCCCGCCACCCCACGTTGATCGGAGGGCCTTCCTAGGCGGGGAGATCTCGGCGAAGGTGGACGACCCGTTGCGGGAACGGAACCTCCACGCCGTGTTTCGCGAAGGCGTCGTAAATGGCGAAATTGAGATTGCTGATCAGCAGCCCCCGCCGATGGATGAGGCTGGCGCTCCAGGCTCGCAGCTCGAGCATCAGGCCGCTGTCCCCAAACTCGAGAAACCGGACCGCCGGCGCCGGGTCGGCGAGCACGTTCGGGTCGGCCGTGGCCACCTCGATCAGGACCCGTTCCACCAGTCGAACGTCGGTGCCGTAGGCGACCTGCACGGGGACGCCGAACCGGACTCGGCGGTCGTTGTGGCTCCAGTTGACGACCGGCTGATCGACGAATCGCGAATTCGGCACGATGATCGCGATGTTGTCGTTGGTCAGCACCGTGGTCGCCCGGGCGCTGATCTCCACGACCTCGCCCTGCACGCCATCGCTGTTGATCCCGCCCACCTCGATCCGGTCGCCCACCTTGATCGGTCGCCCGATCAGGAGGATCAGCCCGCTGATGAAGTTGGCCGCGATGGTCTGGAGACCGAACCCGACGCCGATCCCGAAGGCGCCGGCCAAGACGTTCAGCGTCGTCAGGTCGATACCAGCGGTTTGAACGATGACGAGTAGGCCGACCAACACGATCGCGTAGCGCACGATGGAGCCGATGGCCTGGGCCGACCCCTCCTCTACCCGGCCGCGGCGGGCGAGCGCCCGAGCCAACAGCCGTCGCACGAGGCCGCTGCCCCAGAGCAGCAACGCCAGGAGGACCAGCAGGTACAGGACACTCCACAGGGTCACGACCGTCTCGCCGAACTCGAAGAGTGGGATCGACAGCGCGTCTTTGATCTCCTGATACCAGGGTTGGGGATCGTTCATGGCGCCACTCCGTCAAAAGGGCCAGAAAATCGGGATGAAGACGGTGGCGAGCACCCAGAAGATCAGGTTGAGCGGGGCACCCACCCGGACAAAGTCCATGAACTGAAAGCGGCCGGCGCTGAAGATCATGGTATTGGTCTGATAGCCCATCGGCGTCATGAAACTCGCTGACGCCGCGAACGCCACCGCCATCAGGAGCGGTCTCGGATCGACCCCCAGGGAATTGGCCGTGGCGATCGCCACCGGGGCCAGGAGCACGGCGGTGGCGTTGTTCGACATCGCCTCGGTGAGCAGGGTGGTCAGGAGGTAGAAGGCCGCCACCACCGCGACCGGTCCCAGCTCGCCCACCGCGCTCACCAGCAACCGCGCCAGATAGCTCGCGGTGCCGGTGTTCTCCATGGCATGGCCCAAGGTCAGGATCCCGGCCAGCAGGAAAATCACCTTCCAGTCGACCGCTTCGTACGCCTCCTCGAGGCTCAGACACCGAGTCAGGATCATCAGCACGCACCCGCAGATCGCGGCGACGATGATCGGCAGGAGGCCGACGGTCGCGCTCCCGACCACTGCCGCGATGATGGCTACCGCGGGGAGAATTTTCGCTTTTCGGAAGGTGGGCGTCTTGAGTTCGCTCACCAGCACGAAGTCCAGGCTCTGGCGGAGGTGGTCCGTGCCGTCCTGAGGGGCTTCGACCAGCAGCGCGTCGCCGGCCTGCAACCGGGTACTCTCGAGGTCGTCGTGCATCAACCGACCTCGCTGTCGGATCGCCAGAACCATGGCGCCGTAGCTCGCGGCGAAGCGGGCCTCCCGGAGAGTTCGTCCCTCCAACTGAGACGAGGGCGCCAGAATCACCTCGACCCGCTTGGTCGGCCCGTCCTCCAGTTGACGGATCTTCCAGCGGGCCCGGGGCCGGATCGTGATCCCCTGCCGCTCCTGCAACGCGGTGACTTCGGCGACGCTCGCCCGGAGTCGGAGGATATCGCCCGCTTGGATTACCAGAGCCGGCGGCGGAAACGGAATCCGTTCTTCCCCACGGATGAGATCGAGAACGTCGACCTTCAGCTCCTTGACGAGGGGCGAGGAAGCGATCGGGTGCCCTACCGATGCGGCGTCGGGGCCGATCACCACCTCGAGCAAGTACTCCGCCATCCCGTATTGTTCGCCTAGACCCTCGGTCCGGCGTCGATCGGGAATGAGGCGGATCCCGACCAACAACATGTAGAGGGCCCCGGCGCCAAAGAAAATCAACCCGAGGGGCGACATCTCGAACATCCCGATCGCCGGGTGTCCGTACTCCTCCGCGATCGAGCTGACCAGAATGTTCGTGGACGTGCCGATGAGGGTACAGACTCCCCCGAACATGGCCGCGAAGGACAGCGGCATCAGCAGCCGGCCCGGGCTCACATCGAGCGCTCGCGCCGCGGCGACGACGATCGGCAGGAAGATCGCCACCGCCGCGGTGTTGTTCATGAAAGCGGAGACGACCCCAATCCCCACCATGATCAGGATGAGGGCAATCCAGAGACTCGACCGGCCAAGCCGAATGAGCAGAGCGCCAGCGAAGTTGACCGCGCCGCTGCGATAGAGCCCGGCGCTGAGGATGAACATGGCCCCAACCGTTACCGTCGCGGTGTTGCTGAATCCCGCGATGCCCTGCTCGGGTGTCACCAGGCCGAGCAACAGCAGCGTCGCCATGACGATGAGGGCCACCAGATCCACTGGGAGCCGGCCCCACGCGAAGAGGGCCATGGCGGCCACCATCGCTGCAAGACAGAGGACGATCTCGAAGGTCATCGCGACTCGGGGCGAAGGCTCAACGGGGAATGTGACACCCGGGGCGGGAAAGGTCCAGCGATTCTAGTAGTCCTTTGAACCTGACGGCCGGCGCGGGCGTCATCTTCCGCAAGTCGTGGCGATCATCTACACTACGATGCCGAGTGGCGGGTCGAAGACACTTGCGAATGGGGGTCGAGATGGCCGAATCACTGGAGCCAGGTGTGGTGGTCGTTCGCGGGGGAGCGACCGGGTTCGTTCAGGACATCGGGACCGGGCGACACTCCTTGGTATCGGACGAGCCGACCTCCGCGGGCGGAACCGACGCCGGTCCCGGACCGTACGAGTTCCTCCTCGCGGGGCTCGGCGCTTGAACGTCCATGACCATCGCGCTGTATGCGCGACGGAAGGGTTGGCAGGTCGGCGAGATCACCGTGCGCTTGCGGCACGCCAAGATTCACGCTGAGGACTGCGCCGACTGTGAGACGAAGGAGGGGAAGCTCGACCAGATCGAACGCCAGATCACCCTCTCGGCCCCCCTCTCCGACGACCAGCGGGCCCGGTTGCTGGAAATCGCCGAGCGTTGCCCGGTTCGCCGGACGTTGACGTCGGAAATCAAGATCCGAACTCGCCTAGCTGACTAGCGGGACCGGACGTTGGGAGCGATACTCGGAGACCGGCTCGAAAAGGCCGGAGAATCGCTTCCGCTGGAGGATCACATGTCCGCTTCGCCTGCCCCCAAGGGCCAGCTCATCGTCTCCTGGGTAGCCCGACTTCTCGCCGCCGGGATCCTCGGGATGGCGGCGGTCGCCAAGCTCTCCAGCCAGCCGGATTCCATCGCCCTCTTTCAAACTCTTGGCGCCGAGCCGTGGGGGCGCTTTGTCGTCGGGATTGGCGAAGTGGCGGCCGTCGCCCTCCTCCTCTGGCCCGGCCTCACCTTCTATGGTGGCTCACTCGCCGCAGTCCTGATGGTCGGCGCGGTCGGGTCCCACCTATTCAAGCTGGGGATTCAATACAATGGAGATCCGTCGCTCTTCGTGATGGCGGTGGTCACCCTGGTGGCGGCGCTCGTCGTCATTCGGCTCCATCGGCCGGCTCGGAGCTAACTCCGCCGGACCGGGCCGTTAGGGAGGCGTCAGCGGCCCGACCCGCTCGCGGCACGCACCCGCGCTCGCAGCTCGGTGAGCCAGTTGAGAACGACCACCACTTCGACCTCGGCGTCGGGTTGCAGCATCAGGAATCCCTTGCCGTCGGGCGTCACGTCGTAGTTCTGATGGCTCGTGCCCGCCAGGTAATTTCCCTCGAACAGGACGTCGCGTCCGGTCACCGAGATGGTCGGCCCCGTCGTCACCCGGGCCATGATCATCTGGCGGCCGCGCCGATAGAACAGATGCCGTCCATCGGGAGCCCAGTGTGGCTCGGTTCCGCCACTCGCCGAAATCAGATAACGGGCACCCGGCCCGGGGAACGGCCGGACATAGACCTCCGAGGCTCCGGTTTCGTCGGACACGTGCGCGAGCCACCGCCCATCGGGAGACAGGCTTGGCATCAGCTCCTGACCGGCGCCGCTCGACACGAAGGACTTCGGCGTCGACATGTCGGCGAGCGACTGAAACACGACACCGTAACTGCCGCCGATTTCGTTCAGGCGATACACCAGCACCCGCCCGTCCGGCGCGACCACGACCTCCTGCGCTTGGTCTCTGGATTCGAAGACTTTCTCCGGTGGCGCGGTCCCGTCGACGGGCCGCCACCAGATCCCGTCCTCCCCCGATCGACTCGACACGAAGACAATCCGCTTGCCGTCCGGAGTCCATTCGGGACGCATGTTGGCGGCTTCCGACGTGAAGCGGGCCAGCGTTCCGGCGCCGACTTCATAAACCCAGACATCCGGAGGCCGGGTGAAGATCGAGACCGCGATCCGCCCGCCGTCGGGGGAGAATCGGGGCGAGTCGTACGCGCGAGGCTCCTGGAGGAGGGGCCGCACCGCTCCGTTGGTACCGACGAGGACGAGCCGCGAGGTGCTCGAGCCCGAGAGGTACGCCAGGGTACCGCTTTCCGAGATCGCGGCCTTCGAGACCCCGTTGTTGCCGATGGTGGCGCTATCCGCGACGGTCACCGCCTCGCCGGAGGTACGGCGGCGGAGATCGACGGGCGCCGCCATCAGGGCGCCGTCCGCTCGGGCGTACACCAGGTACCCCGCGTAGATCCCAAACGGTGAGCTGCCGGCTGCGTCGAGAATCGTGCTTTCCCCGGTCTCGAGCGAGGCGATCCCGATCCGGGCGGTCTGGAGGCCGCCGCTACCCCAGCTGGTGTAGAGCACCGTTTTTCCGTCGGCGAGAACCCGGGGCCAGCGCTGCGACAACTCACCCTTGGCACTATCGGGCTTGGTGAACGGACTGGGCGAGCCGCCGGCAGCGGCCACCCGAGACAGTCCGTCGACTCCCGGATAGGCCCCGAGGACGATGATGTTGTTCGGCCCCCAGCTCGCCCCCCATGGCATCATCACCGTCGCGACCGGCGCGGGGGGACCGCCGTCGATGGGAACTTTCTTGAGCTGGTTCCCGGCGAAGAACGCCACCCACTTGCCGTCCGGAGAAAGCAACGGGAGCACCGCCCCCTCGCTTCCCGCGATCGGCTTGGGAGCCAACCGGTCCGCGTCGCGTCGGTAGAGGACGCTCGTTCCAGGGGCCTGGGCTCGATACACCAGAGTGCGACCGTCGGGCGAGAGGAGCACCAGCGATCCGACCCCTTCGAGCAGAGGCGCGCTCGGCGGGAGCGTCAGCTCGAACCGCACCGGCGCCGGCCCGCCCCCCCGCGGCGCCAGCCAGGCCCAGGCTCCCGCCCCAACAACAACCCCGGCCCCGAACCCGAGGGCGACGACCAGGAGGCGGGCACGCCACCTGGAAGCGGTGGGCCGAGGGACGATCTCCGATATCGGGGTGCCGCGGGCGGTCGCGCCGAAACGGGTATCCTGGAGCGCCTCGGCGAACTGGGCGGCGGACTCGAACCGGTCGGCGGGGAGTTTCGCCAGGGCCGTGAGCAGGGCCCTCTCGACGTGGGGCGGAATCGTCTTGCGCTGGAGCGACGGCAACCTCGGCTCCTCAGTCATCAAACGAGCGATGATGGCCTGAGCGGTGGGGCCGGTGAAGGGCGGCTCGCCCAGCAGCATGGCATATAGCACGCACCCCAAAGCGTAGATATCGGTCCGGGCGGTGATGTCCCGCTCGCCGGTCGCCTGCTCGGGACTCATGTACTGCGGGGTGCCGAGCGAGAGCCCCGTCTCGGTCATCCGACTGCCACCCGCCGTGCTCACCGCCAGGGCGATCCCGAAGTCGGCCACCATCGCGGTGCCGTCGTGGAGCAGAATGTTCTCGGGTTTGATGTCTCGGTGAATCACGCCGTGCCGGTGGGCATAATCGAGCGCGGATGCGACCTCGGTCGTAACCCGCACCGCCGCATCGATCGACAACTGCTTCTCATGGTCGAGCCTGGCGCGGAGCGATTCCCCCCCCACGAACGGCATCACGTAGAACACCGTTCCGTCCACCTGCCCCGAGTCGTGGAGCGGGAGGATATGGGGGTGCTGGAGGTTCGCGGTGACTTTGATCTCTTGGAGAAAACGCTCACCGCCGATCACGGCGGCGAGCTCTGGCCTGAGGACCTTGAGGGCTACCCGGCGATCATGCCGGACGTCCCGGGCGAGGTAGACGGTCGCCATGCCGCCAGAGCCGATTTCGCGGTCGATCTCGTAGCGGCCGATGAGCGCGGCGCTCAACCTGCTGACAGGGTCCATCTCGTCTCGCCGAACCCGGGATAACCCGTCGCGGTGTCACGCCACCACGACTACGGGGGGCCGAACTCCGGGTCGATCTGACTAACAGTCACTCGGGGGTTGCGGGCTGTCAACGTCGCCCGGACGTGCGTTGGTCCTGGCCTCAGAACCTGATCCCTGTCCCGAGCCGGATGGCCCGTGGTGCCACCCGGTTGCGAACCGAGGCGAGTCGGTTGTTCACCCGAGGATCGGTTTCCCCATTGTAGGAGGTCTGAACTTCGGTCACGACATCGGTGCCGAGGACGTTGAATCCATCGAGCGTCGCGACCAGATCGGTCGAGCCGAGCCGGAGGGAGCGTTCGAGGTGAAGGTCGGCCGTGAGCCGCGCCGGGTAGCGATGAGCTCCTCGGGGCTCGAGAAAAATCCGCTGCCCGGTGGTCGTCGCGAACAACTCGGAGCGAATGGTACGGCCGCGGCCCAATGGATCCAGAGGACTGATCGGGAGGGTCTCGACCTCGAAGCCAAAAAGCAGGTTCGACAGGGTCAGGGTCCAGGTGTAGTAGTCGCCGCTCAAGTAGCTCAGGAAGACGCCGCCTCGGAAACCCATCGGGAGGTTTCCGCCGATCCGGGCCTTGATCTCGACCTTCGACTGATTGTTGAGACGACCGAAGCCATCGAAACTTTCGTTCAACCGAACGAACGGGCCGGCGGACGACCCACTGTAGTCGTCGGCCCCGACGATGGTGTTCAGGTTGCCCTCGAGCCTCGTCAGGGTCGCCCCGACGTCGAGCCACCAGGTCGGGTAGCGAGCTTCGACGCGAACTTGCAGTTGGTCGAGCTCCCGCTGAGCCTCGGGCAGCGTGGTCAAGAGGAAATCCGGCTGATACCGCAACGCGGATAGCTGGGCGAACGTCATTCCCGGAGGCAACAGCGAGGCGCAACAACCCGGGTTGGCCAGGGCCTGGTTGAGGATATTGATGATGTCTTCGTTGGAGATCGCGATCCGCTTGAGCCGCAGCGGGTTGCCATCGAGCCGGAACGGGCGGAAGAACCGGTCGAGCACCAGGACGTTGAAATAGGTGGTGTAGTTCGAGGCGAGGTTCTGGTCGATCAGTCCAACCATGTCGTGGTTCCGCCGACTGACGAACAGCGCCTCGACTTTCCACCGCGGCCCAAAGGTCTTTTCCAGACCGACCACCGCCTGATCGAGGTACGGCTGGCGGTAGTCGGTCACCTTGCCGGTTTCGTTGAGCCGAACCGACTCGGCCAGCCGGAACCGGCCCTGGGCGGCGAGCTGTTGCCGCTCCGCCAGGGTGAAGCGGGTGGTCGGGTCTGAGAAGACGGGTCCGAGATACTCCCACCGCTCGTCGTTGCTGTAGACGGCCGACCCGGCGGCCCGATCGAAGAAACCGGCGAAGATGCTCTGATGGTACCGGCCCCAATGGGCCTTGAAGACCATCGACCCGTCGCGAACCAGTGCCCAGGTCAGGCCGAGCCGCGGCTCAGGGGCGGCGTCCTCGACCACGGTGCGGTATCCGGCCGGCGTGCTCAACTGCCCCAACCAGCGGCCATACCGGATTCCCGGGCTCAGCGTTAGGCGCGGCGTGACCTTGATGTAGTCCTGGAGATAGATGGCGTTGTTCTGGACCCGGGAATCGAGGGCCACCTCGCCGCCCCAACTGCTGCTGATAGCTTGGTTGAACGACCAGGTCGAGGGACGGGCCGGGTCGAACGGGGGGATCCGCTCCACGTCGCCGGGCCGCCAGGTGAGGCCGCCATTCCGCTCCCGGAAGTAGCTCCACCGCCCGGCCCCGTACTCGCCCCCGATCTTGAGATGGTGCTCCATCCCCGCGATCGTCCGATAGAGGTCCCACTGGACCGTAGCGCTCAGGTTGGCAGGATCCCGGGCTTCCCGAAACGCCGCGTTCTGGTACTCGTTCGGGTCGACCTGATTGAAGACCTGGACCCCGGGAATCGCGACCCCACCGTAGGGGCGCCGATGGTCGGAGCCGTCATAGGCGGCCAGCTTCACCTCGAGGAAGCTCCGCGCCGAGAAGGTCCGCTGCCACGCCAAGCTGCCGAGCCACGACCCGGCGCTGGCGAGCTGCGTCGCCTCGACACTTTTGAAGCCGGTCTGGCCGAACCGCTCGACCTCGGTGTCGAATCGAGCGATCGATCCGGTGATCGCGTCGCGGTCGCTCGGCTGCCAGGAGAGCTTGGCGAGGAACCGGCGCTCGGTTTCGGCGGGCGGCTCCGCGACGAACGCACCCGGGAGCCGGGAGACCTGGTTGAGGACCCGAAAGTCCCGAGAGATCACCTGGGCGAACAGAGCGTAGAACAACCGGTCCCGCTTGAGCGGGCCGCGCACGTGGCCGTCGAACTCGAGGCGATCGCCGATCTCCGATCCAGCCTCGCCGATCCGCAGGTTGGACCCGTTGAGACGGCTCGACTCGGCGGTTAGGCGGATGGCGCCATCCCGGCGGTTGGTTCCCGACTTGGTGACGACATTGACGATCCCACCCTGAAAATTGCCGTGCTCGGCGCCGGCGCCGAGGCCCCGAACCTGAATCTCCTCGATCCAGCTGACGCTGGGCTGGAGCAGATCACCGCCCACGCCCGGGTGGTTCACGGCGACGCCGTCGAATTGATAGTTGTTCGCTTGAGCGGTGGCCCCGCCCCAGACCTGATCTGGGCGGGCCCCGGTCGCGAACCCAACCAGATTCCGGGCCTCATTCGGCGTTGGCAGCAGCCGCAGCTCGCGGGCGCCGATGGCGGTCCCGAACTCGGTTTTCTCCAGGTCGATCCGGATCAACGGCGCCTCGACGACCACGGAATCGAGGCTTTGGGTGGCGGGCTCGAGAGCGACCGTTAGGCGAGTCACGCTCCCCGCTCCAACGGTCACCGGCTCGATGACGGTAGGCCGGTATCCGATCCGCCGAACCGACAGCCGGTAATCACCAGGCGGAAGGAACCCGATGCGGAAGGCGCCGCCGACATCGGTGGTAGCCTCGCGGCCGAAACCCAGCTCGGCGCGCGCCGCCCGGACCGTGGCGCCGGCGATCGCGACGCTGTCGGGTCCGAGAACCCGCCCGTGGATCGTCCCGGTGGTCGCCACCTGTCCAGCCAGGGTGCCGGGAACCACGAGCAGAAGGGCCGCGACCCGACGAAAGCACATGATCGCTGAAGCTAGAGCCGCGACCGACGCCGTCAAGCACCTCGTTGACAACCCCTAGCCGGCCTCTCACATTAACCGAAGGCACCCCGAGGCGCCCCGTCGCCGCCAGCTCCTGTTCTCGTCGCAGCGATTCACCGAAGATTGAGGCGATCATGCGTAAAGTCGTCGGCGGCCTGATCCAGGCAGCGAATCCCATCAACGACGCCACCGCTTCGATCTCCCAAATCCGCGACGCCATGGTCGCGAAGCACCGGCCGCTGATCGAGGAGGCCGGACGGACGGGCGTCCAGATCCTCTGCCTCCAGGAAATGTTCAACGGCCCCTATTTCTGCCCGTCGCAGGATTCCAAGTGGTGCGATATCGCCGAGCCGGTGCCCGGCCCGACCGTGGCGATGATGCAGGAGTTGGCCAAGAAACACCAAATGGCGATCATCGTCCCGATCTACGAGCGGGAAAGCGCCGGGGTCTATTACAACACCGCCGCCGTCATCGACGCCGACGGCAGCTATCTCGGCAAATACCGAAAGAATCACATTCCCCACACCGCCGGCTTCTGGGAGAAGTACTTCTTCAAGCCGGGTAACTTGGGCTATCCGGTCTTCAAGACCCGTTACGCCACTATCGGCGTCTACATCTGCTACGACCGCCACTTCCCCGAGGGCGCCCGGCTCCTCGGCCTCCACGGCGCCGAGATCGTGTTCAATCCCTCGGCAACGGTCCGGGGGTTGTCGCAATACCTCTGGAAGCTGGAGCAGCCGGCCCACGCGGTGGCCAACGGCTACTTCATGGGCTGCGTCAATCGGGTCGGGACCGAGGCGCCCTGGAACATCGGCGAGTTCTACGGCTCGAGTTACTTCGTCGATCCCCGGGGCAACTTCCTGGCGACCGCGAGCGAGACCAAGGACGAGCTGCTGGTGGCCGAGATGGATCTCGACATGATCGAAGAAGTCCGCCGGGTTTGGCAGTTCTTCCGGGATCGGCGGCCGGAGACCTACGAGGACTTGAGGGCGCTGTGAGCCTCCTGGTCCGCGGCGGTCGGATCGTCACCGCCTCCGAGGACTACGTCGGCGACGTCTACTGTAAGGGCGAGACGATCACCCGGATCGAGCCGGCGATCGAGCCCGCGAGCCTGCCCCCCGGAACCGAGGTCATCGACGCCGCCGGCAAGTACGTCTTCCCCGGATTCATCGATCCCCACGTCCACGTGTACCTACCCTTCATGGGGACGCTCGCCGCCGACGATTACGCTTCCGCGAGCAAGGCGGCGCTGGCCGGCGGCACCACGACCCTGATCGAAATGATCTGCCCGGGCCCCACCGATCAGCCGCTCGACGCGTTCGAGCTGTGGCGGTCGAAGGCGGAAGGACTCGCGGCAGTCGACTACAGCTTCCACATGTCGGTGGTCCGGTTCGACGAGGCGGTCCGGGAGCAGTTCGGGAAAATCGTTCGCCGCGGGGTGCCGTCGTTCAAGGTGTTCCTCGCGTACAAGGGCGCGTTGAACCTCTCCGACGAGCACCTCTTCGCCGCCATGCGGCTGGCGAAGGCGTCGGGCGTCATCGTCACCGCCCACTGCGAGAACGCCGACGCGATCGACGCCCTCCAGCAGTCGCTGCTCGCCGAGGGGAAGACCGGACCGGAGTGGCACGGCCCGTCGCGACCTCCGGTGGTCGAGGCCGACGGGGTCCATCACCTCTGCGCCTTCGCACAGGTGTTGGGGACCCACGTCTACCCGGTCCATACCTCTTGTGATGAGGCGCTCCACGAAGCCCTCGCCGCCCGAGCCCGCGGTGTCAACATCTGGATCGAGTCGGTGGCGCCCCATTTCGTGCTCGATCAGACCGCCGCCGAGCGGCCCGACTTCGACGGCGCCAAGTACGTGATGTCGCCCCCGCTCCGGCATGCTCGGAACCAAGATGTTCTCTGGCGGGGCGTCGCGTCGCGACAGATCAGCACCATCGGCACCGATCACGCGCCGTTCCGGTTCGCGGACCAGAAGGTCATGGGCCGCAGCGCGTTCACCCAGATTCCCAACGGGATTCCCTCGGTCCAGGAGCGGGTCGATCTGATTCACACTCACGGCGTCGTCGCGGGGCGGATCGACCTGAAGACCATGGTCGATGCCTGCAGCACCCAGGCCGCCCGGATCTTCGGGATGTATCCTCGGAAAGGGACGATCGCGGTCGGGAGCGACGCCGATCTGGTGGTGTACGATCCCGGTTACCGGGGCGTTTTCTCCCGGACGAGCAGCTACTCCAACGTCGACTACAACGCTTACGAGGGCTGGGAGCGGAAGGGCCGGGCCACCGTCGTCACCGTCAGGGGCGAGGTCCAGGCACGCGACGGCGAGTTCGTCGGCACCATCGGTCGGGGACGGTTCGTCGCCCGGGAGCCGACTCATGGCTAGCGGGCTCGAGTCGCCCGATCCGCGCCTCGCCAACGCCGATCTCCTCCCGGTCCCTCCGGAGCGGCGAACCTGGAACCAGTGGCACATCGCCGCCCTCTGGGTCGGGATGGCGGTCTGCATTCCGACCTATACCCTGGCCTCGGGCTTGGTCGACCAGGGATGGACCTGGCAGGCCGCGGTCGGCGCGGTGGTGTTAGGCAACATCGTCGTCTTGATTCCGATCGCGCTCAACTCTCACGCCGGCACCAAGTACGGCATCCCCTTTCCGGTGCTGGCCCGCTCCTCTTTCGGCGTGTTCGGCGCCAACGTGCCGGCGGTGTTGCGGGCATTGGTCGCCTGCGGCTGGTTCGGGATCCAGACTTGGATCGGCGGTTGGGCGATCTTCAAGCTGGTCGAAGCGATCTGGCCGGGGATCGCCACGCTGCCGCAACTCCTCCCCGATTTCGTGGGGCTCGGCACCGGGGAGATGCTCTGCTTCCTCCTTTTCTGGGCGCTGAATCTCTGGATCGTGCTCCGTGGAATGGAGTCGATCAAGTTCCTGGAGACCTGGGGGAGCCCGTTCCTCCTCGCCGTCGGCGTTGCGCTCCTGATCTGGGCCTGGGTCCGGTCCGGCGGGATCGGTCCGATGCTGGCGAACCCCGAGCCCGCGCCGGGCGCCACCCGCGGCCTCGGCAGCGTCTTCGGCGCCGGGCTCACCTCGGCGGTGGCGTTTTGGGGCACGATGGCGCTCTCGATTCCCGATTTTTCGCGGTTTGCCAAGAGCCAGCGAGACCAGGTGATCGGGCAGGCGGTCGGGCTTCCGGCGACGATGGCGCTGTTCGCCTTCATCGGCGCGGTGGTGACCAACGCCACGGTGGCGATTTTCGGTGCCCGGATCGCCGATCCGGTGGCGCTGCTGGCCCGAATTGGCGGACCGGTCATGATCGTGCTGTCGATGGCGGGCCTGACGATCGCCACTCTCACCACCAACATCGCCGCGAACGTCGTCGCGCCGGCCAATGGTTTCTCGAACCTCGCCCCCGCCAGGATCTCGTTCCGGGCCGGGGCGATCATCACCGCCGTGATCGGGATCCTGATCCTTCCGTGGCGGCTCTACAACGACGCCGCGGCCTATATCTTCACCTGGCTCATTGGCTACGGTGTCTTGCTCGGTCCGGTGGCCGGGATCATGATCGCCGATTACTTCGTCCTCCGGCGCTGCCACCTGGTGGTGGACCACCTCTACCGCCGCGACGGGGCCTACGGCTACTCGGGCGGCGTCAACTGGATCGCGATCGGCGCGCTCGTCCTCGGGGTGATGCCTAACATTCCCGGTTTTCTGGGGGCGCTCGGCGTCGTCGAGGTCGGAGCGACGTGGAGGGCCATCTACGACTGGGCCTGGTTCGTGGGCTTCTTTGGCGCGGGCGTCGGGTATCTGGTCGGGATGCGAGCAGTCGGCAATCCAGATCCCGAGTCGCGGTTGGGAGATCGCTGACGGTCGTCGAGACTCGGAGCCAGGCGGAACCCACTGGTTGAAAGGGGAGTCGTTCACCCAGCGAGTCACGAGCTTAGCCAGCCCATCCGAAACCGTTCGCTTCTTAGCCCCGGCGCGCTGGGCTTTTGCCCAGGAGATGGCCTTGCCGCGCCGACACCTCGTAAAGCGGTGGTACGAGGCGTTTCCGCCGAGGCTCACACCAGTGCTTGTGATACTGCCATTGATGATCGGGTCCGAGTTGCGGGGGTCATGAGCAGCATTACCGCCGGCCGGTGCTGGGGAATGGGTCGGTTGGGTAACGCGAAAACGGGATGCCCTGATTCGGGAAAGGTGCGCCGCTCACGAGCTATTGGGGTCCGGGGACGGGTCCGTCCGGTGCCGGAGGGGGGGGGACTGGAAGCTCGATGAACCCGTGGGCTGCGGCGAGTGCGACGAGCTGAGCCGACGTGTGGGCGCCAAGGAGACGCATTGCTTCACCGAGGTGCTCGGCGACCGTATCTCGCGTGATGTTGAGCCTAACCCCGATTTCTTTCTCAACCAGCCCGGCCTTGAGCAAGTCGATGATCTCGATTCGTCGGATCGTGAGCCGGATCGAGGGATCCAGCTTGGAGATGACATGGTCGGTTCGCACTCGGTCCCGTCGCTCATTGGGTTGGCGGCGTGCCTGACTAACCGGTGGTCGCCTAAGGCAATGTCAAGCCGGGCCGATTTCCTCGTAGAGAAACGTCCGGGTGTCCCAGGAGTTGGGCAATAGGGCCGAATGGCCCATGGTGTTGGTTGACGGACATTTGCTGGTGCGAATCGAGACCCCCCCATTTGTGGGGGTTGCCGCGCTCAATTGATTCTGTGATCGTGGATCACGTCTCCCCAATATCGGCGGATGGGCCCAGGTGATGGCTGGCGCGGGCTGCCAGTATAGTCGCTGGGAGATTGAGTGATACGTTCACGTCGTAGGTTGGGTGCAGCGAATGCCAACGGCGCCGAGACTCAGGAAGAAAGCCCGAGTTTGCCAACAAACCGTCAGGATCCGCACCGTCGGACTCTCCAGAGCGGCGGGAGAAAAAGTGGTTGGCATCGCCGCTGACCTCCCGATTCGTTATCGCTGCGCCTTCCTCACTCTTCTCACGAGCGCGCTTTCTAGCTGCGGTCTGCCCCCGGCGCCGGATCTAGTCCTTGAAGAAATCGCCGCCTTCTCCCTCCCGCCTGGGGAGTACGTTCGGGGGGCTGTGTTGACGCTCAACGAGGAATTGGTGTTCTGGTCGAGAACAGGACTGTGGCGGGTGCGCGACTCGGCGTCGATGGATCCAGTGTGTGCGGGCTCCGGTTCGGGCTTCCTATGGGTAGGTCAGGTGGGTGCGGTTCTAGCTGCACTCGACACGCTTCGGCATCAGGTCCTTCAGATTCACTTTGACGCGCAATGCCAGGCGACCGCGAACTTCCCGCTCAAAGGGCTCATCGCCGCAGCCGCGACCGACAGTGGCTGGTTAGTGATTCAAAGGCCCACGACGAATACCACCCCCCGGCTGCTCTTCCTGTCCTATCAGAGAGAGGGCAACCCGCTTGAACGGCACTTACCATTTTCCGTGACGGGCGCTGCCTCTGATTGGCTGTACCTCTCCGGGTCCGGACAAAGCGTGCTCATCGGAAACCGCCGATGGCCATTCGAATGGGCTTTCCTCGACGCACGCGGCGAGGCCTCTGGCAGCACCCCCAAACCGGCCCTTCCCGGTGGCGACCCAAACGTCATGCTCACTATCGGCGGGGATGAGAACCGGTGGATGGCACTCCCCGTGCTCGACCTCGGAGGAGCCTATTTGCAGCTGATCGTCGATCTCGGCAGCGACCGTCGGCTCTTTCGAGTGCTGGACGCTACGGCCCGGGTTCTCCGGCAACGAGAAGTCGTATTGCCACTGGGATTGTTTTTCTCGGATCCGAGAAACCGTCGTCTGGTTGGAATCCGGACGGCATCATCTCCTGAACTCGTCGTGTACGGCTGGCGCTGGGCACGGAAACCCGAAAGGAAACAGCAGTGAAAGATCTCATCAGAATCGCGGCCCTCGCATCGCTATTCGGGGGGCTTGCGGCAACGGCGTCAGCACAACCAGCTTGCTGGCGTTGCCTACAACAAGACCCGTGGAGTTATGGCATTTGCTACCAGGTGCAAAACTCGCCAGGATCGACGTGGTGCGTCCCTCAGGCCTACGGCCAATGCAACATGGGGCCCACTTGCGAGTTGACCGTGGCCGAGTTGGATGCGAGTGCGGTCGTTCACCGAGAGCCCCGGGCGCTCGTCGAGCCGGCGCCGCCCACTACGGGGAAGCTGGGACTGGTAGTCCCGCGAGCCACGTTGGCGCCAGGTAGTTTCCCGCGAGTCGGTTGCGGCGGGATCATCGTAGGCCGGCGAATGTCCGCCGAGGGCATAGCTTTCATGCGACGAACGGCCCGGCAAATCCGGGTGTGACAAAGTTCATAGCACGGTAGGAGTTACCAGCGCCAGTCGGGCACGTGCTCAGGGCCGTCACTCCGAGACATCGGCGGTTTCAACTCATGTCGCCTCCCAATCCGGTTCGCTTCAAATTCATCGACCCTTCGCCGCCCAGCGGTGGCAGACGCCCGGAGGTCGCTCCGGGTCGACGCGGATTCCGGGCTGGTCTGTGGTTCGCACTGATCACGGCCGGCCCCGTGCCAATTCCCGCTCAGCAAACGCCAACCGCTCTGCTTCGGGGCCGCGTGGTTACCCCGATTCGGACTCCCATCGTCGGTGCAGAGATCGCCGTTCTCCAGGGCGCCGCAGTTACTGCGAGCGACAGTCTCGGCCGGTTTCGACTCTTGGTTGAGGCAGGGGTTCGATTAGTCAGTGTTCGGCGAATCGGCTACCACAACGCAACTTTCCGCGTTTCGCTTGTCGCCCAGCAGGAGCAGGAAGTCGAGATCGTCCTCGAGCGGGGTGCTTACGAGCTACCCGTAATCAAGGTTACCGCGAGAAACGCGAAACCAATCGAGTACGCCTGGACCACAAGGTATGACGACTTTTTTCGCCGACGGATGGTTGGTCTTGGACGCTTTCTTACCCGTGAGGACATCGAGAAAGCGAAGCCATTCCGCACTCCAAACCTGTTGGTTGGCACGACCGGCGTTCACCTACGCTTTTACAATCTGGGACCCGGTGGAACTGGGGTTGAGTTCACTCGCTGCAATATTGGCGGCACCGTTGACGTCTGGGTGGACGGATTCAAACAGCGGTACTCGGCTGCCGGCGGTGAGCGGGGGGTTGGCGAAAAGCTGCAGCAATTCGTTCCGAGCCAGATCGAGATGATGGAGATCTATCGCGGCCCAGCCGAACTGCCTGCCGAATTCAACGACGGGAACTGCGCCGCGATCGTAATCTGGACCCGGTAGTCGCGCCGAAACCTCAAAGACCTTGGGGAGCGAGTCGGATGCCTTGGCCGGGCTGCTGCCCTTCCCCGGCTTCCTTGGTGGCGGGCATCGGGTATCTCGTGGGGATGGTTGCTCAGCTCGCCCGGATCCTCCAGCTTGAGCGCACCTACACCGGCTCATCCGGGCGTGTTGTCCGAAGATTCTGGTTTTCTGGGCGCGATGGCAACGATCGACGTCGGGTCGACCTGGAAGGCGGTCTAGGACTAGGCCTGGTTCGTGGGGTTCTTCATCGCGGGGGCCGGGTACTGCGGATCGGCAACCGCCTGCTCGGGCGCCATGTAAGCCGGCGTACTCCCATGCGATGCCCGGCGACGTGAGCGACTGTCCGCCGTTTGAATCGGTCAGGACCTTGGCCACGCTGACGTCGGCGACCGGGACGTGACGTCCGGAGATCAGGACGTTGTCGGGCGTGATGTCGCGATGACCGACCCCGTGGCGTGCGCGTAGGAAAGAGCGTCGGCGATCTCCCGGAGGATCTGGACCGCGTCGCGAACCGGCAGCTGACCGTGCTTCGCCGCCCGAACCCGGAGCGAATCGCCCTCGATGAAGGACATCGCGTACCAGAGCAGGTCGTCAGAGAAACTGGCGCTCAAGAGCGGCACGATGTGAGGGTGCTGGAGCCGCACGGCGAGCTGCCGGTTCGCGACGGAAGCGGTCCTGGTTAACGCCGGCCGCCATCTCCGGCGGAAGGACCTTGATCACGACCCGGCGGCCGATCGCGACGTCGTCCGCCAAAAACACCCGGCTCATCCCCCACCACCGAGTTCTCGCTCGATCCGGTAGACGGCGTCGAGGACAGTTTCCAGCCGAGTTTGGAGATCGGTCAATGGGAAATCCCGATTTGATGAGTCGAAGATAGGTCGCCCCGGGACACCCCGCAAAAAGCCAAACTCGCCGCAGGCGCTCGCTCCACAATGCTCGGCCGCCTGGCGACCGGGGACTCCCCTGGGCTACCTTCGCCAATGGAAAAGGAACCCATGTCTCCCACCATTGCCCGGGTCTTGCCCGACGACCAGCTCGAGCGCGCCTTCGCGGAGATCGAGCCGCCGCTGACCGCCGATCGGGCGCTGGTCGAGGCCAACCACTGCCTCTACTGCCACGACGCGCCTTGTACCCACGCCTGCCCCACCCACATCGACGTCCCCGCCTTCATCAAGAAGATCGCGACCGGCAACCTTCGCGGGTCGGCGCGGGTGATTCTCGAGCCCAACCCGTTCGGCCACTCCTGCGCCCGGGCCTGTCCGGTCGAGGTCCTCTGCGAAGGAGCCTGCGTCCTCAACGCCCGCGACGAGCAGCCGATCAAGATCGCTCTCCTCCAGCGCCACGCCACCGACTACGTCCTGGCCCGCGGGATCAAGCTGTTCGAGCCGGGGCCGCCTAACGGCAAGCGGGTCGCCATCGTAGGAGCGGGCCCCGCCGGCCTCTCTTGCGCCCGCGACCTTCGGCGCCTGGGTTACGGTGTGACCTGTTTCGAGAGCAAGCCGCTGCCGGGCGGGTTGAGCACCTATGGGATCGCCGAGTACAAGATGCGGCCCGACCTGGCCCTGGCGGAGGTGAAGGACATTCTCGACTTGGGGGTCGAACTCCGGACCGGGGTCACCATCGGCCGAGACGTTCCCTTCGAGCAGCTACTTGCCGAATACGACGCCGTGTTCGTCGGGATCGGCCTGGGCACCACTCGCGCCCTCGGCATCCCCGGCGAGGATCTCGAGGGCGTGGTCGACGCGCTCAGCTTCATCGCCCACCTGAAGACGCATCCGTACCGGGAGACTTGGGTCGGGCGGCGGGTTCTCGTGATCGGAGCCGGCAACACCGCGATCGACGCCGTCACCCAGGCCAAGCGGCTCGGCGCCGAGCGGGCCACCATCGTCTATCGTCGTGGCGAGGCCGAGATGCCGTGTTATCGCTACGAATACGAGCTGGCGAAACGAGATGGGTGCGAGTTTCGGTTCCAGGCTCGGCCAATCCGCGTCGTGGGTTCCGGCCGGGTGGAAGGGCTCGAGGTCGACACGCCCCGCGGCGCCGAGCTGATCCCGGGCGACATGGTGATCACCGCAATCGGGCAAGGCAAGCGGACCGAGTTTCCGGTGCCGGCCGGCCACCCCAAGGTCTTCATCGGGGGTGATTTCGCCAACGGCGGCGCCGAAATCGTCAACGCCGCGGCCGACGGCATCCAAGCGGCCGCCTGGATCGATCGGTTCCTCAAGGGGGTGTAACGATGGCCGACCTCAGAGTGAACTTCGCGGGCATCGAGTCGCCCAATCCCTTCTGGCTCGCTTCCGGCCCGCCCACCAACACCTATGGCCAGGTGGCTCGGGCGTTCGACCAGGGTTGGGGCGGGGCGGTGTGGAAGACCGTGGGGGAGCCGATCATCAACGTGTACTCTCGCTATGGGTCGGTCGATCTGGGAACCACCCGGATGATGGGCTTCAACAACATCGAGCTGATCAGCGACCGCCCGATCGACGACAACTTGCGGGAAATCGCCGAGGTCAAGCGGAACTATCCCCGCCACGGGGTGATCGTCTCGTTGATGGTCGAGAGCAAGCGGGAGTCGTGGCACGAGATGGTGAAGCGGACCCAGGACACCGGGGCCGACGCCGTCGAGCTCAACTTCGGGTGTCCCCACGGGATGAGCGAGCGGGGGATGGGGAGCGCGGTGGGTCAGGTACCCGACTACACCTGCGAGATCGTCGGGTGGGTGAAAGAGGTGGCCCGGATCCCGGTGATCGTCAAGCTCACGCCCAACGTTACGGATATCGGCTACGTGGCGCGGGCCGCGGCGAAGGGCGGCGCCGACGCGTTGTCGCTCATCAACACCATCAACTCGATCGTCGGGGTGGATCTCGATAGCTTGGTACCGTTGCCGTCGGTCGCGGGGAAATCGAGCCACGGAGGGTATTGCGGCCCGGCGGTGAAGCCGATCGCGCTCAACCTGGTGGCCGCGGTGGCCGGCGACGGAGCCCTAGCGATCCCGATCTCGGGGATCGGGGGGATCAGTAGCTGGCGCGACGCCGCCGAATTCATCGCATTGGGCGCTGGGACCTTGCAGGTCTGCACCGCGGTGATGCACTACGGTTTCCGGATCGTCGAGGATCTGATCGATGGGCTCGGCAACTGGATGGACGAGCAGGGTCATCGGACCTTGGCGGATTTTCAGGGCCGAGCCCTCCCGAAGGTGGCGAAGTGGGAGGACCTCGACCTCAACCACCACCTGGTCGCCCGGATCGATCAGGCCAAGTGCATCAAGTGCGAGCTGTGTTGGACGGCTTGCGAGGATGGGGCCCACCAAGCGATCCGCCGACTTCCTCGAACCAACGGCGGCCCGGTGGTGGAGATCATCGACGAAGCCTGTGTCGGGTGCAACCTCTGCTCTCAGGTTTGCCCGGTGACGGGATGCATCACCATGGTGGAGGTGCCCAACGGCTATTCTCCCACGAGTTGGAAGGACTATCTCGCCGGGAAGGGGGCCCTGGCGCCGCGGCCCGAGCAGTTCCACACGGCGGCCTGGGGGCGCCGCGACTAACTACCGGTGATTCGACCCGCTAATGGGGACTTATCAGGGCCGCGGGCCGGAGCGAGATTCACTCTACGCCCCTGCCGCCACCCGGAGTCCCGATGCGCCGATCTCTAGCTCTCGCTCTGACCACTGCCGCCTTCGCCCCCAGCGCCTCCCTCATCGGCGCCCAAGAGAAACCCGCCTGGGACGTCACCCTGCCCCGAGGCCAAACTCGCGAGATCAGCTTCACCACGACCGAGGGAACCTGGATGTCGGTGGACGTGAGCCCCGACGGCCAGTGGCTCGCGTTCGACCTCCTGGCCCACATCTATCGAATTCCGACCACCGGCGGCGAAGCGACGGCCCTGACCCAGAACAGTGGGATCGCCATCAACACCCACCCCCGGATCTCGCCAGACGGGCGGCTGATCGCCTTCGTCTCCGATCGCAAAGGCCAAAACAATCTCTGGGTCATGAACGCCGATGGGTCCGAGCCCCGGGCGGTGTTCACCGACAACAACGTCCGGGTCGCGATGCCGGCCTGGAGCGCCGACGGCCAATACATCGTGGTGGTTCGCCAGCAGCTCCCCTCGGGTGGCCAGCCGGGAGGTGGCGGGATCTGGATGTACCACAAGGACGGCGGCAGCGGCGTCGAGCTGCTCTCCAGTCAGCGACAAGGGGGAGCCACCTGGCCGTCGCTCTCGCGTGACGGCCGGTACCTCTACTACCAGGTGCCGGCCGGTTCCTGGCAAGCGGGCTACAGCGGCCGCCCCGATTTCTCGGGCGGATCGGCCCAGACCCGGCGTCTCGATCTGAAGTCGGGAGAGATCGGCGCGGTCTCCTTCGGCGAACAGTCGCAACAGGTACAATCCTCGAGCGGGGGCATGGCCGCGGCGGAGGTCTCCCCCGATGGCCGGTGGCTCGCCTTCGTCCGGCGAATTCCCGACGGGACGATTTCCTGGAAGGGGCATCGCTTCGGGCCGCGCTCTGCCCTCTGGATCCGCGACCTCGAGACCGGCGCCGAGCGGCTGGCGATGGACCCGGTCGAGCAGGACATCATCGAGGGGATCAAGGTGCTCCGTCCGTTCCCGGGCTACGCCTGGAGCCGAGACGGGCGGCAGATCTGGATCTCCCAGGGAGGGAAGATCCGGCAGCTCGACGTCGCTTCCGGCCAAGTCGCCACCGTGGAGTTCTCCGCCCCCGTCCGCCGAACGATCTCCGAGCTGGCCAACACCCAGACCCGAATCGCCGACGGCCCGCTCGACGTCAAGTTCGCCCGGTGGCAAACGGCCTCGCCCGACGGCCGGCGGCTGGCGTTCCAGGCCGTCGGCCGGATCTGGCTCATGGATCTGCCTAACGGTCTGCCTCGACGCCTAACCGACGCGTCATTTGCGCCCTTCGAGTTCGCCCCAGCCTGGTCGCCCGACGGGCAGTGGATCGCGTTCACCAGCTGGGTCGATTCGATCGGCGGCCACCTCTATCGGGTCCGCGGTACCGGAGGAGCGCCGGAGCAGCTCACTCGAGCCGCCGCCGAATACATCCATCCCGCCTGGAACGCGACCGGGTCGGAGCTGGTGGTTGCCCGCGGCGCCGGGGAGAGTCGCCACGGTCGGGGAGTCGTCTGGAATCCCTTCTGGGACCTGGTGCGGGTGCCGGCCGGCGGCGGGCCCGCGGAGTTCGTCGTTCGAGTCGCCAGCTCGAGCGACGGAACCGCCGGCAGCGCCTTCAATAGCATCCGGAGCCAAATCGTCCGAGCCACCTACGGGCCAGAGGGTCGGATCTTCTACCCCCACGTCAGCGCGACCGGAACCGGGTTCGCGACCGGCCTCGAGACCACCTTCTACTCGATCCGCCCCGACGGGGTCGACCGCCGGGCCCATTTCACCTTCCCATTTGCCGACGAGATCGTCACGTCCCCGGACGGCAAGTGGATCGCGTTCCAGGAATCCGACAACATCCATATCACCCCATTCCCCTACCCCGGCTCCGGCGGCACCGCCGTCCGGATCGACCGAGCCCGAGCCAAGCTGCCCACCACCAGGCTCTCCAAGGAGGGCGGCCTCTTCCCCCGCTGGCGCGACAACACCACCGTCGAGTTCGGGAGCGGGGATCGCTACTACACGCATTCGGTCGACGCCAAACGCACCGACACGACCACCATCAGGCTCGCGGTGCCGAGGGATATCCCAGAGGGGACGGTGGCATTCACCAACGCCCGCATCGTGACCCTCGCCGGCGGCCGGACCGGCCCGGTGGTGAACGGAACCGTGCTGGTGCAGGGGAGTCGGATCACCTGCGTCGGATCGTGTCGGGTTCCTCAGGGCGCCCGGGTCTTCAACGCCGGCGGCAAGACCATCGTCCCCGGTTTCATCGACGTCCACGCCCACAACTACCGGGACCATCGCGGGATCATTCCGCAGCAGAACTACGAGGGAGCGCCGTTCCTCGCCTACGGAATCACCACCACGATGGACCCCTCGATGTGGTCGCAGAACCTCTTCCCGACGGCCGAGCTGGTCGACGCGGGGGTGATCGTCGGGCCCCGGGTCTTCACCACCGGCGACCCGCTCTATGCCGGCGACGGATCGCGGCAGGAAGATTTCACCTCGTTCGAGATGGCCGAGGCGGGGATCAAGAAGCTGGCCCACTGGGGAGCCGTGTCGCTGAAGCAGTATCTCCAGCCGCGGCGGGAACAACGCCAATGGGTGACCGAGGTGGCTCGGAAGGTCGGGCTCCAGGTCACCGCCGAGAACAACGATCTGGAGTATACGTTAGGCATGATCATGGACGGGCACACCGGGTTCGAGCACCCGATGAGCTACACGCCGATGTACTCCGACTTCACCCGATTCCTCGGGATGGCCAAGGCCACCTATTCGCCGACCTTCATGGTGGGCGGGCCGGGACCGTGGAACGAGGAGTACTGGTACCAGGAGTCGGAAACCTGGAAGGACCCCAAGACCCGCCGGTTCATGCCCTGGGTGCAGTTCATTCCCCAGACCCGGGAACGGATGCTTCGCCCGGCCACCGACTACAGCTATCCCTGGCTCGCTCAGGGTCTGGTCGACATCATCGCGGCCGGCGGGTTTGGTGCCATCGGGGCCCATGGCCAGCACAACGGACTCGGCTCTCACTGGGAAACCTGGATGGCGGCGGCGGCGGCCGGTCCGATGGGAGCGCTCGAGATTGCGAGCTTGCATGGGGCGCGATTCATCGGGAAGGAGAAGGATCTAGGCTCGATCGAGGTGGGCAAGCTGGCCGACTTCATGGTGTTGAACTCGAACCCGTTGGTCAACATCCGGAATACCACCGACATTCAGTACGTGGTCAAGGGCGGCGTGGTCTATGACGACGATACGCTCGATGAGGTTTGGCCGAGGCAGCGGAAGTATGGGACCGGCTACTGGGTGGTGCCCGACGCGCTCAAGACCGACGACAAACCGGTGCGGACGCCGTGAAGAGCACCACCTCCGTCGGTTGGGAGGCCTGATGGCTCGGCGGCGTGCCGCGGGGGTCACGTTCGAACAGGTACGCCAGATCGCGCTCTCGCTCCCCGACGTGACCGAGGGTCGCTACTACGGCTTGCCGGCGTTCTTCGTCGGCGGACGATTCTTCGCCGGCTATCGGGAGAAACTCGACGCGCTGCCGGTAAAGATCACCTTCGAGGATCGCGACTTCCTGATCCGAGCCAAACCAGAGGTCTACTACATCACCGACCACTATCTAAACTACCCGGCCGTCCTGGTCCGGTTGGCCGCCGCCAGCTCGGCCGATGTCGGACAGATTCTCGAGAGCGCCAGGGAGGTCGCCGTGTCGCTGGGGCCGAAGAAAGCGACCAAGCCGCGACGCCGGCCGCCGGCGAGGAAGAGGGCATCGTGATGTCGGGGAATTCGTCGGTTTGGCTGGGCACCATGTTGGGCCTCATCCTCGCGACTCCCGTCTCCGCGATGCAGGATACTCGACCCGAGATCATCCGCACCGAGCACGGTGTCCCCCACGTCTACGCCGAAAACTTCTGGGGCGCGGGCTACGGCCTCGCCTGGGTCGAACTCGAGGACTACGGCGCTCGGGTGGTCAACGCCCTCATCCGCGGCCGGGGCGAGATGGGGTTGGTCTACGGACGGGACAGCGTCGAACAGGACTACGTCCGCCGTCCGATTCATTCCCACGCTCGCCGAATGTGGCCGCGACTCGAGCTAGCCACTCGGCAGATGTACGATGGCTTCGCGGCCGCGGTGAACGACTACCTCCGGTCGCATCCAACCCAATTCACGCCGGGGGTCGCCTCGACGTTCGTCGGCTGGGACGTGTTGGCCGGGGAGATCGGGGCGCCCAACATCCGCGGCGCCCAACGTCTCCTTGGTCGGGCGAGGCAACCCGTTGCTAGCAACCGAGACGACGGATCGAACGCCTGGGCCTTCGCGCCGAGTCGAACCACGTCGGGTCACGCGATGTTGCTCCGGAACCCGCACCTGAACTGGGATGCCGGCTACTACGAAATTCACCTGGTGATACCCGGCGTCCTCGATTTTTACGGCGACTTTCGGATCGGGGGCGCGTTCGCGGTGGTCGGAGGATTCAACCAACACCTCGGCTGGGCCACCACCAACAACCAGGTCGACAGTGACGAGCTCTACGCGGTGAGCCTCGCCACTGGACGGCTCGATCGGATCGTCCTCGACGGGCGAGCCATCCCGCTGACCAAGTCGATCGTCCGAGTCGAGATCCGGACCGACACGGGGAAGGCAGTGGCCACCCGCGAGGAATGGCACTCGCCATTCGGGCCGGTCATCGACCGAAAGAACGGCAAGGCGTACATCCTCCGGACCGCGAGCGAGGGAGAGTACCGTGGCGGCGAGCAGTTCCTGAAGATGATGCGGGCGTCGTCCTTCGAAGAGTGGGAGGCGGCGATGAAGATCCGAGCTCGGGCGACCTCCAACTTCACGTATGCCGATCGGGCCGGCAACATTTTTTACGTTTGGAACGGCGTCCTGCCGGCGCTCCCCCATCCACCGGGTGGCGATTCGACCGTGTTCCCGATCCGATCTCGCCGCCAGATGTTTTCGCGCTTGGTGCCGTGGGACTCGATGCCGCGAGTCAAGAACCCGCCCGGGGGGTACGTCCACAACGAGAATGACTCGCCCCACTTCACCAACCTCGGGGCACCCCTCGACTCGACTCGGTTCCCGGCCAACGTCGAACGGCCGAGTCTCCGACTCCGGAGTCAGCACTCGCTCGAATTGATCCGGCATCTCGAGGACACGATTTCGCTCGAGGAAATGGTTCGGATGAAGCACAGCTACCGGATGCTCTTGGCTGACCGACTGCTGCCCGACCTCCTGGAGGCCGTGGGCGACGGGATCCCGGCGCCGGAGGGGGCCGCGGTGCTGAGAGCTTGGGACCGTTCGGCGGCGCCTCAGTCGCGAGGCGGGGTGCTGTTCGAGGCGTGGTGGCGGCTGTATCAGGCTCGTGTGAAGCAGCCATTCGCGGAGGAATGGTCGGCCGCCAAGCCAACCGGCACCCCCCGGGGACTGGCCTCGCCGAGCGACGCGGTGGCGGCGTTAGGCGCGGCCGCCGATTCGGTCCGGCGCCGTTACGGGCGCCTCGACGTGGCCTGGGGCGAAGTGCATCGCGTTCGGATCGGCGGCAAGGACCTCCCCGTGGGCGGATGCCCCGGCGATCTCGGCTGTTTCCGGGTCCTCGGGTTTCGGGACGATCCCGACGGGAAGCGGTCGGTTCAAGGAGGCGACGGATGGATCCTGGCGGTGGAGTTCGCCGAGGTGCCCCGGGCTTATTCCGTCCTGGCCTATGGTCAAAGCAACCGGCCCGACTCGCCGCTGTTCGGCGATCAGGCCGAGCGGTTCACCGCGGGAGATTTCAAGTTGGTGGCGTTCGCCCGCGAGGACGTCGAGCGGGGGGCGGTCCGCCGCTATCGGGCCGGGTGCGGCGCGCCTCCGATCGGTTCCTGCTCCGACCGCTGAGAGCCTCACGGCACAGGGATCCCAAACGCCAGCAGCACGTTCCCGGGCATGCCGCCGTTCCGGGGATAGCCGGAGTTCACGAAGACCATGCCGTCGACGATGACGGGGCCAGCGCCGTCGAGCGAGCCGCCCTTGGCCGGAACCCCGTTCACCGTTCGGTACTCTCTCACCGTGTCGAAATCCCACAGCAATCGGCCGTCGGCCGTGGAGAAGGCCCGGAGATGCCCGTCGATCGAACCCGAGAACACCGCGCCGGAGATGGCGGTGACGGCGCCGGGTTGGGCGGGGCTACATCCCGGTCGGGGAACATCGCAGGGATATCCGGGCACGAACCAGGCGTTCGCGCCGGTTTCGACCCGGAGAGCGGTGAGTCCGCCGCCCAGTTTCGGATCGAACGGCTTGTCACCCACCAGCGCGGCGGTGAGGGCCGGGCCGGGCAGCCTCACCGCGTCGGATACCGCCGCGTAGACGTGGTGGCCGTCGCTGGCCATGCCCCATTGCACGCCGCCGTTGGCGCCACCTTTCCCCACTCGAGCCTGCCAGAGAATCGTGCCGGCCCGATCGGGATCGAGCCCGTAGACCATCCCAGATTTCTGGCCGGCCACCAGCAGGTCCTTCCCTGCCGGCGTCCGCACCAGCATCGCGGAGGCTCCGTAGTCGTGGTCGGGTCCGGCATCGGCCGGGCAGTTCGCTCCCGCCCCCCCGCAGGAGCTGTTGTAGACATCGTTAGGCGTTGTCTGCCGCGACCAGGCGACCTTCCCGCTCTTCAAGCGCAGGGCCACGATCGCGTCACTGGTGTGGGTGGCCGGATGCGAGTAGTTGTCGCCGGTGGTGAGGTAGACCAGGCCGCGGGCGACGTCGATCGTCGGCGTCGACCAGACGGGGGCACCAGAGGGCCCGAAGGTAGCGGTGCCGACTCGGGTCGCGCCGGTCCGTCGATCCGTTCCGGATGTCGAGCGCCGTGACGCTCCCGCGGAAGGTGCAGCAGGGGTAGTTCGGATCGATGGCCCGGGTCTCCTCCCACGACGCGGCGGGTACCAACACCACGCCGTCGTGAACGACGGGGGAACCGGTGAGCCGGGTCGCCTCGTGAGCCTCGACGCGGCGGGCCCAGCGCCGTCGCCCCGAACGGGCGTCGAGCGCGTAGAACCAGCCGACCTGGTCGCCGAAGACGAGAAAGCGCTCCGGCCCGATCTCGTGGATGACGATCGCCGAGCGCACCGGGCCGTTCGCCTGAAAAACCCAGTGGAGGCAACCGGTCGCGGCGTCGAGCGCCTGGACGACGCCACCGGCGCTGCCCACGAAGAGGGTGCCATCGACGACCGTCGGCGCCGCGAAGGCGGTGATATCGCCCTCGAAGCCGTAAGCCCATTTGAGCTCCAACCGACCGACGGCGGCGGCCGTCAATCCAGCCTGGTCAGTGGACTGAAACCTGGTATTTGATGGTGTCGCGCTCCACCCGCTCCAGGTCCCCTTGGACGCGGCCGCCATGATCGGGCGATCGGCTCGGCACCGGGCGCCTGACGGCGGCGCGCCACCTTGGCCGCGGGTGCCAAGGAGCGTCGCCACCGCCTCCCGTTCGGCCCGCCGCATCGGATAGGCGATCGCCATCATCACGCCGAAGTCGAGGGTCCGGAGGATTCGGGTCGCGGATAGCGTCTGGAGCGCGGCGCGAGTGGGGGCTTGGGAAGTCCCCGCGTCGTGGCAGGAGGCGCAATGCTTCCGGTAGACCTGTTCACCGGACGGGCGGGTGTCCTGCGCGGCCGAGATCACCGGTCGGACGACGCCGATGAGGGCGCAGAGAAGGAGAACGAGGGACGGAATCACGGCGGACCCAGGGTAAACGCGATCAGCTCTTCCTTCCAGATCCCCATCCCTCCTACGGCGACGACGACGAACTGCTTGCCTTGTCGGCTGAACGTCATCGGCAGCGCCGAGGCCGGACCTGGCAGCTGGTGGGTCCACAACAACCGACCGTCCGCCTTATGGTAGACCCGCAAGAAGCTTCGTTCCAACTCTCCCATCGTCTCCTCGGATTGGTACCCCCACCACTCGGCCTCGCGACCCGCGGCTCGACCCTCGCTCAGGAAAATCAGATCTCCCGCGGTGACGAGGGCGAACCGGAACCGCGGGCTCCCCAGTGGCGGGAGCGGGAGGTTCCGAAGCGCCGGGTGGTTCGTCGGCCCGTCCCCGACCGGCTCGACCCAGAGATGCGCCCCGCCCTGACTCAAGCCGATCGCCGTGAGCCGACCGTAAGGAGGCTTGGTCAAGGGCAGACCTTGGGGTCCGTCGGCGTACGCCGCTCCCATCCGAAGGAAGCGAAACTCGGAGATCGATCCGGCCGGCTTCAGCTGATAGATGTCGGGTTTGGTCTGGGAGGGCACGTACAACACCCCCGTCGTCGGATCGAACGCGGCACCGCCCCAGTTGGCCCCACCGGTTCTCCCGGGTAGCACCAGAGTTCCCAGCTCGCTGGGCGGGGTATAGAGCGGGCCGGATCGATACCTCTTGACGATCGCGAGCGCTTCCCGCGCCAGCTCGGGGGTGAAATCGATCAGGTTCTCCGGCACGACACCCTGACGCTCGAACGGGGCCGGCACGGTGGGGAAGGGCTGCGTCGGCGACGGGCGTTCGCCAGCAGCGGCGCCGGCCATCGGCACCGGGCGCTCCTCGATCGGCCACACCGGGACGCCGGTGACCCGATCGAAGACAAAGACGAAACCCTGTTTGGTGACCTGGATGGCGGCCTTCACGACCCGGCCGGCGACCTCGATGTCGCCGAGAATCGGCGCGGCAGGGAGATCATAATCCCAGAGCCCGTGATGGGTCAGCTGAAAGTGCCAGACCCGCTTCCCGGTGCTGGCGTCGAGCGCCACGATCGACTCGGAGAACAGATTGTCGCCCCGGCGATGGCCACCGTAGTAATCGTTGGTAGCCGCGGTCAGGGGGAGATACACGTATCCCGTCTCCGGATCGCAGCTCATCAAGCTCCACGCGTTGGCGTTGCCGTGGGTTTTCCAGGATCCGTTCTCCCAGGTGTCGACTCCGAACTCCCCTTCCTGGGGAATGGTGTTGAAACGCCACCGCTGGGCGCCGGTTCGGACGTCGTAGCCCCGGATGTCCCCGGGCGGCCCGTTGAGCCTCGTGAGGCCGTCGCTGATGTTGGAACCCACCACGAGGACGTTGCCGCAAACGATCGGCGGCGATGAGGCACCGTACGTCAACTTGCCGGACGCGACTCGAGTGACCGGGCGGGACAGTCCGATCGTGAGATCCACCGTGCCGCCGGTGCCGAAGGCCGGGTCCGGGAGCCCGGTCGCCGCGTCGAGCGAGATCAGGTAACCGTCGCCGGTCGCGAGGTACACCCGGGCCACTCGGCCCTCGCGCCAGTAGCTCAATCCCCGATGCACGAAACCCCAGACCGTGGGAATCCCTTCGTCCGCCGGAGCCTCCGCCGAGCGGAACGCGCTCCGTTTCCAGGCGCCGGGATCGAAGGTCCATCGGGTGACGCCGGTGGTGGCGTCGATCGCGGCAGCGAGGCTGTACGAAGTGCTCACGTAGAGGACGCCATCGACCGCAATAGGGGTCGCTTCGTGAAGGAATGGCGCGGCCAGCATGGGATGGGCCGACCGGAGGGTATTATTGGGTGATTCCCACCGCCACGCGATCTCGAGTTGGGCGACGTTGGCGGCGTTCACCTGGGCCAGCGGGGAGAATTTGGTGCTTCCCGGATCTCCGCTGTGATAGAGCCAGTCTTCATCGGCGCGTCACCCGGCCCCACGCTACAGGCGGCCAAGCCGAGGAGTAGCGCGGCCCCGGCGGCCGTTTGACGGACCGCCGCCATCACCGTAGTCTCGACCATCGGGAGAACGCTGCGAACCGCGGTGTTGGCAACGAGGTCGTCTCCAGGGAGTGGACCATGAGGATCGCTGCGCGCCTGTCCCCAATCATCCTGCTGGTGTCGTTGATCGCTTCGGCCGTTTCGGCCCAGACGCCGACCAACTACCTCTTCATCCCGAAGAAATTGTATCGGATGCCCACTCACTTCGGCCCGAGCACGGGGCCGAGGCAGGGGGAGAACGGGAAGAAATTCGCCAACAACGGGGTCCCCAAGTCGACGAGGATCGAAGTTCGCTTCTTGACCGATCGCGGCAAGCTCGCCCGGCTGTTACCAGAGGGCTTCGCGGTCGGCGGAGAGCCGGTGGTCACCGTGTTCGCCTCCTATACCACCGAGATCGAGTGGCTGGCGGGTCGGGGGTACAACGTCCTGGGCGTCACGTTTCCCGCCGTGTTCAAAGGGAAACAAGACCAGGCCGCCGGCGATTTCTTGCTGGTGCTTTGGGAGAACCTCACCGACCCCATCCTCACGGGACGCGAAGAGCTTGGATTCGCCAAGGTGTACGCCGATCTCCCGGAGCCGCGTGTCTATGAGGGCGAAACCCACGCCATCGCCAGCTGGATGGGCTTCAAGTTTCTCGATCTAACGCTGAAGAACATGCAACCGGTCGCTCTCGGCGGCCAGCCGTCGCCGCCGCCCGAGGCGGAGAACGCGATCCTCACCGGGCTGCTCCATTACAAGTATATCCCGAAGACCGGCGACTGGGGTGAGGCCGACGCCGCCTACCCCGTCATCACGCCCTCGGGGGGTGGGAATGGTGTGCTGCTCGAAATGGCGCGGGGGGAGGGAACGGTCCAGTTTCATCGCGCTCGATGGGAGGACATGCCGACCCAGTACAGCATCGTCAACGCCTTCGCCGAGCTCCCGATCCGAGAGTATCGCGGAGCGACCATCACCCGGAGCACCGGCGGCAAAGACCTCAGCGATCAGCGCATCCTGCGATAATGCGGACCCTCCTCGCTGGCGTCGTCGTGCTCACCGGATGCGGAGTCCTCGGCTCCGATCGCGGCCGGGAACCCGATTCGCTCTACTCGCTCCAGACCTTGCTGGCGCCAGCCACCAACGTGGCCCCGATGGTCAGCCCCGACGGCAAGTGGCTCAGCTTCCTGAGACCGATCGACGGCGCCTTCAATCTGTTCGTCGCCCCCATCGATTCGATCGGCTCGGCCCGCCCGATCACCAAGCGAACCGGCCGCGGACTCCAGCCGTTCGACGTGAGCGGCAACGTGCTCTATCGGTGGACCAAGGACAGCAAACGAATTCTCTTCCCGGAAGACAACAATGGCGACGAGAAGTGGAACATCCACGTCGTCGATGTCACCACCGGCGACGAACGGAATCTGACCCCGATGCCGGGCGTCGCGGTCGAGGTCCTGACCTTCGCGGACGGCAACCCCAACCTGGCCGCGATCACCGTTCGGGATCGTCATCCGTTTTTCCCCGACCTCTATCGCCTCGACCTCTCGACCGGCGAGCGGACCGCCATCGTCCGGAACGATGCAATGGTGGCGGTCATTCCCGATCGCACGCTGAAGCCGCGGCTCGGGATCGCCATCGCGCCCGACGGCACCCTCGATTTCTATCGCTACGGTGCCGGCGGCCAATGGAAGCTGCTCTGGGACATCGGGCCTGACGACGTCGCCGCCGTCAACGCCACCTCCTACCAGAAGGCCTTCGCGTTCGATCGCGACAATCGGCGGTTCATGATGTACGACACGGAGGGAAGAGACTTTACCGCCCTGGTGGCGCTCGACCCCACCACCGGCAAACGGGAGGTCTTGGCGGAGGACAAGGGCGACCTGGCCGGCGTGCTCTACCACCCGGTGACCTTCGCCCTCGAAGCCTACGCGACTCTGTGGACCCGAACCACCTGGACCGCGGTCGATCCGAGCGTGAAGGCCGACTTCGAACGGCTCGCCCGGGTGGCCGATGGCGAACTCAAGGTCGTCAGCCGCTCCGACGACCTGGGCAAGTGGGTCGTCCAATACATGCTGTCGGAGGCTCCGATCGGCTACTACCTCTACGACCGCGCCACGGGGAAGGCGACCAAGCTGTTCGTGGGGACCCCCTCACTCGAAGGATTGCGATTCTCCAAGCTCCATCCGTTCGAGATCACCTCGAGCGATAGCCTGCCGCTGGTGTCCTACTACATGCTGCCGCCGTGGACCGACCCCGATGGCGACGGCAAACCGGCCTCACCCCAACCCGCCGTGGTCCTGGTGCACGGCGGCCCGAGCGACGAACGGGCCCAGATCGGTTTCGGGCCCTTCGTCCACTGGCTCGCCAACCGGGGCTACGCGGTGCTCTATCTCAACTACCGCGGTTCCCCCGGCTTCGGGAAGAAGTTCATGAACGCCCAGAACCTCGAGTGGGGCGGGAAGATGCACCGCGATCTACTCGAGCAGGTCGACTGGGCCGTGGGCCGGAAGCTCATCCAACCAGACAAGGTGGGGATACTGGGTGGGAGCTATGGCGGCTACGCGGTGCTGGTCGGCATGACGATGACGCCGGATCGGTTCGCCTGCGGCGTCGACCTGGTGGGTCCGTCGAACCTCGAGAAGTTCATGCCCCACTGGAACGTCGACCGGATGTCGATGGTGGTCGGCGATCCCCGCACCGAGGATGGGCGCCGGCATCTCAGGTCCCGGTCGCCGATCAACTTCGCTCACCAAACCAAACACCCCGTCCTGATCGGCCAGGGATCGAACGACTCCCGGGTGCCCAAGTATCAGTCGGACACCGTGGTCGCGGCGATGAAGGGCTCCGGCGTGCCGGTCGTCTACGCAGTGTATCCGGACGAAGGGCATGGGTTTGGCCGCCCGGCGAACAGCTTTTCGTTCTGGGCAATGGCCGAGCAGTTCCTGGCGAAGTGTCTCGGTGGCCGCGCGGCGCCGCTCGGCAGCGCGCTCGAGGGGTCCAGTCTCATCGTCGAGACCGGCGCGGACTACATTCCGGGCCTGGCCGAAGCGCTGGCGAACCGGAAGCCGCAACCCTAGTCGCGGACCTCTCCCCAGGGACTCGAGATACTCGAGATCCTTCCGGTATTCCTCGTCGCCACTAGTTACCCCCGGCCACGCCTCGACGCGGTCGGGGGCGAATAGCAGGACCAGATTGGCCATCGCCCCTTTCACCAGCGTCTTACCGGTCGGATTGTCGTAGGTCGCTACCAGCCGGTACCTCCGTCCCTGCGCCAGCTTGATGCCGTCGCCCGCGACCCCGGGACGAATCCGATCGACCGAGAGCAAGTACCCCTCCGCCGTACGTTTGGTGCCGAGCCGGACGATCGAACGCGAGCCCTGAGCCCTGACTTCCTCGAGCTGGAACCCGGTGCCATGGTCGTGGAGATGGCCACCCGCGACCAGGATCCGGCCGTCGAGCGGAAGGCTGAAATCGGCAGCCCACCGGGTCGGCCCGGGCGGAAGATCGAAGTCTCCGGCTCGCCCCACGGGGTAGAGGACGCTGATCGGGACCGGCAAGGCACTCACGGGACGGGGTACCACCTTGGTGGCGGTCCAGCGAATGGTGACTTCAACCGTGGCGTCCAGGATCGGCTCCGGCCCAACGTTGCGCCAGGCCACGAACACCGCCATCGGCATCGCGGCAGCGACCGGAATCCCGACCGTCGCCGGCAGGCGGATGTCTTCGGTCTCCTGGCCCAAGTTGATCAACCGCTCCGCCTGGGGATACAGCAATTGGCGTCGGGCAAAGTTCACCACCATGAGTTGACGCACCAGGCCCCGCGGCAATGGCTTGCCCTCTCGATCGACGACCCACACCTCGACACCCCGGATCCAACCATCGACTGGCCAGGTGAAATTCATGAGAGGCGCGGCCACGGTGCCATGATCCATCGCGCCGCTCCGATCGCCTTCACCATCGCTGGGAAGGTCGAACGGTCCCACCGTGAGGATCACGTTCCGTCGGGAGGAGTCGACCCGGATCGTCAGCGGGCCCGCCGGCTCGGATGGCGCACCCAGGACCGTTCCCCGAACTGGCGACGCCTGGAAGGGGACCGACAGAAGAGCGAGCACGCCGATCCACTGCATCAACCCCGCTCGGATTCGAGACGCCGGAACGGTGCCTCGGGTGCATCAAGCGGGCGTCAAGCCGGGGAAAATCGGGTCCTGGGCAGCCGCTGATACCAACCCATACGGTGAGCTAACCAGACGCAGCCCGCGCAGTAGATTATCCCAATCCCTGCCGCACAGGTCCCAAAATGGGCTCGACGCGTCGCGAATTCCTTGCGAGCACCGCTGGCGCCGCCACTGTGCTCTCGGCCAAACCGTGGCTTGGCGAGCTGGTTCCCAGCGCGCTCAACTTCCCGACCGCCACTGCGGCCCTGGCAGCGCTCCGAACGCGACGGGTCTCGGCTCAGGACCTCGTCAAGGATCAGCTCTCTCGGATCGGCCAGCGCAACCCGGCGCTCAACGCGATCGTCAACGTACTGACCGACTCGGCCCTCGCCACCGCCCGCCAAGCCGATGCCTCGCTCGCCCGCGGCAAGCCGCTCGGCGCACTGCACGGGCTGCCGATCACTGTCAAAGACACCTTCGAGATCAAAGGGGTCCGGACCACTGCCGGCTTCGAGCCGCTCAAGAATCACGTCCCCGCCGAGGACGCGGCCTCGGTGGCGCGACTCAGAGCCGCCGGCGCCGTGATTCTCGGCAACACCAACGTCCCGCCGCTTGCCGGCGACTGGCAGAGCGACAACCCGATTTACGGCCGCACCCAGAACCCCTGGAACCTGGGCTTCACCCCCGGCGGCTCGAGCGGCGGCTCCGCCGCTGCCGTGGCAGCCGGGCTCGGGTACCTCTCGCTCGGGAGCGACATCGGCGGCTCGATCCGGATCCCGGCCGCGTGGACCGGGACCTATGGCCACAAGCCAACCCTCAACCTGGTGCCCCTCCGCGGCCACATTCCACCGATGCCGGGGTCGGTGGTCCCGCCGCCCACGCTCCCGGTGTGCGGCCCGATGACCCGGAGCGCCGAGGACCTGCTTCTCGGTCTCCGAGTGTTAGCCGGTCCGGACACCGACGACGCCACCGCCTATCGGTGGGCCATGCCCCCGGCGCGTCACCAGACCCTCAAGCCGTTCCGAATCGGCTACGTGCTCGAACATCCAGCGTGCCCACTCACCCCAGAAGTTCGCGAGGTGCTCGGCGGCGCGATCGACGGGATCCGAAAGAGCGGCGCCGCGATGACCGAAGGCTGGCCCGATGGCGTGGACCCGGTCGCCCAGTTCGCGACCTATGAGTACTTGGTAGCCCTCACCGTGTTCGGCCCGAACCTCGACGAGTCGAAGTACGATGAGACCCGACGAATCGCCTGGGAGAACACCCGACCGCATCTCGAGGTCGTGACCGCCAAGGTTCAGACCGACCCCTGGAAGAAGATCACCGCCCGGGACGAAGAGCGGATGGTGGCCCGGCAGGTATGGCAGCGGTGGTTCCGGTCGCACGACGTGTTCGTGATGCCGGTCGTCTTCACCACCGCGCTCCCCCACATGCCGCCGATGTCGCCGATCAAGACGTCCGTTGGGGAGCGGCCCTACATGGACCTTCTCTGGTGGATCGCCTTCGCAACCCTGACCGGTTGCCCCGCCACGACGGCGCCCTTGGGGTTGACCAAGGGCGGCCTGCCAATCGGCCTTCAGATCATGGGGCCATATCTCGAGGATGCGACCCCAATCACCTTCGCTGCCCGTCTCGCCGACGTGCTCGGCGGGTTCAAGGCTCCACCGGGGTACCAATGACAACCCGTCGAACTTTTCTCTCCGGCGCCGCTGCTGCGTCGATCGCACCGTTCCGCTGGCAGCGGCCCTCGATGGTCCTGTACCGTGGCACCATCGTTACCATGGACCCGGCCCGCCCCCGGGCTCAGGCGGTCGCACTTTTCGGCGATCGGTTTCTCGCGGTCGGATCCAGCGCGGAGGTCCTCCGTTTCGCGGGCCCCGGCACCAGGCGGATCGATCTCGCCGGCCGGACCGTGGTGCCCGGCTTCATCGACGCCCATTCACACCCCGCGGGCGCCGGACTCCAGCACCTCACCAACATCGATTGCGACCTCCGTTCGATCGCCGACATCCTCGCCGCCGTCAAGGAACGAGCCGGCAAGACCCCGCAAGGTGATTGGGTACTCGGTTTCAAGTACGACGATACCAAGACCCGGGAAGGTCGCCCGCTGACCCGAGCCGATCTCGACGAAGCTGCCCCCAATCACCCCGTGCTGATCCAGCATCGCGGTGGCCACACCGCCTACGTGAACTCGCTGGGTTTCGCCCGGGCCGACGTCACCGAGAACACCAAGGACCCCGCCGGCGGGAAGATCGACCGCGATTCGAGCGGGCGGCCGACCGGTCGGCTGGCGGAAACCGCCGTCGACCTCGTGACCCGTCACATCAAGGAAGACGATTCGCCCGAGCGGCGTCGCGCGGGGGTCGCGTTCATCTCCAAGGCGCTCGCCCGGGCCGGGATCACCTCAGTGCACGACGCCAGCGCTTCGATCGACGACTGGCGCGCCTACCAGGACGCTCGCGCCGCCGGTGAGCTCGGTACCCGGGTCTACGCCCTCGTCTACGGCAGCGCCCTCGACGCGATGATTGCCGCGGGGATGCGCCAGGGCGCCGGAGACGAGTGGGTTCGACTCGGCGGCATGAAGGGTGTCTGCGATGGCTCGATCTCGGAACGAACCGCGCGCCTGGTCCAGTCGTACGTCGGCCGGCCGGACGATTATGGGATCGTGGTGAACACCGCCGAGCAACTCTGGCCGGTCATGGAGAAAACTCATCGCGCCGGTCTCCAAATCGGAATCCACGCCAACGGCGACGTCGGAATCGACATCGTGTTGGGTCTCTACGAGCGACTCCAGCAGGTGCACCTGCGGCCCGACCCCCGATTTCGGATCGAGCACTGCACCGTGGTCACACCGGATCTGGTTCGCCGAATCAAAGCGTTAGGCGTCATTCCGACGCCTTTCTCGACCTATGTCTACTGGCACGGCGAAAAAATGACGGAATACGGCGCCGAGCGGCTGGAGCGAATGTTTGCACTCCGGAGCTTTCTCGACGCCGGGGTCAAACCGACGTTCGCCTCCGACTATCCACCCGGTCCGTTCGAGCCGATGATGGGGCTCCAGTCGATGGTGGGCCGAACCGACATGAAGGGAACCACCTGGGGCGGGAGCCAGAAAGTGACTGTGGACGAGGCGATTCGCATCGCCACCGTCCACGGCGCTTATGCCTCGTTCGAGGAGAAAACCAAAGGTTCGATCGAGGTCGGCAAGCTCGCCGACTTGGTGGTGTTGGGCCGCGATCCGTATCGGGAACCGGTCACCTCGTTGGTGACGATTCCGATCGAGCGGACGATGGTCGGCGGCCGGTGGGTCTATGAAGCGTAGCGGCGGCCGGAGGGCCGCCCTCTTCGCGGCGTTCGCCATCCAACAGCCACCGGTCGCCTTCGTCGACGTCAACCTGGTGACCGACGGCGCGGTTCACCAGCACCAGACCGTTCTGGTGCAGGACGACCGAATCGCTTGGGTTGGCCCCGCTGCCGACGCGCGGATCCCCGCGGGAGCACGCCGGATCGATGGCAAGGGCCAATTCCTCCTCCCCGGTTTCGCCGACATGCACACCCATCCGGGCGCCGAGGCCGATCTCCTCACTTACCTCGCGAACGGGATCACCACGATTCGGGTGATGTGGGGCCAGACGGGGCAGCTGCGGTGGCGGGAGGCCGCGCGGAAGGGCGCTCTGGTGAGCCCCAGGATCGTGACGGCGGGGTCCATCATCGAGGGCGACCCGCCGTCCCAGCCCACTATGAAGATCGTCACCAACGCCGCCGCGGCGCGGGCTGAAGTCACCGAACAGTTTCGGGCCGGATTCGATTTCATCAAGGTCTACAACAGCGTCCCCAAAGCCGTCTACGACTCCGTTGTCGCGGTGGCCGCCGAGCTGGGGATGCCGGTGGCGGGTCACGTGCCGTTCGAGGTCAGCCTCGACGGAGCCCTCGCCGCTCGGCAGGCTTCGATCGAACATCTGCGCGGCTACGCGGCCGAGCTGGTACCGAAGGACGCGCCGGTCCAGCCGGGAGCGAGCCTCCGGTCCCGAAGTGTGGTTTGGAATTACATCGATGCGACCAGAATTCCCGCCCTGGCGGCACGGACCAAGGCTTCCGGCGTTTGGAATTGCCCAACCTTGGTGGTCGCCACCCACAACATGCTACCCGCCGCCGAGCACGCGGCCCTGCTCCAACACCCCGGGGTGAAGTACCTCTCCCGGGCCAGCGTCCCGGATCGTGCGAAGATCAGCTACCTCAGTGACTTCACCGAGGCCGACTACGTCGAGACCCAGCGGGGCCTCAATCGGCAGCTCGAGGTGGTGGCCGGCCTTCACCGCGGCGGTGCTCGGCTCCTGATCGGCACCGATTCCTGGCTCCAGGGGTTTGCGTTTCAGGAGGAACTGGAGCTGTTCGAGCGGGCCGGCCTGTCGAGAGCCGAGATTCTGGCGCTGGCGACTCGGGACGCGGCCGAGTTCCTCGGCGAAACGGGACAATGGGGAGAAGTGAAGGTAGGCCAGCTGGCCGACCTGCAGCTGATTGGGGGCAATCCGCTCGAGTCGTTGGCTGTCCTCGGCACCCGCAAAGGCGTGATGGCGCGAGGCCGCTGGCTCCCGATCGATGAGCTGCTCCGGCAACTCGAGATCGCTCGGTCGCGGTAGCGCGAGATCATGTCGCGCGCGTTCGTCAAGGAAGATTCCGACGATGCCCCGCCGAGGTATTCTCTGCCCCCGCGTGACGACCCCGGCTTTCCGCTCGCGGCTGCCCGGGCCCTGATCGCGGGCGCCAACCGCGGTGATACCTCGAGCGCCGAGGAGGCGACTGGGTACCCCTGGGGCGATCGTCGCCTGATCACGGAGGTCGGGATCGTGCTTCGGGAAGCCGAGGAACGCGATGACGACCGCATGATCACCCTGGCGGAGCGATTCCTCCGCGCCGCCAAATAGCAGCTGGCTTGCGGTCGCGTAAACACCGAGCCAACTTCGGTCCGTGACGGGTATCCGGAGAAAAAGTCAGAATCGGTATGACGCGATCGTCGTCGGCTCGGGCGCCGGTGGCGGCATGGCGGCGTATCAACTCGCCGTGCACGGACTCAAAGTCCTCGTTCTCGAGGCCGGGCGCCACTACGATCCGGTGCGCGAGACCCCGATGTTTCAACTCCCCAAGGATGCCCCCCTTCGCGGCGACAGCACCCCCGACAAACCGTTCGGCTTCTACGACGCCACGGTCGATGGCGGGTGGCGGGTTCCCGGGGAACCCTACACCACAGCTCCCGGCTCCGACTTCATGTGGTGGCGAGCCCGAATGCTCGGCGGCCGGACCAACCACTGGGGACGGATCTCGCTCCGAATGGGGCCCTACGATTTCAAGCCTCGAAGCCGCGACGGGATCGGATTCGACTGGCCGATCGGCTACGACGATCTGGCCCCCTACTATGACAAGACCGAGGCGCTGGTCGGGATCTTCGGATCGCGCGAGGGGCTCGAGAACACCCCCGATTCCCCTGACGGCGTGCTCCAGCCGCCGCCGACCCCGCGCGGCTACGAGCTGTTGGTGAAGAAGCACTGCGGCCCCCTTGGCATTCCGGTCGTCCCGATCCACCTCGCCATCTTGACCCAGAAACAAGACGCCACTCGGTTGCCGGCCCGACTCCATCCGGATAACCCGCTGGCGCAACGGGTGCTTGCCGACTCGATGCGCAGCCGCCAGGCCTGTTTTTGGGCCACCGAATGCGGCCGCGGTTGCTCGATCAAGGCGAACTTCCAATCCACCACGGTCCTGCTCCCGCCCGCGCTCGCGACCGGCAACGTCGATCTGATCACCGATGCGATGGTTCGCGAGGTGACGGTCGATCGAGCCGGCAAGGCCACCGGAGTCAGCTATATCGACAAGCGGACCCGGACCGATCATCACGTCTCCGCGCGGGTGGTGGTGCTCGCGGCCAGCGCCTGCGAGACCGCTCGGCTGTTGCTCAACTCGAAGAGTTCGTCATTCCCCAATGGGCTCGCCAACGGCAGCGGTCTGGTCGGCAAGTACCTGATGGATACGGTTGGCGCCGGGATTTCGGGCCAGATCCCGAAGCTCGAGTTCACGCCGCCCCACAACGAGGATGGCGCCTCCGGTGAGCACCTCTACATGCCCTGGTGGCTGTACCGGGAGCAGCAGGCCGGCAAGCTCGACTTCCCCCGTGGCTATCACGTCGAGTTCGGCGGTGGCAGGAAGATGCCGGGCCCGGGAATCTTTTGGGGGCTCGAGCAATACACCAACGGCGCCTACGGGAAGCGATTCAAGGAGGAGGCTCGCCGATACTACGGGACCTTCCTCTATTTCGACGGCCGCGGCGAGATGGTGCCGAACGACGACTGTTATTGCGAGATCGACCCTGACCAGGTCGACCAGTGGGGAATCCCGGTCCTCCGGTTTCACTGGAAGTGGAGCGCTTATGAGACCAAGCAGGCGGCCCACATGGTGAAGACGTTCGCCCAGATCGTCGACGCCATGGGTGGCAAGCCGGTGGGGACGCTCGAAACCGACGGCAGTAAGGCGATCGCCAAAGGGGGGCAGATCATTCATGAGGTCGGGACTGCCCAGATGGGCAGCGACCCCAAGCGGTCGGTGCTCAACCCCTGGTGCCAGGCGTGGGAAGTCCCGAACCTGTTCGTCACCGATGGGGCGCCCTTCGTGTCCAACGCCGACAAGAACCCGACCCTCTCGATTCTCGCGCTGGCCTGGCGGACCTGCGACCACATCGTCGCCGAAATGAAGCGGGGCACGGTCTAGATGGAACGTCGCGACCTGGTCAAAGTGCTGGGGCTCGCCGCCACCCTCCCGGTGTTGTCCGGATGCGAGAAGCCGCCGCTCGAGACCCCCGCACCGCCGACGCGCGGGCCGGCGGGCACCCCCTCCGATCCCGATCTGCTTCGACCCGCCGCGGGCTGGGAGAAAGTCCTGACTCAACCCGAACTCGCGACGCTCTCGGTGCTCTGCGACGTCATCATCCCCGCCGACGAAAGGAGTCCCAGTGCCAGTCAGGTCGGTGTCCCCGACTTCATCAACGAGTGGGCCAGCGCGCCGTACGAGTATCAACGCGGCGGGCTGGTCCGGCTCCGGGGTGGCCTGGCATGGCTCGACGCCGAGGCTGGCAGGCGATTCGACAAAGCGTTCGCGGCGCTGGCCGAGGGCGAGAGAAATCAGATCGCCGAGGACATCTGCTACGCCCCGCGCGCTAGACCTGAGTTCCAAGCGGCGGCCCAGTTCTTCGATTTCGTCCGCGATCTCACCGCGACGGGATTCTACACCACGACCGAAGGCATGAAGGATCTTCAGTACATCGGCAACGTCGCTCTGCCGAAGTATGACGGTCCACCCGCCGAGGTGCTAAAGCATCTCGGGCTGACGAGCTAACCAGAGCTGACTAGTGGAGCAACTGATGACCCGGATCGCCGCCTTCGTGGTGGGACTCGCGGCAGCGAGTGCCACCGGCAGCCCAGCGCAACAACCCGCGCGCTCGGCCGAGCCGCTGTCGCAGCGATACGCGGCCCGGGCCTTCGAGTCGATGTCCAAAGCCATCGACGACGTGTACTGGTACCTGAAGGTGGGGGACATCGCGCTGATCGACAAAGTCACCATCGCGGCAAGCAAACCGATTCGGATGAGCAATCCGACCGGGCAAGGGGCCGGGAATCCCCTGCTGATCTACGGCTACACCTTCATCCCCAAGTCGATCGGGACCCGAAAAGCCCCGCTGATCGTCTACGTGCACGGCGGCGTGCACGGCGATTTCGACACCGGGTTCGCGCACATCGTCCGCGAGCTCCTCGAGCAGGGTTACATCATCACCGCGCCCGAATATCGCGGCAGCACCGGCTACGGTGGTGGTTACTACGATCAGATCGACTACGGCGGCGCCGAGATCGACGACACCCACGACATCCGCAATTGGGCGGTCGAGAACATTCCGCAGGTCGATGCCGCTCGGGTCGGGATCATCGGGTGGAGCCACGGCGGCTACCACACCCTGTTCAACATCTTCCGCTGGCCGGAGGATTACAAGGTGGCCTACGCGGGCGTTCCGGTCAGCGATCTGGTCCAGCGGATGGGCTACAAGTCGCAGGGGTACCGCGACCTTTTCGCGGAATTCATCGGCAAACAGGCCGAAGACGATCCGGCCGAATATCGGAAGCGCTCACCGGTCAATCACGTCGACAAACTCAAGACCCCTCTTCTCGTCCACACCACCACCAACGACGAGGACGTCAACGTGATGGAGGTGCAGCACCTGATCGAAGCGCTCAAGGCGGCCGGCAAGACCTTCGAGTACAAGATCTACGAGAACGCTCCCGGCGGGCATGCCTTCAACACCATCGACACCAAGCTCGCCAAGGAGTCCCGACGGGAGATCTGGGCGTTCCTGGCCAGGTACCTCAAGCCCTAGTACGAAAACATCAGCCCCGCGATCCGAAAGGTCGCGCGCTCCTCGATCAAAGTCAGTACCAGCCGGCCGCGCCGGGACGTCCCATCGTAGTGGAACACGAAATCGGCCCACGCGGTGGCCAGCCGTCCGTGCCGCTCGATCCGGACGTTCTCGAGCGTCTCGCTCATCTCTTTCGCTTCGACGAACCCGCGACGTTGGGCCTGGTAGAACTCCTCGAGTGTCCGAGTGGTGACTGAGCCATCCTGGTTGGTCGAGGCCGACTGGAACGACGGGTGGAAAAGCTCTCGCCACCGCTCGAGGGCATCTTTTCGATAGAGTCCGACGTAGTCGTCGACTACCCGTTTGACCGGCGCGAGGTCGGCCTGCTGGGACAAGCTCCCGCCCGTCCCCATCACCATCGCTATTACGGCCAGTGTCGCCCTCATGTCGCGTGCTCCCTTCGCCCGAATTCACGATCGATCGCTTCGATGACCCGCATCAGACGAGCGGGGTTCGCAACCGTATTCATTCCGAAACCGGTCGATTGCCCAGCCCGCACCTGATAAGAACCGGATAGATGGATTTCGCCAACTCTCGTCTGCCTCACCAACTCGACCACGTGGTCGCTGGTCACACCGCCTCCGGCGATCACCGTCAACCGCGGGCCGGCTCGGTCGACGATTTTGGCGATCTGCTTTCGTCCTTCGAACGCCGTGCCGGCCCCACCCGCGGTGAGCACCCGCTTCACGCCGAGCTCGATGAGCCGAGCCACCGCGACCATCGGTTTGGCGCTGAGATCGAAGGCCCGATGACAGGTGATTGGAAGACTGCCGGCGGCCGCGACCAAGCGAGCCACCGAGGGACCGTCGATCTCGCGGTTTGGCAGGAGGGCGCCCACCACGACTCCCGCGCAGCCGGATGCCGTCGAATTGGCGACGTCCGCCACCATGACGGCGAGATCGTCCGCGGTGACTAGGAAGTCCCCCGGTCGTGGCCGGATCATCGCGAAGACCGGGCCCCGCGCCCGAGTCACCACGGCGTCGATCAACCCCGGGCTCGGCGTCAAGCCACCCACCTCCAACGCCTGACAGAGCTCGATGCGATCGGCTCCGAGCGTCCACGCCATTTCGGCCGCCTCCACCGAGTCGACCGCCACCTCGACGATCGGGCGACTGGCCACTAACGTCTCGGTCCTGGGGGAGTTAGCATCATTTGGTCCCGATACCTCTGGATTGCCGTGAGCCAGGCCGACTCCGCGAATCTGATCCTGCGCCTCTACGAACTTCGCCGTGAGCCAACGCTGCGAGCCGCCCGCGACTGGTTCGTCGAGCGGTTCCATCCGAATACCGCGCAGGACGTGTTCGGGGTCTGGATGGGTCCCGAAAGCGCCTACTATCGGATGACCACCACCTACTGGGAAATGGCGGCGGCACTCGTTTCCCACGGCGCCATCGACGCCCCGATGTTCAACGATGCCAACACCGAACACAACGCCGTGTACGCCAAGATGCAACCCTTTCTTCCCGAATTGCGCAAGCGATCCGGTCTCCCCGACTACCTCGCCCATCTCGAGCGGGTGGTACTTTCCCAGCCGAAAGCCGAAGAGCGTCTCGAGGTCTTCCGCCGTTACTTGGCGCACCGCGCCACGCTCGCGAATGCGCCCCCAATCAAGGAGGTTCAGTGACCGAATCCGTCAGAGGACCGGGCGGCACCCCCGGCGGGCTGGGCGAGTTCTTGCTCGGCCTGGGAATGGTGATCGGCGGTGGGTACCTGGTGCTCACCCAGGTCACCGTCAGTGGGGGAACCTGGAACTTCTATGGCTACAACGCCTTCGGGTTGTCGTTGATTCCCCTCCTGATCGGAATCGGGATCCTGTTCTTCAACGGCAAGGCCCTGGCCGGCTGGCTGCTGACGAGCGCCGGCGCGCTGATCATCGTGCTCGGTGTCCTGACCAATCTCCAGATCTTCTTCCGGCCGACGAGTTTGTTCAACACCATTTTGATCTTCGGGCTCCTGGCGGGAGGCATCGGGCTAGTGGCCCGATCGCTCCGAGCCCACTGAGCGAGGGTCCCCCCTCGTGAAAGCTCTCCATCAGGTGGTGACCCGGACGTCCGGCGTAAGGCGGGGCGTGCCGGTGTTCGCCGGTACTCGGGTGCCGGTGTCGAAGCTCCTCGAACATCTCGATCGCGGTGGCACGATCGCCGAGTTTCTCCAGCGCTACCCCCAAGTGACCCGCGAGCTCGCCAACGGGGCCTGCGCCCTGGGGCTCGAGGCGCTCCTCGGCACCGTCCCGCTCGAACCGGTCCTCGACCAAGCCTCCCTGTTGCCCCGGACCAACGGCGCCGGTGTCATCATCAACGCCGAGGAGCTCGGAGCCGGTCAGGTGGTCGGCCGGCGGGTTCGGTGCCCAGCGTGCCGCAGTTTGGTCTTCAAATCGTGGCCCGAGGGTTGGGACAGTCACGTGGCCAAGCGATGCCGCGGTCTCAAGGGCCGAGACGAGACGGCCCGTAAAGTGGAGTTTAAACGTCGGTACGAACCGCTCTTTCGGTAGGGACACACCGGTGATACTCCTGGGACTCTCCGTCGTGGCGGCGATCCAGGGACCCAGGGAGTTCCGGCGCCACCTCACCAGCGACACCAGCGGCACCGTCGCGGAAGCGCGGGCCGCCGCCGCTAGTTTCGAGCGGGGTCGCCGCTACCAGCTGCCGGTGAGTCACGCCGGCTGGAGCCGGTGCGACGAACGGATCGGTCGGTTCTGCTACTGGTACGACGAGGGAGACACCACCCTCCCCGCCGAGCCGGAGGTGGTCCGCCGGTCGCGCGGAAAGCTGCTCGAGACCCTCGCCACCACTCACCGAGCGGCTCCCGCGAGCGATTGGCTCATCGGTCAACGAGTCCATTATCTGATCGAACAAGAGGCTCACGACTCCGCGATCGCGGTGGCCACCCGTTGCGGTGGCACCCCGTGGTGGTGCGCCGCCCTTCTCGGCCTGGCGTTTCATACCTCCGATCGGTTCGGCGCCGCCGATTCCATCTTCCGAGTCGCCTTGGAGGCGATGCCGCCGGAGATCGGCTGCGCTTGGTCGGATTGGGGCAAACTGCTCGATGGCGAGCTGGCCAACCGATTCGGAAACCTCTCCTGCGAAGCTCGCCGCCATCTGGCCGACTCGATCATGTGGCTGGGACAACCCCTGTTGGCCCGGCCCGGTAACGACCTTCGAACCGAGCTTCTCTCCCGGCGCGTCGTCGCGACCCTGCAATCGGTGGCGGTGCCGCCGTTCCTGACGACCTGGGGCGGCGATGTCGAGGAGTTGCTGATCCGCTACGGGTGGCCAACGCGATGGTCGGTATCCGGTTACCCGACCAACCCGCTCGAGCCACCCTCCCTGATCGGCCACGAGCGATCGCCGGCCTTCTGGTTCCTACCGATCCCCGGCGTAGGGGTGGGCGGAAGCCCGCCCGACGACTGGCGGTGGGACCTCAAACCCGAGCGACCGCGATCGCGATACGCCCCGAAGTACGCCCGGAGGTTCGTCGTCACCGAGGAATTCCAGATCGCTCGGTTTCCACGGGGCGACTCGACCCTGGTGGTGGGGACGCTGAGCGCGAGGCGCGACACCGCCTTTGGACGCCGGGTCGACCTTCGACTGGCGGCAACCAGCGGACCCGGAACCTCCCCGGTGGTCGCCGGGGCGGACTCGCTGCCAGCGTTGCGACCGCTTCTGCTCCGAATGACCGGAACACCGCGGCTCGTCAGTCTGGAGGCCAATCCCACCGGGGGTCGTCAATTTCTCCGCGCCCGGGTCGTCTTTCCGCCACCGGTCACCGATAGCCTGACGCTCTCCGACCCTCTCCTCTTCAACCCAACCGAGGACCTCCCGGAGACCCTGGAGGCCGCGACATTGCAGGCGCTACCCGGGACCAGAGTCTCGAGGAGGCGGCCGGTTGGGGTCTATTGGGAGGTGTCAGGACCCGGCGCCGACTCGGTCGAGGTGGCCGTCGGCGTCATTCCGATTCGTCGCGGATTATTCGGCCGGATCGCTCAGGGCCTGAGCCTCGTGAAACGGCGTGCTCCGCTGACGCTCCAATGGCAGGCGGCGGGCCGTCCCGACGAGACGGTGGGCCGCGCGTTCGAGCTGGATCTCAAAAAGCTCCGCGCCGGGCAATATTTCCTCCGACTCGACGCCACCAGCCGGGGCGGTACGGCTACCGCCGTGCGTCGGTTCGAACTCATCTCATAGAAAGCCATCGCCGTGTCGATCGTCCGTGCCGTCGTCCTCGTGACCCTGATCGCTCAGATCGCCTGGGCTCAGGCCCCAACCAGAGCAGCCCAGCCCCTCCCGCTCGATCGAGCCGTCAAGGTCGGCACCCTGCCCAACGGGCTTCGCTACTACATTCGCAAGAACGGCCGCCCCGAGAAGCGGGCCGAGCTGCGGTTGGTCGTCAATGCCGGCTCGATCCTCGAGGACCCCGATCAACTCGGCCTCGCCCATTTCGCCGAGCATATGGCCTTCAACGGCACCACCAACTTCAAGAAGCAAGCCCTGGTCGACTACATCGAAGCGATCGGGATGCGGTTTGGCGCCGATTTGAACGCGAGTACCTCGTTCGACGAGACCATCTATCAGCTGCTCGTCCCGACCGACAGCGCTCACCTCCTCAGAACCGGGTTCCAGATCCTCGAGGATTGGGCCCGCGGCATCTCTTTCGACACCACCGAGATCCGCAAGGAGCGAGGGGTGGTGATCGAGGAGTGGCGGCTCGGCCAGGGCGCCCAGACTCGGATGCTCAAGAAACAGTTCCCGATTCTTCTCCGCGGCTCTCGTTACGCCGACCGCCTGCCGATCGGCACCAAGGAGTCGCTCGAGGGTTTTGCGCCCGCCGCGCTGACCCGTTTCTATCGCGACTGGTACCGCCCTGATCTGATGGCGGTGATTGCGGTGGGCGACTTCGATCCGGCGGTGGTCGAGCGGCTGATTCGAACCCACTTCTCCCGGGTTCGCGCCCGAGCCGGCAAACGCCCGCGACCGGAGTATTCGGTACCGCAACGTGATTCCACGGCGGTCGCGATCGCCACCGATCCCGAAGCGACCGGCACTCAGGTTGGCCTCTATATCCTCCGACCTCGCCGGGTCGAGGCGACCGTATCGGCCTATCGACGCACCTTGGTGAGCAACCTCTACGCGTCGATGTTGAACCAGCGGCTCTACGAGCTGACCCAGAAGCCCAACCCGCCATTCATCGGGGCCGGCGGCGGCGCCGGTTCCTTCGTGCGTGGCGTCGATGCGTTCACCTTGGGCGCCGCCGTGGCCGACACCGGAATCCTTCGCGGTCTCGAGGCGGTGCTGACGGAGGTCGAGCGGGTCGAGCGACATGGCTTCACCGCCCCGGAGCTCGATCGCGCCACGCAGGACCTGGTGCGAGGTTACGAGCAGGCATTCGCCGAGCGCGACAAGACGGAATCCGGAGCGTACGTCGACGAGTACATCCGCCATTTCCTCGAGAAGGAGCCATCGACCGGGATCGCCTACGAGTTCGGGATGGTCAAGCGGCTGGTCCCGACGATCTTCCTCTCGGAAGTGAACCAGGTGGCCCAATCGTGGCTCCGGTTGCCCGATCGGGTCCTGATGGTGAACGCGCCCGAGAAGCCGTCGGTCAAGGTGCCGGGCGCTTCCGAGCTATTGGCGTTGTTCGATCGGGTCGACCGGAGCGACATCGCCGCCTACCAGGATTCGGTCTCGACCGCCCCGCTGGTTGCCGCCGACCTTGTCGCTCGGCCGTTCCTCACCGAACGCCGGGATTCGATGTTAGGCACCACCCGACTCACCCTCGAGAATGGCGTCAACGTCATTCTCAAGCCTACCGATTTCAAGGCCGACGAGATTCTCCTCACCGGGTTCAGCCCCGGCGGGAACTCGACCGCGCCGGATAGCCTGTTTGGCGCCGCGGTTTTCGCGACCCAGCTGGTCGGCATCGGTGGGTTGGCGGAGTTTCCGCTGATCGAGCTCCAGAAGAAGCTCGCCGGCAAGGTCGTGAGCGTGACGCCCTTCGTGGGAGCCTACCAGGAGGGCGTTCGCGGACAGGCCTCTCCCAAAGATCTCGAGATCATGTTCCAGCTGCTCTACCTCAACTTCACGGCCCCGCGCCGCGACCCGGCCGCCGTCCAAGCTTTCAAGGACAACGTCCGAGCCGCCATCGCCAACCGAGGCGCCAGCCCGGCGGTCGCGTTCCGTGACACCCTCACCGTCACCATGGCGCAGCACCATCCTCGCAGCCGGCCGATCACCACCGCGATCGTCGACTCCATGGATGTCGACAAGTCGTTCGCCGTCTATCGCGACCGGTTCGCGGATGCCAGTGATTTCACCTTCGTGATCGTCGGCGCGTTCACGGTCGAGGGGATCAAACCGCTCGTCGCTCGCTACCTCGGCAACCTGCCAGCGCTCCGCCGCGGCGAGCAGTGGAGGGACGTCGGGATCCGAGCCCCCTCCGGCGTGGTCGAGCGTGAAGTCCGCCGGGGAGTCGAACCCAAGAGCCAGACCGAGATGGTGTTTTCCGGCAGGTTCCCATACTCCCGACCCGAGCGCTTCGTGCTCCGGAGCCTGGCCGACGTGCTCGAGATCAAGCTCCGCGAGCAGCTCCGGGAGGAGCTTGGCGGCACTTACGGCGTCTCGGTCTCGGCGGCGCCGACCAAAGTTCCCCGGGAGGAGTACACGTTCACGATCAGTTTCGGGTCGGCGCCAGATCGGGTGGGACAGTTGGTGGCCGCGATCTTCACCCAGATCGACTCGCTGGCCACCTCCGGCGCTGGGGAGAAAGAGTTGGCCAAGGTCAAGGAAACCCTGATCCGCTCGCGCGAAACCGACCTCAAGGAGAACGGGTTCTGGCTCAGCCAACTGGCGGCCGTCGAGCAGACCGGCGACGACCCTCGGGTGATTCTCGACCCGAGCGACCTGCTGCCTCTGCTCACCGCCGAGCGCCTGAAAGCGGCGGCCCAACGCTATCTCGATCGGACGAATTACGTTCGGGTCACCCTCCTGCCCGAGACGAAGGCCACTCCGTAGTCGCCCTGGCCCCTCCGTCGCGGCCGCCGCATGGCAAAGGCATCGCTTCCCTCGTAAGATAGGAAAGCCTCATCGGAGCCTCCCATGCGCAGATGGATCATCGCTGTCCAACTGGTGGCCGCCCCGGCAGTCTGGGCCCAGGTAACTCCTGATACCGCCCAACGCATCAACCAGGTCTTCGCCGCCGTCGATCGCACCGATGCCCCCGGCTGCGTCCTCGGCGTAAACCGCGGCGGCCAACCGCTCTACCGTCGCGGGTACGGGATGGCGAGCCTCGAGTTCGGGGTTCCGATGACCGAGTATTCGGTCGTCGAATCGGGCTCGGTCGCCAAGCAGTTCGTCGCCGGGGCCATCGTTCAGCTGGCGCTCGACGGCAAGCTTGGCCTCGACGACCCGGTTCGCAAACACGTCCCCGAGTTACCCGAGTACGCTGCGCCGATCACGATCCGGATGCTCCTGAACCACACCAGCGGCATTCGCGACATGTGGACCCTCTTCACGCTCGCCGGACAGAACATGGGCACCGTGCTGTTCACGATGGACCAGGCGCTCCGGATGGTCTATCGGCAACAGGAGCCCAACTTCCCGGCCAACAACCAGTATCTCTACAGCAACTCGGGTTACCTCCTCTTGGCCGAGATCGTCAAGCGGACCAGCGGCAAACCCCTCGCCGATTATTCGGCCGAGGTGTTCTTCAAACCGCTGGGGATGCAACGGACCCAGTGGCGGAACGACTGGAATCGTCTGGTGCCCGGGCGGGTCACGGCATACACTGGCAATGCCGCCAACGGCTGGCGGGTCGAGATGCCGTTCATGAGTGTCTATGGCGCGGGAGGACTCCTCAGCACCGTGGGCGACATGCTGGCATGGAACGACAATCTCGATTCGCCCCGAATCGGGGGCCGGGCGTGGGCCGATAGCCTCGAAAGGCGAGGTCGGCTCACCAGTGGCCGAGAGATCGACTACGCCCTCGGCCTGATCGTCGGCAAATACCGCGGCGAGCGCGAGGTCCAGCACACCGGGGCCACTGGCGGCTACCGCACCTACCTCGCCCGGCTGCCCGAGCGGAAGCTCTCGCTTGCGGTGCTCTGCAACTTCGGGAGCGCCAACCCGGAGCAGCTCGGGCACCGGGTGGCCGACATTTTCATCGGACCCCGCCCCTCGGAATCGGCGGTCACCGCGGCCGCCACCACCGGCGACGGTGGCGACCTATCTGGCTACCTGGGCCGATTTCGAGCACCCGAGACGGAGCAGCTGGTGTCGTTCAGCGTCCAAGGCGGGCGGCTGGCGGGCGAGGCCGGGGGTCGGCTCCTGCTCACGGCGGCGGGGCCTGACCGGTTCACGGCCAATGAGGCGATCAGCGTCCTTTTCCATCGCGCGGCCGACGGAAACGTCGGGTCGGTGTCCGTCGTGACGGTCGATCAAGACAGCACTCGTTACGAGCGGGCGGTCCCCCCACCGTCGACCGCCGCGGAGCTCGCGAGCTACGCGGGCACCTACTACAGCGCCGAGCTCGACGTCACGTACACGCTGCGGGCCAACGACACCACCTTGATGCTCCAGGTCGCGGGTCAGGCCGAAACCCCAATGAGCCGCACCGCTCGCGATTCCTTCGCCGGGCCCCTCGGCAGCGCCTGCCGATTCACTCGCGGGAAATCGAACAGGATCGACGGCTTTCTCCTTTTCGCAGGCCGAGTTCGCAACCTTCGCTTCACCAAGAGATGATACTATGACTACTACCCAGTTCGACCGCCCGGGCGCCGAGGAGCACGCTCCGTACTACAGCACCTACATCGACAAGGTGCCTGCCGGCAATCTGCTCGACCTGCTCCGGAACCAAACCGGCGAGATCACCGCAGCGCTCGGGTCGCTCAGCGAGGCAAAAGGCAACCACGCGTATGCGCCGGGAAAATGGACCATCAAGGAGGTCGTCGGCCACATGGCCGATACCGAACGGGTGATGAGCTACCGAGCATTGAGCTTTGCCCGCCAGGATCCGGCGAGCCTACCCAGCTTCGACGAAAACGCCTGGACTCCTACCGCCCAGTTCAACAAGCGGACCTTGGCGAGCCTCGTGGCCGAGTTGCTCGCCGTCCGGAACGCGAGCCTGGCTTTGTTTGACGGGTTTCCGCCCGACGCGCCGGCCCGGCGCGGCACCGCGAGCAACAAGGAGATCTCGGTCCGGGCGCTCGGGCACATTCTCTACGGACATGTCGCCCACCACCTCGCCGTCATCAAGGAGCGTTACCTCTGAGCCGACGTCCCGGAGGGCGCCATCGATGCTGATCGCCTTGTCGATCGCCGCCGCGGTCCTCGCGACCCCCACGAGCCCCCGGCTCGCCCGGTTGTCCCAGGAGGCCGGCAGCACCCCGAACGCGGAGGCCGCCTTTTGGGAGGAGGTTGCGAACAGCGGATCACCGCTGATCGAACCGGTCGAAGGCAGCCCCGACGAGGTCCTGGTGACTTTTCTCTACCGGGGCGCCGACACGACCACCAACGTGGTGCTGATCGGGGGGCCCAAGTTCACGATGCGGCCCAACGACAACGCGTTCGTCAAGCTGGCTGGCACTTCGGTCTGGTATCTCAGCCGCTCGGTTCGGCGGGACGCGCGGTTCACCTACAAGATGAGCCCCAACGCCGATACCACGGTCTTCGACATGAAGAAGATCGCGGACGTGATGAGGCGGTTCTCGGCGGCGATCCTCGACCCGCTGAACCCGAAAGCCTTTCCGACTAGCGCCGCGGTCCCGACGGTCTATCGGAATTCGGTGGTCGAGCTGCCCGGCGCCCCCCAGCAACCGTGGGTCGCCAGGAACGATGCGGCACCGAGCGGCACGGTCGATACCGCCCGAATCACCAGCGCGATCATGGGCAACGAGCGGTTGCTCTCGATCTACAGTCCTCCCGGCTACGACCCGAGCCGTGGGCCCTATCGGTTGCTCGTCGTGTTCGATCGCGAGGCGTATCTCAGCCTGGTCCCGACGCCGACGATTCTTGACAACCTCACCGCGGCCGGGAAGATCCGCCCCCACGTCGCGGTCTTTGTCGGCAATCCCGGCGCCAGCCGAAACGCCGAGCTTCCCTGCAATCGGAAGTTCGCGGATTTCCTGGCCACCGAGTTGATCCCCTGGCTGCGGGGCCGTTATGCGGTGACCAACAAGCCCGAGGAGACCACCGTGGCGGGGTCGAGCTACGGGGGCTTGGCGTCGACCTGTGCCGGGCTGTTCCACTCCGAGGTCTTCGGCAACATCCTGTCGCAATCGGGCTCCTACTGGTGGCCCGATTCGACCAAGGAAGCCCACGAATGGGTTTACCGGCAGTTCGACCAGGCCAAGCTGCTTCCCCTTCGCTTCTACCAGAATGTCGGACTCATGGAAGATGGCCCGACGCCCGGCAACGGCCCGTCGATGGTGACCGCGAACCGGCGGCTCCGCGACCTCCTCCGATCCAAGGGCTACTGGGTTCATTACGCCGAGTTCAACGGGGGGCACGAATACCTGAACTGGCAAGGCACCCTGGCAGACGGGCTGATCGCCCTCGCCCGGCGCTAGAGATCCGTAGCGACGGGCGGAGGCCCGCCCGTTCCCCAGAGCGGGAACGACCGACTCCAAGTAGCTTGTTTGGGTACCCGAAGAGGGGTAGTTGACATGACGACCGCCACCACCGCTCCGACCTCTCGGACTCCCAAGGACGCCGTAGTCATCCGCTTTGCCGGCGACTCGGGCGACGGTATGCAGATCACCGGCTCGGAGTTCACGCTCGAGACGGCCCTGGCTGGAAACGACCTTTCCACCTTTCCCGATTTTCCGGCCGAGATCCGGGCCCCGGCCGGGACCACCTTCGGGGTCTCCGCCTTTCAGATTCACTTCGGCAGCAAAGAGGTGATGACCGCCGGCGATGAGCTGGACGCTTTGGTCGCCATGAACCCCGCGGCGCTCAAGGTCAATCTCAAAGATCTGCGCCATGGCGGCATTCTCGTGTGCGACGTCGCGACCTTCAACGCTCGCAACCTGACCAAGGCCGGCTACTCCGTCAGCCCCATCGACGACGGCTCGCTCACCGATTACCGGGTCCTCAAGCTCGACGTCACCAAGCTCAACGCCGAGGCGGTGAAGCCGTTCGGGTTGGGCGCCAAGGACGCGGTCCGCTGCCGCAACATGTGGACGTTGGGACTGATGTTGTGGATGTTCGGGCGAGAACGGCACGCCACGATCGAGTGGCTCCAGAGGAAGTTCGCCAAGAAGCCGGCGATCGCCGACGCCAACGTGGCCGCCGTCAACGCCGGCCACGCGTTCGGGGAAACTGCCGAGCTTTCGTCGATTGGCGGGTTCTCGGTGGCGCCGGCCAAGGCCGACCCCGGAACCTATCGCACCGTGACTGGCACCGAGGCATTGGCCTGGGGCATCGTGGCCGGCGCCAAGGCGGCCCAGTTGGAGCGAGTGGTGATGGCGTCGTATCCGATCACTCCGTCGTCGCCGGTGCTCCATACCCTGGCGGGCCTGAAGCAGTTTGGGGTGGTGACCTTTCAGGCAGAAGACGAAATCGCCGCCATGTGCGCCGCGATCGGCGCCGCCTATGGTGGCGCGCTGGCCGTGACCTCCAGCTCCGGGCCGGGAATCGCCTTGAAGACCGAAGCCATCGGACTGGCGGCGATGACCGAGCTGCCGGTCGTCGTGATCAACAATCAACGCGGCGGGCCGTCGACCGGACTGCCAACCAAGACCGAACAGTCGGATCTCTATCAGGCGGTCTATGGTCGCAACGGCGACACCCCGCTCCCCGTCATTTCGACGTCGACGCCCTCCGACTGCTTCGAGGTCGGGATGGAAGCCGTCCGGATCGCCACCAAGTACATGACTCCGGTGATGCTCCTGACCGACGGCTATCTCGCCAACGCCTCGGAGCCGTGGCAGATCCCCGACGTGGCCACGTTGCCCAAATTCCCGGTCCGGTTCCACACCGACCCAACCGGTTTCCAGCCGTACCTCCGCGACCCGAAGACGCTGGGGCGAGTTTGGGCGGTTCCGGGCACTCCTGGGCTCGAGCATCGAATCGGCGGGATCGAAAAGGACTACGACACCGGACACATTTCCTACGAGCCCGAGAATCACCAGCGGATGACCGACACTCGGGCGGCCAAGATCGACGGAATCGCCAACGACATTCCGCTCCAAGCCGTGGCGTTAGGTGAGGACCGGGGCAAATTGGCGGTGGTCGGCTGGGGCTCGACGTACGGACCCATTCACCAGGCGGTCCGCCAGCTCCAGGCTGAGGGTGCCAGCGTTTCCCACATCCATATCCGCTATCTGAAGCCGTTTCCGCGGAACCTGGGCGATCTGCTCCGTCGGTTCGACCGGATCGTGGTGCCCGAGATGAACAACGGACAGCTGGTGACCGTCCTGCGCGCCGAGTTCTTGGTGCCGGCGGAGAAGTTCAGCAAGGTGACCGGAAAGCCGTTCAAGATCGTCGAGCTGGTCGAGGCGATCCGTGCCAGATTGGAGAAGTGACCATGACCACCACCGTCGCGCCTCAACCGCTCAAGCCATCGGATTTCGAGACCGACCAGGAAGTTCGCTGGTGTCCGGGCTGCGGCGACTACGCCATTCTCAAGGCGGTTCAGAAAACCTTGGCGGACGTGGGAGCGCGAAAAGAGTCGACGGTCTTCGTTTCCGGGATCGGGTGCTCATCGAGGTTCCCATATTACGTCTCGACCTACGGCTTCCACACCATTCACGGCCGGGCGCCGGCGGTGGCGACCGGGCTCAAGCTGGCGCGGCCCGAGCTCGATGTTTGGCTGGTGACCGGTGACGGCGACGGGCTGTCGATCGGCGGCAATCACCTGCTCCACGTGCTTCGCCGCAACGTCGACATCAAGATCTTGCTCTTCAACAACGAGATCTACGGACTCACCAAAGGACAGTTTTCCCCGACGTCGCGCGTCGGGACCAAGTCCCCGTCGACCCCGCTGGGTTCGGTCGACGCGCCTCTCAGCCCGACCCTCTTCGCGCTCGGTGCCGGCGCCCGATTCGTGGCCCGGACGATCGACACGACCCAAGCCCATCTGGTGGCCATCCTGAAGCGGGCCCATGCTCATCGTGGCGCCAGCTTCCTCGAAATCTTCCAGAACTGCGTCGTCTACAACGACGGGGTGTTCGACGACTTCACCGATCGAAGCGTGGCGCCCGATCGCCAGCTCCTGGTCGAACACGGCAAACCGATGATTTTTGGGAAGGACAAGAACCAAGGAATCCGGCTCAAGCCCAACCTCTTGGAGCTCGAGGTCGTCACCCTCGACGACGACGGGGTCACCGAGGCCGATCTCCTGGTGCACGACGAGAAGAATCGGACCCTGGCCGGCCTGCTGGGCTCGCTCCAGCCGCCGACCTTCCCGCAAGTGTTAGGAGTCCTCTACTGCGACCCGACGCCGACCTACGAGGACGTGGTGTTCGGCCAGATCAGGGCCGCCGCGGGCACCGGGCCCAAGGATCTCAACGCGCTGATGCGGACCGGCCGAACCTGGACCGTGGCGGGGTGAGGCGCTAGCCCTCAGGTGGGGCGGAGCGACTCGACGAACTTCTCCAACGTCCGAGGCGCCACCCCGAACCGGTCGGCGGCTTGTTGCCAATTGGCGAGCGGCCGATCGGTCGACGCCGACCAGAACCCCAACATCATGTACCGGGCCATCAGCTCGTTGAAGGGTCGGATCAACATCGCACCGACCCGCAGCACCGGCGTCGGCATTTTCTGACGCTTGGCCACCTTCCCCAGGGCGCGCTCGACCTGAGCCACGATCTCCAATTGTGACGCCGTGGTCGGCCCACCCAAGTCGATCGACTCGTTGACGACGTCCGGCTTGGCCAGGACCCGAACCGCAAACTCGGCCACGTCGTCGACCGCGATCAGGTTCGCGCGCGTCGTCCCGTCGCCGAAGATCCGCACGGTGCCCTGTTTGACGCCGTCGACCACCATGCCGACCCAGATCTCCATGAACGCGGTGGGCTTCAGCAGAACGAACGGAACGCCGCTCTCCCGGATCACCTCGTCCACCTGAACCTTCACCTTGAAGTAGTCCACCGGATTCTCGGCCGTGAGCCCAAACGCCGAGGTGTGCACCAGCCGCCTCACCTTCGCCGCTCGCGCCGCCACCACCAAATGCCGATAACCCGGCACGTCGACCCGAGTCGGGCTGTTCGTCCCGGTACCGCTGAAGCTGTTGGCGGTCGAGAAAAGTTGGCCGATGCCTCGGCAAGCCTCCGCGAGCGTATTCGGCTCGAGCAAGTCGCCTTGGACGACGCCGATACCCAACCCCTCCAGATCCCTGGATTTCGCGGGGTTGCGGACGAGTGCCCGGACCGCCACGCCGCGGGCGACGAGCTTCCGGGCGACGACACCCCCGAGTTGGCCGGTGGCGCCGACGATCAGAACGGGATCGATCATGGGCTCCTGGCAGTGGCGGCGCTCAGACGCCGAGGACCTGACCGAACACTCCAACCGCCCGCTGCATCTCCTCCATGGTGCCGATGCTGATTCGGGCGTGCTCGGTGAGCGGCGGGAACGGCCGCCCCACGGCCACTCCCCGGTCGGCGCAGGCCTTCTTGAATGCTTCGATCGGCCGGCGAATCGCGACCATGACGAAGTTGGTGGCGGACGGGGCAACCACGAACCCATAGCGTCCGAACCACCGCCGAGTGAAGTCACGGGCTTCCCGATTGAGCTTCGTCTCCCGGGCCAGGTGAGTCTCGTCGCCGAGGCTCGCGAGCGCGGCCGAAAGACCCAGCCCATTGACCGAGAGCTGCATCTGAAATCGGAGCATCGCGGCCATCGTTTCCGGACGGCCGATCCCATACCCCACCCGAAGGCCAGCCATGCCGTGAACCTTACTGAACGTTCGAAGGACCATGACCCTCGGGTCCTCGAGCGCCATCGGGATCAGGGTTCCGTACTCGGGGTCGTCGACGTACTCGTAGTAGGCTTCGTCGACGAGCACGTGGACCGCCGGAGACTTGCTCAGCACCCGCCGAATGAAATCCTCGACCGCGGCCTTCGAATGAACCGTGCCGGTCGGGTTGTTCGGATTACAAACGTAGACCAGACCGGCGCCGAGCGACCGATCGAGCATGGCGTTCAGGTCGAGACCCAGGCCACTATCGACGGGGACGCTCTCGACCGGAATCCCCCGCAACGCCGCGTACGTCGCCGGAGTCTCGAACGAGGGAGCCGCGGTAACCAACCCGCGGCCTGGGGTCGTGAATGCGTCGACCGCCAATCGAAGATGATCGGTGGAGCCACAGCCGACCAGCAAATTGGCCGGCTTGACTCGATGATGGGCGGCGAGGGCCTCGGTCAGCTTGTCGCTGCTGATCCGCGGGTACCGGCAGGCTTCGCCAAACGCGCCCCGAATCGCCTCGAGCGCTCGAGCCGAGGGACCATTGGGGTTTTCGTTACTGTCGATCCGAATGAGACCGCTGGGGTCGACCAATCGGAGTGTGGAACCGGCCAGAGCTTCCAGCCCCCGGCCGCCAATCAGGGGCACCGCGGCCGCGCCGCTACCCAACCCATGGAGGAACGAGCGCCGGGAGACGGTCATGGGAACCTCGATGTGCGGGGACCCTGAAAAGATACCGCCGATGGGCCCCGGCCGCGTCGCCGCCAGTCGGCGGCGCGATCTCAGGCCGAAACGCAGGCCGCTCGTCGATAGCGGAACTCGATTCGGCGAACGCCGTTTGGACCGGGACCCTCGATCCACGCCATCACCGAGTCGGCGCCTCGGCGCTGATAGCCGATTCGCTGCGGAAAGTCGTGGTGCTTGTTTTCCACGGTGAAGCCCGAATCGGCAACCGCGATCGATGTGAACCGGGTTTCCTGTTGCCCCGACGGAATCGCCGTGTAGACGAGTCCGTCGGCCTCCGACGTGAGGCGGAGATGCTCGAACTCTCGGGTAACCCCGTTGATCGTCGTCCGGCTCCCACCCACCATCACTCCACCCGCCGGGGCCATCCAGATCTCGGTCGTCGAGCGGTCGCCTCGCCGCAGCTCCCAGCACCCGGCCAACCAACTGAGACCGCGTGTCAAGTCTGGCTCCGGCTGCGGCGCGGGGGGCGTACTCCCGACCGTCGCGACGAGCACGGACACCGCCACCAGCGTAGTCATCGGTTGCATCGTTCCCGCCGGTCAAAAAATGTTCCCCTACCCCGCTAGACCACCACTCTCGGCAACATCGGGCTCAAGTGGAAGTAGATCCCGTAGTCCGAATACTCCGCCCGGCTCGCCACCGTATCGGGATGAACACTGGGATGATCGGGCCCCATGATCGTCGCGAGGTCTCCGACCTTCACCTCCGGTTGGTCGCCGATCGCCACGATCGTGTGGCTGGCGCTGACCGACCCGACCACCGGGTAGAGCTTTCCATTGATCAGGATCTCGCACCCCTTGGTGGCACCGCTGGGAAAACCGTCGACGTGACCCAACGGCAGCGCCGCCACCCACGTCGGGCGGGTGGCTTTCCACCTCCGATGGTAGCTCACCCCCTCGCCCGGCTGAAGCTGCTCGACCCGAACCACCCGGGCCCTCAGTCGCACCGCCGCTCTCAGCTCCTTCTTGTCCCGGGCCTCCGGAGAAACCAGTCCGCCGTAAAGCATGAATCCCGGGCGGACCAGATCGAGGTGGGTCTCCGGTTGATGATCGACCCCCGCCGATGAGGCGGCGTGCAACGGACCCAACGTGATTCCCCGGCCCCGAGCCTGCTCGGCCAGCGCGGTCAGTTTCCCGACTTGCTCCCGGTCGAAGTCGGGATCTTCCGTCAGCTCGGTGAAGGCGCCCTCGATTCGAACCCGTTCCTTCGCCACCTCCGCCACCCACTCCGCCGCTCGCCCGATCGGATGCCCCATCCGGCTCATCCCGGTGTCGAGGTAGAGGTGGACACCCACCGGCCGCGCCGCCCGCTCGGCGACCCGGCGACAGAAGTCCGGCGCGTCATCTCCCAGAAGCGCCAACCGAACGTCGCGCCGCACCAACTCGACCGCTTCGCCTTCGGTGGTTCGAGCCATTACCAGAATCGGTTTTCCGACTCCCGCTTCACGGAGCACCAGCGCTTCGCCAAATCGAACGACGGCCAGCGCTGTCACGCTCGGGTGGGCATCGAACAACCGCCCGACCTGCGCCAACCCCAGCCCATACCCGTTGTTCTTGACCACGGCGATGATCCGACGCCCGCCGGCCATCCGACTGGTCACTTCGACGTTGTGACGCAGGTTCTCGGCGATGATTTCGATCCATGGGTCGAATCGATCAGCCCCGATCGACGGTTGCTGCGGACCGAGCGGGCCCACCTCGATCGCGGCCCCTCCGACCAGACCGGCTGTCGCGCCCAGGAACTCCCGACGGGTTGCCATCGCTGCCTCCCTCGTTTGCGGCCTATATTATCGCCAACTCCGTCAGACGACACCTTCGATGCTCCCAACCCGAGTCGGTTTGCTCCTCGCCGCGGTCGCCGGAACCGCTGCTGCCCAGTCACCAATCACCGTCGGGGGCATCACCGCCAAACCGGGCGAAGCGCGCTCCGGCGCGATTCCGATCCCCGCCGGCGTCGATGCCGGAACCCAGGTGCCAATCACCGTCATCAATGGTACCAAACCGGGCCCGGTCCTCGCCCTGATCGCCGGGACCCACGGCTCCGAGGTCGCCCCCATTCTCGGCCTGCAACGAGTCCGGGCTCAGATCGTTCCGTCGGACCTGAGCGGGATTCTCATCCTCGTCCACGTCGCCAACCTGCCCTCGTTCCTCGGCCGCACTGTGTACTACAGCCCCGTGGACGGCAAGAACCTCAACCGCGTCTACCCGGGCAAACCCACCGGGACCGTTTCCGAACGAATCGCCTACGCCATCACCAACGAAGTGATCGACAAGGCCGACTACGTGGTCGACATGCATGCCGGCGACGGGAACGAAGCCCTCCGACCCTACACCTACTGGAGCCCCCTCGGTCTCGATGCCCGGACCGATTCGGTCGCCCGGGAGATGGCGCTCGCCTTCGGCCACGATCACATCGTGATCGATCGAGACCGCCCAAAGGACGCCACCCAAAGCGTCTACACCCAAAACACCGCTCAACTCCGGCGGAAGCCGTCGATCACCACGGAAACCGGATATCTCGGGCTCCCGATTGAAGCGATGGTTCAGAGGAATTACGAGGGCGGGATTCGGTTGCTCCGATACCTCGGAATGCTCGCCGGTCGCAAAGAGATGGTGACTGCTCCCATTTACGTCGACAAGACCGAGGTCATTCGAAGCCCCGACACCGGCGTGTGGCAAGCGAGGGTCGAGCCCGGAACCACGGTCGCCAAGGGCACCACCATCGGCATCCTCTCCGATTTTTTCGGCAACCTGATCGCCGAGGTGAAAGCCCCGTTCGCCGGCGAGGTGCTCTACGTGATCGGTACTCCGGCGATGACCAAAGGCGAGCCGGTCGGGATGGTTGGCGCCAGCAGCCCATGACTCCCAGTCTCCGGGCCCGGATCGCAACCCTGATGGTGCGGCTGGTGGCGCCGCATCCGTTGCCAGCGGACCCGGAGAGCATCGTGCGGGTCACCCGAGCCCGCTGGGGGCTCCCGGCCCTGCTCGGGTACTTGCTGAGCCGGGGCGTGGCGATCCGCGAAATCGAGAGCCCGAGTCCCGGAGAATGGATCCACGCCGGATCGAACGTCCCGGTCATCCTGTACTTCCATGGCGGTGGCTACGTCGCCTGCTCCCCACGGACTCATCGGTCAATCACCGCTGCCCTCGCCAAGCGGCTCCGGGCTCGGGTATTCGCTCCCGACTATCGATTGGCGCCCGAGTTCCCCTTCCCGGCGGCTCTCGACGACGCCCTCCAGTCGTATCGGTGGCTTCTCGATCAGGGGATTCCACCCGGCGCCATCGCTCTCGCCGGCGACTCGGCGGGTGGCGGGATGGTCTTGGCGACTTTGCTGCGAATCAGAGACGCCGGCCTGCCGGTGCCCGGCTGCGGGGTCTGCTTCTCGCCGTGGACCGACATGCTCGGATCCGGCCCGTCGATTCTGGCAAACGCCGCGACCGATTTCCTGCTGCAGCCCGAAGATGTCCCCCGGTTCGCCCGGCTCTATCTGGGTGGGGCCGAGCCCAAGGATCCCTTCGCGTCGCCCGTCTACGCCGATCTTCGAGCCTTGCCTCCGCTGTTGATCCAGGTGAGCGATTCGGAGATCCTCCTCGATGACGCCCGCGCCATCCACCGCCGGTGCCAACAAGCAGAAGTGGCGAGTACGCTATCGACCTACCACGGCTTGCCCCACGTCTGGCAGCTACTGGGGCCCTGGGTACCCGAGTCGAGACGGGCCCTCGATGAGGCCGCGGACTTCATCCGCCACCACCTCGGCGATTAGCCGCGGCAGGGGTAGCCCAAGGCGTTGTTGAAATCCTTCGGCTTCTTGATCTCGTCGAAGAAACCATCCAGATAGTTGGTGGCCTCCTTGATCCGATTGGGCTCCAGGCCGGGATGGTCTTTATAGACCGCATAGATGGAGTCCCGCATGCTGTTGAACCGCTCGATCGTCGGCAGCAGTTCGTCGATCTTGCGGCACGGCCCCCGGTACAGTCGGGTCTTGACGCTCTTGATCGGCAACCGCTCGTCGGGTGCCGCGTACGTCGAGCCTACCAAACCCGAGAAATCGAAGTCGTAGGCCACCGGGTAGTAGAATCCCGCCGCTCCCACATCGACGATTCGGATATTATGGATCGCGAATACCGACCAATCGGTGTTGCCGACCATGTATTGGAAGGTCGACACCAGGTCGATCTGCGCCGGCTCCATGTCCGAGAAGCTGCCTCCCTGCTGCATCAGCAACTTGCCGCCGTTTCGCTTCGCCATGTCGTCGTCGTCCTCGACGAAGAAGGCGTACTTGGTCACCGCCTTCGTCGTGTCCTCCGGAACGTACCGAACCCGGGCTAGCCGGGTCCGGTGGCTCAATGGCGTCAGCGCGTTGTACATCCGATAGACGCTCTCTTCGATCAGGAGATCTTGCTCGTACCGGTTGGCGCCTTGGCAATGGGTCACCAGCTTGAGGCTCTTCTGATCGTTGAAGTCGGTGCCTTTCACCGCCTCTTTGTCGAAGATGACTTTCAGCGGAACGAAATTGCAGGTCTGCCGGCGAAGCCGGAAATGGCCGCGGGTCTCGAGCGTCACGGGCATGGTCGTCGGACCCTTCCGCTCGTCGGTGAATTCGAGCGTCCCCGGCTGAGGTTTGGCGACCAGGGTATCCCGATCCTTGAAGAGCTCCCCAAACGGCGCCCGGAGGGTGAGCGTGAGCGGTTCTCGGCTTCGAAACAGGCGCTCCGGCTGGCCCGGATTCTCGGCGGGTTTCTCCTGCCCAACCACCGTGGAGGCTCCAACGACCAACAGGACGGTGGCCAACCGATGCGCGGCGTTCATGGTAGACCCGGCTCTGCGAAGGATGACTCATTTTACCATTTGCACGCCTCGGGCGCGAGTCGCGGCCCGCCGGTTCCTCTCCGGTCGGATCGCCCGTATTATCAGGCCTCGTTCTGGCCAGATGGATTGCTCAACTATGACGGTGTTCCGACTCGGAGTCCTCGCCGCGGTAATCGCCTCCCTCACGACGTGTGCCAAAACGACGGCGCCACTCTCAATCCCGACCTCGCGGGAATCGAAGCCGACTCTCGTGCTCTTCATCACCGTCGATCAGCTCCGGCCCGACTACTTCGACCGCTTCAAGTCGCCGTTGACCGGCGGATTGGCCCGACTCCTGAACGGTGGCGCGTACTTTACAGGCGCCCATCACGACCACGCCATTACCGAAACGGCACCTGGCCACGCCACGCTCATGTCGGGTCGGTTCCCGCGAAGGACCGGCATCACCCGCAACCTCGCCGGCGTCAACGACTCCCAATGGCGTTTGCTCGCGGGCCGCGACCTCGGCGCCGCCCCGTTTCGATTCCGGGGCACTACCCTCACCGATTGGCTGCTCGCCGCCGACCCGACGACCCGAGCGTTCTCCGTTTCCGCCAAGGACCGCTCGGCCATCCTCCCGATCGGTCGAAGCAAGCAAGAGGTCTACTGGTTCGCCAACCCCGGCGTCTTCACCACCAGCATCTGGTATCGCGACACCGTGCCAACCTGGGTTACCGCTTTCAACGCCAGGCGATTGCCGGAAGGCTTTGCCAATCGGTCCTGGGATCTCCTCCTCCCCCCGCGATCGTACTCCGAGCCCGATAGCGTCCCGGTCGAGGCGTTCGGCCGGGATATCACCTTCCCGCATCGCTTTCCGGCCGACTCGACCCGGGCCGCGGCCCGGATGCGCTTCACCCCGATGATGGACGAATTGACCCTCAGATTCGCGCTCGACGGATTCCGCCAGCTCGACCTCGGTCGCGGACCGTCGATCGACGTCATGGCGGTTTCGCTCTCGGCCACGGATTACGTGGGTCACTTCTACGGACCCGATTCTCGCGAGCTGCACGATCAGATCGTTCGTCTCGACCGGGGACTCGGCGCTTTTCTCGATACCCTGTACACCCTCCGTGATCCCAACAAGATCGTCGTAGTGCTGACCTCCGATCACGGCGTCGCGCCCATTCCCGAGCTCAACAATGCCGTTCGCGTTCAGCTCGATCCCCTTCTGAAACCGGTGCGTCAAGCGGTTCTTGCCGCCGGAGGCGACTCGGCCGCCATCGATTTCGAAAGCGGGGCCTTCTTCGTCGACCCCGCCAAGCTCGGCGCCCGAGGACTCACGGTCGACCAAGTCGTCGAGGTCTTCGTCCAAACCGCCAGTCGAGTGCCGGGCGTCCGCCGGGTCGACCGGTTCGCCGATCTCCAGCGGAAGGATCTTGCCAACGACGAGATCGCTCGTCGCTGGGTCCAGATGTTCCCCGATGATTTACGGCCGGTCGCGACCGTCACCCTGGAATCCGGCAACATGTTCAACTATCCGGTCATCGCGACCCACGGATCGCCCTACCGGTACGATTCCCACGTGCCGATCATTTTCTACGGGCCGTGGTTCAAGCCTGGCCGCTACGACCGACTGGTCCGAACGGTCGACATCGCCCCCACCCTGGCCAAGCTGCTGGGTGTCACTCCATCCGAGGCCCTCGACGGCCGGCCCCTGGTCGAGGCCCTTCGCTAGGGAATGCTTCGCATCCTTCGGCCGGAATCCGTGACCCCGATCGAGCCGTTCCTCGGCCGGCTCCGCGAAGCCGGGGAAGAGTTGGCGTCCTAGCCGCCCGGCGATACCATTCGGAACATGCTCGCCCTTCCGCACCGAACCGACTGAGCCGACATGCGACACCTCGCTTCCGTTATCCTGTTGGTGGGGGCCGCCGGGGCCCCCATCGCCGCCCAGAGCAAGAACATCGACCACGGCAAGCGCCCCGACGGCCGGCTCGCGATCCGCAACGCCATCATCGTGGCGGGCAACGGCACCCCGGCCGAGGGCCCTTACGACCTCGTGATCGAAGGGAATCGAATCGTCGACGCCGTCCAGCTCGATCCGGTTGCGCTCAAAGACGGCCGAGCTAAGCGCCCCACCGCCGACGCCGAAATCGACGCCAGCGGCAAATATGTCTTGCCGGGGTTGATCAACGCCCACGCCCACCTCCAAAACGAGCGAGGCGGAATCTCCCTGCCGTACGATTATCAGTTCAAGCTCTGGCTCGCCTCGGGCGTCACCACGATCCGCGATGTCAGTTCGGGAAGTGATCCCAAAGCGTTCCTCGAGCTCAAGGAGAAGAGCGCCCAGGGGAAAATCGAGGCGCCGCGGATGTACATCTATGCCGGCTTCAGCCGGTCGCCTACGCCCCGAACCCCCGAGCAGGCGCGAGCGCGAGTCCGGGAGCTCAAGGCCCTGGGCGTCGATGGGATCAAGATCGGCGGACTCGATCGGGATCTCCTGGCCGCCATGCAGGATGAAGCGAAGAAACTCGCCCTGCCCATCGCCCACCACGTCGGCGTCGAAGAGACGACTGCGTGGGATGACGTGAAGTTCGGGACCCGAAGCATCGAGCACTGGTACGGAGTCCCGGACGCGGCCTTCAAGGATGGCGTCCAGGCATTCCCGTCCGATTACAACTACAACGACGAGACCCACCGCTTCCGCTACGCCGGCCGGATCTGGCGCGAGGCCGACCAGGGCAAGTTACAACTGCTGCTCAAGGCAATGGTCGACAATAACGTCGCGTGGGATCCGACCTTGGTAATCTACGAAGCAAGCCGAGACCTCCAGCGAGCCCAGAGCCAGCCCTGGTTCGACGACTATCTCCACCCCACTCTCGAGGAGTACTTCAGACCGAATCCCGCCCACCACGGCTCCTATTTTATCGGGTGGTCGTCGACCGACGAGTCGTTCTGGAAGGAGAACTACCGCATCTGGATGGCCGCCCTTCGAGATTTCGAACGGATGGGCGGTCTCATCGGAGTGGGCGAAGACGCCGGCTTCATCTATCAGATGTATGGCTTCGGGGTCATTCGCGAAATGGAGCTCCACCAGGAGGCTGGCTTCCACCCGCTCAAAGTTGTCCAACATGCCACGCTGAACAACGCCAAGATCCTCGGTGCCGAGACCGAGATCGGCCGGATCCGCCAGGGCCATCTGGCCGACTTGATCGTCGTCAACGGGAACCCCCTCGAAGACCTCAAGGTGCTCTACCCCACCGGAACGACGGCGATCAAGAACGGCAAGGAGATACCCGCTGGCGGCATCGAGTGGACCATCAAGGACGGGATCCCCTATCATGGTCCCCGCCTGATGAATGAGGTGAAACAGATGGTCGCCAAAGCTCGTGCCGATTGGGCCAAGAAGAATCCCTGACCGATCGGGAACTGGTCCGATGCCGAAGAAACGGCCGCTAGGGTGAGTCAGCCTTCGAAGAACCGCCGGAGCTCGCTGGCCGTTTCCGCCGGGGCCTCTTCCGGAAGGTAGTGCCCGCACTCCAGCGGCCGCCCCGTCACTGTGGTGGCCCGTTCCCCCCAATCCTCCAGAGGGCGGAAGCACCGTTCGATCACCCCGTGTTTGCCCCACAGCACCAAGAGCGGGGCCTGAACGGGCCGACCGAGGTCTGCCTCATCGTGCTCGAGGTCGATCGTCGCCGCCGCCCGATAATCCTCGCAGGTAGCATGGATCGTCGCCGGCACTCGAAACGCCTCCCGATACTGGGCCAGCGCTTCCCGATCGAACGGCGCCAGGCCAGCATGCCGACTGCTGAGATGTTTGATGAGGAAGAAGTCGGAATCGGCTTCGATCAGGCGTTCCGGGAAGGGAGCGTCCTGAATCAAGAAGAACCAATGATAGTAGGCCTCGGCGAAGACCCGATCGGTCCGGGCATACATCGTCCGGGTCGGGACGATGTCGAGCACCGCCCACCGGGTGATCCGGGCTCGATGATCCAAGGCCATCCGATGGGCCACCCGCCCGCCGCGGTCGTGGCCCGCCACCTGGAACCGTTCGAATCCCAACGACGCCATGACCCGCACCTGGTCCTCGGCCATCGCCCGCTTCGAGTAGTTGCTGTGGTCCGGCAAACCGGGCGGCTTGCTGCTGCCGCCATAGCCACGGAGATCCGTCGCCACCACCGTGAAGTGATCTCGCAGCCGGGCCGCGACGTGGTGCCAGATCGCGTGAGTCTGGGGATATCCGTGCAAGAGGAGCAGCGGTGGCCCCGAGCCGCCGACGACCCCGTGAATCACCACGTCGCCAACCTCGAACCACCGCCGCTCGAAGCCCGAAAACAACGTCATCGGATGGAATTTGCCGGTCAGGGTTTCCAAAGTTACCGCGAGACGTCACAATTCATGATTCGCCACCACCGGAGGCTCCCGTGCACCTTGCGACTCACCTCGTCACGGCCTTGGCCCTCATCTTTCCCGCCGCCGGGGCCTCCCAGGAACCGATCTTTGACCTCGTCATCCGGGGCGGTCGGGTCATCGACCCGGAAACCCGAGCCGACCGAATCGGCAACGTCGGCGTTCGCGGATCGACCGTCGTCACCGTCACCGATGCGCCGATCGCCGGTACGCGGGTGATCGACGCCCGGGGTCGGGTCGTGGCCCCTGGGTTCATCGACATCCTGAGCGGCGGCTTCACGCCGGAGGGAAGTCGTTACAAGGTGACCGACGGCGTCACCAGCATCCTCGCCATGCACGGCGGCCCGGTGAATGTCGCCGCTTGGTACGATAGCCTCGGCCGGAGGGGTATGCACGTCAATTATGGCACCACGGTGGGGCACGGAGCTTTGCGAGTCGCGGTCGGCGTTACCGACCGCGAAAAAGCGGCGACCGATGATCAGTTGAGCGAGATGGTGCGGCTCGCTCGGCGGGCCATTCTCGAAGGCGCCGTCGGGATTGGCTTCGGGGTTCAGTACACCCCGGGTGCCTCGGAGGAAGAGATCCTCTCCCTCTTTCGACTCGCCGCCGACCTCGGGGTACCGGCTCATCTCCACACTCGGTTCCTCGGCCCCCTCGCCCCGGAGAACAGCGTCAAGGGAGTGCAGGAAGTCATCGCCGACGCGGCGGCCACCGGCGTGTCGGCCCAGGTTGTCCATCTCAATTCGATCTCGGTCGTGCAGCGAGGCGTGGAGACCGCGCTCGAGCTGATCGCCGGGGCCCGCGCACGGGGCATCGACGTGATGGCCGACGCCTATCCCTGGGAGGCCGGGTCGACGGGGCTCGAATCGGCGGTGTTCGATCCCGGTTGGCAGGAGCGCATGAGCATCAGCTATTCCGACATCGAGCTGGTTCGCAACGGAGAGCGGCTCACCGAGGCCACATTCAAGCAATATCGCGAAGATGGGAAGCCGGACGGCGTGGTCATCCACTTCGTCACCAAGGGCGCCAACGTCGCGGCGCTCACCCATCCCCTCGTGATGGTGGCGAGCGACGGGGGCATTCAAGACGGCCGCGGCCACCCGCGCGGGGCCGGCACTTTCGCCAAGATTCTCCGAGAGTACGTCCGGGAGGGGCGCCACCTGTCGCTGATGGAAGCAATCCGCAAGATGACCCTGATGCCGGCCGAGCGCTTGGTCAAGGCGGCACCAGTGATGCGCCGCAAGGGACGCCTATCCCCGGGTGCCGACGCCGACATCGTGGTGTTCGATCCCGCTCGGGTCCGCGAGCGAGCAACATACCTCAACCCAGCGCAGTATTCAGAGGGGTTCGACTACGTCGTGGTCAATGGTGTAGTGGTGGTGGACGGCGGGAACTTGACCGACGGCGCGACGCCTGGGCGTCCGATTCGAGGTGCCCCCCAATGACCGCTCTCGACATTCGCCCGATCGCCGGCGCCCTCGGCGCCGAGATCCGCGGCGTTGACCTGGCCCGACGGCTCGGCGACGGTCACCCAGCATTTTGCCTTGAACGACTACCACGAACATCGCCGCCACATGCAGCGGATTACCGTGGCGGGCGACCGGCCGGTGTAGCGAGGAGGGCGCCGCGTTGCTGCCTACAACCGGAACAAGTAGCTCACCTTTCCAAAGAACCCATCTGCCCGCCGCCGGAGATCGCGGAACCGGAACTCATCCGGCTCGGTCGAAGTAGATCCGTACCCGAGGTACACCAACGTCCCCGGCGACGGCCGATAACTGAAGAGCCAGTCCATCTGGAACTCGTTCGAGATCTCGCCCGAATCCCGGACCCCGCGAACCAGCATCGGCCGACCGGTTCGATCGACCAGCGGGGCCCGCTCGCGGGCGGCGTACTGACCGATGAAGCGGAAAAAGACTGAGCGGTTGAGCTGGTACTCGACCTTGAGCCGCGGAATCGTCTCGCTCGAGAATCGACTTCCGTCGCGACGGCGATCCAGCGTGAGGCGCGTCAGCTGGAAGGTGCCCCGAATGGCCTCCGTCGGCCGGAGATCGATCGTCGCGTCGTATCGGCGACTGCTCCCTGGCGCCGCTTCCCGGAAGATCGGCGTTCGGCTCAAGCTCACGCCCGCCGACACGGTGAGATGCCGAAAGGTCGGGCTCGTAAACCGCACCGAGCTGCCCCACTGGTTCGGTTCCCTGCCGGGAACGCCAAACGCCACCGTATCCACGCCACTCACCACCGCGAGCCCTTGGTAAAACGCCGGCTCGTAGTTGTAGAAGCCCGTCGTGAGGCTGCCGTTGAGCTGCCAGCCGCCCCGCAACGTCGCCGATGGCAACACGAACGCCGATCCCTCCAAAGCTCCGTCGCCCGGTGTAGAGTACCGCCACAACCGGGTCGCCCCCATGAAGGCCCCATACGTCTCGAGGAAGGCGCCCTTGGCGCCGTACCCCGACAGCCGATTGAACGCATTGACCTCGATCACATCGGTCCGGTTCACGAACCCCGCAGCGGCGTGGAAGTCCGGTGCCACCGCCCGAACGCTGTAGTTGAACCCCCAGCCCCGCCCGGTCCGGTCCCACATCGCATGGAACAGTGGGCCGGCTTGACTCGATCCGCTGCCGGCAGCCGTCCACGACTGAACCGCCTGGAGCTCGAGGAAATAGAGTTTCGAGTGGTAGAGCCGGACGTCCGCGCCGGCGAGCCGGGAGTGGATCCCACCCTCCTCCCGGGTCGTCAGGACTGCGCCGAAGGTGTTGTTCCGACCGAGATCGGTCCGGATTCGGGCAACCCCGAACACCGGCGTCCGATCGCCCGAGACAACCTGCGTTTGACGGTCCGCCGCCGCCAGAGTCGCGATGTTGAAGCGGCCGACCTTACCAGCCAGCTTGACGCCGGCATCCGGGTTGCCGATCTGCCGAGTGTAGATCAGCTGGTTCGGGGTGTCGAACAGCTCCAGCCCGTCCAGAAAGAATGGCCGCTTTTCCGGGTAGAAGAGTGCGAATCGCTCATTCAAGGTTACCTGACCGACGTCCGCTTCGACCTGCGAAAAGTCGGGATTCACGGTCCCATTGAGCGTGAGGTTCTGACTGATCCCCCACCGGACGTCGCCACCAACCTCGCCCGTCTCGGCGTAGTTCCACCGCTGGTTCGTGAGGCGTGACCCATCGAGCCTTCCGGTAACCGTCGGAGTCATCTCCAGCACCAGCCCTCGCCGCAAGTCGTGGAGACCCACCAGCGTCCCGGACTGACCCAGAAAGCTCGCGTTCGCCCGGACCGCCGGCGTCCAGCTGTCCTGGAACCCGGTGTGCTGCACCCGCCGGAGGACGTTGATCCCCCAATCCTGCTTCGCCCCTTCCTGATAACGAAGGCTCTTGAACGGAATTCGGATCTCGACCTCGTAGCCCCCGTCGACCAACCGGCCCCGAGATTCGTACCCGTAGTCGGGGTTGAGGTCGACGTTGCCCTCGAGGGGATTCATGCTCCCGAAACCCCCACCGCCGCCGAACCGTCCACCGGCGCCCCCGCCGAAGTTGTCGCTCCGGGTTCCGTCCTGCTGGACACCCAGGGGATTCACTCCGAACAGGAACGCAATCCGATGATCGTTGTAGGTGTCGAGCAGAATCTGGATCTGGTCTTCGCTCCCGATGTTGTCGCGGTTGGCGCTGGTCGCTCGGACGACGTTGCCATGAATTTCTCGGGCCCGAACCCCAAAGTAGATCGCGTCGCTGGCATACCACACCAGCACCTCGGTCGGCTCGTCGGCCGCTCGCCCATCCACCGGTTGGAACTGAGAAAAATCGAGAAGCCGAGCCGCCTGGCGCCAGGCGGGCTCGTCCAGCCGCCCGTCGATTACCACCGCCGAGTCGAGCCGCGGGATTGCCACCCGAAGCTGATTGGAGCGACCGCTGAACGACGGTGCGGAATCTTGGAGTGCGACGAGCGCGAGTAACCCTGCTAGGGACCCTACCATGGTATCAGTGCAGTCGTGAGGAAGTGGACCCCGAACGGCCGGGATGCGACCCGGGTTTCAGGGGACGCTGGGCTGACCGAGCTCCGCCGCGTAGGCCTTCTTGAGACTCTCTTGGTATCGGTCGAACAGTTGTTTCATCACGGCGTGCTCGGTCTTGACAGCCTCGCGGAACGGGGCGTCGGTCGCAAAATCGAACAACGTGGCCGCCATGATCTGCGCCTGAAGGCGAAACCCTCGGTGCCCAACCTCACTGAAGGTGTCGGCCAACATTTCGCGGGTGTGGTAGGACCCCCGCGACGTGAAGACGCTGACGCCAACGCCGGGAGCGTCCCGCGAAAGGGTCCCGGTTTCCTCGTATCCGGAGGGCCGCTGGGGCTCCTCGTCGACGTTGGGTGCCCCCAATTTCTTGGCGTACCCGAATGTCAGCTCTTCGAGCGTGCCGAAGGTGATCCCATCGCGAAACTCCCCGTACCGATCGACTTTCACCTCGGTCCCGGTCGCCATCGCGGCGGCCCGGGCCGCATTGTCGATCATCCGGGTCATGTGCTCGAGATAGACCCCGTCCGGATAGCGGATGTAGTAGTCGACCACCGCCCGTTGCGGCACCACGTTCGGCGCGATCCCACCCTCAGGAATGACCCCCTGGATGGACGCTTCGGGCCGAAACGTCGATCGGAGCCCGTCGACCAGGGTGTAGAAATGAACTGCCGCGGTCAATGCGTTCCGGCCGTGCCAGGCGGTGAGTTGATGCGATGCCTTGCCAGTGAAAATGTACTTCACCTCGTTGATGTTGAGACAGCAGATTCCGAACCCCGCCCGCGCCCGTGCCGTTTCGGTCGATGCGTGGCTTCGAACGATCAGGTCGGTGCCTCGGAACACCCCGGAGTCGGACATGATCTTTTTCGCCGGGGGACCCACTTCCTCTGCTGGGGTGCCGAACACCTTGATCGTGCCGGGGAGCCGCTTGGCCTCGAGATGCCCCTTGATAGCCAACGCCGCCGCGATCGAAATCGGGCTCTGGGCGTTGTGCTGATCGCCGTGGAACGCCCCCTCGGTGTCCCGGAGAGCGTCGTACTCGGCGATCAGCCCCAAAACCTGGCCGGGGCCCGCCGGCGAAACCCACCGCGCCACGAAGGCCGTCCCGAGCCCCGCCACTCCGGTGTCGACCGCAAAGCCGGCACCACGGAGGACCTTCGTCAACGTGTCGACCGCCTTGAATTCCTTCCAGCCCACCTCGGGGTTACGACCAATCCAGTCACTCAGCCCCTCCATCCGCTCGTCCCACAGGGCCGCGGCCCGGGTCATCACCGCGTCCCGATCGGGGTTCCGAGCCCCCACCAGCCGCTGGGCCATCTGGCCGGGTGCCAGCTTCGCCTGAAGGGCCTCGATTTCTTTCAGCACCTCGGCCGCGGCGGCCCGCTCGGTTGCGGTGGTCTGAGCCAAGCCGCCGGCCGGAGCAATCAGGGCCGCCAGGACCGCCAACAGGTGGGTGCGCATGACGGTACGTTAATCGCGAGGCCGCCGGAGGGCGACTCTCGAGGGCTATATTCTGACCTGCCTTGGGCTCACGGAGTCTCGTTGATCGCCGCCTCCCTGTCAGTCGCGCTGTTGGCCATGGCCGCCACCAGCGCGCTCGCGCAGACCAAAGTCGTGGTGCTCGGAACGGGTACCCCCAACCCGGACCCCGAACGATCCGGTCCCTCGGTCGCAATCGTGGCGGGCAACCGAGCCTACCTGGTCGATGCCGGGCCCGGACTCGTTCGACGAGCAGCCCAGGCCGCCCGCGATCTCCAGATCGGCGCCTTGGAGGCGACGCACCTGGGAGTCGTATTCGTCACCCATCTCCACTCCGACCACACGGTCGGCCTCCCCGACCTGGTGCATACCGGCTGGGTGGCCGGACGCCGAGAACCACTCCGGGTGTTCGGACCACCCGGTATCGAGGCCATGGCCCACCACCTGACGGAGGCGTGGCGCGAGGACGTCGCGGTCCGCACCGACGGCACTCAGCCCTCGACGCCCGACGGCTGGCGGATCACCGCCAAAACCGTTTCGCCCGGAGTAGTCTATCGCGATTCGAACGTCGTCGTGTCGGCAGTCGCGGTGCCACACACCACCTGGAAATCCACCTTCGGATATCGCTTCGAGACCAAGGACCGCGTCATCGTGGTCTCCGGCGACACCCGGGGCACCGACGCGCTCGCCGCCGCCTGCAATCGGTGCGACGTGCTGGTCCACGAGGTCTACTCCGCCAACCGTTTCGCGAAGCTCCCACCAGAATGGCGGCGGTATCACGCGGGGTCCCACGTCTCCACCGCTCAGCTCGCCAAACTGGCCGCCAAAGCGAAACCCAAACTCCTCTTGCTCTACCATCAACTGTACTGGGGCGCCACCGACGACGACCTGCTGGCCGAGGTCCGCCGAGCCGGCTACCGAGGCTCGGTGCTTTCGGCCAAGGATCTTGGCGTTTACTGAGATGACGAGGCCCACCGATCCCCAACTCGCCACCTGGCACGACCAGCTCGAGTCCCTCGATCGAGAGGTGCGTCAGTTGACCGGCGACCTTTCACCCAGCCAAATGCAGTGGCGACCGGGCCCCGGGAAATGGTCGATCGCGGAATGCCTCGAGCACCTGGCAATTACCGCCCGACTGGGGGCCGCCCACTGGGTCCCCGCCATTTCCGCCGCCCGCCGCCGGGGCAAGACAGGAACTGGGCCATTCTCGTTTGGCTGGTTCGGTCGCTGGTTCGTCGGGTGGGTCGGACCCAATCCCAAACGACCCTCCCCGGCACCCGCCGTGTTCGCCCCGCCCGCTTCCATCAGCCCCGGCCGGGCCATCGCCGATTTCACCGACAGTCAATCCGAGATCCGAGCCATCTTCCGCTCCGCCGACGGGCTCGACCTCGGACGCATCAAGGCACGCTCCGCTGTCACTCCCCTCTTTCGTTTCAACCTCGCCACCTGGTTCGCCAGTACCGTAGCCCACCAGCACCGCCACCTCGACCAGATGCGCAGAGTCAGGACCGACGACCATTTCCCCAAGATCTGAGGACCTCGAAACCATCCCGGGAGTCGGCAAGAGTGTCGCGGCCGACCTCCGGCGGCTCGGATACCCGACCGTCAGCTCCCTTCGCTCCGCCGACCCCGAGCGGATGTACCGCCGGCTCGGCGCCCTGACCCGAACCAGACAGGACCGCTGCGTCCTCTACGTCTTTCGGTGCGCCGTCTACTTCGCGAGCCGGAAGCGGCTCCGGCGAGATCTCCTCGATTGGTGGAACTGGAAGGACCGGCGCCTCGCTCGCCTCCGCTGATATATTCGGGCACTTCAACTCGACCACCATGACCACTGCTCGGCGAACCCACACCTTTACCGAATCGGTCATTCGGGGCATGACCCGCCTCGCCGATCAACACCAGGCGATCAACCTGGCGCAGGGCTTCCCGAATTTCCCGACCCCCGACGTGTTGAAGGAAGCCGCCGCCAAGGCCATTCGCGACGACATCAACCAGTACGCCATTACCTGGGGCGCCAAGAGACTCCGCCACGCCCTCGCCAAGAAGTACGCCGAGTGGTACGGGATGTCGGTCGACACCGAGACCGAGATCACCGTCACCTGTGGCGCCACCGAGGCGATGGCCGCCACCCTCCTCGCCGTCGTCGACCCCGGCCAGGAGGTCATCATCTTCGAGCCGTTCTATGAGAATTACGGACCCGACGCGATTCTCTGTGAAGCCAAACCGGTTTTCGTGCCATTGCTCCCGGGCGAGCCGCTCGATCTCGACCGGTTGGCCAAGGCCTTCTCGAGCAAGACCAAGGCGATCATCGTCAACACCCCGGGCAATCCATCGGGCCGGGTCCTGACTCGCGCCGAGTTGACCGGGATCGCGGGACTGTGTCAGCGATTCGGCGCCTGGGCCATCACCGATGAGATCTACGAGCACATCTACTATGAGGGCGAGCACATTCCGATGGCGACCCTCCCCGGAATGCGCGACCGCACCATCACCATCAGCGGAGCGTCGAAGACCTACAGCATTACCGGATGGCGGATCGGAACCATCATTTCCCCGCCGAGCGTCACCGACGCCATCCGGAAGGTCCACGACTTCCTCACCGTCGGAGCGCCGGCTCCCCTGCAGGAAGCCCTGGCGGTCGCCATCGAGACGTTGGGGCGGGACTACTATCATCGCCTCGAAAGCGACTATCGCGCTCGCCGCGATCTCCTGGTGGGGGCGCTCCAACGAGCGGGCTTCAAGTGCCAAGCTCCTGAGGGAGCGTACTACATCCTGACCGACTTCACCGCCATCAAGAAAATGCCAGCGGACGAGTTCGCCCGCTGGCTCACCATCGAAGGCGGCGTGGCGACGGTGCCCGGCACCAGTTTCTTTGCCAACCCCGCCGATGGACACGACTACACCCGCTTCGCCTTTTGTAAGACCGAGGACATGCTCAACGCAGCGGTCGAGCGGCTCGGCCGGCTCTCCCGTTAGCGAGGCTCACAACCCGAATCAACCCACCGGTCGGCCCGCTTCTCGATCGGCTGTGGCGAGGAGCCCCGTCAGGATTTCCTCGAACCGGTTCCAGATCAGTGACAAATGGCCCTCGTCCGGGTAGTAGCGCGCCTCGGATCGCTCCAACCTGCGGGCCAAGTATCGGCCCGCCGCGGGCGGAACGTTGACGTCTTTCCCCCCAAACCAGAGGTTCACCACCATCGGCACCTGACCGAGGTCGAACCCCCACGGGCGACTCACCAAGACCAAGTCCTCGAGCCCACCCCGTTCGCCCCACCGAAATGCCGACCGGACCACCGCCAGGAAATGAGCCCGGTTGCTTGGAACGGCCAAAATCTCGCGGTCCACCCCTGGTAACGCCGCCATCAACCTTTCCACCAGCGCGTCGGAACCCAGCACCAACTGCTTTGCCACCCGTTTCAGTGACCAGCGGAGAAGGGTTGGCAAATGGCGGCCCATGAAGAACAGCGTCCGGTTCCCCCGACTCATCCCCTCTCGCGGCTCAGCCGTATCCATCGGCGCTATCCCGGATACCACCCCCACCGACTTCAGTCGGTGAGGAATCCGAAGGGCGCAGGCAATCGCGTAGGGACTCCCGCCCGACACCCCGCAGACCGAGAAACGGCTCAACCCCAACCCTTCGGCGAACCCCACCACGTCCACCGGCCAGTCGAGGATCGTTCGGCCAGGCCGGGGATCCGAGAGTCCCATGCCGGGGCGATCGATCGCCAGGTACCGGACGCCAAGCCGACCGGCGATCGCGTCGAACGCCGGGGTCATCAGGTCGAGACGAGAGCTGGGAGTCCCGTGGAAGTGAAGGATCGGGACCCCCGAGGGATCGCCACACTCGGCATACCCAAGCGCCCGTCCGTCCGGCAAGGTGATCACGTTATCGGGTCTGACGGCCATCCTGCCATCCTTGGAGTCGCTCTCGGCGCCCAGCGATCTGCCCCCATAACCTACCATCGCCACGTCGGAGGAGGGTCGCCCGGATGCTAGATTCCCGGCCCAACCCTCCGTCGCAGGATCTGCCTCATGCCGCTAGCGCGAATCGCCCTCTCTTTGCTGCTCGGCGCCTCAGTGGCCACCGTGGCCTCGGCCCAAGCGAAACCCCGGGCTCGCGAGCTCGGAATCCCGCTCGACGGAACCCCCGGCCCCCTCAACGCCATCACCGACGTCGCCGGTGTCGAGGTCGGGATGACGACTCTGATTTCCGGCGAGGGGAGGCTGATCGTCGGCAAGGGACCGGTTCGGACCGGCGTCACCGCCGTTCTTCCTCGTGGCAAGCAGGCGACCGCTCCGGTTTACGGGGCCTGGTTCACCCTCAATGGCAACGGCGAGATGACCGGAACGACCTGGCTCGAGGAATCCGGGTTTCTCGCCGGACCCGTGATGATCACCAATACCCATAGTGTCGGAGTGGTCCACGACGCCGTGATCGACTGGGTGGTTCGCCAGGGCAGGGAATTCTCCTGGTCCCTCCCGGTGGTCGCCGAGACCTGGGACGGAGGCATCAACGACATCAACGGCTTCCATGTCACCAAGGAACACGCCATCGCGGCGATCGAGAGCGCCCGGTCCGGCCGAGTCCCGGAAGGCAACGTGGGCGGCGGCACCGGGATGACCTGCCATCAGTTCAAGGGCGGCACCGGTACCTCCTCCCGTCGCGCCAGCGTGCTCGGACAGAGCTACACCGTCGGCGTCTTGGTCCAATGCAATTACGGGGGCCGGCCCCGTTTCGCAGTGGCGGGCGCTCCGATCGGCCTCGAGATCCCCGACCTGCTCCCCTGTTATGCTCGGCTGCCCGATGGCGGGCCGGTCCGAGAGCCCTCCTGCGAGACCGGCCGCGGCGAAGATTCCGGCGACCAGGGTTCGATCATCGTCGTCGTGGCCACCGACGCACCGCTCCTCCCCCACCAACTCAAACGAGTCGTCAAACGAGCGTCGTTAGGCATCGGGCGGATGGGCGGTATCGGCGGCGACTCCTCCGGCGATATCTTCGTTGCGTTCTCGACCGCCAACCCCGAGGCGGCCGCCGATGATCGCCTCGTCGCAGTCCAAGCTATTCCCAACGAGACCATCAACCCGATCTTCGAGGCGACCATCGACGCAACCGCCGAGGCCATTCTGAACGCGATGCTCGCCGCCGAAACTATGACCGGGGCCAACGGACGCCGAGTCTCCGCCCTGCCCCACGACCGACTATTGACCGCCCTGAAAAAATACGGCCGCGGACGCTGAGCGACCGCGGCCACTGCTCAGGCAATCGTCTGGCCCAGCTGGGCCGGCGCCCGCGCCCGCCCGGCGACCCCGGTCAGCGCCACCAAGGCCACTACGTAGGGGAGCATCAACAGAAACTGATAGGGAACCGCCAGGCCCATCGCCTGAAACGCAAACTGAAGCGCGTTGGCCAACCCAAAACCCAGGGCCGCCACCATCACGCCGGCCGGGTGCCAGCGCCCCAACACCACGATCGCGATCGCGATGAAGCCCCGACCGGCCGTCATTCGCTCCGTGAACGTCCCCACCTGGGCCAGCACTAGCGTCGCCCCACCCAACCCCGCGAGCAGACCGCCGACGACCACCGCAACCGTCTGGACCTTCCGAACCCGTACCCCACCGGCCTCGGCCGCCCCGGCTGCCTCGCCGGTCGCCCGGAGCCGCAATCCCGCCGTAGTCCGAAACAGGAACCACCAGGCCATCGGTACGGCCGCCATGGCGAGGAAGGTGAGCACCGGCTGCTCGAAGACGGCGGGGCCGAGCACTGGGATCGCCCCAACACCCGGCAATTTCACCGCGGCAAAGGTCGGCAGGCTGAGCCCCGCGCCGGCGGGGCCGAACGCCTGACGATACCAAACCCCCGTGACCCCGATCGAGGCGAGCGTGAGAGCCGTCCCGGTGATGATCTGGTTGGCCCGCCCCCATACCGCAACCCCGGCAAAAACCGATGCCACCACGCCACCCGCCGCCAACCCGGCCAAAACCCCGAACCACGGATCCCCAGTGCTGGCGGCCCCAACTGCCGCCGCCAAACACCCCGCCAACATCGCACCTTCGACCGAAAGGTTGATCACCCCCGCCCGCTCGGCGATCATCTCGCCCAAGCCAGCCCACAGGAGCGGCGTCGCGATCCGGATCGCCGCGGCCACGAACCCGATGATCGGATCCATCGCCTAACCCACTGTCCCGGCCCGAGCCAGCCACGACCGGCCCAGACTCAACACCGCCAACAATATGATAGTAGCCTGAACAACGTACACCGCCGCCGCAGGAACGTTCGCCTCCCGCTGCATCGCGCTCGCCCCAGCCTCCAGCGCACCGAACCCGATCCCCGCGGCAATCACCCCGAGGGGATGCAGTCGGGCGATCAGTGCCACTGCAATCGCCGTGAAACCGTAACCCGGAGACAGATTCTGATAGAGAGAATAGGTAACCCCGGTGATCTCGAATGCCCCGGCAAGCCCCGCGAGAGCAGCCGAGATCACCAATCCGACCGCCAAAGTCCGACCAACCGAGATCCGGCCCGAGACCGCGGCGGCCAGCGGCGCTTCGCCCACCGCCCGTAGCCGAAAACCCCACCGGGTTCGCCCGAAGGCAACCCAGAGAACGATTCCCACCAAGACCGCCACCAAGAGCCCGAGATGGAGTCGGGTGCCGGGTAGAATCGGCAGGCGAACCAAGACCGGCAATGGGTCGCTTTGCGGGTAGATCCCCTTCGACTCCTGAAGCGGCCCCTGGACCGCGAAGCTGACGAAACTCTCGGCGACGAAGTTGAGCAGCAAGGTGCTGATGACTTCGAGCACCCCGAAACGAAGCTTCAGCACCACCGGGACCACGACCCAAACCGCCCCGGCGGCCGCCCCGCCAAGCACGACCGCCAATACCCCGAGGGGATAGGGCCAGGAGCCAACCGAAAGCCCGATCCAAGCCGCCGCCATCGCGCCAGCAAGGAACTGTCCTTCACCACCGATGTTGAGAGCGCCAGCCCGAAACGCCACCGACAGACCAAGCCCGATGATGATCAGCGGGACCGCCCGGACTAGCGTGGCCGAAGTCACCGCGTACCAAGAGCCGAATCCCCCCCGACCCAATGCCCCGAGCGCCGCAACCGCGTCATACCCGAACACGACCAGGCCGAGGGCCAAGACTCCGACGCCAGCCAACCCGGCGGCCCCGGCAACCGCGATGGAGCGAAGCCACTTCACTCGGCGCCGCCAATCATCAGCGCCCCGATCGTGGCTCGGGGTGCCGGGCCCTCGGACGGAGCGGCGAGAATCGCCCCGCGGTAGACCACCACGACTCGGTCCGCCAGGTCGAGGATCTCATCGAGGTCAGTGGAATAGACCAGCACGGCGGCGCCCTCACGGGCCAGCGTCCGAAGCCGTTCATGAACGTCGGTCGTGGCTTGGACGTCGAGACCTCGGGTCGGGTTTTCCGCAATCACCACCGCCGGGCCAACCTCGATCGCCCGGGCGAGCAAGAGCTTCTGCTGGTTCCCACCACTCAGCGTCCGGGCGATCGTTGCGGGACCCGCTGCCCGAATCCCGAACTCCTCGACCAACTCGGCCATTCGACGCTCGGCCTCCTTCCACTGGAGCCACGGCCCCCGTGACCAACGCGGATCCCCGGGCAGACCCAAAACCAGGTTCTCGGTCAGCGAGAAGGTCGGGACCAATCCCTCCGTCGTTCGGTCCTCCGGAATGAAAGCGATCGGAGTCGCGACCTCGGTGCCCTCCGCTCGGGGTAGCAGGCCCGCGAGTGACCGGAGTAGTTCCCGCTGGCCGTTACCCTCCACGGCCACCACCCCGACGATCTCTCCCGCCCTGACCTCCAGGCCCTCCCGCTTGACTCGAATCGGACCTGTCCGACTGGGCTCCCGACGCGGGCGGCCGCGTCCGCTCAAACTCTCGCCCACCATCGCGGTCGTGAGGTCCGCGGTGCTTCGACCGGCCGCCAGGCCCGACCAGGTCACCCGACCCCTGCGCAAGACTGTGACCCGGTCGACGGCGGCGAGCACTTCGTGGAGTTTGTGGGTGATGAACACGACGGCGCCGCCACCCGCCGCGAACTCCCGAAGCAGTTCGAGGAGGCCGTCGACCTCCGACGGCGCCAACACCGCCGTCGGCTCGTCAAGCAAGAGAATGTCGGCCCCCGTTGCGAGCGCCTGCAACAACTCGAGCCGCTGCTTTGCGCCGACCGCCAACTCCTCGACCCTGGTGGTAGGGTGGAGTCCCTCCCAGAGCTTCGCCCGGAGCCGTTCGCCACTCTCGCCACCAATCGGCGGACCCCCAGCGGAGCTACCGTAGCGACCCGCCGCGAGCCAAAGGTTTTCCTCCACCGTCAGTGCCGGAACTGAGGTGAAATGCTGGTGCACCATCCCGATTCCCAGCGCCTTGGCGTCACTCGGCGCTCCGATCGCAGCCACCGAGCCGCGAACCCGAATGGTCCCCCGGTCCGGGCGAACCAGGCCAAAGGCGATATGCATCAGCGTCGACTTCCCGGCCCCATTCTCACCCAGCAGCCCATGCACCTCGCCCCGGGCCAAGACCAAATCGGCTCCGCCGAGCGCTTCGACGGAGCCAAATCGCTTCTCGATCCCGAGAAGCTCCAACACGGGCGGCCCGGTCACAGGCCGGTCGGATGGTCGTGGAATTCCCAGGGCAAGCCGAATCGGTCCGTTAGGTGGGCCGCGAGCGCCTTCACTCCAACTTGCTCGGTGGCGTAGTGGCCCGCGTAGATCACGTTGATCCCCAACTCCATCGCGTCGAAAAAGGTGTGATGGGCACCTTCCCCGGTGATGAACGTGTCGAGGCCGGCCTCGCGGGCAGCGGCGATCCGCGAGCCCCCAGCACCGGTAATCACACCCACCGACCGACTGATCGCCGGCCCTCCGGGCATCAGGCGAGCGCCAGTGTTGAGGCATTGGTTCAGGCGGTCGACCAGGCGCTCGCGAGCGAGCCCCTCCGGATAGTCGCCACGAACTCCGAGGGGAATGCCTTTGTAGCTGTCGAACGAGCTGAGATTGGTCAGCCCCAGAAGCCGAGCCAACCCGACGTTGTTGCCGACGTCCGGATGGATGTCGAGCGGGATGTGGGCCGCGTAGACGGCAATGTCCCGCTGCAGCAGCATCGCCAGTCTCCGGTACCGCCGCCCGGTCACCGCCACGTTCCCGTCCCAAAGAAGGCCGTGATGAACCACCAGAAGAGTCGGCTCGCCACCCACGATTCCCTCGATGGTTGCGTGCGACGCGTCGACCGCCGCGACCACCCGGACCAACCGCCCGGAGTGATTCTCGACCTGCAGTCCATTCACCGCGCCTGCCTCGTCGGGCACCTCACGGATCCGTAAGTACTGGTCGAGGTAGGCGGCAACCTCGAGCAGCGCGGCCGACGCGCTCACCGGTTGACGACTGGCACCGGCGAAAGAGTGCCGGCGGCGATCGAGTCGGCGGCAGCGGCAACCCTCGCCCGGAGATCGGGTGAGACCCCGCCGTCCAACCCGGGGTTGGGAACGTAACGAATGACCCCGCCAGCCAACCCGAACGATTCGACCTTGGGGGTAAAACGGCCCTCCTTCACCTCCCGCGCCACCGCCAGGAACGCTCGCGGCAAGTCGATGATCGCGGACCCGTAGACTCGGTCGGGGGCGAGCCGACTCTGGTCCGCGTTGGCGCCAAAGACGAAGACCCCTCGAGACTCCTTGGCGGCTTGAAAGAGACCCACTCCCGCCGCGTCGGCATTGTGGTGCAACATGTCGACTCCAACCCGGATCATTGCCAACGCCGCCTCGCGGCCTGCCACCGCGTCGTCAAAGTTGTTCAGGTAGGTCACCCGCGTATCGATCGCCGGATTGAGTCGCCGAGCTCCCGCCAACCACCCCTCGTAGCCTCGTTTGATCGGAGGCAACTCGATCCCGCCGACGAATCCGATCTTCCCGGTTCGCGAAAGACCGCCCGCCACCATCCCGGCCAAGAAGGTGCCCTCCTCGATCCGAAACACCAGCGGAGCGACGTTCCCTTGCACCCGCTCACCGGACGTCACGATGAAAACCGGCTTGGGGTACTGGGCACTCACCCGTTCCGCGGGTTGCTGGAACTCGAACCCGTGGCCAAAGACCAGATCGTATCCCTGCACGGCGTAGGTTCGAAGCGCTTCCTCCTGCTCACCCGGCGTTCGCGCCTCGACGTGGCTGACGTCCACCCCCAGGGAATCGCGAATCGCCTCCAGGCCCCGGTATGCACCCTCGTTCCACGCGGCGTCCGCAATCGACCCGGGCGTGATCAACGCGACCCGAAACCCAGCCGACTGAGTGCCGCCGCCGCATGCCACGAGGAACCCGCCCGCTAGCCACCACCATCGCCTATTCATTGGCCTTCACGATTGGAGCCTCCATTCGGATCCCACCGTTGAGCCGACCGCCTTCCTGAATCAGGAGCCGGGGCGTCACAATGTCTCCGTGAACCGCCGCCGTGGCTTGCACCTCGACCCGCTCCGTCGCTGCCACGGTTCCGTGCACTTCCCCAGCGAGGACCGCCTCCCGGGTCGCGAGGTCCCCCTCGATCACCCCGCCCTGGGAGAGCAGGATCTGGTTCTCCGCCTCGACATTGCCCGTCACCCGCCCCTCGATCCGGACCACTCCCTCCGCCTTGAGGTTGCCGGTCACGACCATGTCGGGCGCGATGATCGACATCGCGTTGGAGTCGGTTCGCCGCCGTTGGGCCGGAACGCCCGCGGGCGCGGACGCCGAGTTCGAAAAGATGCTCATCAGCGTTTCCACCCCTCCCGAACGAGCGTCATCGGATCGATCGACACACCGTCACGCCGAATTTCGAAATGAAGATGCGGCGCCGAAGAGCGGCCGGTGTTGCCAGACCTCCCCAGCACCGCGCCCGCGCCAATCGACTGCCCTCGATCCACCAAGATCCGAGACAAATGGCCATACATCGTCTGGTACCCATTCGGGTGCTCCAACAGGACGAAAGAGCCGTAGGCCCGGTCGACGCCCGTCTGGAGGACCGTACCACCGCCGGCCGCTCGGACCAGAGCGCCAATCGGAACCGCTACGTCGATCCCAGGATGGGCTTCATCGGGTTGGGCGACGCCAACCTGCCCGCGGGTCAGGTAGCCACGTTCATCGAGAGGCCAATGCCTTGGCTCGGAGGCGCCGACTTCGCGCTCGGCCTGTAGGCCCTGCGGAAGCACGATGATCGCCGGAGCGACCGGGAGCGACGAACCCGGTCGCAAGGGATCGGGGACGATGTCGGCCCCCACCATCCGTCGGAGTTGAGCATAGTTCGCCTCGACCTGATCGAGCGCCGCCGCGAGCTCGCGAATCCGTTCGTTGTCGGTCGTCAGCCGCTCGACCTCACGCTCCAGGTTCGGCACCCGCGCTGCCGCTCGAACGATGGGACCGTAAAAGGCTACCCCCAACACCAGCAGGAGCCCGCCCACCACCGCCAGTGTCAGTCCGATGCGGTACCCAGCCACCGGAATTCGGTAGGAGGTCGACGTCAGCGCTCCGTCGCGGTGAACCGTGACGGTCACCGCCCGGCGGCCGCCCCTCATCCGCCAAACGGCTCCCCGAGGATCTTCTCGAGCACCCTCGCGAGGTCGTCGTTCGAATAGTAGGTAATGGTCACGAATCCTCGACCTTTCCGTCGCGCCGTGACTCGAACCTCCGTCTGGAGCCGGTGACGGAGAGCCTCCTCAACCCGGCGAACCTCCGGTTGCAGTTGCCGCTCGGGCTTCTTGGTTCTCACCCGCCGGCCGGGAGCCTCGCCGCGGACCCTGCTCTCGAGATCGCGGACCGACCATCCCTTCGCCACGACCGCTTGGGCCAATCGGACCATTTGCCGCTCGTCGGCTAACCCGAGAAGCGCTCGGGCATGGCCCTCCGATAGGGCTCCTTCCTGGACCATCCGTTGGACCCCGGCCGGCAGCTTGAGGAGACGCAGCGTGTTGGCCACCGTGGTCCGGTTGCGCCCAACCAGTCGCGCCACCTCCGCCTGCGGCAACCCGAACTCGCGGATCAAGCGATCGTAACCGAGAGCAGCGTCGATCGGCGACAGGTCGTCTCGTTGCAGGTTCTCGATGAGGGCCAGGGTCAGCAGCGCCTGGTCATCGACCTCCCTCACGACGGCGGGAATCGCTTGCCACCCGAGCCGCTGCACCGCCCGCCACCGGCGCTCCCCGGCAATCAGCTCGTAGCGCCCCCCCGGCCGGGAGCGCACCACCACCGGCTGCAGAAGACCCGACGCGGAGATCGAGTCGGCGAGTTCCCCCATGGCCACCGGCTCGAACTCTCGGCGCGGCTGATAGGGATTGGGGTCGATCGAGGTCACGGCCACCTCGCGAAGCGCCCCCTGGGCGTGCGCCGCCTCCTTCGAGGTCGGGCCAAGGAGCGCCTCGAGTCCCCTGCCTAACCGTCGGGTCGTCATGGCGATCGCTCCCCTCGACCGGTGGATGGCACCGGATCCATTCGCTCTCCCCTGCGAACCAGTTCTTGGGCCACCGCGATGTAGCTCCGGGCCCCAACCGATTGGACATCGTACATCAAGATCGGTTTGCCGAAACTCGGCGCCTCCGCCAATCGAACGTTGCGCGGGATCACGGTCTTGAAGACCTGGGCTCCGAAATACTCCTTGGCCTCCTGAGCGACCTGGCGACAGAGATTGAGGCGAGAGTCGTACATTGTCAGAAGAACGCCGTCGATCGCAAGGTTGGCATTGAAATTTTGCTGGACCAGGCGAATGGTGTTGAGGAGCTGCGAAATTCCCTCGAGCGCGTAATACTCGCACTGAATCGGGATTACGACTCCGCGGGCGGCGGTGAGGACGTTGAGGGTGATGAGCCCGAGGGAGGGCGGGCAGTCTATGAGTATGAAGTCATACGACGCTTCGACGGAACGAAGGGCGGTTCGAAGGCGGGTCTCGCGGTCAGACAGGTTGACCAACTCGAGTTCGGCTCCTACGAGATCTTGGCTCGATGGTAGCGTCCACAAGTAGGGCAACTCCGGGTCCCGAATCACCGCGTCAGCGGGGGACCGACCTTCGACGATCACCTCGTAGAGGGAAGCGCGGTTCTGGTCTTTGCCAACCCCCACGCCGCTCGAGGCGTTTGCCTGGGGGTCGGCGTCGACGAGGAGGGTCCGTCGCTCGGCGATGGCGAGGGACGCCGCCAGGTTGACGGCAGTGGTGGTCTTGCCGACGCCACCTTTCTGGTTTGCAACGGCGATGACTCTCGTCATTTCATCTTGAACCGTAAAGTTATGCGTAGTAGTGAGTTACAATACTACAGTTGAATGATGTGACGAGGTCACTGAGGGAATATACGGCCCCGGCATCGGGGCGCAAAATGGGAAGGGACTCGTTTTCACGTGAAACCCGAGTTCCCGCAGCCCCGGCGTTTCACGTGAAACGGATCTCTAGCCGTCGGTGCGGCTCACCTCCATCACCAAGGACTGCAGATCGCTCGGCGTAATGCCCGGGATTCGAGATGCTTGTCCTAACGTCGCCGGTCGGCGAAGAGAGAGCTTCTCGCGGGCCTCGAACGATATCGAGGCCAACCGGCCGTACTCGATCCCCGCCGGCAACAGAAAATCATCCATTTCCGCCAACTGCTCAGCCATCTCCTTCTCCCGACCAATGTAGCCCTGGTACCGGATCTCGATCTCGCCCCATTGGCACGACTCCCGGGCGATCTCCGCCCCAGTCGCCGCCAACATCTCGAAGAGAGAGATCCCCGGTCGCCGACAGAGTTCCTCGACCCGAACCGGATCGGCGATTGACCGCTCCCCGCCGCGGTGAAGAATCGGGTTCGCCTCCTCGGGACGAATCACTTGCTGTTTCGCCAACAGCCTCCCGCGATCCTCCCCCTCGAGCATCCGTTCCGCCACAGCCCTCTCCAACGCCGTCAGGAGCCCGAGCTGGACGGCCGTCGGAAACAGCCGCCGGAGCGCGTTGTCTTGACGAAGCGTCAACCGAAACTCCGACCGAGACGTGAACAAACGGTAGGGTTCGTCGACACCCCGGGTCACCAGGTCGTCCACCAAAACCCCGATGAAGCCGTCCTGGCGGCCGAACACCACTGGTTCCCGTCCCAAGGCGTGGGCGGCCCCATTGATCCCAGCAACTACCCCCTGGCCAGCCGCCTCCTCGTAGCCCGTGGTGCCATTGACCTGCCCCGCAAAAAAGAGCCCCTCCACCGACCGAACCGCCAACCGCTGATCCAGCTGGGTCGGCGGATAGTAGTCGTACTCGATCGCGTAGCCGGGCCGAGTCATCTCGACCTGCTCCAAACCAGGCACCGACCGAAGATATTCCAGTTGAACCAGCGGAGGTAACGACGTCGACAGTCCGTTGACGTACATCTCGGTCGTGTCGAGACCCTCGGGCTCCAGGAACACCTGATGCCGCAGCGCCTCCGGAAACCGGACAATCTTGTCCTCGATCGAAGGACAATACCGCGGCCCCCGGCCAGTGATCGCACCCCCAAACAAAGCCGACTCGCTCAAATGGCTCGTGATGATCTCGCGAAGCCGCTCCCCGGTATGGGTCAGATAACAGGGCAACTGCGGCGGATGGGGATGCCGCTCGAAAACCGAAAACCAATACTCGCCTGCGTCGCCGTCTTGACGCTCCAGCCGACCGAGGTCCGCCGTTCTCCCATCGATCCGAGGGGGAGTTCCAGTCTTGAAGCGTTCTACTGTAAGCCCATGATTTTCAATGTCTTGCGCCATCTCAACGGCCGGCGGCTCACCGGAGCGGCCCGCCGGTATCTGGGTCGAAAGGCCCACGTGAATCCGGCCCCGGAGAAAAGTCCCCGCCGTTACGATCACCGCTCGGGCCCGGAACGTTCGGCCGTCGGTCGTCGTCACCCCGCGGACCCGGCCGCCGACAATCAGCAACCGCGCCACCGTCCCCTGCGAAAATCTAACGTTAGGCAGCCGCTCCAGCTCCGTCCGGACCGCTCGGCGATAGAGACCCCGATCACACTGCGCTCGCGGCGACCACACGGCCGGGCCCTTCGACCGGTTCAGCATCCGAAATTGCAGCCGCGCCCGATCGGTGGCCCGCCCCATGATCCCCCCGAGCGCATCGACCTCCCGGACCACCGTTCCCTTGGCAATCCCGCCAATCGCCGGATTGCACGACATCTGGCCAATGGTCTCCAGGTTCTGAGTCACCATCAGAACCCGAGCGCCCATTCGCGACGCCATCGCGGCGGCCTCGGTGCCGGCGTGCCCCCCCCCGATCACCAAAACGTCGAATTCCCCCATGGGCGATAAGCTAGCGGCCGTTAGGGAAAACAACAGGGCGACCGGCCACTCGGCCGACCGCCCCTTCCGTCCACCCCTGCACCGGCGCTAGCCCGCCCGGACCCAGCGAACCAGATCCTTGACCGACGCCTTCTTTCCGTACATCAAAATCCCGATTCGATAGATCCTGGCTGCCAGCCATACCACCGCCAGCAACCCTGCGATGGTCGTTCCGACCGACAGCAGCAGCTCCGCCACCGGAATCGGCGCAATCGAATACCTCACCGGCACCACGAACGGCGCCAGCGGAGGAACGAGGCTCAGCACCCGCGCCAACGATCCGTTCGGCTCGTTGAGCAGTGCGAACATGCTCATCAAACCCATGATGATGAACAGCATCACGGGCATCTGCGCCTGCTGAGTCTCTTGAACGGTGCTACACATCGACCCGATGGCCGCGTAGGCGGCCGAATACAGCAAGAACCCGAGCACGAAGAACGTCAAGAACACGATCAGCAGGTCCGTCGGCACCGACGGCAGCGCAAAGGGCATTCCGCCGGCGCTCGCGCCAACGACCGCCATCAGCTTCGACTGGTAGGTCGCCAGCAACTTGGCGGCCGTCGTCCACACGCCGATCTGCACCAAGCTCACCGCCCCAACCCCGACGACCTTCCCCAACAACAGTTGGAACGGGGTCAGGCTGGACACCAAAATTTCCATGATCCGGTTCGACTTTTCCTCGACGACCGAGGTCATCACCTGGGTACCGTAGAGGAGGAGCGCGATGTAGAGGATGAAGCTCATCGCGTAAGCGAGCGCGAACGTCGCCCCGCCACTCTCGTTCGTGAGTTTCCCCTCGGACACCTTCCGGGTGTCCAGATCGAGCGGCGTGACCGCCCCGAGCGCCACCGCCGGATCCACCCCGGCGCGCTGGAGCCGCTCGGTCATCATGATCGGCGACAGGGTACTTCGCAAATCCGCCATCGCCCGGGGACTCCCGACGTCAGCCCCGAGATATGTCAGTTGCCCCTTGGTGATCCCCCCCTCCGAGATCATCACGATCCCGTCGATCGTCTCAGCATCGCGACCCGAGAGCCCGGTGCGCGGCACCAACGAGTCCCGAACCGACTCCGCCCGTGGACCCGCCACGATCACGGTCGGCAAGTACTTGGCCTCCGCCTCAGCACCGGTGCCCTTCATGGCCGCCGCCAGCGCAGCCTCTACCCGAGCCCCGAACGAGCCGGTCCCCGCGTCGATCACCACCACCTTCCGGCCGGTTACCTCCCGCCCGATCAACAAGGCCGGTAGCATTATCATTCCAATGAAGAAGAGCGGGCCCAACAACGTCGTCAGCACGAACGCCTTGGTCCGGACCCGCTCCACGAACTCCCGCCGGATTACCGCGATCACCTTGCTCATCTCAGGCCTCCTCCGGCCGCGCCGAGGGGCGAGCACCCTCTCGCCCCACCTTGGCTTCGAAGATCGACTGCAGCGATGCCTCGATCACTTGAAATCGCGACAGCCCGACACCCTCTCGAACCAAGGTCTCCAGCAGTCGCTCACCCGTTTCCCCCGCGGCAAGCTCCACCTCCGCCGTCGCCCCGAAGTCGGACGCCTTGGCCACCAACGTTCGATCCTGAACCACCCGAGCCGCCCGCTCCGCGTTGCGGGTGAAGCTCAACGCCACGTGTTTCCCTCCGAACTCCCGCTTGATCTCGGCCAGCGTGCCATCCACCCGCTTCTGACCGTGGGCGATGATCACCACCCGATCGCACATCTGCTCGGCATGCTCCATGATGTGGGTCGAGAACAAGACCGTTCGCCCGGCTCGAGCAACCTCGACGACGATGTCACGCAGCGCTTTGCTGTTGACCGGATCGAGACCACTGAACGGCTCGTCGAGGATCACCAACTCGGGCTCGTGCAGCAAAGCGCTGATGAACTGGATCTTCTGTTGCATCCCCTTCGAGAGATCCTGCACCTTCTTGAGCGTCCAGTCCTCCAACTCGAGCCGAGCCAGCCAGTCGACCGCTTTGCGACGGGCGGGCGCCCGAGCAAGCCCTTTTATCTCGGCCAAGAAGACGATCTGGTCGATCACCCGCATCTTCGGATATAACCCGCGCTCCTCCGGCAGGTAGCCGATTCTCGCCGACAGCCCTCGACTCCCCGCCGTCGTTCCCAACACGGACACCGTGCCTTCATCGGGCATGAAGATGTTCATTATCATCCGAATCGTGGTGCTCTTACCGGCCCCGTTGGGGCCGAGGAGCCCGAAAATGCCGCCGCGAGGGACCTCGAGCGAGAGATCGCGGACGGCCGTATGCCCCGCGAACCGCTTCGTGACCCCTTTGACCTGCACTACCGCCTCCGCCATGTGACCTCCCCAAGTGAGTTACCTCGCCCCTCCGTCACGCCCTCACTCCGATCCCGCCGGTGCGGCCGCCGGTTCGAAAATCGCCTCGATCGGCTGTCCGAACAGCCGCGCAATCGCGAACGCGAGCGGCAGGCTCGGATCGTACTTTTCCGTCTCGATCGCGTTGACCGTTTGGCGCGAAACCCCGAGCCGTTCCGCCAGGTCCCCCTGCGACCAGCCACGCTCAGCGCGTAAAACGCGCAGCCGGTTCGTCACCGATACTTCCTGCGCACCAGGGCGATCCCGGCGCCCCAGAACCCGAACATCGCGATCCACAGCCAGGGAAACAGGACCGTCACCGGGTAATCCGGCGTCACGCCGCTCTTTGCCAACATGCCATAGCCCATGACCAAAATCCCGGTCCAGGAAAACTGCAGCAGCATCGCCTCGAGATGGATCCGATGTTGGAGTTCGTCCATCGAGTCCAGCAACTCCCGCAGCCGCACGAAGAAGACTATCAACGGCACCACCGGCATCAGCGCCGCTGGGGCCCGGAGTCCAGACGGAACCAGCCCCCTCCGCTCGAGCACCGACACGAGGAGGGCGAGACCAGCTGAAACGAGGGCAAGCCGAATCAGTTGCCAAGAATGGCGGTTGGGGGACCGATCCATGGACTCTCCCGATAGCGACGGCCGCGAATGTAAAGCGTCGTTTACCAAATGTTCAATGATGCTTTACATGAGACCGACGCTGGTCCCGGAATCGGGGTACGGCTATCCGTGGTCCGCCAGTCTTTGGATGGGCTGCGAATCGGCGATCGGTACGACTGCCAGACGCTGGGTGACCTGAACTCCAAACCGGCGTTGCCGAATCAGCCACTCGGCGCGGTCGAGGTCGGTAGTCGCCGGGTCGTGGATCGCGACATCGTGGAGCACCACGCCACGAGGCCCCAACTCATGGTAGCGACCGACGAAGGTCCGCCCGGCCGGGTCGTTGAGGACGACCGTGATGCCGTGCAGCTCCTCGTGCCCTGGGTGGAAAACGTGGCCAGGCATCCTCGCCGGCCTCAGGCGGTACAGTGTTGATCGAAGGCTGCCTTCAAGTCCGCGGCGATCGCGTCCGGTCCCCGCCCCTCGATTTGATATCGGTGCAAGAAGTAGACGACCTCGCCATCTTTCAGGAGGGCGATCGACGGCGAGCTCGGCTGATAGTCGGCGAAGTAGCTCCTCGCCCGAGCGGCCGCATCGACGTCCTGACCTGCGAAGACGGTCAGGAGCGCTTGGGGCCTCACCTGGTGGCGCAGCGCCAAGGCCATCGCCGGGCGGGCGGCCCCCGCGGCGCATCCACAGACCGAGTTGACGAACAGGAGCTGGGTTCCTCGAGGATCGCCTAACTTCGCGTCAACCTCGGCAACGGTCTTGAGTTCGGTAATCCCGAGCCGGGTCAACTCGGCCCGCATCGGTCCAACTAGTCGCTCATCGTAGGGCATCGTTCACCTATTTTTGGCTGGGACTCTGGCGGCCGTCCTCGACCGCCTTCATCAACGCGTGCCACGCCAGGGTGGCACATTTGACCCGAATCGGAAACGCGGAAACGCCCGAGAACGCGCTCAGGCACCCGAGAGCTCGGCGCGCTTCCTTCTTATCCACCTCGGTGATCGGCGCCCGACCGGTCACGACTTGATGGAATCGTTCGAACAGCGCCTCGGCTTCCGCGACGGTTTTCCCTTTGATCGCCGTGGTCATCATCGAGGCCGACGCCTTCGAGATCGCGCAGCCCTGGCCTTGGAACGAAACGTCCGTCACCACGTCGTGATCGACCGTGACCCACACCTCGAAGGTGTCCCCGCAGAGCGGATTGCGCCCCTCGGCGTGACCCGTCGCCCCGGCGGACGCTCGGAAGTTCCTCGGCGACTTGTTGTGCTCGAGGATCAGGGTCTGGTACAGCTCATCGAGCTCACTCATTGCCCGAAGACGGCCCGAGCGCGGTGGACACCCTCAACGAGGGCATCGACCTCCTGGCGGGTGTTGTAGGGGGCAAAAGACGCTCGCACCGTCGCGGTAACCCCGAGCCGCCGCATCAGTGGTTGGGCGCAATGGTGGCCGGCGCGGACCGCGACCCCGCCCGCGTCGAGGGCGGTCCCGACGTCGTGTGGATGCACCCCTTCGAGGGTAAACGCCACCACCCCGACCCGATGGGCGCTCTCCCCGAAAACCCGCACCCCCGGCACCGCTCGCAACTGGTCGATCGCGTAGTGGGCAAGGTCGCTCTCGTGCTCGAGGGCGGCGACCCGATCCCAGGTCGTCAGGTAGTCGAGGACCCCGCCGAGGCCGAACACCTCGGCGACGGGGGGAGTCCCGGATTCGAAACGCGCCGGGCTCGGGGCGTAGGTGGATCGCTCGATCTCGACCGACGAAATCATGCCCCCACCTCCCTGCCACGGAGCCATGTCCGCCAACAGGGCTTCTCGCCCGAAGAGCACCCCGAGACCCGTCGGCCCGAACAACTTATGGGCCGAAAACGCGTAGAAGTCGCAATTCAGGGCCCGGACGTCGACCGGCAAGTGGGGAACGGCCTGCGCTCCGTCGACCACCACCGCCGCGCCTGCTCGGTGTGCCAGCCGGCAAACTTCCGCGACCGGAATCAGCGTCCCGAGAACGTTGGAGGCATGGCAGACCGCTACGATTTTCGTTCGGGCGGTCAGTTCCCGTTCCAACCAGGCGAGGTCGAGATCGCCCGAGTCCAGCATCGGAATCGCCCGGACGGTGGCGCCTGCTTTTTGTGCCGCCAACTGCCACGGAACCAAGTTCGAATGGTGCTCGAGCTCCGAGACCAGAACCTCGTCGCCAGCTCGGAGCACCGCACCGCCGTGGCTCGCGGCCACCAGGTTGAGACTCGCCGTCGTCCCCGCCGTGAAAACGATTTCGCCAACGTCGACGTTCAGAAACGCGGCGACTTTTCCTCGGACGGTCTCGTAGCGGTCGGTAGCCTCTTGGCTCGTGGAATGCACTCCGCGGGCGACGTTGGCGGAGTACGACGTGTAATACTCGACGATGCTGTCGATCACCTGCTGGGGTTTCAGGGCGGTCGCTGCATTGTCGAGGTAGACCAACGGCTTACCCCGTACCTGTCGCCGAAGCATCGGAAAGTCGCGCCGGATTCGATCGGGGTCCCAGGGCATCCCGGTCGGAGCGGGGAGTTCCAGTTCGGTGGATGAAAAGCTCGACACGGCCGTCTTCTCCTAACGCACCATGCTCAATCGCTCGTGCACCAGCTGATCGAGAGCGACCCGCACCGACTCCGAGGCCACCTCGTTCAACACCTCGGCGGCGAAGGCATAGACCATCAGCCGCTCGGCGGCGTCCTTGGGGATGCCGCGGCTTCGGAGGTAAAAGGAGGACAGCGGGTCGAGCTGCCCGACGGTCGCCCCGTGGGTGCATTTCACGTCGTCCGCAAAGATCTCCAATTGCGGCTTGGTGTCGATTCGCGCGGAGTCCGACAACAGGAGGGCCCGATTGGTCTGTTTGGCGTCGGTCTTCTGGGCCTCCGGTTTGACGAAGATCTTGCCGTTGAAGACCCCATGGGCTCGATCGTCGAGAATGCCCTTGTAGACCTCCCAGCTCCGACAGTTCGGCTGGTCGTGGTAGATCGTGGTGTGGTTGTCGATCAGCTGGTCTTGGTGACCGAAGTAGAGCCCGTAGAGCAGGGCCTCGGTATCGGGAGCACCGAGCCTGGTATGGAGGTCGTGGCGAGCGAGCGCCCCGCCCATCGCGAAAGCGAAGGAGCGATAATGACTCTCGCGGTCCTGGCTCACCTGGCTGAAACCGACGTGGAACGCGGCCTCGGATTCCCGCTGGATCCGGCTGTGCTCGACCCAGGCACCGGGCCCGATCGCCAACTCCGTCACGGCGTTGGTCAGGTAGCGGGGCCGCCCGCCCAGTGACAGGTAGCTCTCGATGAGCTGAACCCTGGCTCCGGCTTCCACCACGACGACCGTTCTCGGGTGGATCGCGGCGCCGTCCGCCTCCGGCGTCGAGACGAAGAGAAGGTGAATCGGGTTCTCGGGCGCGGCGTCCGGGGCCACCCGCACCACTGCCCCTTCGCGGGTCAGGGCGGTATTGAGGGCGGTGAACGGCGTCGCCGCCGGTGACACGTGGCGACCGAAGTACGGCTCTACCAACGTCGGTCGTTGGGCCAAGACCGCCGACAACGCTTCGAGGGTGACGCCAGGCCCCACCTCACCGAGGGAGAGGGACCGATCGAAGCGGCCGTTGACGAAAACCAGCCGGGGCCAGTCGGGATGCTGGAAAAGGTACGGATCGAGATCCGCCAGTTGGAGGACGGGCACCGCCGGGGAAGCCGAAAAATCGCCGCGGGCGATGGGCGCCACCGAAGTGAAGCGCCATTCCTCGTCGCGAGTCGACGGGAAGCCAGACCGCTGAAAGCCCTCGATCGCCGCTCGCCGCAGCGAGGTCAGCCACGGGGGCCCCGCTCCGCCGCCATTGCCGGCAAACGCTTGGTACTGCCGAACGTAGCTGTCGATCATGCGGTTGCCGCGGCCGTTCCGGCGACGTCCGTATCGGATTTGGCGAGCCATTCATAGCCGCGGGCTTCCAAGTCGAGGGCGAGGTCCTTCCCACCGGACTTCACGATCTGGCCATCCGAGATGACATGGACCACATCGGGGATGATGTGATTGAGCAGCCGCTGGTAGTGGGTGATGACGACGTAGGCGTTGTCGGGACGGCGAAGCGCGTTGACCCCGGTTGCCACGATTCGCAATGCGTCGATATCGAGCCCCGAGTCGGTCTCATCGAGCAGGGCGAGTTTCGGTTCGAGTACCGCCATCTGGAGGATCTCGTTCCGCTTCTTTTCGCCTCCCGAGAAGCCGGCGTTGACAGCCCGTTGCATGATCTCGGGACCCCATTCGACCACCTTGAGCTTGTCTTCGAGAAGGTCGAGGAAATCGATCGGGTCGACCTCCTCGAGGCCCCGGGCTTTTCGGAGCTCGTTGTAGGCTGCCCTCAAGAAATAGGCGTTGGTGACGCCCGGAATCTCGACCGGATATTGGAACGCCAGGAACACTCCGGCCTGGGCCCGCTCTTCCGGGTCCATTTCGGCCAAATCCTGACCCTGGTAGAGGATCTGACCGCCCGAGATCTGGTAGGCTGGATGACCGGCGATCACCTGCGCCAAGGTGCTCTTGCCGGACCCGTTGGGCCCCATGATCGCGTGAATCTCGCCAACGTCGACGGTCAGGTTGATCCCTTTGAGGATTTCCTTGTCGCCAGCGGTTGCCCGAAGGTCGTTCACTTCCAGTAACGGCATCGTGTCCTCGTTTACCCGACACTTCCCTCAAGGCTGATGCCAAGGAGCTTCTGAGCCTCCACGGCGAACTCCATCGGAAGCTCGCGGAAGACCTCCTTGCAGAAGCCGTTGACGATCATCGAGATCGCGTTCTCGGTATTGAGACCGCGCTGCTTGAGGTAAAAAATCTGGTCCTCTCCGATTTTCGACGTTGACGCCTCGTGTTCCACCGCGGCGGTCCGATTCTGCACGTCGATGTAAGGAAAGGTGTGGGCCCCACAACGGTTCCCAATCAACATCGAGTCACACTGGGTGTAGTTACGGGCCCCATCGGCCCGGGGCATGACTTTCACGAGCCCCCGATAGCTGTTCTGCCCGCGGCCGGCCGAAATGCCCTTGGAGACGATCGTGCTGCGGGTGTTCCGGCCAATGTGGATCATCTTGGTGCCGGTATCGGCCTGCTGGCGATTGTTGACCACCGCCACCGAATGGAACTCGCCAACCGAATCGTCGCCCTGGAGGATGACGCTGGGGTATTTCCACGTGATCGACGACCCGGTCTCGACCTGCGTCCACGAGATCTTACTGCCGGCGCCGACGCATTTGCCGCGCTTGGTGACGAAGTTGTAGATGCCGCCCTTGCCCTCGTCGTCCCCAGCGTACCAGTTCTGCACCGTCGAGTACTTGATCGATGCCCCCTCGAGAGCGACCAGCTCGACCACCGCCGCATGCAACTGATTCTCGTCTCGCTTGGGGGCGGTACAGCCTTCGAGGTAGCTGACGTAGGAACCCTCGTCCGCGACGATCAAGGTGCGCTCGAACTGACCGGTGTTCTGGGCGTTGATGCGGAAGTACGTCGAAAGGTCCATCGGACAGCGAAGCCCCTTCGGAACGTAGACGAAGGAACCGTCGCTGAAGACCGCGGAATTCAACGCCGCGAAGAAGTTGTCGCTCGTCGGAACCACCGAACCGAGATACCGCTGCACCAATTCGGGGTGCTCTTGCACCGCCTCGGAGAAGGAGCAGAAAATGATCCCGAGCTCACCCAGCTGTTTCTTGTAACTCGTTCCCACCGAAACGCTGTCGAACACCGCGTCGACCGCCACCCCCGCGAGGATTTTCTGCTCGGTCAGCGAGATTCCCAACTTGTCGTAGGTTTCCCGGAGCTTGGGGTCGACTTCGTCGAGGCTCCCGAGTGGCAGCGCCGTCTTGGGGGCCGAGTAATACACCATCTGCTGGTAGTCGATGGGATCATACTTGACGTTAGGCCAGTGCGGCTCAGACATCTTGAGCCAGCCGCGGTAGGCTTTGAGCCGCCATTCCAAGAGAAACGACGGCTCCGCCTTCTTGGCGGAAATCAGCCTGATGACATCCTCGTTCAACCCGGGAGGAATCGCCTCCGACTCGATGTCGGTGACGAAACCCCATTTGTACTCTCGATTGACGAGGGCCTCGACGGACTCGGTCAAAGTCACCTCTCCTCGGTCAAACTACCCCTCAAAGTTGCGTGGCCCCCCCACAGCCTCGAAATCCTAAGTGAAAAAGTCGGGATTGTCAAACGCACGCCACGGCGGAGTTTATCATGGACCGACGGGGTCCCCCCAAGGTCGCCCGACTGGGGGGCGACCGGGGGCCACCCAAGGAGTGCCGGCAAATGACTTTGCCAATAGTAGTTGTATATCACACTAATTGATTGGCTCTTGCACCTGCTTGGCAAACCTCAAGATTAGAGGCATGACCGTTCATCGGATCCGGCTGCTTGGCGACCCCGTGCTCCGTGCCAAGTGTGAGCCGATCGCCAATCCTCAGTCGGCCGCGGTTCGGATGATCGTCGATGACCTACGAGAAACGCTTCGAGATTGGCAATCGCGGTTTGGGACGGGGCGAGGAATCGCCGCCCCCCAAATCGCCGCCCCGGTGCGGATCGTCTTTGTCGAGATGGACCGGCCGTGGCCGCTGATCAATCCCGAGATCATCGACATCGGAACTGAAGACTTCACGGTCTGGGACGACTGTTTCTCGTTCCCGAGCCTGCTCGTCCGGGTCCAGCGGGCCTACCGAATTCGGGTCCGTTATCACGACATCAAGGGCGAGCAGCACGAGGTCGACCTCGAGGGCGACCGGGCCGAGTTGTTACAGCACGAGATCGACCACCTCGACGGCGTCTTGGCCGTGGATCGGGCGGTGGGGCCGGACCCATTTTGCCTGCGCGAAGAGTGGAACCGGTGGTACACTTCGAAGGACCGATACGGCCGCCCGGAGCCCCGGGCGGAGCCGATCGCGCCCGCCTTGCTTTGAGGTCCGACATTCCCGTGGGCACACTCCAAACCTATCGCGCAAACGGCCATGCTGCATCGGGTTACCTCGCCATCCCAGAGGGGAGCCGAGGTCCCGGGATCCTCGTTATCCAAGAGTGGTGGGGGCTCGTCGATCACATCAAGAGTGTGGCCGATCGATTCGCCGCCGCCGGCTTCGTCGCCCTGGCCCCGGACTTCTACCACGGTCAGGTCACCGACAGCCCCGACACGGCCGCCAAGCTCTTCATGGCGCTCAACATCGATCGGGCAGCGGCCGATCTCCGCGGTTCGGCGGATTTCCTCCTGGGCCGGCCGGAGGTCGCGGGGGCTCGGGTGGGGGCACTCGGATTCTGCATGGGCGGTCAGCTCGCCCTCTACGCCGGGATGGTGTGCTCGGAGCAAATCGGGGCGGTGGTCGACTTCTACGGGATTCATCCTAACGTCCGGATCGATCCAGCCAGGCTCGCGGTGCCGGTCTTAGGGCACTTCGCCCGGCGCGATTCGTCGGTCCCGGTCGCCGCCGCCGAGGCGTTGGCGACCTCCGTGATAGCGGCGGGCGGACGATTCGACGCCCATTTCTACGACGCCGACCATGCCTTTTTCAACGACACCAGACCGGCGGTTTTCCATCAGGAATCCGCCGCCCTTGCGTGGGACCGGAGCGTTGCCTTCCTGCGGCGGCACCTCGGCTAACAAACGGCGGGGTCACCCCTTGCGCCAACTACCCCGGCTTCGTACTCTGTCGGCTCGGCCGCACTGAGATCGGGAGCTTTTCGCGAATGACGTACATCATCACCGACGCTTGCATCGGCGTCAAAGATCGGGCCTGTGTCGACGTCTGCCCGGTCGACTGTATTTACGAGGGCGAGGACCAGCTCTATATCCATCCCGACGAGTGCATTGACTGCGGTGCCTGCGAACCCGAGTGTCCTGTCACCGCCATTTTCCCCGAGGAAGAGGTCCCCGAAGCCAATGCCGCCTCGATCGCCAAGAACAAAGAGATCTTTTCGTCGGCCAACCCACCAGGACCGCCTCAACGGTAGGACGCCAGCCCAACGCGACGACCGAGGGCCGTCAGACGGCCGCCCTCATGCGTCGAGGCCTCAAGCCCAATAAAGAGTCAGCCCAGAGGCCGGTTTTCACCGACCCCCAGGCTGATGGGTGGAGGAACTGCATGAGGCTGGGCGGTGACCCAAAGGACATGGAATCGGGCCGCCATTTCTATAGACGCTCGAGGCCGCCGGATGGTTTCACCGCAGACTTTGGAGGAATTTCAGGATCGCTCGGGTGGTGGGGACCGGTTGCTCGATGCTCGGGAGATGGCCGGCGCCGGGCACCTCCACCAGCCGAACTTCAGGAATCGCGCTCGCCATTGCTCGGGATATAGCAGGCGGGGTGATGACGTCCTCCTGGCCCACGATCACCAAGCTCGGGATCCCGACGAGGGTCGGCAGCAACGGGGTGCTGTCGGGCCGATCCCGCATGGCCGTTAGGGCTCCGACGATCCCCGACGCGGGCGACCGGACGATCATGTTTCGCACCGATTCGATGATGTCGGCCGGGACGGTAGCGGTGAAGAACCGCGGCAGCATCGCCTCGGCGGCGGCGACGGCCCCCTGCTCCCGGACTTTGGCGACGAGCGTGTCGCGAGCCCTCCGTCCCTCAGCGCTGTCCGCCTCCGCCCTGGTATCCATCAGGACGAGGCCACGAAGCCGGCTCCGGTACCGGCGTACGAACTCGAATCCGATGTACCCACCCATCGACAAGCCGCAGAGCACCACCCGATCCTCGCCCAACGCGTCGAGGAGCCCGGCGATGTCGTCTGCGTACATCGCCATCGAGTAGCCCAAGTCCGGGGCATCCGACTGGCCCATGCCACGGAGATCGACGCCGATTCGGCGATACCCGGTGAGGGTGTCGAGTTGATGACGGAAGATGGTTCGGTCGAGAGGGAACCCGTGAACGAACAGGATGGCCGGACCGGAGCCGCGGGTTTCGACGGCCAAGCTGACGCCGTTGACCGTGATCCGGTCGATCGGCTCGGTGCTTGGGCGGGCGCTGAAGAAGCGAGCAAACTCCTCTGGGACTGCCTGCGGTTGTCCCTGTCGATCGACGCACACGAAGAGGAACTCGGCCGTCGCGACGGCCGCATCGTCAGTGGCCCTTCGAGCGGTTTGCCGAATCGTGAAGCTGGTGCGGCCGAGGTGGGTGAGCGTCTGTCGAAATCGAAGAACCTCGCCCGGGCGGACGGCGGCGTGGAAGTCGACGACACTGCGCCGGACGACCGGACTGAGGCCTTCCCGGCTGAAGACGTCGACGCCCGGACCCCCGTTCAAGTGATCCCACCGCGCCCGCTCGAACAGCTTGAGGAAGGCCGCGAAACTCACGGTCCCGACCGAATCGCAATCGTCGGGGTATACGGTCAGGTCGGCCTCTGCTTCGCGCATGCCAGTTCGATCGTTTGGGGCGTCGGGACCCTAGCAAACTACGCCGGTCGGGTTCGGTGTCGCTACCTTTCCCACTCGAGGGTAAGCAATCTGCTCGCCGGAGTCGCTGCCGCCCATGTCCGTCGCCTCCTCAGATGCGTTCGACCTGATCGAGTCTCACGCCGACTTCGTCTCCCTGATCGAACGGATGCGCCTCGAGCCGGTCGTCGGGCTCGATACCGAGGCGGCCAGCTTTCACCGGTTTCACGATCGGGTCTACCTCCTCCAGATATCGTCGCCGACCCAGACGGCCGTCGTGGATCCGCTCGCCGTTGGCGGCCTGGAGCCGCTGCGCGGTTGGCTGGCCAGCCCAGCCACCGAGTTCGTGTTCCACGACGCGGATTATGACCTCCGGCTCCTCCACCACGAGTTTAGGATCCGGGTGACGAACCTTTTCGACACCCGAGTGGCGGCGCAGTTTCTCAACCTACCGAGCATTGGCCTCGCCGGCATTCTCGAATCGCGTTTTGGCGTGGTCACGAACAAGAAATGGCAGCGAGCGGATTGGTCAGCCCGTCCGTTGTCGCCAGAAATGGCGGCGTACGCCGCGACCGACACTCGATATCTCCCCGAGTTGCGGGATGGCCTCCGATCGGAGCTCGCGGCCAGCGGCCGCCTGGCTTGGGTCGAGGAGGAATGCCAGTTGGCGCGCGACGTCGAATGGGCGCCGAGGACCCCACCGGCCGCGGGATTCCTGCGACTCAAAGGGGCCCGGGAGCTCGACCGACGGGGCCTGGCCGTCCTCCGCGAGTTGTTCATCTGGCGAGAGCAAACGGCCGCGCACCTCGACCGGGCCCTGTTCCGTGTCCTCGGCAACGAAACCCTGCTGGCCCTGGCTCATCGACCGCCGCAAACTCGGGAAGCGCTGGAGGCGGTCCGGGGCGTCGGTCGGGAAAACGCTCATCGCCGGGGAGGCGAGATCCTCGAAGCCATTGTTCGGGGGCTCGAGGTTCCCGAAGCCGAGTTGCCAAGATTCGACCGCCGGCCACGCCACCGACCCGATCCAGAGCTGGAAGCCCGCCTCGAGCGGCTCCGTCGATGGCGGAGTGGTTTGGCGGATCGGATCGGTTTGCCCACCGGGCTCCTCGCCCCGAATTCGCTGTTGGAGGCGGTCGCGAAGGCGATGCCGCGAGCGATCGCTGAGCTGCTGGCGATCCCGGGAGTGCGGCGCTGGCAGGCTCGCGAGTTTGGCGACGAGTTGGTAACCGCGGTGGCCGACGGTTAGCCCAGAAACGCCCGGACCCGCGGGTCCATGCGGTCGGGGGTCCAGTACGGTTCCCAGACCAGTTCGATCTCGGCGCTATTGATCCCTTCGAGCTGCTGGACCACGACCCGGGCGTCCTCCATGATTTCGGGGCCCGAGGGGCAACCGGGCGATGTGAGGGTCATTTTGACGTGGGCGTCGCCCTGCTCGGAGACGACGATGTCGTACACCAATCCGATGTCGACGATGTTGAGACCGAGCTCGGGATCCTTGACCCCTCTGAGAGCCTTGCGGACAGCGTCTGGAGTAACCATGACCGGTTCCCTCGACCAGTGGGTTTCGGGAACCTAACTACGCCGCGGAACCCCGGTAAGCTCACCGCGGAAAAGCCCCTCAGGGACTGGTCGGCTCGCGGAGCGGTCCGGGGGGCAGCGAGTACAACAGGGTAAGCGACGCGCGGTCTCGGCGGGAGACTTCAGAGGCGAGCACGGTCGGGAACATGATGTCGTGGGGATCGCCCGAGTGAGGAAGGCCTAACGCGTGACCGATCTCGTGCAGCGCGACGAGCCCGATTTCGCGGTCGGCGAGCGAGCGACCGCGGCCATCTCCGAGGGCGAGTTGGACTCGGGCCAGCTGGAACTCCCCTTTCCCGTCGCCGAGTACGCTGGTGAGACCGGTCTGCTGGGCCCCTTCCACCGCGAACCCCACCGGAAAATGGTCAACCCACCCGACCACGATGTCGGCCGCGAGGGAATCGCGGGTTCGGGTAAAGCGAATCCCGAGGTCGGGGCGTTCCCAAAGCTGCACCGCGCTCCACACGACCTCGTCCAGTCGGCGAGCGACGCTGTCGGTATCGGTGATGACGACCCGAAGGGGATGGCCCAAAGCTGGCCACCGGCGGATCGTCGAGTCGCCCGAGACCAGCAACGAGTCGAGGTAGGTATGGCGACCCGAGAAGAGAAGCCGTCGCCTGGCTTCGAGCCGCGCCAGTTGAGCGAGCAGGGGTGTTCGGCTGGGTGCGGCCACCACCAGGGCTGGCGCGCTCGCCGGGAGCGGCGGTGGCGCCAGCGGTCGGGGGGCCTCGCGGATCGGCGGCGGTTCGGAGCCCGCCGGCTCCGAATCGGTCGACCCGTTCAGGCGGCTGACGGCGAGCAAACCACCCAGACCCAGAATCAAGATCAGGAGTAAGCGATTCACATGAGGCGCACCTGCAAGTTGGGAGCCCACTTAGGTGCCTGGAGTATCGTCTGGCCCCCTACCACAGGCGGCCTTACATTGACCGGCCCAGGACCCCCGTGGACCCAGGCGAAATCGTTGCCCTGCCGAGACATGGACCCGAAGTGATCCTCCGCTCCCTGGCTCGCGGCCTGGTGCGTTGGCGGTGGTTCGTGATCGCGGTTTGGGCGGTCGTCGGGGTTGTCGCCCTGATCCAGGCCCCGAAAACGCCCGACCGGCTGGCACTCCGTGGGGGGGTCAACCGACCGACCGAAGCGCGCCTGGCCTATCGAATGCTGTCAAATCGGTTCGCCCGGCCCTTCGGGGAGTTCCTCGCCGTAACCCTCGACGGTCCGAGCTCGTTCGAGACGGAGCCCGCCAGAACGGTCCTCGACTCCCTGACCGCCGCGGCCGCTCGACTCCCCTACGTGCAGAACGTCGTTTCTCACCTGACTCAGGGCGATTCGCTCTTTGTCAGCGACGACGGCCAGTCGACGTTCTTTCTGGTCTCTCTCGCCGTCCCGGGCGACAGCACCGGCGGCTTGGTTGCGCCGCTCCGAATCGCGATGGCCCAGACGCTCGCGCGGCTTCCCAACCGACCGGCCTATCGGTTGCATGTGACCGGGCGATCCGCCCTCGACCTCGACGTCCGGACGGTAAGCGCGGAGGACGGGAAGCGTTTCGAGCTTCGGCTTCTCCCGATCACGCTCGTCATCCTCGTCCTGTCGTTCGGGGCGCTGGTGGCCGCCTTGATTCCGCTGGCGGTGGGGGTATTGGCGATCGCGATCTCGCTCACCTTGATCGGGATCGTCGCGACCACCACGTCGATGTCCGTGTTCGTCCTCAACCTGACGACCATGATCGGCCTCGGCGTCGGAATCGACTACTCGCTTCTCATGGTGACGCGGTTTCGGGAAGAGCTGACCCGGGGGTACCGACGGCGTGAGGCCGCGGAACGGACCTTGGCGACAGCCGGGGTGGCCGTGTTCAATTCCGGCCTCACGGTGGTAGTCGGGTTCGGTGCCCTGCTGCTCACGCCGATGGTGGAGACCCAGAGCGTCGGCATCGCGGGTCTCATCGTAGTCGGTGTCGCCGTGTTGCTGTGCGTGACCCTCCTTCCCTCGCTGTTGGCGGCCTTGGGCCAGTCGATCGACCGCCCCCGCTGGCTGGCGACCCGCCTCACCTGGTACCACGCGCCTCAGATTTGGGAAAAATGGGCTCGTTCCCTGGCCCGACATCCGATGCGAGCGCTCGGTTTGGGTTTCGCCGCGATCGCGATGCTCACCCTGCCGGTCTTCTGGATCAAGATCGGTCTTCCAGCCCGAAACTGGTGGCCGAGCGAGACCGAGGCGGGGGCGGGCCTCGATCGGCTGTCGGCCATGGGAGTGTCGGGCTACATCACGCCGATTCGAGTGCTCGTGGAGGTTCCGGAGGGGCGGACCGCGACCCAAGCCGTCATGCTCCGGGGCCTCCGGGCCCTATCGGATTCGATCCGGGCGGACCCCCGGGTCGCCGACGTGCGTAGCCTGGTGGATCTCCAGCCGGGCACCTCGATTCTCGGATATTCGTTGCTCTACTCCGATCTCGACTCGGCCCGCACCACCCATCGCGATTTTCTCGACGCCTTCTTGAGTCGAGATCAGCGGGTCACCCTGATCGACGTGATCGCCCATGACACGACTTCGCTCACCTCGTCCATGGAGGTGGTTGGCCGAGTGCGCCAACTGGCGGCCGACAGCGGTGTTCGGCAGCTGCGGGGTAGTCGGATCCTGGTCGGCGGGTATGTGGCCGCGGCGGTCGATTTGCAGACCGAGATGCTGCGCCGGTTTCCCGGCCTGATCGCGATCGTGCTCGGCGCGACTGGAATCATGCTCGCCATCGCGTTTCGATCGATAATGGTACCGCTCAAGGCGGTGCTGATGAACTCGCTCTCGGTCAGCGCCACCTTTGGCCTCATCGTCCTGGTCTTTCAGTTTGGTTTTGGCGGCCAGCTCTTCGGACTTCACGGGCCGACCGAAGCGATCTTCGTGTTCGTTCCTGTGCTGGTGTTCGCGGTGGTGTTCGGGCTCAGTATGGACTACGAGGTTTTTCTGTTGAGCCGGATCAAGGAAGCGTTCGATCGCACTGGGAGGAACACCGAGGCGACCATGGAGGGTCTGAGCGCGACGGCCTCGGTCATCAGCTCGGCGGCCCTGATCATGATTTTTGTGTTCGGGGCCTTTGCGTTCGCAAACGTTCTAGTGATGAAGTTCTTGGGGTTTGGATTGGCCTTGGCGGTCCTCCTCGACGCAACCATCATCCGGATGGTTTTGGTCCCGGCGTTCATGCACCTGATGGGTCGATGGAATTGGTGGCCCGGAGGGCGACGAAACCGGCCTGAACTGGGCCCCAATCGGGCGCGCTAGTGCTTGGCGTCGAGCCAATTGTCGCCGACGCCGACCTCGACCACCAGCGGCACCTCGAGCTTGGCAACCCGCTCCATGTGTTCCTTGACGAGCGCCACGGCGCGAGGCACCTCCGCCGGCGGCGACTCGAGGACCAACTCGTCGTGCACCTGGAGGAGGAGCCGCGCGGCGAGTCGCTCTTCGCGGAGCGCCCGATGGAGTCGAACCATGGCGATCTTGATGAGATCGGCCGCCGATCCTTGAAGCGGGGAGTTCTGGCTGAGACGCTCGCCGAACGCGCGGGTGTTGAAGTTCTTGTCCTTGATCTCGGGGATGTACCGGCGACGCTTGAACAGCGTTTCGACGTACCCTTGGCTCCGAGCCAGCTCGATCTGTGCGTCGAGGTAGGCGCGGACCCCGGCAAAGCGTCGAAAGTACTCGCCGATGAACCGTTTGGCTTCCTCCAGCGGAATCCCCAGTTGTCGACTCAGGGCAAAGGGACCCTGGCCATAAATGGTTCCGAAGTTGATCGTTTTGGCTTGATTCCGCATTTCCGAAGTGACTTGATTCGATTCGACCCCAAAAATCACCGCCGCGGTCTGACGATGAATGTCCTCTCCCCTCCGAAACCCCTCGACGAACGCGGGATCGCCGGACAGGTGGGCCATCAAGCGCAGCTCGATTTGGGAATAGTCGGCCACCACGAATTTCCATCCGGGGCTGGGGACGAAACCGCGGCGGATTTCCTCCCCCCGGGCAGTCCGGATCGGAATGTTCTGAAGGTTCGGATCTGAAGACGACAGTCGCCCGGTGGCCGCTCCGGTTTGATTGAAGCTCGTATGGATCCGCCCCGTCCGGGCGAGCCGTCGATTGGGGAGCACCTCGACGTAGGTCGAGCTCAGTTTCTGGAGCTCCCGGTATTCGAGCAGGAGCCGGGGCACCTCGTGCCCCAGGGCGGCGAGTTGCTCGAGAACGTCGGCGTCGGTCGATGGTCCCGTCTTGGTTCGTTTGAGAACCGGGAGCTGTAGCTTTTCGAACAGAATCACCGCCAGCTGTTTCGGGCTATTCAGATTGATGGTCCCGCCGGCGGCTCGCGCGACATCCGCCTCGAGCCGTGCGAGGTCGGCCGTCAACTCCCGCGACAACCGCTGAAAGACGGCCTCATCGAGAGCAATCCCAGCCCACTCCATGTCGACGAGCACCTCGACCAGCGGGATCTCGACATCTCGCAGCAACGGCCACATGGCGGTTTCTTCGAGCCGTGGGCGAAAGTACTCGTGGAGCGTCAGGACGGTGAGAACCTCAGCGGAATGGCGCCGAGCCGCTTCGCCGATCGGCATCTCCGCGGCCGCGAGGTCGAGGCTCCCCTGCCCGATCGAGCCGGCATCCCGATCGACCGCCCGCCCGAGGTAGTCCAAGCTGAGCGTGTCGAGGCTGTGGGAACGGCGGCCTGGGTCGAGGAGAAAGCTCTCGAGCATTGTGTCGATGCGCACACCCGCCAACTCGACGCCGGCGCCCCGGAGTACCTGCCAATCGAATTTGATGTTGTGGCCCGCCTTCGCGACCCGGGGATCGCGGAGGACCTCAGCGAGGGCCTCACAGACCGGATCGACGAGGGGCGGTAAGTTCTTGACCGGGGCTGGCGCGGCCAACTCGCCGGCGAGAGGCAGGTGTCCAAACGGGAGGTACCAGGCCTCCGCGCCAGCGGCGATCCCGAGGCCGATCAGCGTCGCCTCCCGGGCCTCCGACGACGAGGCCCTCACCCCGACCGAGATCAGTTCGCCCTCCCCCAAGCGCTGCATCATCGTCGCCATGGCGGCGGCATTGTCGACGATCGTCGCCGTCGAACCGGGAGCCCTGGGGGCCACCTCCTCATCCGCGAGAGTTCCGGTGGTCGGGGCCGCCACCGGCAATCGACCGATCAACGAATGGAACTCTAGGCGCGTGAGGACTCGTCGGAGGGCGTCGTGATCGGGCTCGACCGTCGCGGCCGACTCCAGGGAAAACTCGACGGGGACGTCGGCTCGAATCGAAACGAGCGTGCGGGAGAGTCGAGCCTGGTCGGCCTCGGCGAGGAGGGCTTCCCTGGCCCGCTTGGACTTCACCTCCGATGCTCGCGCCAACACCGTGTCGAGATCGCCGAACTCGGCGATCAACAGGGCGGCGGTCTTTTCACCGATGCCGCGGACTCCGGGGACGTTGTCGGACGAGTCGCCGACCATCGCGAGATAGTCGACAACCCGCTCGGGCGGGACGCCCAGCCGCTCGGCGGCGTTCGCCGGCCCGACCCATTGCTCATCGACCTGAGCTGGCCCTCCCCGTCCGGGGTTCAGCAACGCGATGCGCGGTCCGATCAGTTGATAGAAATCCTTGTCTCCCGACACGATGACGACCTGGACACCGGCCGCCGCTTCTCGTCTCGCCACAGTGCCGATGACGTCGTCCGCTTCGTAGCCGTCCAGGGTCACAACCGGGATTCGGAAGGCTGCCAGGATCTCCTTGGCGTGGTCGAGGGCGAGGTCGAAGTCCTGCTGCAACTCGGCGCTCAGCTTCTGTCGGGTTGATTTGTACTGAGGGAAGATTGTGCTCCGAAACGAATCTCCCTTGTCCAAAACCCAGGCGCTATAGTCGGGCTGGTATTTCGACTCGAGCCTCAAGAGGAAATTCACCACCCCCCACGCGGCCGAGGTGTTCTCACCTCGCGAGGTGCGGAGGGGACGGCTGATCAGAGCGAAGAAAGCTCGGTAAATGAGTGCATGGCCATCGATCAGAAACAACTGCGGTGGATCGTGATGAGGCATTCCCGAACTTAACCGCCGGAGGCGCGGACGGTGAGATCACCCCCGGCGTCCGCACCGATCAACGCGCGCGCCTCACCTCGCGGGAGATCAACGACCGAGCGCGGGCGAACTCCGAGCGGGAGTTGGGGGTCAATCGGACGCGCGAGAAACCCAGCGTGCCCTCAAAATCGAGGACCGCCCGGTATTCGTTGTAGATCCAACGGATCAGCCGCCGATCGTTCGCGGGCGGAGTCTCGTAGACTTGATCGGGCTCGCCGAGGGTGACGAACACCTCGCCGCGATCGGTACGCCACCCCTCCCCTGCCTCATCCCGAAATTGGTCGTTGGCGATCGCGATCCTGGTAAAGTACCGGTCGAGCGCCTCGTTCTCCGGCGTTTCCGGCATCGGGTCGGTCAACTCCCAGAATTGCCGCCAGAGCCGGCCCCGATCGGCGGGCTTGGCGCCACGTAGCTGGCCGAGCAGGCCGGGTTCGTAGGGGAAGAAGCGCAGAAGGCTCAGGAGGTTCTCATAGTTGGTGACGACCCAACCACGGGCGAACGAAACCAGGGCCCGGGTCTTCCGAGCCGACGGGCCGTCGCCAACCGCAATCGTGAGCTCACCCAACGGCGGCGCGTCAGAGGCGAATCGGACCACGCGGCCCTCGACCCCCCGACCCCCGGCGAACTCCATTTCCGTCTGATAGACGACACTGTCTTGTTCATCCCGAACCGTCACCGGCACCCGGGTTGGTCCGCTGAAGCGGTACCCCTCGACATAGAGAAAAAGGGTGTCGCCTCCGCCGTGGGAGACGGTACCGCGGGGGTTCAGAATGGCGACCAGCGAATCGGCGACCGACACGCGCGAACGAACCTGGTAGACCATGGTAGGAATCGAGATCGTCCCGGGACCGTACAGCGGAACATCGACCGTTCGTTCGACCCGGCTGGCGGCGCCGGCGGCCAGGTCACGGACGATGACGGTGAGGCTATAGCTACCGGGAGCGAGGAGAAACCCTTGTTGGAAGAAGATGGTTTCATCTCTGCGCTGGGTCTCTTGGAAAGACGCGACCCGAACCAGCGAACTCGCGCTGGCCTGAATCGGAGGCAACCCGGGACGGCCGAGCGCGATGTCCACTCGATATCGGGCGGTGAACGCCCCGGCATCGCGCTGGAACGAGAGCGAACGGTTCTCGAGGGAAAGACCGACTTGCATCAGAGTGGAATCACCGCGCCCCGCCAACAGCGCGACGTTGCCGACGAACGAGATCGGGCCGATCCCCGCGAGCCGTCCGAGGCGTTGATAGACCGCCGACAGATTGAAGAGTTCAGTGAGGGTTTGGTCGGTCGCGGTGCCGGGGGCACGGGGTGTCGATCGACCACCGCCACAACCAGCGGCGACCAGCCCCAACACGAGCCAACGGGTGACGGGAAGAACGAAACGTAGCGCCATGGGGCGGGGCCTTTTCAGGTCGAAAGGAGCAGGGCGCTTCTCTTGCTGGTGCCATCTGCGGCGTATAGTTTGAAGCCGCATCCCATGAGCCAAGATAACCTCGTCGGCCGAACGGTGGCCGGATACACACTCCTCGCGCACGTCGGCGAGGGCGGAACCGCCACTGTGTACCGCGCCCAGCATCCGCAACGCAGCTTGGCCGCTGTCAAGATCTTGCGATCTCGCATGGGACAGGATCCGATCGCCGTCAAACGGTTCCTCCGAGAAGCGGAGTTTGGCGCTCGGCTCGATCACCCGAATATCGTTCGCACCTACGAGTACGGCGAAGCAGACGGGATGTATTACTTGGCCCTCGAATGGGCCCCAGGCGAGCCACTCGCCAACTTCCTGACAGCCGCCGGGCCGTTGGCCCCTGACGTGGCGGCCAAGATCATCGATCAGCTCGGCGCCGCCCTCAGCACCGCCCACAAGGCCGGGATCATCCATCGCGACCTGAAGCCAGCCAACATCATCTACGACCCGGCGAGTCAAACCGCCCGGCTCCTGGATTTTGGGATCGCCCGGGATGCCGACGATGACCCCGCTCAGCGGCTGACTCGGGCCGGATTCTTTGTCGGGACGCTCCAGTATGTGGCTCCGGAAGCGCTGAGCGGGGAGCTGGTGAAGGAGCAGGCCGATGTCTACAGTCTCGCGACGATCGCGTATCACCTCCTGACAGGCGAGTTGCCATATCCTGGCAAGAATCCTCGTGAGTTGTTTCAGCAACTACTAACAAAGCCACCGATCCCACTCGGGCAGGCCGTCAAGGGGCTTCGGTTCGCACCAGACCTCGAAGCAGCGGTAATGAAGGGCCTGGAACGGGACCTTTCGAAGCGCTGGAAGACGATCGGGGAGTTTGCCACGGCATTTTGCCAGGCCGCGAAAGCCAACCCCGAGAAGGAGAAGACCGGCTTCCTGTCGTCGTTCATCCGCCGCATCAAAGAGTGACCGATCAAGAGCTTCTTCGGGCGCTGTTGATCGATCGATCACTCACCCGTGGTGAGTTCGTTCTCTCCTCTGGCCAGCGGTCCAGCTACTACATCGACGCCCGGAGGACGACCATGTCCGCCGAGGGCCTCGGGGTCATTGGCCGGCTGGGATTGATGGCCATTCGGACGGCGGGATGGGCGCCGGAAGCGGTGGGTGGGCTGACAATGGGTGCCGATCCGGTGGCCTATGCGATTGCGCGGGCGAGTCTCGACGCCCCTCCCTCGGTGAACGCGTTCAGCGTTCGCAAAGCCCTGAAGGAGCATGGCACCAGGCAGCTCGTGGAGGGTTGCTTCGTTCCTGGGACTCCAGTCGTGATCGTCGAGGATGTGATTACCACCGGGGGCTCGGCGCGGCAAGCGATCGCGGCCATTCGCGATGCCAAGGGCGAGATTCTGGGTCTCCTTGCGGTGGTGGATCGAGAACAAGGCGGCCGACAGCAGATAGAATTGGAGGGTATTAAAGTAGTATCTCTCACTACTATTCATGAAATCGCGGCCGCTCTCTAAACGACGGTTCTCCAGCTCCGTATTGGTCCGCCCCGCCCGGGTCTCCCCGCCTCCATCGGATGAAAATCCCGCCAGATGTGCCGATAGGGTTCGATCAGGAGCGCAACGAAACGGTCCGCCGCAGCGTCGAAGGTAAAGCGTCGCCGAAACTCCCCTGGAGTAATCCCGAGCATTGCTCGGAGGTGTCGGCCAAAGCTCTGGGGCGAGGAGCATTCGAGGCGATACGCGACGTCGGTGATCGAGAGACCTTCGTTCTCGAAGAACTGGGCGGCGTAGAGCAGCCGGATCGCCGCGACGTAGGTCTTTGGCGAGGGCAGGCCGGCCCGGACGAAGCGCGACATCAACGTGCTGGGACGGATGCGGGCGTGGTGGGCGAACCGTCGGGCGACGGGGGTCGAGGGCGCCAGCCGCACCATCAGCTCGACGAACATGCGAGTTGCCGGCGGCAGCGGTGGCATCGCCTCGAAAAGGCGGGAGAGGATCTGGGCCGCGGGTCGGGAAGCTGGTTCCGTCAGGACGTGCCGCAGCCGAGTCCATCCGCTCGGGCCGGTAACGTCCACCACGTGGCGAACCCCGGTGGCGCCCAATCGGAGCAGAGTCTCCGGCGCACTGGGGTCAGTGCGGGTCACCAGCGCAACGGCCGGAATGTCCGGGAACCGCCGCACCATGTTGTCGAGGTCTTCGACTTTGGGGCCATCGCAGTGGTGCACCGAGAAGACGATGGCATCCACCGGATGTTCACGGACGACGGCCAGGGCGTCGGGAATGTTCGGGCGGTGGACGATCGCGAAGCAGCCGGCACCGGCCGCATCGAGTCGGCTCCGTTCGGCCGGGGCGACGACGGCCGCGATGGTGATGCGACTGGATTCGAGCATGCTCATGGGCACCGGTGATTGGGGGAAGGGAATCGAAACTCACAGTTCCCGATCAACCCTGGATCAACGGGGCGGGGGAGCCGAATTCCACCAAACGGAGCCGTTTGCGACGGCGAGGGCCCTGAGATCATCCCTCGGATGTAGCTTCGAAGCGGACCGCCTCGGGATCGAAGGTCTGACATGACCTGTCCAACGAACCTCGCCCCCAGGCTCCAACGGGCGCTGGGGGCGAAGTACCGCATCGAGCGGGAAATTGGCCGCGGGGGAATGGGCGTAGTCTACCTCGCCCGCGATCTGGCGCTCGATCGGCTGGTGGCAATCAAGGTCATTCATCCGGATCTCTCCACCAATCGCACCGTCACTGCCCGATTCCTCGCCGAGGCCCGGGCCATCGCAAAGCTTCGCCACCCCCACATCGTCGCGGTGCACGCCGCCGGGGAGGCCGACGGGCAGCTGTATTTCGTCATGGACTATCTCGATGGCGAGACCCTCCGGCAGCGCCTCCAACGCGACGGCCCGCTCGATCCGGCGGTCGCGATTCGGATCGCCTCCGACATCGCCGAAGCCCTCGACCTGGCGAGCGAGGCTGGCATCATTCACCGGGACCTCAAACCCGAGAATATCCTGCTCGAAGGGCCGTCAGCCGAACCACGCGCCCTGCTGGCTGACTTCGGGATCGCGCGCTTGGTTGAAGCCAGCGGCGGCAGCACCGGGCCCGGCTCCGTCATGGGAACTCCGGCCTACATGAGCCCGGAGCAGGCAGCCGGCGAGAGCCTCGACGGCCGGAGCGACCTGTACTCACTGGGGATCGTCGCGTACGAGATGTTGGTTGGCGCGCCGCCATTCTCCGGATCGCCCCGCTCGGTCCTTTCGAAGCAGATACTGGACCGGCCGGCGCCGATCAGCGAGCAGCGAGGCGGCCTGCCGCCGGAGCTCGCGGGCGCGATCATGCAAGCGCTCGAGAAAGTTCCCGAAGCCCGCTGGTCGTCTGGGCGGAGGTTTCGCCGCGCCCTCATTGGAGAGGAGACGATCACTCCGATCGCCATCCCGACGCCTGCCCCTCGGAAACGGCGGTTGCTCGCCTTGACCGTCGCCGCGATTGCGGGGACGATCCTCGCCGCCATCGGGTGGGGGATCATGCGCCAGGGAGGACCACCCCCGGGGGTCGATCCGCGGCATTCGATCCTGGTCCTGCCCTTCGATAATCCGCGCGGCGATCCGGCCGACGATTGGCTCCGCCACGGCAGCGTCAATATGCTGACGCTGACGTTGTCGCAGTGGCGGGACCTCACCATCATCGACCAGGATCGGGTTCACGACCTGGTTTCCAAACTCCCTTCGCCCGACGCCCCCATCGGCCTCGCGCAAGCCCGGCGGCTGGCCCGCGCGAGTCGGGTTTGGACGGTCGTCCTCGGCGATTTCAGCCGGCAGGGAGACTCGATTCGCGTGGCGGCGCGGCGCTACGACGTGGCGACTGGCCAACGCCTCGACATCGTCCAGGTGGACGGCGCGGCCGCCGACGACGTGCGGCCACTCTTCGATCGGTTGGCCGCCCGCCTTCTAGACCTCACCGGCGCCCCTCAAACCAACTGGGCCAGTATCGCCTCGGTGACCACCCGTTCGGTCGAGGCCTATCGGTCGTACCTCCAGGGGGTCGACGCGCTCAAGCGGTGGCGGCTGGCCGACGCCAGTCGGGCTCTCGAAACCGCCGCGAAACTCGATCCCGAGTTCAGCCTCGCCAACTACAAGCTCGCCATCGCTCGGGGATGGATCAGCCCGGTCGACACCCTCGGGATGGCGGCGATCCGCCGCGCCGCTCGGAGTGCCGAGCGGCTTCCCGCCCGAGATCGCCAGCTCATCGAGGCCTATCGGGCCTTCGTCGAAGGCGATTTCGATACCGGACTGAGCCTCTACGGTGAACTCATTCGACGTGATTCCTCCGACGTCGAGGCCTGGTATGGCTGGGCCGATGCCGCGTTCCACGGCGGCTACGCGCGGCTCCAACCCTTGCTGTTGAGCCAGTCACTCAAAGGCTTTCGCAGAGTCATCCGGCTCGACTCGACCTTCGCGCTCGCGTACGAACACGCCGGAGCGTTGCTGGGGGATGCCGGGCAGAAGAACGGCTGGCTCCGACTGGTGGGCGCGGATTCCTTAGTGACGTTCGAGACGCCCGCCACTAACCCAGCCCAGCAGCGCGAAGTTCGTCGTCAAGCCCAGCGGCAGGCGATCGAACTGGCGCAGGGATGGACCCGGATCCAGCCAAACACGTCCCGGGCTCACTATCACCTCTACAAAGCCTACCTCGCGAGCGACCGAGTGACCGAGGCCCGTCAGACGGTGACCCAACTCCGAACCATGTTCCCCGATTCGGCTCAGCCGTTCTTCGGGTTTCTGGATGCCCGGGCCCAGTTCGTGGGTGGCGATATCGAGGGGTCGGCGCGAACGGTGCGGAGTGTCTTGCCCCGAGTCCGACCGGGAATCTTCCGGGAAATCGAGCTGGCAACCGAGCCGATCTACGAGGTGATGACTGGAGTGGACGCCCTCGGCTACTTGGGAGACGTCGACGGGGCGACCGAGGTGATTCGGTTGGCCGGCGCCATGTATGAGCACCGGCCCGAGGAACGAGATTCGGTCGAGAAAGCCCGGGCCGATGAGATCTGGGAGCTCTCCCGACTCGGTCTCTTGTTCGGGGCCACCGGCACTCGGTCCGAGCGATTGAAATCGGTATGGGATCGGGGGGTTACACTGGTGCGGAACGGGACCCCGAAAGACCGCCAGAACGCGCCCGAGGTAATCGGGTCGACCGCCATCGGGCTCCTCCTCGGGCCAACCGCCGACCAATCGGCCGTCCAGGAGATCGATCGACTGACTGAGCGACAGAGCCCGGCTGCGGTGCGGGCCCTGATCGCCGCCCGGGCCGGGGACAGCGTCTCCGCGCGGCGACTTCTGACCCAGGCCGGAGAGAAAAAGGCCGACACGGTTGACTCCCCTCGGGAGTGGCGTTACGGCGGCGATCAACGGCCGATCATGGCCGAAGCGTACTACCAGCTTGGACAGTTCGATCAAGTGGTGGAGGTGCTCGCCGATTTCGCTCCGGAGTCCTTCTTGACCAGAGGATTCGACTCTCGGTGGGTGCTGTTGCCGAGGGTGCGGCTCCTCCGTGGCCAGGCGCTCGAACGGTTGGGGCGAGGGGAGGAGGCCGCCACCGAGTTTCGGGCGGTCGTCGCCCAATGGGGCGGGGCGGACCCCGAACTTCTGCCGGTGGTCCAGGAAGCCCGTCGGGGATTGGCACGGGTGACGGGGGCCGGCGAACGCGGTTGAGGGGGGTTACATTCTGGCACGGGGCCGAGCGGGATGGTCGCGGGGCAGGGAAACCTGCCGCGAGGAAAGTCCGAGCTCCACCGGGTAGACTGCCAGGTAACGCCTGGGCGCCGCGAGGCGACGGAAAGGGCCACAGAAAACGAACCGCCACCCAGGGCAACCTGGGCGGTAAGGGTGAAAAGGTGGGGTAAGAGCCCACCGCGCCATCGGTAACGATCGGCGGCACGGCAACCCCCAGTCGGAGCAAGGCCAAGTAAGCGGCGAGGCGCACCCACGCCACGACGGTCCTCCGGATCGCCAAAGCCGCGGGTAGGCCGCTCGAGGTAACCGGCAACGGTTACCCTAGAGAGATGACGCATCCGGGCCGCACCTCGGCCCGAACAGAACTCGGCTTACGGCTCGACCCCGGACAACCCCCTCCCTGAATCCGATGCGGATGAGAGGGGGTTGTTTCATGCCGCGGGGTGCCGCGGCGGGTGCACGCCAACGGGAGAGGAAGCGATGACTGGACGCTGGATGTTCGCCGCAATACCCATCGGGTTGGTGGGCCTCGCCGCCGCCAATCCGCCGGTGGCCTCGAAAACGACCCGGTACCGCATCGAGTCGAAGACCCAACAAGAGGTCGATCTGACCGTCGCTGGAGGGGGGAAGCAAACCACCGACGTCAACCAGCTGGCCATCCTCTCGATCACCTTGACGGACACGGCCGGCGGCAAGGTCGTCCACGCCGTCGTGGATTCGATCACGGTGGAATCGCCGGCTCCCGACGCCGCCGCGACGGCGGCAACCGCCAAAGGGGCCTGGATTCACGGCTTCATGGATGGCTGGGGCCGGATCACCGTGGCTGCGAGCTCGGCGGACTCGAACGACGTCGTCGCCCAAATGAAACCGATGCTGGCGCGGTTTTTCCCGGTCGTCAAGCCAGGCACCGGACAGGGCGATAGTTGGGTCGATACCGCGAACGTCAACGTCAAGTCGACCAATCAAGCGGTGAAGAGCCTGCGGATCTCCACGTACACGCACGCCGGGACGGCGGCATGGGGTGGGGTATCGGCGACCCGGTTCGACGCCGCTTCGGCGACCACCGGTGCGGGAACTCTCGAGAATCCGATGGCCGGTACGATGGAGCTGGAACTCACTTCGACTGGAACGGAATCATCCTACGTCGCCGCCGACGGGACCTACCTTGGTGGGGAGTCGAAATCCACCGGCGACAGCAAGATCCGAGCGGCGATGTTGCCGGACGCCATTCCCGTGAAAACCACGTCGTCGACCACGGTGACCGTCATCAAGTGAACGTACACGCAGGAGCAACAGGGGCGTCCGGGTCGTCGACTCGGGCGCCCTTTGCCATGGCGCGATGACCGCTCCCCGGCCGTCGCTCCCAGGCCTGGCGGTGCCCCCACCGACCCCGAAGCGACGCTGGCTCCGGCGCCTCGGAGTAGGCCTCGGTCTTTCGGCGGCCCTCTTTTCCCTCTGGATGGTCGCGGTATGGCCGCCGCCAATCTGGTATCGTTGGTTCTGGCCTCGGCAAACCGCGTTCATGGCCATGCGGGCCGATCAGGCCGACAGCCTCGCCCGCCACGTGCAGCGGCGCCGGGAAGCGGTCGACGGTCGGCTGACTCGCCGGTACACCCCGGTTGAGCTCGGTCAGATCGCTCCCGCCGTCCCGCGGGCCGTTCTCATCGCCGAGGATCACCGATTCTTCGAGCATGGCGGGATCGACTTCCAGGCGATCCGCGCCGCCCTCGGCTATCGGCGCGACGGCTTCGAGTGGGGAGACGCACGAGACCGAGCCGAGATTCAGCGAGTGCTCGGCAAGGCGTGGGAGCGTCGCGAGCGGATCCGGGGGGCGAGCACCATCACCCAGCAGTTGGCCAAGAATCTCTATTTGTCGCCATCGCGAAACCCCCTTCGCAAGGCGAAAGAGGCGCTCACTGCCTACCGGCTCGAGTGGGCGATGGACAAGCGCCGGCTCCTCGAGCTGTATCTCAATGTGGTGGAGTTCGGACCGGAGATTTGGGGCATCGAGGCTGCCAGCGACTTCTACTTCGACCGGCCGGCCGCGCGCCTCTCCACCGATCAGGCGGCGGCGTTGGCCGGGACATTGCCGTTTCCGCTCCGCTCAAACCCCGGCTTTCGCACCGGCCGGATGCGATGGCGGCAGCAGCTGATTCTCCGACGGATGCGAGGCGAAGCGATCGAGATTCCGTTCGACGCCGACGCGATCGAGGCCAAGGAGCCGCCGGCGGACAGTGCTCCGGGCCGCTAGTCGAGAAGCCGGAGCGGCATCACCAAGGTGAGGTAGCTGGCCGGATCGTCCCATCCCACCGGTTCGCAGGTGGTGGCGCGTTCGGGTGCCTTGAAACTCATCCTGACCTCGTCGGTCGGGAGGTACTTCATGATCTCGAGCAGGTAGGCGGCGTTGAAGCCGATTTCCAGCGGGTCGCCTTCGTAGGCGACGGTCATCTCCTCTTGGGCTTCGCCGAGGTCAGGCGTGGTCACTGACAGCTTGCAGGCGCCGTTGGCGAAGGCCAGGCGAATCCGGTGGGTCTGGTCGCTCGCGACGATGCTCATGCGGCGGAGCGCCGCCGCGAAGGCCGCCTTGTCGGCGGTCATGATCTTGTCATTCTCGCGGGGAATGACCTGTTCGTAGTTGGGGTAGGGACCCTCGATCAGCCGGGTGAAGACCTGGGTCCCTGACGAGCGGAAGCCAAGATGGTTGTCACTCCTGGCGATCTCGATCTCGTCGTCCGGTCCGAAGAGCCGGCGGATCTGCTCCAAGGCTTTGGGTGGCACGATCAGGTCGGCTTGCCCACCTGCCCCTTTGAGCGGGACATCCATCCGGGCAAGCCGGTGCCCGTTGGTTGCCACCATTCGCATCCGATCCGCCCGAAGTTCCCAGAGAACCCCGTTGAGAATCGGACGGCTTTCCTCGGTACTCGCCGCGAAGGCGACATGTCCGATGAGTTTTTGGAGGTCTTTGGCAACGATCTTCCAGCCGCCTTCAAACTTGACGGTCGGGAAGGCGGGGAACTCGTCTCGGGAGAGCCCGAGGAGCTTGAAACGGGACCGACCGCATTCGATCTGAACCCGTTGCTCCCCGCTGCTCGTAACCCGGATGCTGGCGTTGGGTAGCTCCCGAACGATTTCAACCAGCTTGCGTGCCGGGAGGGTAGTGGCTCCCTCTTGATCGACCTGAGCCGGAATGATCGTGCTGACGGCCAGGTCCAAATCGGTTCCCGAGAGACGAATCCCATCCTTGGTTGCTTCCAAGAGCACATTCGAAAGAACGGGTAGCGTCGTCTTGGTCGGAACGCTCGCAGCGACCGCACCAAGACCCTCGTGGAGCTTTTCTCGGGTAATCGTGAACTTCATGGAGCTGGCTCCCAAGCACGAACCAACATTTCACCACGGGTTTTCTGTAAACTACGTTCTATATAATATACTAGTCGTAGTCGTAGAGGTCCCACGATGTGGATGCCGCCGGCAACCGTCAGCCCAGCCGACGGTTGGACGGTTCCGGCGCGATCCGGGTTTTGTGGGAGATGGGGAAGACCGGGAAAAGAGAAGGGCTTTTCTGGGTCGGTCCACATCCGCCCACATCTCTCCCACATGTTCAAACCGTCACCAATTCCGATCGAGCCGAATCCACTCGTTCGCGGAACGAGCGATCACGGGCGAGCTGTCGTTGGACCTTATCGACGCTGTGAATCACGGTGGAATGGTCGCGTCCGCCGAAAGCTTGGCCGATTTCGACTAGTTGCATGTTGAGCACCTCACGGGCCAGGTACATGGCGATCTGGCGCGGAACGGTGAGACTCTTGATCCGGGCCTTGGATCGAAGCCCTTCTGGGGTCACTCCCCACCGCCGGGCAACGACGTCCTGGACTCGGTCGATCGTTGGCAGGGATTGGGGTTTCTCCCCGGCACTGGACTGACTGGGGCGGATGCGGTCGGCGAGCGCTTCGCGGGCCAGATCCGTCGAGATCTCTCGATGGCGGAGGGACGCGTAGAGGAGGAGCTTGATGATCGATCCCTCGAGCTCCCGAACGTTGGAATAGACGTGTTCGGCGATGAAATGGAGCACGTCGTCCGGGATCGTCGTCTCGAGGTGATCCTGCTCCTGCTTTTTCCGGAGGATGGCGATCCGGTGTTCGAGATCGGGCAACCCGATATCAGCTACCATGCCCCAGCCGAACCGGCTCACCAATCGGTCTTCCAGACCGGGCATCTCCTTGGGCGGCCGGTCCGAGGTCAGGACGATCTGTTTCTGGGCTTCGTACAGGGTATTGAACGTGTGGAAGAACTCTTCCTGGGTCGCTTCTTTCCCTTCGAGGAAATGGACGTCGTCGACCAGGAACAAGTCGACGTCGCTTCGATATCGGCGTCGCAATTCGGGCATCGTCCGCCCGTGGATGCCTTCGATCACCTCATTGATGAAATGTTCGGCGCCGACGTAGACGACCCTGGTGCCGGGACTCTTTCGGAGCACGGCGTGGGCGATCGCCTGCATCAGGTGAGTCTTCCCGAGCCCGGTGTCGCCGTAGATGAAGAGCGGGTTGTAGGTCTTCCCGGGGGCCTCGGCCACGGCGTAGGCGGCGGCCGCAGCCAGCTCATTCGATTTGCCGACGACGAAGGCGTCGAAGGAATAGCGTTCGTTGAGGGGCAGCGGGGACAGCACGGCGCGGGGGGCGGTCCCGGGGCTGGGGTCGGGGGGTGGGGCGACGAAGAAATCGATCTGGGGGCGTTGCAGCCGGTCTTCGGGCACTCGGAAGGCGACCTCGACCGGTTCGCCGAGGACCCGATCAGCCAACCGGGTCAGCAGCGCGGCATGTTTGGCTTCGTTCCACTTGACGGCGAACTCGTCGGGGACGCCGAGGACCAGGCGTCCATCTTGGAGAGTGAGCGGTTCCGCTGGGGCGAGCCAGGTGGTAACGGCCTGTTCCGGCAGCTCGCGGCGCGCCTCGTCGAGGATCCGTTTCCACGCCTCTTTCGGGGACAACTGCATTTCGCCTCAAGAAAACTGGGTAGGAGCCGCGAAGGGCGACGATGTTACGGCCCCGGTGTGGAAAAGTCAACCTTGACCCAAGACCATACCGTTGGCTAGCTTATCGGGCTCATTGAAGGGTTTGGGGTCGGAATGCAACCAACGTATCGCCCGCGTAACCGGAAGCGGGTCAACAAGCATGGGTTCCGCGCCCGGATGGCAACGCGGTGGGGACGGGCGACGTTGGCTCGCCGGCGCAAGAAGGGGCGAAAGCAACTGACCGTGCGGATTCCGTCGAAACACGGGGGTCGCTGACGTCGTCGGAGGGGCTGCCTCGGAGCCATCGGCTCACGCGGGCAGCCGACGTCCGGAGGGTGCTGGCGCGGGGTTCCCGGTTTCGAGCGGCGCCCCTCGAGATCGTGTCGATGGCGAGTGAAGCGGGTCACCCGAGACTGGGCTTGGTGGTACCGAAGTACCAGTCGAGCGCGGTGGCCCGCAACCGTTTGCGGCGGCGATTGAAAGAAATATGGCGGCGAGAGGGACAACCACTGTTAGGCGCGGTCGACGTGGTGATTCGGGCCAAACGGGAGGCTTACGGAGCCTCGAGGTCGGAGCTGTCGGCGGCGATGAGCAGTTGGCTGGCGGCTCAGTAACGAACGACGATCTCGGCGCGATTCGCCGGTGGCCTCGCCGGGTTGGCGCGACATTGATTCGGGGGTACCAACGGTTCGTGGCGCCGGCGTTTCCGCCGCGATGTCGGTTCAGCCCAAGTTGTTCCCAGTACACCCTAGAGGCAGTCGAGCGGTATGGTCTCATACGAGGCAGTTGGATGGGAGCGCTCCGCCTCGCCAAATGTCACCCGTTCCATCCGGGCGGGTTCGATCCAGTTCCCTAACGACTGAACGGTAACTCGGCGCCGATATGGATCGTCGATTCGTGTTGGCCATCGTCCTGATGATGGTCGTGTTCATCGTGCCGCCGATGCTGATAAAGCGAGCGCCGCGGCCGGTGGCTCCGCCTCCGGCGACCGTTCAGCCGCCGAGTCCGGCGCCGTCGGCCATCCCGCCGCGCCCGGCGGTGATCGCGCCGGGACCGGCGGAACTGCCGGCCGCGGGTTCCGTCCCAGAAGACACCGTGGAGGTCCGTTCCGGCCTGTACCGTTACGCCTTCTCGACCCGCGGGGGCCGGCTGATCGCGGCCGAATTCCTGGGATATCGGTCGATGCGGCCGGACGAGCGGGGAGCCCGGGCTCAGATTCTGGCGCCGACGAGCCAGCTCCAATCGTTGGCGTTGCTGCTCGGTACCGACACCATTCCGCTGCGCGACCTCGATTTCCGGCCGTCGGTTCGCCGGCTCGAGGTAGCCGATCGGCCGGCGACCCTGGCTTGGACCGCGACCCGCGACTCGACTCTCGGCGTCGAGATCGAATACACCTTCGTACCGGCCGATTATCGCGTCGAGGTTCGCGGGAAGGTGGCCGGTCTCGGTGCCACCGGCGGCACGCTGTTGATTGGGATGGGCCCCGGGCCCCGAAACACGGAATCGGATAGCGTCGAGCACGCCCGGGAATTGGGAGTCGTCACCAAGAACCTCCGATCCGAGATCACCAGTTTTTCGAAGCTCAAGCCGGGGGTGAGCGAGACCCTTGCGGGGCCATTCGATTGGATTGCCGTCAAGAACAAGTATTTCGTGACGGCGGTGATCGTGGCCGATACCGCAGAGAACGCCTCGGGACGATTCGGCGGGGTCCAACTCACGGCGACCGATCGGGACCGGAAAACGCCGGAGGCGGCCGATCTCTGGGCCAGCCTGGGCATGGCCAGCGACGGCCGGTTTGGCTATTCGCTCTACGTCGGGCCCATGGAATACCCCCGGCTCCGGTCGGTGGGGCACGGGTTTGACGACATCAATCCCTATGGGTGGGCTTGGCTTCGGCCGTTGATCCGGCCGGTGGCGGTCGGGGCTCGGTGGTTGTTGGTCGCGATGCACGAGCAGCTGGGGATCGCCTACGGGCTCGTTCTGGTCGTTTTCGGAATCCTGATACGGCTGGTGTTGTGGCCGCTGAACCAGCGCGCCATGCGAGCGAGCATGGCGATGCAAGCCATTCAACCGGTTCTGAAGGAAATCCAAGAAACCCACAAGAACGAACCGCAGCGATTGCAGCAGGAGATGTTCAAGGTCTACAAGGAGAACAAGGTCAACCCCTTTAGCGGGTGTTGGCCGCTCCTCCTTCCATGGCCGGTGATGATCGCGCTGTTTTTCGTGTTCCAGAACTCGATCGAGCTTCGGGGGCAGGCATTTTTGTGGGTGCCGGATCTCTCGCGTCCGGATCCACTCTACGTCATACCGGTGGTGATGGCGGTATCGATGTTTGGGGTGACGAAGGTTGGCCAGATGGGCCTTCCTCCCAATCCGCAGATGAAGATGATGTTGTACCTGATGCCGGCGATGATGTTGGTCCTCTTTCTCAATTTCGCGTCGGGGCTCAATCTCTATTACGCAATTCAAAACCTGGCCAGCATCCCCCAACAGTGGATGATTGCGCAAGAGCGAATGCGGAAAGCGCCTCTCGCGGCGCCAACCCAACCGCCGCCGCCCCAGGCTCCGCGCCCCAAGCCCACCAAGGGCCCGAAGCGGTAAGCTCCAGCGGGGCGAGTTAGCTTTTTGCCATGCTCTCCGACCCGATCTGCGCGCTGGCCACTCCGGCAGGGCGGTCCGCGCTCGCCGTGGTCCGGCTCTCGGGTCGGGGTGCCTTCGAGATTGCGAGGCGGGTCCTGGGGTGGTCCGCGGATCGATCCATCGAGGGCCGCCGCGTTCGACTCGCCGATTTTCGTGACGCCGATGGGGTCCCGTTCGATCGCGGCCTAGTGACGTTTTTCCCCAGTCCGACGAGCTATACCGGAGAAGACGCGGTCGAGTTCAGCTGTCACGGAGGTCTCCTGGCTCCCGGACTGCTGCTGGCGGCGCTCATCGCGGGCGGCGCGCGCCAAGCGGCCCCGGGCGAGTTCACCCGCCGAGCCGTTCGCCACGGCAAGCTCGACCTGCTCGAGGCCGAAGCGGTCGCTGACCTGATCGACGCGACCACTCGGGCGCAGGGTCGGGTCGCGCTCCACCAGTTGGAAGGCGGCCTCTCGCGGCGGCTCGAGTCTCTCCGAAGCGACCTTCTCGACCTCCTGGCGCTCCTCGCGTACGACATCGACTTTCCGGAGGAGGACGACGGCCCAATCGATCGATCGAGGATTCGAGAGGGGCTCGACCGGGTGAAACAGGGGGTGGCCCGTTTGGTCGCCACCGCTCCCCTCGGGGCACGATTGCGGGAGGGAGCCCTCGTGGTGCTGGCCGGTCGTCCCAATGCCGGGAAGTCCTCGCTCTTCAATGCGCTGCTCGGCACCAACCGAGCCTTGGTCACCGAGATCCCGGGGACCACTCGCGATGCAGTCGATGCCGACCTCGATCTCGAAGGGTGGCCGGTCCGGCTGGTGGACACGGCTGGCCTTCGGGACTCGGGAGATCGGATCGAGCGGCTGGGCATCGAAGTGAGCCAGAAGTACCTGACGGCCGCCGATCTGATCCTGTTGTGCGTCGAAGCCGGCCGGTCCGTGGGCGAGGACGAGGAGGGCTGGGCCAAACGGGGGAAGACGATGATCGTGCGGACCAAGGCGGATCTGGCCGGCTTGGACGTCCCGATGTCTGTTTCCGCGACAACCGGCGCGGGGCTCGATCGGCTCAAGGCGGCCCTGAGGTCCGAGCTGTTCGGGGACTTCAACCGATTTGCCGACCTGGAACCGATGTTGACTCGGGAGCGTCATCGGGTGGCATTGCGGCAAGCCGCCGCGGCGCTGGTGGACGCCGAACCGGAGACCGCCGCGGGCGGCGACGCCGTGTTGGCGGCTCACCACGTCCGGCGGGCGGTGGGATACCTGGACGAGCTCATCGGGGTGGTAGACGTCGAGGCGGTGCTCGGTCGGATCTTCGAAAAGTTCTGCGTCGGGAAGTAGCTAGCCGGCGGTCTCGTTCTTGTGGGAGCCATCGCAAAACGGCTTGGTGCGACTTTGGCCGCACCCGCAGAGCTTGGTGACGCCGGGAGTCTTTGCGGCCGGGGGGTCGATCGGGTTGCCGTCCTGGTCGCGGATATCGATCGGGCCGTGAATCAAGTAGGGACCCCGGGATTTGGCGATGATGGTGACTGGCGCCGACACGGTGGCCCCCTCAGGCGGTCCGGACGTCGCGGGCGGCTTCCTCGGCGGCCTCGAAGGCGAGGGCCGGGGCCCGGAGAGCGGCGGCCAAGCCGATCTCCGCGACGAGGGCTTCGACCATTCGATACCCGAGGTAATAACCCGACCGCTCCGGGAGGACCCGGCCGAGGGCGAGGCGCGAAGAGGGGCTCAGACCGCCGGAGAGGAATCGAAGCCGCAGCCCGATCCCCGACCGGTCGAGGTCGTGGTGGGCGGCTCGGCGAACGAAAGCGTCGAGCTCTCGCATCCGCTGGAACTGCCGTTTTGGGTATCCGAAATAGTCCGCGAGGTCGAAACCGGGAGCGGCTCGCTGGGCCGCGTGGACGGCCAGTCCTTCGTTGACCAGGAGCTCCCGCAGCGGCGCCCGGCCCGCAGTCATCCAGTAATCGTAGTGGCCGCCGTTCTCGGCGACCAATCGACGAAGGTCACTTTGGCTGGTGGGCGAGGTGTACCGCACGGTGTGCGCCAACTCGTGAGCCACCCAGAGGGGGATCAACTCGGGCGAGAGGCCCAATCCGAAGGTGGTGGCGTTGACGCGACCGGTGAAGTGCTCCAGGCAAATGAAGGCAACCCCCCGACCGTTGACGACTAGCTCGCCAGCATTCGCCGCCCCGACTCCAACCATCAGGCAGACGTCGGTGGGTTGGTCGATCCGGAGGTGCTCGGAGGCCTGGGCCACGGCGCCCTCGACGATTTCCGATACCCGAACCGTTTGGAGGAGCGCTTTCAGGTCGCTGCGATCGGCGCGGAGAGCCGCCCCGATCACCTCACTGGCGTGGGGACTGTCGAGATCGAGAACGTAGTTACTCCAGTACGCCGACAAAATCGCGCGGTGGGCGTCGAGATACCGCCGATAAGCAACTTCGCGGTTGGGAGATGCGAGGATTTCGAGGAATTCGGGGATCAAATTGATGAGCACGGGACAGAATACGAAGTTCCCGCGCCCAAAATCAAGGTGTCAATCGAAACTCAGGCTTGTTCGCGCCGTTTCCGTTCGGCCGCGTCGGTGAGGAGCTTGCGTTCTTGGTTGGTCAAGCTGTCGATTCCGAACTCGGCGATCTTGTCGAGGACCCGATCGACACCATCGTCGTCGATTTCAGGTCGAGAATCGGCGATGGGCATCGCTGGTCGCAGTTCGGCCGCGGCCTCCTGGACCCGCATCGGGGTGACGACTGGGCGGCGGGGCACCGGGGTTGGCCGGGGAGCCGGATGTCGGGTCGTCATGACCTGGAGTCGGACAAACGCGTATCCGGCGAAGGCGCCACCCAGATGCGAGAGGTGGGCGACTTCGGATCGGCCGATGAAGCCCAAGGCGACATCAAACCCCGCAAGAGTCAGCAAGAACGCCCGCGCCGATATCGAGACCGGGAACGGATGGAGAGAGAGCCGGGCCTCGGGCCAGTACGCGGCGAATGCCATCAAGACGCCGAACAAGGCACCGGTGGCCCCAACGAAGGGTTCGACCCGGACGATAGTGGACAGCCCGAGGGCGAAGAGCGCAGCCCCGATTCCGCAGTAAATGTAGAATCCCAGAAAGCGGGTGCTTCCCAGCGCTCGCTCCACCGGCGGACCGAAAGCGAGCAGGAGAGCGGAGGTGAGGGCGAACTGGAAGAACCCACCGTGGGCGAACAGGTGGGTGAGCGCGGTCCACGGTTGAGCGGTAACCCGAAGTGGGTCGAACTGCAGGCCGTTGGCGAACCGGGGGGCGGTAAAGACGGTCGCCAGCAACAGGAAAACCGCCCCGTTGGCGAGCACCAAGCGGGTGACCCAAGGGGTCAAGCGGAGCGTTCGGGTCTTTTCCATAGCCCCCTATACCTTACTACCACCCCGAGCCGCGAGGCAAATCCGCTCGCAGAGCTCCGGAAACCCGATTCCGGCCGCGCGAGCCGATTGCGGCAGGAGGCTGGTTGCCGTCATCCCCGGTAAGGTGTTGACCTCCAAGCAGATCGGTACGTCGGCCGGACCCAGCCGGAAGTCGACCCGACTGTATCCACCCAGTTTGATCGCCCGATGGGCGGCCAGCGCCAGCCCTTGGCACCGATCGGTCAGCGCCGGTGGGAGATCCGCCGGGAAAATTTCTTCGGCCATACCCGGAGTGTACTTGCACTCGTAGTCGAAAATCTCGTGCCGGGGGATAATCTCACCGACAGCAAGCGCAGTGTTGTCGAGGATCCCGACAGTGAGCTCCCGCCCGGGCACGTAGGCTTCGATCATGACCTCGTCGTCGTACTGTTCCGCCTCTGAAATTGCCGCGCCGAGATCGTCCGGCTTCCGCACCAGTGTCAAGCCAACGGTGGAGCCTTGCTTGCTCGGCTTCACGATCACCGGCCAGCCGAGGGTGGAGTCAACCGAGGCGGCAGTTGCGGGGGCCATGAGCCAATCGGCAGTGGGGACACCGGCGTCACGGAACAGGCGTTTCGAGAGATCCTTGTCCATTGCAACGCCACTGGCGAGGGCACCGCTTCCGGTATAGGGCACGTCGAGCAAGTCGAGGACAGCCTGCAGCGTCCCATCCTCGCCGTGGCCGCCATGGAGGGCGAGAAAGACTACCTCCGAGTCGCGAATGACCGGTAAGGAGGCGAGACCGGAGAGCAAGACGCCCCGTTCGAGCTCGACGAGGTGGGCAATCGAGGGCGGGCTGGTTCCCACCCTCGGGCTCAGGAGCTTGCTCTCGTCATCGGCGGGGACGAATCCGCGGGCGGTGTCGACCACGGCTACCTGATGGTTCCGGCTCCGGAGCGCAGCGACGACCTGCACGGCGGAAGCGATGGCGACATCGCGCTCCGCCGAGGTGCCCCCGGTCAGGACGGTGATCTTCATCGCGTTCCCATCGGGGGTTGGGAAGGGGGCGCCGTCACGGAGCGGTTGCCCCCTTCGCGGAAGCGCGAAAGTCGATGGGTTGGAGAAAAAGGGCCGCGACGGGCACCCCGGCTCGGAGGGCCGGAGCATAACGGAGCTCGGGAATGGCGGCGAGCGCGGCCGAGTCGAGGGCCGGGTAGCCGCTCGACTCCTGAATCGAGGTTGATTCCGCCACCACCGAGCCGGTCGAGTCGACGAAGAGTCTGAGCAGCACCGTCCCTCCGAGTCCTTGGGTGGCGAGGGCTTCGGGATAGCGAACCGGACTGTCCGGGTTGAGTGGCACCGGGGGCTCGTCGCGGCGGGGGGCGTTGCTCGGTGTCTCGGTCGAGAGCGTCATGGTTTGCTCCGGCTTCGGCGGGCACCCAGTGAGCCCGACCACCATCCAGGCGGCCGCGGTGGCGCGCGAGATCATTCCGCGGCCCGGCGTTTGAGGTCGGCCAACCGATTGAGAGCTTCGAGCGGGGTCAGCGCGTTGACGTCGAGCTCGGACAATTCGGCCCGAACGGCGTCGACTTGGGATGCGGAGTCGTTCCGAGCGTCCTGGCCCGGCCGTCCGCGGCGGGCCTCGCTGAAAAGGGCGAGTTGTCCTTCGTCAGCCGGGGTGTCCGTCCCGGGTACCATCCGATGTTCGCCCTCGAGTCGCTTGAGCACCTCGGAGGCCCGCGACACGACGGTTGCCGGCAGGCCGGCGAGTTGGCCGACGTGGACGCCGTAGGATCGATCGGTGCCGCCGGCCTCGAGGCGATGGAGGAAGACCACCGAGTCGCCGGTTTCCCGAACCGCGACGTTGAGATTCTTGGCGTGCGCCAGCCGTTCCGGCAGCTGCATCAGTTCGTGGTAATGGGTGGCGAACATGGTCTTGCATCCCACCGTGTCGTGGAGATACTCGGTGACGGCCCACGCGATGGCGACCCCGTCGTAGGTCGAGGTTCCCCGGCCGATCTCGTCGAGGAGCACGAGGCTCCGTGGCGTCGCGTTGTGGAGGATTGCGCTCGTCTCGCTCATCTCCACCATGAAGGTCGATTGCCCCCGCGCGAGGTTGTCGCTGGCGCCGACTCGAGTGAAAAGTCGATCGATCGCTCCGATGGACGCCGATTCCGCTGGCACGAAGGAGCCCATTTGCGCGAGAATGACCACCAATCCAATCTGGCGAAGAATGGTCGACTTGCCGGCCATGTTCGGGCCGGTCACCAACTGCACTCGGGTGGCCGGATCGAACCGGACGTCGTTGGGGATGAAGGCCTCTCGGGGCATCAACCGCTCGATCACGGGGTGACGACTGGCGGTGAGCGTGAGATCGAATTGGTCGGTGATTTGCGGGCGGACGTACCGGTGCACGACGGCGATTTCGGCCAACGTGCACCACACGTCGAGGTGGGCCAAGACCCGAGCGGTCTGCTGGATCCGGGTGATGGCCGCCCCAACCTGACTTCGGAGGGCGTTGAACAACTCGGCTTCTCGGGTCGCCATTCGCTCTTCGGCTCCGAGCACCTTCGCTTCGTACTCCTTAAGCTCGGGGGTGACGTAGCGCTCGGCCGTCGCCAGGGTTTGACGGCGTTCGTAGTCGGCGGGGACCCGGTCGGCGTGGGTATGGGTGATCTCGATGTAATACCCGAAGACCCGGTTGTAGCCGATCTTGAGCGACGCGATCCGGGTTCGCTCGCGTTCTCTGAGCTGGATGGTGGTGATGTGGTGTTTCCCGCCGTCGCGGAGGCCGCGGGCCTCATCGAGCTGGGAGTCATGGCCGGCCTTGATGACACCCCCGTCGAGCAGGCTGACCGGTGGGCGCTCCTCCAGGGCGGCGTCGAGTTCGCTCACCAAATCATCGAGGGGATCGAGGTCGCGGGCGAGACCTGCCAACGGGTGGCCGGCCTCGGCTCCGGGGATCAGTTCGTCCAAAGCCGATCGGACCTGGGGCAGCCGCCGGAACGAATCGCGGAGCGCGCCGAGCTCTCGGGGGTTGGCGCGGCCGGCCGCGGCCCGTCCGGCGAGCCGTTCGAGGTCGCGGACGCCGTCGAGCGCCTCCCGGGCGTCGGAGCGGGCCCGGGAGCGGTCCACCGCGGTGGCCACCGCTTCGAGGCGGTGGGAAATGGTCGCTGGGTTGCTCAGCGGGGAGAGAATCCACCGCCGGAGCAACCGGGCACCCATCGGGGTCATGGTGACGTCGAGGGTTTCGAGGAGAGTGACGCCGCGGGCTCCCGCGCGCAGCGGCTCGACCAGCTCGAGGTTCCGCCGGGTCATCTCATCGAGCCAAAGGTATTCGGTCGCTCGGCGGATCGAGGGCCGGCGGAGGTGTGGCAGGCCGCCGGGTTGGAGCTCCGACAAGTAGCGTAGCAGGGCACCGGCCGCGCCAACGACGACCCCATCGGCCGCCTCGATCCCGAGACCATCCAACGACGCAAGGGAAAACCGGCGACACAGTTCGTCGCTCGCGAGCTCGACGTCGAACTCCCACGCCTCGCGTCCGGTCCGCATGGTCTCCTGCTCCAGCGGCAACATCGCTTCGGCCGGGGTCACCAACTCGGCGGGGCTCAAGCGACCGAGGGTCTCGGTCAGCCGATCCTTCGGGCACGACTCGAGGAAGAACTCGCCGGTGGAGAGGTCGATGGCGGCCAGGCCGGCGACAGCGTGGGGATTTCGGGGATCACCGGGATGGACCGCCACGATGAAATTGTTGCGGCCGCCAGGAAGCCAGTCCTCCTCGAGGAGAGCGCCCGGGGTTACGGTTTCGACGACCTCGCGCCGCACGAGGCCCTTGGCCTTCTTGGGGTCCTCGACCTGCTCGCAGATGGCGACGCGATGGCCCTTGGCAACCAGCTGCTTCAAGTAGTCGGCGGCCGCCTTGACTGGCACCCCGGCCAGGGGGACGCCGTCGCCCCGGGCGGTCAAGGTGATGTTCAGCAGCCGGGCCGCTAGCTCGGCGTCGTCGTAGAACATCTCGTAGAAGTCGCCCATCCGAAAAAACAGGATCTTGTCGCGGTGGCGCGACTTGATCTCTCGGTACTGCCTGAGCAGGGGGCTGTTGTCGGCGACCGACAAAGTCACTTGTCGACAACGATGAAGGGCTGCCCACCCAACCGCGCCTTGATCTTGGCCAGCGCGGCTTGCGCTTCGGGACGGGTGGCGAAAGCTTGGGTGCGGACCTTGAAGAAGCCACCCTCCCTAACGACCACCGCCTGGTAGTTCGCTTGTCGTAGTTTGGCCGCGGTTTGATCGGCGGCGGCCTGGGTCGGAGCCGCGATGAGCTGAACCCGGAACCCCTTGGTCACGCCGGCCGGCGGAGTAGGTGGTGGGGGTGGGGGTGGGGGTGGTGGTAGTGGCGCGGCCGCTGGGGGCGGGCTCGGTCGGGCCTTAGTGGTGTCCCGCTTGGGGTCGGCCGCCTTGGCTGTATCGGATTTGGTCGAATCGATCCGTTGAAAAGCGAGGGCGGTACATCGCTGCTTCTGGTAGGACAGCTGATTTCTAAGCTCGACGTCGTCGTTGGGCGCGGCGAGTCCAATCTCGGCGAAACGGCACGCAGTGACGCCATCGGACATATCGGCGGCCGCCCGGGCTCCCCAAAAAGCGCCGATCGCTCGGACCCCCGTGGTCGGGTAGTCGCTCAAGAGTCGAGCGATATGCTGGACGGTGGCGCCGGGATTCCCGTTGGCGTACTCGACCTGGGCCAGTAACAGGAGGGCGTCGTCGGCCCAGAGCGACTGGGCGAACTCGAGGATGACCCGGCGAAGGGCAACCCGACGCTCGTAGTCGGTGGCGGCGACGAGTCCGGAGGTAAAGAGCATCTCGGGGTAGGTGGAGTCGGAGACCGGCGTGGCCATGAGCAGGCTTTTCACCACGGCGCGGGCGGAATCGGTGAGCCCGTCCTGGGCGAGCTTGACGACGGCGACCAGCCGAGCATCCGACTGGGCCGCGCTCGGCGTTCCGATGGTGGCGCCGAGAATCGCGAGCGCCGCGCCGCGGGTGAGCCAATTCAGACAGCAGCTTGCCATGAGGCCGATAGCTCCATCACCAGGTCGAAAAGGATCGCGCCTTCGTCGGCGACCGTCGTGCTCTTGAGACGTTCGTCAGCTTCGATCAGCGCACGGAGGCCTCGGTCCACCCGAGCCTTGGTCCACGCCGGCGCCAGCCGACTCCACTGCGAGGCGGCTACACCGTAGCTCACCCGCAACGGCCGGGCGCGAAGGAGCGAGCCTTTCACCGCCTCGGGCAGCGCGGCGCCCCGGACCCCGCGATCGAGATACGCCCGGGCCAAACCGACGCCGGTCACGCCGGTGCCGAGGAGGGTGACTAAGGAGACACCGGAGACACCGGCTTGGGCAAGCACCCTCGGCAACATCGTGATGGCGCGGGTGGTATCGCCGACGAGGACGGCGTCGCGCCAATCCTGAGGGGTCTCGCCGTGGCGGACCCCAAGGAACTCCGAGACCCTCTCCAGATCGAGCGGTTCATCCGCCGGCAATCCGGCCAACTTCTCCAACTCCGAGCGGAGGGCACTCAGGTTGCCGTCGGTGACGGTGACCATGTGTTCGGCCGCCCGGTCGTCGAGTGAAACCTGGAGTCGGCTGGCTCGCAGGAGCAGCCAGCGCTTGGCGCGTTCCGGGGGGAGGGGGAGCGCAGCGACGGACACCGTCTTGACGGCAAGGTCGGGGTCGGCTTCATCCTCGCCGGGTCCTTGAACCAGAATCAGCACCGTTTCGGGCGCCGGCGCCTCGAGATATTTCAAAACCATTGATTTCGCCTTGGCCCGCTTGTTCCAAGCCTCGACGTCGCGAATGATCGCGACCCGCCGATCCGCCATCATCGGCAGGGTGTGGCAAATCGTCTCGGCGGTTTCGGGGTCGAGGGTGGCCGCCGACCGCTGGTCGACGTTGAAGTCGCGGAGCGAAGGATCGACAGTTCGGTCGAGGATCTCTCCGATCGCTTCCTCCTTGAGCACGTCTTCGGGCCCATGGAGGTAGACGGCACGGGGGATGTCCCCTTTGCGGAGAGCCTTGAAGAAGGGGTCGAACGCTTGGGTGGGCATCGTTGGCTGCGGCCGGTCGAGCGGCGGTTCTCAGAGCGAGAAATCTAAGCCGAACGAGGATTGGGGACGAGCCGGTGCGCGAACTCGTTAGCCTCGCCTGAACTCCTGAACGAACATCAAGGCGCAGAGTGACTTACCGTCTCGGATCTCGCCGCGGCGGACCATCTCCCCAACCTTCGCCCAGCGGAATTCGTGAACGGTGATGAACTCGTCCGCTTCTCGCTGGTGGTCGGTGGGAGTCAGGTCGGTTGCCAGAAACAGGTGGATCACCTCATCGGTAAAGCCCGGCGTCGTGAAGATGGTGGTGAGGTGTCGGAGGGAGCCAGCGCTGTGGCCGGCCTCCTCCGCCAACTCCCGGCGGGCGCAGACCTCGGGATCCTCGCCCGGGCCAAGGGTACCGGCCGGGACCTCCCAGATGAAATCGTTGGCGGCATGCCGGAACTGCCGGATCAGGAGGACGCGTGGGTCGGGGTCGGTCGATCGGTCGATCATCGGGACCACGGCGGCGGCGCCGGGGTGGCGAATCATCTCGAGAACACCGGTGGAGTGGTCGGGGAACTGGACGGTGTCGTGATCGACGTGAATGATCCGACCGGAGTACTTCCGTTCGGTGGAAATCAGCATCTCGATCCTTTCGGCCGTTAGAGGCTGAACGTCTCGCCGAGCCGGGGGACGGTCACCTCGCCAACCCCGCATTCCTCGAGGATCGTGGCCATCGCTCGAGCGGCCTCAGGTTCGCCATGGACGACGAACGCCCGCTTGATCGGGCCGCCCAAACCCCTGACCCAGGCGCGGAGCTCGTGCTTGTCGGCGTGGGCCGAATACCCTCCGATCGTCTCGACTTCGGCGCGGCGGGTCACCATCTGGCCGAAGATCCGGATCTCGGTGTCGCCCTCTTGGATCCGCCGGCCGAGCGTGTGCTCCGCCTGGTAACCGACGAACAGAACGCAGTTTCGATGATCGCCGATATGGTTGGAGAGGTGGTGAAGAATCCGCCCGTTTTCGGCCATACCGGAGGCGGCGATGATGATCGCGGGGCCGGTGGCCGCGTTGAGGCGCTTCGATTCGGCCACGTCGCGGACGTAACGAACCATCGGGAAATCGAAGATCCGATCGGTCCGATCGATCAGCCGTTCGCGGCGGTCGAAAACCTCGGGATGCATCCGGAAGACCGTGGTCACGTCGACGGCGAGGGGACTATCGACGAAGATCGGCACCTCGGGGATCGAGCCGCCGCGAGACAACCGATGCAGGGCAAAGACCAGCTCTTGGGTCCGTCCGAGCGCAAAGGCCGGAATCATGAGCTTGCCGCCCCGGCCGGCGACCCGCCGAACGATCTCCGCGAGGCGACGTTCGGCCTCGGGGGTGGATTCGTGTTCCCGGTTACCGTAGGTCGACTCGACGATCAGAGTATCGATGGGGCCGACCGGCGGATCCGGGTCGCGGATGATGGGAAGACCGCTTCGGCCGATGTCTCCCGAGAAGACCAATCGATGGCCGCCCTCCTCGGACAAGCGGAGGTCCACCGAGGCGGAGCCGAGGATGTGGCCGGCCTCAGTGAACTCGAAGGCGAGGTGACGGCGAAGATGGTTGAGTCGCCGATAGGGTTGGCCAACCATGAGGTCCTGGACCGCCACCGCGTCCGCCAGATTGTAGAGCGGCTCGCTCTCGGGCCCTCGAGGTCGGCCGTGTCTCGAGAGGAACTCGGCGTCTTTCATTTGGATGTGGGCCGCGTCGGGGAGCATGATCGCGGTCAGATCGCGGGTGGCTGGGGTGGCGTAGATCGGCCCGTGGAAACCGTGACGCACCAATAGCGGAAGCCGACCGGCGTGATCGATGTGGGCGTGACTCAAGACGACAGAATCGATCCGCCGAGCGTCGAAGGGGAGCTCAGCGTTCTTCTTCGCCGCTTCGGCTCGGCGACCTTGGAAGAGACCGGCATCCAAGAGGATTCGGGCCCCGGCCGCCTCGAGGAGGTGCATCGAACCGGTCACTTCTCCGGCGGCACCCCAAAACGTCAAACGGATACCGCTCACTCACGACCTCTTCGGTGAAGTCAGCGGGTGCCAAACAGCCGGTCACCCGCGTCGCCAAGGCCAGGGAGGATGTACCCGGACCGATTGAGCTCCCGGTCGAGCGCGGCGGCAAATACCGGCACGTCGGGATGGGCACTTCCAAGGGCCCGGACCCCTTCCGGGGCCGCCACCAGGCACAGGAACTTGATCCGGGTCGCCCCTGCCGCCTTCAGTTTGCTCACCCCGGCTGCCGCGGAGCCACCGGTTGCCAGCATCGGGTCGAGGACGAGGAAATCCCGCCCAGCCTCGCCCTGAGGCACCTTGAAGTAATAGCTCACCGGTTCGAGAGTCTGGTGGTCGCGGTACAGGCCGATATGGCCGACCCGGGCTGACGGGACTAGCTGCAAGATCCCGTCCACCATGCCGAGGCCCGCGCGGAGAACGGGAACGAGGACTAACTTCTTGCCAGCAACACGGTTAGCGACTGCCAGCTCGAGCGGCGTCTCGACCTCTACTGCCTCGGTGGCCAGGTCGCGGGTGACTTCATACGTCATCAACATGGCGATTTCCCCCACCAGCTGGCGGAAATTCTTGGTGGCGGTCGAGCGATCCCGCAGGATTGCCAGTTTGTGCTGGATCAGCGGATGGCTCAGAACAGTCAGGTTGGGGAATCCGGGATGTGGCATGACGGAGAATATGGAGAGCCGCAGGAAGCCGAGCGAGGGGCTGGTTGGGGCGGTTGAACGATCTACCTTTCGGGCAAACCTCTGGGAGGGAACGATGCGGACCTATGCCACCGTTGTCGTCTTCTGGATTGTCGGCGCCAGCCCTGTCTTTGCCCAGCCCAATCCGTTCAAGTTGCCGAAGCTGAATCTCAAAGGAGAGGTGAACTACCAGTTAACTGGCGACCAGCAGGGCACCGCGCAGACCGCTTTTGATGGCGACCGATATCTGACGCGATCGACCTCCTCGATCAAGATGATGGGCAAGGAGACCAAGGAGTCGACCTGGAGCTTGTTCACCGCCGATTCCATGTACACCGCGGATCTCGACAAGAAGAAGGGCACCGTCATGCCCAACCTGCTTCCCCTCTATGCCAAAGCCTACGACGGTCTAGACGGGGCGGCCAAGAAGCGGTTTCACGGAAACGTCGAGGCGATGGGGGCGCTGGTCTCGAAGGCCTTCGACATCGGGTCGATGGGCTCGGTGGGCGAGAAACTCGGCGATGAAACCGTGGCCGGGGAGGTTTGCGAAAACCGTCAGTTCGCAGGCTTCACGGTGTGCTCGATGAAGCGGGGTCCGCGGATCGCTCTGAAGACTTCCGGTGATCTCCTCTGCTACCGCTTCGAGCAGACCGCCACGTCGGTGTCACTCTCGGCGCCGCCGGCGTCGGTCTTCGAGCGGCCGGCTGGGGTCGTTTTCCGTCCGATGGCGGAAGCCGGCAACGCCGACTCGGCGGCGCAGGGGTTCGTCGGCTACCTGGCGAGCCAAGCCCTGACCGATTCGTTGGCGGCAGCCAAGGCCGAGCTGGAAAAGGCCAAGGCTGACGCGGCGGCGAAAGGCGAGTCGACCGAGATGACTCAAGAGCAGAAGGAGCAGATGAAACAGGCTTGCGAGACGCTCAAGAACTTCGACATGGGCGCGGTCATGGCCAACGCGATGAAGGCCATGAAGCAGCAGATGGCCGACGCGGCGGTCGATGCGGCCAAACAAGGAGCGGCCAACAAACTCAAGGGGCTCATCAAGAAACCCAAGATTCCGTTCTGAACTCAGCGACGGAGTAGCGCTCGGACCGAGTCGAGCCGGCCATCGTTCGGGGCGGGAGTCAGGTCCAAGAGGTGGGCCATCAACTCATAGAGGTGAACGTTTTGAAAGGCGGGGACTCGGATCCCCGCCTGAAACGCCGGTCCGGTGGCGATCAGAATGCCCCCCATCGATGGTAGCTCGTGGTCGTAGCCGTGATTGCCGAGATCGGTGGCCGGCGGCCGCCCGCGCGAGGTGATGGTCCATCCTTCATCGGCGATGGCGACGATCGGGGCAATCCGGGGATGGGAGCTGAACCGAAACCGGGCAGGGACTTCAGCTTTTCGGTAAACGGCCAGGTGGGGATTCGCGCCCGCGAGGCGGGAGTAGACTTCGGCCTCGCGGCCGGGTCGGGGGTCGATGGCGGCGACCGGGTTCCAATCGTGGATCACAACCGAGCTCGAATCGAGGTAGTCGTCGAGATAGATCATTCGGTCGACGGGAGAATCGACCACACCGTGATCGGACAGCACGATCAAGTTGGTGCGATCGGCGAGCCCGCGGGCGGCGAGAGAATCGACGAAACCGCCGATCAGCCGATCGACGTGGGCGAGCGCTGAGTCGACTCGGGGCGACTCGGGACCGGCCTTGTGAGCCACGAAGTCGAGTTCGTTCAGGTAGAGCGTGAGAAACTGGGGGGTCGAGTCTGGGGGGAGGTCGATCCAGGCGAGTAGCTGCCGAAAACGATCCTCGCCGGGCAATCGTGGATCAAACCGGCGCCAATACGTGGGGCGGATGCCGCCGATTGCCGCTTCGGAACCGGGCCAGAACATGGTGGCGGCTCGCCGGCCCTGGCGGATGGCGGTCACCCAGATCGGCTCGCCGCCCCACCAACGGGGGTCGCTCACGGCCACGGTGTCGCCGGCGAGGAACCGCCGGTCGATGGATGAATCGACCATTGTGTTCGCGACGATTCCGTGGTGCTCGGGATAGAGCCCGGTGGCGATGGTGTAGAGGTTCGGGAATGTCTTGGTTGGAAAGGCCGGCACCAGCCGCTCGACCCGCACGCCGGTGGCGGCGATGTCCCGAAGCCGAGCGGCCGCTGGCCGGTCGAGGTAGTCCCATCGAAAACCGTCGATCGAGATGACGACGACCTTGCCTCGGTCCGCCAGCGTTTGGACGGCTGGCCGGGGCGAGCAGGCGAGGAGCGTCGGCCCGATCAAGAGGGCGAAGCGCAGCATCTTGCCGATGGAAAGTGGCCGGGTACGGTGTTGCGTGGGAAGGGGTTATATTCTCGGCCCCGATATTGGGCTAGGTAGCTCAGTTGGTAGAGCAGCGGACTGAAAATCCGCGTGTCGGGGGTTCAATTCCCTCCCTAGCCATTGCGGTAAACTGTTAACCGGTCGAAGGGTAGGCCTCCGAATGCTCGGCCTTGAAGCCGAGCACTTTGGCTTGCTGGTACAGGTTCTGGTACGGTTGCTCGCGGCGGAACCCCGGTGCTGCCGTCTCCCGCCGAACGTAAAGATCTCGAGCTCCTGGCGGATGACACGATCCAGATCCATACGGGTTGGCCGTCCTCCGACGACGAACGCGAAACGCACGCCAATTTCGCGAGGCGAATCCTTCATTCGGCTTTCAAGGTCATGTGGGAAGAGAATGGCGGCGGACCGGTCAACTTCAAGACGAGTAATCCAGAGGAATGGCTGCGGGCGAATCTGAAAGTCTTTGAATGACTGCTGAGCACGAAGCCACTCTCGTAGCCTTGGTGGAGGCATCCCGCGGCTTACCGGGTGGGCGGCGTGAGCCATTCGCTGCCATCCGACCCGAGACGGACGACTACCTCTCAATTCTTCATCCGGGGCTGCCCGGTCGCGAGCTCCAAGTGTACCCTGCCGACCTGAAGGAGCTTGCCAACGAGGGAATGTTCGTCATTCATTCCCAAAGCGATGGTTACTGGTCTTTCGACCTCACGCAACTTGCCTTCGATACATACAGTGCGATTCAGCAGCGCCGCGGCGAGGCTTTGAATCGAATCGAGCAGCCGACACGCCAATACCTTGCTGGCAAGCGGTTTAGCGACCGCCATCCCGAAGCCGATGCTAAGTGGCGCCAGGCGGAGGCCCTCTTGTGGGACTCGGATTCCGAGAATCATTACAGCACGATCGGACACCTCTGCAGGGAAGCCATGCAGTCATTCGGCACATCCCTGTTGGCCCACTATCCCACCGAGGGTGCTGCCGAGAACGTGGCAGCGACAAAGAGCAGAATTGAGTCTGTTGTTCGAACCCACGCTCAGCTTGGTGAGCGCCGGATGCAGTTCGTCACTGCGTTACTCGCACTCTGGAAGGCCGTTGTTGACCTCGGCCAAAGGCAGGAGCATGGTGCCTTCAAAGAGTCTGACCCTCTGACGTGGGAGGATGGGCGTCGTCTCGTTCAATACACGATGATGGCGATGCACGAAATCGACACGGTGCTGTAGGAATTGGCGCCGATACCGCACACCGAGCGCAAGGACGAGCGTCGGGGCCCCGTCGCGTTGCCTTCCGCAGATCAAGGGGGACGAGACCGGTTAGCATTCATGCCTAACCTACATACAGTTGTCGATACGAACGTCTACATCGGACTAAGTGGCCAGTCGCTGGCATCCATCGCCGCGACAGAGCAAGACTGTGGCATCGAATCGTTGTCATCGGTTTGGCCCTGCCTTGAGCTCCTCAGTCATTGCGCCAATCCTGCGGACCTAGCTCACGGGCGGGCGCTCGCCGCATTGCCCCGGATTTGGCAGCACGCCGGATAGAAGGCTCGGACGGCCCTCGTGTTCGGATGATCGCTGATTCGGATTCGATGTTAGTCAGGGGTCTGTTCGGCCGCCAGATTGAGGATGAGTTTCTCGAACATGGCTTTGTCGCCGGGCTGATCCGAGACGCGGTGCTTGCCGAATCGTGGACATTCGCGACAGCGAGGGCGGCTGAGCTGGCCGCAGTGTCGGCACGAGTCCAGGCAGGAGAGGCACGGTTCGGCAGATCGCTTGCCAACCTACGGTCATCCCTGAGCGGAGACGATGTTGGGGGAGTTCTTGAAGCGCTCCGATCCCAGGACGGTCTCCAGGTTGTCGCGAGAACGCGCGTCTTGACTCTGGCCGCCCAGTTGGAGCTGAACGTCGATGAGCGTCTCGTCGCCTCTGCCTCCGATCGAGTGCTGGCCAGCTTCCCGATCGCGATTCACTTTCTCCGGGACCTATTGGTCGACTTGCTCGCCGCGAACAATCTCCCGGGGGAGGACTGGAACCGCAACTCTGTATGGGATGTTAAGATCGCGTTTCACGCTTCACCCGGCGCGGCGGTGGCGGGCGTGCCGATACTCCTGGTAACGAATGACCGTCGGTTCCGTCGCGCCGCCGATGCCGCCGGTCACGCGGCCCGTGTTGTGTCGCTGTCTGAGTACACCGCGCTGCTCGACGACCCAACGGCGCTCGCCGAACGGATTGCAGGCCTGCGGAACGGCCTTTAGTCGGCGTGCCGTCCGGTCCGCTCGGGTCCATTAGGGCTCAGCGGTTCCCGGTACCTTCAAAGCACTTCTGAGCGTCCTCCGTCTATCCCTGTCTGTCCTCAGGGTTGAGGTTTCGCCACGCACTCTGAGCGTCGTTACAGATCCGGGACTCGTCATGAGGAGGTCAGGCAACCCATCACGCCGCCAGACCCGACCTGCTCGAACGACGGTTGAAACGGCCTCCGGGCCTTCCATCGGCCGGCCCTTAGTGAGGCCGCCCACGGACACGTCCAGCCAGAACGAGCCTCAGAACCTGCGCCAATGGGCCATGGGGATACCTTCGTGGTCTTCCGTAGTACTTTCGTCCGTGCATCCGATAGTGACTCTGACGGAAGCTTCGGCATCGGAATGTTACCGGCCAGGGCAGGCTAGGGGTCGATCGCCGCCCCCGCGAAGTCGAGATGTACCGACCTCGGAAGAGCGCCGAGGTTCGTGAGGCTGGCTTCGAGCCGGCTCCCAGCGGGCACCAGAAAAGGGTAGTCGAGCGCCCGGAGTTCTCCGGTCACTCCCGCAAGTTCGTCGAGTTGGCTGCGAACCAGCGAGACCTTCGTACTGCCCCCTCGGTAGGCAAGTTCAATCTCGAACGGTCGGAACAGGACCACTGACCCCGCCGTGTCGGTCACAATGGCGTGAACCGCCATGAAGAGGGAGTCCGAGCTCCGCTCCAACAGAACGTCGAGCCTTTTCGTCGCTCCGGCACGGATCAGAGTCGCTGGCGTCTGATACGACCTGAGGCGGGGCGCCCGGCCCCGCCTGGCAGGTGGGAGATACTGGTCAATCGTTCCGAGCAGGCGCCAACGCGCCCGCCCTTCGGCACGATCGTGCGATGGCAGCTGGTGTATAGCCAACCTCAGGTCCCTTGTCCGCGGTCACTTCATGACCGCCCTCCGGTTGACTTGGCACCGTCGTGCGAACGGCGGGGGATTCCTCCGGATTCTTCCGTAGCTCCTCCGAGCGAACTTCCTATCACGTTCCTAAGACGAATTCCTAGGAAGTTCCGAGATTCGGGGCGTTACCACTCCTCATGTCACGCCAGCCGAAGCTGACTCGCGGACGCAACGTCGACCCCCATGTGACGTGCGACGCGGTCAGCGTCGGAGTTGAGAAACTGTTCGGGCGCGTGCATCGCATAACGGCGCGTCGTCGCCGGATGCGCATGGCCGAGCAGCCGCTGGAGTCGCGCCTCGGGGATTCCATCCTGCACCGCGTGAACGGCGAACGTATGGCGAGCATCGTGAATCGTCGCTCCCTGAATCCCGGCCGCAGAGCAGACCCGATGCCACGCCTTGCGAACGGGCCAGTAGGTGAGCGCGAAGATTCGGGCAGTCCCGAGCCGAGGCTCTGACAGAGCCTCGAGGTGCCCCTTGAGAGTTGCGACGACGGCCTCGGGAACGACCAGCTCGCGAGCTCGACTCTCTCTCTTGAGCTGACGGCCGTGCTGCTCGTGAATCCAAAGTCGGCGGCTGGCCAAGTCGAGATCGCTTCGGCACAAACCAAGCGCCTCCGAAACCGTGATGCCGGTCGTAAACAGGAGGCCGAACAACGGCCACCACTTGTCAGGGCAGGCGCGTTTGAACGCGGCGAGCTCCTGCGGGGTCAGCCACCGCAGGCGCCCTTTGCTTTCGCGCTGATAGCGGAGTTCGGGGCGGTCAACTCGAATCCCCTTCTCGCGCTCGCACCAGCTCAAGAAGGCCCCGATGGCGGCGAGGTCCCGATTCAACGTTGCGGGTGACACGGGCTTCCCGGTCGGGGTCAGCTGGCTCCGTCGGTGCCGTTTGAACTCGGCGATGAACCCCTGGGTCAGGTCGCCGATCTTCGCTTGTTGAGGAAGCAATTCGCGGATTCGCTGCCAGCTGACGCGGTAACGTTGGAGGGAGCGGTCCCGAATGCCAGTATCCTGCCCGCCGACCTTCAAGAATTCGTCGACGAGGGGAAGAAGAACAGGCGACGTCCCACGGGCCAAGACAGCGTTGAGCTGTTCCGGGAGCCGATTGGCGTAAAGCTCCTGAATCGTCACTCGCCCGTCTTTGAGCGCGTGCAACGCGTCGAGGCGACCGAGGTCCTTCAGGTCCAGTACCAACTGATCCAGCCGCCGGGCCACCGACGGACTCCGCGTCCCCGTCGACAGCTTCAACAGGCCGATACCGCGGATCTGGCGGCGGATGTAGAAGAACGGGGAGCCCGATCGCTTTGATGGCGTACCTCGCTCGCTCATGAGCACCTCTTGCTTCGCGCGATGTAAGCGTACACGTCCTTCTCGTCCCAGCGGATCCTTCTTTCGCTCAGCCGGCACTGTCGGATCGGGAGCGCGTAGACCTTTTTCGTCGGCACCCTGAGAATCCGTGCCACCTCTTCGGCGGTCAAAAGATTCACCGAAGGCTCGTCGCCTCCGTCTCCGTCCATCAGGTGAAGCGTGCCCCGCTCAGTCACCATTTGGCTCCTCCCATGCGTCACCCGTTTCGATCGCCGCAAACGGCGACCGAAGCGACTGAACGTCTACCTCTGGCTCCACTTCTGTCGCTTCCGTCGCCATCCACCGTACCGCTGGCCGCCCACCCTTTGGTGGGTCTCTTGCTCGTTTTGCCTGTCCCGACTCGGCGAGCATCTGAAGCGCCCGATCGACGTCGCCCTGACGATGGTTGCTGAACAGACCCCGAATCTCGGTCCGAGTCAGACCGTCGCCATTCCGCTTGAGGGCCACCAGGAGCTCATCGGCGATCGGATCGCCCACCGTTCCGCCAAAGACGAACCCGGCAGACTCCTCGCAGTATTTCCAGACGGCCAGCCCGGCCTGGAGATGGCGCTCGGCGACCACATGGCTTCCCTCTGAGAGGGCGAACAGGCAGGCCAATCGCACTACCTGGGCCTCGGAACGGGAGGTCGCGGCCCCGACGAGGCCGGGTTGCCCGGAGGAAAGCTCTGGGTACACGGCTCGCCACAGGAGCGTTGCCTTCTCGTCGCGCTTCAGCTCGCCGACCTTCGTCGCGATAGCGATCGCTGTCTCAAGTTCGGTGGCGAGCCGAGTGACGTCGCTCGGATCGAGGGCGCCGCCTTCAGGGAGCAACTGGGACCGGGTCGCGCAGACGAGGAGGAAGCGGTTCAAGAATCCGTTCGCGATCTCGGTCTGATCGAGCTGTCGGCGCAGCTCAGCCGCGGTGATGTGCCCAACGATGCCGAGATGGGCGCCTGTGGCCGTGAGGGGGGAGTTCTTCGCGAGGGTCCTCAAGTCGCCGGAGTCCCAGGCTTGGCGGATCACGGATGAGAGGATGTTGCTCTCGCGACGCATTACTCGAAGGGCCGATACGAACTCCGACTCGATTACCAGAATCCTCTTGTCGCGGACGCCGGTATCCTCTACCACCTCTTCGGGGACGATCCGGCCACTGGGCTGCTTCACCAGCTTCTCTCGCCGGCTCTCGTCGCGAACGTGGTATATCACACCCTCACCCGAGGTCAGGCCACTCTTGACGTTCGCCTTCGTCCAGTCGGGTACGGCGAGCGCGAAGACGCGGCGAACCTGGCCCCACGACGATCCCTTTCTGCCCTTGGATGTGTTGCCCAAGATTAGAGAGAAGAGATTGAGACCGTGTTGGTCACCTTCAACGCAGAAGTGTGGACCGCGCCCGATCACGATTCCAAACGCTACCAGGAACTGAACGAGTAGAGCCGCGGGATCAGCCTCGGTGTGGGGCAGAACGGTGCGGACGAACTCCCCGGGGAGACCGAGGAAAGCCGCGGGAGCGAGAGGTGACGGCCACTGAGCGATTCTCAGTTCGCGCCGACCGGCACCTTGCTCGCTTCGGTGTTGCTCACGCGAGGCGATGCTCTCGACGATTCGGTGGACCTCGGACTCTGGCAATGGTGGAAGGAATTGGTCCGCGTTCGTTTGAAGTGCGTCGTGCAGCACCTCGTCGTCTGTCCAGCCTCGTGCGAACAGAGCCCCGACGTGCTTGGTCAGGCGGTTGTTGCGCTCGCCTTCGAGCACCACGTCGGCGATCAGCGGGCCCCGCGCCCGAGAGTCGGACCTGAGCTCCTCGAGCAGAGGCGTCGGCAGCGGAGCGAGCGAGAGGTCGGCTCCAAGATGGTTCTCGTCATCCCAGGCGTAGGTCCGGCCGCTGGCGTGGCGTGAGGGTGGGGCGACAACGTACCCCCCATCTCCTCGGACATCGACGCCGATACGAAGGGCCGTGCTGTTCTTCACCGGCCCCCCCATCGGGTGACCGAAGAAGAGATGTCGTCCCCGGCCCGTCAGGGCCGTAGGCGTTGGGCGATTCCAACCCTCGGACTCGATGCCTTGATCACCGGCGGCCCCGTCGATATCGAGGACGACGATACCGCTCAACACCCCGGTTACGACGCCGACGTTGGCGTCGGGCCAAACACGCCACCAACTTCGGATTTGCTCGGGACTGGTCGAGGCGTCCTTGAGGCCGTGCGGGGTACGTGGGTGCTTTCCGGGACTAGTGCACGACGGGTTCCGACACGAGCAAGCGCCACCGGCAGGGCTGTGCAGTGGAATTACGGCCCACCCGCGGCCGGCGTACGTCAGCGCGGCGTCAAGCAGGTGATTCCCGGTAGCTGCCGTGGCGCCTTGATCCACGGCCGGCCGCGCGCTAGGTTGCGCGTGCATAGACGAAGCTCTTCCAGGGGCGACGTTTCATGCATCCGGCGGCTTGGTGCTCTAACACCAAGTCGCCTTCTCCTTTCAGTTCATCCGAGCGAATTGGTCTCGCCGGTTGAGTCTCCGAAGATTTCGAGCTCGACGTGTCTGAACGCGAGCTTCGCCGGAACGCGTCCCTTGATCGCAGCCAACTCGCGCCGGATCAGGTCGGCAGTGTCGGTGCTTGGGACCGGCGTCTTGGGCAAACCGCCGTGGGCGAGTGCTGCCAAACGAATGTCGCCAACCTTTACTCGCCGTTCGCCGTGACGGACCGACGCCTTCAACTCGGAGTTCAGAATCCATCGATGAATCGTCATGCGACTGACGCCCGCCGCGGCCGCTGCTTCAGTGGTGGTCAATTCGTCATCCGGTGCGACCGGCCGCGAATACAGGGAACCCCGCTGACGCCGAACAATCTCCCCGCCGAGTTCCAGTTTGTCGGCGCCCTGCGCCCAGAGAAAACGGATATCCCGCAGCCGTCGGTCCATGATACCACTATGTTACCACATAGGTAACGCGGTGTCACGCCCTGCCATTTGGGGCCGCCGCGAGCCCAGTCCTCTGCAATCAGCGGTCCGACACATGGTGCTGATGGCTTGTGTAAGCTGATTGCTTAACCCTTTGTTCTGTTTTACTTTACAACGTTGGCCGTCCCTTTGCCCGGTCAACGCGGCCGTCCGTGACTTCGCCTCTCGTCGTGGTGGAGTGGATGCCGCCTAGCGGGTCTAAATCGTGCTACGGGTGGATGTTGGCGCCTTGTTCGTTGTGCCCAGTAGCAACGACTCAGTCGCAGTAGTCATCCAAGCTCTTGGCGCCGGGGCGGCCCCGTTGTGGCCTGCGCCCAGTGTCCTGACGGGTGGTTGGTGCGCAGGCGCAAAGGTTGCTCAGGTGATGGGTCAACAAAGAGGTGCCCAATCGAGCCGAGCCCGACGACACCCGCTGAAGTTGCCGACCGTGACCTCCCGGAGTTTTCCAGGCCGCCGGTCATCGAAGTTGCGTCGTCGATTCAGTTTGCTCCAATCGGTGCTCTGGATGCCGCTCGTCTCGGCTTGCTTTGGGCGGAGTTCCGCGGCGATTACCCGCGAACGGAGTATCACGCACCTCTCGCTAGATTCGGCGGTCCCGAGCCCTCAGATCCGTTCACCTTGAATGTCAACTTCTCGATGGGCCACGAGTTCCCCCGGCCACGCGCGTGGTTCCTGAGCGGAGATCAAACGCGGCTGCTCCAAGTTCAACACGACCGCATTGCACTGAACTGGCGGAAGTTGAATACAGATGCTGTCTATCCCAGATACCGACAACTGGCGGCCAGCTTCCGAAGCGAAGTTGCCAAAGTGCAGGCGTTCCTGTCGCGAGAGTCACTGCCAGCCATTCAGGCCGATCACGTAGAACTCATTTACGTTAACCACATCCCGGGCCTAGACAGCGGATTACCTCTACCCCTCGCGCACATTGTCCGCTTGTGGCCCGGCCCTCCGGCTTCCATTGAGTTTGCTGATTCGGAGCGGGTCAGTCTCGATGCGCGCTATGTGATGGCCAAGGATGCAGGCCAAAAGCCGATCGGTAGACTCTACATCGGTGTCGAGCCTCGTGTCATGGCTGACGAGAGAACGCCCGTTGTGGTTCTCCGCATGACTGCCCGTTATCGTCTTCCGGCCGATTCACCGATCGAGGGATGGTTTCAAGGGCTCGATGCGGCGCACACCTGGATTGTCAGGATGTTCACGGAAATCACGACGCCAGAAATGCACACACGATGGGAGCGCACTCGATGAGTCTCACCGCTGATGGGATGCTGCGCGATGGGAGCCACACGCTTGCAGAGACTTTGCTCCAGCCTGGTCCGATGGTCTCCCGCGAGCGTGTACTCCTAACGGATCCGATTCGTGCGACGCTCGCCCTTCCAGATGGCTGGTTGGAGCTCAGCATTCGGCGCCCCGAGGTCGCATGGATCTACCCAGTTCTTGCGAGACTCCAGCACTTGGGAAGCCTACAGGCGAATTGGGATTCCCATGGCGGTCGGCGAATCTCTGGCGACGCCATCGTCACGAGCCTCCATGTGCTTGGTGCGGTCATGGAAGACCAAACGCCCAGTCCTTGGATCGTGCCGCGATCAGACGGTGGGCTTCAACTTGAGTGGCACGAGGGGGCGCGCGATTTGGAGCTGCTAATCAGGCCCGACAATCGCGTTGCGTTGTACTTCTCGGACGATAGTGGAGCCGAGGAACAATCGGAAAGCGCCGTCGGACCAAGTCAGACGCCGATGATCCGCGACTTCTTGTCGCGCGTGACTGGTTGACCCACCCGGTCCCGTGGCAGGACCGAACGAGCAGGAACCGGATGACGACGGCTCGATCACAGATGAAATGACGCTTTGGCGTCGTATTAGTCCGTTGTGGTGGACGTTCGATGCGAAGCTCGGAACGCATAGAGTTACCAGCGCCGCCTTTGAGGATCACCCAGACGGCAGCTCGATGTCGGTGACGATTGCGGAGGAGGCCGTGGGCGTCGACGTCTTATTGGACGGGCACGAGGGCTACGGCGTCGCGTCCTTTCCTGCTCGCGTGGCCCGTCATGACTGTGGTCAACATTTGGTTCGAAGGCCACTCCCCAAGAATCCCGCCCATGCCGAGGTCGTTGGAAGAAAGACCGACGCCGTGAAGAAGAAGTTGCGGCTCGCCAGCACGGTTCTGGTACAACCTTCCTAGTTCCGTATTAGGCCGCGCTGCTGTCGGGATAGGTGCGGGCTGAGCGCCGACCATTGGGCCGGTTCATGAGCCGGGATTGGTGGGGCAGGTTTTGGTACGGGACTCAGGGCGAAAGGGAGAGCTTTCGGGGGACGCTGGCCAGGCCCTTGGGGACCCCGCGTGACGGGGGGGAACCCTGCGGAACCAGCAGGGAGACCTATGGCTGCCACTGAAAATCCGCGTGTCGGGGTTCAATTCCCTCCCTAGCCACTGCGAAAGATGTTGGAGGTCGATGGTTCGGCTGGAGTGGAACCTACAGGCTGCGGGAGTTCTTCGCGTCGGTGGTACAGGTTCTGGTACTGAGTTGATGCTCGGCGGCCCGCCGATCACGCCCTGTCAAGGCGCCACCGGGTACGTCGGACCCCGGCGATTTCGGAAGACACTACCGATGCCTGCTTGCTCAATCGAAAGTCCTGTGGCCGAAGATGGGCTGGCCTCTCTGCGGGATGCGGGCCCCGCAACGCCTAGTCGCGGCACCTGGGACACCCTTGGCTTCTTGCAGGACTTCTTCCAGGCTTCCTTCAGGCGTCCTTCGTAGATCCTTCGGTGAGCCGTGGGTCGAAAGCATCCGACCAGGCTCCGAAGCCAACCGTTTTCAGCGCGGGAGAGGGAAACTCACCGCCGTCGTGACTAGCGGGGTTTCGATTGGTGGCTGTGGCCGGGCCAAGGTCCAAGCTACTCCCCCACCAGGACTGAGGCCGGATCGATTCGCCGGGCGCGGTAGGCCGGTAACCATGACGCAATGAGCGCAGCGGCAATCAGTAGTGCGGCCACCAGGCTGAGGGTCAGTGGATCACTTGGACTGATTCCAAACAACAGGGCTCGAAGTGCCCGACTCAGGAACAGCGTCAGGAGGATGCCGCCGGCAATACCGGCAGCGACGAGCGTCATCCCCTGCCGCACCAACATGGTTGCCATCTGGCCGGGGCGCGCCCCCAGAGCCAGACGGAGCCCGATCTCCCGGGTGCGAAGGCTGACTGTGTAAGCTACGACGCCGTAGATGCCAATGACGCCGAGGAAGAGCGCCAGGGCTGCCGCCAACCCTAGGAGCGCGGCAGAGAACGTTGTTCGCGCCAACGAGGCGGCGAGGACCCGAGACATCGGCATCAGGTCGAAGACCGGTATGGTCGGATCGAGGTCACGAATCGCGGCTCGCACGGCACTGGTAATCGCGGCCGGATCCCCTGAGACCTCGACCACTCCGGTCAAAGCCCTCGGGGCGGCCATCGCGGCGAGGCGCTTGTGTTCCGCCGGGGCATCGTCCGCAGGAAATAGCCAGGGGCTGGTGGTCGGCAAGTAGGCCGTTGGCTTAGGGGGCTGCGCTAACGACACCGTTCTCGCGTCACCCACGACTCCAACGATGGTCAGCCAAGTCGGTCCTCCAAATCGAATGCGCCGACCGAGCGCCGCACGACCCGTCGAATCACCCCAGGTTCGTTTGGCAAATGCGAGGCTCACGACCGCCTGATCCGACGACCGATTGGGATCCACCTGATCAAACGTCCGACCAGCCACCACGGGGATGCCGATGGCCTCGAAATAACGGCCTTCCACCGTCACGAGAGCAGTGATGCTTCGGGCGGGGTCGAGATCCGGTCGATCCTCGACCCAGACGGAGTTATTCGACTCGCCTCCTGGCCGGAGGGGTAGCTTCGACGTGAGGCCGGCAGCGCGAACGCCGGGGAGGTGCGCCAACCGGTCCTGGATTTGCTGATGCTGGCGGGCGACGTCCTCGATGCGGGGATACGTGGCTTCCGGAAGCGCCACGCGGAAGGCAAGTGAATTCACCCCCGCGAAACCTGGATCGACCGCGCGCAGCTGCCAGAAGCTTCGGGCCAGGAGGCCGGACCCGGCGAGCAGGGCAAACGCGAGTGTCACCTGCGCGACGACCAGACTATGGCGCGCTCGTTGGCGTTGGCGATCAGCGGTGGCCGCGCGCCCCCCGGATCGGAGGGCGGCCGCTACGTTTCGCCTCCGGATCCGGGCCAGGGCCAAGATGCTGCAGCCCAGGCCGACCAGAACCGTGAGGATCAGCACCAACCCAATCGTGAACCCGTTGACCGCCAGCTCACCCAGTCGAGGGATACCAGCAGTCCCGCCTCGGCTCAGGGCTCGGATTCCGGCAACGGTCAGCGCGAGCCCTAGCGCGGCGCCAGCCGTAGCGAGGACCATACCTTCGGCGACGAATTGACCCAACAACCCGACCCGACTGGCGCCGAGCGCTGCGCGAACCGCCATCTCACGTTGCCGGCCGTCGGCTCGCACCAGGAACAACGTCGCGACGTTCGCGCAGGCGACGAGTAGGACAAACGCGCCCGTCCCGAAAAGCACCCAGAGCACGCTCCCTATGTCCCCAACGACCTGATCGCGGAGCGGCCGTACGACCATTACGGGGTCGGCCATCGCCATCATGTCTCGGGTGGAAATCCCGAAACCTGCGCTGGGGTAAAGGTCGGGCAGACGGGCCAGGGCGCTTTGGAAGTCGCGCTGCGCCGTTTTCGGATCAACGCGCGGTCTCAAGCGAGCAATCACGCCGTAGGCGCTCGAAGCCGCGAACGTATTCGACGGATCCAGCCGGAGCGGCATCCAAAGCTGCACGTCTTCGTTGGGAAGGTTCACCCAGGACGGCATTACCCCGATTACCTCGTGCGGGCTCCCCTCGACCGAGAGAGTGCGACCGATGACGTCGCGTGCGGCACCGAACCGCCGCTTCCAGAGGCCCTCGCTCAGGACAACGACCGGCACGCCGCCCGGACTGTCCTCACTTTCAACGAATGCGCGGCCAAGGATGGGCACGGGCTTGAGCACTTGGAAAAACCCCACCGTCACCTTCGCCGCGGGAACCCGTTCCGGCTCGCGATCATCGCTGAGATTCACCTCCGTGACTAACGAAGCTCCCAGGACCTCGGCGCTCCGGTTCAAGCGCTGGAGGGCGAGAAAACTCGCATCCGACTGTTCCGTTTCGAGACCGCCCGCCTTCATGAAGGCGATGGGAACGCTGAAGAGGCGGTCCGACTCTGGATAGGGAAGTGGCTGCAGGAGGACCGCGTGGACCACTGTAGCAATCGCCGTGAGACCGCCGATGCCGAGGCCAAGGGTGAGGGTAGCCGCGATCGTAAACCCAGGGCTTCGCAGTAATCCACGACTGGCGTGTCGAACGTAGCGGCCAGCCGCATCGAGGCCCGCCCCCCGCCACATAGAACGCGTTGTTTCTTGAACTTGGGTGCGATTCCCAAACTCGCGCCGCGCAGCGGCTTCGGCGTCCTCAGGAGCCTCGCCGCGCGCGATCCGATCGGCGACCGCCATTCGGAAATGGGTCTGGATCTCTTCCATCAACTCGGCATTGCGGTGCCGCCACCTCCGCGGCCACTTCATGCTTCGCTGCCACGCGGGGGGGCGAGCACGCCCCCGACGGCCTCCGTGAGTCGCTCCCATCGTGAGCGCTCGGCTGCCAATTGGCGCTTGCCGGCCGGAGTGAGTCGATAAAGCCGGACACGCTGTTTGTTGTCCGAAACCGTCCACTCCGCAGCGATCCAGCGGTCCCGCTCCAGCCGGTGGAGCGCGGGGTAGAGCGTCCCGGTTTCAATCTCCAGCGCCTGCCGCGAGTTCACCCGGATGTGGTTCGCAATACCGTAGCCGTGCTGCGGTCCCCATTGGAGTGTTTGTAGAATGAGGAGGTCGAGCGTGCCCTGCCGCAGCTCGATAGGATCGCGATAACGCGGAGGCCTTGCCATGCTCGATCCGCAGACGTGGGTGTAGATAACCTATAGCCATGGGTGTAGATGGTCAACAGCCCATCCTCACCAGACTAGACCGCATCAATTCGCCGGGCGCGGTAGGCTGTACCAAGACACAATGAGCGTAGCGGTGGCGGCTCGTGTAACCGCCCTCACTCTGACCGCAACGAGATCGCGGCATCGACTCGGCACGCCGCTCTCGCCGGAAGCCAGCTGGCCACTACCACGGTACCGACGAAAATGGCGAGGGCGAGCCCAATCACGCCTGGATCTAGGAGATCGGTTCCGAAGATGAATCCTGGCCACTTCCCGCGGCCACCGAAGAACAAGCGGGACCAGAGTGGCCTGAACAGGACCAGCAGAGCGCTCGCCACGAGGACGCCAACCAAGGCCACCGCGACAGCCTCGCGGCTCACTAAGTGAAGTACGGCCCTGGAAGGCGCACCGAGAGCCATCCGAATCCCGATTTCCCGACTTCTCGATCGGACCGAATGGGTGATGATGGCCACGAGGCCAAGGATGGCCAGGGCTACTCCTACGAGGGCGATAGAGCCGATAACTAGGAGGTAAGCCCGCATGTGACCGATGGACCAGTCATCGTTGAGGAGCGAGCGGAAATCCGTGACGCGTCCGATCTGCACTTCGGGTGCGCTCGCTCTGATTTCCCGGCCAACAAGGGGAGCCGGGACCGCGCCGGGTGCCTGAGGCCGGACGGCGACCAACAGCAACGCCGCCCATTCAGGGCGACCGGGGCCGAGCAGAGGCATCTGGGAGAGTGGAACGAAGATCATTGCGAAGTGACGCCCGGCAAACCGCGCTCCCCAATCCGAGCCCACTTCACTGACGGGGTGGGTGTTCATGGCGACCCCCACCACTGACAGCCACGGATTTCCGGAGGATGCCGGGCCGATCTTGAACCGTTTGCCGATCGGCTCCCCACCCGGCCACCAAAGCTCGGCGGCCCGCTCGTTCACGATCGCGACGGCCTCGGTCCCGATTCGATCGCCGGCGTTGAAGCCGCGACCGCGAACGATAGGGATTCGAAGTGCCACAAAGAACGAACTATCGACGCCCTGAAATGACGAGGGCCACGGACAGGTGGCGTACGAAGACGAACACGGCCGAAGTTCCCTTTGATTCGTTTCGATCGTCACGAACGGCTCTCCGGGCTTCACCATCATGCTGGGACCCAGGGTACTCCACGCCGTTGCCGCGGTGACGCCCGGCAGGTCGCTCAGTTGGGCCACGATTCGATCGGCGATTCCGCGAACCTTCTCGGCGTCCCATCGTTTCGCGGCGTCGACGTCAATTCGGGCGATTTGCGTTCGGTCATCGAACCCGAGCTCGATCCGCTGAACGAACAGGAACGACTTGAACAGGACGCCAGCGGCACACAGGAGCAGGAGAGCCGTGATCGCCTCGAGTCCCACGAGAGCCAATCGAAGCCTTTTGTGCCCCCGGCTCGTCGTTACGGCGGCGGTCCCCTTCTTCAGCACGGCTGCCACGTTCAGTCGTCCCAGGTGCAGTTGGGCCGACAGTCCCGCAGCGAGGCTCAGGACCACCGCGAGCCCCAGGGCTGTGGCAAAGGCCGCTACATCGAAACTGATTGGGGTCGAGATGCCGAATCGGCTATAGAGCACGCTCGTGGCGGTTGCCAGACCAAGGCTCGCCAGAAGCGCCGCGAAAAGGCCGGCCAACAGTCCGATCGCGACGTGTTCAGCCGCCAACTGCCTGGCGATACGCCAGCGACTTCCTCCGATCGCGGCCCGGACGCCCATTTCGGGGCCGCGAGCGAGGCTCCGCGCGAGGATGAGGATCTGGATGTTGACGCAGGCGAGAAACAGCACGAAACCCGTCACCGTCGCAAAGAGCCACAATGACGAACGCGAGGCCGACCGATCCTCGTCGAGGATGGAGCGGACGGCGAATCCTCTTCGGTCGGCCCTCAGCAGCTCCGCTGACTGGAGCTGGCGGGCCAGCACCTGGAGTTGGCTACGGAAACCCTGGATTGTCGTTCCCACGTCAAGCCGAGCGACCGCGGTGAAGGCGGCTACCGCGTCGCCGTACCCGGCACCCTTGGAGCGGAGGTTGGTCCATAGGTCGGTACCACGAGGGTAGTCGAACCCGGCCGGCATCACGCCGACCACGGTATGGCTTTCCCCATCGAGTAGGAGTTGCCGTCCAACCACCTCGCGGGCCCCTTGGAAGTGACGCCGCCAGGCGCCAAATCCGAGGACTACGATCGGCGGCGCTCCTGGCTCATCGTCATCACGCAGGAGTGGTCGTCCGATCGTCGGAGGGGCACCGAGCACCTCGAACAGCCGGCTGCTCGTTGCGACGGCTGCCAGCTCCGCGGTACTGTCGGCCACGTCGGTGCGAACCCTCGTGGACGAGAAAGGAGCAATGGCTGTGAGGCCGCGGCCCGCGTTCTCCACGGCGCGAAACGTCGGCCAGGTGAACAGATCGGGGCAGTCCTCCGCGCAGCTCTCGTTCTCCGCCGCGAGAATCGTGATGACCTGATTCGCATCGGCGTAGGGCGGGCGTTGGAGGATCGTCACCCGGAGCAGCGTCATCAGAGTCGCCGGCAAGGCGACCCCGATCGCCAGCGCGATGACCACGGTTCCGGTGAACCCGGGTGACCGCCGGAGGGTTCTGAGAGCGCAGCGAATGTCGAACCAGATCGTTCCGATGGCGTCACCTTCGCCAGCTGGCCTGTGCCCGGTTCTCCTCACTCTGAAAGCCTCAGGCGAGTGGGGTCGTCACGACCCGTTCACCGGTCAAGCTTGCCTGTTTCGATAGCCTATCGTTCCCGGACGATCCCCCACGACCTCCGGTCATCGGACGATTCCTAGGAAGAGGATTGTCGGCACCTGTTCCTCGTCCTCTCGAACACCAAGTGCAACAATGGAAGCTATGGTTAGCCGCTCCACACCCTTCGGTACAACGGTGCGCTGCTTTCCCGCGGACGGAGGGCAACGCTTAACCAGATCGTCCGTCCTGCGAAAATGCACCAGGGTCCTCAGGATAAGGCCGACGGTCTTTGTCCGGAAGATGGCGATCTCGATCCGGGGATTCGCATCACGTGTTGGGGCGGTTTCTGGTACGGCACTGAGAGGAATTCAGGGCGACTCGCAGCCCGTTTCGTTGTACTCGCGGGGACGAAAGTGGTTGGCTGGAGCTGTAGGGGACTAGTCGGGACAGCATTACCTGCGACTGAAAATCCGCGTGTCGGGGGTTCAATTCCCTCCCTAGCCACTGATTCCGGATTAGCGACGGTTTTGGGCGATCATCCCAAACTCGGGGGTTGGCCTCACTAGTGTTCGGCCTTCCTCCGCCGTCCTCCGGACGGCTCCGGATCAATTCCCTCCCTAGCCACTGATTCCGGAATAGCGACGATTTGGGGCGATCATCCCAAACTCGGGGGTTGGCCTCACTGTTCGGCCTTCCTCACCCCCCCGCGGGCGTTCGGATCAAATTCCCTCCCTAGCCCTTGCGACAGCGGTCAACGGCCGGCCAGCGTCGTCGGTCCCTGAAGCCATCAGGTTGCGGGAAGGGGGCCCCACTGACGTCATGACTATGTTCCTTCGGGTCCCGGCCAAACCCCCGAGGGCCCGCGAGCGTCTAAACGACCGTGACCACCTGGGCACTCCCCTTCCCGATGACGCTCGACCCGAACCCCGAACGGGCTCTCCCCGCCGGGGTTGGTGCCGAGACGATCATTAGCGACGCTCGAAACGGCGACGACCTCGCCTTCGAGCGTCTTTATCGCCAACACGTCGGCCGGGTCTACGCCCTGGCGCTTCGGCTCAGCGGCGATCCCGCCGACGCGGATTCGCTCACCCAGGACGTTTTCGTTCGCGTCTGGGAACGACTGACCAGCTTTCGAGGCGAGAGTGCCTTCGGGACCTGGCTCCACCGGTTGGCGGTCAACGTCATTTTGAGCGACCGGCGAAGCGCTTGGCGCCGAGCTCGTCGGATCACTCCGACCGGTGACCTCGTCGAGCTCGACGTCGCCGCCCCCGCGCCACAGCCGGGAACGCGCCTGGACCTCGATGCCGCGATCGCGGCCCTTCCGCCGGGGGCCCGAACCGTCTTCGTTCTGCACGACGTCGAAGGGTACCAGCACGCGGAAATCGCCGAATTGAGCGGAATCGCGGCGGGAACGTCCAAGGCCCAACTGTTCCGGGCCCGGCGACTGCTTCGGAAGGCGCTGGAGCGATGACCTGCGACCAGGTGCGCGAGCGACTCGTTTCATACCCGATGAGCCCCCTCTCGGCGGAAGAACGACGCTCGATCGACGAGCACACCTCCCGATGCGCGGATTGCCGGGCGGACTACCAGGCGGCCTCCATCGTGGGCGCCCGAGTGGCGGGGCTCGACCGCGACATTCAACCCCCTAGCGATCTCTGGACCGGGATCGCGCCCCGCCTGCGAGCCTACCGGGGCCGGATCGAGCAACCCTTGTGGCGGATGGCGGCAGCCGCGGTCCTGCTGATCGCCGTGAGCTCGACGGTCACCTGGATGCTGATGAAGGCCCCCGCCCGCGAGGCGAGGGCGACGTTTCAGTCGCTCGAGGCCGACTATGCCCGATCGACGCTCGAACTCACCACCCTGTATGCCGCGACCCGATCGACCATGACCCCCGCCACCCGGGCGGTGGTGGAACGGAATCTAGCAGTCATCGAGCGGGCGTTAGGCGAAGCTCGGGAAGCCCTCCGCGGCGATCCGTTGAACTCGGCGCTCGAGGCGATCGTCGCCACGGCCTATCGGCGGAAGATCGAGTTCCTGGAACGAGCCACGACCCTCGATCGGGAGAGCTGAAGCAATGCGGTCGGCGTGGTCCTGGGCCCTGATGGCGAGTCTGGCCGGCGCATCCGCCGCCGATGCCCAAGGGAAGATCAACCGCGGATTCCGTGTCGATCCGACGGTCGCGATTCGAATCCACAATCTGGTTGGGTCGACGACCGTCACCGGTTGGGATCACGATTCGGTTCACGCCGCCGGTACCATCCCGCCGACCGGCGGGAGCTTCTACGGCGGCGGCGCGGGTCGACTGGCCAAACTCGGCATTGAAGGACAGGATCTGGGGGCCGGAGGGCCGGGGGCCACCCTCAACGTCCGGGTGCCGCGGGGAGCACGAGTCTGGATCAAGAGCGCCGCGGCATCGGTGATACTCGGCGACCTCAGCGGTGAGGTCGAGGTCGCCAGCGTGACCGGCTCGATCACGCTTCAGGGGGCGCCGCGGGTGGCCACCCTCGAGACCATCGACGGCGAAGTTACAATCGCCGGTTCAGCCACCATGGTTCGGGCGCGAACTGGGTCCGGTGCCGTTCGGGTCGAGGGTGCCCGGGGTAATCTCACGGTGGCCACGATCCAAGGTCCGGTCACGGTGGTCACCAATGAACTCCTCGCCGGTCGGATCGAGACCGTCTCTGGCACCGTGGAGGTGCGAGGAGGGATCCCGCCAAACGGCCAACTCGAAGTGGAGACCCATGACGGGGCGGTGAATCTCTTCATCCCAACGCCGATCGATGCCCGCTTCGACCTCTCGACGGTCAAAGGGTCGATCGTGACGAGAATGGGAGACGGAACCGACCAGCCCCGCGACCGGACCGCTCGTTTTTCGATCGGCAAGAAAGCCGGCGTCGGCCGAGGCGCGCTGATCAACGTGCGGACATTTTCGGGGACGATTCGGATCGACGGGATGCCAGCCGGCGGCCGCCGATCAGGCACCTGACCCGGTTGCCCGTCGTCCTTCGGGGCCAATCCGAGCCGGCGCGATTCCGGTGTTCGGGGCCGGCGGGGACCCCAGGTCGACCCTTTTCTGCGACCACCGGCCCGTCCACGCCGAGAGGCATCCCACGCCCCGGTGGGTTCACGATCGCCGAGAACCAGCTCATCTCCACGGCAGCGATCGGCCCCGCGAACGGCGGCCTTCAGGTCAGTAAGTGTTTGCCACCATGTGACATCGGTGGTCTGAGCAGGCCGCGGGACGGTCGGGGTGGTCCCCCGGGCAGTCTCGCGCCAGGCATGGGTTTTGTGGTAGATTCCCCCGGTCCTAGCACTGGATACCATGAGCACCGTCGAAGCCAAATGGCGTGAACTCGTCGCCAAGTACCAAGTGCCGAGCAACCGCGCGGCGATCATCCAAGTCTGCACCACGATGATTCCGCTGGTCGTCAATCTCGCGTTGATGGTCTGGGCGATGAAGGTTCACTACGGTCTCGTGCTCCTCCTGGCCATCCCGGCCGGCGGGCTCTTGATCCGGACGTTCATCGTGATGCACGACTGCGGTCACGGATCGTTCTTCTCGTCGCGCCGCTGGAACGACATCGTCGGTTTCGTAACTGGCGTCATGACGTTCACCCCCTACATCCAATGGCGACGGGATCACGCCATCCACCACGCCACCTCGGGAAATCTCGACAAGCGCGGGTGGGGAGACGTCTCGACGCTGACGGTCACCGAATACCTCGCCCTGTCGGCATGGGGTCGTTTCAAATACCGGATGTACCGTCATCCGCTGACCCTGCTGATCTTCGGTCCCGTGTTCCTCGTCATCAAACATCGCTTCCCGACACCGGGCGGGCTGACGACGGCGAAGGAGCGGGTCAACGTCCACATGACCAATCTGGCGCTCGTGGCGGTCGTCGTCTTGCTTGGTGCCTTCGGGATTCTCGATGAGGCGGCCTTGATCTACCTGCCGTCCTTCCTGCTGGCCGGTGCCACCGGGGTGTGGCTCTTCTACGTCCAGCATCAGTTCGAGGACGCCTACTGGCGGCCGGCTCCGCAGTGGGACTACGCCACTTCGGCACTGCAGGGGAGCACTTATCTGAAACTGCCGAAAGTCCTCCAGTGGTTTACCGGCAACATCGGCCTTCATCACGTGCATCACTTGAGTCCCCGAATTCCGAACTACCGGCTCCAACAGTGCCACGATTCTCACCCCGAGTTCCAGGCCGTTCCCACGATCGGCTTCTGGCAGGGGATCAGGGCGTTGGGTCTCAAGGTCTACGATGAAGAGCGGCAGCGACTGATCGGGTTTCGGGAACTCCGTCGAAACCGCAAGGCTGCCGCGAGCCGGTAGGAGAGCACTCGGGGAGCCCGGTCGGGCAGTATCTTAGGGACAACTCTCGCTTCGAGTTGTCCCGTGAACCTCGCTGGCATCGTCGTCCCCCTCTTCGGATCCATCGCGGTCGCCACCGGCGGACTCGCGGCCCAGACGGCCGAGTCGCTGGCTCCGGCCGTTCGCGAATATGTTGCCGTCGACGCGGCCACGGTCGCCCTGACCCACGTCCAGCTCGTCGACGGAACCGGCGCCGCCCCGAAGGCCGATCAAACGATCGTGTTCTCGGGTGGGAAGATCCTCGCGGTCGGCCCGGCGTCGTCGGTCGTCATCCCGGCCGGCGCCCGAGTGCTCGACCTGACGGGCCACACCGTCATCCCCGGGATGGTCGGTCTCCACAACCACACGTTCTACTATACCGCGGCGCCCCGAGCCGCCCAGTCGAATTACACCGCCCCTCGCCTCTATCTCGGTGCCGGCATCACCACCATCCGGACGACGGGGAGCGCCTCCCCGTATGCCGAGCTCAATCTCAAGGCCAACATCGAGCGAGGCGAGATCCCCGGCCCTCGGATGTTCGTGGCCGGCCCGTACCTGATCAGCCCCGGGCCGGACATGCGGCTCGACTATATCGGGATGCACGAGCTCGCGAGCCCCGCCATGGCCCGGCGAGTGGTGGACTATTGGGCGGAAGAGGGCGCGAGCTGGCTCAAGGTCTACAACCAACTCGATCGAGCCACCTTGGCCGCGATCACCGATCAGGCCCACAAACGGGGGCTCAAAGTCACCGGCCATCTCTGTTCGGTGGGCTTTCGCGAGGCAATCGCCGCCGGGATCGACGCTCTCGAGCACGGCCTGTTGACCAACTCCGAGTACGTGCCTGACAAGAAGCCGGATATCTGTCCTGCCGGCATCCGCGACCTCTACGCCAAGCTCGATATCGCCAACGATCCACGGGTCCGAGCGACCCTGCACGACATGCTCTCGAACAAAGTGGCGATGACATCGACCCTGACGGTCTATGAAGCCGGCACGCCAGGTCGGCCGTGGGGTGGCGACCCGCGGTTGTGGGACGTGCTCTCCCCCGATGCCAAGGCCGAGGAGGAGGCACGGCACCAGCAGGTCGAAGCCAGCCCGGGGCCCGACCTTGCCCGGGCGGCTCTCCGGCGGGCGATGGATTTCGAGGTTGCCTTCTTTCGGGCCGGCGGCCTGCTCGGCGCCGGAGTGGATCCGGCCTGGAGCGTCCCCGCCGGGATCGGCGACCAACGCAACTACGAGCTGCTGATCGAGGCCGGTCTGACGCCCGCGGAGGTGGTGCAGGTGATGTCGTTGAACGGCGCTCGGATTCTCGGCATCGATAACCGGCTGGGGTCGATCTCGGTCGGGAAGGTGGCGGATCTGGTGGTGATTCGAGGCGATCCGGTGTCGACCCCGGCCGACATCCGAAAGGTCAATCTGGTCTTTCGGGATGGAATCGGTTACGACCCGGCCAAGCTCTACGCTTCGGCCAAGGGCTTGGTCGGCATTCGCTGACGCCGTTTCGGAAAGGCGGGTGTCACCTCCGCGCGGGCGATCGGCTCGGTGAAAGCGTTCGCGACCGCCCATCCTGGGTGCGAGCCCATCCTGGCGCGAGAGTTGATGGCACTCGGCGCCGAGGGCCTCGAACCGGTGCTTGGAGGAGTGGGATTCGACGCCGATGTCCGGACCATCGCCCGAGCGAATTTCGGACTTCGGACGGCGGGGCGGGTCCTCGTCCGGGTTAGAGAGTTCACCGCTCGCACGTTCCCGGAGCTGGAGCGACACGGCCACCGAGTCCCCTGGGAGCAATTCGTGACGGAGGGAATGGTCGTCCATTTCCGAGTCACCTCCAAGAAATCACGGCTCTATCACGAAGGTGGCATCGCCGAACGGCTCACCCGAGCCCTGCTGGAACGATGTCCGGCCACCACTTTCGTCGCGGGTCGGGGCGAGGCGGATGTCGAGGACCACGACGTGCTGGCGCTCCCATCGATCCAACGCTTCGTGGTTCGATTTCATCGAGACGTCTGCACCATCAGTGTCGACTCGTCGGGCCCGCTACTTCACCGTCGCGGTTATCGAAACGAAGGTGGGAAAGCGCCGCTTCGAGAGACCCTCGCCGCCAGCCTGTTGCTGGCCACGGGATGGGATAGTGCGAGCCCGCTGGTCGATCCGATGTGTGGTTCGGGCACCATCCCGATCGAGGCCGCCATGATCGCGCGGCGGATTCCACCGGGAATCCGAAGACGGTTCAGTTTCGAGCGGTGGCCCGGAGTCGCCGGCCCGCTGGTCGATTCGATCAGGGCGGAGGTCACCGCCGAAATCCGGCCATCGGCGGATATCGCGATCGCCGGGTCCGATCGAGACGCCGGTGTCATCGTGGCGGCTGCGGCAAACGCGGAACGAGCCGGGGTCGCCGCCGACATTCAGTGGCGAACGGCCACTCTCTCGGCCCTCGAACCCGCGGCGAGACCCGGGTGGGTTGTCACCAATCCACCGTACGGTGCCCGCGTCGGCGACCGAACGGCACTCCGCGATCTCTACGCTCAACTCGGCAACGTCGTTCGGAAGCGATGTCCGGGCTGGCGGGTAGTCATCGTCTCGGCCGATCGGATGCTCGAAGGGCAGGTCGGGCTCGATTGGCGAGAGCTCGTTGCCACCGAGAACGGCGGCCTCCAGGTTCGATTCATTGCGGCCGAGGTCCCCCGCAAGTGACCGAGCGGCTGCCGGTCGAGTCGGTCATCCCCGAAGTGTTGTCGGCGCTGGCGAACCCGGGGGCGGCGGTGCTCGTCGCGGCGCCGGGGGCGGGGAAGACGACGGTGGTGCCGCTCCGACTCCTCGACGCCCAATGGCTCGAGGGCCGGATTATCGTGCTCGAGCCCCGCCGGATCGCGGCCCGCGCGGCCGCCGCTCGCCTTGCCTGGCACTTGGGTGAGTCGGTGGGCCGCACGGTGGGGTACCGGGTTCGCTTCGATACCAAGGTTTCCGATCGGACTCGGATCGAAGTGGTCACCGAAGGGGTGTTGACGCGGCTGTTCGCCGCCGATCCCGGCCTCGAGGGCTACGGGGCCGTCCTTTTCGACGAGTTCCACGAGCGGAGCATCGCGGGAGATGTCGGTCTCGCGATGACGTTGCGGGCCAGGACGGTGTTACGGCCCGAGCTCCGGGTCCTGGTGATGTCGGCGACGATCGATCCAGCCCCCATCGGGCGATTGTTAGGCGACGCTCCGGTGATCGAAGCCCCGGGGAAAATCCATCCCGTCGAGATCCGCCATCGCCCGCCACCTCCCGGCTCCGAACGGCGGTTCGAGACTCACGTGGCTCTGACGGTTCGCGAAGTGCTCGCCGATGAGCCGGGCGACGTGCTGGTGTTTCTGCCCGGGGTCGGGGAGATCCGGCGGGTCGCCGACTTGCTGGGGACCGCCGGCGTGTCGGTGCTCTCGCTGCACGGATCGTTGCCCCTCGAGGAACAGGCGAAAGTGCTGAACCCGGGCCGGGAGCGTCGGGTGGTACTCGCCACCTCGATCGCCGAGACGAGCCTGACGATCCCCGGGGTTCGAGTCGTGATCGACGGTGGTCGGATGCGGGTGCCCCGCTTTTCCCCCCGGACCGGGATGACCCGACTCGAAACCGTGCGAGTAAGCCGGGCCTCGGCGGATCAACGGCGAGGCCGGGCCGGGCGCACCGAGCCAGGCGTTTGCTATCGGCTCTGGGGCGTCGGTGAGGAGGCCGGCCTCGTCGCGTTCAACACGCCCGAGATCCTCGCCGCCGACCTGACGCCGCTGGCCTTGGACCTCGCGGCGAGCGGCGTCGACGAGCCGGGCGAGCTCGGATGGCTCGATTCGCCGGCCCCCGCGGCGCTGGCCCAAGCCCGCGGTTTGCTGACGATGCTGGGCGCCCTCGACGACCGAGGCCGCCTAACAGGGGAGGGCCGGAGCATGGCCTCGCTCCCCATCCATCCGCGGCTGGCGCACATGGCGCTCCGGGCGAGAGCCGCGGGCGCGAGTGGCGCGGCGGCCGCGCTGGCCGCGTTGCTCGGCGAGCGCGACCTGGCCCGCCGGCCAGCCAGCGGGGAATTGCCCGACGTCGACCTCCGGCTCAGGGTCGAGGCGCTGAACGACCGACGAGCGGCCTTGCCGATCGAAGTGGATCGGAGTCTCGCCGAGCGACTCCGGGCCGAGGTCCGCGAGTGGCGGCGTCGACTGGCGGTCGAGGGGCCGGCCGATCCGGACCTCACCGGTCAACTGCTCGCGTGGGCCTACCCGGATCGAATTGCCCAACGGCGACCGGGCCAGACGGGTCGGTTCCTGCTCCGCAATGGCCGGGGCGCTTCGATCCCGCCGAACCAACCGCTCGCCCGGGCGGAGTTCCTGGCGGTCGCGGACGTCGATGATACCGGCGCCGATAGTCGGATCCTGCTGGCCGCCCCCATCGAGGGTGCGGTCCTTGACCGGTTGATCGACGAGCAGGGCGAGTGGAGTCAGGTAGTCGAATGGGATGGCGACCGCCGAACGATTCGCGCGGCGGAGCGACTGACGCTTGGCGCGATCGTGGTGTCGGAGCGAAGCGTCTCGGAGCCAGACCGAGCGCTGGCTCTCGCGGCGATCGCCGAGGGCCTCCGGCGGGACGGTCTCGACCGGCTGGCGTGGACCGATCAGGCGATTCGCTTGCGGCAGCGGATGGCATTCCTTCACGGCTTCGATCCCGACTGGCCCGATGTCGGTGATGCCGCCCTCCAGGCCCGCTTGTATCCCTGGCTCGACGCGAGCCTGAGCGATCGGTACGCCGTGGCCGAACTGGACCCGACCGATCTCCTGACGAGCCCCCTGTCCTGGGATCGGCGCGCGGCCCTCGATCGGCTGGCGCCCGAGCGCTACCGGGTGCCCACCGGCAGCCAGGTCTCGATCGATTACGGCGATCCGTTCCAGCCGGTGCTGGCAGTCAGGCTGCAAGAGATGTTCGGCGAGACGAGCACGCCGACCATTGCCGGCGGGAGGATTCAGCTCGCGGTCCATCTTCTTTCACCGGCCGGCCGGCCCCTACAGGTGACCCGTGATCTCGCCGGCTTCTGGCGGACCAGTTACCACGATGTTCGCCGGAGATGAAGGGCCGTTACCCCAAGCACGAGTGGCCGGAGGATCCGCTGAGGGCCACACCGACTCGGCGGGCGAAGCGGCGCAATTGACAGGCATCGGCCACCGAGCCACAATCTCTCGGACCCCTCACCAGGCGCCACGGCGATGGAGCGAGTCAGTTTCACCCGGATGAAAGACGGCACCCGAGAGGACTATCTCTTGGTCGAGAAGTTCGAGCGCCAACACGCCGAGGGGCTGGTCGAGCGGGTGTTGGCCCAATTGCGCGGACTCAAGGACGAGCCGCTCCCGCTTCAAGTCGACCGGCTCGAGCACTGCCTTCAGTGCGCCACCCGAGCCCATCGTGACGGCGCCGACCAGGAAACGGTGGTCGCCGCGTTACTCCACGATATCGGCGATGAGCTGGCGCCGTACAATCATTGTGAGCTGGCCGCGGCCATTCTCCGTCCGTACGTTTCCGAGCGAACCTACTGGGTGGTCAAATACCACGGCGAGTTCCAGGCCCATTACTACGCCCACCACTACGGTCAGGATCCGAATACCCGGGAGCGCCACAAAGACAACCCGTACTATCAGGACTGCGTCGACTTTTGCGAGAAATGGGATCAGGAAGCCTTCGACCCGAGCTACCGGAGCCTCCCGCTCGAGTTCTTCGAGCCGATGGTGCGGCGGATCTTCGCCCGCGAGCCGTTCAAACACGATCGGGCCAACGTCGGGTCGTAAGAACCGGGCCGCGGCCGTCCGGGGCGGGCAGCGACCGCTAGGGAGCTTCGACCGCGTATTCGAGGAGGAGCGTCCCGGTCTTTGGATAGAGCTTGTTCCCCTTGAGGACCAGCTTGCTCCGGGTCGCGGGGCTCGGGAGGAGGGGAATCCCCCCGCCCAGCAACACCGGAATCACCGCCACCTCGACGGTGTCGACCACCCCGACCGCCAGCAGGCTTCGGAAGAGCTCACCGCCGCCAAAGAGCCAGATGTCCTTTCCTGGTTTCGCCTTGAGGGCGCCGAGGCTGGCCTTCGAGACCTCGTTCATGACGACCGTGTCCGGGTAATCCGATTGCTTCAGGGTTCGGGAGACGACGATCGCTTGGATTCCTGGCATGGGGGGCCCGCCCCCGGCGACCTGGAAGCTCTTCCTTCCCATCAAAGCGGTGTCGAATTTCTTGAACAATGCGCCGAAGTCGATTTCCGGGTCCATCACGATCCAGTCGTACTCTCCTTTGGGCCCGGCGATGTAGCCGTCGAGGCTCATGGCCACGGAATAGCGGATTGGTCTCATCGGTCGCCCTTTCTCGGCGGTCGGGGGGTCTGGCAGGCGGCGGCGTGATCGGGTAGGTTGCTCCGGTATTTATAATATTTATAAACGAGCGTTAGTTTATAATAAATCCGGACCGGGGAGCGCGCAAGAGTCGCCCGGCCGGCAACCTTGTTCATGAACGTTCGTTAGTTAATACTACGACTCGAGCCAACCGGAGCGCGATGTGCCCCGACCGAGAACCGTCGACGACGGAACGATTTTTCAGGCGGTGTCCGAGGTCCTCGGCCGAGAGGGGCCGGCCAAGCTGACGCTCGGGCGGATCGCCAAGGCCGCCGGGTTGGCCGCCCCCACGCTGGTGCAGCGCTTCGGCTCCAAGCTTGGGTTGCTCCGAGCGATGAGCAAGGCGTTCGAATCGGGGAACGCCGACTCTGTCGACCGACTTCGGGCCGAACACTCGTCTCCCCTCGCTCGAAGCCGGGAATTCGTGCTCTGTTACGTCGGGATGGCGGCCTCGCCGGACGTCCTCGTGAACTACACCCTGGCCTACCTGCAGCTCGACATCAAGGATCCGGTGCTCCGGCGGCACGCGCTGGCGTCGGGACGGCAGCAGGAGGCGGCCCTCGAAGCGATGCTCGCCGAGGCGGTGGCCGCCGGTGAGTTGTCCCGGCGGAGCCGACCGAGGGATCTCGCGCAGGTCTTGATCCGGTTGGCGAGCGGCTCGCTGCTGGCCTGGGCCGTTCACCGCACCGGCACCGCCCGGGCATGGCTGGCCCGGGATGTGGACTATGTCCTGGCGCCGTATCGCGGTTAGGCGCGGAAGAGGTAGCTCAGCTTGGTGAAGAACCCGTCTCGCGTTCGGCCCAATCCCCGGAACCGAAACGCTTGCTCGTCGGAGAGGCTGGATCCGTAGCCCGCAAAGAACACGGTCCCAGGGGTCGGTTGGAAGGAAAAGAGCCAATCGACCCGAAGCGCGTTGCTCTCCTGCCGAGTCGCCCGTTTGTAGATCCCATCTTCCGGATCCCGAATCAGGATCGGGCGACCGCTCCGGGCCTCGTCGCGCAGGTCGTCCTGATAGAGGGACCGATATTCGCCGACGACGCGCAGAAAGACGGCTCGCGACACCTGATATTCGACCTTGAGTCGGGGGAGGATTGCCCCGTCGACCCGGCTGCCATCGGTCCGCCGGTAGTGGATCAGGACCGGGACGCCGGCTTCGAACCGAAGCTTCTCGGTTGGCCGATAGGTCATTCCGAATCGGCTGAAAACGATCTCCGACTTCGCCCATTCCAGGTAGTTCGGGTCGCGACCGTATGCCGCGAAGCCGTCGAATGCCAGCCCTCCAACCTCGGGGGTCTTGGCCCGCACCATGACGGCGCTGACCGGAAGGCGAGGCTTTTGACCCAAGGGGATGGTGTCGATTCCGGTGGCGGTCGGCATTTCGATCCGATAGTCGGCGTAGAGCCGTTCGTCGAACCCGAACGATTCGACGAAGACCGTCGTGCTCAGCTGCCAGCCACCGCGCAGTGCCCAACTCCCATTGAACCATGCCTGTCGATCGCGGGCCGGCGCTCCCTCTCGGAACTTCGGATAGGCCCAGGAGAAGGTGCCCGTCACCGAGCCGTTGAACCGCTCGACGAACCCTCCTTGGCGGCCATAGAGGGTAATCGAGGGTCCGGCGGTGACCTGGGCGAGGTCGCCCTGCGAGATGAACCCGCTTTGGGCCCGAAACTGATCGGAGATCGCTTGGAATGTGGCGTTGAAACCGAAACGGCGTCCAGCCCGGCTCACGTTGAGATACCAGAGTGGCGCTGTCGTCGTTCGGCCGTCGAGCCGAGTCCGGCTCACGGCGCCGTGGAAGGCGAAGGTGTAGATCCCCCCAAACACCAGTCGGCCATCGAGCTGCCCGACCCGATTGTAGTCATCGCCGTCGATCCGATCGGTGTAGGCCAGACCCAATCGTGAATGGCCGCCGACGTCGCGCTGCACCCGGAGCAGGTTGTAAACCGGGCGATCGAGGCCGGTGGCCGAGGCCTCCAGCCCGTCGATGGCCGAGAGAAGGCCGAAGCTGGTACCGGAGCCTTTGCCGGTGAGCTTCACGGCCCCGACCGGGGCCGCGATCCGCCGGGTATAGATCACTTGACTCGGGGTCGTGAAATACTCCAGCCCGTCGAGAAAGAAGGGCCGTTTCTCTGCGAAGAACACCGCCCGGCGCGGATCGGGGGTGACCTGACCGGCGTCCGACTCGACCTGGGAGAAGTCCGGGTTGATGGTTCCGTTGAGGGTCAGGTTGGTCGATACGCCCCATTTGACGTTGCCACCCAGATCGGGGCGGCCGCCCCGGTACCGCCATTGGTTCCCGTTGGGCGCGCCCTCGATCGTGGAGGTCATGATCGGGTTGAGCTCGAGGACTACGCCGCGGGTCAGTCCGACGAGTCCGTTAATTCGGCCGTGTTGGGCCAAGAATGAGGCGGCATCGCGGCGAGCCGGTGACCAGGTGTCCTCTCGGCCGCTCTGGGCGCTCTTCCGAATGATCTGGAGCGACCAATCCTGGCGCTCGGCCCGCTGGTAGCGGATGCTTCGGAAGGGGATCCGGATCTCGATCTCGTACCCCCCGTCGGTGACCCGGCCTCGAGAATCGAACGTGTAATCGGGGCTGAGGTCGGGTTGTTCGCGGCCGCCGCTTCGATCGCTTTCGGTGGGACCGCGCCGGCTTTGATTTCCCTCGACGAGGGCCCCGTCGGCCTGAACGCCGAGGGGATTGGAGGCGAAGACGAACGCCGACCGGCCATCATTGAAGGTCCCGAGCTGAATTTCGATGTAATCATCCTGAACGATGCCGCGATCGCGGTCGGCGAGATGGGCCCTAACGGAACCCGGCTCGGCTCGGGCCCGAATCCCGAAGTGGATCGCGGTCGGGGAGTACCACAAGAAGACCTCGGTCTGCTGTTCGGCAGGCCGTCCATCGGCCGGGCTGTACTGAGTGAAGTCGCCGAGGCGAGCGGCCTGGTGCCAGGCCGGCTCGTCGAGGGCGCCGTCGACGGTGATGGTCGCGTCGATGCGGGGTGGGGACACCGTCGCCGCGAGCTGAAATACCAGAATCGAGAGGGTGCCGGTCATCAGATTCGATACAACGCGAGGCCGTTCTCGCGCATCACCATCCGGGCGATCTCCTCAGCGCGGTTCCGGGTGATTTCGCCGTCGAGCAGCATTCCGGTGAGGGCGATGGCGAGGGCTTTGCGGCCGGCGGTGGCCCCCAACCAGCCCCATTCTTCCCACCCGACGAGGTCGTTGTCGGGGTAGGCGTCCGAGCCAAACAGGATCCGATCCGGGTAGGCCGAGATCCATTCCCGGAGCACGGTAGCCAAGGTGTGCGCCGAGAGCATGTTGCCCAAGAACGAGAAATCCGCGAATACGTTGGGTTTGGCCATCAGCGACATGGTGCCCCGGGTATTGGGCCAGCCGCCATGGACGATGACGAACTTGGTGTTGCGGAGTTCGGGATCGTTGAGGGCGTTCTCGAGCAGCATGGGGTCGCTGCCTCGGGCCTCGAAATAGCCGCCGGCTCCGTCGGAGGAGTGGATGTGAACGGCGAGATCCAATCTGCCTGCCTCCCGACCGATGTAACCGAAGAGATAGTCCTGCAGGATCTTGTAGGTGGCGAAGCTGGGCGCACCGCCGCGGGCATACATGCGGGCGGCGGCCGCTTTCGGCGTGGGGTCGAACGACAGCGGCCTGAGATAGGCGGCCTCGTACTTTACCGCCACCGCGCCCTCGCGTTTCATGTTTTCCAGGGTCGGCGTGACCACTCGCGTGAGGTAGCCGTCGAGGGTCGCCGGGATCGACTTGAGCCCGAGATCCCGGAGGTAACGCTGGAGATGTTTGGTTTGGCGGGGGTAGAGGTCGAGGCGGTCGGGGGTTTCCCGTTTGACGGCTTCGACGCTGAGCGGCAGCATCAGCGGATCGACGAAGCTGGCCCACCGAAACCGGGGCGGCGCGACGCCCCCGCCCATCGCCATTCGGTTGGCGATCTGCACGTCGATGCCGAGACGATCGAGGACCCAGACGGCGTAGTTGTCTCCCTCCGCTCGCTTGACGCGATCCTTGAGTGCGCGAAGCTCGTCGAGATGGGCGTCGGTCCGATCGGTGTGAGGATAGCCGAAGATCTCTCGCCAGGCCGCGATCAGCTCGGGGTTGTCGGGGCGGAGCCGATACGGGAAGGCGAACGGTGGAATCCCGCCGATCGGGAGGGCGTCGAAGTCCTGGTCGGGGGGCTCGTCGGGGCGAGTCGGCACGACGGGATGGGCGTGGTTGTCGAACGCCTTGATCGCCTTGACGTACGCGAAGAGAGCCGAGTCGACGGGCGTTTGGGCGGGGGCCCGGGTCGGCGGTTGGAAAAGCGCGACGAGGGAGAGAAGACAGAGCAGGCGAGTCATGACGGGCTCCGCAATCTACTGGCGGACGATGCTCGTGAGAATCGACGATCGGGTCGTTGGGTCGTCGGTGGGCAGGGCGAAGGCGACCACGACGCGATCTTTCGTAGCGGCGATCCCGACGTAGTCGCCTGGAAAGAACGCCCTGGTCTGACCCAGGGTTCGGCGGCAGGCCGCCGCGGGCGCCGGGCAAAACCGATCGAGTCCGAACGGTCGGGACGCAAGGGTGTCGAAGACCGCGTAGGACCTGCCTCCGTCGACGGATCGGTGGAGACGGACTGTTAGGCTGGTGCTGTCGGCTCGATAGCTCGCGACCCAGATGCCGCGCGGGTTGGCGGCCAGGGCCGGGAAGCCGGCGGCGCCGGCGGATGACGGCTCGAGATCCACGAGCGCCCAGCCGTATTCGGGTGCACCGGTGGCGCAGCGGATCCGAAATCCAGGCGATTCGCTCTCGGGTCCCTGGGCCCAGCAGACCACCGCTGTATCCCCCGGGGTCACCACCAGGCTTGGGAGGTCGAGGACCTCGCCCGCGGGCGCGATGGTCACCGTGTCGACGCTCCCGAAGGTTCGCCCCCCGTCGTCGGACGAGCCATGCAGCAACACGCGTCCGTCGCGATCGGCGTATACCAGATCGATCGTCCCGGTGCTTCGGACCGCGACCTGGCCGCCGAAGTGCCCGGTGACCCGAACCGGCTCCGACCACGTTTTTCCGGCGTCGCGGGTCGAAGCCAGCCAGAGGAACGACTCGACGGTTCGATCGGGAAGGGGTCGATTGGCGTGCCAGGAGAGATAGGCGGTCCCGCGGAGCGGGCTGGTGGCTCCTCGATCGACGGCGAGCCAGCCCTTGTCGATCGCTCCGCCCCCGTCGGTCAGGCGGTCGCGAACCACGACGGACGCCGGCCCGAAAAGCAGGTTGTCAGGGGCCGAGCGGGTGAACGCGGCTCCGCCCTGGAAGGTGGTGGAGTCAGCGAACAGGAAGGTGAGCAGGGCCGACCCATCGAGCGAGAAGGCGGTGACGGCGTCGGCCGCCATGGTGGTGGCGGCGCCCGGGAGTGGCATCTCAGCACCCGTCCAGGTCCGCCCGCCGTCCTCGCTGCCCCAGGTCCAGATCTTTCGCCCGCCGCGGTTTCTGGAAATGCCGTACTGGGCCGCGACCACGATCCGGTCGGGGTCGTTGGGGTCGACTGCCACGTGAGGCTCGAATGCTGGCTGGGACAACTCGGGTGCCGGCAGCGGGATGGTACGGAGCGATGGGGGCGGCGGCTCGCCGCAAGCGATGGTGGTGAGGCCGACGAGACCGAGTCCGAGCCGCATGGTGTCAGGGCTTGGAGAGGAACTCGCGAATCAGGCGATTGACCAAGGCCGGCTGTTCGTGGACGACCCAATGGCTCCCGTCGGGGATTCGCTCGATCGTCAGGTGGGGGACGTATTCATCGAGGCCCACCAGGTTGCCGGTGAGGAGGGCGGTGTCTTTCTCACCCCAGATCACCAGGGTCGGCACCTCGACCCTGAGGTTGGCGGCGCCGACGGCGGCGGTCAGCGACTCCCGCTGGCCGTTGACCGGGGGCCCCACCCGGGCCGCGCGGTACCAGTTGAGTCCCCCGGTGAGGGCCCCCGGTTGGGACCACGCTGCGAGGTACATCTCGATGTCGGACTCGGAGATCTTGCCGGATTGCTTGAGTTCACCGAACACTGCGTTGACCAGCGCACCGTAGTTGTTGGCCGACAGGGTCTGCTCGGCGGTCGGGGATCGGAACAGCAGCATGTACTGACTGGCCTGTTGTTGGGCCGGATTCTGGGCCAGCTCCCGATCGAAAACGCCGGGATGGGGAGCGTTGATGATCACCAGCTTCTCGACCAGCTCCGGGTGCCGCATCGCGAAGGTCCAGGCAATCGCACCGCCCCAGTCGTGTCCCACCAGGATGAACGGCCGGCCGCCGTTGAGGTGAGCGGCGAGCGCCTTGATGTCCGCCACGAGATTAGGGGCAGCGTACGCCTCGACGCCGGCGGGCTTTTCCGACAGGTTGTACCCCCGCTGGTCGGGGGCGACCGCGAGGTGATCTTTGCCGAATTCGGCCAGCTGGTCCTTCCAGGCGTACCAGAACTCCGGGAACCCGTGGAGGAAGAGAATCAGTTTCCCGCTCCCCGCCTGGGCATAGTGGAGCTTGATCCCGTTGACCGTCGCATACTGATGCTGCATGGCTGGCTCCTGGGCCGCGAGAATCCCTGCGGTAAGCAGCGTCGCTGCGACTGCGATTCTAGCTGACATAGAGGGACCGCCCTTCCTTGGCCAACGCTCTCAACATCGCCGGCGGGCGGAAACGCTCGCCGTGCCGGTCGGCGAGTCGATCGCACTCGATTTCCAAGGTCTTTGGCCCGACGTAGTCGACGTAAGAGGCTACCCCACCGTAGAACGGGCAGAATCCCCAGCCAAGGATCGAGCCGACGTCGGCATCCTGTGGCCGGGCGACGACGCCTTCTTCCATGCAACGAAGGGTTTCGATCGCCTGGATGTGGAGGAGTCGGCGCTTGACGTCGGCAAGGGTTGGCTGTGTTGGGGCGACCGGATAGTGCTTCGTCAACTCCGGCCACAATTTCTTGTCGCCGGTGTCGGAATAGTCGAAGAACCCGGCCTTGGTCTTCTGACCGTAGCGGCCCTTCCCGACCAGGAGGTCGATGACCGGCTCCGAGGGGTGGGGGACGTATTTGTCGCCGAGATCGGCCTTGGTCTGAATCCGAATCTTGTGGGACAAATCGATGTTGACCATGTCGGCCACGGTCAGCGATCCCATCGGCATCCCGGCCAGCCGGCCGGCGTTGTCGATCAACGCGGGGTGGACGCCTTCGGCCAACATCGCGACGCCTTCCACCAAGTAAGTCCCGAAAACCCGGCTGGTGAAGAATGCCCGGCCGTCGCGAACCACGATTGGGGTCTTCCCGATGGCCCGGACGAAGTCGAGCGACACGGCCAGGGTCGCCTGCGAGGTCTTTTCACCCATGATCACCTCGACCAGCGGCATCTTCTCGACGGGCGAAAAGAAGTGCAACCCGATGAACTGGTCCGGTCGGCGGCTCGCCTCGGCAAGGCCGGTGATCGGGAGGGTCGAGGTGTTGCTGCCGAAGATGGCGGTAGAGGCAACCACCGCCTCGGTCTGTTTGATGACGTCGAACTTGAGCTCTCGTTTCTCGAACACCGCCTCGACCACCAGCTGGCAGTCCTTGAAGTCGGGGTACGAATCGGTTGGGGTGATCCGTGCCAACGCGGCGGAGGCCTTCGCCTCGGACATTCGGCCCTTCTTGACCGCGTCGGCGAGCAGCTGGCCGACCCGGGCCTTTCCTTGCTCCGCGCTGGCCCGGTCGACGTCGAGGAGCAAGACGTCGATGCCGTTGACGGCCGCGGCGTGGGCGATGCCATGGCCCATCAGTCCGGCGCCTACCACTCCCACTCGAGTATAGGTTGCCTTTGGCACATCCTTGGGTCGGCTCTTCAACCGGTTGGCTTCTCCCATCGAGAAAAAGAGGGTTCGGACCATGTTCTGCGTTCGCTGATCGAACACCAGCTCGACGAAGCCTCGGGCTTCGACCTTGAGCCCCTGATCGATCGGCATCTGGAGTCCGTGATACACGGCGTAGGTGGCGAGTCTCGGCGCCGGGTAATTACCCCAGGTTTCCCTGGTGATCATGGCGTTGGCGCCGATGAAGGTCTCCGCCCCGCTCGGCGATTGGACCTCGCCGCCCGGGACCCTGAACCCCTTCTTGTCCCACGGTTGGACCGGCTCCACCGTTTTGGCGAGCTCCTTCGCTCTCGGCAGGAGCCGGTCCTTGGGCACGACCTCGGTGACGAGTCCCAGCTCGAGGGCCTTCTTGACCGGGATGTTGCGGCCCTGGTTGATGAGACCCAGGGCCTCCCTCGCCCCGATGAGCCTCGGCATCCGCTGGGTTCCGCCGGCGCCGGGGAGCAGGCCCAGCTGGACCTCGGGCTGACCGACCCGGATGGTCGGGTCGTCGGCGCAGACCCGGGCGTGACAGGCCATGGCGAGCTCGAACCCACCACCGACCGCGGTGCCGTTGATCGCCGCGACCACCGGCTTGCCGCCGGTCTCGATATCGCGGAACAGCTGCTGGAGGTTCCGGACTCGGGCGTAGAACTCCGCCTTGGTGAGCTTCCGGGCGGCGAGCAGCATCGTCAGGTCGGCGCCGACGATGAAATCGCTCTTGGCCGAGGCGATGACGATGCCCTTCACGACCGGGTTGGCGATCAGGTCCTGCATGGCGGGCCGGAACTCGCCCAGGGTGGCGTCGTTGAAGACGTTGGGAGTGTTGCCGGCAACGTTCCAGGTGAGGGTCGCGATGCCGTCGGCGTCGATCTCGGTGAAGATGTGGTTCGGCATTGGTCAGACTCGTTCGATGACGGTGGCGACGGCCATCCCGCCGGCGACGCAGAGGGTCGCGACCCCGATGTTCAGGTCACGCCGCTCCAGCTCGTCCAGCAGGGTTCCCAGAATGATCGCTCCGGTGGCGCCTAACGGGTGGCCCATGGCGATCGCTCCGCCGTTGACGTTGACGTTCTCCGCGCCGAGCCCCAGCTCTTCCATGAAAAACAGCGGTACCGCAGCGAAGGCCTCGTTGATCTCCCAGAGGTCGACGTCCTCGACACTCATCCCGGCCCGCTTGAGCGCCATCCGGCACGCCTCCGCCGGGGCGGTGAGCATGATGGTGGGGTCCTGGCCGCATTGGGCGAAGCTCCGAATCTTCGCTCGGGGCTGGATGCCCGCCCGGTCGGCGGCGGCCTTACTGCCGACCAAGACCGCGGCGGCGCCGTCGACGATACCGCTCGAGTTGCCGGCGTGATGGAAATACTCCAGGCGCTCGATGTCGGGATATCGGTGGAGCACGACCCGGTCGAACCCGGCCATCTTGGCAATCTTGGCGAACGCGGGTTCCAACTTGGCGAGGCTCTCGACCGTGGTGTCGGGGCGGAGGTGCTCGTCGCGCTCGAGAATCGGGAGCCCGTTGCGATCGATGACCGGGACGATCGACTGCTTGAAATGACAGTTGTCCCAGGCGTGCTTGGCCCGTCGCTGCGATTCGACTGCGAACCGGTCCAGCTGTTCGCGGGTGTAACCGGCCCGGGTGGCGATCAGGTCGGCCGACACGCCCTGGGGGACGAAGTAGAAGTCGGCCGCGAGGAGCGGATCGGTGGCCGGCGCGAAGCCCGAGGAGCCCATCGGGTTGCGGGACATGTGCTCGACCCCCCCGCCGATGCCGAGGTCGATCTGGCCGGCCATGATCTTGGCGGCAACCAAGTTGACGGCCTCGAGTCCGGAGCCGCAGTAGCGATTGATGACGGTGGCCGGGACCCGCTCGTCGTAGCCGGCGGCGAGCACCGACCACCGGCCGACGCCCGCCTCATCCTTGATGGCATCGACGCAGCCGAGCACCACGTCCTCGACCAGGCTGGTGTCGAGCTGGTGCCTCGCCTTGAGGGCGCGGAGCGGGGTGGCAGCGAGTTCCACCGGGGCCACTTCGTGAAGGGAACCATCGGATTTTCCACGCCCGCGGGGAGTGCGGGCGGCGTCGAGGATGTACGCGTCGACCATGGAAGACTTTGGTGAGAGAAACGGATCAGGCTGAGAATCTGGCGAATCTACCAGGGTCGCTGTCGCCCGGCGAATTCCGGGGTAGATTCTCGGCGTATGACCGCCTCTACAGCCATCGGGATGGTGCTCTACCCGAATTTCACGCACCTCGACCTGACCGGGCCCTTCGAAGTGTTCGGTCGGCTGCCCAACGCCCGGGTCTTCGCCGTCGCCGCCGAAGAGGGGCTGGTCACCAGCGACACCGGGCTCAACATGGTGCCCGATCTGCGATTCGACGAGGCCCCCGAGTTCGATCTGATCTGCGTTCCCGGCGGGCCGGGCGTCAATCAAATGCTCGAAGACGAGGCCTTGCTCGGATTTCTCCGCGACCAGGGCGCCCACGCTCAATTCGTGACCTCAGTTTGCTCGGGAAGCCTCCTTCTCGGCGCCGCCGGCCTCGTCAAGGGCTATCGAGCCGCGACCCACTGGCTGTCGATGGACCTGCTGCCGCTGTTCGGCGCCATCCCGGTCGCCGAGCGGGTGGTGATCGACCGGAATCGGATCACCGGTGGAGGGGTCACCGCCGGGATCGACTTCGGTCTGGTGGTTGCCGCCAAGCTCGCCGACGACGAGACCGCCAAGCGAATTCAACTGATGTTGGAGTACGATCCGTCGCCGCCGTTCAACGCCGGCTCTCCTGCGACCGCCGAACCCAGCGTCGTCCAAGCGGTCCGAGAGCAGGGCGCCAAATATCTCGATGCTCGGCGGGAAATCGCCCGTCGAGCCGCGGCTCGACTCTAAACCGAGAACCTCGACCCATGCGCGTTTTCGTGCTCGGCCTCTCGATGGTCACCATCGCGACCGCCCCTGTCCAGGCCCAAACCGACGCCAGTCTGCTGGCTCGTGCCCGAGCGTTACACCGGGCGGTGCCGGTGGTCGACACCCACAACGACCTTCCGGAGATGCTCCGGCAGCGGGCCAACAACGACCTGGCCAAAATGGATCCCGAGCAGCCGCTCGAGAACATCGATACCGATCTTCCCCGGCTCAAGCAGGGTGGGATCGGCGGGCAGTTCTGGGCCGCCTACGTGCCGGCATCGTATGTCGAAAAAGGTGGGGCGACGGTGGCACTGGAGCAAATCGACGTGACCCATCGGATGATCGCGCAATCCCCGTCCCTCCGGTACGCGACGACGGCCGCCGACATCGTCCGGATCCACGCCCAGGGCAAGATCGCGTCGCTGATCGGGATCGAGGGCGGCTACGCCATCGAGAACTCGCTGGCCAACCTGCGGATGTTCTACGACCTCGGGGTCCGGTACATGACCCTGACACACGGCGGCAACACCGCGTGGGCCGACGCCGCGACCGAGGCCCCCCGCCACGGCGGGCTCACCAAGTTCGGTGAGGAGGTCGTTCGAGAGATGAATCGACTCGGAATGATGGTCGACATCTCGCATGTGTCCGACGGGACCATGGCGGATGCGTTACGAGTGAGCGAAGCGCCGGTGATTTACAGCCACTCCTCGGCACGGGCCCTGGCCGACCACCCCCGCAACGTTCCCGATAGCATCCTCGCCATGATCCCCAAGAACGGCGGGGTGGTGATGATCAACATTTTCCCGGGGTTCATCAACCAAGTCGCGGCGAAACAGGCGGCGAGCGTCCTGTCGAAGGAGCGGGAGTTCAACGCTCAATACCCCAACGACCCGACCCGAGCCTCGAAGGAGTTCCTGAGGTGGCTCGAGGAGTTGATGCGGACGATGGAATCGGGGACCCTCTCGCAAGTCGCCGATCACATCGACCACGTGGTCAAGGTGGCGGGAATCGATCACGTCGGATACGGCGCCGATTACGGCTCGCTCACCAATCATCCGAAGGGGCTCGAGGACGTCTCCCGGTATCCCTACCTGACGGCCGAACTCCTCCGGCGGGGGTATTCGGACGTCCAGGTCGAGAAAATCATCAGTGGCAACATCCTCCGGGTGATGCGTGGCGTCGAAGGGGTAGCGGCGCGGCTCAAGCGGGAGCGCAAGCCGTCGGCGGCCCGGATCGAGGACGTCGATCGTTAGGAATCGCTTCGGCCGTGCGGTCTCCGCCCGCCCCTACGGCAGAAACCTGGCGCGGACTTCCGGGCGGGGAAGGGGGCATGCGGGATAGCGACCGAAGAGCCGATAGCGCCAGAACGCCACCACATCGTAGAGCGAGTCGCGGATTTCTCGAGGGATGAGCCGCGCCGCGGCCCGCGGGATCCGCCAGAATCCTCCCAGATAGTCGAGGAGATCGAGGACCGCGGTGGACCGGATGGCTACCCGATCGGCTCGGGCGAAGACCAACGAGTCGGCGACTGCCAGCTCGGGGTGACGGCGAACGATCTCTTGACCGGTATCGCTGGTCAACGCGGCGAATCGCAGGGGACCGTGCCGATCGGCCCACAGAACGAACTTGACCCATCCGTTGCAGAGGGCGCAGTGCCCGTCGTACAGCAGGATGGGCGAGTCGTTAGACAATGCCGGCTTCGCGGAGTTCCTCCTCGAAGTCCGGGGCCGGTGTCCTGGGACGATGGAAGTACCACCAGTGCTCCGATGGGTCATTCCCGTTCTCCCGGGCCGCCTTCGTGCCGATGATCGGAGGGCATTCGACGGAGAGTTCACGGAAGCGCCGATCGAGAACGGCCAGCCGCTGCTCGGCCTGCTGCCGCTCCTCGGGCCGGGCCGCTTCCAAGGCCCCCTGAAGCACGTCTCGTAAATCCATGTCGTTGACGTAATCGCCGAAGGTCAGGTTATATCCTTCTTCGACTGCCTCAACCAAACTCTCCCAATGGGCGAGCAAGCCCTCGAGCCCGCCCTTGACGACGCTGGGAGCGCACCCTCGACGGCGGAGGTATTGTCGAACTCGGTCTGGAAGTTGGGTTGTCATGATTTGCCTCGGGCTGAGCGCCAACGCCTCCAATCGCGGAATCTCGAGAACAAGCTCTGGCGATACAATGCAAAAAGACGCTCGAATGGTCAACCCATCCGGGTCCCGGGGGCCCGGAACGGACCCGGGCCCGAGTCACCCTGCTTATCATCCAGCCGGGAACCTGGCTGGGAGTCTGGATGAGGATCGACGACAGCGGCACCTTCGTCGAGTATTGGCGGGGCGTGCGTCAACGGACCCGGCGGCTGCTGCCGGTGGCCCCGGCCGATCGTCTCGAGTGGGAGATTGCCCCGGGGCGGTGGACGCTCGGTGACCTGTTCCGCCACCTGGCCGCCATCGAGCGGTGGATGTATGGGGAGAACGTCCAGGGCCGGCCAAGTCGATACCCGGGCCATGGGCGGGACCTGGCCGATGGGCCGGAGGCGGTGGGGGAATACCTCGATCGGATGCACGAGGAGTCCTGCGCGATCTTTGGGGCCCTCACCCCCGAGCAGCTGGCCGGGAAGAGCGTCACGCCCGCCGGAACCCCGATCACCACCTTCAAATGGCTCCGAGCGATGGTCGAGCACGAGGCCCATCATCGCGGCCAGATCTCGTTGCTCCTGGGCCTACTCGACGTGAAAGTGCCCCAGATCTTCGGGTTGACCGAGGAGGAGGTGAGGGCCCGGTCGGCCGCCAGCCCGCCGGGATGAACGGCGATCCCGACGCGATCGAACCCCCCGGACCCGCTAGGACCGGCGTCCTTCGTACCAACCGCGGATTGGCCGAGGAGTGTAAGGCGCCTCGAGTTGAGCGGATTCCTCAGCGGTCAGGCCGAGGTCGAGCGCCCTAACGGCCGCCTCGAGTTGTTCGAGCTTGGTCACCCCGACGATCGGCGCCGTCACTCCGGGTCGGGCCAGCAGCCACGCGAGGGCGGTTTCCGCTGGGGACACTCCTCGCGCCGCCGCGACCGCGGCGTTGGCCGCGACGACGGCCCCATCCCCCGGGTGATCGTAGAGCTGAGGAGTCAGGTTATCGCTCCCGCCGCGGGCGGTCGTCCCCGGACCGAGTGCCGATCGAGCCAGCAACCCCCGGGCCAATGGAGACCAGGGGATCGCCCCGATGCCTTGATCGAGGCAGAGCGGCAACATCTCCCGCTCCTCCTCTCGGTACATCAGGTTGTAGTGGTTCTGCATCGAGACGAACCGGGTCAAGCCCTTGGCGTCGGCGACGGCGAGAGCCTTCATGAACTTCCAGGCATAGCTGGAACTGGCGCCCAGATAGCGAACCTTGCCCTGTCGAACCAGGTGGTCCAAGGCGTGGAGCATCTCGTCGACTGGCGAGTCGGCCTCGAACCGATGGACTTGATAGAGATCGATCGTCTCGACGCCGAGTCGTTTCAGGCTCGCCTCGCAGGCCTGGACGATGTGTTTACGCGAGAGGCCGCCCATGTTCGGGGCGCCGCGGCGCATGTCGAAGAACACTTTGGTCGCGAGAACCACCTCGTCCATCCGAGCGTACTCCCGGAGCATCCGCCCGGTGACCTCTTCGCTCCCGCCGAGCGAATACATGTCGGCGGTATCGAAGAAGTTGATGCCCACCTCGACGGCGCGGCGGAAGAAGGGCTTGGCGGCTTCCTCATCGAGCACCCAGGGGCGCCATTTGGGATCGCCATAGCTCATGCAGCCGAGGCAGAGCCGGGAGACGACCAGACCCGACGAGCCGAGACGAGCGTATTTCATCCGGGAGAGATACCGCTCGGCCACCACTCCGACAAGATCACTCGGCCAGCGCCGCCCACAGATGGGCGATGGCAAAACCACGCCAGGGCCGCCACCGATCGGTTCGCCGTCCGATGTCGCGGCGGGCGAGCCGGCGAGCCTCCAGCGCCTTGATGATCCCGAGGTCCGCGTCGAGGAAGGCGTCGGGATCGCCGAGTCCGCGCCACCGGACGTATCCGCTCGTCCAGGGCCCGATTCCGGGAATCCGCCGGAGGACGCGATCGGCCAGCGCGGCGTCTCCCCGCAGGTCGGCCCAGTCGAGGTCGCCGCGCCGACACCGCTCGGCCACCGCGACCAAGGCGTTCGCCTTCCCCCGGGGAAGCCCGAGTCGGGCGAGCCGACGGTGGCCCGCGGCCTCGAGGTCTGCCGCCGAAGGAAAGGCGAGGGCAGGTCCCCGCCTCGAGGTCAGCACGGTTCCGAACGTTTGAACCAGGCGGGTCAGGAGGGTCGAGGCCGCGGCGACGCTCACCAGTTGCCCGATGATCGCCCGGACGGTCGCCTCGAAGGGGTCCAAGAGCAGGGGCCGGCGTAACCCCGGTCGCCGCCTGACGAGAGGGGCCAAGATCCTGTCCCTGCGGGCCATTTCTCGGAACGGCTCGAGATCTGCATCGAGGTCGAACAGCCACCGAGCCATTTGGCGACTTCCGGACCGGGGTGCGGCGGGGGTGGTTCCGTGAGTTAGGTCGGCTTCAGCGAACCGCCCCTCGAACCAATGGAGCGAGTCGCCGAGCGTCACGACCCGCCCATACCGAAGATTGTCAACGAGTTCCAGTCCAGGGATCGCCCGGGCCCCGAGGAACGAGAGCGTCCAGGCGGTTTCAAAGTCCGGGGGTAGCCTCACCCGCTCGAGGGGGGCCGTTCGGCCTCGATCAGGCGTCGCTTGAGGGGAAGTCCCCAGCGGTAGCCTCCCAGCGACCCGTCGCCGCGAATGACCCGATGGCACGGCACCACAATCGCCAACCGGTTGCTGCCGACCGCGTTGGCCACAGCGCGAACCGATCGCGGCCGGCCGATCGCCCGGGCCACCTCGGCGTAGGAACGCTGAGTGCCCCGCGGGATCGTCAGGAGAGCCTTCCAAACGCGGATTTGGAACTCCGTTCCGATGAGATCGATGGGTACCGCTTGGCCGGTCGAGGCCCGGCCCTTGATCTCGGCCGCGATCCCATCGACGAGAGCTCTCAGAAAGGTGTCGGCTCCGGCATCCACCCGTTCCAGGTTGGCCGCCGGAAACTCGTCGGCGAGTGCGCTAACGAGCCCGTCGCCACTCTTCCCGGCCGCTAGGAGAACGGCGCAGACGCCCCGATCGGTGGCCGCGATGAGCAGGTCGCCCAGATCGGACGGCACGACGGCATACCGGATGGCCTGGCCCTGGCCTCCTTTGGCGTACTCGGCTGGGGTCATCCCAAGGGGCCCGCCGCCGGAGTCATAGACGAGGCTGCTCGAGTTGTAGCCGGCGTCGTAGGTTGCCCTGGCAACCGATCCGCCCGCCCGGAGCGTCGTCTTGAGCCGTCTGGCCCGGGTGGCGCTGGCGAGTTCCCGTGGCGAAAGTCCGTAGCGGGCCTTGAAGCGGCGTTGGAGATGACTCGGACTCAGGCCGACTCGCTTGGCCAGGTCCACGAGCACGCCGGCCGCGGGATCGGCTTCGATCAGGGTTCGAGCGGTTTCGATCGGGTCGGGAGTCGACTCCGGTGGCGATTCGGGCCGGCACCGGCGACACGGCCGGAACCCAGCGAGTCGGGCTGCCCGGGGGTCCGCAAAGAACTCGACGTTCTGACGCTTGGGTCGCCGAGCGGGGCACGACGGCCGGCAGAAGATCCTGGTGGTGCGGACCGCAAAAACGAAGGCGCCATCGTGGGTGGCGTCGCGAGCCAGGACGGCTTGCCACGACCGTTCGACCCCGGGGAGGCCGGTCCGGGGGGCGGGAGGAGCGGTTGCGGGGTCGGGCATCGAGAGCGTGATCATAGGCGATGGTCTCCTGGTCTGTCCAGGATAGGGACAACGCCAGGCGCCGGCTATCGAAAACTTGTGCTCGAATTCGTGACCGGTTTTCGACCAGGCGCCTGGGGGCGCTTGCGGCCTTCGCTCGATGCCTCATTTTTCCCGACCCAATCGACCCTTGACCTTCGGAGTTGGCGATGATCGGTAGGTTGTTGGTGGCCCTGGTTGTTCCCACGGTTTTGAGCGGGCAGGACAAGCCCGCCAAGATGACCTCTTTCACTGCCGACTTCGGGTTCGTCAACGCGTCCGGGAACACCAACGTGACGACTCTCAACGTCGGGGAGAAGTTCGTGGCGAACACCGCCGACAAGCGGGTGATTTTCAGCCAACTGTTTGGAGCCGTTCGAAGCCGGGCGGAGGGAGTGACCAGCGCCCAGAACTATCGCGCTCAGGTTCGTCTCGATGTTGGTCTCGACCGGAGACTGTACCTGTTTGGGCTTGCGGGTTGGGACAAAAACGAGCCGGGCGGCGTCCGGCGGCGCTTCGAGGAGACCATCGGCATCGCCTACAAAGCGGTTGCTCTTCCCAATGACGAGTTGGGCCTGGAGGCGGGGCTTTCCCTCTTTCAACAGCGGAACACCGTCGCGTCGGCGGGCCGCATTACCGACGACTTTGCGGCTGGTCGGGCGGCCGCGATGTACCGGCGAACCTTCACCAAAGCGAGCTTCCTCACCCAGCAACTCGAGCTGATCCCGAACTTCGACAACAGCGACGACTTTCGACTGAACAGCGAGAGTGCCCTGATCGCGCTGATCTCCGGCAACATCGGCCTCAAGCTGGGGTACGTCGTTCGGTACGACAATTTTCCGGGTCTGAAGCCAGGCTCGACCACCGGCCAGCGCCTCGCGAAGACCGATCGGTTCCTGACCGCGGGGATCACGGCCTCATACTGACGGTTGCTGGCGAATCCCAACTGCCATGGCGACGATTCGGTCGGCCCGGTTCCCCGACGATTTGGAGACCCTTCGCGCCCTGCTCGGGGAGTACGCCGCTGATCCCGACGTCGCGGCGTGCGTCGAGGATTTCGCGACCGAGCTGAGCGGCCTTCCGGGGGAGTATCAACCGCCCCGTGGCGGGATGTTGGTGGCCGTGGGGGCGGACGACGTCCCCGCCGGGTGCGTCGGGCTTCGGGAGTTCGACGGCGACACCGCGGAGATGAAGCGCCTCTACCTCGGGCCGGGCGCTCGTGGTGGCGGCGTCGGTCGCCGGTTGGTCGAGGCGGTCGTCGAGTTGGCGCGGTCGCTCAGGTACCAGGCCATTCGACTCGACACCCTGCCAACCCAGCGGGCGGCTCAGGGCATCTATGAGTCGTTGGGTTTCGTCGACATCGCGGCGTACCGGCACAACCCGGTCGCCGGCACCCGTTTCTTGGAGCTGCGGCTCCGGTCGTGATTCTCGGGCCTTGGGGCCATATTTCGAGAGCGGTTCTCCTGACCTGGACGCCTATGTCGATGGCAGCTCAACTGGTGCTTGTCGCGAGTCTCGGCCTGGGGGCCGGGGGGATTGGGGCGGGTCAAACCCGACCTCCATTGGTCGGGCGATGGGATCTAACCGTTACCGAGGGGGCCGAGACGTACCCCTCGTGGTTCGAGATTACCGGGGGCCAGGGCCGGTTTGGGGGTCGGTTTCAGGGTCGGGGGGGTCATGCTAGCGCCGTGACTGACGTCCAGGTCACCGGAGACCGGTTCCGCTTTGTCTGGCCCAACGACTACGACCCCACTCAGCCGCCTACCACGATCGAGGGGGTGGTGACGGGGCCCCACTCCCTGACCGGGACGATCGTCGACCGGGCGGCTAAGCGGACGTCGTTTCGAGGGGTGCGGGCCCCGACGCTCGACCGGCCGGCGCCGGCGGGCTGGGCGGGGCCAATCGACCTTCTGGCCGGCGGGCTGGGTGGATGGCGGGTCGATCCCGCCGGCGAGCCTAACGGGTGGCGGATGGTCGGCGACGAGCTGGTGAACGTGCCACCGAGCGCCAATCTGGTCACCCGGGAAACGTTCCAGGATTTTCAGCTCCATGTTGAAGTCAACGTTCCGGCCAAAGGGAACAGTGGCATTTACCTTCGCGGCCGCCACGAGGTTCAGGTCCAGGACGACTTCGGCAACGAGCCCCACAGCCGGCGAATGGGCGGGATCTACGGCCAGGTCACACCCACGTCGTTGCCCGCCAAGCCGGCGGGTGAGTGGCAGGCCTTCGATATCACCTTCGTTGGGCGTCGGGTGACGGTGGTTCTCAACGGAGTCACCATCATCGACGACCAGGAGATTCCGGGAATCACCGGAGGCGCGCTCGACAGCGACGAGGCCGCGCCGGGCCCGCTGATGCTCCAAGGCGATCATGGTGGGATTCGCTACCGTAACATCACGATCCGGCCGGCGAAGCGGTGAGGCGGCAAACGACCGGCCGGCGACGCAGCAAGTAACAGGGCACTCATCTCAAACTGGGAGAGAACATCGATGCGGACGATTACAGCCATAGTAGGAATCCTGCTTGTCGGTGCGGTCGCGCCCCAGCGAGCCGCTGGACAGGTGACCTTCGGGGCCGCCTTGAGCTGGGGTGACGACACCGACCTCGGGTTGGGAGGTCGGTTGAATTTCGGTCTGGGAGAGGTAACCAAGAAAAACAAGATCGAGGGTCGAGCCACCATCGACTTCTTCTTCCCCAATGGCTTCGACTATTGGCAAATCACCGGGGACGGGATCTATCAGATCCCGACGGCGGGCGCGGCAAAGCCGTACGTCGGTGCGGGGCTCGGCTATGCCAAGGCCTCGATCGAGACCATGACACCGCTGCCCGGCTACGGAGCAGGCTCGGATCTGTTCCTCAACCTGATCGGTGGCCTTCGCTTCGAGCCCAGGGGCAACATCCGGCCTTTCGCCGAAGCCCGGTTCCAACTCGGCGACGGGTCCCAGTTGGTGCTCGCGGGAGGCATTTACTTCGGCAGGTAGTCGGTAGGGGCGGACGGAAGTCCGCCCCCGCCCCTACACATCGATGTCGAGGGTGGTCCGCGTCATCACCGCCTGATTCGCCCGAATCCCGACGATGGTCGCGAGCAGCCCATCTCGAGCCGAACAGGAGACCGGAACGTTGGGGAAACTCACGCTCCGGAGGAAGTCGCCGAGGGCGTAGTAGAGGGGTGGGTAGGGCAACCCGATTCCCGCCTTGAGTTGGCCGATCGCCGCCAGCTTGGTCGCGTCGGCGATGACGATGATCCCCTCGTCTTGATGAAACTGCTGGCGAAGGGCATAGACCTCCCAACCCAGTGTCGCCGCGTCGATTTCCTTGAACATCCAGCCGTGGGTCCACGCCAGGTTGAAGGCGCCATTGGTGCCGCGGAGAATCTCGTGTTGGCCGCCGTACGAGTTGGCGAGAGACGCCTCGAACGTCGTCGCCGTGCCGTCGCCGAACGCCACCGTGGCGTGCACGGTGTCGGGGATCGTCCGGCCATCTTTGTGATGGAGAATCGCGCCGCCACCGCTCACCGAGGTCGGCGTTTTCCCGCGGAACCAGTGGACCACGTCGAGTTGCTGGGCCCCGATCTCTCCGGCCAGTCCCAGCGACACTTCGGGATCGAGCCGCCAATTGGCCGCTTTCTCCGCGGCCGGGTCGGGCCCCGGAAACCGCCACGAAGTCTTCCGATGGTAATGGGTCGACGCCCCGACGAAGTCGCGAAACGCATCGGTCCGGTAAAAGGTCCTCGCCAGCTGATATACCGGATTCGAGCGACCCTGGAACCCCACCATGAAGACCCGGGTCTTCGCCGCCTCGGCGGCCGCGGCGATCGCTCTGGCATCGTCGATCGTATGCGCCAACGGCGATTCGCAATACAGGTGTTTCCCGGCCTGCAGGGTATCCTCGACGATCGTTCGATGGAGGTGGGTCGGAGTGGCGACGATTACCGCGTCGAGATCCCGCCTCTTTTCGAGGAGGGCGCGATGGTCGGCGAAGCCTTCCGCGCCCGGCGCTCGCTCGAGACCGGTCTTCAAGCGAGCGGCGTGCGAGTCGCAGACCGCCACGACCTTGGCGCCATCGATCTTCCCCAGTTCCGCCAGGATGGCCCGGCCTTGGCGCCCGGCTCCCACCAGCGCCACCAGTTTCGGCTCCGGTAACCGCCGAGGGCCGGTGAGCTCGAGGTCGGGAACGAGCACTGCCCCCGCCAACGACCCAGCGGTCTGCACCAGGAACGTGCGCCGATCGGGAGGCGTCAACTGATCCACACCTTCCACTCGTCGCCCATGGCCGCCGGACGGCGCCCCTGCACCAACGCGGCCGTGGACCAGGCATCGGCGAGTCGGGCGCCAGGACCGACCACCGCGGCGCGCCGAGGGGTCGGAACCCAATCACGGATTCGGGGGTCTCTGACGTGCCGGGACTCCGCTCCGCTGCGGGTCTGCTCGGTCGACGACACGGAATAGGCCTGATCGACGAGGTCGAAGATCTCGGACCCACCCCGCCATGCCACTCGCCAGGCCGTCCCCCCCGGCGGCCGCCCGAGACCAAAGCCGCTACTGGTCCCTCCGTGGACGAACGCCGAGGTGATCCCGGCATCCCTGAGCGCCGCGACTGCGAGGTCGATGGCGTGTCCTTTAGCGATGGCGCCGAGGTCCAACTCGACGTCGGCGTGCGCCAGGCTCAGCCGTTGCCGGGGTCGGTCGATTCTCAGGTCGGTCCACCGCCCGGCGCGGGTCGGGTCGAAGGCTCCCCCCGATCGTCGGGCCACCTCTCGGGCGTCGGCGAATAGAGTCATGGTATCGCGATCGACCGACACCGTTGCCGGCGCCACCCGTCGGAGATGTGCCAGGAGGCTGCTCGATTCGAATCGCGTGAACGTTCGATGAGCGTCTTCGATCCGTTCGATCGCTGATTCGCCTGCCGCACGGAGCGCGCCCTGATCGGCGCCGTGGAGCACCAGCTCGAATCGGGTTCCCATGGCGGCGGCGGCGAGGTGAATCGCGACCGGCAACTCACCGGCGGTCAAAGTTTGCGCACCTTCATCGATTGGGGGTCGAATCCGAACGCGGCTCCCTCCCACAGCGACCGGGTCGCCAGGTCGACGGCCACCATCACCTTGGCGCCCAACTCGACCGGGCTGGCGACGGGCGCCTTGCTCCGAATCGCGTTGACCCAGTGAATCCGCAGGAGATCCTGGCTGTCACCGAGATCCTCGCCATCGAAGGTTTGCTCGTCGACCTCGTCGGCGTAGAGGCGCTCGGGCCGGAGCGATACCTTGCGGCCGCCGATGTAGAGGTTGCCCTTGTGTCCTCGGATCACCGTCTCGAGACCCACCTCGTTGGCCGTCGACCCGGCGACGACCATCGTGTGCTCGGACTCGAACTCGATGTTGAGATTGACCTGATCGTGGTTTTCCATCGCCTTGTCGACGTAATGGCCGCCGGAGGCGACCACCCGGGTTGGCCAGCCGAGGTCGAGCGCCATGATCAAAGGCGTCATCTGGTGCACCAGGAGATCGCCGATGATCCCGGTGGAATACTTTCGGTACCGACGCCACCGAGCATAGACTTCGGGATTCCAGGGAATCTCACCTAACGATCCGCACCACTGCTTCCAATCGAGATTCTCGCCCGGCTTCCAGTTGGGATCGAGCGCGTAATAGAGCCACTCTCCCTCCTTCGAGTTGCGACAATAGCTGGTCTGACTCCACACCGGTTTGCCGATCGCCCCCGCGGCGATCAGCTGGCGGACCTTCGCGAAGCTCGGGTTCATCACGAACTGAGTCCCGACGTTGACCTGCGCTTGGGGGTTGGCCCGAACCAGTTTGAGGAGCCGGAGCGCTTCGGGAAACCGCAGCGTCATCGGCTTCTCGACGTAGACCGCCTTGCCCGCCGCCACGGCTTCCTCCGTCATCTTCGCGTGCCAATGTTCTTGGGTGGCGATCAGGACTCCATGGAGGTCCTTTCGGGCGATCAGCGCGCGGTAGTCGGCATAGTGGGTCTCCACGGTGCCGGGGCCCTGGATCGTCTCGGCTTTGGCCTTCGCCTCCTCGAGCCTTGGCCGGCAGACGTCGCTCAAGGCCACGAGCTGGAGGTTGGCTCGGCCGCTCTTGGCGATGGCGACCAACGCCTCGACGTGGCCGGTCCCCATGCCGCCGGTCCCGATCACCCCGATCTTGACGGGCTCGTCGACCCCGAGTGGCGGCGGTGGCGCCGCTCGGGGAATCGGTGCGTCGAGCGAGAACGCACGGGCGCCTAACGTGGCCCCGGCGGTCGTGGCGAGGAACTCGCGACGGTCGGTCATGGCTTACATCTCGGTCTGGAGTCTCTTGAGCAGCCGCAGAGTCCCGGCGATCCCGATCCGCTCCGGCAGACGATCGCCCTCGTACTCGATTCCCACCCAGCTGTGGAACCCGGCATCGAGCACGATTGTCATCAGTCGCCGGTAGTCTTTCGTGGTCTCCTCGCCGAACCCGTCGAAATCGTGCGACTTGGCGCTCACCGCCTTGGCGAACGGCATCATCTCGGCGATCCCCTGATACCGATCGTAGTCGTAGAAATTGCCAAAGTCGGGCAAGGTCCCGCAGCGGGGATGGCCAACGAGCTTCATCACGCCGGCGAGCCAGTCGCCGTGAGAGGAGAGACCTCCGTGATTCTCGACGATGACGTTGAGATCCATCGCGGCGCCCAACTCGGTCAGCTTCCGGAGCCCATCGGCCGCGAGCCGCTGCTGCTCCGCCGGCGTCCCCTCGCTCGCGGCGTTGACCCGGATGGTGGCGCAACCCAACGTCTTCGCCGCCTCCAGCCACTTCCGGTGGTTCTCGACCGCCTCGGTTCGCTTGGCGCCGTCGGGATCGCCGAGCCGGCCCTCGCCGTCGCACATGATGAGGTGCTGGTAGACGCCCTCGCCGGCGGCCCGCCGATTCATCTCGGCCAGGTACGCCGAGTCGCGGGCCCGGTCCTTGAAGAACACGTTGACGTACTCGATCGCCTCGATCCCGTAGTCCCGCCGAGCAACCCGCGGGAAGTCGAGATGATCGAGCTCCTTGGCTTGGAGCGCCCGATGGAGCGACCACTGCGCGAGGGAAATCTTGAATCGGGGATCAGCGCCCGCCCACCCGGGCAGCGGCACTACAGCGGCGGCCGCGGCGGCCGCTACGAAAGCGCGACGTTGCATGGTCAAATCTTAGCGCTGACCACCGCTTTCCGCTGGCCCCTCTGGACGCTAGCTTCTCGGTTCCTCGACCCCGTCAATCCGGATGACTCCCAAGCGACTCGGCGTCGGCTTCGTCGGCAGCGGCTTCAACGCCCGATTTCACATGCTCTCCTGGACCGGAGTCCGCGACGCCGACATCCTCGGTGTTTGGAGCCCCAACCGGAAGAACGCCGAAAGCGCGGCCCGCTACGCCCGGTCGCTCGACGTCGGTGCCTGCAAGCCCTATCGGTCGCTGGCCGAGATGGTGATGGACCCCAAGATCGACGCCATCTGGGTCAGCGGGCCCAACCAGGCACGAATCGAGAACTTCGAGGAACTGATCGATCCGATTCAGCGCGGCAAAGCCACTTTGATCGGAGTGGCGTGCGAGAAGCCGCTGGCTCGGAACGTCGCCGAGGCGAAGAAGGTCACTGCCCTTGTGAAGCGGGCGGGCCTCCAGCATGGCTATCTCGAGAACCAGTGCTTCTCGCCCCAGGTCGAGCGGGGAAGAGAGCTACTCTGGGCACGGGGGGCGTCGATTACCGGGCGGCCCTATCTGGCCCGGGCCGCCGAGGAGCACAGCGGTCCCCACATGCCCTGGTTCTGGCGGGGGGCGCTCCAAGGCGGCGGCGTCTTGAACGACATGATGTGTCACTCGGCCCTGGTCGTCCGCCACCTCCTCACCAAACCGGGCGATCCGCTCTCGAGCGTGAGGCCAGTCCGGATCACCGGGCACGTCGCGAGCCTGAAGTGGACCCGGCCGGAGTACGCCAAACGCCTAACAAAGATGATGGGCCCCGAGGTCGACTACGGGAAGGAGCCCTCGGAGGATTTCGCGAGCGTGATGATCGAGTTCGCTACCAAGGACGGCTACCGGGTCTTCGGGGAGGCGACCACCTCGTGGAGCTTCGTCGGGGCGGGTCTGAGGCTCTCGGCGGAATTGCTCGGTCCGGAATACTCGATGGCCTGGAACACTCTCGACAGCGGCTTGAAGCTCTTCTTCAGCCGCGAGGTCCAGGGCAAAGCGGGCGAGGACTTGGTCGAGAAACAGAACGCCGAGATCGGGTTGATGCCGGTGGTGGCGAACGAGGCGGTGGCCTACGGGTACGAGGCCGAGAACCGCCACTTCGTTCGGGCCTTCCTGGGCAAGGAGAAGCCGCGGCTCACCTTCGACGATGGGGTCGCGGTCGTGAAGGTTCTGATGGCCGCGTATCAGAGCGCCGAGGCTGGAAAGACACTCGAGTTTCCGCCGGACGGGCTCGACAAGTTCGTGCCGGATGTGGCCAGGGGCGGCAAGCAACTCCCTCGGGCGCGAACCTGACCGCGATGGCCGATCCGCTCGCCCGCCTCCAGGCAGCTTGGAGCGACCGCTACCGGGTCGAGCACGAACTCGGCGCCGACGGCCGCGAGACCCGATCATCACCAACTGGCTGCATGAACTGAGGTGCCTGCTCCCTGATGGTGTCCCCAAGAAAAAGGGGGCTGCTCCTCTTGACTGCCTGGGAACTCACGAAACTACGTTGAAACCGATGCCACTCACCACCCGGTGCCTCGCCGTTGCCCTCGTCCTCAACACCGCTGAGGTCGCGGGACAGAACCAACTCGCCCCCCGACCCAACCCGAAAGAATGGTCCTCGGGCGGGGTCCTCTCGGCCGAGCAGGCCGCCTACGACGTCGGGTTCTACGAAATCACACTGGCCGTGAACCCAGCGGACTCCACGATCGCAGGCAGCGGCAGGATCCACGCCCGCGTCACCGCACCCCTTCGATGGATCGTCGTCGACCTCGATACCGCGTACGCCGTCACCCGAATCAGCGACCTCGGCCAGACCAGCGCCCCCCCGCTCCAGTTCGAACGCCGCCGCTTCAAGCTCTGGATCAAGCCGGCTCAGCTGCTCGAGCCCGGCAGTCAGTTCGCCGTCGAGATCGACTATCGCGGCCGGCCCAAAATCGCCCCGCGACCCCCGTGGCACGGCGGGTTCCAGTGGGCCCGCACCCCCAGCGGCGCGCCCTGGATCGCCACCACGACGGTCAACGACGGCCCCGACCTCTACTGGCCCGCCAAGGACCACCCGTCCGACAAGGCCGACTCCGTGGCGCTCCACATTACCGTCCCTGCCGGCCTCATCGTCGCGGCCAATGGGCGCTCCCGGGGCTCGAGAGACAACGGAGACGGAACGACCACGTTCGATTGGTTCAGCTCGAATCCGGTGAGCAACTACAACGTCGCCCTCAACATTGCTCCCTACTGCACGGTGACCCGGGCCTACACCAGCGTCACCGGCGAGACGATCCCGGTGACCTACTGGGTCCTCCCCGAGAACGTCGCCAAGGGCGAGAAACTGATCGACGAGATCTTGCTCCACCTCCGTTGGTACGAGGAGCGGCTCGGCCCCTACCCGTTCCGCGCCGACAAGTACGGGGTGGCCGAAACGCCCCATCTCGGCATGGAGCACCAAACCATCATCGGTTACGGGAACAACTACCGGCCCAATCAGTTCGGCTATGACGAGCTTCACCAGCACGAGCTGTCGCACGAATGGTTCGGCAACCTGATCACCGCCCGCGACTGGAGCGACTACTGGCTCCATGAAGGCTTTGGTTCTTACATGCAGCCCCTCTACGCCGAAACGCTCGGCGGTCGCGAGGCTTACCTCACCAACATCCGGCAACAGTGGCGGGGAGCCAAGAACCTCCGCCCGGTGGCGGAACGGGCCCAGCTCACCGCGGCCGAGGTCTACTTCAACCCGCCCGACTATACCGCGGGTGACGGTGACATGTACGGCAAGGGCTCGGTCGTTCTCCACACGCTGCGGTATCTCCTTGGTGACTCGGTGTTCTATGCAACGCTCCGGCGGTGGCTCTACCCCACGCCCGAAAGCGAGCGGGTAACGAACGGTCAGCAGGTCCGGTTGGTCTCGACCGACGATTTCGTCGCCCTCGCCTCGAAGATGGCCGGCCAGGACCTGAGGTGGTTCTTCGAAGTCTACATTCGCCAGCCCAAGCTCCCCCGGCTCCTCGAAACCCGATCCGACTCGACCCAGGTCCTCCAGTGGCAGGCGCCCGGCGGGTTGCCCTTTCCGATGCCCGTCGAGGTGTCGATCGACGGGACCACGACTCGGCTTCAGCTGCCGAAGGGTCGCGCCTCGATTGCGGTCGCCAAGGGCGCCACCATTCGAGTCGATCCGAACGAATGGATCCTTCGCGATCTCAGCGAGTCGCGATGAGGAAGTCGGATGCCCGGCCCTTCCTCACCGCCGAATGGCGCGACCTGGTGGTGGTGAACTTCGACGTCCCCGCGCGGCTCCTCGAACCCCATGTCCCCGCCGGAACCGAGCTCGACTCGTGGCACGGCCGGACCCTCGCCAGTGTGGTGGGATTTCTGTTCCGAGATACCAAAATCCTCGGGCTGACAGTCCCGGGCCACCGGACGTTCGAGGAGGTGAATTTGCGGTTCTACGTCCGGCGGCACGATCCGACGGATGGGTGGCGTCGAGGGGTGGTTTTCCTCCGGGAGTTGGTGCCGCGCCGGGCCATCGCCTGGGTCGCGAAGTGGGCCTACCACGAACCGTACCGTTACGCCCGAATGGGACATCACCGTTTCCTGGATGGTCAGAGACGCGGCGAAATCGGCTACCATTGGGCCCTGCCGGTGGAGTGGGGGCGGGGGAGGGGGCGGCGGCGGGGTCAGTGCGAACTAGGCGGTCGGGTGTTGACCGAGTCGGCACCGTTGTCGCCCGGAAGCGAAGCGGAATTCATTACCGAGCATTACTGGGGCTATACCAGACAAAGGGACGGCAGGACGCTCGAGTATCGGGTGGATCATCCCCGGTGGAGGGTCGCCCCGCTGGCAGATCCGACGCTGACGGGCGATCTCCGGCCCTGGTATGGCGAGGAGCTGAGTCTCGCGTTGGGTGGCGGGGCGTGTTCCGGATTTTTCTCCGAGGGGTCGCCGGTGGTGGTTTTCACCGGTAGTCGACTCTGTTAGTTGCTAAGCATGAATGACTTACATATAACGTAATCTTCCTTTACATACGTTTTACATACAGTGAAGAGGCAGCATGACAAACGAGCCCAGGCCCACTCTCGGCCCTCTCTCTCTCATGATGCTGTTGCAGTACGCTGTCTGGGGTGCTTGGCTTCCACTAGCCGGCCGCTATCTCTCGGCCCCGACGGCCGACGGCGGGCTTGGGTTTACCGGCCCCCAAATCGGGCTCATTCTCGGACTCGCTGGGTCCGTCGGCGCAATGGCGTCCCCTTTCATCGCCGGCCAAGTCGCGGACCGATACTTCCGAACTGAACGATTTCTCGCCTTTCTGCTACTCGTCGGTGGGGTGGTCAAGTGGATCACCGCTAGCCAAACGGACTACGCCGCTTGGTTGTGGCTATCGATCCTGTACAGCGTTGTCTACATGCCTACTCTGGCGCTCTCGAACTCGATGGCGTTTGCTCACCTGACGGATCGCGATCGCCAGTTTCCGAAAGTTCGGGTCTGGGGGACGATCGGGTGGATCGTGGCGAGTTGGCTCTTCCCGATGATCTACCTGCAAAGCGACCTCACGTTACAGTGGATGCCGCCGTTCCTGGTCGGGTCCGAACTCGACGGCGTGACCGCCCGGTTGGCGGACTCGCTTCGGTTTTCGGCGTTGATTTCGTGGGGCTACGGGGCGTATTGCCTCTTCTTGCCCCATACTCCGCCCAGGCGCGATGCGGTCGAGAAGCTCGCTTTCGCCAAAGCGTTCCGATTGCTGCGAGAACCTTCTTTCGCGGTGCTCGTCGCCGCCAGCCTCCCGATCAGCATCATCCATCAGGTCTACTTCATCCAGACACCTTCGTTTCTATCCCACCTGGGTCTTCAGGACAGCCAAATCGGACCCGCGATGACGATCGGCCAGTTCAGCGAGATCCTGATCATGGCGGCCCTCGGGTGGATGTTGAGCCGACTCGGGTTCCGCCGCGTCATCGCCATCGGCGCGCTCGCGTATTTCGTCCGCTACTTCATTTGGAGCATTCCCACCCTGCCGGTCGAGGTCCAGGTCGCCAGCCAAGCGCTTCATGGCGTTTGCTACGCCTGCTTTTTCGCCAGCGCCTACATCTACGCCGACCGGCTCGCCCCACCCGATATTCGCCACTCGGTGCAAACCGTGTTTGGGATCATCATTCTCGGCGGCGGACCGGTGCTCGGCGGGATTCTCTCTGGGTGGCTCGCCGATCGCTACGCCCTGGCTGCCGGCGGCGTCGAGTTCGCCTCGCTCTGGCGAGTGGTGGCGTTGCTCGGCCTCGCGACCGCCATCGGGTTCTATGCCCTCTTCCGGGAGACATCGCCCGTTCGCAGCGAGCCGGCGTCGTCCGCCTAACTGTGACTTAGGTTACTTTTCCCGGGTGATTCGCCCGCGCACCGGACCGATCTGGCCGAAAACCGGTCTCTTCCTTCGTGTCGCTCTCAGCGCCGTGCTATCTGCGGTCGGCCTCGCCGACCTCGCAGCCCAGGATTCGACCGGCTCCTTGCTGGTCCGGGTCTATCGAAGTGCCGACTCCACGCCGTTAGCCGGCGCCTTCATTCGCTCCGGGCGGGTGGCCGCAACCACCGACGGCGCGGGTGTCGGGCGGGTTGAGTTGCTCGCCAGGCTGTCGTCGATCACGGTGTCTCATCCCCTCTTCGACGCCCAAACGTTCGAAATGACGATCGAGCCGAACGTGTCCCAACGGGCCGATATTTATCTGGGACCGACCGACCAACCGGGCCCGGTCGTGCAGGTGACTCGGTCGGGGGGCGCCTTGGCGGACGAGCCGCTGCCCATTCTCCTTTTTGGCCAGCGAACCGTCACCACCGCCCAGCAGCGGCACCCGGGCGACCTGAGCGGTTTCCTCCGGGGCGCCGGGGTTCGCCTTCAACCGATGAGTGGCGCCCTCGATGCCGCGCGGCTTCGGCTGAAAGGCCTCCCCGGTCAATATGTCGGACTGTTGATCGACGGATTGCCGCTTCTCGGTGGGCGACCCGGGAGCTTCGGCCTGGCTCAGCTGGGGCTCGTCGACCTCGCCGGCGCCGAGCTGGTATCTAGTAGCGCGACCTCCCTCCATGGCCCGGTGGCCGGCAGCGGGGTCGTGAACCTCCGATCCCGGGAACCCGATCGGGACCGGGTTCAGCTGGGGCTCGATCAGTCCTCCGAAAAGGGGGGCGACGTGTTCTTCTGGGGCGCTCGCCGGTTCAGCCCGAGGGTTGGCGGGACCCTGCTGACCGATTTTCACCAGCAGCGGTTGGTCGACGCCGATGACGACGGTTGGGGCGAGTTTCCCCGGGCCATTCGCCTCTCGATCCGCCCCCGGCTTTACCTGGATCTGCCTAACGGCGACGGGTTGATGGCGACGGTTGGGGCGATGACCGAGGATCGGACCGGCGGCTTTCTCACCAGCAGCATCGAACCCAATCCCTATCGCGAGGAGCGCCGAACCCGGCGGTTCGACCTGGGAGCCACGGCGCACCGGCTCGAGGCGGCGGGCGGGCGATGGGAAGCGAAGGTGGCGACGGTGTTTCAATCGACCAGCCACCGGTTCGATGACCTCCGCGAGCGAGATCGCCGATCGCTGCTCTTCGCCGAACTGTCCTATCGACGACCCCTGGGGACGGTCCTGTTGGTCGCCGGGATCGGTTATCAACGCGAGGCCCTTCGGCAGCAGGATTTCGAGGCGTTCGACTACACCCACAGCGTGCCGGCCGCATTCGCTCGGATGATCCTGCCGTTCTCCGACCGGGCCGTCGCCGCGGTGGCCGGTCGCTGCGACCAACACAGCGTCCACGGCGCCCAGTGCTGGTCGAATGCGGCGCTACTGCTCCGACCCAGCGCCGATGCCGAGGTCCGCGTCGCGTTGGGCGAGGGCTACGTGGCCCCGACCCCGTTCACCAACGAAGTGGAGGCGATCGGTCTGCACGCCACGATCCCGGTCGCCGTCAAGGCCGAACGGGTTCGGACCGCCTCGGCCGACCTGCGACTGACGGAGGGGATCGTGGAGCTGACCGCGTCGATCGGGGTGTCCCGGGTGGCGCTGCCGGTCCGGTTGGTACCGTTCGAGGGCGACCCCCAAGAACGGCTGCGGCTGATCAACGTCGATGAGCCGACTCGAGTCGTCGCGGGCGAGGTCGCGGCCCGTTTCGACACCGCCCCGATTTCGGGCCGCGCCTACTACGGCTATCTGAACGGGTCGGAAGGATCGCTCGCGGGAGCCGGCAGGCGAGAGCTCGATCTGACGCCCCGTCACACGGTCGGCATCGACCTCACCTGGCAAGCGCCGATTCCGGCCGCGCCGACCGCCACTCTCGAACTCGGTTACGTCGGGTCCCAGGCGGTGCACGACAACCCCTTCCGGACTCGGACCCCGGGCTATCCCCTCATCGGGGCGATCGCGTCGCTCCGGTCCGGGCGCGCCAGACTATTCTTGAGTGGAGAGAATCTGCTCGACAAGAAGCTCCGGAATTATCAGCCGGTCGTACTGCCGATTCTGGCGGAGGGTGGCCGCCGAACGACCTCGCCGTGGGTGCCCTTGCGAGGCCGGGTCATTACCATTGGGGCCTTGGTCGAATGGTAGCCTAACGCTTCCGCCGCGCCAGCTCTCGGCGGGCCTCTTCGTGACCGGCCGCTGCGGCCTTCTCGAGCCACGAGATTCCCTCTTCGTCGGACTTCCGGACGCCCCGTCCACCCCGTAAGAACAACTTGGCGACCTCGAACTGTCCGATCGCGCTGCCTTGGCGGGCCGCCTCCTCATACCACTTCTGAGCGGCCGAGTCACTGCGGCTCACCAATCGACCCGTGGCATAGACGGAAGCGATCTTGAGTTGGCTGGCCAAATGTCCGACCTGGGCGGCCTTCTCGTACCACCGCACGGCCTCGCGTTCGCTGCGGGGAGCGCCAGTCCCCGCCTCGAGCCGACGGGCGATGATCGGGTAGGCCTCGGTCACCCGTCCGATCGCCGCGCTCAGATAGAGCTCGGTGGCGCGGCTCGGGTCTCTCGCGGCGCCGACGCCCTGGTCGTAACGGTTGGCCAGCAACAACTGGAGCTGAGGATTGGTCGCCGCGGCCAACTCGTAGTAGTTCGTGGCGGCTCGCTGGTCGACCGCAGTGCCCCGGCCAGTCGCCGCCATCTCGGCGGCGTGCCGTGCCGCGACCGAGTTGGTCCTCGCTTCCGCCGAGCAGCGCTGGTAGGCGAGCGCCCACTCCTGATTGCCGACGGTGGTAGCGCAGTCGATCGGGGCCAGCGGCGTGGGCGGCGCCGAGTCGGAAGGAGCCGGGTTGGTCGTCACGAACACGGTGTCACGAGCCGTGACTCGGGTCGCGGTGTTTGGGGTTCGGACTGGGGCGGCAATCGGCGCGGCCGAGACCGGTGCCGGCGGCGGTGGCGCGACCGGCGCCGGCGGCGGTGGGCTGAGCGCCACGACCGGGGGCCGAACCTGATTGAGGCCCACCCAAGCGGCCGCCACGGCCGCCGCGGCGATCAACCACGGAATCCACCGGGTTCCACCGGCCCGGACCCTTGGCGATGGGGTCGCCGGCCCGTTGGCCGTCCACGTCGGTACCTCGGCGACCGATGTCGCCGCCAACGTGTCGGCAAACTCGGCGATCGAGTCGAACCGCTGTTTGGGGTCCTTCCGGAGTCCCCGAAACAGCGCGGCGGAGACTGGTCCCGGAAGGTTGTCGACCAAGGTCGGTAACGGGGCGGGCTCCTCCAGCAGCTGCTTCGCCATGATGGCCCGCGCGGTGTCGCCGTCGAAGGGGGCGCGCCCACTGAGCATCTGATACCCCACGACCGCCAGCGAGTACTGGTCAGCGCGATGATCGATGTTGGGATCGCCGCTCGCCTGCTCGGGGCTCATGTACTGAGGGGTCCCGACGATCACCCCCGTCCGGGTCAGTTGGGTCTCGCCCGAGTCCATCGCCTTGGAGATCCCGAAGTCCATCAAACGGACCCGCCGCTCCGGTCCCTCCAGCATGATGTTCTCGGGTTTGATGTCGCGATGGACGACGCCGGCTTTGTGGGCGGCGGCCAATGCGGCGGCTGCCTCCCGGACGATCCGGCGCACCTCGTCGATCGGGAGGCGGCGCTGCCGGAGCAAGACCGACTTGAGGCTCTCGCCCTGAATCAGGGGCATGACGATGTAGCAGATCCCGTCGACCTCGCCGACGTCGAAGACGGGAACGATGTTGGGATGGTTGAGCGCCGCGACCGCCTCCGCTTCCCGACGGAAGCGCGCCAGGATGGACGGGGTGACGATCAGATCGGGCCGCAAGACCTTGATCGCCAGCTCCCGCTTGAGGCGGAGGTCCCGAACCGCGAACACTTCGGCGTAGCCTCCCCGTCCAATTAGGCGTCCCAACTCGAACTGACCGCCGAGGGCCCGCTGGAGGCGCTCGGGCTCGAGCTCGTAACTGACCGCCACGGCCCCGTCGCGCGGGAGCGCGGAGAGGCTGTCGCCGAAGATCTGGGTAGCCGTCGCGGCGCCGCAGAGCGCGCAGAACGCGGCTGCGGCTGGCAACGGTGACTGGCAGGTGGGACAGGATCGGTCGGACACGCTCAGTGGGGCTCGAAGGAACGACGAAAGCGGAATCTCTCGCCCGCCGGCGGGGCGGTCAAGGACGGCGACGCTTCTCGACTTCTTTCTTGGCCTCTTCGTGGCCGCGTTGGGCGGCCCGCTCGAGCCACTGCAACCCGACGACTTCGTCCTTGGGGAGACCCCGGCCGCGGACGTACATCATGCCGATCTCGTACTCGGCGCCGGGGTGACTCTGCTCGGCGGCCTTGCTCAGCCAGTTGGCTGCCTCCTGCTCGCTCTTGGCCACGCCCCGGCCGCGGAGGTACATCTGCCCGAGGTTGTATTGAGCGGCGCGATCGTTGTTATCGGCCGCCTTCCGATACCACGCTGCCGCTTCCTTGTCGTCGCGCCGGGTACCGAGTCCTTGCTCGTAGCGTTCGGCCAAGACGGCCCATGACTCGGCGACGCCGGCGTCGCCGGCTTGCCGAAGCAGGCGGGTGGCTTCGACGTCGTTCTGGAGCACGCCGGTACCCGAGGCGTACATCGTTCCCAAACGGAGAGCCGACTGAGCGTCGCCGCCCGAGGCGGCTTTGCGGAGCCAGTAGGCCACCGCGGAGTCGGACCGCTCGACGGCCCGCCCCCGTTGATAGAGCGCCGCCATCAAGCCGGCCGCCGCGGGGTTGCCCTTTTCGCCTTCGTCCCGGCAAAGGGTCGCGGCGTCGGCCCATCGGGAGCCGCGAAAGGCCGCCGCGCAACTCGTGGCCGCCCCGGAAACGGCGGGGGCCGAGTCGACTCTCGCCGCCGTCGTCGTTTGGCGCCGCGGTATCCGAGGCTCGCCGGCGCTCGGCGGGGGCGGCGGTGAGGGGGCCGGTGCGTTGGCGGTGAGCGATGCTGGCGGCGGGGTCGGGGCTGGCGCAATCCCGGGCGGCGGCGGCGGCACTGGGACCGCGGCGACCGATGTCGTGTCGGCCGGGCTCGCCGTTCGGCGGCCTTGGATGGCGACCACCGCGATGACGGTTGCCGCGATCGCGACTCCGCCCAACATTGCCGTCGGGATCCACGACCGCTTGGCCGGTTTCAGGGTCGGTGTGGTCACCGTCACCAGCGGTATCGAAGGTCGGGTCGCAGCGGCGACGCTAGCGTCGGTGGGTACCGTCAGGGGCCACGCATCGGGGCCGGCGATCGCTTCGGTGAAGCCCTCCATGTTGGCGAAACGGTCCTTGGGGTCTTTCGCCAGCGCTCGGTCGACTGCGAACGCCACGTTGGCCGGGACATCGGGGACCAGATCCCGGAGATTCTTCGGGACGCCGACCATCTGCTGGAACAACACCGCCCGGGTCGACTCCCCGTCGAACGGGAGGGACCCCGTGATCATCTGGAAGCCGACCACCGCCAGCGAGTACTGATCGCTCCGGTGATCGAGACTGGGTTCGCCGGAGGCCTGCTCGGGGCTCATGTAATGCGGAGTACCAACCAACATCCCGGTACTGGTGAGACCGGTGGCGTCGCTCGCGTCGATTGCCTTGGCGATTCCGAAATCCATCAACTGCACCCGCCGGGCCTTGCCCTCCAGCATGATATTCTCGGGCTTGATATCCCGGTGGATCACGCCGGCCTCGTGAGCTGCTCCTAACGCATCGGCGGCTTCCAGGAGGATTCGAGAGGCCTCCCGGGTTGGGCGAGGACCTTCGCGGAGGAGGAGGCCCCGGAGGCTCTCGCCCTGGATATACGGCATCAGGATGTAGGCGATTCCTTCCGCCTCGCCGATGTCGTAGATCGGGACGATGTGAGGGTGACGCAAGGCCGCGACCGTTTCCGCCTCACGGCGAAACCGAGCCAATAGCTGGTCGGAGATCAACAGGTCGGGCCGGAGCGCTTTGAGAGCCAAATCGCGCTTGAGCCGTTTGTCGTGGACCAGAAAGACTTCGGCAAACCCGCCGCGCCCAATCAGCTTGCCAAGCTCGTAGTTGGCGCCGAGGGCATTGCGGAGACGGGTGAAATCGGGCGACGGTAATCGCCCGGTGGTGGTCTCGCGAATCTCGCCAGTGACTTTATCGATCCCTTGAGGGGTCCTGGCGCCACACATGAAACAAAAGGCCGCCCCATCGGGCAGCGGGGAAGCCCCGCAAGACGGGCAGGCCAGGAGCGGGCTCGTCACGCCTCAAGTTTCCCTCGGAAGGCGGGTCCGGTCAAGCTGGGACCCCCGGAAGCCGGGTCCAGCCGCGGTCGGGCCGATCGCCGCTGGTCTCCGAGCGGCCCGCCCCCAGAAGTAGCTCCAACCCTTTGGGCGGATTATATTTAGCGCCCCTTCCGGCGGTCGGCTGGGGCGTCCGATCGCGGTCTTCGAATCACTTTCACCGGTAGTCGGTTTATGGGGATCATTGCCAGCAACATTCGTCGCGGCATGGCCATCATGTTCAATGGTGAGCCCGTTCGCGTCCTCGATTTTCATCACCATACCCCGGGCAATCTCCGGGCCCTCGTCCAGGCGAAGCTCCGGAAACTCCGGAGCGGGATCCAGTTCGAGCACCGCTTCCGGGCCACCGACAGCCTCGATCTCGCCCAGTTGGAAACCCACGACCTCGACTTCATGTACAAGAGCGGCACCACTTACCACTTCATGAACGCCGAGAATTACGATCAACTCGAGGTCGAAGAGGAGGATCTTGGCGATAACGCGAAGTGGATGACCGAGGGGATGCGGATCATCGCCGAGTTCTATGAAGGCCGGCCGATTGGGATCCAGATGCCCACCTCATTGGTGTTGGAAGTGGTCGACACCGCGCCGGTCATGAAGACCGCGACCAAGACGGCTTCCAGCAAGCCCGCCCTGATGAACAACGGGATCTCGGTCAACGTGCCTGAGTTCATCCAGACCGGTGAGCGGATTCGGGTCAATCCCGAAACCGGGGAATACCTCGATCGAGCCAAGGAGTAGGTCCGACTCGACGGAGGAGCGGCCTCGGAGTTACCATCCTAAGCATGCTGTCCCTTGTCTTGGCGTTACAAGTTGCCGCTCCGGCGCTCCGGGCGCCGGCCGCGTCGCCGGACACGCTGCCGTTCGCCCGACTGGTGGAGCAGCTGTCGGAGTCAGGTGGCTATTTCGACACCGACAACCTGATCTCCAACGAGTCGTCGTACCTGCACATCCTCGGCACCATCCGAGTCCAGGGCGTCAGGGGTGGCGCCTACATCGGAGTAGGGCCGGACCAGAATTTTTCCTACATCGCCGCGGTCAGACCATCGGTTGCGTTCATCGTCGATCTCCGGCGCGACAACCTCCTCCTCCATTTGCTCTACAAGTCGGCGTTCGAGGCGTCTCGGAATCGGCTCGAGTTCCTTTGTCTGTTGTTCGGCCGGCCCGCTCCCCAGGACGTGCGGCCGTGGGATCACCGCCCGCTCACGGAGTTGCTCAACTACATCGAGAAGACTCCAGCGGACACCGCTCGGCACCGGCGGACCCACGCGCAGTTTGCGGATCGGATTCGGGGCTACGGGTTCTCGCCCCAGACCGTGGACTTCGCCACCATTCGGCGATTCCACGACGAGTTCATGAAATCGGGCCTCGAATTGCGCTTTACCACCTACGGACGGGGGCCGAGGACGTATTACCCGACCATCCGACAGCTCTACCTCGAAAAAGATCTTGGCGGCAAGGAGGCGAGCTTTCTGGCGAAAGAAGAGGATTTCCGCTTTCTCCAGACGCTCGAACGGCAAGGGCGGATCATCCCAGTGGTCGGCGATTTTGGAGGAGCGAGGGCCTTCCGATCGATCGGCAAGTTCCTGACTGATCGCCGATTGGAGGTGACCCTGTTCTACACCTCGAATGTCGAGTTCTACCTGTTTCGGCAAGGGGCGTTCCGCCGCTACGTCGACAACGTTCGTTCGCTGCCGTGGGCCAAGAACGCGTTGGTGGCTCGGAGTTACTTCGGGGGCGTGATGGGGCAACAGCACCCGCAGGCCCGGGCCGGGTACGCCAGCGCCCAACTGTTGCAGACCGCGGAGAGCTTTCGCCGGCTCACCGCCCAGCCCGACAGCGTCTCGTACTGGGAGCTGGTTACGGCCGAGGCCCTCGAGTTGCGTCCCTAACGGGGCAGGGTAAAGAGCCGTCGCCACCGAATGTTGGTGATGATCGGCAGGGGCTTGTAGGTGTTGGGATCGTAGCTGAAGTAGATGACCACCGGTTTCCCCCGAACGTTCTTTCGAGGCAAGAAGCCCCAGTATCGGCTGTCGTAGGATTCTCGTCGGTTGTCGCCCATCACGAAAAACGAATCGGGGGGTACTACGAAGGGGCCCCAATTGTCGGGATCCGGTCGGTAATTTTCGACGTCGCCGCCGATCAAGCGTCGCGACTGCCAGCCGGCCATCTTGGCGACTCCGGCTTCATCGGTGCTCGAGTGTCGGTTGCCGGTGAGCACCCAGGGCTCGTCGACCGCGCGTCCGTTGCGAATGAGGGTCCCTTCCTTCATGGCGAGGGTGTCGCCGCTCAACCCGACCAGGCGTTTGACCACCTTGAGGCCTTCCTCTTCGACCGAGTCGAAGACGACGACTTCCTCGCGCCGGGGCTCCCGAAACGCCGGTAACCGCTTCCCGATCAGCGGAACGGTAGCTCCGTAGAGCATCTTGTTGACGTAGAGGACGTCGCCGATCAGGAGAGTGCCTTCCATGCTCGAGGAAGGGATCCGAAAGGCCTGGAGGATGAAGGTGCTGAAAACGAACCAGATGACCAGCGCCACCACGATCGTCTTGGTCCAATCCCACAGCCATCGCGCCAAAGACCGCATTGCCTGGATGACTCCTCGGGGTCGATCGCGACTCTACGACTCGGTCGCGGCTGAGTTTCAGCCGAAGAATAGCGCTCAGATCCGGAGGATCCAGCCCCGCCGCTCGAACGTTAGGAGAACCAGGTACCACACCCCGACGAACGCGATCGCGTAGCCGAGCGATGCGTCGATCGGCGGCAGCCACGACGCGAAGCCTCGCTCGAAGATGAGCCGCTGCAGCGAGCGTGGCTGGCCACCGACTTCCACCGTGATCAGCGAGCCGATCGCCCGAGCCATCACCCCCGACCCGAGAAACGCCAGGAGCGGATTGAGTCCATAGGTCCGGAACGGGGCGGCCCAGCCCCGCACCGCGCGGACCTCGATGATCCAGGTCACGGTGGCGAGGAGGAGCGCCGCGATCCCCGCGCTGAACAGCACGTACGAGCTGGTCCAGAGGCTCTTGTTGATCGGGAACCCCCAGTTCCAAACGAGCCCCGCCACGACGCCGATCGTGCCCCAGCCGAAAAGCGCGGTGAGCCGTGACTCGAGCGAGGCTGTGCGCCGAACGATCCGTCCCGCGAGGACGCCGAGGAGCAGGGTTCCGATTGCCGGCAGGGTCGAGAGGGGCCCCTCGGGATCCCAGGTCTTGCTCGCCGACCAGAGGTGACCGTCGAGGAGCAAGCGGTCGACGTAGGCGGCGAAGGTCTGGCCGGGAACGTCGATGGTCCGCCAAGCCTGGCCCGGCACCGGCGCCAGCGCCAGAATCGCCCAATAGCCGACGAGCAGCGCCGCGACGACGCCCAGCACGCCTCGGTCAGGGCGGCGCCAAGCGAGGAGCGCTCCCACGCCGTAGCAGACGCCAATCCGCTGGAGCACTCCGGGGATCCTAACGTCGGTGATCCGTTCGACTGGGAGGAAGGGGAACGCGGCCAAAAGGAGACCACTGAGGGCGATCAGCCCGCCGCGGGCGATGATCCGTCTCCGGATCTGCCCGTCGGTGGCACCCGCTTCCGCGCGCCGGGCCAACGACAGCGCGGTGGTGATGCCGACAATGAACAGAAACAGCGGGAATATCAGATCGGTCGGGGTCCACCCGTGCCATGCGGCATGCCGCAAGGGCGGATAGACGGCATCCCAGGTTCCGGGGTTGTTGACGACCAACATCCCGGCCACGCTGAGGCCGCGCACTACGTCGAGGGCGTCCCAACGACTTGATTGACTCACGTTTGCGATGTTCTCGGCGGCCCGATCGTGGCGAGTGCTGGGGTCGGACTGTATGTTACGTCGTTCCCCTCGATTTGCCACGGTCCGGGGCAGGAGTTCAATGACCGCGCGTGTCGCTATCCTCGCCTCCGTCGCTTGGTTGTCTGGTGGATGCGGCCCGCAACAGCCGGCCGGCACCCTGGTCAACATGTATGACAACCAATACAGCGGCTCCGTGACCCGAGTGCCGGTTGGGACGCGGGTGACGTTCCTGAATCAGGGCCGCAGCCTTCACAACGCCACCGCGTTGGACGGGACCTGGAAGACGGGCGACGTGGCCGCTCGTTCCGGCGGCGAAGGTCGCGGTGCCGACGTAGTGTTCGACTCGGCGGGCGTCTATCAGTACCACTGTACCTATCATGGGACCAAGGATGGCCGCGGGATGTCCGGAGTGGTGGTCGTGGGCCCGGTGGCCTTCAGCCCCAGCCCCAAGGGCACCCTGGCCGTCGCCGAGGCGCCGAGCGGGGTCACCCGCCGGGTGCCAACCGAGTATCCCACCATCCAGACCGCGGTCGACGCCGCCGCCCCCGGAGATCTGGTTCTCGTCGATCGAGGGATCTATCGCGAGGAAGTGACCGTGACGACACCCTCGTTGGTGATTCGGGGGATCGATCGGAACGACGTCATCATCGATGGCGAGTTCGTTCGCGGTAACGGGATCGTGGTCCTCGCCGACGCGGTGGCGGTGGAGAACCTCACGGCCCGGAACGCGCTCCTGAACGGCTTCTTTTGGACCGGCGTAACCGGCTTTCGGGGTTCCTACCTCACCGCCTACAACAACGGCGACTACGGAGTCTATGCCTTCGGCTCGCGGGACGGCCTCTTCGAGCACTCGTATGCCTCGGGGTCGCCGGACTCGGGGTTCTACATCGGTCAGTGTTTTCCCTGCGATACCGTCATCCGCGATGTGGTTGCCGAGCACAACGGGTTGGGCTATTCCGGAACCAACGCCGGGGGCCGCTTGTACGTCGTCTCGTCGATCTGGCGGTTCAATCGCGCGGGGATCGTGCCGTCGTCCCTCGATGTCGAGCTCGATCCGCCCCAGCGGGAGGCGGTGTTCGCGGCGAACCTGGTCTATTCCAACAACAACCGAAACGCGCCCGCGATTCCTCTCAACCTCCTGGCCTTCGGCAACGGCATCCTGCTCGCTGGCGCAGTTCGCGACACGGTCGAAGGGAACGTCGTCCACGATCATGAGAGCCACGGGATCCTGGCGGTTCCGCTCCAGGATCGAAACTACTATCCGGCCACCGGCAACGTGATTCGCCGCAACGTGGTATCGGTCTCGGGTCGGGCCGACTTGGCGAATGGCGGACCGGGCGCCGAGGGCAACTGTTTCACCGGCAACACCTTCGAGTCGAGCGCCCCGCTCGGGCTCGAACGGTTCCAGGGATGCGGCGGCTTCCGGATGCCGTGGTGGTCCGACGTAGTGCCCTTTGGGACGATCTTCGCCCGCGCCGCCCGGGCGGGGAAGGTTGTGATTCCGGATTGGAAAGGCCAACCGGTGCCTCCGCCTCAGCCCGGGATGGCGGATCCCCACGGCGCCCCCGTTAGGCTGGCTCGACGGGTTTTTTCGTCACTGGATTTCGAGCTGGCGATGGCGACGCTGCCGCCGGGAACCGACTCGATCCTCGCGGCGGCATCGGTTCCCCGGACGACGACGTCGCCGGCGGGGGTGTCGCTCCAACAGGCCGGCCTGTTAGGTCGGCTCGGGGCCAACACCACGTTCCTGATGGGGCCGCTGATCGCGATCTGGTGGTTGACGCGGGGGTTGCGACGCCGCAAGGTCCCTGGCTCCCGATCGTGGCCCCGGCGAATCGGGGTCGTCCTGGCTGGGGTCGGGCTCTACGCGGCGGTGTTCGCCGCGAGCGCTCTGTACTATGGGCGGTTCTAACCGATGACCGTCAGCCGTCGGGACCTCGTGTGGTTGGGAGCCGGCCTCGCGGTCGGAGCCGGCGCACTCGCCTGGTGGCGCCGGCCGGCCGGGTCGTCGAAACCCGCACCCCTGGTCGGGCCGAGCCCCACCCAACAGCGCTATGGGCACGGAGCGATGCCGCCGAATGGCATGGGGCCGCTCAGTCTCGACGGCGTCACCAATCCGCCGGCACCGGATGTCCGACGATCAACCCCGGCCACCCGGGCGTTCGCGATGGACGTGGTGGAGCACCGGGCGCCGGTCTCCGTCGACCATTCGGTGAACGCCTGGACGTTCAATGGCTCGATGCCGGGACCGGTGCTGCGCGCGACCGAAGGGGACATCCTCGAGATCACGCTGCGAAATCGGACCACTCGGGCCCACAACCTCCACTTTCATGGCCGCCACGAGGTCGAAGCGGACGGGTGGGAACCAGTGCCCCCGGGTGGAGAGACGACCTATCGGTTCACCGCCGGTCCGTTCGGGGTTCATCCCTACCACTGTGATTTCACCCCGATCGAGGATCACATCGGGAGCGGCCTCTACGGAATCTTGATCGTCGATCCGCCGGGCGGTCGGCCGCCGGCCCGGGAGTTCGTGCTGGTGCTTGGCGGCTTCGATACCGACGGCGACGGCCGGCCCGACCTGTTCGGCTGGAACGGGGTCGCGGGTTTCTTCGCGAAGTACCCGCTCAAGGTGACGGCGGGGGAGCTGGTCCGGCTCTATGTTGCCAACATGGCGACGACCGAGCCGATGGCCTCCTTCCATCTTCACGCCGAGACCTTCGACGTCTATCGGTCCGGGACATCATTGGTGCCCCACGAGCGGACCGACCTCGTTACCCTCGGGCCGGCCGAGCGGGCGATCCTCGAGTTTCGGTTGACCTCGCGGGGCCGATACATGTTCCATCCCCATCAAACCCAGATGGCCGAGCACGGCGCCATGGGGTGGCTCGCGGCGACCTAGAAACGATCGGAGCCCCATCCCACGTACGGGATCGGTAGCGCCCCATCACTCCAACATTCGGAAGCCCGTGCTCACGCTGATCCTTGCCGGCCTGACCGCCGCCGATACCCTCGCGACCTACTCCGGCTCGGCCGGCCGCATTCAGGTGCCGATTCCACGGGTCGAGGTCGAGGTGACGGTCGACGGCGTGCTCGACGAGCCCATCTGGCGGCAGGCGGCTCGGCTCACCGAATTCTCCCAGTTCTCGCCGGTCGACGGCCGGGTCGCGGAGCAGGCCACCGAAATCTTGGTGTGGTACTCGGCCACCGCCATTCACTTCGGGGTCCGAGCGGAGGCCCGGCCGGGGACCGTTCGGGCCACCCTCGCCAACCGCGATCGCTTGGCCGAAGAAGACCGAATCGAGTTTTTTCTCGGGACCTACAACGATGGCCACCAGGCGCTGGTTTTTGGGGTCAACCCGCTCGGGGTGCAACAAGACGGGACGCTCGCCGAGCAAGGAAGGTCGAGCTCCGGGCGGGAGGGCACGGATCTGAGCCCGGACTTCGTATACGCGTCGCGGGGACGCCTCACGGAATCCGGATTCGAGATCGAGGTGCGGATTCCCTTCAAGACGCTTCGCTATCAGTCGACCGATCCGCAAGACTGGGGCTTGCACGTGATCCGCCGGATTCAAGCGACCGGACACGAGGATTCCTGGGTTCCGGCGCGACGGGCGGCGTCGAGCTTCCTGGGACAATCGGGGAAGTTGCAGGGCCTCCGCCAGTTGCGGCGCGGTCTCGTGATGGATCTGAATCCGGTCGTCACGGCCCGCGCCATCGGGGCGCCCTCGCCGAGCAGCCCAGGCAGTTGGGATTACGACAACAACGCCGAGTTTGGCGGGAACGTTCGTTGGGGCATCACCCCGAACCTCACTCTGAACGGGACATTCAATCCAGATTTCTCCCAGGTGGAGGCCGATGCCAGCCAGATCCTCACCGATCCCCGGCGAGCGCTCTTTTTCCCGGAGAAACGGCCCTTCTTTCTGGAAGGCATCGAGCAGTTCGCGACGCCGAACCAATTGGTCTACTCGCGACGGATCGCCGCCCCGGTCGCGGCGAGCAAGCTCACCGGCAAGGTAGCCGGGACCACCGTCGCGACGATGCTGGCGCTCGACGGGCAGGAGGTCTCCCGGAATGGCGAGCGGAATCCTTTCTTCGCCATCGCGCGGGTGCAACGCGACCTCCGAGGGGGCTCGCGCGCCGGCGCCGTGTTTACCAGTCGAAGCGAACCCGGGCTCTCCAATCAGGTGGGTGGGCTCGATACTCGGCTGGTGACCTCGAGCGGGTTGGCCGTGTCGGCCCAGCTGGCGGGTAGCGTCACGACGGTCGACGGAGTTTCCACGGTGGCGCCGCTCTGGGAGCTCGACGTGAGACGGCCGGGCCGGCAGGTCGGCTTCAGCGCCGGGTTCGAAGGCGTCAGCGACCGATTCGTTGCCGCGGCCGGCTTCATCCAGGTGCCGGACGCGGTGACGCTGAATGGGGGACCGACCTTCACCGCCTACGGGCGACCGGGCGCGTTCATCGCCCGGGCATCGGTGAACCCGGCGGCCAATTTGCGATGGATCTACGACGACTTCGTGAGCGGAAGAAGCCTCCTCGACCGCCAGTTCTTCATCAACGGCAACGTCGAATTTCGGGGGGGGGTGGTCGTTTTCCTTCCACTCCTGGTTCGAGCGGTTTGGCTACGACTTCCGGCTCTACCGATCGTACGCGCTCGAACGGCACCTCCCGAGCGGCGTCGTCGACACCATCGCGCCGTATCCGGACGGGCCCGCCGTTCACAACATCGGGCCAAGCCTCACGCTGGCGACCCCGTGGGTGGGTCCCTTCTCGGCGCGAATCAACGCGACGTTCGGCAACGACGTGAATTACGAAGAATGGTCCCCGGCAAAAATCTTCTTCGTCAACTCGACGATTCAGTTTCGACCGACCAGCCAGCTCCGGGCCGACGGCACCTACGTGCTCACTTGGTACCAACGCCGCAGCGACGGCTCGGTCGTCTCGGTCAGCCACATCCCGCGGCTGCGGGTCGAATATCAGGTAACGCGGTCGATTTTCCTGCGGCTGGTCGGCGAGTACCGCTCCTCACACCGCGACGCTCTCCGCGACGACGGTCGGACCAACGATCCGATCTTGATTCTCGACCCTCGCGATGGCGTCTACAAGCGGGGGTTGGCGCTCGAGCAACAGAGCGACAACCTTCGGGGCGATTTTCTCTTCTCCTACCAGCCGAGCCCCGGGACCGTATTCTTTGCCGGGTACGGGGGCGGATTTCGCGACGACGGCCGGTTTCGATTCTCGGACCTCAGACGCACCGCCGATGGATTTTTCATCAAGGCGAGCTACCTCTTTCGGATGTGAGGTCAGCGTGGCGGCGGGACTGCCGCCGGGGGCTCCACTCGCCACCACCACTGCTCCGGCAAGGGCCGCTGCCGGGGCCAGACCTCGTTCATGGTGGCCGCCTCGTACAACCGGCCATTCTTCATCACGTAGCGGATCGAGTTGCTGTTCTCGAGCTTGACCAAGGGGTTCAGGTCGAGCACCTGCAGGTCCGCCAGCTTCCCGACTTCGAGCGATCCGATGTCCTTGGCGAGCCCGATCGCGTCCGCGCTGTGCAGGGTGGCCACCCGGAGCGCGTCGTGCGGCTTCATTCCGCCGGCCCCGATCATCCACAGCTCCCAGTGCACCCCGAGCCCCTGAACCTCGCCGTGGGAACCGAGCCCGACCCGTCCCCCAGCGGTCACCAGCTTCTCGAGCTGGCGGGCGTGGAGGGGGTAGACGTACTGATCGTCCCGATGGAAGTCGACGCTCTTCCATTTGTCGAGCTCGTCGTGCGGGGTCAATCTTCGGAGCCTCGAATCCTGGTCGACGTTCGAGCGGCTGAGGTAGTAATCTCGGCCGATCGGCCCGCCGTAGCTGACGATCAGGGTCGGCGTGTAGGTGAGGCCGCTGAACTTCTCCAACTCCACCACGTCCCGATAGAACGGGCTGATCGGGAGGGAATGCTCGAGCCCGGGATAGCCGTCCTGCATCAGGCTCAAGTTCATCGTGAAGTTGGAGCCGCCTTCGGTCGTGGGGGTGAGGCCCAGCTCTCGCGCCGCGGTAATCACCCACTGGCGGACCTTCCGGTCGCCCGCCATGTACTGTTTGATCGTCTGGGTGTGGAAATGGTCGGCGTAACGGCGGAGGACGTCGCGAGCCTCGTCGAGGCTCTTGATGTTGTCGCTCGAAAAGACCCCGGGCCCGGTAGAATAGAGTCGCGGTCCGATGAACTGGCCGGTCTCCATCAAGTCGGAGTAGGAGACGATGTCCTCGGAAGAGGTTTGGGGGTCTCGCTGAGTGGTGACCCCATAGGCGAGCTGAGCCAGGAACTGCGACACCTGGCTCCGATGGAGCCCCCAGGACACCCAGGTGTGGGCGTGGATGTCGACGTAGCCGGGGAGAATGGTCTTCCCGGAGACATCGATGGTCCGGGCTCCCGAGGGGATCCTCACCGATCCTCGCGGGCCCACCGCCACGATCCGATTGTCCCGCACCACCAGATCGCCCGAGGAGATCACCTCGGTCCCCTTCATGGTGATGATCCGGGCACCGCGGAGCACCACCGTTCCGGTCGGCCGGTCCTTGCGAGCGACGATCTCGATGTCCACCCGACCGGCCTCGTAGGCGGTCGTCGGTTTCGGCGCCGCCGCGGCGGAATCGGGGGTGGCCCCTGCCGCGGCGGCCGCCCGAGCCTTGGCCGTCGAGTCGGCAACCAGCGAGTCCGCCAGCGCGACCTCGTATCGGAAGAAACTCCGCCCGATCGAGTAGTGAGCGCTCCGGCCGTCCGCCGCCCAGCCGATGAAATCGCCGCCCACCCTAGTGAGGCGCCACACCGGGACCGCCGAGGTACCGGTCACCGCCACGGTGGGTGCGTCGCCGCCCACCGGGGGAACGGTGATGAGGTAGACGTTGCGATTGGCGTAGACCAACGCCCGAGTCCCATCCGGGGAGATGATCACTTCATCGGGTGGTGGGTTGTTGGTCCCCGAAAAGAATCCGGGCGTTGGCGGCCCGGTCACTTTGACGATGGTCTTGGGGTCAGTCCCATCGTAGCGGACCGACCGGAGCCCGGCGGAGTCGGCCCAGAGGTAAACCCGCTCGGGGTCGGGCCCGGCGAGGGTGTAGAGATCTCCAAGCAGCTCGAAGACGAGGGTTCGTCCGTCGGGCGAAAGATCGAGCGAGATCCAGGTTCCCTCGGTAGTCGTGAACTTGAGGGTCCGGGTGGTGATCAGCGGCAGGGTGTTCGCCTTGGCGGCGGCCTTGGCGGCGCTATCGGCCTGCTCGATCGTCTGGGCTTCGGTGGAAAGGTTGGTGAGGCCGAGAACAGCCACCGACAGCAGGACGGAAGCTCGTGGCGACATGGCGATCATTCTGGGTGGGGTTCGGTGCCGAATATCCCTGTTCCATCGAGGACTGGCAACCGTTGCGTCCCGGTCATCGGCCCGCCGACATTGTTCCCATGTCGACTCGCCTGATTCTCCTCGTCGCGATCGGGTTGAGCGGTTGCGGCGGTCCGGACCCGCTGCTGGTTCCGTCCGCCAAACGGCTCGCCGGGGCGGCGCCCGATAGCTTCGACGTTCGGGTTGCTTCGAGCCGGGGGCCATTCACCATCCGGGCTCGGCGGCATTGGTCGCCGTTCGGAGTGGATCGTTTCCATTACCTCGTCAGGCATGGCTACTACGACGAAGCCCGGTTCTTCCGCGTCGTCGGCGGGTTCGTCGCTCAGTGGGGTCTCTCCGGTGACCCAGCCGTCAATCGGGCCTGGGAAGGACGAACGATTCCGGACGAACCGGTCTTGGCCTCGAACACCCGGGGCCGGGTGTCCTACGCCCGGGGCGGGCCCAACACCCGATCGGTGCAGCTCTACGTCAACTTCGGGGACAACAGCCGGCTCGATACCCTGAACACGTTCGGGTTCCCGCCGATCGGCGAAGTGATCGAAGGCATGGAGGTGGTCGACTCGCTCACGTTCGAGTACGGGGGCACCCGAACCGATCGAAAGCCAGGGCCGTCGCAAGACTCGATTCGGGTGGCCGGGAACGTCTATCTCGCGCGGGATTTCCCGCGCCTTGATTGGATCCGAAAGGCGGAGATTACCAGGACGTGGCGCCGCTAGCGCCCCCCCGGGGGGCGCCACCGCCCCCCGGTTTTTCCCCCCAATTCCCTAATACCGGTAGTGATCCGGTTTGTACGGCCCCTCCACCGGCACGCCGATGTAGCTCGCCTGCTCGGGGGTGAGCTGAGTCAGCTTGACACCCAACTTGTCGAGATGGAGGCGAGCGACCTTCTCATCGAGCCATTTTGGCAACACGTACACCTGCTTTTGGTATCGCCCGGCGTTCTGATGGAGCTCGATCTGAGCCATAACCTGATTGGTGAAGCTGGCCGACATCACGAAGCTCGGGTGACCCGTAGCGCAGCCGAGGTTGAGCAGCCGGCCTTCGGCCAACACCATGACGCTGTGGCCGTCCGGGAAGACCCACTCATCGTACTGCGGCTTGATGTTGATCCGCTGGATGCCTTTCACCTTCTTCAAGCCGGCCATGTCGATCTCGTTGTCGAAGTGGCCGATGTTGCCGACGATGGCTTTGTCCTTCATCCGGGCCATGTGGTCGGCGGTGATGATGTTGAAGTTGCCGGTGGCGGTGATGAAGATGTCGGCGGTCGCAACGATGTCGTCGATCGTCAGGACCTGGTAACCCTCCATCGCCGCCTGCAGGGCGCAAATCGGATCGATCTCGACGATCACCACCCGAGCACCCTGGCCCTTGAGCGCCTGGGCGCAGCCTTTGCCGACTTCGCCGTAGCCGAAGACCACGGCCAGCTTGCCGGAGATCATCACGTCACTGGCCCGGTTGAGGCCATCGATCACCGAGTGCCGGCAACCGTAGATGTTGTCGAACTTCGACTTGGTGACCGAGTCGTTGACGTTGATCGCCGGAAAGAGGAGGGTGCCTGCTTTCATCATCTCGTAGAGCCGATGGACCCCGGTCGTTGTTTCCTCGGACACCCCTCGCAATCCCGCCGCGACTTTGGTCCACCGCCCGGGGTGCTTTCCGGCCTCGGCTCGAAGCAGGTCGAGAATGACCCCCCATTCCTCCGGATCGTTGGCCGCGTCGAAGGCCGGGATCTTCCCGGCTTTCTCGAATTCGGCGCCTTTGTGCACCAGCAAGGTGGCGTCGCCGCCGTCGTCCAGCAGGAGGTTTGGCCCCGAGCCGTCGGGCCACATCAGCGCCTGCTCGGTACACCACCAGTACTCCTCGAGGGTCTCCCCTTTCCAGGCGAAGACCGGCGTTCCTCGCGGCTGGGCCACGGCGCCGTCGCGCCCGACCGCCACGGCAGCGGCGGCGTGATCCTGGGTCGAAAAAATGTTGCAGGAAACCCACCGGACGTCGGCGCCGAGATCGGTGAGGGTCTCGATCAGGACGGCGGTCTGAACGGTCATGTGGAGCGAGCCCATGATCTTGGCGCCCGCGAGGGGGTTCTTCCCGCGGTACTCCTCTCGGATCGCCATCAACCCGGGCATCTCGTGCTCGGCTAACCGGATCTCCTTCCTGCCGAAATCGGCGAGACTGAGATCCTTGACCTTGAATGGCGGTCGGCCCGCTTCCCTAGCGGCGTCGAACGGATGGGCTGCGATCAGTGTCGTCGTCATGAATTGTCTCCCGTTGCTGCGGTTTGGCGGCGGCCGCCACGAAGAGTAGCGGGCCTTTCACGTTCGGTTGGGGTGAAACCGGTCGGTAGCTGGGCCGGACCAACCCGGCTTCCCGAAACCACCGGGTGAGCAGATCCGAGTCGAACCCGAGCCACTGATGGCCCATCGTCTCGCGATATTCGGCCCGTTCGTGGGGCATCATGTCCACCACGACCAGCCGCCCGCCTGGCTTGAGGATCCGGCTGGCCTCTTCGATCGCGCGGCTCGGCTCGGCCAGGTAATGAAGCACCAGCAGTGTCAGCGCTAGGTCGACGGATCCGCTTTCGATCGGCAATGATTCGAGCGCGCCCCGCTTGAGCTCGACGTTTCCGATGCCCCGAAGGCGCTTCGAAGCTGCTTCGAGCATCGCGGCCGACTCGTCGATCGCCATGACCCGACCGACCATCGGCGCCAGCGTCGAGGCGAGTTGGCCCGTTCCGGTCCCCAAGTCCGCCACCACCCAATCGGGGTTCAGAAGTCCCATCAGCGCCAGCCACTCGACTCCCGATCCGAACAACTCGGCCCGAACCCGGTCCCACTGGCCGGCGCCGGTGGCGAAAAATTCCTGGCTCCGACTCTGTCGGGCGGCGATCACCGACTTGATCCGTTCGGTGTCGCGGCGGGCGGCCGGAGAATCGGCAAACTGATCGCGCACCACCTGCCAAAGCCGCCGGGCTTCGGCATCCATCTCTCGAGCGGACATCCGGTACCAGTTACTGGTTCCGCTCGGCCGGCTCCCGATCCACCCCTCCTCGGCCAACACCTTCAGGTGCCGGCTCACGGTGGATTGGGGGAGCTGTAGGGCCGATCGCAACTCGTTCACCGCCAGCTCTTGCCGCTCTAGCGCGAGAAGCAGCCGACCCCGAATCGGGTCGGCTAGGGTGGCGAGACGATCGAAGACGGCCAAGGTACTCATGCATCAATCCGTGAATCCGGATTAAAAGATGATGAGAAAATGTCTCCGGGTCAAGGTGACCGGGCTGGATTCCCGGCACCAGACGGTAAAGCGTTGATGTGGAATTACTTAGATAGCAGGTACCCGACACTTGACGTGCCAGTCCGTGGCTCGCTGGAACTGGGCCCCAATCGCCAGCACGGTTGCATCGCGTCCCAAACCCGCGATCAACTGCATTCCGATCGGCACCTTTGACCGGGTGATGCCGCAGGGAATGGCGAGGGCAGGCACCCCCGTGAGGTTTTGGGGTGCGTTGTAGCGACAAAGCGCCTCGGAAATGGAGATTTCCTGCCCGGCGAGCCGGATGGTTTGGGTGCCGATTGGGGGGGGTGTCACCGGCAGGCAGGCGCCCACCAGGACGTCCACCTCGTGGAACAACTCCGCGTAGGCCGCCAACAACATCACCCGATGTTCCTCGGCCTTGACGTACTGCATGGCCGAGAGCTGGTAGCCTCCCTCGAGCCTCGACTTGACGATCGGCCCATATCCTCCCGGATTGTCCTTGAGGTGCCGATCGTGAAACGCGACCGCCTCGGCAAGGACGATGACCCGGGAAGCCTCGAGGGCGGCATCGAGCTCGGGGATCTCGACGGCCACGATCCGATGTCCCAGCTTCGCCAGTTGCCGCGCGGCTTCCTCCACGCTTGCCACGATCTCGGGGTCGGCGTCTCGGACGAAGTACTCGGAGATCGCGATGGTGAGGGAACGGGGTTTCCGATCGACCGCGCGGAGGAACCGATCGGCCAGGGCCCGGCGGCCCACCATCGCGCCGAGCACCACGGCGGCGTCCTCGGCGGAACGGGTCATCGGGCCGACGTGATCGAGCGTCGCGGCCAGGGGAACGACGCCCTCGGTCGACACCAGTCCATAGCTTGGTTTCAGCCCGGTGATCCCACAGCACGCGGCCGGGATCCGGATCGATCCTCGGGTGTCGGAGCCGATCGATGCCTGGCCCATCCCGGTCGCGACCGCGACAGCCGAGCCGCCGCTCGAGCCGCCAGGGATCAGCGCGGGATTCCACGGATTTCGGGCGGTCCCGAAGTGCTCGTTCAGGGTCGTGACCCCTAACGCAACTTCGTGGAGATTGGTTTTCCCGATGATCACGGCGCCGGCGCGACGCAGCCGCGCCGCGACCGGCGCGTCGGTGTTTGCGGGGAGTCCCGGACCGAAAATCTTGGACCCCGCGGTGGTCGGCGCTTCGCGGCTGAGAATCAGGTCCTTGAGGGAGAGCGGTACCCCGTGGAGTGGGCCGAGCCGGCCGCGCCCCCGCCTGGAGACAGCCCTCTCGGCGCGGGAGGCCGCCTCGCGAGCGGATTGGGCGGTGACGGCGATGAAGGCGTTGAGCTCCGGGTTGAACCGGTCGATTTGTGCGAGCGCCGCATCGAGCAGCTCGATCGGGGAAAGCTTGCCTCCGGCGATGCGGCGGGCGGCCTCGCGGAGGCCAAGCTGGGCGGGGTTGGTGGGCATAGGTTTCCAAAAGTAACTTGCGTAAGGGTTTTGGCGGGCCGTGTTGTCATCCAGCGGGAGCGGCGCGGGCTGCCGCTGGCTCACAGAGGAATGGCGGACTTATGGCGTGTTGTCGTCGATCGATCCCACTGATCGTCCTGTTGGCGTTGGCGCCGATGGTGCTCGTCGCCCAGGATGCGACTTCTGGTGGGCAAGGTCCCGAGAAGAAGGAGAAACCGGTCAAGCTGAAGTACAACTTGAGCGACAAGCTCAAGTTCATGGCGGGTTGCTGGGAGGGGCGGATGGGTCCTGACGCAATGGTCGAGGAGATCTGGACCAATCCGTCGGAGAATCTCCTCATTGCGACCACTCGGTATCTCACCAAGAATCGGGCGACTTCGTTCGAGTTCAGCAAGATCGAATCCCGCGACTCGACCATTGTGTTCGCTGCTTCGACGGAGGGGAAGCCGTTCGACGAATACCAACTCAAGACCTTGGTAGACGAGTATGTGGTTTTCGAGAATCTCAAGAAGACCTTTCCGCAGCGGATCATCTACCGGTTGGCGTCGGATGGCTCGCTGATCCCCCGCAACGAGGGCGAGGGGCAGACGAGCGTCGAGGTTCGATTCCGCAAGGTCAAGTGTCCGGGCGCCTGATTCCGCGGGCGCTGGCCTCACCGTCCGGCGGGGGTCGTAGCTGGGTGGGCTATTTCCATCGAAAAATCTTCACCGCGATCGGGAAAGAGAGGACGAGCCACGCTCCCATGACGAGGAATTCGGATCCCATTTCGCGGAATCCGGCGCCCTCGAGCATGTTGGCGCGGAGCGCGTCGTTGAGAGCGGTGAGCGGCAACGCTTGAATGAATGGCTGCATTGCGTCGGGGAAGTTCGACGACGAGAAGAAGACCCCCGAGAGCACCCACATCGGCAGCATCGAGAGATTCATCAGGCCGGAGGCCGCCTCGATCGTCTTGGGGCGGGCGGCGACGAGAAGACCGACTCCCCCGAACGCGAGCGATCCCAGGAGGCTGGCCAAGCCCAGTGCCGCCAGCGGTCCTCGGAGGGGAACCCCGAACAGGAAGGCCCCGAACCCGACGAGTACCACGACCTCGATCACCAGCAGACTGAGGCGAGCGAGCACGAATGACGCGAGATAGTGCGATCGCGACATCGGGGTCGCCACGAACCGCTTCAACAGTCGCTTCCGGCGTTGATCGACCACCGAGAATCCGATCCCCCACATGCTGCTCGACATCAGGTTCATGCCCAGCAATCCGGGAACCAAGAAGTCGATGTATCTCGATCCACGGTCGCGGACGAAGGACTCCTGCACCGCCACCGGATCGGTCCGGCCTCGGGCCCGCTGCAGGGCGTCGTTGGCGAGCCGCCGCGCCGTAATCGCTTCGGGTCGAGTGTCGTCGAAACGGTATTCGATGGATTCCCGGGTGGCCGGGATGACGAGGAGTGCGACTTTGCCGGTCCGGAGCTCTCGGTGGCCGGCGCTGTCATCCACGAAATGGACGTCGAGCTGGGGGTCGCGGGCGAGGCCGTCGTAGGCGGCGGAACTGCCTTCGAGCTCCCGCACCACCGCCACCTTCACCACCTCGGGCGGCCGGCTTCGAAAGGCGAGGCCCAAACCGGCCGCCATCAGCAGGGGGAACACGAACGTCCAGAACAGCGCCTCCGGCTCTCGGTAGAACTCCCGGTAGCGCGCCAGCGTCAGCTGGACGATCGGCGACTCCCGCCACGACCGAGGCGTCGGGGGTCGCTGGTCCGGAGGCGATTCAGCCATCGCGGAGATGTCGTCCGGTGAGATGCACGAACACGTCCTCGAGCGTGGCCGTATGGGTGGTCAACTCCGTCAACTCCGACTGCCGGGTCTTGAGGAGGGCCAAGAGCGCGGGAATCGTGAGGTGAACGTGGGCCACGTCGAACTGGTAGCGACCGTCGGCGCGCCGCACCTTGGTGACTCCGGGGAGCACGGCGAGATCGTCGTCCTCGATTTGAAAGCCCTCCAGGCCGAACTCGACCACGTGCTCGCTTCCCAACATCGCGATCAACTGGCGAGGCGTCCCGAGGGCGATGATCTTGCCGTGGTCGACGATCGCGACCCGGTCGCACAGCTGTTCGGCCTCGTCCATGTAGTGAGTGGTGATGATCACCGTGCGCCGCTCGGCCTTGAAATTTTCGATCAAATCCCACAGCTGGCGCCGCGATTGGGGGTCGAGCCCGGTCGTCGGCTCATCGAGGAAGAACAGGTCGGGATCGCCGACCAAGGCACAGGCGAGGGCCAGGCGCTGCTTCTGGCCGCCGGAGAGCTGACCGACCCGCGACTTGGCCTTCTCGCCCAACTGGACCGCGGCGATCACCTCGGCGACCGGCCGGCGGTGACGGTAGAAGCTGCGGAACAGCGCGATGGTCTCCTCGACGGTCAACTTCTCGGTGAGCTGGGTTTCTTGGAGCGAGATCCCGATCCGCTCGCGGATCGCGGCGGCCTCCCGCCGATGGGTCATTCCGAGGACCCGGACTTCGCCGGCGTCGGGGTCCGTCAGACCTTCGCAAATCTCGATCATCGTGGTCTTGCCGGCGCCGTTGGGGCCGAGCAGGCCGAAGCACTCGCCCCGAGGGACCTCGAGGTCGATCCCGGCCACGGCGACGACGTCGCCATAGCGTTTTTCGAGGCCACGAATGGAGAGGGCCGGGGTACTCGAGGTCACCGTGCGGTCGGTCGCCAAGGTGGGGGTAAACGGTAACCCGGCCCAGAGCCAGGAGCTAGAACTCGCCGCCGGGGATGTGGGGCGTCAGGTGGACGACGGGTCTCGAGCGGCCAGAGCCCGTTCGTGTCGCTCGGCGAGGAGGCGCTCGGCGAAGTCGAGCCGATTCTCGAGCTCGGCGACTCGGGCGTTGAGCGAGTCGACATCGGCGAGCCGATTGTCGAGGTCCTCTTGGAGCGCGGAGATCTGTTTCCGCGATGGGCGCTCTTCGTCGTCGAGTCCCCAGTCCGTCGCCCAATGACGACTGTAGTGTCGTCCCCATCGCTTGCCGCTTTTCATGCCCCAGCCCGCCGCCGACACGCTCCACCGGACCGAGGGGATCACCACGAAGAACACGATCAGTAGAACCCAGATGCCGCTCCAGCCCGACATGTGCAGCTCCATTGTTGGATTCCCGCTCGATCGACGTTAGGCTCGCTCCCACTCGCGTTCGATGTCGTCGGCCGCCTTCCGGAGGATCTCGATGACCCGGGGGAGCGCGGGATGATCCGGCCCCCACCGCCAGGCCCGTTTGTAGGTCACGGAGCTGACCCGGGAAAACGCCTTGTGGAGGTCTCCCATCCGACCGCCGGCAAAGTCCCGAACCGTGTCGCGGACCCGGTCGAAGATGTCCTCGATGGTGGATCGGTTTTCGTCCAAGAACGCCTCTCCCTCGGGCGTGATGTGATAGACCTTCTTGCCGTCCTGCTCTTGAGCCCGGACGTAGCCCTGGTCCTCGAGGAGCTGGAGGGTGGGATACACGGTTCCCGCGGAGGGGGTGTAGCAGCCGCCGAGGCGCTCCTCGAGCGCCTTGATGACTTCGTAGCCGTGCATCGGTTTCTCGCGAAGGAGTCGGAGAATCACGAACTTGACCTCGCCGGATTCGAACATTGGGCGGCGTTTGCGGTGTCGGGAGCCGCCGCCGAACCGGAAGTCGAACTTCAGCGGGTCGAACGCGAACCCGAGGATCTCTCCTAAGCCCCAGTCATCATTGTGTTTAGACATAATCGTGGCCCTCGAGGCAACTTGGGAGTCTGCTATAACGCACGGTGTTTCTTACGACATATCGTACGACATGTTTCAAGGGTTGTCAAAACCAGGTTGGTTCTCGTTTCACCGTGAAACAGAATCGCGACGGCGACCGTACAGAGGGCGCCCCATCTTCCTCATCAACAACATCGCAGGTCCGGCCCGATCGGACGCTCCGCGTTGCCAACCCGCGAGCCAGGTTGGCCCGACCAATCGGAAGGGAGGTTTGGTGACCGAACCGGCGGACGGGATCGTCATTCGCACCCGGGGACTCAAGAAATCCTACCCTGGGGCGGAAGCGTTGAAAGGGCTCGACCTCGAGGTTCGCCGCAACTCGATCTTCGGGTTCTTGGGACCTAACGGCGCGGGGAAGACCACCACGATCAAGCTGTTGTTGGGGCTCGCCCGTCCCACCGCCGGCACGGCGACGCTGTTCGGGTTCGACTGCGAGCGCGACACGCTGGAGGTTCGCCGGCGGATCGGCTACTTGGCGCAGGATCCCCGGTACTACGACTACATGAGCGCCCGGGAGACGCTCCGGTTCACGGCCCGGTTCTTCTTCTCACCCGGGCCGGATCTCGAGCGCCACGTGGAAGAGACCCTCGGGCTCGTGGGCCTCGCCGCCAAGGCCGATCGACCGATCGCGGGGTTTTCCGGCGGTGAGCGCCAGCGTTTGGGGATCGCCCAGGCACAAATCAGCAAGCCCGAGCTCCTGATTCTCGATGAGCCCGCCGCCTCCCTCGATCCGATGGGGCGGCGCGACGTCCTCGAGATCATGGCGCGACTTCGGGAATTCACGACGATTTTCTATTCGACCCACATCCTGGAGGACGTCCAGCGGGTCAGCGACACGGTGGCGATCCTCAATCACGGCGAGCTGATCGCCAAGGCGCCGATCCGGGAGCTGTTGGCGGGGAGTGGCCACACCACCTACGTGGTGAGGCTGTCCGGGGCGACGGACGCGGCCCGCCGCAGGGTGGCCGGGTTCCCGTGGGCGATCTCGCTCGAAGAGACCCGCCTCGACGGCGAGGTCGAGTGGCATGTGGTCGTGAGTGACGACCAGGCCGCCGAAGCGGAATTGTTGCGGGCAGTCCTGGCTGACGATCAGACCAAGGTCAAGAAATTCGGTCGCCGCCGCTACCAGTTGGAGGACGTGTTCATGCACTTGATCGAGGGGGGCCGCCAGCGATGAGCCTGACCGCGACGCGGGTAACCGGTTGGGCCACCGGGTTCGGCAACATGCTCGACAAGGAAATGGGCTCGTGGTGGCGGACCCGCCGGTGGTTGGTGCACCTGGTGCTCTGGCAGGTGGTGGTTTCCGGGTTCATCCTGCTGATCAGCTTGGAGCAACGGGGTCGGAGCTCGCCGGAATCGGGGCTCAATGAAGTAATGCAGGTCTTCTTTCAGGCGGGTGGATTCTTCTCGCTGATCGGGGCGGTGTTGGTATCGCAGGGTGCGATCGTCGGAGAGCGTCGATCGGGCACCGCCGCGTGGGTTCTCACCAAGCCAACCACCCGGAAGAGCTTCGTGTTGGCGAAGTTGGTCGCGATCACCGGGTCGTTCCTACTCCTGTCGCTGGTGCTCCCGGCCGCCGCGGTCTTGATCATCAGCCAGCTCGTCTGGGGGCAGATCCCCCCGGTGGTACACTACCTCGAGGCGGTCGGGATCTTGGCCGTCCATCAGGTCTTCTATATCGCGGTGACTTTGATGCTGGGGACCTTGTTCAAAGCGCGGGGTCCGGTGGCGGGCGTGGCGCTTGGGTTCTGGCTCTCCGGGCAGATCATCCCCAATTTCGCGCCCAAGTGGCTCAGTTTGGTGCTGCCGTGGTCGCTGGCGCCTTCGGCCGGTTCGATCGCCGTCTGGAAACCACTCGGGTTTCCGTTGTGGATTCCGGTCGTCTCGACCGCGGGGCTCGCGGTGATTGCCGTGTTGCTGGCGCTGTGGCGGTTCGAGCGGGAGGAGTTTTAGGCCGGCGAACGCTTGCCAAACCCCGACCCATCGGGGAGATTCGACTCTTCCCTTCTTCCTGGCGCCAGACACCATGACTACCACGATCGTTCCCTGGTTTCGGCGCTGGGTGGTGGTCGGGCTGGCGATCGTCACGCTCCCGATCGTCGCCCGGGCGCAGGAGTTCCGACCGGACTACCAGAAGCGGGTGGTCCGGATCGCGATGCGGGACGGAATCGAGCTCTACACCGAGATCCTCAGCCCCACGTCTCAGCGGGCAGCCCTTCCCTTCTTGATGGAGCGCACTCCCTATAGTGCCCAGGCGATCGGCCCTCGGTTGGCGAACCGATACCGGGTCCTGGCCGATCAGGGTTACATCTTCGTGTTCCAAGACCTTCGCGGGAAGTACAACTCCGACGGAACCTTCATGATGATTCGGCCCCCTCGGTCGGCCAAGTACGGCGAGGTGGTCGACGAAGGGACCGATACCCACGACACCATCGAGTGGCTGCTCAAGAACGTGCCGAACCACAACGGCCGGGTTGGGATGGTGGGGATTTCCTACGGGGGGTGGACGACGATGATGGGCCTGGTCGAGCCCCATCCGGCGCTCCGGGCCGCCTCTCCGCAGGCCTCCCCGGACGACATGTACTTGGGCGACGACTTCCACCACAACGGCGCGTTTCGCCTCAGCTACGGGTTCGAATATGTCGCCAACCTCGAGGCGGGGCGGGTGAGTCAGCCATTCTCGTTCGATCGGGCCGACACCTACGACTGGTTTCTCCGACTCGGCGGGCTCGCGAACGCGGATTCTCGATACTTCAAGGGCCAGCGGCCGACTTGGACGAATTTCGTGGCCCACCCGAACTTCGACGAGTTCTGGCAGCGGCGGAAGGTGAGCCCAGTCTTTGCGAGCAAGCCGGTGACCGTTCCGACGCTGACGGTGGCGGGGTGGTGGGACCAGGAGGATTTCTATGGGCCGCTGACGATCTACGAGGCGATGGAAAAGAACGACAGCAAAGGCATCAATTTCCTGGTCGTCGGGCCGTGGAACCACGGCGGTTGGTCGCGCGGGGAAGGGAACAGCCTTGGACCCATTCAGTTCGGCTACAATACCTCGACTTGGTTTCGAGAATCGATCGAGGGTCCCTGGTTCGCCTATTGGCTCAAAGACGAGGGGAAGCTGGATCTACCCGAAGCGCTGACCTTCCGCCCCGGGGCCAATGCGTGGCAACGCCACCAGGCCTGGCCGCCTCGAACCGGAGTCACACCCCGCCAACTCTACTTTCACGCCAACGGTCGGCTCGGGTGGGAGAAGCCCACCGGTGGGGCACCGGGGGCGGGAGCGTTCGACAGCTATCAATCCGATCCAGCCCGGCCAGTGCCCTATCGGCAACGACCGATCGCCCCCCTTTATGGTGGCAAGGTGCCGTCGACGTGGTCGACCTGGCTGGTCGACGATCAGCGGCACGCTCATCTCCGACCCGACGTCCTGAGCTTCGAGACCGATCCGCTCGAGGCGGACGTCACCATCTCCGGCCGGGTGATCGCGAATCTGTTCGCCTCGACGACCGGCACCGACGCTGACTGGATCGTCAAGCTGATCGATGTGTACGCCGAAGACTACCCCGGTAATCCGGCGATGAGCGGATACCAACTGATGGTCGCGAACGACGTCTTCCGGGCCCGGTTTCGGAACAGCTTCGAGAAACCGGCCCCGCTGGTCGCCAACCAGGTGACACCCTACGCCATCGATCTCCACGCCGCCGACTACACCTTCAAGAAGGGGCACCGGATCATGGTTCAGGTCCAGAGCACCTGGTTCCCGTTGATCGATCGGAACCCCCAGAAGTTCGTCCCGAACATCTACCAGGCCCGCGACGCCGATTTCAGCCCCGCGACCCACCGCGTCTATCGCTCGCCCCGGTTTCCCAGTCATCTCCAGGTCTCGGTGGTGAGCCCATGAAATCGGCGGTGTGGTTGGCGGCGCTGGGGTCGCTCGCGGCGACGGGGGTCGAGGCGCAGGACACGATGGCGGGTTATCAGCGATCGACGGCGATGGTGGCGATGCGGGACGGGGTCAAACTCCACACGGTCATCTGGTCGCCAATCGGCCCGAGCGGCCCGCTCCCGATCATGCTGGAGCGGACGCCGTACGACGCCGAGTCGTCGTGTCGAGGCGTACTCGGCTCCGACTCGCTGGTGGTCCGCGAGAAGTACCTCTTCGTCTGCCAGGACCTCCGGGGCAAGTTCGGCTCGGAGGGCACCTTCTCGATGATTCGACCGACTCGCAAACCGGGCGACACTCAGGCGATCGACGAGACGACCGACGCCTACGACGTGATGGAATGGCTCGTCAAGAATCTGCCGGGCCACAACGGCCGAATTGGGATGCGGGGGATTTCTTATGGAGGGTGGACCACGATGATGGCCCTCCTCGACCCTCATCCGGCCCTCAAGGCCGCGTCGCCTCAGGCGTCTCCAGACGACATGTTCCTGGGCGACGATTTCCACCACAACGGCGCCTTTCGGCTCAGCTACGGATTCGAGTACGTCGTCGCCGTCGACGGCCAGCAGTTCACCCCCTTCAAGTTCGATGAGCTCGACACCTACGAGTGGTTCCTCAACCTGGGCGGGCTCGCCAACGTCGATGCCAGGCACTTCCATCGAAAGAAACCCGCCTGGACCGATTTCGCCGATCATTCGACGTTCGATGACTACTGGAAATCCCGGAAGGTGGTCCGCCACATCACCAAGGTGACGGTCCCGACGCTGACGGTAGCGGGCTGGTGGGACCAGGAGGATTTCTACGGGCCGCTCACCATCTACGACAAGATGGAGTCGCTCGACACCAAGGGCTTGAACTACCTGGTGGTCGGTCCCTGGAATCATGGTGGTTGGAGTGGGTTCGGCGGTGCGGCCCTCGGCCCCATCGAGTTCGGAGCGCCGGCCAGCCGCTACTTCAAGGAAGCGGTCGAGGCGCCCTGGTTCGCATTTTGGCTCAAGGACAAGGGGAAACTCGAGCTGCCCGAGGCCTTGACCTTCCGACCGGGCGCCAACAGCTGGCAGCGGCACGACGCCTGGCCGCCCAAGCGCGGGGTCGTGGCGAAGAATCTCTATTTTCAGCCTAACGGACGGCTCTCATGGGAGCAGCCGGCCGCCGCCACCGGGGTCGAGACCTTCGTCTCCGATCCGGCCCGCCCGGTCCCGTACCGGGCCCGGCCGATCGTGCCGTTGTACAGTGGGCCGCCGCAGTCGACCTGGCCGCTCTGGCAGGTGGACGATCAGCGCCACAGCCACCTCCGACCGGACGTCCTCAGCTTCGAGACCGAGCCGCTGGCCGACGAGGTGACGATCTCCGGCAGGATCGCGGCGAACTTGTTCGCCTCGACGACCGGGACCGACGCCGACTGGATCGTGAAGCTGATCGACGTCTACCCCGAGGACTATCCGGCTGATCCCAAGATGGCCGGGTACCAACTGATGGTGGTGGGCGATGTGTTTCGAGGCTGGTTTCTCGGCAGCTTCGAGCGGCCGGCGCCGTTGGTGCCGGGGAAGGTCACCAGGTTCCCGATCAGCCTGCACTCGGCCGATTACACCTTTTTGCGGGGTCACCGGATCATGGTGCAGGTCCAGAGCACCTGGTTTCCGCTGATCGATCGCAATCCGCAGACCTTCGTGCCGAACATCTTCGAGGCGAAGAACGCCGACTATCGAGCCGCCACCCATCGCATCTTCCGATCGGCTCGGTATCCCTCGCATCTGTCGGTCTCGGTGGCGGCGCCGCGATGACGTCCGCGGCGCCGGCCTCCCGACTCGATCCCGCGGTCATCGGAGAGCTGACCCGGCTCCTGGGCGATCGCTTCACCATCAGCGACGCGATCCGGGATCATCACAGCCGGGGCGAGGCCTATCCGGGGTCCTACCCACCAGATGGGGTCGTCTATCCGGAAACCACCCAGGAGGTCAGCCTGGTCGTCGAGGTCTGCCACCGAGAGCGGGTCCCGATGGTCGCGTTCGGGGCCGGTACCTCGCTCGAGGGGCACGTTTCGGCGGTTCGCGGTGGGATCTCCTTAGACATGTCGCGGATGAACCGGGTGCTCCGGGTGAGCGTCGAGGACCTCGACGTCACGGTCGAGGCGGGCGTCACCCGGACCCAGCTCAACGAAGCGCTCAAGGGCACCGGCCTGGCGTTCTACATCGATCCGGGGGCCGACGCCACGATCGGCGGGATGGCGTCGACCCGGGCCTCGGGAACCACCGCCGTCCGTTACGGGACGATGCGAGAGAACGTCCTCGGTCTCACGGTCGTGCTGGCCGACGGCCGAGTGATCCGGACCGGCGGCCGGGCCCGGAAGTCCTCGGCTGGCTACGACCTGACCCGACTGTTCGTGGGGGCCGAGGGGACGTTAGGCATCATCACCGAGGTGACGCTCAAGCTCCACGGAATCCCGGCGGCCATCGGTGCCGCGGTTTGCCAGTTCCCGACGCTCGAGGGCGCGGTGAACACTGCGATGGCCACCATTCAGCTCGGGATTCCGGTGGCCCGAATCGAACTCTTGGACGAGCTGTTCATGGGGGCGGTCGCCAAGTTCTCGGGCCTGTCGTATCAGGCCCTTCCGACCCTGTTCTTCGAGTTCCACGCCACCTCGGAGGCCGGTCTGAAGGACGACGCGGAGACGGTCGCCGAGCTCGCGAGCCAGAACGGCGGGACTGGATTCCAATGGGCGAGCGACGAGACGGCGCGGGCGAAAATGTGGAAGGCCCGTCATGAGGCCTACTTCGCCGGGCTGGCCCTTCGACCGGGGTGTCGGGCCCTGGTGACCGATGTCTGCGTCCCGATCTCTCGGCTGACGGAGTCGATCCTCGAGACCAAGCGCGACGCCGAGGGGTCGACCTTGATCGCGGCGATTCTGGGACACGTGGGCGATGGCAACTACCATGTGGGCTACATGTTCGACCCGGCCAACGCCGCCGAGCTGGCCGAAGCCCAGCGGTTGAACGATCGGATGGTGGAACGGGCCATCGCGGTCGGCGGAACCTGCACGGGCGAGCACGGGATCGGGCTGGGGAAACGAGCTTCGCTCAGGAAGGAGCACGGCGAGGCCGTGGCCGTGATGCGTCAGCTGAAGGAAACCCTCGATCCGCTCGATCTCATGAACCCCGGCAAGATCTTCGGGGCCACCGCGTGATTCTTTGGGTGGCCGTCGGGGTCCTGGCAATCTCGGTGCTCCTTGGCCTGGAGGCTCTGCTCGGCACCAAGCGCCTCGGCCAACTCGCCGGATGTCCGCCGTTGGAGCCGGGCGGCCCCGCGGCGCCGAGGGTCTCGATCGTTGTCGCGGCTCGAGACGAGGAGCGGAGCATCGAGACGGCGGTGAGCTCGATGCTGCGCCAGGACTACCCCGCGCTCGAGGTAGTGGTGGTCGACGATCGATCGACGGACCGAACCGGGCCGATTCTCGATCAGCTGGCGGGCCTGGAGCCCCGGCTGTCGGTGGCGCACGTGGCCGAGCTTCCGGCCGGCTGGCTTGGTAAGAACCACGCGCTCCACCGGGGCGCCGCTCAGGCGAACGGCGATTGGTTGTTGTTCGCCGACGCCGATGTTCGGATGAGCCCGGATGCGGTGAGCCGAGCGGTGCGCTACGCTCGGGACAACGGGATCGATCACCTGGCGGTGTTGCCGGACGTTCGGCTCCCAGGTCTCCTCCTCAGCGCGTTCGTGGTCCATTTCTTCTACTCGTTCGTCGTGTTCACCAAACCGTGGAGGGCTCGGGACCCGAAGAGCTGGTTTTTCGTGGGCGTGGGGGCGTTCAACCTGGTTCGTCGTCCGGCTTATGACGCGGTCGAGGGACATCGGCGGCTCGCGCTTCGGCCCGACGACGACATGAAGCTCGGAAAGGTGCTGAAGCGGGCCGGCTACCGTCAGGATCTCCTCCTCGGTTTTCAGTTGCTCTCGGTCGAGTGGTACCACTCGTTGGGCGAGCTGGTACGGGGGCTCGAGAAGAACATGTTCGCGGGCGTCGATTATCGGATCTCCTTGTCGATCGCGGGGGGTCTCACCCAGCTCATGCTAGGGGTGGCGCCTCTGGCGGCGGTGCCGTTCGTTTCCGGCCCATCGCGCCTGGTGTTGGCGGCGCAAATCCTCTTCTCCGCCACCATCTTCACCATCATGGCGGCCCGAGCTCGGGTTCCCCGCGCGGCGGGGCTCCTCTATCCGGTCGCCTCGCTCCTGTTCGTGGCGATTCTCTGGCGCACGATGATCCTGAACCTGGCACACGGCGGGCTCCAGTGGCGGGGCACGTTCTATCCTCTTCGACAACTCAAGGCGAATCGGGTATGAGATCTCTTCTGTTGCTGTTGATTCCGGCGACCTTGGTGGCCCAGGCTCCCGCCAAGCGCCGGCTCGTCCCGGGGGACATCTATCGGCTCAAGGACGTCGGGTCTCCGGTCGTCTCGCCGGACGGTCAGTGGGTGGCCTATACCGTCTCCAGCTCCGACTCGGTCACGGACAAGCGGAACACCGACGTCTATATGGTGAGTTGGGATGGCGGCAAGACGATTCGGCTCACATCGTCGCCGGAGGGGGAGTCGAATCCCAAGTGGAGCCCCGACAATCGCTATCTCGCCTTTGTGAGCGGGCGCGGCGACGACGAGAAGGGGGCTCAACTCTGGCTCCTCGATCGGCTCGGCGGTGAGGCGGAGAAGGTTACCGACATCAAGAGCGGCGTCGGCGACTACGAGTGGTCGCCGGACGGGAAGCGATTCGTGCTGGTGGTCCGGGATCCCGACCCCGACACCGCAGGCAGCAAGGAGAAGAAGACTCCGAAGCCGCTGGAGATCGATCGGTGGGACTTCAAGCGCGACTACGCCGGGTACCTGAATCGGCGCCGCGACCATCTCTACCTGTTCGAGATCGTCACCAAGAAGCTGGAGCAGATCACCACCGGGGACTACGACGACGGCGGGCCGACCTGGTCACCCGACGGGATGAGGATTGCGTTTGCGAGCAAACGGGCTCCGGGGAGCGATCGCAACGACAACTGGGACATCTACCTCGTCGACGCCAAGGCCAACGCCGAGCCGAAGGCGCTCACCACCTTTCTTGGCAACGACGGGGGGCGAGGCAGCGGCCGACCGGTGTTTTCTCCCGATGGCAAGTGGATCGCCTTTCTGCGGAGTGGCGACCCGAAGTACTGGGCCTACAACAACCCGCGTCTCGCGGTGGTCTCGGTGGCCGGCGGCGAGCCTCGGATCCTGACCGAGAATCTCGACCGGCCGGTCTCAGACCCGGCGTGGGCGGCGGACGGTGCGGCCATCTACTTTCTGTTCGACGACGACCGAACGGTCCCGGTGGGGCGGGTCACGTTGGCGACCGGAAGAATCGATCGAGTGGGCGAGGGCCTGCGGGGCAACGGCGGACTCTCGGTAGTGGGAAGCCGGATCGCGGTGGCGACCAGCACCGACGCCGAGCCGTGGGAGATCGCCGCTCTCGAGAACGGAAACTTTCGGCGGTTGTCGCGGCAAAACGACTCGCTGATGGCCGGCATCGATCTGGGGCCGGTGCAGCGGCTCGACTCCAAGAGCAAGGACGGGACGGCGGTCGGCAGCATGTTGTACCTGCCGCCAGGCTATCGAGCGGGCGAGAAGTACCCGCTAGCGCTCCAGATCCATGGCGGTCCGTTCGGTCAGGATGGTCACGACTTCGACTTTCTACGCCGGGTGTTGGCGGCCCGAGGGTTCGCGGTCCTGGCGGTGAATTACCGGGGGAGCTCGGGCAAGGGCGAAGCTTTCAGTCGTGCGATCTTCGCCGATTGGGGTAACAAGGAAGTCGTCGATTTGTTGGGGGCGGTCGACGAGGCGATCGCCCGGGGCATCGCCGATCCGGCCCGGTTGGTGTTGGGTGGCTGGAGCTATGGCGGGATCCTCACCGACTATACCATCGCAACCGACACTCGCTTCAAGGCGGGCGTCAGCGGTGCAGGGAGCGCGCTCCAACTCTCGATGTTCGGCTCGGATCAATACATCTATCAGTACGAGCAAGAGCTGGGAACTCCCTGGAAGAACCCCGAAGCCTGGATGAAAGTGTCGTATCCGTTCTTCAAGGCCGATCGGATCACCACGCCGACCCTGTTCATGGGGGGCGAGAAGGACTTCAACGTCCCGATCATCGGCTCGGAGCAGATGTACCAGGCGCTCAAGTCCAATGGGGTGGAGACCAAGCTGGTGATCTACCCGGGAATGAACCACGGGCCGAGCGCGCCCAGTCACCGTTATGACATCGTGACCCGGTACTACACGTGGTGGGAGCGGTTCGTGAAGCCACCGACCCCCTGACGTCGGAGGCAGGATCGAGGAAAGGCGGTGGATCGATGACCCACGAGTTCGTGCGTTCAATGTTCCGCGCGGTCGATGACCGCGATTGGTCGGCGCTCGCCGAGCACTTCCATCCGGAGCTCCGATACGACCGGCCCGGTTTTTCGGCGTTGATGGGCCGAGATCAAGTCGTCCATTTTTACCGGGAGGTTCGGGCGATCCAGGGATCGCACCGAATCGAGGCGATCGTGATCGATGGCGAGCACGGCGCCAGCTGGGGCCGGTTCGTGGGGTCGAAGACGGATGGGGCCCCGGTCGATCTCCAGTACGCCGACTGCTACGGGTTCCGAGACGGGCTCCTCTGGCGGAGGAAGTCGTTCTTCTTCGTTCCCCAGGTGTAGCCGCGGACAAGGCGGGGGATGCTGGCCCGGTGGGTGTCACCTCCAGTCATCCTGGTTGACTTGCATCGGAGCTTGGTTCATCTATGACTGCCATGTCGCAAGCCCAATCCGTGGTTGCCCGATGAAACGGTCCCTCGTGGCGCTGGTGGTCGTCGGTGGGTTGGCGGGCCTCGGCTGCGGGAAGTCCGAGGGGCCTGATGACACAATGCGGCCGACCCAGCTGCAGGTGGTGGAGGGGAACAACCAGGCGGGCCCGGCTGGACTACCGCTCCAGACGCCCTTGACCGTCAAGGTTCTCAACGCCGCGGGGGCCCCATTGGCAAGCGTCGCGGTCACGTTTGCCGTGGCGGCCGGGGGTGGGACGCTCACCGCCACCACGACGACCACGACGACGACCGGGCAAGCGAGCACCATTTGGATCCTCGGTCCGACGGTTGGCGCGGGGTTGCAAAGAGTCACGGCCTCGGTGTCGGGGGTCACTCCGGCGAATTTCGTGGCGACCGGTCAGGTGGGGCCGCCGGCCTCGCTCGAGGTCACCAGCGGCAACGCCCAGGTGGCGCCGTTAGGTGCTCCAGCTCAAGACTCGATTCGAGTGGTCGTGAAGGATCAGTTCGGCAACCCGACCGACGGGATCGCCATCAATTGGCAAGTCATCGCCGGAGGCGGTCAAGTGTCGCCGGCCAGTTCGGTATCGGACGCCCAAGGACGCTCCGCCGCGCGCCTAACGTTGGGAAGCACCAACGCCTCCGCGAACGGGAATCAACTCCTGATTGGGGTGGCGGGTTCGGGGGTGTCCACGATCGCGTTCGCGACTGGGCAGCTGACCAGCGGATCTCTCACCGTCGTCTCGGGAGACGGCCAGACCGGTTCGCCGAGCAGCCCATTGCTTTCACCGTTGCGGTTGGTTGTGAAGACCGGGGCTGGCGTCGAGGTCCAGGGGGTTCCGGTCGGGTGGGTGATCGCCTCGGGTGGCGGCGCGCTCGACTCCACCACGACGACCACCGACGTCGCCGGCCGGGTATTCAATCGGTGGACTCTCGGGCAAACCGGTGGTCCGCAGAGCGTCTCGGCCTCGGTCGGGACGTTGCCGGGGCCAGGCTTGACGCTGACGGCCAACGCCCTGGTTCCACCCCCGGGGGTCATCACGGGACTCGTGGGCGAACCCTCTCTGTTCGCGGCGCCGCCAAGTTCGTTCGCCGCGGCCTACACCGCCGCAGTCGGGGGAGTCCGGGGCTTCTCGGGGCTTCCGAGCGGCGGCCGTGAGCCGGTGAGGTTGCCTCTTCGGCGCCCAGCCGGAGCGACCCATGCACCGAACGCGTTGATCGTTCGGTTTCGGGCTGGGGCGGTTGGCGCGCCGGCGGGGATGGTTCGCTCGGCGTCGGTGGCCGGGACGATCGCCCAGTCGATTCGGACTCAGATCGGCCGGCTCACCACCGCGGCGGCGGTGCGCCGGTCCGAGGTGAGCCCGACGATCCTCGCTGCTCGATTGACCGTCGGATCGGGCGTCGATATCGACTCCATGGCGCGGGTGTTGGCGGCGGACCCGGCAATCGTCTCGGCGGGTCGAGACGAGATCGCTTGGGCTGACGATCCCGGCCCGGCATTCGCGCTCCCGCCCCTCACGACGCCGAACGATCCGCTCTACCCGAACCAGTCTTGGCATTACGTGATGATCGACCTGCCGAGGGCCTGGACGATCACGACGGGGAGCGCCTCGGTCGTCGTGGCGGTGCTCGATACGGGGATTCGGTTCGACCACCCGGTCTTCGCCGGCAATCTCACCACCGACGGGTACGATTTCGTCCCGACGGACTCCTTGGCGCTGTGCGTCGGCGGCAAGTTCGATAACGCCGGCGACACCGACGGCTACGACTCCGACCCCACTCAGCCGGGGGACCGCGTTCTCGAACGAGACGATCCCGCCTGTTGGGGTGGGATGCAGCAGTTCGGCGGACACGGGCTCCACACGGCCGGGACGATCGGCGCGGCGGGTAACGACGACGTTGGTGGCACCGGCGTCAACTGGCGGGTGAAGATCCGACCGATCCGAGTGCTGGGCGTGGGGGGAACCGGCAACTTCTTCGATATCGCCCAGGGGATTCTCTATGCGGCGGGGCTGCCGGCGTCCGACGGGAAGGGCGGGATGGTGACGGCGCCCACGGCGGCTCGGATCATCAACATGAGCTTGGGTGGCAACTGCGACTCGACCCAGCCGAGCGTGCTGCGTGACGCCGTGCAAGCGGCCCACAATGCCGGTGTGTTGGTGGTGGTATCCGCTGGCAACAACAACAACTCGGCGACCCAATCCTGTCCCGCCGGATACTCCGAGCCGATCACGGTGGCCGCGGTGGGGCCGTTCGGCAGCAAGGCGAGTTACTCGAACTTCGGTACTCCGATCGATATCGCCGCGCCGGGCGGTGACATCGTCGCCGCCAATCCCGACGGCACCTATCTGGTCCACTCGGCGGTTTGCGATTTCCGATCGGATCCGTGCGTGCCGGGTTACGCCCGGTTTGGCGGCACCTCGATGGCCGCGCCGCACGTCTCCGGGGTCGCGGCCCTGTTGTTGGCGCAGAGCCCGAATCTGACAGCCGCCCAGGTCCGCGATCGACTCCTCAACTACGCGGTCGACATCGGCGCCCCCGGTCCAGACTTCATTTTTGGCAACGGTCTCCTCAATGCTCGTAACAGCTTGACCCAGACGCTGGCGCCAGCGGCCAAGAGCTATGCGCGGCTCTACAGCGCGACCACCGGAGCGATCGTCACGACGATTCCGACGGCGGCGGGCGGCGACTTCAGCTTCAACGGCGTCGCGCCGGGAGACTACTGGGTCTTCGCGGGCCAAGACGAGGACAATGACGGAATCGTCGGTGTGGCCGGCCGACGGTGGACGGCGTTCGGCGGAGCCGCAAGGCCCTCGGTGTTGCGAACCACCGTGACCGGCGGGGCATCCGCATTTTTCTTGTTCGGGACCGCGCAAGAGGTTGAACCCAACAACGAGCGTTCGACGGCCGGGCGGTTGGTGGTGGGAGGGTCGGTTCTCGGCGACATGACGGCGGCCGATCCGGCCGACTTCTATCGCATCGAGATCCCCACCGCCGGTACGTATACCTTCGAGACGACAGGATTCGGGGGTGCGTTCTGCCGTTTTGCGCTCGAGCTGAATACCAAGCTCGCGCTCCAGGATTCGGAGGGCGTCGAGTTGGAGAGCAACGACGACATTGACCCGAAGGAGGGTGGGTCACTGGTCGGGAATCGCTGCTCGCGAATTCGCCGGCAGCTGACACCGGGCAGTCACTATCTCGTGGTCCAGGCAGGTGGGGGGACCAATCCGAACAATCCAGCCCCCCACACGGGCCGGTATCGGCTGGAGGCGCGGGCGGGGCAGTGATAGGACGGGTAGGGTAGGTAGGACGGCTAAGACGGGTAGGGCGGATACAGGTCGCGGATTCATCCGCCGCCTAGTCCGCCCGATCCTATCCGTCTTAGCCGTCCTACCCGTCTTAGCCGTCCTACCCGTCGTAGCCGTCCTACCCGTCCTAGCCGTCCTACCCGTCTTAGCCGTCCTACCCGTCTTACTGGAACGGCGTATCCGGTTGTCCGAACTTCCAGTCGGTGCCCTGCTCGAATGCATCGAGTTGAAGGAAGAAGGTGCCGACCCCGGCGGCTCCCTGCATGAATCCGGTTTGGGCGACCAAGTTTTCCGGTTGGGTTCGGTTCTCGGCCTGGATCCACCGAAGTCCCGTCGCGTCGTCGTGGGCTCGTTGCATCGTATTGGCGACGACTCGGTCGAGGAGGCGTTTGGCCTCCGGGGTTGGCAAGTGGCGGGCGAGGTCGATGCAATACTGCCCAATGCCCACGTTGCCGCAACATTGACTGATGTTGTTCCAATACCCATCGGATTGCTGCTCCGGGGCGCCGCTTAGCAGCACCCCGCGGGTCAGGGCGTGCACCCAATCGAGCCACCTCCCGTCGCCGGTGATCTGGTGGAGCCGGTAGAAGAGCCTGGCGGTGCCGACGGGGCCATGGCACCAACTCAGGTAGAAACGGTTCTCGCCCCCACCGCTCTGATGGAAAATCGTCGTCGCGCCATCCTTGCGAGTGGCCACCCCGTCGAGGTAAGTGGCGGCCTTCAGCGCGCCGTCGAGGAACCGGCGATCGTCCGTGGCTTGATAGAGCGTCGCCAAGAAATAGCCGACGCCAGCGGTGCCATGGGAGAAATTGGGATATTTCCGCCGAAAGGAGCCGGCCGGAAACCACATCAGGCCGCCCGCCGCCGACTCCCCCGCAGCGAGGAGCCGGCGCCCGGCGTCGTGGGCCAACTGAAGATACCCGGCGTCCCAGGCCTTGCCGGCGTCGATCAGGAACAAGCCGGTTCCTGCGATCCCGCTGATGATGTCCCAGGAGTCGGTCCATTGGGCACCCGCCTCGGAGATCTTGGCTCGGGCCTTGATCAGGTCGGCAACGCGCCTTGCCGCCGCGAAGTACCGGTCACCAGCACCGGCCCGATCGAGGCAGGCGAGCGTGAAACCGAGTCCGGCCAGCCCGGTGTAGAGACCGGCGTCGAGCTTCTCGCCGTTGGTCTCGATCCCATGAAGGAGATATTCCGCTCCGGCCCGCGCGGCCCGGAGCCAGGCGACGTCCTCGGTGCTCTGAAAGAGGGCGGTGTAGAACATGACCACCCCTGGCATCCCGTTGTAGAAGTCGAGCCCGACCGAATCGGGCTGGAGGGGATTGGCGGGGTACCGGGTGCCGTGGTCGGTGACCTGTCGGCTCGCTTCGATCCACGTCGCCACCCGGATCGCCAAGTCGAGGTACGGGCGCTTGGCCCCGGAGGATCGAGCGGCGATCAGCTCGGCCCGGAGTGAACTCGGCAGCCCGAGCATCGCGGCGGCGAACGCCGACTGGCCGACCCATTCTCGTCGGGTCGTCACGGGACGATCAACCTCCCCCTCGGGCGTGATGGCCGTGGGAGGGAGAAGTCATGGGGCGGGACGCTAGGATGATTCCCAACGCCGCGGCGAACCACAACCCGATCGAGAAGACGTCGGCTCGGACGGTGAACTCGACCATCTGGCCGGTGAAATTCACCATGAAGTGGAACACCATGATCGCGAAGGTGCTGCGATGGGTGTGGTTGTAGATCCAGGTGAAGACGACGGTCAAGGGAACGATACCGACGAGGAACAACCAGAAGCCCAGCGTGCCAACGCCTAGTCCCTGCTGATAGGTGCCATCGATGAAGAACAAGGGAAGGTGCCAGATCGACCAGACGGGACCCAGGATCAGGCTCGCCCTCAGCGCGCTCCCTTTCTCTTGCAGGCGATCCTGGACATAGCCTCGCCAGCCGAACTCTTCCATGGGCCCGACGAAGAAGATCCCCAATGCGATCGGAACGACGGCCCAGGGCTGGGCCCAGATTCGGATCGGCGATTCTTCCCATGCCCCTCCGGTGCCGCCGAAGAGACGGTCGAGCAGGACCGCCAAGGCGAATAGGATGGGGACGAAGAGAAGGATGATGGCGTACCATCTGATCCCAGGTCGCTTGACGTCGACAATCCGAGTCCAGTAGTCCCGTCGGCCGTCTTTCCCCTGGGTCAGATACGTGCAGGTGACGCCGGCCACCATCGGGCCGAGCAAGCCGAGCAGGGCGGGAAGGAGACCCGCCGGCGTTCCGAAGTCGACTCCGAGCAGGGCCAGCGGGATCCAGAACAGCCAGCTCCAACCGATCGCGAGGCAAAAGAAGGCCCATGGTCGCGACAGCGCTGACGACGACCGGAGTGTCTCGCTCATCGGTCGCCGCTACCGGCGCTGGTATCCGGGACCGCGTAGCACCTTGCCGGGCTTGGCGCCGGTGTACTTGCCACCTTCCAACACCACCTGGCCATTCACCAGCACGTGGCTGATCCCCTCCGACGCCAGCGAGGGTTCGGCGAAAGTGGCTCGATCGCGGATGGTTGCCGGATTGAAGATGACTATGTCAGCCGCGAGACCAGGCGCCAATCGGCCCCGATCGTAGGTCATCACCTCGTTGGCGGCCACCGCGGCCGCCCGCTGCACCGCCGCCTCGAGGCTGAGAACGCCGAGTTCCCGAACGTAACGGGCAAAGACGCGGGGGAACGCGCCGAACCCCCTGGGATGCACCGCCCAACCGAACGCAGCGGGTCCCGCGTCGGTGTCGAACGAGGTGAACTCTTCCCGCATGGCCTTGATCTTGTTGGCGTCCGACATGCTCTGTGGCATCGCCGCGGCGTCGGTCCGGCAGAGGTCGAAGAACACTTCCCAGGCATCCTTGTTCGTCGCCCGGGCGATCGCCGCCACCGTCTGGCCGTTGTACCGATCGTAGGGGGTCCTCAGGCGGGCCACGATGATCCGGTCCCAGTCTCGCCCGGCGTGGGCGAACCAGTTTTCCCAGCCACCCAACGTTTCCATCTCGCGCCGCATCTCGGACCTTATGGTGGCGTCCTCGAGCTTGCGCATCAAGGCGTCTTGTCCCTGGGCCGCGTGGCGAGGGTGGAGCAAGGCCCGAATGCCGAGCCCGTTGTTGACGTATGGATAGACGTCGACCCCGACTTGTTGGCCCCCGGCGCGGGCGGCTTTGATCCGGGCGAGGGCCTGATCCATCTTGCCCCAGTTGCCTTGGCCCGCCGTCTTGAGATGATAGATGTGCACCGGGGTGCCGGCCGCTTTGCCGATCCGGAGGGCCTCGTCGATCGCCTCGAGGAGTCGATCGCCTTCGTTCCGCATGTGGCTGAAGTATCGGCCCCCGAACAGTCCGGCCACCTTGGTGAGCTCGGCGATCTCTTCCTCCGAGGCGTAAATTGCCGGCGGGTAGATCAGCGAGGTCGACACCCCGATCGCGCCGGCTTCCATCGCCTCTCGAACCATGCCGCGCATCCGCTCGAGCTCGGCCGGAGTGGCTTGGCGGTCGACGTCGCCGATGACGATTCCCCGAATCTGGGTGTGGCCCACGGTTTGAACCACGTTCATCGGCAGGCCGGCGCTCTCGAGCTTGGCGAAGTACTCGCCCATGGTGCGCCAGCCTCGCTCCTGAGCCTCGTTCTCACCTAACGGCGCGTCACTGCCGCCTTCGCCAGCGTTGATGGTGGTGATCCCCTGTGAGATCAGGTTGAAGGAAGTGGCGGGGTCCTTGATGAACGGCGCTCCGGTCTGGCCCATCATGTCGATGAATCCGGGAGCCACGACGTTGCCGGCGGCGTCGATCGCTCGGCGACCCTCGGCGGCCGGGATCCGGCCGATCGCGACGATCTTGTCCCCCACCAGGCCCAAGTCACCCCAATACCAGGGCGCGCCGGTTCCGTCCACCACCCGGCCGCCATGAATGACGAGATCGTACTTCGGCGTTTGGGCGATGGCGGGCACCGACCCGATTGCCAGCGCCACCAGGCCGGCCAGCCACCGGCGATGAGGTCCTAATTCCATTGGAGTCCCCGCAGTCGATCGAGATTGAGATTCCCACCACTCAAGACCGCCACGACCTTCGATCCGGGCGGGAGCTTCACGAGACCGTGTAGCAACGCCGCCACGGACGCCGCCGCCGCCCCCTCGGGCATCACTTTGCATCGCTCCATCACCCAGATCATCGCGTCGAAGATGTCCCGATCCGGCAGGGTGACGATTTCGTCGACGAATCGCTGGCACACCGACAAGGTGTGCTCTCCCACTCGTTTGACCCGGAGCCCGTCGATGATCGTTCGGCAATCGATCGTCACCAAGGCCCCGGCCTCGACGCTCTGTTTCATCGCCGGCCCGTCGGAGGATTCGACCCCGATCACCCTGATCTTGGGGTTGTGGCTCTTGACCGCCATCGAGACGCCGGAAATCAGGCCGCCCCCGCCGATCGGGACGACCACGGCGTCGACCGTTGGCCAATCGGTGATGATCTCCAGGCCCAAGGTGCCCTGGCCGGCGATCAGGTGGGGATCGTCGAACGGGCTGATGTAGGTGAGGCCTTCGGTCCGCACCAGCTCTTTGGCTTTCTCGTTGGCCTCATCCCAGATCTGGCCGTGGAGGACGACCTCCGCCCCGTAGGCCTTGGTCGCGGCGATCTTGGCGGGAGTGGCGTTTTCCGCCATGCAAACGACCGCTCGAATCCCGTGAATCTGCGCCGCCAGCGCCACCCCTTGCGCGTGGTTCCCTGCCGAGGAGCAGACCACCCCGCGGCGTTTTTCTTCATCGCTCAAGAAGGTGAACTTGTTCAGCGGTCCGCGAATCTTGTAAGAGCCAACCCGCTGGAACATCTCGGCCTTGAGCCGGACCTCGAACCCAGTGCGGTCCGACAATTGTCGCGACGACAGCAAAGGGGTGTGGTGAATGTGCTGGCCGATTCGGGCCCTGGCGGCCACGAAATCGGCAAGGGTGAGCGTCAGCATCGGCGGTGAGATCCTTCGATCATTGAGGCGGCAGAGAGGATAGCGCCCGAGTCGCCTCTTCGGCTAGCCGCTTCACCAGGAGAGTCGCGGGAACGATGTCGTGAATCAAGCCGGCGCTCTGCCCGGCATAGAGGGCGAGGGCCTCGGTCTGACCGGAGGTTGCGGTGGTCGGGATCGTATCGCTGTAGCGGAGAAGGGGCTGACCGTCGCCCCCGACCGCCACCGGCTCTCCTTCGTTGGGGCGGTTGGGTGGCGCTGGGCGTCCGGCTTGCTCCCAGGCCCGGGTCGTCGAATTGAGGAGCGTTCGATGAGGGGCGTTGGGCCAGCCGAGGTCAAACAGCTCGGACCACAAAGTATTGGTTTCCGCGGCCGCCACGATCCGGTCGAGATAGGTCTGGTGGGCGTCGGCCTCAGGCGTGGCCAGAAAGCGGGTGCCCAGCCAGGCCGCCTGAGCGCCGAGCACCAGCGCCGCGGCCACGCCGCGCCCGTCTCCGATCCCGCCAGCGGCGATGACCGGAAGATCGCCGACCGCGTCGCGGACCGCCGGCACCAACACCGACATCGCCACCTCGCCCCGCACGTGGCCGCCCGCCTCCCACCCCTGGGCTACGACCGCGTCCACCCCAGCCCGTTGCGCGGCGACGGCTTCGGCCGCGGAGCTCACGGTGTGGATCGAGAAGGCGCCAGCGGTGGCGATCGCCGGAATCAAGGCGGTCGGGTCACCCCAGGTGAGGGAGACGATCCGGACGCCTTCGGCCAAAGCCACCTCGAGGCGCCCGGCTTGGTCCCATTCGAGAACGAAATTGACGCCGAACGGGCGGTTGGTGAGGCTCTGGGTCTCTCGGATGGCCATCCGCAGCCTGGCCGGTTCGAGCCAACTCCCCGCGAGCATGCCGAGCCCACCGCCGTTCGCCACCGCCGCAACGAGCCGGGGCCGCGAGGCGCTCCCGATCGGGGCCTGAATGATGGGATACTCGAGGCCAAGGCGGCGGCAGAGCGGTGTCCGGAGTGAGCTCATGGGGCGACGTTGGGCGATCGGATTGCGTCGGTTACCGTTCGTTGCGTAGTATCCACCCGGGTTGGGGTCGGGGCAATGGCCCGACCCGCCCTTCCCCGAACGATGAGACGGCTGTCATGGACCGAACGAGCCCGCGGCTGTTTCGCTGGGACGAGATTCCAGACGAGAAAGTCACCGAACTCCTGTCGCGCAAGATCGTGACAGGCGAGCGCGTGATGGCGGCGCACATTCGACTCAAGAAAGGGTGCGTCGTCCCGCTCCATTCCCACGAGGCGGAGCAGTTGTCGCTCACCTTTTCGGGGTCGCTCAAGTTCATCATCGACGGCGAGACCATCGTGGCCGGCCCCGGCCAACTCCTGATGATCCCCTCCTGGGTGCCGCACGAAGCCGTCGCGCTCGAAGATACCTATGAGATGGATATCTTCAGCCCGATTCGCTACGACTGGCTCGAGCGGACCGACTCTTATTTCACCAACCCGCCGACCCGAGCCGCCGACTTCTCCAACCCGGCCTCGGGCGCCAATCCCGCCACGCTGGTCGAGTGGGGCACGGTGCCGGTCGAGAAGCTCAGCGACCTGATCGACCGTGCTTACGTGAGTGGCGACCGCGCGACGCTCTGCGACTTCCTGCTCCGCAAGGGAGCCGTGGTGCCGACCCACCACCACGAAAGCGAGCAGGTGAGCTGGGTTCGTTCGGGCCACTTACGGCTCACGGTCGGCGACCAAACCTTCGATGTCACCGGCGGCGCGGTGTTGCGGATTCCTTCCCAAATTCCCCACAGCGCCGTGGCGGTCGAGGATTCCAAGGTGATCGACATCTTCAGCCCCCGCCGGGAGGATTGGATCGCCAAGACGGACCACTATCTCCGCCAGGGAAACCGTTAGGTCGGAGCTCGCCATGCGCGCCATCGTCGTTCATCGGTTCGGGGATCCGTCGGTCCTGTCGGTGGAGGAGATCCCGACGCCCACGCCGGGGTCCGGCCAGGTCCAGGTCAAGGTCCAGGCGGCCGGCGTCAATCCGGTCGACACGTACATCCGAAGCGGGCGATACGGCACTCTCCCAACGTTGCCCTTCATTCCCGGGTCCGACGGAGCGGGAACGATCATCGCGCTCGGGACGGGCGTGACCCAATGGGCCATTGGCGATCGGGTGTTCTTCCACGGGACCACCCTCGGTCGGCCGTACGGTGCTTACGCCGAGGTGGCGGTGTGCGACGGCGACAAAGTGTTCCGGCTTCCGGCCAACGTCGGGTTCGGGCACGGCGCGGCGATCGGGGTCCCCTATGCCACCGCGCACCTCGCTCTCTTCGGGAAAGCCAATGCGAAGCCCGGCGAGATCGTGCTGGTCCACGGCGCCAGCGGCGGGGTCGGGATCGCCGCAGTGCAGTTGGCGCGCTCGAAAGGACTCGGGGTCATCGGCACCGCGGGCACCGACGACGGGCTCGAGTTGGTCCGGGCCAACGGCGCTCATTTCGCCGTCAGTCACCGAGCCGCGTTGTATCACGACCAGATTCGGGAGGCGGCCAGCCACGGCCGTGGCCCCGACATCATCCTCGAAATGCTCGCCAACGAAAACCTCGACAGCGACCTCGACATGGTGGCCGCGAAGGGTCGGATCGTCGTCGTCGGGAATCGGGGCCGGGTCGAAATCGATCCCCGGAAAGTGATGGCGAAGGACCTGACCATCATGGGAGTTTTCCTTTGGGGCGTCAGCGCCGAGGACCTCGCGGCCATCTACCTGGACGTCGCGCGCGGCCTGGAGCAAGGGGTGCTGGTGCCAGTCGTCGGCCAGGAGTTTCCCCTGGAAGCAGCGGTCTCGGCCCACGAAGCCGTCATCAACCACCCCGCTTACGGCAAAGTGGTGTTGATCCCCAACCAAAAGTGAAAGACGCCGGACCCGGGGAGGTCCGACGCCTTTCGAGGGGATTGGGTTCGTCCCTGGGGGGAGACAGGTCCGGACCCGGAAGTGTGGCCTGCCATTCCTGGCCGACCGGGATCCAGTGGGGGCAAGCGGTATGCCGATCATCGCACGGGTTCGATTGCCACGACGTAACTCTCTGATCCATAATAGGTTAAGAGGTTGTGACCAAGATCACTGGAGGGCCGCGCGATCAAGACCCGAGCCGCCCGCGCTACACCGTTCTGTGGCCCCATCTCAACGCTCACACGAAAGGTGCACGACCATGCACCGAACGATGATGGCGACCCTCGCCGGCGCGCTGTTGGTCGGTCACCCGGCCGTTGGTCAGCAAACGGGGGAGGCCCGGCCGCGAGCCCGGGACCTCGGAGTGGCGCCGGGGATCTTCCGCCCCGGTCCGCTCAACGCGATTACCGACGTCCAGGGAATTCGGGTCGGGCAAACGACGGTGATCGTCGGCGACTCGATCCGCACCGGGGTGACGGCGATCCTGCCCCACGGTGGCAATGTCTTCCTCGACCGGGTCCCGGCCGCGATGGTCGTCGGCAACGGTCACGGCAAGTTGATCGGGATGAGCCAGGTCACCGAGTTGGGCGAGATCGAAACCCCGATCCTCTTGACCTGTACCCTCTGTGTCTGGAAGGCGGCGGACGCCTTGGTCGCCTGGATGCTCGAGCAGCCGGGCATGGCCGGCGTTCGCTCGATCAATCCGATCGTTGGCGAAACCAACGACGGTGGTCTCAACGCGATTCAGCACCGCCCGATCACGGTGGCGTCGGTCCGCGACGCGATCACCGGAGCGACGACCGGGCCGGTGGATGAAGGAAGCGTGGGTGCTGGGACCGGGACCGTGGCGTTCGGTTGGAAAGGCGGGATCGGCACGTCCTCTCGGCGGATTCCGAGTGCCCTCGGTGGCTGGATGGTGGGAGTGCTGGTGCAGAGCAACTACGGCGGGATCCTCCAGATTCTCGGCGTCCCGGTGGGTCGCGAGCTGGGTCAGTATGCCTTTCGGCGGGAAGTCGAGGCCAATCCCGGTGGCGGGTCGATCATGATCGTCGTCGCGACCGACGCGCCGCTCGACGACCGCAACCTCCGCCGGTTGGCGACCCGGGCCCTGATTGGGCTCGGCCGAACCGGCTCGTTCATGGGCAATACTTCCGGCGATTACGTCATCGCGTTCGCGACTCACCCGGCGGTGCGACGGCCAACGCCTGATCTGGCAGCCCGGCTCGACTCGGTGGCGGCGACCCGCCGGCTGGTATCGAACGGAGAGATGTCGGGTTTGTTCGAAGGGGTGGTCGAGGCGACCGAGGAGGCGATTTACAACTCGATGTTTCGGGCGACGACGGTCACCAGTCGGGGCGGAACGATCGAGGCGCTGCCGATCGACCGGGTGCGTGAGCTGCTCGTTCGCTATGGAGCTACCAAGCGGTAGCCGGGCGGTTCAAAGCCGGAGGGCCCTGGGGGGCGAGACCGAGAGAATCTGGTGGATCGCGGCCACGACGCCGTCGTCGTCACTCAACAAGACCAGTTCCGCACCGCGGTGAGTCGACCGGTAAGTGCACCGCAGCTGGGTGCGGTGTTCGGCAAGAACTTGCACCGCGGGATGACTGTTCGGAATCACCCAGACGGTCCGGAAATCGCCGCGTCGGATGGCCGCGACCAGCTCGAGCAGCCGTAACCGCTGGCCCTCCAACGCCACCGAATCAGCGCCGGGGAAGGAAAGGGTAATCCTCCCGCCGCTTTCGTTGCGGGAGTATTCGATTACCGGTTCGTTGGATGCGCGGCGTGAGGGTGCAGGACCCTGCGCCTGCGCGGCCGGTCCGAGGAGGCCGGCGGCCATCCCGGCGGCGACCAGGGCCGACTTCAGGTTCAAACGAATCACCGAGGGCATCTGTGCTGAGCGGCTGGGGGCAAGACGGGTGCCAGCGGCGGTCGCCGGGTGCTCTCGAGACGGGGCTGCTGGAAACTCCGTTAGGCGTGGCGGCGGGAGAATCGCGCGGCGGCAGCGGTAAAGTCCCGGAACAGCTGCACGGTTCGCGGGTCTTTGTCGTCGAGAACCTCGGGGTGCCATTGCACCGCCACCACAAACCGATCGTCATCGAACTCGATGGCCTCGATCAGGCCGTCCGGGGCGTAGGCGGTGGCGACGAGGTCCTTCCCCAGCTCGCGGATGCCTTGGTGGTGCATGCTGTTGACCGCCACCGGTCCGACCTCGAAGACCCGAGCCAGGCGGGAGCCGGCGGTGATCTCGACATCGTGGGCGAGATAATCCCGTTCGAATCCGGGGTAGTAGTCGTGCTTGATGGCGTGAGGGTACTGGGCCTCGAGATCCTGATGGAGCGAGCCGCCCCGGGCGACGTTGAGGACTTGAAGCCCGCGACAGAGACCGAGGATCGGCTTGCCGTCTTCGAGGGCCCAGTTGGCGAGTTGGAGCTCGACCGTATCGCGGTCCGGATCGATGCGACCGAGCTTGGGATGGGGGGACTCGCCGAACGTCCCCGGGGCGACGTCGACGCCGCCGGCGAGCAAGACGCCGTCGAGACGATCGTAAATGCACCGGAGGGTGTCGAGATCGTCGGCCACCAGCGGGATCATCAGCGGGACGCCACCGCCCCCGATCGCGGCGTGGTAGTAGCGTTGGTTCATTACCCACGACGCCGGGAGGTCCTCCGGAATGCCGTCGATGGCGTGGAGGGTCTGGGTCGGGATGCCGATGGCCGGCCGGTAGCTCATAGGCGGTAAAACCTAACGGATCGAAGGGGCGCCGTCACCAGGGTTTCCCCGAGCAAACGGCATGCCCCGGCGGTTGGTCCAGGTTACTTGACACCCTCTTCCGTCTCCAGAATCAGTTGGTCGACGACCGCCTTGAGGTCGCCGGTTCGTTCGAACGTGGCGAGCTGACGGTCGGCGCTGGTGCCGTGCTCGAGGATGGTCAAGGCGTACTCCACTTCCTTGCGGCTCCCGAGCTCGTCGACGACGTCGTCAACGAACCAGCCGACCAACTCCTGGATCAACTGGCGCGCCGGCAGTTCCCGGCTCTCACCGAAATCGATCATCTTGCCCTCGAGACCGTAGCGGCAGGCTCGCCATTTGTTCTCCTCGATGAACGCCGCCGAGTACTGCCGCCAACTCAGGTTGTCGCGGCGGAGCTTCCAGACCTTGGCGATGACGGCCTGGAACAACGCGGCGATGCAGACGGCCTCGTCAACCCGGGTGCAAACGTCGCAGATCCGCATCTCGAGCGTGGGGTAGCTCCAGCTCGGCCGAATATCCCACCAGATCTTGGAGGCGTTGGGAATGCTCCCGGTCTCGACCAGCGTGTTGACGATCTCCTCGAACTCGCCCCACGAGGCGAGCCTACTCGGGATCCCGGTCCGGGGGAAACTCCGGAAGACGATACTTCGATACGATTTGAGTCCGGTATTCCGACCGAGCCAGAACGGCGAGCTGGTCGACAGGCAAAGCAGGTGGGGCAGCATGTACCGAGCGGCGTTCATGGCGTCGATCAGGAAATCGCGGTCCTCGATCCCGACGTGGACGTGGGTTCCGAAGATCAACAGCCGCTGGGCCAGGTCCTGGAGATTCTCGCGGACGTCGAGATACCGCTCGAGTGGGGTGATCTCCTGCTCCATCCAGCTGGAGAACGGATGGCTCCCGGCGGCCACCACCTTGAGCCCATTCTTGGCGGCCAGGTCCATGACCAGCCGCCGCAGGCGCACCAGCTCGGCCCTCGCTTCGGCCGGCGTGTGGCAGACTTTGGTGCCCACCTCGACCATCGACTGATGCAACTCAGGCTTCACCTCGCCCAGGACAACCGAGTCCTCCTTGAGAATCTCGGTGATGTAGGACCGAAGCTCCCGGGTGTTGGGATCGATGATCTGGTATTCTTCTTCGATCCCGATGGTCAGACTCGGTGCTTTCATCATGAGGTGGCGTTTCGATTGAAAGTCAGGTGGGGCGAGGAACGACCAGGAACGACGGAATGGAGGAGCCGCCGCCTGCGGTCACGTTGACGAGCGTGGCGGTGGAGACCCGAGTCATGCAACCCTCGACGAACGTTCCTTCGAAGCAAAATGGCGCCGTGTCGACGATCCGCTCGGCGTAGACGACCTGATCGTCGACCAAGCTGGGAAACGTCTCGGCGGGGAGCCCGATTCGCTGCTGGACGATATGAGGCCGCTCCAGCGCCGTGGCGACGGCCGCCGTCCAGGTGACGTCGTCGACCTCCCACCCCAAGACGATCCCGGCGCCGCCATAGTCGTCGTTCGGCTTCAAGACCAACCGGTCTCGATTCTCGACGACAAAGGGGACCAACTCGACGATCTCGCCCTCGTGCCCGGTCCGCCGCTCTTCGACTACCCGGGTCCACGGCACGTGTTCGTGAATGACGGCCCGCTCCGCCGACGTGAACAGGTGAGCGTTTCGCTCATCGGACAAGACGGCGAGGCTCGCCTTCTTGTGGAGGATCTTGCAGCGAAACGGGTTGGTCATGCAGACGGCCCCGTCGCGAACCGCCCGAACGATCGGATGATCGAGACCACCGCGCTCCACCAGCTCGTTGATCAACACCCGTTTGTAGATCAAGTCGATCTTGGTGCCGGCGGCGAACAGCGCTCCGCCCCGATACTCCACCTCCCGCGGATCACCGATGACGCACCGGAACCCCATCGCCTCGAAATACTCCTGATAGAGCACGAACTCGCTGTAGGTCGGAACCTCTTTCCAATCGAGGATGCCGATCGTTGGCTTGGCCCCCCCATTGGAAAACTGGCGGTAGGCGTTCACCAACGAGTGGAGGACGTTGTGCCGGGTGAGTAACGGCTGCAGCGCGAACTGGTGGCGAAAGGTTTCCATGGCGGGAAGCGCCAGGAACAGCTCCGTCAAGGCATCGTTGTACCCGGACCCGGCCGGGGTCTCGGCGTTGTACTCGGTGAACCGGAGCCGGCCGTCGTCGGGCGAGAAGAAGGCGTCGAGTCGAGAAACCGGGGATGGCGCCGTACCGGGATCCTCGAGGGCCAAGGTCCGTTCCCACTCTTCGAGCCGAAACTGATCGAGCACCGCCGGCTGCTCGAGCGCGGCCTGCAAAGCCCGGTCGAAGGCGCCAAGGAGCACGCCGATCCGTTGCTGCATGTGGTGATACTGTTCGGGCGTCAGAAATCGAGGCCGGAGCACCGTGCAGAGGGGACGATCGCCGAAGAGAAGCCCCCGCTTGGTCAACTCGGCGGACAGCCACGCGGCCGACTCGGCCGCGACCGTCGGAGTGAGCGCCGCGTGCCACGCCTCGATCGCCGCTCGCGTCATCGGGTCCGGGGCCGCCCGGCGAGGAATCCCTCCCAACTGAGGGTCGGCGGGGCCGCGAGCGTCGTCGCCAAACGGATCGCCATGTCGGCCATCGCTTTGGTGACCCACTCGAAATGCCCCGGCGTGAGCGAGTAAATGTCCATGTCGGGTGCCGGGTTCATGAAATCGATGGCGTAGGGAACCCCATCCTTGATGGCCCATTCCATCGAGTTCATGTCGTAGCCCAATGCCCGCACCAGGGTCAACGAATCGCGGATGACGCGATCGTGGAGATCGGGGGGAAGGAAATCGAGTTCCGGATGGTACTTCCTGGCCTTGGGGTCGTACTTGATCGGCCGGACGACTTCTTGCCCCAGGCAAATGCAACGGACGAACTCGTCCCAATGGATGAACTCTTGAACGATCATCGTGAGGAGGCCGGAACGGTCGTAATTGTAGAGGAGCTCCTCCAAACTCTTGCAGACGTAGACCTCCTTCCAGCCGCCGCCGTGCGCGTCCTTCAGGATGCAGGGAAGGCCAACGTGGTCGACCACCGCCTGCCAATCGAGCGGAAACTGGAGGTTGCGGAGGCTCTCGGAGTGGACGATGCCGGAGACGTACTCCTTGTTCGGCAACACCACTGTCTTGGGGCTCGCGAGGCCGAGCGAGGTGGCGAGCGTGGCCCCGAAAAACTTGTCGTCGGCCGTCCACATGAAAGGGTTGTTGACGACCGTCACGCCGCGGAGCACCGCGTGCTTCAGAAACGTCCGATAGAACGGCACCTCGTGGGAAATCCGATCGATGATGACGCGATACTCGGCCGGATCGTCCATCCGAGGAGCCCCGAGCTTCACGTACTCGGCCACCACGCCCTCATCGCGACCGTTGACCTCCTCGATGAACGCCGGTGGCCAACTCCACTCCCGACCGACGATCAGCCCGACCTTCTTGACGTCTTCCGGCATTCGCCGTCCTTCGTTTGGGGGCCGAGGAGCGGGACCAGCCCCTCGGATGGGGCGAATGTATGACGAGAACCCGCTACCGGGAAGGCAGGTGCCGCGATTGGGCTGCCGCCTCGGCCAAGATCTTCAAGGCTAAGTCGATCGTCCGCCGATGAGTCCGGAACGCCAGGGCCACGAGTCGGAGGGTATACCGGTCGCCCAGCATCGTCGAGGACATGAAAACCCGGCCATCGTGACGGACCGCTTCGAGGATCCTCTGGTTGTGGGCGTTGACCGCCTCCGCCGAGACCCCGATTGGGACGTCGCGATAGGTCACGATCGAGAGGTCCGGCGGGGGACCGACCTCGAAGCCCTGGGCCGCCGCTCGGTGACGAAAGTAGCGGGCCAGGAGCAGTTTCTCCTCGAGCGCCGCCCGGAAGGGCGCCAGCCCCAGGAGCTTGAGCGGCAACCACATTCGGAGCGCCCGAAAGTGCTTCGTGAGTTCAGGCGAGACGTCCGCCGGCGAGAGTTCGCTCTCGTTCGCGGCGTCCTGCATGTAGTTCCCGAAATAATGGTGCGTCGCCAGGATCGGCCGGGCGTCCCTCACCAGCACGAGCCCGATGCCATAGGGGAGAAAAAGGCTCTTGTGCGGGTCGAGAACCACCGAGTCGGATCGTTCGATGCCCTTCAACAGCGTCTGGCCGTGCTCGGTGAGCAGAAAAAATCCGCCGTATGCCGCGTCGACGTGGAACCAGCATTTTTCTCGCTGCGCGACGTCCGCGATCCGATCGAGCGGGTCGACCGCTCCAGTGTCGGTGGTCCCTGCTGCGGCGATGACGAGCCAGGGTCGGAGCCCGAGGGCTCGATCGGCCGCGATGCACGTTGCCAGCGCGTCGGGTCGCATCCGGAACCGGTCGTCGATGGCGACCGCGCGGACGACCGCTTCCCCGAGTCCCGCGATTCGAAGGGCTTTCGCGACGCTGTGATGGGCCTGGCTGGTGAGGTAGACGACGGCCCGGTGGAAATCGGCGCCGTGGAGGCCGTGGGCGTCACGGGCCGTGGCGATCGCGATCAGATTGGCGATGCTGCCGCCCGAGGCGAGGTTGCCGGTGGCGCCCGCGGGGTACCCGACTAGGTCGGCGACCCACCGGAGCAGCATGTTCTCCATCCGGACCGGCCCCGGCCCGGTGAAGAAGATCCCGGCGTACTTGTTGGTGACGGCGGCCAGGTAGTCGCCGAGCGCCGAATGATAGATTCCTCCGCCAGGGACGTAAGCCAAGTGCCCGCCTGAGGCCGGGTTGAGGCCGGGACGCACCACGTCGCGCTCGATGATTTCGAGGACGTCGTGGATCGGGAGGCCCTCCTCGCCGATCGGCGACTCGAGGAGCCGGGCGCCTTTGTCCTCGGTATCGTCGAACGCCTTGAGGGTGTCGATCCGCCGAAGAAACCGCTCGGCGGCGGCCGTGACCGGATTCCGGAGGGCCCGGCGGCGGGTGGTCCCCGGGTCGAGTGGGCGGCCGGCGCGTTCGAGGACGGTAAGCCGAGCCCGGAGCTGGGCGAGCTCAGCGGCAGCGTCGTGGTCGGACATGAGGCCCGGGAAACTACCCGAATCTTCCCTGCGAGCAATCGAGTGGCGCCGGCCGTCGCGGCCTGGCGGCGTGATCACGGAGACGACAGGTTATTGGGGATGAGCCGGATACCCGGGACGGGAGCGCTGCGAAAACACCAGGTGCCCGGTCATCGCGGCTTGAGCGGCGATCGCGGCGGTTTCCGCGTCCCGCATCTCCCCAACCATCAGGACGTCTGGATCTTGGCGCAGCAAGCTTCGAAGGGCGGCCGCGAAGGTCACTCCCGCCTTGGTGTGGACCGGAACCTGGGTAACACCCTCCAGGAGGTATTCGACCGGGTCCTCGACGGTGATGATCTTCTCTTCGGCTACTCGGCGTAGCCCCAGCGCGGCGTACAGCGTGGTGGTCTTTCCGCTTCCGGTCGGTCCGCGGCCTCGAGGTTCCGGGGAGGTCCTGGGAACTCGGTCAACACGCCGTCGACCCGGATTCGAACCTTGAGGCCGTCCTTGGTCGCCTCGAGATGAAGGTCGCTGGCGCCGGCCTGGTGCGCTTCACGCACCATCAGGTTCACCGGCCGAACGACGGGGGGGTGGCTGGCGAGATCCCTGGCGTCGGCAATCCTATCGTCGGCGACCGGCCCGTTCTCGACCGCGCCTGCTCCCAGGTCTCGAACCAGGCCAACCACTGATTCCTCGGCGGCGAAGGCCGATCGGACCGCTTCTTCCACCTCTGCCTGGTCAGCTGGGATCAGCTCCAGCTCGAGACCGTAGGCGTGGCGGAGGTCATCGAGCACGTCTCCGTCCGGCTCGCCCTCCACCCCAACCGCGACTCGAAGACGCTCGTTCGCGATCTCGAGGGGCAGGACGTGGTGGTAGGTGAGGTACTCCTGGTGGAAGGAGTCGGAGAGCGCGAGCTGAGAGGCACGGCCACAGCGCCTTGAATTTGTTGGCGTCGGCCAGAGGCGCACGAGTTGGGCCAGGCCACGACGTAACCCAAGTGACCGATTACCCAGGGCTTCCGCTAGGCACCGTGACCCGCGAAAGTGTTCGCGTGGACACAACTGTCGACGACACAATTGACCTTGGCGCCAGCCCGAGGGCAACCGGGTTTCACCTTCGATACAGGCGAGTGGTGCGCCGAGGTCGCTTACTTCGCAAACTGGGTCCCCGCCCCGCGTCCTCAGGCTCTTTGACAGGTCCGCGTCGCCGGCAGCCCCTTCGCCCGGCGGCAGACTACCTACGCATGTTGGCCCATGGAGTCACGTTCCCGCGGAACCAGGATCCGAGAAGTTGACGGGATCGCCGTTTGGCAAACCCGTAGAGGTTGAGGCCGCCGGCGAGCCCAATGGGATCTTCTTGGGTAAATGTCCCGATCGGCCTCCGTCGTACTGGGCCGGCGCCACAAGCCGCTGCGGCTTCGTCGTTTAGCTGCTGCCGCTTTCAAAGAGCGGTCGTAATTTAGATGAAAATCGCCCGATGCGAGTTTTCGAGGGGGGTAGCCGGGGGATTGTCGGGCGGTCGGAGGCTCGCCGGGTCGTGCGGACACGTGTCATGCACCGGTGTGCGGCCGCCCGGATGAGACCTCGACAGGGCGGAACGAGAGTCCAGAGAACCTCCCCCCCTCGAACGCTCGCTTGAACCGGTCGTTGACAAAGAGACTTTGTGGATACTCCTTAGCCCGCAGTACGTCGCCCCCCCCAAGGTGTTCCGCGTTGAGAACAACCCGCTTAAGTGCCCGAAGCCTACCGCGGCGCTCCGGCAGGAAGTATTCATCCGGAAACACTTCGTACTCCGAGCGTTGGCGGTCGAGGGCTTCGACAACGTTCGTAACGTTGGCCAGCGAGAAGCAGGCAACTACGGTTCCGTCCGGTCGAAGGACCTTCACTGGTAGATACTGAATCCCACGAATCCCCGACCGGTTCAGAGCATCCGACAGGGACGCCGAAAAGACAGGAAGGCCAAGGTGATTCTGCAGCGCGTCGTCCAGCGCGCCAACCCGATCCCGCCGAGATGCTTGCATCCAGGCGGCAGGGTCCCACCCCTCAATGCTCGCGCCCGAAACAAAAGCCCCCTGATCCGCCAAGTCATCGAAACTCGCCCGGTCTGCCACAAATGGCGTGCGAGCTGCATGGTCATTGCGGACAACGAGGTGCCACTTCGTCATGGTATCCCACGCCCCCGAACCAGATCCGGGTTCCTGAGGAGGTCCTGCCGAAGGGCTCCGAGCTCTTCGCGAAGCGCTCGCGAGTAGTTCGCGCCGGACAGTCCTTCGGTGGCCGCCGTCAAGCGGTCGAGCACGTACTGGTGATACTGCGCCGCATGCCTGCCCTTGTGGCCTTCGAGAAGCACCTTGTTAGCCGCATCGTTTAGGGACATTCCCGCCTTCCCGAACAGACGTTCGAACTGTGCGGTGAACCCGGATTGGATCGATTTGTTCGTTGCTATGTGATGGAGTTGGGCCCCGGCCTTCTGGTAAGCCATCCCAGGTCCGGGTGTGAGAGCGCCGGCCATCGCCCATTGCAGCGCCTCTGCTCCCTCGCCCGGGCTGCGCTGAAACGCCTTGTACGTTTGGTAAATGTCGTAGACGGCGCTGCCAGCTTCGAATATCCCCCACGCCACAAAACAAACAGGGCACAGCCCAAAGGGGTCACTGAAGTTGACCGGATCCCCATTGGCGAAGCCGTAGAGGTTGAGGCCGCCGGCGAGCCCGATCGGATCTTCTTGGGTAAATCGGCCCGTCCGCGGATCATAAAACCGATTCCGCCGATAGTCATACGCCGAAACGTCCCGCTTCCCCTCCAGCAGCGACCCGTGCCAGACATACCTGAGCGTGTTGCCAAACCGCAGGTCGTACGCCGTCCGCGCCGACAGCCACTCAACAAGATAGCAACGATTCGCCCCACTGCCGAGGGGCACGCAGCTCGTCGCGCCATTGTAGGCTTTGTCCGCCGCGCCATCGGCAAAGGCCCCGACCGTGAACATCCCCTGTTGATTCCAGTACGGCACGATGGTCTGGGTCCCGGGCCAGGTCACCCAGTTGTTCGACGTCGGCGTATCGGTGTAGCTGTACCGCGTAACGCTGAGCGGCGCATCGACCGTTAGGCCCGGCGCGTAGACGACTTGGCCATAGAAGCGATTCGGGTCCGGGTAACTATTGGGAGTGTTGTAGGGCACCTGAGTGCCGCCGGTGTCCTGTTCCCAGTGAGTTGTATCGGTGATCCGTCCCCGTGCTTGAATCTCCGCCAGCTCCTGCTGGCCGTCCCAGATCACCCGCCGAACGAATGGGGTGTAGCACTCAGCATCGTTGGATCCGATGCAATGCGATTGCATCCACACCAACACCCGCCGGCCGAGCGCATCGTAGCGGTATTCCTCGAAGATCCTCTTGGCTGTTGGGCCGATGATCGTCGGAGACGTCCACATATCGACTGCTCGCAGGCGGCCGTCCAAGCCGTAGATACTCGCCCGCTCCCGCCGGATACTCCCTGCCCCGAACCCGCTCTCCGCGTCGAACTGGACGTTCCCGGCAGAATCAAACGTGTTCGTTGTCGTGCTGACGATGGGTACGGTTTGGGACACGCCAGTCAGCCGGCCCGTTGCGGCCTGGTAGGTGTAGTCCCGGTGGGTCACCACCACCGAGTATCCACCGCCGCCCGACGCCGAATCGCGACGGTCCAGGGTGCTCATGTTCGCCAGCGGATCGTAGGTGAAGGTCTCCTGCGAGCCGAAAAAGGTAGTCGAGCCGGTCTGGTTGTCGCCTTGCTGCTGGAACTTGGCGGTGAGGTCGAGCCCCAAACCGCTATATGTCGCCTTCGTCACGTCGGCGAAGAACGACCCGTCGATGGATTGCAGGATCTTGCCGCGGGCGTCGTAGAAGGGAAGATTGATCATGCGGACCGCCGCGTACGGCCACCGCGGCGCAGCCGTGCCCCCGCCGTTCCGTACGGTGTCGCGCAACATGCGGCCATCGGCGTCCCACGCGAGGGCCCTGGTATAGTTGCCGGGGTACGCCGTCTCGAGCGGTTCTCGGCGCGCATTGTAGGTCATGGTGATCGCATTGCCAGCGATGTCCTTGACTTGAGACAGCTCGCCGATCTGCGGATCCCAGGCGTAGTTGATAGTATCCCGAGTGCCAATCGCGAAGATGGAGGGCACTTCGGTCGACGTCCGACGCCCGTTCCGGTCATGGGCAAAGTGGTTGATGTAGACGTGACCGGAAAACGGCCCGAGTATCGTCGCCACCTGCAAGGTGTCTCCGCGGAGGCGCCCGAGAATATCATAGCCCCGGGTAATCTTGGCGAATCGATTGAACGCCGAACGGATCTGCCCATCTGGCTGGAACGTGAACGTCTGCGTATCCGCTTTCACCGTGTAGGGATAGGTGGGCAGGAGGTTCGGAGGTTGGTAGACACCAAAAGGAGGCGCACTGCGAGTCACCGCTGGCACGATCCGCTGGGTAAGGCGATTGAGGGCGTCATACTGCATGGTGATGAACGGCCCGCTTGGGCTCGGATATCGTCGGGTCACGAGCGTGACCGCATTGCCGGCCTCGTCATACTGCGTGCTGTCCTTCAAAGCGATGTTGTTCCCAACAGGCACCGCAGCCACCGCCCGTCCCGCGTTGTCGTACCGCCACCGATTGGTCACGACGCCGATCGTCTCCGGGTCAGGACTGGTCCAGCGTTGAACGGAGTCAAGCTGCCCCTCCGGGTTGTAGTAGTTCCGCACGTAGATGTTCTCCACGGGCGTCACATTCAGCGTCGTCGTGGTGTCCCCCAAGACCCGGTCCAGCAAATCGAACCCAAGGCGCTGCTCGACCTTCTTGTTCGATGACGGCGCCGAGTCCACGGGACTCTGCGTCGTGATAATCCGGCCGATGGCGTCATCGGTGTAGCTGGTGACGTAGCCCTTGGGGGTCGTCACCGACGCCAGGTTTCGACGGGTCGACCCGTAGCCGTATTGATAGACCGCCGAGGCACCGCCAACCAGAGGAAGCGTCATCGAGGTGACCTGTTCCACGTACGTCGGATCGTACCCGAATTTGACCCGGCTTGGCTGCCCCCGGGCGTCCTGGAGCGAGTCGCGGCGGCCGTTGGTGGTGCTGACGAAGAACACGGTGCTGTCCCTTTCCGGCGGCACGATCCTGGTCAGCTGATCGAACTTGCCGTCCCATGCGTACCGAGTGGTATCCCGCTGCGCCGGGATTGGGGTCACCGAGTCGATGATGCGGAGCGGATTGCCGCGGACATCGTACTCAGCCAGCATCACCCGGCCCACCGGATTCTGGACCCGCAAGGGAACCCACCCGCAGGAGAATCCGCAAAGGGGACCGTGGAGGATCTTGGTTTCCTGGGCCAGGGCGTCAATCAACCGCCGGGGCGGGCCGAAGCGGGACTGGTACATCACGGTCGTGTCGGCGACATCGGTCCGGGGGCCATCGAGATGGGTGTAGACCTTGGCGGTGTCCAGAGACCACGGCGTGGTCGCCTGGTTGGCCAGGCCCCGGGTCTCGCCAGCCAGGAGGGTGGAGACGATGTCCGCGGTGGGAGCGCCGCCCATTTTGATCCGCGACGAGCGGACCCGGCGGGCGGAGTCGTAAACGAAGGTGTCGACCGTGGCTCGGCGGTTCAGCCGCTTGGCGATCAGGTTCTGGCTGCCCGCGTTCGTGAGGTAGGTGAAGGTGACCGCCGAGTCGCCGGGGTTCCGAATGCCGGTGATCTGGCCGGCTGGGTTCGTGACTGTGGTGATCCGGGTGGTGGCCCCAATGGGTGGCGCGGTCACCGAGGTCAATCGCCCGCTCGTGTAGGTGAACTGGTAGGTCGAGCTCGCAGGTGCCGGCAGGGTGATGGTACTGAGGCGCCCGGAGCCATAGGCGAATTGAGTGATCCGCCCGAAGCGGTCGATCGTCTGGGTGTGGTTTCCCGCCGCGTCGAACTTGGTCCGGACTCCCTCCGCGTCCGTCTTGGTCCAGGTCGAGGCGCCGTCGAAGTAGAGGGTGTCCGCCTTCTCATACAACGCCGTGTACCAGGTGTTCGGCAGCGACCAGTGCTTCACGAAGAACCGGGCACTCCCGTCGCCACCGATCCACACGATCTCGTCCGCCGTGGGCGTGTGGTTCTTGAGCTTCTCGAGCCCCGCCAGCCACCACCCAGCCCCGAACCCGGTGGCTTGACTACGGTTGATGTGGAACATCTTCCCCCCGGTCGCCGGGGCAGAATACCGGACCCCGCCCGGGTAGAGGTTGGTCACGGTCACGCGGTAGGGGTACCACCCTGTGGTGTCGCTGATCCCGTCGTAGGCCATTGTGATTCGGCGGGTGGTGGTCTGGTTGGCCGGCCATTCGTTCCCCGCCCACAACCCGGTGTCCCTGGGTTGGTAGACACCGGCAATGGAGATTTCCAAGACGGCCTCCACGCTGACCGGCGTGGTCGTGGTGCTGGTGATGGTGACCAGGACCGGGATCGTGGGATAGGGATGGGCGAACTCGCTGTTGTAGAGCAGCGTTGGGGTCCGGAGCTTGTTGAACGTGCGGGTCGACGGTAACGGATGAACGATCCGGAGATTGCCGCACTCCGCCGCCGCGGACGGGCCCAGCGCGATCGTCAGACAGGCGCCGCGCTCGATGGGATAGCCGGAGTTTACAACGTCGATGCTGGCGATCGGCGGCTGCTGGGTGCCCATGAGCCCGCGCAGATCGAGCCGCACGGCGAGCCAGGGGACCACCAAGAGGCCAGCGGCTGCGGAGAGTTGGCTGAGGCGCATGACGCCACTCGGGTTGGTGAGAGACGACCGCCTTGGTGCATCGACCGGGCCGCGGATTGGGGAATGACAAGTCGTTGTGGCAGGCCGAGTTCTGCCGCGGGGCCCCGGCTCCTGATGACCGGACGCGAACCATTTGCGAACGCGGCTGAACTGGGGTGAACGATCCGGGATTTCCGGCCATGAGATCCAAGAAAAGAAGACCCTGCTCGTCGAGCAGGGTCTTCCGAGAGAGACGTTTCGGCGAGACGTGGCGCTACGGTACCGGAACAGTCCGGAATTCGACGCTGTTTCTGGAGCCGACCGCCACGTAGCCACCGCCGCCGCCACCGGCACACGTCCCCGACGTCGGCCGGTCGCGAGTGTAGACCCAGTACCGATGGGCCCCGCTTTCCCGCAGTATCGGCTGGTTGAACACCCCGCAGTCGGTCTTGGTGATCCCCTCCACCCGCTCCAGCCTAACGGCGTCAAAGTACGGGACCACGCTCATCACGCTCGACTGCAAGGTCGCCTCGAACCGAGCCCCCGACTTCGGGTCCATGGTCCAGGCAATCAAGTCCGACGAGGGACCTTGATCCGAGGTCGCGCCAATCGGTGGGTTGCCGCCCAATGGGCCCGGATCAGCTCGAGTGGGATGTCGGCCAGCAATCGCGGCTGGTAGGGTGACAACACCAACGAGGCCGAGCGTGAGAAGACCGAGACGCATTGCTGCTCCATGGCAGGGGTCAGGCTTCAACCATGCACGGAATGAGCCGGCGTTCGCGAGTGCCCTAACCGGTGATGACCCAATCGGTTGGTCCGCAAAAGGCCGCTCCCCAGGTGAACCGTCCCGAACGGGCAGCGAACGGAGGCGAACTGGACTGGACTCCCGTTTACTCTGGATCGCCCTCGCGATCGCGCAAGAGGTGGTACAAGTGGCTGCGGCTTACGCCCAGCTCCCGCGCCGCCCGCGATTTGTTCCCTCCAACCCGGTCGAGCAGGGCCCTGGCCCGCCTCCCAGCCGAGGGCGCTTCGGCCGAGGCACCGACGCAGACTCGGGTCCGAAACGCCGCCGGGAGAGTCTCGAGCGTGATGGGCGCGTCATCCTCGACCAGAGTCGCGGTGGCCGTCGCGACGTGTTCCAGCTCCCGGATGTTTCCGGGCCACCAGTAGCTGAGCAGGAAGCCCCGAACTTCAGCGGCGTACCGCACCAAGACGCTGCGTCCGGCGCGGGCCAGCGCCGTCCGCACGAACTCCTCGAACAACGGGATCACGTCACCCGGCCGGTCCCGCAGCGGCGGCAGCGTGATTCGAAGGATCCCGAACCGGTCCAGGAGGTCACGCCTGAACCGTCCGGAACGGGTCTCTTGGTCGAGGTCGACGTTGCTGGCCCCGATGATTCGGGCGGTCACCCGCCGCGCCCGATCCTCGCCCTGCCGCCGAACCGCGTCGTGATCGAAAAGGGCCAGCAGGACAGCCTGCATCCGGGGCGAAGCGGCGCCAAGCTCGTCGAGGAGGAGGGTCCCAGTGTCGGCCGCAAACAGCACGCCCTGGCGGTCGGCGATGGCCCCGGTCCATGCCCCTCGCGCGTGGCCGAACAAGCTGCTGATGGAGAGTTCATCGGTCGACCCCGCCACCGGGTACGCTTCGAAACGGCCCGATCGGCCTGACCACTGATGGATTTGGCGGGCGAGCGTGGTCTTGCCGGTTCCCGGCTCGCCCAACAACAGCAGCGGCTCGTCCGAACGGGCGTACCGCTTGGCCTCGGCAGCGGCCGGGCCGGGTGACCCGTGATCTTCGAGCGAATGAGACAGTATGCCCATTGCGGCGACCACAGCCAAGAGCCGATAACGAGAATAACGCTCGGGCCATACCCAATCTTGACGACCGGCGAGGAGGATGCGTGCACGTAGATCACAAAAGTCGGTTCGACCTTGACGCCGCGGTTTCCACCCTGTGGCGGAGCGGTGTCAGGCCGCGATCGGACCGGAGGAGCGCCGTACCCGCTAGGGCCAAATGGCCGTAGATAGATTCTCGACGTTGCGCGGATCCCATATCGCTGCCGCGCGAGACTCAAGTGGTTCTACTACGATACCGTGAATTTCGACCGCGCGGCGCTCCGTCTCGCGGTCGAGTTCGCCGGCGTGGATCAGATCCTGGCGGGGAGCGACGATCCCCGTTAGATCGGGAGTATCCCTCGAATGCTCGAGAGCATTCGGGGCGCGGGTCTGTCCACTGAGGAACAAGCGAAGATTCTGGGCGGGAACGCGGCCGGGCTGCTGGGCGTCTGATCGGCCAGCCTCAGGTCACACCGCCCCGTCGGGATCGAGCGGCAGCAACACCATTCGACCTGGGGAACGCGATGACCCGAGGGACCGCATGTTCGAAAACCTCGACGCGAATCTCGCAGTTCAGCGTCCAACTTCAGCAGGCGGCACGTTAGGGGTGGTGCATTCGATCGGTTTCGCTCGCCTAACTGGTGTCGCCGAGTAGGAACGGAAGGGCCTGAGCAAAACGGCGACCCCACGCGGCCTCGTCGTGCCCGCCAGCCTCGTCCTCGACATATTCGAAACCAGTCCCCAGTCGATGGCCGAGGCCCTCGAGAACGATCCGGAGCTCCCGGACGTCGCTGATTGCGCTGGACGGCTCCTGGAGCCCGATGTCGAGATAGACCCGTGGGAGCCGCTCCGGACCCGCCGACGCGATGAACTGGATCAGGCGTCGGTTCGAGAACCACAGCGACGGACTCAGCGCCGCAACCGACCCGAAAACGTCGCCATAGCGATGAGCGGCGTAAAGGCTGATCAGTCCACCCATCGAAGACCCGGCGATCGCAGTCCGATCCGGACCAGCGAGGGTCTTGAATTCGCGATCGACGCTTGGCTTCAGGGTATCGATCAAGAATGCCAGGTATCGATCGCCGCCGCCGCCCCCGAGCCGATCGTGGGGGAACGGGCTGTACTCGTAGAGCCGCTGCTTCGAGTTGGCCACCCCGACCACGATGGCTTCGCTTCCCCGTTCGGCCAGGTCCGTCAGCGCCGTTCCGAGCCGCCAGTCCCCCGCGTAGCTGGTGGCCGGGTCGAACAGGTTTTGACCGTCCTGCATGTAAACCACCGGAAAGCGCCGCTCCCGATCGGTGTCGTACGACGGCGGCAGTGCGACGAAGACGTTTCGAAAGTTCCGGAGCTCGGGGCTCAACATGCGGCGGACCAGCAACGTGACCCGATCGGCCGGCGGCCGGGGGTACGGTTTCCAAAGACGGGAAGCGGGGGACAAGGGAAGGGCAGGCAATCGGGAATCGGCAAAAGGGAATCGGCCCTAACGCCTATCCCCTGTTGCCGCCTTTTGCCTGTTCCCGTTGCTGCCTAGAAGCGACTCGTCAACCCCGCCAAAATCCGCCGCCCGTTGACCGAGCCACCGAAGATCGAAAACCGCTGCTGATCGAACACGTTGTTGCCGGTCAGGTAGACCCGGAGGCGGTTGCTCACGTTGTAACCGACGTTGGCATCGACGGAGGTCTGGGGCTCGATGTAGCCCGCGAACACGCCGGCCGCCCAGTCATAGCCCTTGACCGCGCGCAACGTGACACCGGCGTCGACCCCGGTGCGGCCCGTGTACCCGAGCGTCAGCGTCCCCTTGGCCCTCGGGGTATTCGGCAAGAGCTGATCGCCGGCCAGCTGCTCGTTGATGTCGAATCGGAACAACGTGAAGGTCGCGTCGGCTCGGAACTCATTGGCGAGCTGATAGCCAGCGCCGAGCTCGAGGCCATACTGGGTCGCTTTGCCGGCGTTGCCGTACGACAAGACGACCGCCGTCCGACCGTCCTCCTGGCGAGTCAACCCCCGGCCGACCAGGGCGGTGGCCGGGTTGGCGAGGAGAGCGTTGCGTACCGCGCTGGCCAACGCCGCGCGGGCCGCCGCCTGGTTGGCCGCCGGCAGCGCGGTGCCCGCCGAAGCCGGAGCGGTCCACAGCCCGAACGCCGGATTGACCCCCGGCAGCAGGTCGGTCACGAAATTCTGCAGGTCGTTCAAGTAGAGATCCGCCGAGAGGTAGAACTTGTCTGTCAAGTCTCCCCGATAGCCGACCTCGTAGCCTTTGTTGGTCTCGACTTTGAGAGCCGCGTTGCCCCGCGCTCGGACCGGCACGGCGAGGGTGTTGTCGAACAGTTGGTCGACCGGCACGGTTGAGAGGATCGGCGCGAGCTGCGCGTTGGCGCGGAGCCCGTCCTCGAGAGCCTTGAGGTTGGCCGGCGCGGCTGCTGCGACGTTGAGGAAGAACTCGGAGTAGTTCGGGGTCTGGAAGGCGCGGTTGTAGGTGACTCTCACGGAGTGCCGCTCGTTCGGGGTCACGACGAGCGCCGCCTTGGGCGAGAACTGGCCGTCGATCAACGAGCCCACGTCGTAGCGTCCGGCCAAGACCACCTTGAGCTTGTCGCTGACTTTGTACTCGAACTGGCTGAAGAGCGCGTAGTAATAGTCGCTGCGGTCGTCGTTGGCGGCTCCCATCAAGGTGCGCTTGGTGTCGACCTTGTAGTTCCGCACCGAGCCGCCCAACACGAACCGCCCCTTGTCGTCGCTGAACGAGTTGCTCTGCTGCGCCTCGAGGTGGAGGACGTTCGACTCCTCCTCGAGCCCCAGAGTGGATGCCAGTGAGTACTGGGGCCTTCGCGTGTCGCGGCCGTTCCAGTAGCCCATGATGTCGAAGTTCCGCCCGCCCCAATTGAACCGGGCGTACGGGCGGGCCGTCCGGGAGATCTGGACTCGGCCGATCCCGGTGACCGCGACCTCATTTTCGACCTGGGCCATCCCGAACTCACCGGTGACGATCTGCCCGTTATCGCGGTAATAGTCGACCCGTCCCGAGCCGTAGATGTTCTTGATCGGATCACGTTCGCCGGTGAGCGCGCCGGTGGCCAGATCGGCGGTCTGACCATTCAATGCCCGCCGCTCTCGGCTGGCGCAGGCGCTGCAGATGGCGCGGAACGCCGAGTCGGTGGCCGCGTTGTACTCCGTTCGGAAGGACCCCGCCACGGTTCGCGACCGAGACCAGGTATCGCTCCGGTAGTACCCCATGTTGACCCGATAACCAATTCGCCCGTCGAGCCAGAGCCCCGCATGGCGGAGATCGGCCTTGAAAGTCGAGAGCTGACCGCCGCCCAGACTGAACTTGGTGCCGGTGACTTCGCGGGCCGAGGGGGTCCTGATGTTGACGACCCCGGAGTAAGCGTTGGCGCCATACAGCGCCGAGCCGGGGCCCCGCACGAACTCGAGGCTCGCGACGTCCTCGAGCGGCACCGGGAGGGAGTTCCACTCTTGGCTGCCGAGAAACGCGGTCGAGACGTCCCGTCCGTCGACCAACACCAGCACCCGGCGATTGAGCGAGGAATTGAAGCCCCGCGCGTTGACGTTGAAATCGTTGACGCCGTTCTGGGCGAGGTCCACCCCCGGCACGGTCGACAACGCCAACGGCGCCTGGCCGGTTACCGATACCGTCGCCAAGATCTGCGGATCGACCACCGAAATGGCCGATGGTGCCTCGACCGCCCGTTCGGGAACCTTCGAGGCGCTCTCGACGATCAGGTCGGCCAGGGTCACCGGGGCCGGCTCCATCTTGGCGTCAGCCGTCGCCGAGCCGCCGGCCGATATCGTCACGGCCACCTCGACGGGACGATACCCGAGCCACCGAAAGAGCAACGTTTGACTCCCAACCGGAACCCGCTGGAGGAGGTAGCGTCCCTGGGTGCCGGTAACGGCCCCGCCACCCACCCCCTTGACCGTGACGGTCACTCCAACCAAGGGCGACCCGTCGTCGGATCTGGTCACCGTGCCGGCGACCGAACCGGTGGCTTGGGCGGCCGCACTCGACATCGCCAACAACGACAAGAGGGTTGCTGCCCGAATGGAACGCATCATTGTTGCCCACCTCTGTGGAGATCGACTGGGAGATCGCAGCGGTCGCGCAGGTGGCCCGCGGTCTCGGGGAGCGAGCCCGACGGCCCCGATCCGGCGGACCCTTTTCGCGGGAAAAGGTGCACCCCATCATGGGGGGAGGCAAGGGTCGGCCGCCGAGCGCGGGGGCCGCGGGCGGACCGGGCTACTTGACTTCGGAAAAGGGTATCCGAGCGACCCGAACCCGACTGGAATCTGCCTGGCTCCCCGGATCGGTCCAGGCCAGGAACAGCTCATTGGCGACGGCGGCGGTTCGAATGAACCCTCCGTCGCGAGCCCGACTGGTTTCGGCGATCACTTTGGGAGCGCCTGGCGCCCCGGTGGCGTTAGCGCGGCGCGCCATCCAGAACGCCTGTTGGCCCTTTGCTTCCAGCCAAACCACCACGCCGGAGGACGGCCCAGTCAACTGTAAGTGAACCCGCCCCAATGGGTTACCTTCGTCGATCACGATGGGGCGGGCGAACCCGATGCCCCCGTTATTGGAGAACGCCACCTTGGCTCGGGGCTGGTTGTCGGCGGCGGTGAACCACGCCACCCCGACACTGCGGTCGAACGTCGCGATCGACGGCCCATTCACCGGGCAGGCCCTCCAAACCCAGTTGTCATTCGCCACGATCACCGGCTCCGACCAGCGGCCGTTGAGTTCGCGGACCACCGCGATGTCCCGAACTTCCCCCGCCGACCGATCGCGGTAGGCAACGACTAGCCCCGTGGGCGTCCGGGCCATCGCCACCTGACAGCATTCGCAGGTTCGGCTGTCGAGCACCTGTTCGTTGAACATCGTGCCGTCGGCGCGGAGCGTGGCGCTGCGCACCGACATCGATCCGCCGGAGTCGACCATTGCCCCGCCATCGAGCCAAGTGACGGCCGCACCGCCGTTTGGACTGGGAGTCATGGCGACGAAACCGTGCTCCGTCGGCGAGCGATCGGCGTGGGCGGTGATCGGGGCCGACCAGGTACGGCCGCGATCGCGCGAGGTCGAGAGGCGGACGTGGTAGGCGTAGGCCTTTTCCGCGGTCTTTTCCAGCCAGTGCACCACCCAAACCCCCCGATCCGTCTCCACCACCGAGGGGAAATCGGCCCAGTTCACGAAGAACCGATCGTTCTCGGTCACGGTCCGTGGCTCCGACCAGCGGGTTCCCGATCGATTGGCGATCCGCAGGGCATACCGCCTATCGGGTCTGGGCTCGAACCAGGTGAGGAGGAGCCCGTCCGGACCGGCTCGGGTGAGGAACGGCTTGCCGCTTCCCGGTGGTCCGGACCAGTCGAAGTCATTGGCCCCGGCGCTCGCGGACGGGTCGCCAAATCCCAGGCCCAACCCCAGCGCCACGACGAGCGTGATCAGGGTGGCTTTCATAGGCTGAATATCGCCTCCGCCTAACCCGAACGCCACAGCCCAGGCCCGCGAGGGGACCGAATCGCCTCGAGTGCGAGATGGGCACGAACCGACTCTTGGTTCGGCGGCCCCGAACGATCCAGCGAGCCACCGGACCTACCGTTGTTCCTCCCCGCTCGATGTAGGGGGTCGCTAGAGTGGCGACCGGGACTCCACTCGGTATGAACGAAGGCGGCCGCGGCCGCGAACGAGGCGTGACTGATTCTTGCATATTGACCAGCCAAGCTCGGCGGCTTACCGTCGGACCAAGGCCCTTCCGGTCCCCCGTCCCTCACTGGAGGTCAGATCCGATGCCCTCTGCTACACTGCTGCGGCACGCCGTTTGCCCCCCCGCTGTTCCTGGTGGCATTTGCTATAGGTGGATGCTCGGATTCGGCCATCGACCCTGATAAGAACGGTGGGCCCGTCGCTTCGGCCGCAGAGCCCCTGGGTTCTCCACCCTCGGCAAGCATCAGCGAGTTCCCTTCCAAGCCACGAATCGATATCGACCTACGTGCGTCCGGTTCGTTCCGACCCGGGTCGCCGATCTCGATTCAGGCTAACGGCATCGGCCGACTACCAGCGGCCGCTGCCCAGATCAAGCTGCTCCTAACCGACGGCGATCCTGGAACGGCGAACGAACCCACATCGGCCGGGCAACCACTAAGCTCGTGGAACGGCTCGCTGGCGGCGGGAGGGCGCACTGCCGACCTCTCCGCCGTGGTGTCATTCGCGCGGGCGGGCTACTATCGGGTATCGGCGGTCGTGCAGAACACCCCAGGGCCAGCCGACCCTTTGGTGATTCGAGACACCCTGGTTGTCGACTACCTGCAAAGACACCTTTGGATCTTGATCGGCGAGAATGGAGGCCGCCTTACCAACGGCTTTGACTCGACTGCAGTTCCCAAGGACGTCTACCCGATGTTCGGTTCGTATGGCCCTTTCATCCCGAAGCCACCGGGTACAGGCGACGGGCCTTCGACCACCGCCACGGCCTCGACCGGCCTGACCGTCACCGGATATTTCCGCTATCGCAACTGGGATTCCACATCTGGGCCCCTGACTGGTGTGCCCGGTGCCAAGGTCCAAGCGACCTGTCTGGGCGGTATGCCGAACCCAACGTACGTCGTGACGCTCACAGGGCTTGGTGGTGCCTTCTCGGTAAATTGCCCCGCCGGCTATCAGTATGTCTCGGCATCGGTGCTCCTCGAGAACAGTTATGTGAATGCCTTAGGGGAGGAAGCGGCTTTCGCAGGAGCGTTTTTCGTGAGCTTCGGCGGGCCACCTCTACAGCTGCAGGCGGCCAACGACTACGCGGCCAGGGTCTTTCTGGACTTGGCCCAGTATGTGCCGGTGGTGTTTACGAAGTTTGGGTACACCAAGGGCCAAGTCGCGGCTTGGGTTTCCGCGTCCAACCCAGCCTACGGTATCAACTGGTGCAGCCCCGCTTTTTTCAATTGCCCCGGTACTGATCTCATCCGGAGCAATTTCCAAAGGGTGTTCCAACAGGCTGATGATCGAGTCAAGTGGGACGGCCTCTTCGTCACCTTGCACGAATACGGTCACAGCTATCATTGGTATGCAGTCGAGAACTGGGCTTTTGACGCCGGTGATTGTGGCAGCAGCGGTCATGGTTTTGAGCAGGCGACGCCTCTTGGCTGCGCATTCCCCGAGGGTATCGCGTTCTGGATCTCGATGGTGGCAGTTGGTTCGACGGTTGACCACTCCCCCTATGGGGGTGACTGGGGCCTGGAGCTCAACCTCAACAACTATCCCGCGGGTTTTCCGACCAACCCGCCACCGCCACCGGATAATGACGGCGTCAGAGTGGAGGCGGCGGTCGCGGCATTCCTCTATGACGTGATAGACAACGGGACCGAATTGGACGGGCCCAACAATGAGACCGGGACCGCCGAGCCTCATCTGGACAACCTGGCAGCCAGCCCCAACGGCGTGCTGAAGCGGCTGAGGTATTGCCGAATCAACGGTTCAGTCACAAAGCTGTCCGGTCTCGATCAATTCGTTTACTGCCTCGAGGGCAATACCACTGCGTACCAGCAGGCATCCTACCTGTCGCCGGCTTGGCGGTTGTATAGCACGATTTCCTTCGAGCAGTCTGTCCCCCCGATCAACTCAGCCATGGTCCGGGCTGCCTGGGAGTACAACCTCTATGGCATCCCGTAGCAGTGAGGGCAGAACTATGAACAGCCGGCGGCTGCGAACTCTTGGCCTTTTGGCTGGTCTAACAGCTGCGTGCGTCGCTGGTTCCGCCACGATCGACGACCCAGACCCCGATCCTCAGGATGTGTGCCCGCCGCCGCCCGGGGAGTTCCCCCCGACGGATTGTGCGCTGGTGCGGGGTATCGCGAAGGTGATGGGAGGCCAGGTGCTCCCCGGCATCCCGATTCGAGTGGACTCGGTTGTCGGTGCGAACTATTACTACGCCTCGAACACCGCTACGTCTGGCAGCGACGGGCGCTTTAGCCTCACCGTCTTCCGTACGAATCGACTCAAGCCACCGACGAACCCCGACACCGCGACCGTGGAACTCAAGACGTACGCCAAACCGAATCCCCAGGCGCGCGATAGCGCGATTGGTCGCGCGCCAGTGCTAATGTACTTTGCCGAATTGGGGCGACCTGTCAAACCGAGCATTGTTGAAGCGATCTTCGACCTACTCAGCGGGCGGTGATTTCGCCGGATGAGGGTCCGCCGAGTATCCGCAAAGGCCGGCGTAGTTAAGCCGCCCTCTTGTCCAGGAAACCGGAAGCGATACAAGGCCGCCGGGCGGAGGTTGACGCGCTGGACCGCTTCTCGAGATTACGGATGCCCTGTTCATGAGGCGGCTTTGGCGGCAGCGACGAATCGAGACACGATGGCCGCGACCGATTCGACCTGGTGGATTCCAGCGACGCTCTTCCCGGCCTGCCACACCGCGCGAGCGGGGTCGTCCGCCCGGTCGCCGTCGCGGATCGAGGTCTGCTTGAGCGACCGAATGGCCTTGAGCGCGAAATAGGCCCGAATCCACTTCTTGGTGCGGCGACCGCGAAACATCCACTGGGCCACCGGCCCCACCGTGGTCCCGACCCGGTCGATGTAGGGAGTTTTGAGCACGGCGAGCGGGACCCCGCTCAGCCGCTCGGTATGCACGATGTCGCTCTCGTCCGCGGCGACGATCGCTTGCTTGTAGGCCTCGCTCGCGGTGCACTCGGTGGTGGCGATAAACCGGGTGCCCAGCTGAACGCCGGCATAGCCGAGCCCGAGAGCCGCGACGAAGTCGGCGGCCTCGCCCACGCCGCCCGCGCAAATCACCGGAAGGCCCAAAGGCTCCAGCTCCGCCAGGAGCGCCTCGGGTGATCGGCCGCCGGAATGGCCCCCGGCCCGGTCGTTGACCGCGATCAGCCCGTGCACCCCGGCGTCGCGCCCCTTGTCGGCCCATTTGCGCTCGGTCACGTCGTGATACACCACGCCGCCCGCCGATGCGACGGTATCGACCACCCATCGGGGATTGCCGAGCGACGTGACGAAGAACCGAACCCCCTCTTCGACCGCGACGTTCACCCATCGCACCATTTTCTGATGGTAGGCCCGCGAAGATGCCTCGATCAGCGCATTCATCCCGATCGGCTTCGCGGTCAACCGGCGGATGAAGCGAAGTCCGTCGCGGTATTCGTGGCCGTGCACGTAGGTGAGGGAGATCGGTTGGACTACCCCGATCCCGCCCGCCTCCGACACCGCCGCCACCAGCTCGGGGTTGCTGCAGGGGTACATCGGGCCGCCGATCAACGGAATCGCGATTCCGGTCGGGCGGGTGAACGTCGTTGAGAGGTCCACGATTTCTTTAGGGAACGTCGCGTTTGGTCGGAGCCAACCGCCAGATGGTGTGAACTCGGCACACCAAGTCGCCGCCGGCGTCGGTGATCACCGTCTCGATCCGGGTGTCAATTGAGTCGGCGCCCACCGTCGGAACCGTTACTCGGGCCACCCCGACCACCAACCCCCGGGCTTTCTTGTGGTAACTGGCCCCAATCTCAGTCACGATCCCGCGAACCTCGGCCGGAAGCGCCATTGTCATGGCCAACCCGCTGGTCAACTCGCCGAGATTGACGAGGGCCACCGCGTGGATCGAATCGAGATGGTTGCGAACCCGGCGCCGATCGGGCAAGGTCGCACGACAATATCCTGGCTCCAGGCCCCGAACCGTGGCCCGGATCGTGTTGCTGTAAGGGACGAACCACCCGAATACCCGACTGAAGAGCCACGTCCCCGCCGGAAGGGGACTCAGCCGGCGCCACAGCGAGTCGAGGCGGTCGCGTTGAGAGGCCATGGGCTCAAGCTCGGCGGACCGGGCCCTTCGCGTCAACCGCCGCGATTCGGGCGGGGGCCTTGCTGCTGGATCGATTTCTCGGTACTACTGTTACCGGCCTGACCCGAAATCTCGACTGGAGATCCTATGCGACGCGCCGTTCTAGCGATGCTGTTTGCCGCTCCGCTTCCCGCGGCCAACCTGGCCGGGCAAGTCGCCAAAGAAGTGATCGCGATTCCGGGCGCCGCCAACCCCAACTTGAGCGCCGCCGTCAAGGCCGGCGACTTGCTCTACTTTTCCGGCCAGCTAGGCACCGTGCCCGGCGGCCGGGGGCTCGCGCCGGGCGGCATCAAGCCGGAAACCCAACAGACGCTCGATAACATCAAGCGGGTCGTCGAGGCCGCGGGGAGCTCGATGGAACGGATCGTCAAGTGCACCGTGTTTCTGGCCGACATCAACGATTTTGGGCCGATGAACGAGGTCTATCGGACGTTTTGGCCGAAAGACCCTCCCGCCCGCTCTACGGTGGCGGTGGCTGGCCTGGTGTTGAGCGCCCGCATCGAGATCGAGTGCATCGGTCTCGCGGGAAAGTGACCCCGGCTACTGCCCTTGGCTCGACGGTGGAACCATTCCGTTCAAGCGGAAGTAGACCACCAGGTTGCCGTAGTGCTCGCTGTCGTGGGCGACGTTGAAGTTCAGGACCCAGAGCCGACTCCCCTTGTCCCCGAAAAACGTCACTTCTTCCAACACTTTCGCGCCACTCATCGCGTAGGCCCGGTCACAATAGGCGTAGGAGTCTTTCAGGGCTTTGATGAGCCCATCCCGGGTCGTGGTTTTCTCGAAATCGGCGCTGTTGGGATCCTTTTCACCGAGCGCGGCCGAACAGAAGATGTAGTGATCGTTGATGACGTGGCCGACGATCTGCCCGAACGATCGGACCTCGGGGGTCGGTTTGTAACCGAGCTTCGCCTCCGGCAGGTGCTCGACCGATTTGAGATAGAGCGATTTCATTCGCTCCCACAACGGCACGACGCTGGCGACCGTGGCGCCCTGGGCCACCACCGGTCGAGCGAACAGGAAGGAGACCGCCAACACGGTCACCAGGGCAACGGTTTTTCGCATTGCAACGCCTCCACTCGACGGGGACTTTTCAGAATGGGGCACCCGGAGGGAAACGGCAAGGGACGGCGGGACGACAGCTAGCCTCGGGGCGTGACCGTCACGATCTCGGGCCGATGCCCGGTCGCCGCGAGGAACGCGTCGATCCCCGCCCGACTCACCACCAACGTCGCGGTGTTGACCAGCGGGTGGCACCGCCAGGCGGCGGACTCCCAGACGTCTCGATCGACGAGCAGAACCACCGATCGCCCGGTGTCGTTCACCAGACCAAACACCGTGACCGAGCCGGGCGTGAGCCCGAGATACCGCGCCAGCCGCTCAGGCGATCCCAAACCCAGCTTGTCCGACCCGATCGTCGCGGCCAGCGCTCGGAGATCGACCTGCTTGGCGCAGCTCGTCACCAAGAGCCAATGACGCCGGCCCTTCTGGTCCCGAAGAAAGAGATTCTTGGTGTGGGCCGCGTCGTGGCCCTCGGGGATGGCCCGTTCCGCTTCCTCGCAGGTGAACACCGCGGGATGATCGAACCGGCGATACCCGACACCGAGTTCGTCCAAGCGTCGCAGCAACCCGACGACCGCCTCCGAGTCCGCCATGCCGCCCCGTCCGAGCTTCGAGAGCCACCAATGTTACCGCCGCCCGCTGGCTCGGCAAGCGGCTACCCTCGAGTGCCGCATCGGTGGCAGATTTCGGCTCGATGTTCCCCATTCCCCCCGACGTCTCGATCGGGCTGATCGGCATTCTCGTTCAGCTCGGCGCCTGTCTGTTGGCGACGACCTTGGTAGTCGGGGTCCGTCGGGAACAACCGCACTGCGAGCACCTCGTGTGGTGGTCGCGAGCCTGGGTGGCCGTCTCGATCGCGATTCTCGCCATCGCCATTCGGTACCTGGCCTATCCCCAGGCCTCGCCCTCATCGCTTCGCCCAATCGAGGGCCCCTCGCCGTGGCCAGTGTCTCTCGTGTACCAAATCGGGAAGTTCGGGTTTCTTGCCTTTCTCTTCCTTGGCGTCCTTTCGCTGACCGCCGAGCGGTCGATCGCCAAGAAGGAGAGGCTCGGGGTCGTCGGCGCAGCCCTGGCAATCGCCTTGGCATCGGTGATCGTCACCCGCGACCTCAACCTCCTGGTGGCGATCCAGGCGGCTTTCGCGATCCCGGCTTACGCCACCTCGGCCTGGCTGATTGGTCGACGCCCCCCGAGTCGTCGAGGCGACGGGAGTCGAACCCTGATGGTGGGGCTATCCCTCTTGGCGGTTCTTTGGCTGCTCTACCTCCAGGGCTTCTCCCTGGCCCTGGCTGACTCACCGTTGGTGGGCGGATACCGGATCTTCCTCGCCTTTCTGACCGGCTACAATTCGTATCTCGACGCCGGCCTCGCCACCGTGCTCGGGATCGGGATGGTTCTCACGCTGGTCGAGCAGGCCCGGCGGGAGACCGAATCGCAACACGCCAACCGGCTGCTGGCCGCCGCCGCGGCCCAGCAACGACTCGCCGAAGTGCTTCGAGCCGCCCACGAGGGAATCGTCACCCTTCACCCGGACCGGCGGATCGATCTGATGAACCCGGCGGCCGAATCGATCTTTGGACTCCCCAGCGACGCGGCCCGAGGGCAGAGTTTCGATCGGTTCGTTGGCGAGGGCGACCAGGCCGCGCTCTGGGATGAACTCGCGGTCACGGTCCGACGGTCCGAGGCCAGCCCAGCGGTCGCCACCCGGCTCGAGGTCAAGGGGATCCGGTTCGGCGGCGAGGAGTTCCCGCTTGAGCTGTCGGTTTCGTCCTTGGGCGATGACGCAGGCCGGGGCTACGTCCTGGTGGCGCGCGACCTGACGGATCAGCTGCGGGAACGAGGTGCCCAGGAGCAACTCCAGAATCAGCTGGCCCAGGCGGCCCGTTTGGAGGCGGTCGGACGGATGGTCTCGGGCGTC